>Ga0164294_10000043_pt1 | contig 131470 bp, 124 predicted proteins | sample GEODES005metaG_FD_111479 | JGI IMG/M metagenome (GOLD analysis project Ga0164294, IMG submission 111479) | Oligotrophic lake water microbial communities from Sparkling Lake, Wisconsin, USA - GEODES005 metaG | ecosystem: Environmental > Aquatic > Freshwater > Lake | place: USA: Sparkling Lake... | reverse complement strand
CTACAACCTGTCTGGCTTTGCCGGGGATGAACGCCTGACCGTGACGCAGACGCAAGGGCTCTATGCCAGCAAGGATGTTGGCACGCAGATCAACGTCTCGGCTGAGCTGACCTCTTCGAACTTCGCGGCCAGCGGCGGGACCCTTGCCAGCAACTATGTCTTGCCGACCACGGCGAGTGGCTTGATCGGTGAAATTTCCAAGCGCGCACTGACGGTCGCGATCATCGGTTCTGTCCGTCGCACCTATGATGGCGGTGTGTCTGCCACATTGTCCAGCGGCAACTACGCGGTTTCGGGCTTGGTCGAAGGGGAGGCTATTTCGATCAGTCAGGCCCAGGCCATTTATGCGGCCAAAGATGTGGGCCGGGATATCACGGTGACCGTCACGTTGCCGCCAACCGCATTTTCGGCCGCTGGCAGCACGTCCTTGGGAAATTATATACTCCCCGATACGGCGAGTGGAAGGGTCGGTGAGATCACGCCGAGGGCGCTCACATATGTCGCCAATATAGCTGAACGCCCCGCGAAGTCAGAAAACCCTGTGTTCACAGGGTCAGTGAATGGTTTTGCAGGCGATGACACGATTGGCTCGGCAACCACTGGCACTTTGGCCTTCCGGTCAGATGCGACATCCAGCAGCGCCGAAGGTCGATATGCCATTAACGGAACAGGCTTGTCGGCAACGAATTACACCTTTGAACAAGCGGCTTCAAACGCGACTGCCCTCACAGTTAAGGCGGCGCTGCCCAACATCTCTCAGGTTGTTTCCGCAGTGACTGTGGTCGTGCCGGTACCAGTGCCGGTCGTAACCGTCGCGCCAACGCCTAAGGTGGCGCCGACCCCAACCCCAGCCCCAACCCCGGTAAAGACAGCAGCACCAGCCGCAGCTCCCGCACCGGCTGCAGCTCCCGCACCGGCCGCAGCTCCCGCACCAGCACCAGCACCAGCCGCAGCTGAAGCTCCTGCTAGCGGGCCAGCGCCGGCCGCCGATGCTCCGGCAGAGGGAGGCAGCAAGCCGGCGGCCGAAGAACCGGCGGCTCAAGCGCCGGAAGCCGCCCCTGCTGCGCCAAGTGATGCGCCGCCGCCAGCTCCAGCTCCAGCCCCGGCACCAGCGGATGCGCCGGCTCCCGCACCCGCTCCTGCCGCCAGCTCTGCCCCTGCCGATGCAGGTGGCGCCCCTGAGTCCGGCAGCACAGTCGCGGTTGTTGCGGTCGCTGCTACTCCTGTCGCGCCACTGCCGCCGTCTCCTGTGCCTTCCACACCACCGCCGACGCCTGCTGATGATGTCGACAGCGCGGACCCCATTCTTCAATCGGTAGTGGAAGCGCCAGCGCCACCTCCACCGGCGCAGCGGACGACTTCGATCGTCAGTCAGTTGAGCCCCTTTGTTGCGGTCAGCGTTCCATTGCCCGTTCGTCCGGCAGGCGTGCCGGGTATCGACACGCGATATTCGCTGACTGGAAATCCGGCGGGGATGTGATGTGAGCGTTCCGTCCGACAAGATGGTTGAACTCTCTGATCTGCGTGCCGCAAATCTGAATCTTCAAGCAACGATCAATGGATTGCGTGAGGGGCTGGAGGCTGAAGCAGCCAAAACTGTGACTGCCGTTCAGGCCGGGAAGGCCGAGATGGCGGATGAGATCGCTCAACTGCGCCTGACCATAGGGTCACTGCGGACCCGACTTGAAACAGAAGCGAGTGGCCATGCGGCGTCTCTTCAGGCGTTGCGCGCAGCGCTTCAGGGGGAAACGGTGCAGCTCAAAGCCACGATCAACACCCTTCGTGCAGAGCTTGAGGCCGCCCGCCATGCGTCGACAGAGGCCCTTGCCAGCCAGCAGGCGGCATCCGCTCGCGAACAGGACGCCCTTAAAAATCAGATCAAGGCGTTGCGGACGCTATTGGAGACCAACGGGTGAACATTCAAACGTCTATCACACCTGCACGGACTCGTCGGTTGCGTAAGGACGCGGCGCTTCGTCGGGCACAGATCCTGCTGGAAGTCACGCAGCGGTGCGCCGCATTAACGGATCTCGACAGCGTGTTGGCGGAGTTGGTTGAACTCACATCGCGCGAGTTAGATTGCGAACGGGGCACGCTCTTTCTGAATGATCCCGCCTCAGGTGAACTCTATTCACGTGTGGCCCAGGGCGATCTTAAACGAGAAATCCGCATCCTCAACAGTAGTGGGATTGCCGGACACGTCTATCAGAGTGGCGAAGCGATTTGCACCGATAGCCCTTATGACGACGAACGTTTCAACCGCTCGGTTGATGAGCGCACCGGCTTTGTCACGCGTAGCATTGTCTGTGTGCCTGTGCGGACGATGGCGGGCGAGCTCATTGGCGTCATGCAGAGCCTGAACAAGCGGGAAGGGGCGTTCACACAGGACGATCTGGACTTGCTCAGTGATATGACCAATCACGCTGCGACGATCCTTCAAAGCATGCAGTATATCGAAGAGATTGAGCGCATCCGGATCAAGGAAATGGACTTCCTTGAGCTGGTTTCAGACATCAACTCTGAATTCGATCTTGCCAAGTTGCTCCAGCGCGCGGTGGCGGAAACGACCCGGATGTTGGGCGCCGAACGTGCGACTGTATTTCTGTTCGATGCCGCCACGCAGACGCTGTTCTCACGGGTGGCAACTGGTGGCGAGGTCTCCGAAATCCGGTTTCCGTCCCATCTGGGGATTGCCGGGGCCGTGTTCACGTCCGGTGCGACGATGAACATTCCCTATGCCTATGCAGATCTTCGGTTCAATCCGTCTTTCGATAAGCAGACTGGGTTCTTCACCCGCTCCATTCTGTGCGTGCCGATCAGCAACAAGGACAATCGCGTCATTGGTGTAACGCAGGTGCTGAACAAAAAGGGGGGCACATTCTCCGACGAGGATGAGCAGCGGCTGAAGGCATTTACGGCACAGATTGCAATCGCCCTCGAAAACTCAAAGCTGTTTGACGACGTTCAACGCGTGAAGAATTATAATGAGAGCATGTTGCAGAGCATGTCGAACGGCGTGATTACCCTCGATCCTGATAACAAGATCGTCACCGGCAATGCGGCCGCATTGCGCATCTGGGAAACGACCGAAGAAGAGCTCGTCGGCAAGACGCTGATGGATGTTCTGGGCGAGGGCTGTGGCTGGGTCCTCGATCAGCTTGAACGCGCGAAACATGGGCATGACAGTTTCTCTCTACCTGATGCGAGCATGACCATTGGTTCTGTCAGCAAGTCTGTGAATATCACCTTCACGCCGTTGCTCGCGGCGGAAGGGGAAAGCGCGCTGGGATCGATGTTGATGTTTGAAGATATCAGCAGTGAAAAGCGCATGAAGTCCACCATGTCGCGCTATATGGATCCGGTGATCGCGGCCCAGATGCTCGACGGTGAGGGGCTTGATTTTCTCGGCGGCAGAACGGCCGAAGCGACCATCATGTTCACCGATGTTCGAGGTTTCACGACCATAACCGAAGAATATGGTGCGCAAGGTACCGTGTCCTTCCTGAACGACTATTTCACGATGATGGTCGATTGCATCACGCGTGAAGGCGGGATGCTGGACAAGTTTATCGGCGACGCGATCATGGCTTGTTTCGGATTGCCTGTGGCGCATGACGATGATCCAGACCGCGCCGCCCGCGCCGCGATTTCCATGATCCGCGAGTTGTGGGAATGGAATGAAGAGCGCCGCGCGCAAGGCTTGAAAACGGTCGATATGGGCATCGGCCTCAACACCGACATGGTCGTCTCGGGCAATATCGGTTCCCCGAAGCGGATGGACTATACGGTGATCGGCGACGGTGTGAACCTCGCTTCGCGACTGGAAAGCGCCTGCAAGGCCTATTCGGCGCGCATCCTTGTGAGTGAATCGACCGTCAGTAAGCTGCGCGGGACCTATCGCCTGCGCGACATTGATCTTGTAATCGTTAAAGGCAAAACCCAGCCCGTCCGTGTCTTTGAAATGCTTGATTTCCACGACACGCAAACGTTCCCCAACTTGTTGGACGTTGTCGGTCATTTTAGCGAGGGCGTGTCAGATTATCGTATGGCCAATTGGGAAAAGGCCATTCAGCGGTTTGAAAAGTGCATCGATCTCAACCCCGATGATGGGTTGTCAAAGACTTATATTGATCGCTGCAAAACCCTTCAGGCGTCTCCGCCAGCCGGAGAATGGGACGGCGTGTGGACGATGAAGGATAAGTAGGAATGGATGAGGCAATCACCAGCCGGGAGGCGGCGCCGTCCGATATTCTATTTGTGGAAGACGATCTGATCTACGTGCCCAATGCCATTCATCTCATGCGTACAACCCAGCAGATGCAGTTGCAGCTCTCCCAAATGGCGGATCAGAAGGCGTCGATCCTGATGGGGGCGACTTTTGTTTCATTCACCATTTCCATCGGCCAATTGGCAGCCGGAAAAGTTTCTCCCGCGTTGGTCATACTTGCCACATTTGCATTGCTGGCTGTTGTCCTGTCGATGATGGTCGTCATGCCCCAACTGGGCGTCGCGGGAACGCGGAAACTTGAAGGGAATCTTCTCTTTTTTGGTGAGTTTGCGCGCATGTCGGAAGCTGACTTTATGAGGGAACTGAAAAGAACGCTGGTGTCCGATGATCAGCTATACTCGGCAATAACGCGTGACATTTATCAGAGCGGCCAAGTGCTGGCGTTCCGGAAATATCGCTACCTCGCGTTGGCGTACCGGACTTTCCTTGCCGGCCTTGTTTTGTCGTTTGTGGCCTTTGTTACCCAGCAATGGCTGCTTGGCTAGGTGTCAGTCTAACGCAATCCAAAGATCAAACATGGCGGCATAGCCATGGCTTGCGCCGGCTTCGTCAATCAATGGCCAGGTAAGGGCATGCTGCACCCGAAAGCGGTTACCGCGGCAGGACATGAGATTCCCGGAATATTTGGCGACGCCGCCGGCGCCGTTGGTCGCCGCGAAAAGTCCGTTTGCGCTTTTCTGTCCATCCTTCTCGGCATGGGAGCCCTGACCCTGCGGGCTGAAGCCGAGATAGTCTGTTTCATAGACCTCTAGCGCGCATCTGTTCGCAAAATGCGTCGCCGTGTCTGACAATTCATATTGGGCCAGTATCGCGCAAGGCGCCGTCCACAAGGCGGCAATAACGTCATCTGATTTTTTGACGAGGGGGCGCCGCGCCTGCCTTAGATAACTGGAAGCGATCAACTCGATCTTCGGCGCCATGTCAGCGTCACGATAGGGCGGGGGAACGAAGCTGCTCATTTATGAAAAGTCGTCCCAAAAGCTCAAGAGACAGCGGACCGCTCTAGATGACGCATGGAACATAGCGGGAGAGCGCTTCTGCTCAACAGAAGAAGAAGCGAAGTTGGTTGCATTGGCGCCCGTGGGTTCAATCCTTCCAATCAGGCGGGAATGGAGGTTCGGGGATGCCTCAGAAACATAAGGTTTTTACAGCTCCAGCCGGAAAGACATCGTCGATTTACATCTTAAATGGTTCATTTCGTTGATCTATTTGAGCCAATCCTGATCTCTTCCTTCTCGACATTGCGCCGTGGCAAACTATGCCTCAGGGCATGTTAGCAGAATTTGGCATGGCGGCGCTTTGGGTCGCAGCGGCGTTGGCTCTCCTCCAGTTTGCCCTTGGTGTTGCCGTGCTTCGGCAAAATCGCGATGATCTGGCGAGGACAATTGCGCCTCTTGCCGTCGCGCAGGCTGTGCTCTGCGGTCTGGCATTTTTGGTTCTGATGGTGCTTTTTCTGCGGTCGGACATGTCCGTCCTGCTTGTCGCGACGAACAGCCATTCCGAAAAGCCATGGCTCTATAAATTCGCCGGAACATGGGGCAACCATGAGGGGTCCATGCTGTTGTGGGTTTCCATCTTGGGCGTAGCTGGAGCCACTATAGCCTTGTTCGAACGTGCCTTGCGCGCGGATACGAAGATCGCAACGCTGACTGTTCAGGCGGCGATCGCGCTCGGTTTCTATGTCTTTCTCCTGTTCGCCTCCAATCCGTTTGCGCGGATCGCCGGGGTGATGGAAGGGCAGGGCCTCAACCCGTTGCTGCAGGATCCCGGCCTCGCCTTCCATCCGCCAACACTTTACATCGGGTATGTTGGGATGTCGGCGGCGTTCAGCTTTGCTATTGGTGCGCTCGTCACACGCGACGTCACACCAAGTTTTGCGCGTGCCATGCGCCCTTGGATCTTGGGGGCATGGATTTTCCTGACGATCGGGATCACGGCGGGCAGCTATTGGGCCTATTATGAACTTGGCTGGGGCGGCTGGTGGTTCTGGGATCCTGTCGAGAATGCGTCCCTGATGCCATGGCTCGCAGCGACGGCACTCTTCCACTCGGTGACGGTCCTTGCGACACGTGACGCCCTGCGAACTTGGACCATCATGTTGTCCTGCGTTGCCTTCTCCATGTCGATGGTCGGCACGTTTCTTGTGCGCTCAGGCATTTTGACGAGCGTTCACAGCTTCGCGGTTGACCCCAAGAGAGGGATATTCATCCTAGCCCTGCTGACCATCTACATTATTGGGGCGTTGGTTCTTTTCGCTTTGCGCGTGTGCACAATTTCTGAAGGCAAGCGGTTTGAGCCTGTAAGCCGGGAAGGGCTGCTGGTTATCAATAACCTCCTGCTCTCTGTTATCCTGGTCGTGGTGATGGTGGGCACGCTCTATCCGCTGGCGCTGGAAGCGTTCACCGGGCAGAAGATTTCCGTAGGAGCGCCCTTCTTCAATGCGACAACGGGCCCACTTGCCCTCGCTCTGGTGGCCTTCATGGCGGTTGGGCCGTTGCTGCGCTGGCGACATGATGAAGGCCGTGCGGTCATCCGCAGGCTTGCCGTGCCTTTGCTTGTCTCAGCGCTCACAATGGTCGCCGTCTATGTGTTCGCAGGCAAAGCCTCATTTCTTCCCGCAATGGGGATCGTTGTGGCCGCAGGCGTCGCCGTGGCGAGTGTGGCGCCGCTTTGGAAACGCAATCTGGCGCGGACCCCGCTATTCACTTGGGGCATGGTTATTGCGCATCTTGGTTGCGCGGTAAGCATTGCGGGAATGGCGGCAGACAGCGCCTTCATGAAGGAAGCGCTTGTGCCCATGCGGGTCGGCGACACGCGCAGCATCGGCGATTTCCGCGTAACATTCGAGGATGTGGCTCAAGTTCCTGGGCCCAATTATGATGCCCTTCAGGCGACGCTGCGGGCGGAAACGTCCAATGGTGATTCAATGGTGTTGAAACCCGCGCTGCATCGCTTTTCCACCCCGGCCATGGTCACCAATGAGGCTGCGATCCGGACGTTTTGGAATGGTCAGCTGTACGTGGTTCTGGGCGATGAAAGACCCGGCAATGTGTGGGTCGTCCGGATGTGGTGGAAGCCCTTTGTGACGCTCATCTGGTTGGGCGGGATCATGATTGCAGGCGGCGGCTTTCTGTCGTTGATCGGTCGTGTCCGCCGGAGCGCACAGAGCCGCAAAGCCAAAGGGCTCTCGGCTGCATGAAGCGCTCTTGGGTGTTCTGGCTCCCGGTGGCGGCAGCGATTGCGATGTTCGCCACCTTCTTCGTCGCCTTGGTAAGGCCGTCGGATCGAACCATCGAGTCGCAATTGGTTGGGCATGCATTGCCCGCCTTTGAAGCGCCTGCCGCGATGCCAGATCAGCCGGGCACGAACAGCCGCGACTATGCCGATGGCAAACCAAGGCTGCTGAATGTGTTTGCTAGCTGGTGCGGACCATGTGTGGCTGAAATACCGGTTCTACTTCAGCTTCAGGCCATGGGTGTAGAGATCAACGGTGTTGCGGTTCACGACAAGCCAGAGGATCTCGCGCGGTTTTTTGCCGAAAATGGAAATCCTTATGCGCGCGTTGGGCTGGACCAAGGCGGACGTGCACAAATCGCATTCGGATCAGCAGGCGTCCCGGAGACATTTATAATTGATGGCAAAGGACGGGTCGTTGGTCAGCATATCGGTGTCATCACCGAGGCCGACATTCCCGACATCCTCGCAAAACTGAAAGGCAGCTGATGCGTCGTTTTCTGATCGCAGCCACCTTATGTTTGGCTCAACCTGTTTTGGGCCAAGATTATGCCGAGGAATCTCTGCCAGACGTCAATCAGGAAACGCAGGCCGTCGCGCTGATGGATACGCTGCGCTGCGTGGTGTGTCAGGGCCAGCCTATTTCTGGCAGCAATGCTGACCTTGCGCGCGATATGCGCCGTCTTGTCCGGGAACGCATCGCCGCTGGGGAAAGCCCTGAGACGGTGCGGGCTTGGCTCGTCAGCCGCTATGGCCAGTGGGTTAGTCTGAAGCCGGAGGTCAACGAGTTGACCGCACCTTTGTGGCTGATCCCACTCATCGCCATGGGCGGCGCAGGCTTGCTCTATTCCCGGCGTTTCAAACGAAAGAAAAAATAATGGCCTGGATCAGCGTCTTAATTCTCTGTGCCGCAACCTTCGGCGCCTTGTGGTGGTCAGGTCGATTTTCCCGCACCGCGCTTGAGCTTCTCGGCGCAGCCTTGATGTTGGCTGTTGCAGGCTATGCCTGGCAGGGGACGCCCAATCAGCCCGGCTTCCCGGTCAGCACTTCCAAGTAATCGTTTCAGCGTTCCTAGTGCCAAAAATGGGCCGCCCGCGTGGCGGACGGTCCTCATGGTTCACTTCTTCTTTGGAACCCAATCCGCAAAGGTCGGCTTATCGCTCACGCGGTACAGGAAGCCACCGCGGTTGCGATAGAAGCGTTCCATCTCTTCACGGTTGAACGGGCGTGAGCCCAAGCGGCCGAACACCGCCATCTGTCCGCCTGTTTCATCCACACCGCGATCCCGGTCGAGCCCCTTTGACATCGCGAGAGCAGGCGAGGGGGTCTTCGCCCAAGCGATCAGCTCCGGCTTGGGTGCCGGTGAGAAGCCATAGTAATTTGGCTGCGAAGCCGGCGATGTGAGCTGCAGGACCTTCATGCCGTTGCGGCCGTCCGCCACATAGGCAAAGAGCGATGCGTTGGTCGAGCCCACGATTACATCCTCAGCATCATTCAGCAGGCCGTCAAACGTCACCTTCTGATAGATGGTTGGCTTTTCCGGGTTGGTCACATTCAGGATGACGAGCCCGTCCTCCTTGGCCGCAACATAGGCGTATGTCCGCGCGATGTAGATGCGACGGGCGTTGTTGAGCGGTACTGTCGCTTCCGGAACAGGAACGATCTTGCGCGCATTGGTGATGTCGAACAGCTTCACGCCGTCTTCATCAGTGACCCACAGATAGCGGAATTGCAGGGCAGATGCCCTTGGTCCCTTGGCTGGCAGAACCTGCATGACACGGGGCTTGAGCGGATCGTTGAGATCAAGAACGACGACACCTGCATCCGCTGCGACATAGGCATAATACCCGCCGAGTGTGATGTGCGTCGCCCCCTTCAGGATGTTGCCCTCATTCCATGTCAGCGCGCGCCGCAGGAAGTTATTGCGCGGCTCACCATCAGCCAATGTGTTGATGTCGACAAGGATCAGACCTTCGACGCTGTCCGTCACAAACGCATAGTCATAAATCGGGTGGAACGGCTGTTCCTGGTTCATGCTCCGCATTTCCGGCGTATTCTTCGCCGGGTTGATCGGCTGGTTGGTTGCCAGCGCCATGCAAGTTGCGTTGGTCGACTTCACCTGCGTGTCGTGGCCAAGTTGGGAGAAGGGGCCGGTCAGAATGCGTTCTGACACGCCCTTGTTCGCAACAGAGGCGATGTCATAGGCGCGGAAGCCGGCACGGCCTTCTGCAACATAAAGATACTCACCGCGCATCTGCAGACAACGGACGGCATCATCGGTGCCTTTCACCTCGTTACGGATGATTTCCTTGAGGCCGGTTTCACCGCTGAGCCGCTTGTCGAAGGATTTTCCGCGCGTCCAGTTGATGAGCTCGCGCTTATTCCGGTCGACATGGGCCTTGTAGAAGTCCGGATAAGCGTACTTCTGCAAATAGGATCCGAAGACAGCCTGAGGTTCGTCATATTCGGTGACGCGCACCGCTTCGACGCCGTTTTCTAGACCCGTCCACGCATACATGCCGACGAAATTGACGAAGTTTGTTCCCTGCAGGAGCAACTGGGCCATGATCGCGTTGTTGTCGTTATCCACCGACACATGGCAATCGCTACACTTCTTGGTCTCCGTCGTGCGGACGGTGTGCGGGAAGTGCGGTGCAAAGGCCTGCGATGAGAAGCCGACCGCAGAAATCGGCGGCTGCTGCACATAGATGCGTTCGCGGTTCACGTTGGTGGAGGACAGGATCAGGGCAGATGTCGACCGCACCGGCGTGATGATGTTGCCCTTAGTGGTCTGGTGGCGGCCAAGCTGGAACATGTCATCACGCGCGACTTGCGGGTTATAGGTCGCAAAGTTGCGCGTCTCTTCACCCTCATATTTGTGGGATGTGGTCTTCCAGTTTGCCTCAATAGGCAGATGGCAGCCGCCGCAGCTTGTCGTCCAGCTCAGATGGCAAGTGAAACATGCCATTTCGCTTTCCTTGTGCGCCAACTGATCGTCCGCAATACCTGCACCGAATTCAAACTTGCCGGTTTCAGAACCTGTTTTGGCCATAAGTTTTGATCGGGCCGCCTTCAGGTTGAAGTTCGGACTGTCCGGATCAACGCTGTCTTTGACGAGGCTCATGCGCCATTCCAGCTTGGGATCCAGCACGGAGCGCTGAACGAGATAGCGCTTCCCGTTATCGTCTTCCTTCCATTCAAAGCGACGCTGGCCATCCGGATTGCGGATGAGCGAGAGGTTGTTGCCGCCGGGAGGTGCCGCAGGTCCGGATGTCAGCAGCGTAGGATCAGCCTTGGCTGTCCCATGGCAATCCTTGCAGCCAATCTCGATTGCGTTGGCGACTTCACCATAGATGAGGCCATTGCCGTGGCTGTCCTGCGAGAAGTGGCAGTCCACGCACTGCATGCCCTTTTCGGCATGGATGTCCATCAGATGGACAGATTTGCCGGGGTTCGTGCCAATGGGAGGGAAGTTGCCTTCACCCTTCTTACGGAACTTTTCTGGATCGTCATACGCCACGACCTTGTCGTCGGCGTCGAGCAAATTGCCTTCACGATCCCGCTTGAAAATCGCACGGAAGTTCCAGCCGTGGCCGTGATAATCGGCAAACTGGGTGTCCTTCGCCTTGGGATTGATATCGTCTGCGACACGGCGAACAAACTCGACGTCGGACCATTTTCCACGCGGTGCAGCGCCTTCAGGGTTCCGGTTTAGGACTTCAAGTGTTTCAGCGGCCGTGGGGTATTTCTGCTTTTCCGGCCACATCAGTGGCGCGTCACTTTCATAGTCCCACATGGTGTAACCAAGGAAGGAATTCAAGAAAATGTTCGGCTGATGCATGTGGCAATTCATGCACTGGGCGGTCGGGATAGCGCGCGTGAACGCGTGTTCGAGCGGGTGACCGCTTTCCTTGCGGGGTTCAGGCACATGGCTCTTTCCGTGCCCGTCATCATGTCCGGATTTCTTTTCGCCGTGACCGTGGACGTCTCCATGCCCCTTGCTATGTCCCTTACCATGACTGTCGCCCAAGACGGCGCGCTTCTGGCCCTCCATCTTGTCCGCGATGGTCGGATCAAGCGTGAAGGTCTGGCCGTCATTGCCGAATTTGGCATAGGTGAGGCTCTGTGGTGCTTCCCGGCTGTTGGCATATGGCACGTGGCAGCTGGCGCAGCCCGAATGGCGATAATCGCCCGGCTGATCGTTTGTCCCCATGAACCAGGTGAAGGGATCGTTGAGGCGGGTCTTGTGGATATTGAGCACCGGAATGGCAACGCGCAGGCCTGTGCCGGCGCCGCGGTTGGATTGGCGAATGTCGGGACGGCCCGGTTCTTCCAAACGCTGCAACTGGCCCGTTGAGTTCGGGAGCCCAACTTCAGGGAACTGCGTTCCGTTCGTGCGGCCACCGCGTTCAAAGACCCGGAAAATGTCAGCCGGTGGCATGACCTGCCATGTTGGCAGTGGGTAGAGTGCGGCGAGCGCGCCGCGTGCTTCCTGTTCCTTCGTTACGGTTCCGGGCGTGACCCCCGGTGACAGGATTTTCGCAGGCTCGCTTTTCTCGGTATAAGCCTCGCCAAAGATGTAGTTTTTGAACGGGGCAATGCCGTTATTGTAGGCCGCACCGCCCCAAAGCATCGCGCCGGTCGACATGATGGAGCGGTCAGTCGCCTCAATCACCGACATATGGCACGCGCCACATGAGTCCCGCACAACGCGATAGTCGGACGGGTTGTTGAACCTTACAAACTCGCGGCTTTCCTTGTTCAGCAGCGTGTAGCTCTGCTTAGGGTTGGCCGAGGACGGCCAGTTCCAAGCCTTAGGAAAGCGCGGCATGACATGCGCCTTGGACAGCGCGGTCGTATAGGCTTTGTCGCCTTCCTTCGCGTTTTCTGGAGCAGACACTGTCGCGTTGCCGCCATGGCAGTCGGTGCAGCCCAACACGACCGCTTCGGATCGGTGCATGCTATAGGCGTCGGTTTTGGTGTGGCAGGATACACAACCGATGCTTTTTGCCTTGGCCTGATCCGCCGTCTGCCCAGCGGGTGCGGTAGGCGCGCGGACAAGGGTGTAATCTCGCGCCACCGGCTTCTCAGCGTCAGAGGCGAGGAGACCGGACGGCACCATGAGCGCGATGACGAGAAGAAGGCGGGAAAGCTGTGACATCAGTATGACAAAACCGTGTTAAAAAGGACGGAATAATGGCGTTTGTTGCCACTGGTGGTTGTGTAGAGATCTTTGAATGCGGCCCCCGGTTCCAGCATGGCGCCGGAGAGGCGGAACACAACGTTCTGGATCATGGATGGCCTGTAAATCGCGGCTGCTGAGAGATCCCAGCCGATGGCGCGAGGGATTGATCCTTCGTTGCGGAGTTCCCGGACAGTGGCTGTGTTGGCGAACCAGAGATGATTGGCATTTGTGGAAAGACGGAATTGCGGTGTGATGTCGAAATCCGCCCCGGCGCCGAGAAGGATCGTGCCGGGATTGTTGAAATTACTCTGCCCTTCATCCTTGGAAGAACGAAGCGAATTAAGAACGCCGTTGCGGCCATTAATGCCGATGACACGCCCGCCGCCTGCAAAGGGGAGAGACTGACGGATCCAGTAGCTGGTGTCTGCACCGGCGAAGATCGGGTTTTCGACAATGGCGTCAAATCCCGTTTCACGATTGTCATAAGGGTCTTTGTCGCCTGTGGCGTACAGCGCGGACACGCGGAAACGCGCCCAATCCTTGTCATAGCTTGCCTCGGCGGCGGCAAAGCCAGCACGGATCTGGGCCGGCTTTCCGGTGAAGAAGCTGTTTCGGTCACTGCCAAGTGCGGCATAAAGCGAGGTGGTGAGATTAATCCGTCCTGCATGGCCATCCGCATTATAGCCGAGATAGACCACATCGTAATTCCGGCCGCGCAGATTGCCCAAGAGCGCCGGGCGGACCGGGAAGCCGTTATCATCAATGTGGATGTTCTTGGCCTCGCGGTTCATGTTGTAAACCACGGTCAACTGGCTGGTGACGGCTGGGATGGGAAAGTCCTGCCGATAGACGTTGGCGAACGCGACCCAGTCTTTGCGCGGCATTTTTACGAGGCTGTTCAGGCCTGAGTTTGTGTCCTTTTCCAGCCGCCAGAAAACGCCATAATTATACTGGACGCGGTTGTTGTCGCGGTTGCCGAAATAGCGGAGGCCAAGCTGCTGGTCGTTGAACAGGAAGCCCCGGAAATCAGCTTGGAAGGGCTGAATGCCAATGCGGACGCTGTCAAAATCATAACGGTCAGAGACGTTGCGCAAATGCTTGTCGAAAAACAGTTCCTGAACACCCAGGAAATGATCGAAGCGGTGGCTGCGGCGTGTGGGCTGAACGAAGAGCAATCGCCGCTCCGACACGTCGACAAAAGACGTGTTGAAGGCGAGGGCAATTTTATACTCGACATCTGGTGGCTTGAACGCTGTCGACCCCTTGAAGAGGGATGCGGCGGCAATGAATGTCTGCGAAGCGACGACGCTTGATGCCCGCCCGAAAACGTCCAAATCGCCGACAGTCTCATTCACCTGGCGCCCGACCGGCTGCGGGAAGCTGCGTGGCTCAACCACCGTATCGAAAATGAACGACGCCGCGAGGAACCAGTCCTCGCTCTTGATCGGCAGCCATTTGGGCTTCTTGTGCAAATCAATCGGGCGGTCACCCTTATAGGTGTTCTGATTATACGGGTCCCACCAACGTTCTTTCACGATGCCGAGCGTCTGGATGAGGCGCCAGCGATCAGGGATCGGTATTTGGTCGGTCGGAAAAGCCTCTGGTGGTGGCGCACGGACGGCGCCGATATTTTCTTGAGTAACCTTGTCGGGCAAGGCGCGCTCACGACCGGGGATGCGCCGACCGACGATCAGAGCACCGTCCGCGTCCACCTCAAAGAGGGGGGGCAAGCTGTCGCCTTCGTTGACAATGGCTGCGGGCTGCGGGTTTTCGGCAGCTGGCGTTTCCTGTGCTGCTGCGACCTGCGGTCCGGCAGCCAGCAGAAAAAGCGGAAGGGCGCGCAGGCTCATTTGCCCTGACATACGTTTTGCGCCGCCGTGTCGAGGAAGGGCGCAAAGGGACATTGGGCGTAGGGCAGGGCCGTGTTCCCTGCCTGCGGGAACAAGATGGCCGATGCGCGCAGGCTGCTCGGTGCATTGCCGATGCCGGAAATCTTTTCCGCAGCGTTCGCAAGGCCGAGGAAGCTGATCATGTCATCCTGATCGATCCCGTCTCCGGACGTCCCAATCGCCCCAATCAGCGTCGTTCCGCGATAGATGGGGACGGCACCCGGGAAGATTTGAATTCCGTTTTGAAGGCGGTTCTGGCCACCGGCGATCGCGGGCAGGCTGGTACACCGCGCTGGCGTATCCGTCTGGCTGGCACCCCCCACAAAGGCAAGATGAGTGGCCAGATCCCGCACAATCAGCGCAGATTGCAGGCCGTTTGAGAAAGGATTGAACTGGCCCATGGGCCGGGAAAGCGGCCCGTGCGGACGGTCGATTTGCCCATCCGGGAAATAGGGGCGGGCCAAGAGACCGATCCATCGCGCACTGATCGCCTTTTCCCCCACCAGTTGCGATTGGTTGGAGAGGAAAGCGCGATAGGCCGTCAGATATTGGGAGACGTTGCTGTCGCTCGTCCCCTGGAGGTCCGATGCGGCGCCAGGGTTGGAGAAGAAGGCAGCGGTGCGGGCCTTTTGAAGCGACACATCAATGCCGAAGACCGGCGCGTCGGGGGAACGGACCTGCCCAAGCACGACGCCATTGGAGTCCACCACAGACACGGTCACTTCGGCCTTGCTGTCGAGGGGCTTGCGGATCTGCGCTCGCGCCCGCTTCACGATGCGGAAGGCTTCCTCAAGGATCGTGCGGACTTCAGACGGCGTCAGTGCCGCCAGCGTTTCCGAACCGGCCCGAATGGGGAAACGGGCACTGCCCTGACCGTTGGTAAGGAGGAATGCATCGCTGTCTGAAAACTCGGCGCTCGTCGCGCGGCGGATGCCGGAAGCTTCAGTGCCATAGGGCGTGCCGGCCGTGATGACGGCATTGGCATATCCCGGAACTGCAACGAGCGACCCAAGGGTGCCTGAGAGTGCTGCGAAAGAGCGCGCTGTCCCGCGTGCGGACAGCCCTGTGGTGGTTACGTCCGCAAAGCGCAGGAAGGTGCCATCAACGGAGATACGACCTGCCTGAATGGTCTCCGGCGCGGCAAAGCCGGTTGTGCCAGCAAGGGCGATGAATTCTTCGTCGTCCTGATCGATGTCGAGCGTTGAGAGATCAAAGCCATAGTCACCATCGGCCATGATGCCGATACCACCAACGACCACGCCGTTTTTGTAGAGCGGCAGGCCGCCTGCATCTGCGGCCATCCCGAGTGGGGAGCGTTTCGGGCCAATGGCGGCTTGCCCAAAGCGTGCGCTAAGATCAGAGCAGGGCAACTGGCTAAACTGCACGCCAAAGAGCGGGCCGCTCTCAAGTCCGACCGTGCTTGGCCCGGGCGGAAAATGTTCCTGAACAATCTGGCTGGCGGTCCGAGTGGAAAAGGCATTGCCGCTCGACGAAAGATAGGCCGCCGTAACCGCTTTGGCGATGGCGGCAGCTGTCGCGGGAATCGTCAGGTTCTGGGCATCTGTGCTCTGACCGTTGGCCGCCGCGCGGGTGACGGCGGTGGCGCGCGCACCAGTCATATTGAAAACGCCAAGGACATTGCCGACACGATCCACGACGGCAATCGTCGACGGTAATCGTCGGGCAGAGGCTTCTTCAATGGCCTGTGCGAAGATCTGTTCGACTTCCGCCGACGTTAAAGCCTCGATCGTGCTGGTGGGGTAGCTGCTGGTCGAACTGATTGTCGTCGTCGGCGTAATTGTGGTCGGGTTGCTGCTTCCGCCTGAACCGGGTCCGCAACTGGCAAGCAGGAACGTACTAAGAACGAGGGTTGATACTGGCTTAAATTGCCAAGGCCTCATTAGAGGGCCCCAATCGCGTTGCTTGCCCGAGATAAAGCAGACCGGAATGCCGCAGGCTGGTAGCCATATGGATCTTTGACAGCGGCATAGGCGCGGTTGATCTCGGCACGGATGGAAGCTGCCTGTCCGGCTGACACCGATCCGTTGTTCACCAAAGCATTCAGGAGAGTGTCGACGGCCATAACGGCCTGCGTGCTGCCATCATAGTCGGTGTAGCGCGGGCGCATGGCGGCGTCGCTGATTGTGGCCACAAGCGCCTTGATGTCGCCTGATGAGAAGCGCTTGCCCCCGAACGCCGCCAAGAGTGCACTGGTTGAGCTGCGCAGCCGGGCTGCTGCCTTAAGCGCCTTTGGTCGATCGCTGGCGAGGGCCGCATGGAAGGCTTTGCTGTCCGCATCAAAGCGCTGGGCCAAGGCAGGGGATGTCCGTCGTGCAGCCGCGCTGAGCATGATCATGTTGCCATCACTGAATGGCGCCATGCCGCGCGGAATGGGGCGACCTGGATTGGCGACAGCGGCAGAGCGGAATGAAGGATCGTCGGAAATACGGCGATGGCAGCTGTGGCAATCAAAGAAGTAATATTCAGGGAATATGCCTTCCTGACCAAGCCCTGCATCGGACCAGAGGGAAAGGGCACGATCAAGCGCCATCGCCTGTCCGACCGCCCAATCCTGAACTGGGTCGCGCTTCCCCTTGCGGCGGACATAGTCCGCGTCTTCATCATGATGGGCCTGAAGGCCAGTAAACAGGTCAAGTTCAAAGGTGACGCGGGGGTGCCCTGCGGCCATGATCCGATGGCTGACAAACTGGCCGGGCTTTGAGGATCCGAAGTGGCAATCGAGGCAATTTGACGCGCGGCTCTTCGGGTTGTCCAGCGGGATCAAGCCCTGCGTGACATTGCGCTCATGGGATGCGCCAACGGCATAATGGCTGCTGATCCATCCTGACGCTCCGCCGTGGCAGGATTCGCAGCCCACGCCGTCGGAAAGCTGGTGTTTCGGGCCTGTCGCACTCGCGTTGTCGCTGTGACAGCCGAGGCACATTGGGGCTGTTTCAGCGGAAGCCAAGCCGAGGTTCCGGGCAATGGCCGCGGAACGCGCCGTGCCGAGTGTGCGGAAGGCGCGGCTATGGGCGCCGGATGTGGAGGCGTCTTCCTGCCAGCGCAGCAGTTCGTCCTGACGGACGACGGCGCCGTCGGCGACTTGGCGCCCGTGGCAGGTTGAGCCAGCGCAGCTTGCGACCCCCAGATGCACGTTTTGAGCGACATCGGTTGCTGTCGCAGGTTGCGCGCCAGCCAGCATGACATAGGCGGCAGCACCAATCGTCAGGATGGCAAACAGGAAGCCAAATAGGCGCGTAAATCCGTCTGATGAAGTGCCACTCTGGACGGGATCCGAACTGCCCATGAAAACGCCCCCAAAATGGCCATTACGAAATTGCCAAGCCCCCCTCGCCAATTTCACGAACAAGGCGCGAAAACTGAAGAAAATCAGGGCCGCGGCATCATCCGGTCAGCAACTCGCTCGTGGAGCGTTGACGACCCAGAGGGTTGCGGAAAATATCGAGAAAAATCAAGTAAATCGCTGGATTGTTTATGCCGAAATGGAGGGGATAAGCGGCCAAGGTGGGAGGTGCCCCTCGAAAGGCATCGCCGAAAAGGATCGGTCTCAATCTGTTTGGGCAATTTCGGTTAGCCGTTCGGCACTAAACTTTGGACCAAGGGCTGAAGGGAGGCGTCAAAACGGGCCAACGTCGGATAATCACCGGCCGTTTGGAAAAAGGTGACTAAGGCACCACCTGTCCAGTGATGAAGCGAATAGCCCGGCTCTTCTGCCACGATCATCGGCCGATTGTCTGGATTGGACGGATCGATTGGCGCGAGTTCCAGCGCCACTTGTGGGGCTGAGGATCCGGTGACGGCCAAAAGGTGCGTTTCAAAAGTCGTGGTGAAGGGGCGGTGGACATGGCCTGCCAACATTGCCCGAATATTGCTGCGGTTCCTCAGAACGCCTGAGAGTGTTTTGATCCATTCCGCATTTGGTTCCACATCCATCCATTCGATACCGTGCCGGACAGGTGGGTGGTGAAGGGCGATGACAACAGGCTTTTCCGAACAAGCGTCCAGCGTGGCCGAGAGCCAGGCCGCCCGTCTTTCGCAAAAGGCGCCACCATGTTCGCCGGGCTCGAGAGTATCGAGCACAACAAGCACAAACGAACCCTTGTCGACGGCATAATGGACAAAGCCATCGCTTGTCGGCGTATCAGGAAAAACCTCTCGAAAGTTCTCACGCTCATCGTGGTTGCCGATGCAAAGATGTGTTTCACATGGCGCGGATGTCAGCGCCTCTTTCAGTTGCTTATAGCTGCCGACATCGCCTTTGTCGGTAAGGTCGCCTGTGCAGATGAGCATGTCGGGCAGGGGCGTCATGGCGCCCAATTTCCGGAGAATGGCATCAAGTCGCTGGCGATTAAATTCACTGGGATTGTCGGGTTCAAACCCCAGATGAATGTCAGTAATTTGCGCAATCAGCATTTTTTAGCCTCTAGTAGAGCTCATGGCGGCTGCGCGACCCACACCTGACAGCGAAGGTTGCGCCCTATCTTAGTTTGTCATCCCCGCGACTTCTGTCTTTGCCGCTAAGGGAGTCACCTTTCCGATTTCCTAAACTGATGCAAATTAAAATTTACATATTGTAACAATATAAGGAGATTTTTTTGAGCTGAATTGGCGCCAATGATTTCGCACGTTATGCGCGCCCTTATCCGGTTGTTGTACCCTGCCTCTTTTGAGCTGCCGTCGTTTTCGGCCCGGTTGCGACAGGTTTCGATTTCAAAGGATCTTCGAAGTGATACCCGTGACACATGGAGCACGTCGACGGGACCTTATCATGCTCGGGCGTGGCACCCGCATGGCAGCTTTGGCAGGATTTAATTCCCGGCATGAGAACGTCGGCCGCGGTCTTTGACTTCGGGGCCGCGTGGCAGCTTTCGCATTTCGACGTGTCATGCGCCTTATGATCGAACCAGGCCTTTGGCATATAGTATTTCGGCACGGACACTGGCTTGATCGTGAAGTTCAGGCTTACCGGATTGGCAGGGGCCACGACCTGATGGCAATCGTAGCACGTGCCACCCTTTGAGAAGACGCGACGGATTGCCGCATCAGGGCTTGAGCTTCCGACGTCAAAGCGCGGTGTGGGGCGGCTACTACCGGGAACTTGACGTCCCTGAAGGAAGCCGTTGCCTGCCGGATTTTGAGGACCAACGCCGCGATACAGAGCTCTGATCTGAGCGATGGTCTGCGGAACATCACCATGACGTAGGGTAAGAACCGTGTTGCCGACCTTTCCAAATCCAAGGCTGTGGCAGGCGCCGCAGTTCTTTTCCATCTCGACCGGGACAAACGTTGACTTGTCAGCCGATGCGGTATGGCAGTCGCTGCATTTGAGCCCCGCGCTTCCCGCGCCTTTATAGGCAGGGAGCGTCATCGCCATTCTCGCGACACCGTTTGTGGAGGACAGGTGCAAAGCATGGGGGAATTTCAGCCCCGTGTTTTCCTTGGGTTTTGAGGCAAGGGAAATGCGCTGAATCGTCGGCGGTTCGCCAGGAGATGTCACAATTGATGGGCGGAATTCGGGGTGATCCTTCGCGAAATCGCCAACGTCGAGAAGTTTGGTTGTTTTGACCCGCGTGCTCAAACCGACATGGCAATCGGTGCAGAAGCGCTGCGGCGTTGGCGGCGCGGAGACGGCACCTTCATGCTCCATATGGCAATCGACACAGCTATTTTCAGGCCGATTGAACATGCGGGATGTCGCATTCAACACTTGTCGGAATGGATTGGGCTCACCCTTGGCACCCATCAGGGTTTTGGGATCGGCGTGGTCGTGCACCTTCGTGTGACATGCGACACAACTGCTGTCGCGCACCGATTCGAAGGCGTTTACGTGGCAGGCCTGACAATCTTTTGCCAGAGCCGCATGGCCGAGCGAGAGCTTGCCGGACGACCAGCTTTGGTCTGCGTGGAATGTATCCGCGCGGCTTTTGGCCATATGGAAGTTTGACCAGGTCCAAATCGGCCAGACCAGCAAAGTTGCGAGAATGGTGACAACCAGGATCCACGCAGGAAGGCGCATTTTACCGCCAACCTTGCCAAGGGAAAAGACGAACTTGCTGTCTTTGGCTTCGCTGGAATCGGCCACAGCGCTTTTGCGTTCAACACGGATGACCACGTCGTCTGCAGCGCGGCTGACAATGAATTCATGGCTGCCAAAGTTGATAACGGCGCCATCGCCGCGATCAAGGATCAGGGTGGTGACGCTGCGGCCATTTGCCATGAAGGGCGCGCCTGCAACGGCGTCTACCGATATCGTCCCATCCGTGTTGGCAGTGATGCGGGCATGGTCAAGCGGCACTGATACATCGGGCAGGGCAATGTCGCAGCCCGGGCCGCGGCCAACCGACAGAGCCGGTTGATCAAAGTCCTTCGACCGGATGATTTCGCGGCCGTCATTGGTGAAGCTGACGTGGTGAACGGTAAAAATCATGTGCAGATCACCAATAGAAGAAGACGCTGACAACGTGCGCCGTAAGAGCCGCAATCAGCGCGAACGTCACAGGGACGTGGAAATAGAGCCAGATCTCAAGCTGCGCCTTCAACTGAAGATGCCGACGAATGTTGGCCAGCGCGGTCACCTTGCGTGAGAGCAATTGTGCGGCGCGAACGATGTCGTCCACATTGCCGGTCGCTTTGGATCGCGATGCGGCACCAACCGTTTCAAAGGCGTGCTGCGTCGGGCAGGATGGGTATTGGTTTTTCAAGCGCGCGAGGATGGAGCCCGCGAACGGATCAGCATTGAGCGACGCGCCGATGATATTGGCTAGTTCTGTACTCAGCGGCTGCGTTGCGTCGTGCAACTGCCGGTCGATACTGCGCAGATTGTCGAGCATTTCGACCTGCGTCATATCGCCCCGGTTCGCGCTGAGTTGTTTGGGCAGAATGGTATAGGCGCAAATGCCATAAATGCCCGAAAGGATGACGATCATCATTAAGACGTAGGCCAGCGTATGGACGTTCCAGCCAAACTGGAATGCACAGTGGAGTGTCGCGACAATGATCAGCGATAGCCCCAGCCAAACATGCGCGGACACCCAGGACTTGAGCGTCCACTGGCCGGGCTTGATGGAGCGTTTGCGCCAGCCGAGAAGGGCAAGCCAGAGGATGAGAATGGCGCCGATCGTGCCGAGCGTATAGCCATACCAGCTGTTGCCGCTGTGGCGCGGCTCGACGTCGATAAGAGCGTAGATCAATATCGACAGCGCCGACAATCCGGATGCAATTTTGAGCCAACGGTAATCTGCATATTTCAGAAACGACACATGGCTCGATGGACCGGAGCGTTTCGCGGCCTTGTTACGGGCGAGAAAAGCCATTGCCTAGTTGCCCTTCTGCATATGAGAAACGCTCAGGAACTGTTCCGGCGAAATGCGGATGGCAGCGCCGGTGGGGCAGGCGCGTACGCAGCTTGGGCCACCTTCAAGGCCCGCGCACATGTCGCACTTAATCGCCTTTTTCGGGGCTTCCGGATTGCCATGCTTCTTGGCCCATTTGGCATTGGGTTCGCCGGGTCCAGGGCCGCTGCCGAACAACAGCCAGTTGAGAAGCGGCGGCTTTTTCGGCGGCACCTTGTCCATACGGATCACGCCATAAGGACAGCCACGCTGGCAGTTTCCGCAACCGATACAGGTGTCGTCAATGAAGACCTCCCCGTCCATCCCGCGATGGATCGCGTTCGGCGGGCAATCAGCCATGCAATGCGGGTGTTCACAGTGGCGGCAGGACGTCGGAACGTGAAGATGGGCGTAGGTCTTGCCAGCTTCACGGTCCAAACGGGACAACCCATCATGGCTGTCGGCACAGGCCTTCTCGCAATTGTCGCAACCGACACAGAGCCGTTCATCGATGAGCAACACGTCCGTTGCTTCGCCGATGCCGTTTTCGACAAGGAAGCTTGCGACCGACGAATACATGTCTGCAACGTCAGAGAAGGTGCTCTTCATCGTTTCGATGTGCGCATTGACGTCTTTGCGCGTCGCCATATCGACCTTCAGACGCTCAAGGAGCGTCGGATTGCGGTCGAGCAAGCCGCGGAACGCATCGCCGTTGAGCTTGATGACTTCGGATTTCACCGCAGCGCGCACGGAAGCGGTTCTGCGCCCACCCTCGATCAGGGCCATTTCCCCGACATAAGAGCCTGCAGGCAGGTAAGAGATGAACACCGTTTTCCCGGCGATGGTCCGCTCTACGACCATGGATCCGACGCGAATGACGTAGATGTCGTAACTCTCATCGCCTTCGGCGATGATGGATTCACCTGCACGGACGCTCATCGTCTCGGCGCTTTCAACGACCCCTGCGATGTCAGATGGACTCAAGCCGGCCTTGAAGAGTTGGAGCAACTGGCGCTCGATGGAAACGCGCGTCACGGCCCGCTTCACAGCCGGTACGGTCGCAATCAGCTTCAACGCAGCATTGCGGGGGATTTCCATCAGGATGCTGTCTTCAGCCGCGACCACCGTGGCACCGCGTTTGCGGCCGGAAATTAGTCCGACTTCCCCAAACATAGCGCCCGTGCCGATGGGGACAACAATGCTTGGATCGCTGGGGTTCACCTGGACATGGACGCCGCCGTAAGCAACGTTGAACAAGGAAGAACCGGGCGCTCCGCGATCAAAGATCACATCTCCCTTGCGGACGAAGCTGACATCGCTGTCGAGCGTGAACTCGCGCATTTGCAACGGCGTCAGATCGCGCAGGATGTCGATTTCTGTGCGCAGCAGGTCCAGCCATTCGTCAACGGATCGATTGCCAGGGAGGCTGCTGAACTTGGCTTCCAGAATCGGTTCATCGGCGGGTTTGAGATTGGTGTTGCCGTTGATGAATTCGACAACGTCATAGCCCTGATTCATGCAATGCTTGATCAGGGGATAGCCTGCGAGGGCGCCAATCACGAAGATGCCGGGCGCCGTCGATTCAAACACGGGTGAGAGTATAGGGAAGGCTTCCCGATCCTTGCTGCTGAATTCAATGCCGCAGCTTTCCACAAAGCCACGCGGCGGGGCTGAGCCCATGCGCGCGATGATACGGTTGCACGGGATGCGCAATTCACCGTCGCGCGTGTCGAGCACGATGTGGTCGGGTTCGATCCGGTTGGTCGACGTTTCCGTCAGGATGGTGATACGGCCTTCTTCGGCCGCAGATGTTAGAGCTTTGACGTTGGCGTCTTTTGCGCGGCTGAAATCTGCCGAGCGATTGACGATCGTCACGACGTTGCGCTGCTCCGGGTCCGCTGCGAGGCCCAACGCGTTTTCAATGCCCGCATCGCCTGCGCCGATCACGGTAATGTGTTCGTCCAAAATGGCTGTCGGATCGTCGAGCTGATATTCGACATGCGGAAGATCACCGCCCGGACACCGCATCAGGTTTGGATTTCCCTGAGTCCCGATGGCAAGGATGACAGTCTCGGCGCTGATGGTGTCGCCGTCGGCCAGTTTGATCGTGAAAGCTCCGGGTGCGCCGGTGATGGCCGTCACTTCGGACCGATAGCGGACCTGCACGTTTTGGCTGGCGGCCTGATCGTTCCAGGTCTGGAGGATCTTCTCGCGCTTGCCGGCGTCAAAATCAAAGTCGGACCGCAGCACCAACTGGCTTGGCGTCGCCATGACGTGCTTGCCCTTTTGGTACCGGAAAATCGTATCAGAAAGGTGATCTGTCTTTTCCAGAAGGATGTGCGCCATCCCAAGCTGCGCTGCACGTGCAGCTGCACTCAATCCCGCCGGACCTGATCCGACAATTGCCACCTTATAGGTGCTCGTCACGCCTTCGCCCCCCGCTCAGCCGCACGCCCCAAACGTGTCGTACAAAATCAACGAAATCTAAAATTACTTCTACTTATCGTGTCGCACAGTCTATGAGGGAAGCGCAAGCGACATGACCCGGATATCGGGGGAGTATAAATGCCAAAGAGATTTGAAATTCGTTCTAATTATATTCTAATTGGTTCTATTATATTGGCCATTTCGGCTATTTCATGGTCTGTTTATCGATCTATTGATGAAAAAGCACCATTAGATGCCGATAGTTCACAGGTGGCCCAAAAGGGTGTCGACGATTCTATTGCCAAATTGGAGCAGAAGCTTGCCGATAACCCGGATGATGCGGAAGGCTGGCGGATGCTCGGTTGGTCGCGCTTCAACATGGGCGCTTATGTAAAGGCTGCTGAGGCCTATCGGAAAGCGACTCAGATATCTCCAAATACTGGTGATTATTGGTCTTCGCTGGGCGAATCGCTTGTGCAGGACGCCACCGGCCCGTTTGCGGACGAAGCCGTAGCGGCCTTCCGCAGAGCCCTGGCCATTGATCCACAAGACCCGCGGGCCCGATATTTTCTGGGCGTTCAGAAGGACCTGATCGGTGACAGCAAAGGGGCGATCAATGATTGGATCGCGCTTTTGAATGACACGCCAAAGGGCGCGCCTTGGGAGCAAGGTGTGCGCGACACAATTGAGAAGGTCGCGCGCGAACATAAGATTGATGTGTCTGGCCGGATGGTCGCATCAGCGCCGACGCGGATGCCGAGTACTCCAGCAACGGATGCTATTCCGGGGCCGACCGCCAGTCAGTTGGCGCAGGCCTCCTCGCTCCCGCCCAGCCAGCAGCAGGCCATGGTCAGTCAAATGGTTGAGAGCTTGGAGCGCAAGCTGGCCGCGGACGGCAAGAACGAAGCCGGTTGGCTAAGGCTGATGCGCGCCCGTATGGTCATGGGTCAGGCCGACAAAGCGCGCCAGGCGCGGGACAAGGCCCTGCATATATTCAGCGCTGACACTGCTGCTGTCGCACGGATCAAAGCGGCGGCGGATACGCTCGCCATTCCGCGCTAGTTAATCAACCTGGCTTCATTCGGAAACGAGAAGCGAGGGTACATAAAAAGGGAGCCGCCCGAAATGTCGGACGGCTCCCTCTTTTTTAGCACTTAGGCGGTCGTTTTTAGACGACGCCGAAAGCAAGCATCGCATCAGCGACCTTCTTGAAGCCGGCGATGTTGGCGCCGCGCACATAATCGACATGGCCTTTGCCATCGCCGCCATATTGCACGCATCGGGCGTGGATGCCTTCCATGATGTCGAGGAGCATCTGCTGAAGCTCTGCTTCCTTCCAGGAACGACGTTCGCTGTTCTGGCTCATTTCGAGGCCGGACACAGCGACACCGCCAGCATTTGCGGCCTTGCCGGGTGCGAAGAGGATCTTCGCATCGCGGAAGACATGTGCACCTTCCAGATTGGTCGGCATGTTAGCGCCTTCGCTGACCGCGATGCAGCCATTGGCCACCAGAGCGCGGGCATCGTCACCCAACAATTCATTCTGCGTGGCGCAGGGCAGGGCAACGTCGCAAGGCACGTTCCAAGGCGTCTTGCCGGCGTGGAAGACGGCGTTGGGATAGGCCGCAACATATTCTTCAATCCGGCCACGGCGCTTGTTCTTCAGTTCCTTGACCCAGTTGATCTTTTCCTGGTCCATCCCGTCGGGATCGTGAACGAAACCGCTGCTGTCTGACAGGGTGAGCACCTTGCCACCCAATTGGGTGATCTTTTCTGCCGCGTGTGTGGCAACGTTGCCCGAACCCGAAATGACGGCTGTCTTGCCCTTAAGGTCTTGATCCTTGGTGCGCAGCATGGCCGCAAGGAAGTAGACCGCGCCATAGCCGGTCGCTTCGGGGCGGATGGCTGAGCCACCATATTCCAGACCCTTGCCGGTCAGCACGCCATTCCACTGGTTCGTTAGGCGCTTATACTGGCCGAACATGAAACCGATTTCGCGGCCACCGACGCCAATGTCGCCTGCGGGAACGTCGCAATCCGGACCGATGTGGCGATAGAGCTCATTCATGAAGCTCTGGCAGAAGCGCATGATTTCGCGGTCGCTCTTGCCCTTCGGGTTGAAGTTGGAACCGCCCTTGCCGCCGCCCATCGGCAGGCCGGTCAGCGAGTTCTTGAACGTCTGTTCAAACGCCAAAAACTTCAGGATCGATTCTGTAACGCTCGGGTGGAAGCGAATGCCGCCCTTATATGGCCCGATGGCGTTGTTGTTCTGGACGCGCCAGCCGCGCTGCACGCGGATGTTGCCATTGTCATCTTCCCAGCAGACGCGGAAGCTGACGACGCGATCCGGCTCTGCGATGCGGCGCAGGATCTGCTCGCGGTGATAATCTTCCTTATCTTCCATGAAGTCATAAATATCTTCAGCAACTTCCTGAACGGCCTGAATGAATTCAGTCTGCCCCGGATTGCGGCGGGTGACGCCTACCATGAAATCAGCAAGATTTACGTGATCGCTATTCGCCATTATCTGTTCCCCCTCTTAAAAAATACGCAGTGTCGTTGTGAGTTTTAAGGTCCCGTCAGGGCTGTTTGCGCCGAATGACGAGGTTCCGGATTTCGGTCATGTCTTCCATGGCAAAGCGGACGCCTTCACGGCCGATGCCGGAGTCTTTCACGCCGCCATAAGGCATGTTGTCGACGCGGTAGCTCGGCACGTCGTTGACGACGACACCACCCACATCAAGGTCATCCCAAGCGTCGAGAATCTTGAAGATATCGCGTGTGAAGATGCCGGCCTGCAGCCCGAACTTGGAGTCATTGCAGATGTGCAGCGCTTCTTCCCAAGTGCGAAAGCGGATGAGGAAAGCGACAGGCCCAAAGGCCTCTTCGCGATTAAGCTTGGTATCAGGATCGACGTTCTCGAGCAGCGTTGCTTCGAGCATCGCGCCTTCACGCTTGCCGCCGCAGAGAAGGGCAGCGCCCTTGCCGAGCGCTTCCTCAATCCAGTTTTCCAGCCGCGCGGCTTCCTTCACATCGATCATCGGACCAACAAAGGTCTTCTCATCATGCGGGCTGCCCGCGATCAACGTCGACGTTTTGGCGACCAGCTTTGCCTTGAAGGCATCGTAAACCGCTTCGTGCACCAAGATGCGCTGGACGCCGATGCAGGACTGACCCGATTGGTAAAAGGCTCCGAAAACCGTCCGGTCGACCGCGTCGTCTAGGTCTGCATCCGCATCGATGATGACTGCCGCATTGCCACCCAGTTCCAAAACGACCTTCTTCTTGCCGGATTTTGCCTTGAGATCCCAACCCACATCCGGAGAACCGGTGAAAGACAGCAGCTTGAGCCGGTCATCGACGGTGAACAGATCAGCGCCGTCGCGCGTCGCCGGAAGGATCGAGAACGCCCCCTTCGGCAAGTTCGTCTCCGCCAAGACTTCGCCCATGATGATCGCGCCCAGCGGTGTGCGGCTGGCCGGCTTCATGACGAACGGGCAGCCGACAGCGATAGCAGGGGCAATCTTGTGGGCGGCCAAGTTCAGCGGGAAATTGAACGGTGAAATGAAGGAGCAGGGGCCGATGGGAACCCGCTTCCAAATGCCCTGATACCCACGTGCCCGCGGGCTGATGTCGAGCGGCTGGACTTCACCGGTCATCCGCACCGACTCTTCTGCGGCGATACGGAAGGTGTCGATCAGACGCCCCACTTCGCCGCGGGAATCGTTGATGGGCTTTCCGGCCTCAATGCACAGGGCATAAGCCAGCTCATCTTTGCGCTCGATAAAGCGATCGACACAATGCTGGAGCACATCGCGCCGTTCATAGCTGGCCATCCGGGCCATCGGCTGGGCGGCCTTCACCGCCGCGCCGATGGCTTCATCAATCATGGCTGCATCGGCCAGCGCTACGCGTGTGGCCACTTCCCCTGTGAACTTATCCGTAACAGCCAGATCGGTGTTCGGCTGCAGGGCCTCATTCGCCAGATAGAGTGGATATTGATCGCGAAGTTTCATGACTAAAATCCTTCAATGACTGTCCAAAGTGGACAGGCGCTCAAACCTGCTGGCTGAGCGCCTTGATGTCCTTGTTCAGGATTTGGTCGTTCTCCGTGTAATCCACAGGGCAGTCGATCAGGTGGACGCCGGGCGTGTTCAGCGTGTGCTGAAGCAGTTCCTTGAGGTGCGCGGCACTTTCGACCCGGTGGCCAAAGGCGCCATAGCTTTCGGCATATTTGACGAAATCAGGATTGCCGTAGGTCAGGCCCCAATCATCAAAGCCCATGTTCGCCTGCTTCCAGCGGATCATGCCGTAGCTGGAGTCGTTGAGGATGAGCACCGTCAGGTTGAGGCCCAGACGAACCGCCGTTTCCATTTCCTGGCTGTTCATCATGAAGCCGCCATCACCGCAGATCGCCATGATCTTGCGGTCGGGATAGACCATTGCAGAGGCCATCGCCGATGGCAGGCCTGCGCCCATGGTTGCCAGAGCATTGTCGAGAAGAACCGTGTTCTGCTGGCGCGCCTCATAATTGCGGGCGAACCAGATTTTGTAGACGCCGTTATCTAGGCAGATGATGCCGTTTGCAGGCATTGCCTCGCGAACTTCACGCACCAAGAAAGGCGGGAAGATCGGGAAGCGCGCATCACCGTCCAGCGACTTGGTGTGCGCGACTTCGGCCTGACGGGCCTTGTACATGAAATCAAAGTTCCACGTACCGGAAGGAACAACGTCCTCCTTGATCTGCCAGATGGCATTGGCGATGTCACCAATGACCTCAATCTGCGGGAAGTAGACGGGGTCAACTTCGGCAGACTTAGAACTGATGTGGATGACTTCCGTGCCACCGTCCTTCATGAAGAAGGGTGGCTTTTCGATGACGTCATGGCCGATGTTCACAATCAGATCGGCATGCTCGATGGAGCGGTGAACGAAATCACCTGCCGAGAGCGCGGCGCAACCAAGGAACTTGGGATGCGTTTCGTCGATCGTGCCCTTGCCGAGTTGCGTCGTGACGAAGGGGATGCCCGTTTTTTCAATGAACTGCAGGAGCATACGGCTGGTCATGGTGCGGTTTGCGCCTGCGCCAATGACCAGAACGGGCGCCTTGGCCGCTTCAATCTTCTGCACTGCTGCCCGGATTGATTTGGGGTCCGCATTGGGACGGCGGACATTGCTGCGCTTCATCGGGACAGCGTCGGTATGTTCGTCGGCAATATCTTCCGGGAACTCGATGTGCGTCGCGCCCGGTTTTTCTTCTTCCGCCAAGCGGAACGCTTCGCGGATGCGGCTCGGGATATTGTCGGCAGACGTCAGTTGCTGCGTGAATTTGGTGATCGGCCGCATCATGTCGACAACGTCAAGAATCTGGAAGCGGCCCTGCTTGGATTTCTTGATCGGCTTTTGGCCTGTGACCATCAGCATGGGCATGCCGCCCAGATAGGCATAGGCTGCTGCTGTCACGAAGTTCGTGGCGCCCGGTCCGAGCGTTGCCATGCAGACGCCTGTCTTTCCGGTATGGCGGCCATAAGTGGCGGCCATGAAACCTGCGCCCTGTTCATGCCGCGTCAGGATCAATTTGATCTTGGTGGACCGCGAAAGGCTGTCCAGCATATCCAGGTTCTCTTCACCCGGAACACCGAAAATATACTCACAGCCTTCGTCCTCAAGGCATTGTACAAACAGATCTGAAGCTTTCGTGGCCACCCGTTAATCTCCCCAACCCAAAAAAGTCTCTATGCCGAAGGCGCCCATTTGGACGGCCCTGCAAAGAGGCATACGGAACCTAAAATTCACCCGGTGAAGAGCATCCCTGCATTTGAGAAAAATAGCACGTTAATCTGGGTCCAAATTGGTGGTTCTCAAGCGTTAAATTGGTTTAAAAATGACGTCGTTTAAGCGGTTTAGAATCTAGCCCGAGCATGCGGGTCTGACCGGGAACATCATACTTTCTGACAATATTCTGGTCAGCGCTGACGTGCCCATCACATTGGCCAAAATTTGTCTCAGGGATGATGCGCGCGCTGTTGTGCCCCGGTGCATCCGTATGCACCCTTCTTGTCTCCTGCTGCAATTTCCCTAGGGCTGAACCTGAGTTTCAAACAGGGTAGGTGTCCAATGGGTTTTGTAGCCGACAAATTGATTTTGTTTGGCGCTTCAGGCGATCTTTCGCAGCGCATGCTGCTGCCGTCGCTTTGTGCCCTGCATGCCGATGGGCTGGTCCATGAGGATCTCCAGATTTTCGGCACCGCGCGTTCGGAGATGAGTGACGAGAGTTTCCGGAATTTCGCTGCAACTGCGCTGGAACGCTATTTGCCGGAGGATCGCAAGGCGGCGATCCCGTCCTTCCTGAATTGCCTTTTCTATCAGAAGGTGGACGCATCGGTTCCGGAAGAGTTTCCTGCACTTGCGCAAAAGGTCGGGCCCGCGCGCGAGGGTCTGGCCATCTTCTTGTCGACGGCGCCCTCGCTTTTTGAACGGACGATTGCCGGATTGTCCGCGACCGGCCTTGCGCAAGGCAATAGCCGCATCGGTCTCGAAAAGCCGTTGGGCACGGACTTGGCAACCAGCAAACAGATTAATGATGCGGTGGCGGCGGCCTTTTCGGAGGATCGGATCTTCCGCATCGACCATTATCTGGGCAAGGAAACCGTTCAGAACTTGCTCGCGCTGCGCTTTGCCAACATCCTCTTTGAGCCGCTGTGGAACGCCAGTCATATCGACCATGTCCAGATCACAGTGGCAGAGACCGTCGGTTTGGAAGGGCGCGTTGGATTTTACGACGGGGCCGGCGCACTGCGGGATATGGTGCAAAACCATATGCTCCAGCTTCTCGCCCTTGTCGCGATGGAGCCGCCGTCAAGCTTTGATGCGACTGCTGTGCGCGACGAGAAGGTCAAAGTTCTGCGCTCGCTTCGGAAAGTGGAGCCGACAGAGAGCGTTACCGGCCAGTACCGGGCAGGGGCCATCGCCGGCCAAGCCGTCCCCGGTTATGATGAGGAACTGGGCGCCACGTCCATCACCGAAACCTTTGTCGCGCTGAAGGCCCATGTCGACAATTGGCGCTGGAAGGGCGTGCCCTTCTATTTGCGGACTGGCAAACGCTTGCCGGAACGCAAGACGGAGATTGCCATCCAGTTCAAGCCGGTGCCGCATTCCATCTTTGCAGGGCATGGCGCAAATTCCGAGCCCAACCGGCTGATCATCGGCATCCAGCCGCAGGAAAATGTGCGGATGTCCGTCATGGCGAAGGTGCCCGGACTGGACAGGGGTGGGCTTCGTCTGCGGGAGGTGCCGTTGGATATTTCCATGCCCAATGCCTTTGCAGGCGCGCGTCGGCGGATCGCCTATGAGCGGCTGCTGCTCGATCTGATTGAGGGGGACCAAACGTTGTTCGTCCGCCGCGACGAAGTGGAAGCGCAATGGCACTGGATTGATGCCATTCGCCAGTCTTGGACGGACAATCACCTAGAGCCCAAGCCTCATACGGCGGGAAGCTGGGGACCATCGGCTGCGATCGCCCTCGCCGAGAGGGATGGAGTGACCTGGCATGAGTAACCTGCATCCTGTCATTGAAGCCGTGACGGCGCGGATCATTGAAAAGAGTAAGCCGGGGCGGCAGCGCTATCTCGATCTGATCGCGCTGCAGGGCGAAGCCGGGGTGAACCGGGAGCGGATGTCTTGTGGCAACCTCGCCCACGCCTTCGCCGCATCGGGGGATGATAAAGGCACCATCCGCGCGGGCGGGGCGATGAACATGGGCATCGTGACAGCCTATAACGATATGCTGTCTGCGCATCAGCCCTATGGCCGCTATCCCGAGGCTATCAAGATGTTCGCACGGGAAGTGGGGGCGACGGCACAGGTGGCGGGCGGCGTCCCGGCCATGTGTGATGGGGTGACGCAAGGGCAATCTGGCATGGAATTGTCGTTATTCAGCCGCGACACCATCGCGCTGAGCACCGCTGTCGCTCTGAGCCATGCGATGTTTGAAGGCGTGTTGCTGCTCGGTATTTGCGACAAGATTCTGCCCGGCCTGCTGATGGGCGCGCTGCGCTTTGGCCATTTGCCGACCATCCTTGTGCCTGCAGGGCCGATGCCGACGGGGCTAGCGAATAAGGAAAAGCAGCGTGTTCGGCAGCTTTATGCCGAAGGCAAGGCGACGCGCGCGGAGCTGCTCGATGCAGAAGCTGCATCCTATCATGGGGCGGGCACGTGCACCTTTTACGGGACGGCTAACTCCAATCAGATGATGATGGAGATGATGGGCCTCCATATGCCCGGCGCGGCCTTCATCAATCCGGGCACCAAGCTGCGGACGGAATTGACGCGTGCGGCCGTGCATCGTCTGGCGGAGATCGGCTCCGAGGGGGATTATCGTCCGCTCGGCCATTGTGTGGATGAAAAGGCCATTGTGAACGCCTGTGTCGGGCTGCTCGCCACGGGCGGGTCGACCAACCATGCCATTCACATTCCCGCCATTGCCCGTGCCGCCGGCATCAAGATTGACTGGCAAGACCTTGATGAGCTCTCAGCGGCGGTCCCGCTCATCGCGCGGGTTTATCCCAATGGCGCGGGCGATGTGAACCATTTTCATGCCGCGGGTGGCATCGGCTTTGTGATCAATTCGCTGCTAGATGCAGGCTTGCTCCACCGCGACATCATGACTGTCGCAGGCAGTAACTTGAGCGATTACGGGCGTGAGCCTGTTCTCAATGATGACAAGCTGATGTGGCGTGACGGTCCTGCCGAGAGCGCGGACGACACGATGCTGCGTCGGCCTGACACGCCGTTTCAGCCGGATGGCGGCATGCGGCTGGTGCAGGGCAATCTCGGTCGTGCAACGTTCAAGACCAGCGCTGTCGATAAAGAGCGCTGGACCATCGAAGCCCCATGCCGTGTTTTTGAAACGCAGGAAGCCGTGATCGCTGCGTTCAAAGCGGGCGAGCTGGAAAAGGATGTGGTCGTCGTTGTCCGCTTTCAGGGACCAAGGGCAAACGGCATGCCCGAATTGCACAAGCTGACGCCACCCTTGGGCGTTTTGCAGGATCGGGGGTTCAAGGTTGCTCTCGTCACGGACGGCCGCATGTCCGGCGCGAGTGGGAAAGTGCCTGCGGCCATCCACCTAACGCCCGAGGCACTTGGCGGCGGTCCGATTGCCTATTTGCGCGACGGCGATGTCATCCTTCTGTGCGGGCATGATGGTTCGCTCGAAGTGTTGACCGATATTTCGGGACGGGACCCTGCCATGCAGCCCCAAAGCGAGGAAGGGCTTGGCCGGGAATTGTTCGCCATGATGCGCCACGCAGCGGATGGTGCGGAGATGGGCGCCTCCGCCATGCTGTCGGCGGCGGGCCTATGACGCAAATCGTTGCCGTCGACATCGGAGGCACACACGCCCGCTTTGCGCTGGCCGATGTGTTGGACGGACAGGTCCTTTCCCTAGGCGAGGCCGTTACGCTCCAGACAGAGGACCACGCGTCTTTCCAGACGGCGTGGGAGGCCTTTGCCGAAGAAATAGGGCAAGACCTGCCGAAGGCTGTCGGCATCGCTGTTGCAGGGCCTGTGGACGGCGATGTGATCAAGTTCACCAACAATCCATGGGTGCTTCAGCCGACGCAGTTACCGGCTCAATTGCAGGTTGAAGCGCTGTCGCTTGTCAATGACTTCGGGGCGGTCGGCCACGCCGTCGCACAAGCCGGGCCAGAACATTTTTTGCATTTGTGCGGGCCGGAAACCGACTTGCCGCCTATCGGGACGATCAGTGTCGTTGGGCCGGGCACGGGTCTTGGTGTGTCACAAGTTTGGCGCGCAGGTGCAGATTATCATGTTGTTGCGACCGAAGGTGGCCACACCGATTTCGCCCCGCTTGATGCCATCGAGGATGAAATTCTAAGTCAGTTGCGTAAGCGTTATCGCCGGGTGTCGGTGGAACGGATTGTCGCCGGGCCCGGCTTGGTCGACATATATCAAACGCTCGCGCGGATCGAAGGACGCGCTATCCAGCAATTGGACGACAAGGCGCTGTGGGCGTTCGGCATGTCCGGTGAGGACAGTCTAGCAACAGCCGCGATTGAGCGCTTCTGCCTGTCGCTCGGAAGTGTGGCGGGGGATATCGCACTGACACAGGGCGCATCTGCGGTGGTGATCGCCGGTGGTCTGGGTCTGCGGATCAAGGACGTTCTTCTCACCTCCGGCTTTGCCGAACGGTTCCGCGCCAAAGGGCGTTTTGAGGCCATGATGGCGCGGATGCCCGTTAAACTTATCACCCATCCACAGCCCGGCCTGTTTGGCGCTGCGGCGGCCTTTTGCAAGGAGCACGGAATTTGACACCCATTGAAACCATCATGCGCACATCGCCCGTCATCCCGGTGCTGGTCATTGAGGATGTGGCGCACGCCCGCCCGATTGCCGAAGCGCTGGTCGCAGGCGGCTTGCGGGTGCTGGAGGTTACGCTGCGCACGGCGGCGGCGCTTGAGGTGATCCGGGAGATGAAGAAGGTCGACGGCGCAATTGTCGGGGCAGGGACTGTCCTCAACGAAGCGGACTTGCGGGCATCGCTCAACGCCGGAGCAGAGTTCATCGTGTCGCCCGGGCTTACAGAACCGCTCGGTAAGGCCGCCATCGCCGCTGGGGTGCCGTTTCTGCCTGGCATCGCCAATGCGGGTGACATTATGCGCGGGCTCGATCTGGGCCTATCGCACTTCAAATTCTTCCCGGCAGAAGCATCCGGCGGATTGCCAGCGCTCAAGGCTTTGTCGGCACCGTTCGCGCAAGCCAGCTTCTGCCCGACGGGCGGGATTTCGCTGGAGACGGCGCCGCTTTGGCTGGCGCATGAGCCCGTGCTGTGTGTCGGCGGCAGCTGGGTCGTCGGGCGCGGAGCGCCGGATCGTGAAGCGATTACGGACGCAGCAAAGCGGAGCGCTGCCTTGGCGCGGGCCTAACGGGCGCGGCGTTCCAGCTCTCTTTCCCATGCGAGCGCATGGGTGACGATGACATCTAGATCTTCATAAGCCGGCGTCCAAGGAAGGCGGACGCGGATGCGGCTGTTGTCAGCTGTCAGGGCATCGGGATCACCGGCCCTGCGCCCTTCGAACTTGCGGTTAATCTTGACACCGGCCACGCGGTCAACGGCATCGAGTACTTCGGTCACTGAAAAACCGCGCCCATAGCCGCAATTCATAGTCAGGCTCTCTTCCGGCGCCTCAATAAGGGCCTTCAGGGCAAGGACATGCGCATCGGCAAGGTCGGAGACGTGAATATAGTCCCGAACGCCCGTGCCATCCAGCGTGTCGTAATCGGTGCCAAAAATGCTGACATGGTCGCGCTTGCCCAAGGCTGCTTCAACCGCAACCTTGATGAGATGCGTGGCACCGGCCGTTGATTGTCCCGTGCGCCCCTTGGGGTCAGCCCCTGCGACGTTGAAATAGCGCAGGGCACAGTAATTGATGGGGTGCGCCTTGGCGACGTCGGCCAGCATCTGTTCGGTCATCAGCTTTGACATGCCGTAAGGATTGATCGGCTGTTTCGGCGCATCCTCGGCGACCGGCACATGGTCTGGAATGCCATAGGTCGCGGCCGTCGATGAAAAAATGATGTGCCGCACGCCATTGGTCACTGCGGCTTCGATGAGAGTGCGGGAATTGGCGGTATTATTCGCATAATATTTCAAGGGGTTTTCAACCGATTCCGGAACCACAACGGACCCGGCAAAGTGAAGGATCGCCCCGACATCATAGTGTTTGATCGTGCGCGAGACGGCTGCAAAATCGCCGATATCCGCTACGATCAGGGGAACATCCTCCGGAACAGCCCAGCGAAACCCAGTCGTCAGATTGTCGATGACGATTGTTCGGATGCCATGATCACGAAGCGCGAGCACGGCATGGCTTCCGATATAACCAGCGCCGCCCGTTACGAGAACCGTCAAACTATCCAGCGATGTTGTCATGAGAAATTGTCTTTCAACCGATTGCGCCCGAATTCAGGGCCTGAAACCGGTAACAACCGCCCAGCGGCTATCTCAGTTCCGAGACCTTCGCCCCTTCGATAGCGGCAACTAGTTCATCTTCGCTAAACGGCTTGTGCAAAATTGCTGAGAGGCCAAGCGCAATCGCCTCGGCCTCCAAATCGCTATCGCCGTGGCCGGTCATAAGAACGACGGCATTCTGATAGCTCGCCGCGCGTAATTTACGGAAGACCGCGAACCCGTCATGTTGGGGCATGCGGAGGTCGAGAAGAACGATATGTCCTTCTGCGAGCGACAATTTTTCGAGAAAGTGGAAAGCGGAGTTCCACTTTTGGACGCTATGGCCCAGAAGCTGTAGCAGCATTGCCGTTGATTCAAGCACGTTCGCATCGTCATCGACGATATGAACCACAGCTTCTGCGGTCATTGTTTCCCATCCCTCCGAACTCAATGCCTTGATTAACGGCAGTTCCGACCAGGCATTGCGTTAAACCCCCACGGCACAATCGGTCTTGACTTCAGAATTACCTTTTTGTCATTTTATGGGCCCTCACCCATATATTCCTGGACGTTACGCGTTGCTGAGTATCATGCCTCGGACGGACCCAGAAGCGAAACCCTCATTTTTCTCGATACCATGTATCCTGTATCGATTATATCCAAAAGCGATCAATTCAGGGTAAATACGGACCTACACAGGCAGGCATTGCATTGATCTGCTTTGTGGCCCTATGGCCGTCGCCGATTTCAAGCAAAGTTCAGGTTCATAATATGTCAAAGACCATCACCACGCGCATGATCATCATGGGGTCCGGCCCCGCCGGATTGTCGGCTGCAATTTATGCAGCGCGCGCCGGAATGAAGCCGATTGTCGTGCAGGGTTTGCAGCCGGGTGGGCAGTTGACGATTACGACGGACGTCGAAAACTATCCCGGATTTCGCAGTGTCATCCAAGGCCCATGGCTGATGGAAGAAATGCAGGCGCAGGCCGAACATGTCGGGACCCAAATGGTGTGGGACATCATCACAGATGTCGACTTTTCGCAGCGGCCCTTCCGCCTGACAGGTGATAGCGGCGACGTCTATGTGTCGGACACCGTCGTTATTGCGACAGGTGCTCAGGCCAAGTGGCTCGGCCTTGAAAGCGAAATGACGCTGCAGGGTAAGGGCATTTCCGCCTGCGCGACGTGCGACGGGTTCTTTTATCGCGGCAAGAAGGTCGTGGTCATCGGTGGTGGCAACACGGCGGTCGAAGAAGCGCTCTATCTCACCAATCACAGCCCCGATGTGACGTTGATCCATCGTCGGGACAGTCTGCGTGCAGAAAAGATCCTGCAGGATCGTCTCTTCGCCCATCCGGGGATCAAAGTGCTTTGGAACAAGGCGGTGGATCGCTTCGTTGGCTCCGGCACGCCAGAAGTCGTCACAGGGCTTGACCTGCGCGACACCGAGACGGGCGAGGTCTCCCATCTCGAAACAGACGGCGCATTCGTCGCCATTGGCCACAAGCCAGCGACCGAGGTTTTTGCAGGACATTTGCCGATGGACGGTGAGGGGTATCTCCTCGTAGAAACGGGCAGCACGCGGACGTCCATCCCCGGTGTGTTTGCGGCAGGCGACGTGACCGACAAGATCTATCGTCAGGCGGTCACGGCGGCCGGCATGGGCTGCATGGCGGCGTTGGACGCGGAGAAGTTCCTCGCCCAAGCAGACTTTGAAGCCCGCGCCTCAGTTCCCGCTTAAACTCTCGAGAAGGGCGCTCCTCAGCGCCGCATAGTCAGCCGCGCGCGCAAGCGCGGCGAGACCTTCTGGCTGGTGCAAAAGCAGCGCGCTGGCCGCATCACAATTACCGAAGGCGACGATACGTTTCAGGGAAGGGCAGGCGGCTTTGAACGCGACGATGGCGGCCTGAATGTCCGGCCCGCTTGCTTCAAATCCGCCATTTTCGCCTTCGCTGTCGCCAATGCCGCGACGGTCAAATCGGAAGACGGGATGGCCAAGGTCCGCAAGATCAGCCGACACTTTCTCTATGCCGCGATGCGCGCCAATGCGGATCTCATTGCCGCCTGACACGATCAAAAGGCCTGTTTCGCCGGAAGCGTCATCCAATGTAGCCGCGAGCGTTGCGCCCGCGCAGGGAAAGGTCAGGAAATGCCGCATGTTACAGCCCATTGCAGTATGTCTTCGGCAAGCAGCTCGGCAAGTGCCGGGTCTTCGCCCGGCTCAGCATGGCGCCACAAGGGGCTTGCCTCCACATGGCGGTCTGCCTCTGTCCGGTCGGTGGCAAGGCGCAACGTTCGCAGCCTTGATGGATCGGGTAGCGGCAAGCGTGACAATTCATCAACAAGGCCGCGTGACACCCACTGGCCATTGACGAAAATGAGGGTTTCGCTGGACTCGTCTTGTATTTCCGTCCGCATCAGGGTCCGCACGAGGCGGTCGCCCGGTTCGGGGGCAAATCGCCAGTTCGCGGACGCGCCGGGGAGGGTGTCAAAAAGACAGGCTGCTCGGAAGCTTGCGACAAGGATGGGTCGACCATGGTTGGCCAAGGTGTCGCGAATAGCCGATAACGGCCGGCTGTTGTGGCAGTTGGTCATGCTTGAAAAGTCGGTGAAACGACTGTTTAGCTAGGCGCGTTCAGCCACACGTGCGCGTTAGCGCGTCCATAACCGATTTCCAGAAATGGCGGCGCTTGCTGAACATGCGTGCCCGTTTGAGTTCTGTGTCGCAGACAGTCTCCGCATCGTCCCCATGGCGATCACGCAGGCGCATCGCTTCCACCCGTGCTTCCCGGGACAGTCCTGCCCGAACATCTTGAGATATAAACATTTACAAAACTATTCCCGCCGAATCGGAGCTGGTCTATGCCGGAATGGTTTCATTATGGCGACAATAAATGTGCCTATTAATTGGGATAGGTTGCCTCAACGAAATAGAGGCCGTCTGGCGGCGCATTGAAGCCGAGGGCGGTCCTGTTTTTGGCGTCGAGTGCTGCTTTCAAATCATCTATCGACCATTTGCCTTCACCAACAAGCACGAGGCAGCCGACCATGGAGCGGACCTGATGGTGCAGGAAAGAGCGCGCGGCGACCTCCACTTCCAGTTCCTCGCCAAAGCGGCGCACGACCATGCGGTCGATCGACTTGACAGGGCTGGCGGATTGGCAGTGGACAGACCGGAAGGTCGTGAAGTCATGCGTCCCGACAAAGATTTGCGCGGCATCGTGCATGGCTTCATGGTCCAGTGACGGCACAACCCGCCATGCCCGTCCCTGATCCAATGCGAGTGGCGGGCGGCGGTTGACGATCCGGTAGATATAACGGCGTCCCGTGCAGGAAAACCGCGCATGCCAATCATCCGAAACGACGGTGCAATCCAATATGGAGATGGGCTGTGGGCGCATCACCGCATTTAAGGCTTCCATGAGGCGGAAAGGCGCCATGTCTTTGGTGATGTTGAGATGCGCGACCATCGCCTCGGCATGAACGCCGGCATCGGTTCGGCCCGCGGCGTAAACAACAACGTCTTCCCCGGTGACCTTCTTTGCCGCGTCTTCAATAGCGGCCTGCACACTGGAGCCGTGCGCCTGCCGCTGCCAGCCCATGAAGGGGCGGCCATCAAACTCCACCGTCAGTCGAAAGCGTGTCACGACAGGATAGACCCCTGCGGAATCGCAAAACCGCGCAGCAGTTCGGCTGGCGTCATGGCGGATTTGCCTGCGCGCTGGATGAGGGAGGGCCGCACCGCACCGGTCCCGCAGGCGATCATCAGTTGGTCGTCGAGCACCGTGCCTGCAGGGCCGTTGTCGCTTAGGACGTGGGCAGACAGAATGCGGAACCGCTCACCGCCATATTCGAAAAATGCACCTGGCGCGGGAGCAAAGGCGCGGATCTGGCGCTCCACTGCTTCGGCGGATTGGTGGAAATCGATCCGGCTCTCCGACTTGTCGATCTTCGCGGCATAGGTGATGCCTGCGTCTGGCTGCCCGACCGGCGGGTGGGCGGACAAATAGCCCAGAACCGTCCCAAGCAGTTCTGCGCCCAGATGAGCGAGCTCTACCGTCAGCTCGCCCGCACTCTCCCTGTCAATAGCGGTGTGCGCCTTGGCCAGCATGGGGCCGGTGTCCAAGCCAGCCTCCATCTGCATAATCGTGACGCCGGTTTCTGTGTCTCCCGCAAGGATCGCGCGTTGGATGGGCGCTGCCCCACGCCAGCGGGGGAGGAGTGAGGCGTGGACGTTCACGCAGCCCAGCTTTGGTGCGTCGAGAATGGCTTGGGGCAGAATCAGCCCATAGGCCGCGACCACGGCAATGTCGGCGTCCAGTTCGGCAAAGGCCGTCTGTTCTTCCGACAATTTGAGGGAGACGGGGGTCCGCACCGGCAGCCCCAGCTCTTCCGCGCGCTTATGTACCGGTGTCGGGGAGAGCGATTTTCCGCGTCCGGCCCGCCGTGGTGGTTGTGAATAAACGGCGCAGATATCGTGCCCTGCCGCCGCCAAGGCGTCCAGCGTTGGAACCGCAAAATCGGGGGTGCCCATGAAGATGATCCGCATGATCTTCTCCAAGCCCTTGGCAAGGCACATTGCAAGCCCCTATCAGCATCAACATGGCATCGCCCGAGATAGATCGACTGACACAGGCGCTGGCGCGCTTACCCGGCCTTGGCCCGCGTTCGGCGCGGCGTGCGGTGCTTTACCTGCTTAAAAAGCGGGAAGGGGCGATGGTTCCTCTGCTGGAAGCACTCGCGCTGGTGAACGAGAATCTCTCGACCTGCGGCGTGTGCGGCAATGTCGACACCACTGACCCGTGTGGCATTTGCCGCGACGTCCGGCGGGACAGCCGGATGCTCTGCGTAGTGGAAGACGTGCCGGACCTCTGGGCGCTTGAACGCTCCCGCCTGTTTCCCGGTAAATTCCATGTTTTGGGTGGCCGGCTGTCCGCGCTGGAAGGCGTGCGGCCGGAAGATTTGAACATCGCGCCTCTGCTCGCCCGGATTGCCGAGGGGGGCATTGATGAGGTGGTGCTGGCGATGAATGCCACGCTCGAAGGGCAGACAACGGCGCACTATATCGCGGAAAAGCTGGAAACATCTCCAGTCCGGATCACACAATTGGCGCACGGTCTTCCCGTTGGCGGGGAACTCGACTATCTTGATGATGGCACATTGGCGCAAGCGCTTCGGGCCCGTCGGCCTGTGGCTTGACCATCAGCAACCCCATACCTAACTGAGCGACATGGCACTTCTTCCGATTATCGAAACACCCGATCCGCGCCTCAAGGCGATTTCTGCGCCCGTCGAAAAGGTGGATGACGACCTGCGCGTGTTCATCGCCGACATGTTTGAGACGATGTATGATGCGCCGGGCATCGGCCTTGCTGCCATTCAGGTGGGCCTCGCCAAGCGCGTTCTTGTCATCGATCTTCAGGACAAAGATGAGGAAACGGGCGAAACCATCAAAGATCCAAGGGTTTTCATCAATCCGGAGATCCTCGAAGAATCGGAAGAGCTGAGCGTTTACAGCGAAGGTTGCCTGTCGGTGCCGGAGCAATATGCCGATGTCGCCCGCCCGGCGGTGATTAAAGCCAAATGGCTCGATGCGGACGGGACAGAGCATGTCGAACAGATTGATGGTTTGCTCGCCACCTGTCTCCAGCACGAGATGGACCATCTGAACGGCATCCTCTTCATCGATCACTTGTCGAAGCTGAAGCGGGACATCGTCCTCAAGAAGCTCGCAAAGGCGCGCAAAATGGCGGCCTGACCGCCAAATTTGGGCGCCTTGTCGCGCGGCTTCAAAACGGCTTCCAATGTAGGATTGTTCGTTCTATGTTCCGCGCATCATGGCGGGAACTTCGATGCAATATTTGGGAATTCTGCTGCTCGGTCTAGTTCTGGGTGGCGTCGTTGGTTGGCTGTTTGCGGGCCGCGCAACTGCGGGGCTGCAGGCCGAGCGTGATGCCGCGCGGGCTGATCGGGACCGGGTTGAGACCGACTTCAAGGCGGCGATCGTCGATCTCGAAGCGGCTCTGGCCGAACGCAATTCCCTTAACGCCCAACTCGCAGGGGCAACGGCCGAGCACAAGGCGCGCGAAGAAGCGCATGAGGCGCAACTCCGCTCGTTGCAGGACGCCAAAGAGGCACTGTCGGCGCAGTTCAGCGAAGTGGGGGGCAAACTCCTCGAATCGGCCCAAAAGCAGTTCTTGGAACGTGCAGAGGCGCGGTTCCGGCAGTCCGAGGAAACGTCGGGTCAGGGCCTGAAAGCGCTGCTAAAACCGGTCCATGAACGTCTTCAGAAATATGAAGAGCAGGTGACCAAAGTTGAAGCCGAACGGCGCGATGCTTTTGGTCTTCTGCATGGCCAGATCGCCGCCATGCGCGAAGGCACCGAACGCGTATCGAGTGAGGCGGCAAAGCTGGTCAATGCGCTGCGCAATGCGCCCAAAGCGCGCGGTCGCTGGGGTGAGCAGCAGTTGCGCAACGTGCTCGAAAGCTGCGGTTTATCTGACCATGTCGACTTTGCGACCGAAGTCAGCGTGTCAGATGGGGAGGGCGGTCGCCTCCGTCCGGACGTGATTGTGAGGGTGCCGGGCGGCAATTCGCTGGTGATCGATGCCAAGGTGTCGCTCAATGCCTATCAGGATGCGTTTGGCGCTGTTGATGAGCGGGAGCGGGAAATCCATTTGGCCGCTCACGCCGCCGCCATGAAGGCGCACGTCAATACGCTCGGCGCAAAGGCCTATTGGAGCCAGTTTGACGACGCACCCGATTACGTGATCATGTTCGTGCCCGGTGAGCATTTCCTGACCGCAGCGCTAGAACAGGACAATCAACTTTGGGATTATGCGTTTGATCGTAAGGTCTTATTGGCGACACCTACGAACTTGATCGCAATTGCCCGGACGGTCTCTGCTGTGTGGAAACAGGAGAAAATGGCAGGCCAAGCGCGCGAAATAGCTGAACTTGGCCGCGAACTCTATTCGCGTCTGGCGACGATGGGCGGCCATGTCAGCCGCGTCGGCAAGAACCTCGACACCGCCGTCAACGCCTATAACCAGATGGTCGGCAGCCTTGAAAGCCAGGTGATGAGTTCGGCCCACAAGTTTGAGAAGCTCGGCATCGATACCGGCGCCAAATCCATCGAAGCGCTGCCGATTGTGGAGGGTCATTCGCGACCGCTGGTGAAGCTGGTGGCGAGTTCTAGCGAGAACGATCCGGAATAATCGCTCCTTAGTTCAGTTTACCAACTCGCTCCGTCGACCAACTTGCGGGGCAAGCCTTCCCATATATCTGGCGCAAAGATCCTTATATTGATGCCCATCCGGCCATAGCCGAGATCAACTGGTGTCCAGTGGGTGACGATGCCGCAGGTGCCGCAATGCCAGGTCGTCAGGGTGGCGTCGCCCTGAACATAGCCGACGCCGGTGCCAACCACTTCAATGTCGTCGGGTGATCCATAGATCCAGATCGCACCTGTGCGGCGGCAGATCGAACAATTGCATTCAGTTGCCTCGACAAGATCAAACTGGAGGCGAACTTTGATCGCCCCACAATGGCAGCTGCCTTCGTGTTTCATGTTCGGGCCTACCCCTTCCGAAGCTGGTTCAACACTTCATAGGCCATCACAGCTGTCGCGATAGCCGCATTGAGGCTGTCGGCCTTGCCCATCATCGGCATTTTAACGAGCAGGTCGCAGTCCGTCTCATAGGCGTCCGGAAGGCCCTGCGACTCATTGCCCACTAGCAAAAACACCGGAGGCGCGTAAGCTGGGTCCTGATAGTCATTGTCTGTGTTCAGGCTGGTGCCGACCAATTGACCCGGGCCTTGACGCAGCCATCCGATGAACTCCGGCCAGCTTGCCTTGCTGATGGACTGTGTAAACAGAGCGCCCATGCTTGCGCGCACCGCTTCAACCGAGAAGGGGTCGGTGCAGTCGTCAATCAGGATCAGCCCGCCTGCACCCACGGCGTCGCCCGTGCGCAATATGGTGCCGAGATTGCCGGGGTCGCGCAGACGTTCCGCAACCATCCAGATGGGTGCTTTCGTCCGGTCAATTTCTGCAAGCGGCGTCCAGTATTCTGGATAAATGCCAATCACAGCCCCCGGATTGTCCTTGCCTGAAATCTTGGAAAGAATGTCCCGCGGCGTGACGAACACTTCGCCGCCATGGGCCTCAGTTGCGGCAACCAGTGTCTCAACGAGCGGATGCCGGGCGCTTTCGGATGAAAACCAGAGCATGTCGGGCGCCCGGCCTGCGTCGAGTGCTTCCGTGAGGATACGCAGACCTTCAGCAAGGAACAGACCTTCTTCGCGGCGACCCTTTTTGTCCCGCAGCGATCGTACCCGCTTGACGAGAGGGTTTGAAAATCCGTTAATTTCGCGGAACATTGCGGCTTATTCAGCCTCGTGAAAACGGGCTTCGACAAGTTCCGCGAGCGCCTGTACGGCCTGTTCTGCGCCGTCCCCCGACGCGCTAATGACAATCTTGTCGCCGAGCGCCGCGCCCAACATCATCAGGCCCATGATCGACGTGCCGACAACACTCGATCCGTCCTTTTCGACGTGAACTTGCGCTGCCAGTCCGGATGCCATCGTCACAAATTTCGCACTGGCCCGGGCGTGTAGACCCCGCACATTACAGATTTGGACGGTGCGGCTGACGTTCATGCTGCTTGTTCGCCGAGCACTTCTGAGGCGACAGAGATGTATTTGCGGCCTGCTTCGCGCGCGGCGGCGACTGCTTCGACCACTTTCATGCGGCGGCGCGCGCTTTCGAGGCGGATCAGCATGGGAAGATTGATGCCGGCAATGACTTCAACCCGGCCCACATCCATCAGCGAAATGGCGAGGTTGGACGGGGTGCCGCCGAACAGGTCAGTCAGGACGATAACGCCGCTGCCGCTGTCCACCTTGGCGATGGCGGCGGCGATGTCGGCGCGGCGCGCTTCCATGTCATCTTCAGGGCCGATGCAGATCGCCTCAATGGCTGTTTGCGGACCCACCACATGTTCCATAGCCGTCACGAACTCGGTGGCGAGCCGTCCATGCGTTACAAGCACAAGACCAATCATCAACTACCCCGTCTTCAATATCGCCTACGCGTTTACAACTTTATCCCCGTGCGACCGGTTCTTCCGTACCATCCCCCACGTCGCGGTGGGAAAGCGTAGGAGCAAAGCCTGCGCTCGCCAAGTGGGCCGCGACTCGTTCCGCGACATGCACGGACCGGTGGCGGCCGCCCGTACACCCAAAAGCAATTGTGACATAGGCCTTTCCTTCGGCCTTGTATCGGGGCAGCAGCGTCAGCAGCAGCCCCTCAATGCGCGACACCGCATCCTCATAGGCAGGGTCAGATCGGACATAATCGCTGACCTGCGCATTTCGCCCGGTCAGGTGTCGCAAGTCTTCCACCCAATAGGGGTTTTGCAGAAATCGCATGTCAAAAACGAGGTCGGCATTGCGCGGCAATCCGCGCGAAAAGCCGAAGGACAATATGGCAAGGCTCATCCCCGCATTGCCCCAGTCGCTGAACCGGGTGCGGATTTCCTGCTTCAGATCGTTGGTCGTGCTGGACGTTGTGTCGACGACATGGGCCGCCCATTGCCGCAAGGGCGCCACCAATTCGCGTTCCCGCGCAATGCCGTCGGCAGCGGGGCGATCAAGTGCGAGCGGATGGCGCCTGCGCGTCTCGGAATAACGCCGCTCCAGTTCGGCACCGGAACAGTCCATGAAGAGTACGGATATATTGTTTTCGCGGCGCTCATTCATGGATTTGACGCGATCGATGATGGCTTGTGCGCCAAATCCGCGAGTGCGGCTGTCAATGCCAAGGGCGAGCGGGCGTTCATTTGATATGCCGGCAGGTGCCTCTGTGGCGAGCAGACGGTCGAGCAGTTGGAAAGGGAGGTTGTCCACGACTTCCCAGCCCATGTCCTCAAGCGTGTTGAGCACAGTCGATTTGCCGGCGCCCGACATGCCCGTCACAAGCAGAATACGGTCAGGACGTCTTTGCTTCATGTCGTGCCAACTCCCTGTGAAAGCGCGAGCTCAATCTTGATCGGCGCGGAGGCCATATGGGGCGTAAGTCTCAGAAGTGGAAGAGAAATTCCCTCCAACGTCTCGGTTTGCTGTTCCGGCAGACGCTCACCCTCATCGCCCAAGCGCACGATGAGCGTGACGACGGTTTCCCGCTGGGCCGGGACGTCGCAAATGCCGACACCGCGGACTTCCAACTTGCCGAACAGGGAGCCGGGTGTCGCGGCGATCAACGTTCCGCCTTCAGGCCGCAAGGCCACTTGATCATCGCTGACGAGCTTGGCGCCACGGTCAATCAGGCGCAAAGCGAGGTCTGACTTGCCACTACCTGAGGGGCCAAGGAGGAGCACCCCTCCTGCGTCTGTTGCGACGCAGGTCGCATGTATATGTCGGGTGCCGCTCATTGCGTTGCAGCCGCCAGCGTGACGACAAAGACGGCGCCCTGCTGCGCATCTGCCCGATCGCGTAAGATGAGGCTGCCGTCATGGCCGGATATGATGGTGCGTGCGATGGCCAGACCTAGTCCGGAATGCTTGCCAAACGCTTCCCCTTCGGGACGCAGACTGTGAAAACGCTCAAAAATTTGGTCGCACGCATGTTCCGGCACGCCGGGGCCTTCATCCTCCACGGTTGCAATAACGGCGTCACCTGATCGCGTGGCTGAGATCCGCACGACGCCGGCCGAAGGAGAAAAAGACACCGCGTTGTCGATGAGATTGTCAAACACGCGCATCAATCCGCCTTTGTCACCCATGACACGGGTGGACCCTCGTTGTGGACGGGCAAAGGCAATGCGCACGTCGCGGTTGGCAGATCTCGATTCCCGCTCCTTGAGGATGGTTTCAAGGATGGCACCAATGTCGACAACGTCAAACCGGGTGCGGGTCAATTGAGCGTCCAAACGCGACGCTTCGGAAATGTCCGTGATCAGTCGATCAAGGCGACGGACATCGTCGGTGGCGACCTGCATCAACTGGATGCGTAACTTTTCATCTGTGACGCGCTCTAGACCTTGAACGGCGGAGGCCAGAGAGGCGAGGGGGTTCTTCAGTTCGTGCGACACATCAGCGGCAAAAGCTTCGGTCGCGTCAATTCGCGCACGCAGCGTCTCCGTCATGTCAGCGAGAGATCGCGCCAGATGGCCGATTTCATCGCTGCGGAACGGTAGGCGGGGGATTACGACCTCGCGCGCCCGTCCAAGCCGCACGCGCTCTGCAGCGATCGCTAGGAAGCGGAGCGGCCGCACGATGGTCCGCGCAAGAAATAGCGACAAAAGAATAGAGGCAAGGGCCGCGGTGCCGACGATCAGGGCTAATTGCCCACGATCCGCGCGCGCAAGTCTGCGGATGTCGCGCACATTCCTGTCGATGACGATGCGCGTGCCGCCGCGATCCGACAGGCGCGCCGCGGTGGAGACGATGTGCGTCCGGTCTTCGGTCAGCCATATTTTCTGGCCGTGGTCCAGCGGCGCCCCAAAGCCTGGGAACCGAGGAATAGGGCGAGCACGGACAATCGCATCGATACCGTCATCCAGCAAGGCTGCAGCCCGGCGTTCCAAGCCTTCCTGTGCTGGATTGCCTATGGTGATGTTAGGCGGCTGACCGACCCAACTGTCGGCCATGATCTTTCCATTGGGCCCGACAACACGGATCCGCGCGCCAATGGCCTGTCCAATGCGCCGCGCTTCCAACGGCATCCTGTTTGATGGAACCTGCGCAAAAACAGTCGCGAGCAACCTTACCTGTTCAAAAGATTGTGTCAGGCGCTCCTCGATCAGCCGTTCCCGGATGACATCGAGATAGAGGAGGCTGCCCGCCAGCAGGATGATGGGCAGAAAATTGACAGCAAGAATCCGTCGCGTGAGCGACATCCGCCCCGACCAACGCAGCGTCATGCTGGTTGGGTCAATTTTCGGAGAATCTGTATCCGGCGCCATATAGTGTATCTATGGCATCAAATTCGGCGTCGGCCTGACGGAATTTGCGACGCAGACGTTTGATGTGGCTGTCTATGGTCCGATCATCGACATAAACGTCATCCTGATAAGCGGCATCCATGAGCTGATTGCGTGATTTTACGACATCGGGGCGCTGGGCGAGGGCCTCCAATATCATAAATTCTGTGACGGTCAGCGCCACATCCTTGCCACCCCAGCGGACGCGGTGGCGTGATGGGTCCATCTGCAGGCGCCCCCGAACCATGATTTCGGCATCGGCATCACCCGTGCCATCGTCAGGGGTGGCCTTGGCATAAGCGACGCGGCGCAGAATCGCCCGGATACGGGCAATCAGCAGCCGTTGGGAAAAGGGCTTTGCGATGTAATCGTCTGCGCCAAGAGCGAGGCCCATGGCTTCGTCAATTTCATCATCCTTGGACGTAAGGAAAATAACCGGAAGGGTAGATTTTTCGCGCAGCTGACGGAGCAATTCCATCCCGTCCATGCGCGGCATCTTGATATCAAACACGCCAAGGTCTGGCGGATTTTCGATAAGGGCCTTCAGTGCGGTCTCCCCATCGGTATAAAGACGCGTCCTAAATCCTTCAGACTGAAGGGCAATTGAGACAGACGTCAAAATGTTCCGATCGTCGTCGACGAGCGCGATGGTCGCGTCCATTAAAGCTTACCTGAATCGCGCAGCATGAAATCTTCTCTAGAAACAATCGATGTTAACGGCAATCTCGGGCGATAAACGCGTTTGCTCTGCTTGACGCTGCGGATTGGCGCGTTTAGGCGCCCTGCGAGTTTTCTACACAATTCGGAGATAAAATCCGTGGCTGACCGCGTCCCCGCTTTCACCCTTGTCGATCAGGGCCTGCATACGAATGCGGCACTTCACTGGAATCTCCTGACCCCGTCGCTGTTGGAAGAAGCCATTCGCCGCAATGAAGGCGTGCTGGCGGCCGACGGCCCGCTGGTTGTTGAAACCGGTAAGCACACTGGGCGTTCTGCCAAGGACAAGTATATCGTCAAGGACGCCGAAACCGCCGATACGGTGTGGTGGGGCAAGACGAACGTCCCGATGGACCCCGCGCACTTCGCAGCCCTGAAGGAAGATTTCTTGGCTGAAATCGCCGGTCGTGGTGACTTGTTCGTCGCTGACCTGTTTGGCGGTTCGCAGCCGGAACACCGCGTCAATGTGCGCGTCATCAATGAACTCGCCTGGCATAATTTGTTCATCCGCACGCTGCTGGTTCGGCCGTCGGACGCGGAACTGGCGAGCTTCGTTCCCGAATATACGATCATTGATTTGCCCAGCTTCCGTGCTGACCCTGCGCGTCATGGATGCCGCAGTGAGACGGTCGTTGCCGTCAACTTCACTGAAAAGCTGATTCTCATCGGCGGCACGGCCTATGCCGGTGAAATGAAGAAGTCGGTCTTCGGCATCCTCAACTATCTCCTGCCGACTCGCGGCGTTATGCCGATGCACTGTTCTGCCAATATTGGCGCGAATGGCGACACGGCGGTTTTCTTCGGCCTTTCGGGCACGGGCAAAACAACCCTTTCTGCAGATGCAAGCCGCACGCTGATTGGCGATGATGAACATGGCTGGTCAGATACGGCAGTCTTCAACTTTGAAGGCGGTTGCTACGCAAAGATGATCCGCCTTTCGGCAGAGGCGGAACCGGAAATCTTCGCCACGACGAAGCGCTTCGGCACGGTGCTCGAGAATGTTGTGATCGATCCGGTCACGCGTCAGCTCGACTTTGACGATAACAGCCTCGCTGAAAACAGCCGTGGGTCGTATCCGATTGATTTCATTCCCAATGCGTCGGCCGAGAATATGGGCCCTGTGCCCAAGAACATCATCATGCTGACAGCGGATGCCTATGGCGTTCTGCCTCCGATTGCGAAGTTGACGCCGGATCAGGCTATGTATCACTTCCTGTCGGGCTACACGGCCCGCGTGGCCGGTACAGAAATCGGCGTGACCGAGCCAGAAGCAACCTTCTCCACCTGCTTTGGCGCGCCGTTTATGCCCCGCCACCCGAGCATCTACGGCAACCTGCTGAAGGAGCGCATTGCAAAGGGCAACGTGACCTGCTGGCTAGTCAACACCGGCTGGACCGGCGGCAAGGCAACGATGCCGGGCATCAGCCGTATGCCGATCAAGGCGACACGCGCGCTGCTCAACGCAGCGCTCGACGGCAGCCTGAACGCGGTCGAGTTCGCCAAGGACCCGAACTTTGGCTTCGACGTGCCGGTTGCTGTGCCGGGCGTGGACACCAAGCTGCTCAATCCGCGTGATGCCTGGGAAGACAAGGCCCAGTACGACGCAACCGCGCGCACGCTCGTCCAGCAGTTCGTCGACAACTTCGCTCAGTTTGAAGACCATGTCGACGAAGGTGTGAAGCAGGCGGCGCCGAAAGCGGCCTAAAGTCGAGTCGAGTCGTTGACCTGTCCTCTTTGGTCGGGCGGCGGGAGCCTTTTTTAGGCATTTGTGCGAAGTTCTTCATCTCAAAGTCTTTTATCCAAAGAGGCGCGAGCAATCTTTGGTGAACCTGACATTTGACTTTTGTTTGCCCCAAAACTGCGGTTAGCCTCATGACGTCATGTGGTGATGGAGAATGATCATGGGTCTTCTGGATGGAATTTTGGGCCAATTGGGTGGTGCGGATCAGATTGGCAAACTCGCCAGTCAGTTTGGCATCAGTGAAGAGCAGGTTCAGACAGCGATGGCTGCGCTTGGGCAGGCACATGCCGAGCCGGGCGACACGGTCGCAAGCGCCGCAGCGGCAACGGGGCTGTCCGCAGATACGCTGCAAGGCCTGCTGGGCCAGATTGGCGGCGAAGGCGCGCTCGACAAGATTTCAGGGATGATCGACCGCGATGGTGACGGTAATCCTGTGAACGATATCATGGGTATGGCCGGAAAACTCTTCGGTAGATGAGGTGAACTGTCAGCCGAGCTCCACCTGAAGGGCCGCGCGGCAACTGGATTTATGACGGGCCCGTGCACCGATCGGTGTTTCGGGTCCGTTTGTCTTGAGTACCCTCCAATTGCCTGATGTTGCCGTCTCAGGAATTATCCGCCAAGTCGTTTCTATGGATATAACCAACACTCTGCCGCCGCGTTCGGCGCTTTACATGCCTGCTTCCAATGCCCGTGCGATTGAAAAGGCGCGGAGTTTGCCGGCTGATATGATCATCCTTGATCTCGAGGATGCCGTGCCACCTGGCATGAAGGATGAAGCGCGTATGGCGGCCCGAGCGGCAGCAGAGACGGGCTTTGGGGGCAGATTGCTCGCCATCCGCATCAACGGCGTCGGAAGTGCCCCGCACATGAACGACGTCGTGATTGTGAAACAGTCGGCTTGCGACATCGTGGTCGTACCAAAGGTGGAATCGGCAGAGGTCGCGGCAGATCTGGTTGAGCGACTGCGTAAGCCCATCATCGTCATGATCGAAACGCCGCGTGGCGTGCTGCATGCACCTGAAATTTGTGCGGTGGACGGCGTGGTAGGGGTGTTCGTTGGGGCGAATGATCTGGCCAATGAGTTGCGGTTGCCGCCGAATGCACCGCGCACCGCGTTGACCATGGCGTTGCAGTCGATCGTGCTGTCGGCCCGCGCGGTAGGGATTTGGGTGTTCGACTCGGTCTATAATGACCTCAACAACCCCGAAGGCCTTGCGGTTGAATGCGCCGAGGGGCGGATGATGGGGTTTGACGGGAAGACGCTGATCCATCCGAACCAGATCCTCGCTGCCAACGCCGCTTTTTCGCCGTCGGAGTCTGAAATAGAAGATGCGCGTGCGCTTGTGGCAGCGGCCTCAGGCGGAGCAGAACGCTTCCGAGATCGCATGATCGAGACCATGCATGTCGATGCCGCCAGACGGATTTTGGCCCGACTGGCGGCCGACTAAACTTACTTCTGCGCCATCAGCCAGGTGATGAGCTCTTTGCGCTTTGCGGCATCGGCGATGCCTGCAAATGACATTTTGGTGCCGGGAACCGCGGCACGCGGGTTGGTTAGATATTTGTCGAGGGTGGCTTCATCCCAGACAAGGCCCGATGCCTTCATCGCAGGTGAGAATGCATAGTCCTTAATGTCGCCGGCTTTGGTTCCGGCCACACCCCAAAGATTGGGGCCCAGACCATGCGGCGCGTCCTTCACGACGGTGTGGCATGCAGCGCATTGCCCCCATGCGGCGGGACGCGCATCAGCTGATGCGGTTTCTGTGCCGGTCACGCTGCTTTCGGTAGCGGGTTCATCGGCGGGTTTTGATCCGCAGGCCGACAAAAGGGCCAAAGCGGCAATTACTGCGTACGTCTTCATGCGTCGATCACCTCTTCATCTACCCGTGCCGCGTTTTCCTGAATGAACTGGAAACGATGCTCAGGATTTTTTCCCATCAACCGGTCGACCAGATCACGGACACCGGCACGCTCTTCATATTCCTGCGGCAACGTCACGCGAATAAGCGAACGTGACGCAGGGTCCATCGTGGTCTCCTTCAACTGGTTGGGGTTCATTTCCCCAAGGCCTTTGAAGCGACCAACATCGACCTTTTTACCCTTGAATTCATTGGCTTCAATCTCGGCCCGATGCGCGTCATCCCGCGCATAGATCGATTTCGCGCCCACAGTCAGGCGATAAAGGGGCGGCTGGGCAATGTACAAATGCCCCTGCCGAACGACTTCAGCCATTTCCTGGAAGAAGAACGTCATCAGCAGGGTCGCGATATGGGCCCCATCGACGTCTGCGTCAGTCATGATGATGATGCGTTCGTAGCGCAGCAGATCCGGGTTGCACTCTTTGCGCATCCCGCAGCCCATGGCCTGCGCGAGATCCGCGATTTCGCTGTTCGCGCGGATTTTATCTGATGATGCGGATGCGACGTTGAGGATCTTGCCGCGAATCGGAAGGATCGCCTGCGTTTTGCGGTTGCGCGCCTGTTTGGCAGATCCGCCTGCGCTGTCGCCTTCGACGATAAAGAGTTCGGTGCTTTCCGGACCGTCTTCAGAGCAATCCGTCAACTTTCCGGGAAGTCTAAGCTTTCTGGCAGAAGTTGCTGTTTTTCTTTTAATTTCTTTCTCGGCTTTGCGCCGCAGGCGATCGTCCATGCGATCGAGCACAAAGCCGAGCAGCGCTTTGCCGCGCTCCATATTGTCGGCGAGGAAATGGTCTAAGTGATCACGCACAGCGTTCTCAACCAGCCGGGCGGCTTCTGGAGAGGTGAGCCGGTCCTTGGTCTGGCTTTGGAACTGGGGTTCCCGGATGAACACGGAAAGCATGACTTCCGATCCGGTGATGATGTCCTCCGCCTGAAGCCCTTCGGCCTTCTTCTGCCCGACCAGCGCGCCAAACGCCCGGATGCCCTTCACGATGGCCGCGCGAAGCCCTGCTTCATGCGTGCCGCCATCGGGTGTCGGGATGGTGTTGCAATAATAGCTGTAGCTGCCTTCGGACCAAAGCGGCCAAGACACCGCCCATTCGACGCGACCCTGTTCTTCCGGAAAGTCCTGATTACCCGCGAAGAAGTCTGCCGTGACGCATTCGCGGTCGCCCACTTGCTCGCGCAGATGGTCAGCAAGGCCGCCGGGAAACTGGAATACGGCTTCGGTCGGTGTGTCATCGGAGATGAGTTCAGCCGCGCAATTCCAGCGGATTTCGACGCCGGCGAAAAGATAGGCCTTGGAACGGGCAAGTCGGAACAGACGCGCCGGCTTGAAATTCATCTCACCGAAGATTTCGGTGTCGGGGGTGAAGGCAACGCTTGTCCCCCGGCGATTGTTGACGGGACCGAGCTTCTCAATCGGCGCAAGCGTCAGACCTCTGGAAAAGCGCTGCCGGAACAATTCCTTATTCCGTGCGACCTCAACCACCGTATCGCTCGACAGCGCATTGACGACGGAGACGCCCACGCCGTGCAGTCCACCGGACGTGGCATAGGCTTTGCCATTGAACTTGCCGCCCGAATGGAGCGTTGAAAGGATGACTTCCAGCGCCGATTTGTCGGGAAACTTGGGGTGTGGATCTACAGGGATGCCGCGGCCATTGTCTGTAATGGTCAGGCGGTTGCCCGGTTCCAGCACGATTTCGATGCGGTTTGCGTGCCCTGCAACGGCTTCATCCATCGCATTGTCGAGGACTTCGGCGGCAAGATGATGGAAGGCGCGCTCATCAGTCCCGCCAATGTACATGCCCGGGCGACGCCGAACCGGTTCAAGGCCTTCAAGTACCTCGATCGACGATGCGTCGTAATTCCCAGGGACAGCGGACGTGGACACAAACAGATCGTCGGACATGCCGCCGCTATAGTGTGCCGCGAGTCACCCGCGCAAGGGCATCGTGTGACTTATCCCCCGCTGGGTTTTGCACCCGGAACGGCAAAGGGAAGGGGCTTACGGTCGCGACGCGGCATTTGCGCCTGATAGGCCAAGCCGCAATGGTCGACACAATACGGAAAACCGGGGTTTACCTTTGTGCCGCAAAAATGGAAATCGGGCTCACCGGGATGGCCCAGCGGCCATTTGCAGATCCGGTCATTGAGATCGAGCAGCGACGTCTTGTCCGAGATTTCGGGGCTTGGGCGTGCAGGCACCAAGCGACGCGGCGGTGCTGGCGGCGGCGGAGAGCTTTGCTCACCCGGGTTCTGACGCACAAATCCACCGGGGCCGATGGACCGGATCGTCGGCGGCATCTGGTCTGGATTGGTTGAGCGCGGGGCAGAAGGCATGGCTGGCGCTGCTGCCGGACGAGCGGGCGCAGGCTGTGCCTTTGCAACCGGCGGTGCAATAGGAGCTGAGGCGGGCGTCGGCTTGGCCCTCGGTGTCGCAGGCTTGCGGGCGGGTGCATCTTCCCCGTCATTGGCCTTTACAGGCGATGGACGCGACTGCAGGCCAAGGCGATGCGCCTTGCCGATCACGGCATTGCGGCTCACGCCACCAAGCTCTTCTGCAATCTGGGATGCTGTCATCCCCTTGGTCCACATCGCTCTCAATTGTTCGATGCGCTCGTCGGTCCAGGACATTTGTTCACCACTTCAACCAAATAGGACTGTGCGCCACCCTTGCGGCAATCGGCTGCAGCCGATAGGCGATTGGGCAATGAACAGCGAGTCCGAAATTTTCATCCGCAGCGAACCCGGCGTCCCGTCGATTAGATCGGTCAACTGGGGAGGGCTGCAAGCTCTCTATGTGAAGGAGGTGCGCCGATTTTTCAAGGTGCAGCTCCAAACCATCTGGGCTCCTGCGCTCACGACCATGCTTTATCTGGTCATCTTCACCGTTGCCCTTGGTGGCGTGAAGCGTGAGGTGTTGGGCGCACCATTCGCGGATTTCCTAGCGCCGGGCCTCATCATCATGGGGATGATGCAGAATGCTTTTGCCAATTCCAGCTTCTCATTGCTGGTCGGTAAAATTCAGGGGACGATTGTCGATTATCTGATGCCGCCGCTCTCGACAGCCGAAGTTCTCTTCGGTTTGGCGGGGGCTGCGGTCACGCGCGCCGTGTTTGTCGGTTTTGCGATCTGGCTTGCCATGCTGGTTTGGCCGGGTGTCCACGTTGGGCCAAAGCACATTTGGGCCATCGCGTTGTTTGGCCTGCTCGGTTCATCAATGTTGGCGTTCTTGGGTGTTCTGACGTCGATTTGGGCGGAAAAGTTTGATCATGCTGCGGCCGTGACCAACTTTGTGGTGGCGCCGCTCGCGCTGCTGTCAGGCACGTTCTATTCTGTAGACAAGCTGTCACCGACATTCGCAGCGATCAGCCATGCCAATCCCTTCCACTATGCGATTTCCGGGTTCCGTTACGGTTTCATCGGTCAGGCAGACATACCTCTTGGGTTTGGGGTTCTCCTCCTGCTCGCGATCAATGTCGCCTTGGCACTTCTTTGCTACGTGCTCCTCAAAACCGGTTGGAAAATCAAAAGCTGAGAGGTGACGGCGGGGGTTGTCCGCGCATTTCTCCCTCTATATAAGCCTGTTTCGCTTGAAGGCGGCCCCAATAGGCCGCCTTTTTGTATTGCGGTTGAACAGGAGGCAGCAGCCATGACGATCACGCCCTTGATGCCGGTCTATCCCCGGTGCGGTTTCCGCCCTGTGAAAGGGGAAGGGGCCTATCTCATCAGTGAGGATGGTCGTCGCGCGCTCGATTTTGCCAGCGGTATCGCCGTCAACTTGCTTGGCCACGGCCACCCACATCTGACCAAGGCCATTGCGGATCAGGCCGCGACGCTTATGCACGTGTCCAACCTGTATGGCAGCCCACAGGGTGAGGCCTTTGCGCAGCGTTTAGTCGACAACACATTCGCCGATACGCTGTTCATGACCAACTCCGGCGCAGAAGCGGTCGAATGCGCCATCAAGACCGCGCGTCGCTATCACCATGCCAAGGGCAATCCGCACAAGAACGTGCTCATCACGTTCAAGAACGCGTTCCACGGCCGCACCATGGCAACGATTTCGGCAACGGATCAGGAAAAGCTGCGCGACGGCTTTGCCCCGCTGCTCGAAGGTTTTGTGGTTGTGCCGTTCGATGATCTTGAAGCGGCGCTTGCTGCTGTTGACGAAAATACGGCAGGTTTCCTCGTAGAACCGATTCAGGGCGAAGGTGGCATCCGCCCTGCAAGCCCTGCGTTTCTTCAGGGTCTTCGCGATATTTGCGATGAGAAGGATTTGATGCTGGTGTTCGACGAAGTCCAGTGCGGCGTTGCGCGGACAGGAACTCTTTACGCGTACGAGCAATATGGCGTCATCCCAGACATTTTGGCGTCAGCCAAAGGCATTGGTGGCGGCTTCCCCGTTGGTGCTTGTCTCGCAACGGAAAAGGCCGCCGCCGGAATGGTCGCGGGCACGCATGGCAGCACTTATGGTGGCAACCCGCTGGCCTGTGCCGCTGGGATGGCTGTGCTTGACGTCATCTTGGAACCGGGCTTTCTGGAACAGGTGCGCGCAACGGGTGACCGCCTGCGTGCAAGCCTTGAACAGTTGATCCCCAACCATGACCAACTTTTTGACAGTGTTCGGGGCATGGGCTTGATGCTTGGCCTCAAGCTCAAGCATGATAGCCGCGCTTTTGTGGCGCACCTGCGCGACAATCACGGTCTTTTGGCTGTGGCTGCCGGCGACAATGTCGTCCGCATTTTGCCGCCGCTCAATATTGATGAAAGCCATATTGCGGAGTGCATCGAAAAGCTCTCTGCTGGAGCGGCCAGCTTTGCGCTGCCGGATGCAGCGTGACGCGGCATTTCCTCAACCTGTCTGACGCTGGCGGGGATGCCATAGCCGCGATCCTGAATGACGCGCTGGACCGGAAGGCCGCGCGCAAAGGCTGGCCGAAAGGGCGTCCGGATGCGGATGCGCCACTGAAAGATCATACATTGGGCATGATCTTTGAGAAAAATTCGACGCGCACCCGGGTGAGCTTTGAAATGGCGATGCGGCAACTGGGCGGCGACGCCATGTTCATGGCGGCGGGCCAGATGCAGCTTGGGCGCGGGGAAACGGTTGCGGACACCTCACGGGTCCTTTCCCGCATGGTCGACGCCATCGTTATCCGCACGGACGATCACGGCAAGATTGAAGACCTTGCCGCACATGCCGATGTACCTGTGATCAACGGGCTGACCGATCTCTCGCACCCCTGCCAGATCGTGGCGGATTTGCTGACCCTGTTGGAACACGGAAAGGCACTTCCCGGCCTTGAAGTGGCGTGGCTGGGCGACGGAAACAATGTTCTGGCCTCCATCATTGAAGCGGCAGGCTTGCTGAAGTTCAATGTCCGGATCGGTTGCCCCAAGGGCTATGAGCCCGATGCGGTGTTTGTGGAGCAGGCCCGCGCGTCTGGCGCGCGGATCGATATCGTTCATGATGCTGTAGAGGCTGTGGCAGGCGCAGACGTCGTCATCACCGACACATGGGTGTCGATGGGGCAGGACCATGCGCACAACAAGATTGCGGCGATGTTCCCGTTCCAAGTCAATGATGCGTTGATGGGGAAAGCGAAGGCCGATGCGAAGTTCCTCCACTGCCTTCCCGCGCACCGCGGGGAGGAAGCGACGGATAGCGTGCTGGACGGTCCGCAGTCTGTGATCTGGGATGAGGCGGAGAACCGCATCCACGCCCAAAAGTCGATCCTGCTGTGGTCATTCGGGCTTTTGGCATGAGCAATATCGACGCGGTTCTTGGGTTTACAATTCCCGGACGTAATGCGCGCGGTCGTGTTGTGCGTTTGGGGCCGGTGCTCGAGTCCATTCTCGCAGCACACGGCTATCCTCCCGCGATTGAGCGACTGCTCTCCGATGCGCTGGTTTTGACAGCATTGCTTGGCACCACCCTGCATGAAGGGGATGGGCAGATGACGATGCAGGCCCAAACCAAGGGCGGCGCTGTCGATCTGCTGGTATGTGATTACCGCAATGGGGAATTGCGGGCCTATGTGAAGCACGACCCGGCGAAAATTCCTGATCTGCCGCACGAACCCGACATGCAGACGTTGTTCGGGGAAGGCTATCTTGCCGTGACGTTTGATCAGGCAGTGACGGGTGAGCGTTATCAGGGGATCGTTCCCATTGCGGGAAAGAGCCTTTCGGATTCCATTGAAACCTATTTTGCCCAGTCCGAACAAATCCCCAGCCTTGTCCGAACCGCGCTTTCAGGCGAAACTGCAGGCGGTTTGATTGTGCAGCATTTGCCGGAAGGTGAAGTCGGGCGCGAACGGCTCCACGTCCGGACAGATCACCCCGAATGGGAACATGTTCTGGCTCTGGCCCATACCATTACCGGTGAAGAGCTGACGGATGTGGACCTGCCTTTTGAAGACATTGTCTGGCGGCTGTTCAACGAAGAGCCTGAAATCCGCATTCTTCCGTCAACGCCGCTGACCAAGGGGTGCCGGTGCGATGGCGAGCATGTCCGTTCTGTGATCATGCAGTTTCCGGAAGACCAGCGGGCAGAGATGGCCGATGCTGCTGGTCTGGTGAATGTTGATTGCGCCTTTTGCTCCAAGATATTTGCTGTCAGCATCTAGGCGGGATGGTGAGCCTGTTTGCTTGGGTTTGGCCACACTCCCGTAGTATTTTTCCAATACAGGGCCATATTTGTGGCGTAATCCACGTCTAGACGCATTTTTTAGGCAGGGGGCACGGATATGAAAGCGAAGTTCGTTATCGCCGCTCTCGTCACGTCGGGGGCAATTGTGGGCTCGATACCTAGTGTCGTCGTTGCAGCGCCTGGGACGCCAAGTGCTCCGATTAAGGCGCTGTCGACTGTTCAGCCAGGCCTTTGGGACATCCGTTCCCGCGACAATCCCGACGCCAACCGCAGCTTCTGCATGTCGGACGCCAAGATTCTGCTCCAGCTTCGTCATCCGAACAACGTGTGTACTCGCTTTGTTATCTCGGATGACGCGGATGAGGCGACTGTCCAATATTCCTGCGCTGCCAGCGGTAACGGGCGGACGACAGTTCGTGTCGAAACGCCGCGTCTGGTTCAAATTGATACGCAGGGGATCGCGGATCAGTCTCCCTTTGCCTTTTCAGCCGAGGCCCGACGCGTCGGGAATTGTGCGTCCAGTTCGCCGGGTGTGGCATCGCGGAAAGTCCGCAAGCCGCGGTTAGGCATCCGTTAACCTTAATCGGTTAGACCGGTTTTCGAAGTTCTCATGGTGAACTTCCTCTCCCTAATGTGAAGTGAAACTCAAAGGGCCGCCCTCGGGTGGCCCTCTTCTTTTGTGCGGTTGGATTAGGCTTGCGCTTGAAAGACTGGTCGGGTCGGCCTAGCTGCGCGGAATGACGTTTCCCAAGGCACCTGAAGGCGGCGCGCTGGTTGCGCTGATATCCGGCGGACTCGATTCGCTTGTCGTCGCGGCCATGGCGAAGGCCGCCGGTTGGCGCCTTTTCGCACTGACCATCGACTATAACCAGCGCCATCGGATTGAACTTCAGGCAGCCGCGCGCGTCGCCGAAGCCTTAGGCGCCGAACGGCATGTGGTGTTGCCGCTTGATCTGACGCGGTTCGGCGGCTCGGCGCTGACAGACGGCGGCATCTCTGTGCCAAAGGGTGGCGTGGAGCCCGGCATCCCAATTACCTATGTGCCCGCGCGCAATACGATCTTCCTCTCCCTTTGCCTTGGCTGGGCGGAAGCGGTCGGCGCGCGCGACATCGCGATTGGAGTCAATGCCCTCGATTATTCGGGCTATCCGGACTGTCGGGCGGAATTCATTGAAGCCTTTGAGGCGATGGCCAATTTGGCGACCAAGGCGGGCGTCGAAGGCGATCCGTTTCGGGTGCACACCCCGCTTGTGCACATGACGAAGGCCGATATCGTGACTGCGGGAACGGACCTTGGCATCAACCTTGGGATGAGCTGGTCCTGTTATGACCCGACGGACGATTTTCGGCATTGTGGCCAGTGCGACAGCTGCCGCCTGCGCCAAAAGGGGTTTGACGACGCAGGCATCGCGGACCCCACCGATTACGCGGCGCGCCCGTGACCTATTCGGTCAAAGAAATTTTCCTGACATTGCAGGGGGAGGGCGCACAAGCGGGTCGAAGAGCTGTCTTTATGCGCTTTTCCGGCTGCAATTTGTGGTCCGGGCGGGAACAGGACCGGGCAACGGCGATCTGCCAGTTCTGTGACACCGACTTTGTCGGTACCGACGGAGAGGGAGGTGGCAAGTTTGCCACGCCAGCGGCGCTTGCTGATGCTGTTGCGGTCACTTGGGGTACAGGTGTCAGCGGCACACCCTATGTCGTGATCACCGGCGGGGAGCCGATGCTCCAGTTGGACGAAGCGTTGATACATGCGCTGCATGACCGGCACTTTGAGATTGGCGTGGAAAGCAATGGCACGCTCCCGGCAACGCCCGGCATCGATTGGCTGTGCATCAGCCCTAAGGCCGGCAGTGAGGTTGTTCAGCGGCAAGGCAATGAGCTGAAGCTGGTCTGGCCACAACCGGGCAGCGACTGGGCCGCTATGGAAGGCTGGGCGTTCGACCATTTCCTTATTCAGCCGATGGATAGCGCGTCGCGTGACGAGAACCTGAGGGCGGCGATCGACTTTGTGATGGATCATCCGCGCTGGCGGCTTTCGCTTCAGACACACAAGGCACTTGGACTGCCCTAAATTGGCCGAAAGGCTTGCATTGTAGGGAAAGTCGAGTTAAGCGCTCCCCCTCAATCCCGCATGGGAGGCACATAAACCGGTGCGGAGCGATGCTCCGTTCTCGCCTCTCAGTGGACCAACCGGAAGGATATATCCCTATGGCAGCTCCTACTGTCACTATGCACCAATTGCTTGAAGCAGGTGCACATTTTGGCCACCAGACACACCGCTGGAACCCGAAGATGAAGCCTTACATCTTTGGCGATCGCAACGGCGTGCACATTCTAGATCTTTCGCAGTCCGTTCCACTGTTCGCGCGTGCCCTCGACTTTGTGTCGCAGACGGCAGCTCGTGGCGGCAAGGTTCTGTTTGTCGGCACCAAGCGCCAGGCGCAGGGCCCGATTGCTGATGCAGCCCGCGCTTCGGGCCAGCACTTCGTGAACCACCGCTGGCTCGGCGGCATGCTGACCAACTGGAAGACCATTTCCGGTTCGATCAAGCGCCTCAAGACCATGGAAGAAACGCTTTCGGGTGACACCTCTGGTTTCACCAAGAAGGAAGTTCTTCAGATGACGCGTGAGCGCGACAAGCTGGAGCTTTCGCTCGGCGGTATCCGCGACATGGGCGGCGTCCCTGACGTTATGTTCGTGATCGATGCCAACAAGGAAGAACTGGCGATCAAGGAAGCCAACGTTCTTGGTATTCCGGTTGTTGCCATTCTCGATTCGAACGTGTCGCCTGATGGCATCGCTTTCCCGGTTCCGGGCAATGACGACGCCAGCCGTGCGATCCGCCTCTATTGCGATGCCATTGCAACGGCCGCCACACGTGGTGGTCAGCAGGGGGCCGCATCGCGTGGTGTCGATCTTGGCGCGATGGATGAGCCACCGGCCGAAGCCGTCCTCGCCGACGCCTGATCTGTTTTGTCATTCCCGTGAAAGCGGGAATCCGTAACGCGCCCATTGTGGCGCCTGAAGGGCCCCAGCTACGGCGGGGGTGGCGCCATCTAAAACCGAAGGGATAAAAGACATGGCAGAAATTACTGCTTCGATGGTCAAGGACCTGCGCGATAAATCCGGCGCAGGCATGATGGACTGCAAAAAGGCGCTTTCCGAAGCCAATGGCGACATGGAAGCCGCCGTCGATTGGCTGCGTGCTAAGGGTCTTGCAACCGCCTCCAAGAAATCGAGCCGCACGGCGGCCGAAGGTCTTGTTGGCGTTGCAGTCAACGGCACGGTTGGTGCGGCAGTTGAAGTGAACTCCGAAACCGACTTCGTCGCGAAGAACGATCAGTTCCAGGATTTCGTCCGCAACGTGACCGAAATCGCACTTGCGAACGGCGATGATGTCGAAGCGCTTGCCGGTGCGGCTTACCCCGCCGGCGGCACTGTCGCTGAAAAGCTGACGAGCAACATCGCGACGATTGGTGAAAACCAGACGCTGCGCCGTGCCAAGGTGCTCAAGGTCGAACAGGGCGCGATCGTCGCTTATGTCCACAACGCTGTGGCGACCGGCCTCGGCAAGATCGGCGTTCTCGTGGCGCTCGAAAGTGCGGCACCTGCTGACAAGCTCGAAGCCCTTGGCAAGCAGCTCGCCATGCATGTGGCAGCGGCTTTCCCGCTCGCGCTCGACGAAAGCGGCATTCCTGCGGATGTCATCGATCGCGAACGCAAGATTGCTCAAGAAAAGGCAGCCGAAAGCGGCAAGCCTGCTGAAGTGATCGCCAAGATGGTCGACGGCGGCGTTGCGAAGTTCGTCAAGGAAAACGCACTGCTCAACCAGCTGTTCGTGATGGACGGCAAGACCAAGATTTCGGACGTCGTTGCCGCTGCAGGCAAGGACGCCGGTGCGCCGATCACGCTGACGGACTATGTCCGCTTCCAGCTCGGCGAAGGCATCGAGAAGGTTGAAAGCGATTTCGCAGCAGAAGTAGCTGCGGCTGCGGGCCTCTAAGTCCGACGCTTGGCAAGGGCGCGCACCCGCATTAGGGTGCGCGCCACGCTTTTTGTTCGATTGTTTTCCGAAAGAGTCTTCCGCCCATGACGCGTCCCGGCTTCAAACGTATTCTCCTGAAGCTGTCCGGTGAGGTCTTGATGGGGGATCAGGGCTTTGGCATCCAGCCAGAGACCGTTGCCCGCATGGCGCAGGAAGTGAAAGCGGCCAAAGACGCAGGCTTTGAAATCTGCCTCGTTATAGGTGGCGGCAATATTTTCCGCGGTATGGCAGGCGCTGCCAAGGGCATGGACCGCGCGCAGGCCGACTATATGGGCATGCTGGCGACGATCATGAATGCGCTGGCAATGCAAAATGCGCTTGAACAGATTGGCGTCGACACTCGCGTCCAGTCCGCGATCCAGATGGATCAGGTCTGTGAACCCGTTATCCGCCGTCGCGCAGAGCGCCACATTGAAAAAGGCCGGGTCGTCATCTTCGCAGCCGGTGTTGGCAGCCCCTATTTCACGACTGATTCCGGCGCTGCATTGCGCGCTGCTGAAATGAAGTGCGATGCGCTGTTTAAGGGTACAAGTGTCGACGGCGTTTATGACGCGGACCCCAAGCTGGTCCCGACAGCGACGCGCTACGAAAGCCTCAGCTTCGACACTGTGTTGTCGGACAATCTGAAGGTCATGGACGCGAGCGCGGTTGCACTGTGCCGCGACAACAATATTCCGATCGTTGTGTTTTCGATCCGCGAGGATGGCAACCTTGCCCGCGTCCTTGCCGGAGAGGGAACGGCGACAATCGTCACAAACAAAAATTGAGGGAGCAGGACTATGCCATCCTATGACAAGGCCGATATCGAACGTCGCATGCACGGGGCTCTGGAGTCGCTGAAGAGCGATCTCGGCGGTCTCCGCACAGGCCGCGCCAACACGACGCTGCTCGACCCCATTCAGGTCGAAGTTTATGGCGCCAATATGCCGCTCAATCAGGTTGCCACGGTGTCCGCGCCGGAACCTCGCATGTTGTCGGTTCAGGTCTGGGATAAGTCGAACGTTACGCCCGTTGAAAAGGCGATCCGGAATGCCGGGCTCGGTATCAACCCGATTACAGACGGCCAGAACATTCGCCTGCCGATCCCGGACATGACCGAGGATCGCCGCAAGGAACTTGCCAAGCTGGCACACCAATATGCGGAAAAGGCGAAAATCGCTGTGCGTAATGTGCGCCGCGACGGTAACGATGCACTGAAGGCGGACGAAAAGAAGAAAGAAATCAGCGAAGACGATCGCAAGCGGCTGGAAACGGAAGTCCAGAAGCTGACGGATGCGACCATTTCTGAAATTGATGCGGCACTCGGCTCGAAGGAAAAGGAAATCCTCACCAAGTGAGTGGTGCCTCGGCCCCTGCGGCCGCGGCAGGGCAGGGCGGCAGTGTCCCCCGGCATGTCGCGATCATTATGGACGGCAATGGTCGATGGGCCAAGCGTCGGCTTCTGCCGCGCATTGCCGGCCATCGTAAGGGCATTGAGGCTGCGAAGGCCGTCGTTCGCGCGGCAGGGGATCTCGGCATCGAGGTTCTCACACTCTATGCCTTTTCGACTGAGAATTGGCGCCGCCCGGCTGATGAGGTCAGCGATCTCATGGGCCTGCTTCGTAAGTTCATCGTCGATGATATCGATGAACTGGCCGCCAATGGCGTGCGATTGCGGATCATCGGGGATTATCAGGCGCTGAAGCCCGATCTTGTGAAGCTAATCGACGACGCGATGGCGCGGACCGCTTCAAATAGCCGGACAACGCTCGTGATTGCGCTTAACTATGGCTCACAGGCAGAAATTGCGCGGGCAGCCCGTCAGTTGGCGGCCAAAGTGGCTGGGGCAGGAATGTCGTTGGACGCCATTACGCCGGAAGCAATTGAGGCCGAGCTCTATACTGCAGACGTTCCCCCGCCCGATCTGGTGATCCGGACATCGGGGGAACAGCGACTGTCCAACTTTCTTCTTTGGCAGGCGGCTTATGCCGAACTCATGTTCGTAGACACATTGTGGCCCGACTTTGGAAAAGCTGAACTTGCCGCTGCCATTTCCGGATTTGGGGAGCGTGAGCGGCGCTTTGGTGGTTTGTGACACCTGAACTCGTCCAACGCGTCACGGTTGGTATCCTCCTCATCATTGTGGCCGTGCTGGAACTCTGGCTCGGTGGAAGCGCGCTTTGGGTGCTGGCGACCGTTGCCGCACTGATCATGGGTGGCGAGTGGGCTGGCCTCACACGCGCTGACGACAAGCGTCGGTTGATACAATATGCCCTGTGTATTCCCCTCGCGCTCATGTCTCCGCTGGCTGCCGGTCCCAGCCTATTGGCGATGGCCGCTATCGCAGGCGCGACAATTTTCACTCTGATTGTTGCGCGCAATCGCTGGCTGGCGGCGGGCATTCCTTATGTGGCCCTGCCAATTATGGCACTGCTATGGATCCGCATGCAGGACAATGGATTGCTGCTGGCCTTTTGGGCGCTCTCGCTCGTTTGGGCCACGGATATCGGGGCGTTCTTTGCAGGCCGGAACTTTGGTGGTCCAAAAGTGGCACCGGCCATCAGCCCTAATAAAACATGGTCAGGCCTCATTGGCGGCATGGTTGCGGCGTTGCTGCTCGGCTGGGCGTTGGCGAGCTATTATGATCTGCCGTTCCAACTGGCGATGGCCAGCCCCGGACTCGCTCTGCTCGCGCAGGTTGGCGATTTCTTCGAAAGCTGGATGAAGCGCAGGGCAGGGGTGAAGGACAGCGGCACGATCCTTCCCGGTCATGGTGGTGTGCTTGATCGGCTGGATGGCGTCGTGACGTCATTGCCAGTGGCTGCTCTCCTCATTTGGCATCTTGGTTAGGATGCTGCCGTGAAGACGGTCTCCATCCTCGGCGCGACAGGCTCTATTGGCCAGTCCACGCTGGACCTCGTGCAACGCGCGCCAGAAGCCTATCAGGTGCTGGCGCTGACAGCGGCGCAGGATGTAGCGGGGCTGGCGGTCGCCGCTAGGGCGACCAATGCCAAGCTTGCGGTGATAGCTGACGAAACGCTCTACGAGCCGCTCAAGGCCGCACTTTCCGACGCTGACACCAATGTGTCCGCTGGCCCACAGGCCTTGATAGATGCCGCACATCTTGATGCAGACTGGACGATGGCGGCAATTGTCGGCTGTGCGGGTCTCGCGCCGACGCTGGCCGCCCTCGAACGCGGCAAGACCGTGGCGCTCGCCAATAAGGAAGCGCTGGTTTCTGCCGGAGACCTGATGCTGGCTGTGGCGCGCGCATCGGGGGCCATTTTGCTGCCGACAGACAGTGAACACAATGCGGTTTTCCAGTGCCTTGACCAATCCGCGCCAAAGGGCGTTGCCAAGATCATCCTGACGGCGAGCGGCGGGCCGTTCCGCACTTGGACGAAGGCGCAAATGCAGGCAGCGCAGCCGGAACAGGCGCTGAAGCATCCAAACTGGGCTATGGGCGCCAAGATCACCATCGATAGCGCCACCATGTTCAACAAGGGCCTGGAACTGATCGAGGCGCATTATCTGTTCGATATGCCTGCGGACCGTCTGGAAGTGATCTTCCATCCGCAATCGGTGATCCACTCCATGGTCGAATATGTCGATGGGTCGGTCTTGGCGCAGATGGGCGCGCCCGACATGCGCATCCCGATTGCGCATTGCCTCGCCTGGCCGGAACGGATCGACACGCCGGTGGCGCGGCTCAATCTGGCGGAGGTGGCGCGACTAGAATTTGAAGCCCCTGATGAAGACCGTTTTCCAGCCCTGCGTTTGGCGCGCGAGGCCATGGTTGAAGGCGGCGCAAAGCCCGCCATTCTTAACGCCGCAAATGAGATAGCCGTCGCAGCCTTTCTGGAACGGCGGATCGCATTTACGGACATTGCAGTGATTGTGGAATCTGTCCTGCACGCCTATGACGCTGCGGCGCCGTCAACCATCTCCGATGTTCTGGAGATTGACGGTGAGGCTCGGCGCTTGGCCGCGCGTAGCATGGAGGCCTTACCCGCATGATGGAATCGCCCGGACTTCTCTGGACGATTGCGTGCTTCATTCTCGTCATCGGGCCGCTCGTCTTCATTCATGAGATGGGGCATTTCCTTGCGGCGCGTTGGTGTGGCGTGCAGGTTGAAGTGTTTTCCATCGGCTTCGGGCGTGAGATCGTCGGCTGGACAGACCGCCACGGCACGCGCTGGAAAATCGCTTGGATGCCGCTCGGCGGCTATGTCCGCTTTGCCGGTGACATGAATGGCGCGAGCATGGAAGACAACCGTTGGCGGCAGCTTCCGCCGGACGAGCGGGAGCGCGTATTCCATGCCAAGCCGCTTTGGCAGCGGGCCTTTATCGTATTTGCCGGACCCCTTGCGAATTTTGTCGCGGCCATTGCCATTTTGGGGACCTTTGCGGTCGCTTATGGCGAGGGTAAGACGCCGCCTGTTATCGAAATTCTGCAGCCCGGATCGCCAGCGGACAAAGCTGGCCTTCGCGTCGGGGACCGCATCGTCCAGATCAACAACCGCTCGGTGGAGAGCTTTGACGAGATTTACCCGATCATTCAGGATCGTCCTGGAGAAAAACTCGCCCTGACGCTGGAACGCGCTGGACGCACATTAGATCTCGCGGTCACGCCCAGCACCGTTGAAGAGCGGGATCGGTTCGGTAATGTCTATCGGATTGGGCGGATCGGTATCGGATCCACGTCGAAACGCGTGATTGAGCCAGTCCCATTGTACAAGGCGCCGATTGTTGCCGTGCAGCAGACCGCGTCGATTTTGGAACGCATGGTCAACGGTATTTGGCAGCTCATCACGGGGCGGCGGTCCGTTGAGGAACTTGGTGGGCCCATCAAGATTGCTCAAATTTCGGGACAAGCCGCAACATTGGGCTGGCAAGAGTATGTTTATCTGGTCGCTTTGATCTCAATTAATTTGGGGTTCATCAACCTGTTGCCAGTGCCAATGCTTGATGGAGGACATCTCAGCTTCTATGCGGTCGAAGCCATTCAGCGGAGGCCTGTCAGTCCGAAAACGATGGAACTCGCTTTCCGGTCGGGTATGTACGTTTTGCTGGCGCTGATGGTTTTTGTGACGCTGAACGATCTTGGGTCGCTTGGGCTCTGGCGACTGGCCGGTTTGGATGGATGAAATTGCAGGTTTCCTGCTTCGAATTTTTGGTGAGAGAGAGCGCGTGGTAGCAATTGAAAAGACCGTTTTTCGCAATCGTTGCCTAACAGCCCTGCTGTTGGGGACGGCGCTCCCCGCGCTTGTGACGCCTGCGCTCGCGCAGACCCGTCGGGCCGCGGCACCTGCGGCGCGTCCTGCGCCCGTCGCGCCACCAACCGCGGCGCCTGTGGTGGCGGCGAAGGTCATCAAGACGATCAACGTTGTGGGGTCACAGCGCATTGAGCCGGATACCGTCCGGTCTTACATCCGGTTGCGTCCCGGCCAGAACTACACGGTTGAAGCGCTTGATGATGCGTTGCGTGAATTGCTGGACACCGAATTGTTCTCAGACGTTCAGATCCGCGACAATGCGGGCGACCTGACCATTGAAATTCAGGAAAACCCGGTCATCAACCGTATCATTCTTGAAGGCAATAAGCGCCTGAAGGAAGAGAAGATCCGTCCTGAAATCAAGGCGGCACCACGCCAGATTTTTACGCGTTCCAAGGTTCGTGCGGACGTTGCGCGCATCATTGATCTCTACCAGCGGCAGGGCCGCTATGCCGCGACCGTCGAACCGAAGATGGTCATGCTTGACCAGAACCGCGTCGATATCATCTTCGAAATCAGCGAAGGCCCGAAATCCAAGGTCCGTCAGATCAACATTCTCGGCAATGAGAAGTTCTCCGACAAGAAAATCATCAGCGAAATGGCCACACGGCCCTCAAGCACATTCGGTATTTTCTCTTCGAAGGACAGCTACGATCCCGACAAGCTGGCTTATGACCAGTCGAAGATGCGCCAGTTCTACCTGACGCAAGGCTATGCCGATTTCCGCGTGACATCCGCGACGGCGGAACTCACGCCCGACAAGCGTGATTTTATCGTTACGTATGTTGTCGAAGAAGGGCAGCGCTACAAATTTGGCGACGTGACCGTTGAAAGCGAACTGCGCGATTACAAGCCTAAGGCAGAAGCGCTCATCACCAAAAAGGGTGCTTGGTACAACGCAAAACAGGTTGAAGACACGGTTGAAGGCCTCAACGAGGCTGCCGGTTTGTTCGGCTATGCCTTTGCCGAAGTGAACCCGGAGTTCCAGCGTGATAAAGACACGCTGACGATGTCGATTGCCTATAAAATTGGCGACGCGCCGCGTGTTTATGTTGAGCGTATCGACATCAACGGCAACACCGTAACGCAGGACAAGGTTGTCCGCCGCGAATTCCGATTGGCTGAGGGCGATCCTTTCAACAGTTTCCAAGTCAAGCGTTCGTCTGATCGTATCCAGAGCCTTGGCTACTTCCAGGAAAAGCTTGAGATTGAGCAGAAGCCTGGCTCGGCTCCGGACCGCATCGTTCTTGAAGCGAATGTGGAAGAAAAGGCGACGGGCGAACTCCAGCTGTCTGCCGGCTTCTCGTCACTGGAACGCTTCATCATCAACTTCTCGATCCGTCAGCGCAATTTCCGTGGCAAGGGTCAGGAACTGCGCGCGAGCGTCAACTACTCGCAATATTCCAAGTCGATCGAACTTGGCTTTACCGAGCCCTACTTCATGGACCGTAACATTGCGGTGGGTGGCGACATTTTCCGCCGCGATTTGAACTCGTTCAACTTCATCAATCAGGCCCGTCAGACGACCTACCAACAGGTCACGACCGGGATGCAGCTGCGCATGGGCGTGCCGATCACGGAATATCTGTCGTTCGCGGCGCGTTATGGCCTGAACTATGATGACGTCTCGCTCGATACGGGAACCTATTATTTCAATGGGCAGTGCGATCCGTTTCTCGCGGGCCGCTACCTCTGCGACGCAATTGGCAAGCGGACGACATCGTCGGTTGGCTATAGCCTTGTGTTCGACAACCTAGACAACCGTATCCGCCCGACCAAGGGCAACCGGCTGCTGTTCAGCCAGGATTTTGCAGGCCTTGGCGGCAGTGTGAAATATCTACGGACGACCGTAGATGCGCGCAAATACTGGAAGCCATTCAGCAACTTCGTTTTCTCGCTGCAGGCGGAAGGTGGTTATGTCCACTCGTTTGAAAAGAGCCGCGGCGCAGGGCTGGACAAGGTTCGCCTGACCGACCGCTTTTATCTTGGCGAACCGCAGTTCCCGGGCTTTGACATTCGTGGCATTGGTCCGCGCGTGCAGCGTCTGTTTAAGGATGCGAATGGTGATTTGATTACGGCACGTGATCAGATCGTCGACGACTCACTTGGTGGACGCGCCTATTATCTTGGTCGCATGGAGCTTGAAATTCCGCTGGGCTCCGGCGCGCGTGAAATGGGTCTTCGTCCGTCGATCTTCGCCGTTGCCGGTTCAGTTTTCGGCATTACGTCACCGCAACTGAACAACCTGCCTTTCGGTCTCACTCGGTGCCGCAACGACACGTCGGGCGTGGTCACCGAGTTTGCAAACTCGGCCGCCTGCGCCTCCGGTTCGACAGCAATCTTCTCCGTCCCGGCGTTCGAAGAGCGCTTTTTGGGTGACACATGGAAGCCACGCCTTTCGGTGGGCTTCGGCGTCAATTGGCGCTCTCCGTTCGGTCCGTTCAGGATTGATATAGCCAAGGCGCTTATCAAGCATGACGGGGATGATCCAAAACTGTTTACATTCAACGTAGGAACTCAATTCTAATGAAGACAATGACCAAATTTATCGTTGCGGCCTCGGCGCTCGCCCTTGCTCCGGCCGCTCCAGCTATGGCGCAGACGGTTGCCTATACAGACGTGCAGCAGGTGCTTGGCACGTCGGCTGCGGCCAAGCTCGCTGATGAGCAAATGCGCGTGACGTACAAGGCGACCTATGACCAAGTGGAATCGCGTTCGCGCGTTCTTCAGGCAGAACTCAACGCCATGATCGTCAAGTTCCAGGCTGACCAGAAGACCAATCCGAACAATCCGACATTGCAGACGCAGGCGAAGGCCATTCAGGACAAGCAGCGTGCGGCACAGGAAGAACTCGGCCGTTTGAGCGATCCGATCGAGCGCGTGAACGCTTATGTTCTCGAACAGATCGACGCCAAGCTCGACGCAGCCGTGACTGCGGCCATGGCGAAGAAGAAGGTCGCCCTGCTGTTGCAGCGTGGCGCCGTCATCAAGAACACGCCCGGCACCGATTTGACACAGGACATTGTGAACGAACTTAACGTTCTCGTGCCCAACGTGTCGATCACGCCGCCGGCCAACTGGCAGCCCGGTCAGAACCGTCCGGGTGCACAGACAGCTCCTGCCGCGCCGCAGCCTCAGGGCCGCTAAGCGAACGATAGGGGTAAGGTGATGGCAGGGTCGCTCGACATTCGCGCAGTATTGGCGGCGCTGCCGCACCGTTACCCTATGTTACTTGTTGATCGTGTGGAGGAGATTGTTCCGGATCAGTCGATCCGTGCAATCAAGGCCGTCACGATCAACGAGCCGTTTTTTCAGGGGCATTTCCCCGGTCGGCCCATCATGCCGGGCGTTTTAATCATTGAGGCGCTGGCGCAGGCCGCAGGCGTTCTCGCGATTGAGTCGCTTGGCCTCGCTGGCTCCGGCAAGCTCGTCTATTTCATGGCTATTGATGGGGCCAAGTTCCGCACGCCGGTGGAACCGGGCTGCCTCCTGACCCTGGAAGCCGAGTTCATCCAGAAGCGGGCGAGCGTCTGCAAATTTGCCGGGCGGGCTTTGCTCGATGGCAAGCTTGCAGCGGAAGCCAACTTCACTGCCATGATCGCTGATCCACCGGCCTGACACGCTGATCCTTGCCAAGCGCATGATCAGCGGTTAAAGGCCGCGCTTTCCCGCATTCCGGACTGGTCGGAACCAGTCACATTTGGAGCAAGACAATGAAAAAAGAAGGCCATCCCGATTACCACATGATCAAGGTCCAGATGACCGACGGCACTGTGTTCGAAACCCGCTCCACCTGGGGCAAGGAAGGCGACACGATGGTCCTCGACATTGATCCGCTCGCCCACCCGGCATGGACCGGTGGTTCGGCGCGTCTGATGGACTCTGCGGGTCAGGTTGCGAAGTTCAACAAGCGTTTCGGCGGTCTCTCGCTCAAGCGCTAATCCGCTTCCGGTCTATACCGATACGAAAAAGCCCCGACCTTTTGGCCGGGGCTTTTTTGTGTCACTCCGATGCGTCGGAGGGGGTGTCGGTCGCTTCCGTGGCTGGATCGATGTCCGCCTCTTCAGCTTCATCGCCGGTATCTCCGATCAGCGCCGCGCTGACGACATGTTCCGCATCGGCAACATCGAACAGGCGGACGCCCGCTGTGTTGCGGCCGATAACGCGCATTCCGGAAACTTCCATGCGGATCATCTTGGCCTGATCGGTGACAAGCATGATCTGTTCGCCATCACGGGCAGGGAAGCTGGCAACAACGGGGCCGTTGCGGGCGATGTTGTCGATATTGGTAATGCCTTGACCGCCTCGGTTCGTCCGGCGATATTCGTAGGAGCTGGAGCGTTTGCCATAGCCATTGGCGCAGACGGTGAGGATGAACTGCTCCCGCTCTGCCATTTCGGCCATGCGCTCGGCTGATAATGTCGGTTCATTGTCATTATCCTTCCAAGCGGCGGCACGCATATACGCTTCGCGCTCTTCCGGTGTCGCGCCCGAGCGGCGCAGAATTGTCAACGACATCACTTCGTCGCCGTCCTTCAGCGTCATGCCGCGCACGCCCGTCGAGTTGCGGCTCTGGAACTCCCGGATGTCGGTGCCCATGAAGCGGATGGCGCGACCGTTGCGTGACGCGAGCAGGACATCGTCCTCTTCGGTCAGCAGGGCGACACCGATCAGCCGGTCATCGGCGTCTTCGCCCTCAAACTTCATCGCGATCTTGCCGTTGGATGGCACGTTGGTGAAGGCATCCATGCTGTTGCGGCGGACGGAACCCTTGGCCGTCGCGAACATGACGTGGAGCTTGCCCCATTCATTCTCGTCTTCCGGCAGCGGCAGGACGGTCGAGATTGTCTCATCCTTGGCCAGAGGCAACAGGTTGATCATCGGGCGACCGCGCGTGTTGGGCCCACCTTCTGGCAGACGCCACACCTTCATGCGGTAGACCTTGCCCAGCGTGGAGAAGAACAGCACCGGTGTGTGTGTGCTTGTCACGAACAGTTCGGTAACGACGTCTTCGTCCTTGGTCGACATGGCGGAACGGCCCTTGCCGCCGCGCTTCTGCGCGCGGAACGTGTCGAGCGTGGTGCGCTTGATATAGCCATCGACCGTAACGGTGACGACCATGTCTTCGCGTTCGATCAGGTCTTCGTCGTCGATGCTGTCGCCTGCCGGTGCAATTTCCGAGCGGCGCGGGGTTGCGAATTCATCGCGCACGGCGACCAACTCGTCCCGCATGACCGCATAGAGCTTCACACGGTCGGCCAGGATCGCCAGCAACTCTTCAATCGAGGCTGCGAGCCCCTTCAGTTCCGAGCCGATTTCATCGCGACCAAGGGCGGTCAGCCGGTGCAGGCGGAGCTCAAGGATCGCGCGGATCTGCGTTTCCGAAAGCCGGTATGTTTCGCCAGTGATCTCAGTTTCGACGGCTTCAACGAGCTTAATGTAGCTCGCGATTTCGGCCACGGGCCAATCGCGTCCACCCAGCTTTTCGCGGGCTTCCGCCGGGCTGGAAGAGCTACGGATGATCCGCACGACTTCGTCAAGGTTGGTGACGGCGATGACGAGGCCGAGCAAGATGTGTGCGCGCTCGCGTGCCTTGTTGAGCTCAAATTTGGAACGACGTGTGATGACTTCTTCACGGAACTTCACAAAGGCGTCGATGATGTCGCGCAGCGTCAGCGTTTCCGGACGGCCACCGCGGATGGCAAGCATGTTTGCCGGGAAGCTCGACTGGGCAGGGGTGTGGCGCCAGAGTTGGTTGAGCACGACTTCCGCCGTTGCATCCCGCTTGAGTTCAACCACGACGCGGACGCCTTCACGGTTGGACTCGTCACGGATGTCGGAAATGCCCTCAATCCGCTTGTCCTTGGCCGCTTCGGCGATCTTCTCGACGAGCGCATTCTTGCCCTGCTGATAGGGGATTTCGGTCAGCACGATCGACTGGCGGTCGCCGCGACCTTCTTCAATGATATGTCGTGACCGGACGATGATCGAGCCCTTGCCGGTGGTGTAGGCAGAGCGTGCACCGGATAGGCCAAGGATGAGACCGCCTGTCGGGAAATCGGGCGCAGGCACGATGTCCATCAGCTCTTCATTGGTGATGGCGCCGTTTTCCATGAGCGCAAGGCAGGCGTTGATGACTTCGCCCAGATTGTGCGGCGGAATGTTCGTTACCATGCCGACCGCGATGCCGCCGGCACCGTTGACGAGCAGGTTGGGGAAGCGTGCCGGAAGAACGCGCGGCTCTTCACGAGACCCATCATAGTTCGGCTGGAAATCGACTGTATCTTTGTCGAGATCTTCCAGCAGTGCCATGGCGGGCTTTGCGAGGCGCGCTTCGGTGTAGCGCATCGAGGCCGGCGGATCAGGGTCCATCGAACCGAAGTTGCCCTGACCATCCATCAGCATCAGCCGCATCGACCAATCCTGGGCAAGGCGCGCCAATGCGTCATAGATGGAGGAGTCGCCGTGCGGGTGATAGTTGCCCATCACGTCGCCGACGATCTTGGCCGACTTGCGGTATGGCCGGCCCGGAACGAAGCCACCTTCCTGCGCCGCGAACAAAATGCGGCGATGCACCGGCTTCAGACCATCACGCACGTCAGGCAGCGCGCGCGACACGATAACGGACATGGCATAGTCGAGATAACTCGACTTCATCTCGTCAACGATGCTGACGGGGGAGATGTCGGACGGGTCTGAGATAATCGGTGCGTCGGTGCTCAAAAAACTGACTTTCGAGATGTGTAATTATGCTGCAATTTGCGTAGTCTGCCGCGTCACAAAAGGCCAGCAACAACGGCTTAGGTGGGACAGTATCTGTGGACTGGTTCAAACGCCGTTCAGCCGAAGGTCGTCAGAGCAATGCGTATGGTTCCGCTTGTGCACAGGGATCGAAAGCATTAGCGGGGACGCCGCATCATTAAGCGCCTGTTTTGTCGCAGGCGCGCAGGAGGATAAGGGATATGAAGACCGTTTCTCGCGCCGCAATTGGGCTCGCATTGGCAATGGGTGTGGCCGTTCCACTGGCAGTTTCACCTGCCATGGCAGCGAAGGAAAAGAAGGAAAAGCCAGCGCCGGCGAAAGCTTGGCAGCTGAGCAAAGAATTTCGCGCAGCCTATGTTCCCGCTGACGCCGCTGTAAAGGCAAACGCGCCCGACGCTGTTGCAAAGATTGAAGCCGCTGAAGCTTTCGTCAAGAATGGCGATGAAAAATATATCGCCGGCACACTCCGCCTCACGCTTGGTCAGGCAACCAAGAACGCAAAGCTGCAGCTGGATGGCATCATTGCCATGATCGCAAGTGGCAGCGCCGCCGCGGTTGATGCGCCTAAGCTGAACATGGCTGCGGGTCAGTTGGCCTATCAGGCGGGCAATTATACGGACGCGAAGAAGTTTCTAGCAGAAGCCATTCGTCTCGGTAATCCGGGCGTGGATGCAAACCTTCTGCTGGCGGAAGCCAACTTCAAGCTGGGCACAACACTTGAAGGCCTGACGGCGCTTGATGGGGCTGTAAAGGCAGAGCAGGCCGCTGGTCGCAAGGCACCGGCGGAATGGTATGGCCGCGCAGCAGCCATGGCCTATAAAGCTAAGCTGACCGCTGAAACGGCCAAGTGGACCCGTGAACAGGTTCGCGCTTATCCGACACCAGAAAACTGGCGCAGTGCGCTCGTTATCTATCGTGACAGCGCCAATCTCGACAATCAGACACTGATCGATCTGTTCCGTCTGATGCACGACACCAAGGCATTGGCGGGCGAACGTGACTTCTTCGAATATGCATCGCTTGCCATCACCGGCGCACTGCCCGGTGAAGCCAAGACCGTCATTGAAGAAGGTTTTGCGTCCGGCGCCGTTAGCAAATCAAGCCGCGCTGTTGCTGAGCGCCTGACCGATGCAAACGCAAAGATCCCATCGGACAAGGCCTCGGTGGTCAGCGATGAGAAGCGCGCTCCGGCGGCCGCCGACGGTCGTCTCGCCGCCAACACGGGCAGCGCCTATCTCGCTTATGGCGATTATGCTAAGGCCATTAACCTGTTCGGTCTTGCCCAGAAAAAGGGTGGCATTGATGCTGACGTCGTGAATACGCGTCTCGGTATCGCTCTCGCCCGCGCCGGTCAGAAAGATGCAGCACGAGCGGCCTTCCAAGCTGTGACTGGCGCCGCCCGCCAGGAAGTCGCGCAGTTCTGGCTCCTCTGGCTTGACCAGACGCCGGCAGCCTGAAGTTTCTGACGTAACCGGGTTTTGGGAACGGGGCTCCAGCAATACTGGGGCCCATTTCTTATTCGCCGCCGACAGGGACGCCCGGCTTGTTCTTTGAGGTGCGGATCGTCAGCGACGTTTTGACGCCAGCGACATGCGGCGCCGTCGTCAGCGATGTTGTCAGGAACTCCTGAAATTCCTGCAGGTCTCGCGCCACGATCTTCAAAATGAAGTCGATCTCTCCGTTGAGCATGTGGCATTCCCGTACCGGCGCCAGTTGGGCGACATGCTCTTCAAATTCACGAAGGTCGGATTCCGCCTGGCTCTTCAGACTGACCATGGCGAAGACGGTGATCGTATAGCCCATGCGCATAGAGTTGAGTTGCGCGTGATAACCTTCGATAACGCCGTCTTCCTCAAGCGTGCGAACGCGACGCAGACAGGGCGGCGCAGTCAGGCCGACGCGACTCGCCAATTCGACATTGGTGATGCGGCCGTCCTTTTGCAGTTCGGATAGAATTTTTTGGTCAATCAGATCGAACGCATTGTGCGGCATATGCATATTATCCGTTCAGGAAGTTACCGTTCTGTATAATAAAGTTTCAGACGATTGCAATTGTGCCAGATTGCGACGGTTCAGATTCAAGGGTAGCCGAGTCCCTGCAGGAGGGCTATTCCGCAAGGCCGACAGGGCAAACCCGTTTGGCCAGAAGAGAGTATAAGTTGCGCTTTGACGACACCCTGACAACGGTTTTTGCACAACCAGTGAGTGATCCTGGTGCGAAGGCCGCTGTGTGGATGCAAATCGTTGATATTCTTGCGCAGGACAGAGGCACCATCAGCCCTGACATGCGAGACAAGGCACTGGCGCGCATGGTTGAATTGCGGGGCGCCGTTGCGCCGGAGCATCGCCGCAGTGCCGCGGCTGCTGTCGCTTTTCAGTGCGAGTCGAAAGAGCTGGTCTCGCTTTTTGGTTGTGATCGCCCCTCAATCGCTGCGCCCATCATGTCTTCGGCGAGGCTCCGTGATGCGGAATGGGAAGCAGTTCTGCCAGGTCTGCCATCGCCATCACGTGCTTTGTTGCGGCAGCGTAAGGACTTGTCGCCGGATGTGCAGCGGATGCTTGCGGCTTTTGGCGCCAGCGATTTGGCCTTGCCCAGCGGCGACCTTGTCAGCGACGATCTTTTGGGCGCCGAACAACAAAGCACCCCGTTTCCGGCGCACACAGATACGGTTGCCCAGATCAAGGATCTTGTGGCGCGGATCGAGGCCTATCGCAAAGATCGCGTCGATGATGGCGAGGAGTTTTTCCTGCCCGGTGGGGATGAGGCACCGGTCGACACGTTTCGGTTTGAGGCCGGTGTTGACGGTCTGATCAATTGGGTCGAAGGCGCGCCGCGCGGTCCGGTGATCGGTATCGAACTGGGCGCGATGGCCGAGATTGGGGAACATGGTGTCGATGGCCATGCCGCTGGGGCTTTTCGCCGTCGGACGCCGTTCCGCAATGCCCGCATGCGCATTCCGGGGCAGGGACTGGCTGCGGGAGACTGGCTAATCTCCGGCTTGCCGCTGTTTGATGCTGCCTCGGGTCGCTTTGAAGGATATCGCTGCACCGCCCGCCGTCCACTGCGGGATGAGCAGCCATTTCCGCGCGCCCATGGCTTGGTGTCGCAAGGGTTGCCTCCAGATTCGCTGCGTCAACTCGTTCATGAACTTCGCACCCCGCTCAATGCCATTCGCGGCTTTGCAGAGATGATTTCCGCGCAGTTGCTCGGGCCTGTTTCGTCTCCCTATCGCGACCGTGCAGAAGCCATCATTGCCGATGCGCGCAAGCTGCTGGCGATGTTTGACGATCTGGACGTGGCCGCCAAGATTGAACGGGGCGCCTTTGAAGGGCGCAGTGTTGCAGGCGTGGAGCCTATTTCAACTCTGCAGGCCGCTGTGCAGGACATCGCGCCTGCGGGCAGCGCCTATCGCACCCGTTTGCGATTTGATCTGGAACCCGACGTACCGAACGTTCTTCTGGATATGGTCACACTCGATCGGCTGTTCTCGCGGATTGTCTCGGTGGTTCTGTCCGCGTCGCAGGATGGGGACACCTTGGCTTTGGCCCTGCATCGGACCGGTTCCGCCCTGCAATTCCGCGTCGAGCGTCCCGCAAGGCTTGCGGGAATGTCTGTCGGGCAGTTGTTTGACACGTCGTTGGACAATGGTGCGGATGATAGCGAGGGACCGCCACTCGGCCTCGGCTTTGCACTGCGGTTGGTCGACAGCATGGCGACGGCGGTTGGTGCGACATTTGAGATTCTGGAAGACGCGTTTCTGCTACGTCTTCCGATCGGCGCCACCAATGGAGCGGCCGAACGCGGCGCTTGATTGGCTGTGCGCAAAAGCATGGCGGGCTATTACTGGGACCTGTAATCTACTTGCGCGGCGGGCCGCGGGTCCGCTATCGGGCGGTGGCGTGGCGCGTGGGCCTGTAGCTCAATGGTAGAGCCGGCCGCTCATAACGGCTAGGTTGCGGGTTCGAATCCTGCCGGGCCCACCAAAACGTATTTGCCGTTCGGGAAGGACCCGTCTATGGCACCCGGGTCGGGGAGTGGCGCAGGCTGGTAGCGCACCTGGTTTGGGACCAGGGGGTCGCAGGTTCGAATCCTGTCTCCCCGACCATTTCATAAGAGATTTAGGCCGCAAGAGCCTCAATTAGCGCGAGTTTTCGTACCCGTTCGAGCGGCGAGTTGAGGCACGCTTCATAAGGGTCGTCGGCCGTGATGATGGTCGCAATAGCGAACTGCATTTGCGCGATTCGGTCAATTTCCTGCAGCGCGCCAATGTGCGAGCTGATGATCGCCGGATCCGCGCACAATGTCTCGCCGAGCCGTTCAAGGCTCTAGCCAAGTTCGTTAAGCTGAGCGGCAAGTTGCTGGTTTATGGGCATCAGGCGTCGTCCTGGCATGCCTTCAAAATGGCACCGGCAATCGTCGGCAACGGCAGCACTTGGTCCTCGTTCCCGTCCTTGCAGGCCAGCAGCGCTCGCTCGGCTAAGTCGAGCCCTTCATCACATTCAAGCAGGAAGATCTGCTGGATTTCGTCATGCTGCATGTGCGGGTTCCAATCCGAGGAGATCGAGCGTTCCAGAAATCTTCGCCGCATTCATGATGGCGGCACTGGGCTGCGTGATTGAGATGCGCGCATCGCGGCTGGTGGCCGTCTTGAACGCACTCAGCAGCAGTTGCAGGCCGATCTGGCCAACCTGCTGGACGGCACTGCCGTCCAGCTGAAGGTGACTGCCTTTGGCCAAGGCGTCGGATATTTCGACGGCAAGGCCGGAGACTGCGCGGCGATCAATCACCGCGGGCAGGCTGATGGACGACGCGTGTTGCAACAAGATAAGGAGCTGCCGCGGTCGCCGAAGGCGGTGTGGAATCGGCCAAAAGTCCCGCAGCGGCCTGTTCATGGGCATGCAGGGTTCCGCCGATGCGGATCTTGTTGACATCATAAGTCCCGATGCCAATGGCCATCACGAAAAGCACGCCCATGCCGGCTGCGCCCATCTGGCTAATGCGCTGGATTTTCATTTCCGGTTTGCTCCTTCACCCGAACATAAACTTGCAACGCCGCAATCGATGCGGACGTTCTCAAGCTTGAAACGGCAGGAAGGCAGAAAGATTTAGGGTTTTGGCGAAGACGCCATAGTGCGCGTGGCTATGGCGTGGCGGCGCTATTGAGCGGTATCGCCGCCTGTTCCGCGTTTGCTGCTTCGTCGATTTCAGAAATTTGGCGATTAATGTCCGCCTCCGCGGCGTTGCGAATGTCGTCTGCGCGCTGTGAAATAGTGGATTCCGATCCGGCATCACCGGACGTGCTTTCCTTTGCTGCACCGCAGGCAGAAAGCGCCAACAAGAGCGCCCATCCGGCAGGCGCCCTCATTTGCCACCGCGAGAAAGAAGGTCTTCAGGCGCATTGGCGACCAGATCGAGCATGGTGGTCCATGCCGCGACGTTCTGGCGAAGTGCGGCGGGGTCAACCTTGTCGAGCGTATCATCTGCCGTGTGATGCAGGTCGAAGTAGCGTGTGCCATCCTGATTGAGGTCGATGGCGGGGGTTCCAGCGCCAATCATCTGGCCGACATCTGCACCGCCGGACGCAACGCCCCGTCCGGTCCCGATGCCCTGTGCCGCCAGCGCATCTGATATGCGGGCACGCAAAGGAGCGGCCGTCTCCGGCAGCCGGAAATTGACCTGCCAAATCCGGTCTGCGCCAAAATCAGATTCCGCAGCTAGGGCATGAGGTTCATCCTTATGCGCTTTGAAATAGGCATCGCCGCCAAAAACGCCGACCTCTTCTGACCCAGCCCAGAGGACACGGATCGTGCGGCGGTGCTTGCCCTTTGCCGCGACGGAGAGCGCGGCGTCCGTTACAATCCCGCAGCCGGCTGCATCATCGATTGCGCCGGTTCCAAGGTCCCAGCTGTCCAAGTGGCAGGCGACCAGCACGATGCCTGCCGCTGGATCCGTCCCCGGAAGTTCAGCAAGGACATTGCCTGATTGTTGGGGGCCAGTGAACTTCGGGGTCAGGGTCAGGGACATCTTGATCGAGCTGCTGCTTGTGCGCGCAATCCGCTCCAGATTATCGGCATCGGGGTTGGAAAGGGCAGCTGCTGCGAGGGGTGTTACGCCATCCGGCCAGGATGTGACGCCGGTATGGGGTGTCCGGTGGTCATCTGTTCCAATAGAGCGGATCAGGAAGGCCGCCGCACCGCGCTTTGCGGCGACGGCAGGTCCTTCACGGCGCACGCGACCGAACACGCCGTAAGAAGACCCGTCCTGCGTGCGGCCCATGGCATGGCCGACATAAACAATCTTGCCCTTGATTGCGGCTTCTGGCGCGGCGAGGAAGTCTGCGTAGGTGGGATAGACGACCACTGTTCCAGTCAGGCCGTTGGCCGGAGTCGCGCCGCTATGGCCAAGCGCCGTGATCGCGATCTTGTGGATGTAGGGGGCTGTAATCTCTGCCTTTTCCTCCCCGCGGATCCAGCCCTTCATCTCAAAGGGTTCGGTACGGATATTCTGAAACCCCAATGCCTTGAGCTTTTGCGTGGCCCACGCGCGCGCGTTGGCTTCCTGTTCGGTCCCGGCGAGCCGCTGCCCAACCTCGGTCGTGAGCCCGGCAGTAATCTCATAAGCGAGGTTCCTGTCCTCGGCAGAAGCGGCGGCAGGGAGGAGGGCGGCGAGGATCAGGAGCTTTTTCATTTGGCATGGCTAACCTGTCGATGCGGGTTTGCCAATGCGGATTTGCTGGGCTAGTGCCGCGTCAAATCCGCCAGCTTACAGATGAGAGAAACGACCCATGGCCGCGCAATATGCCTATGTCATGAAAGACATGACCAAGTCTTTCCCCGGTGCCCAAAAGCCGGTTCTGAGCAACATCAACCTGCAGTTTTATCAGGGTGCGAAGATTGGCATCGTTGGCCCGAACGGCGCCGGTAAATCCACACTGATCAAGATCATGGCCGGCATTGACACTGAGTTTTCGGGCGAAGCTTGGCCGGGCGAGAACATCACCATCGGCTATCTGGAGCAGGAGCCTCAGCTCGATCCGACCAAAAACGTCCTTGAAAACGTCAAGGACGGCGCGCGCGAAACTGCCGATATGGTCGACCGCTATAACGAGATTTCCGCCCTGATGGGGGAACCTGACGCTGATTTTGACTCGCTGATGGAAGAAATGGGCACGCTGCAGGAGCGCATTGACGCTGTGGACGGCTGGACGCTCGACAACCAGTTGGAAATCGCAATGGAGGCGCTCCGTTGTCCGCCGTCTGACTGGTCGGTGGAGAACCTGTCCGGCGGTGAAAAACGCCGTGTGGCGCTGACCCGCTTGCTCCTCCAGAAGCCGTCGATCCTGCTGCTCGACGAACCGACCAACCACCTTGATGCTGAAAGCGTTGAATGGCTGGAAAACCATCTGAAGGAATATGCGGGCGCGGTGCTGATGATCACCCATGACCGCTATTTCCTCGATACGGTTGTGGATTGGATCCTTGAGCTCGATCGCGGGAAGTACTTCCCGTACGAAGGCAATTATTCGACCTATCTCGAGAAGAAGGCCAAGCGCCTTGAGCAGGAAGATCGCGAAGATTCCGGCCGTCAGAAGGCGATCAAGGAAGAATTGGAGTGGATCCGGCAGGGGCCCAAAGGCCGCCAAACCAAGTCCAAGGCGCGTATCTCCAAGTTTGAACAGCTCGTTTCCGCGCAAGAAAACCGCTCACCCGGCAAAGCGCAGATCGTCATTCAGGTGCCGGAACGTCTTGGCGGCAAGGTCATCGAAGCCAAGGGCATTTCCAAAGCTTATGGCGACAAGCTGCTGTTTGAAGACCTGTCCTTCATGCTGCCGCCGGGCGGCATTGTCGGCGTCATCGGCCCGAATGGTGCGGGTAAGTCGACATTGTTCAAGCTGATCACTGGACAGGAAACGCCCGATACGGGGTCCATCGACATGGGCGAAACGGTTCGTCTGGGTTATGTGGACCAGAGCCGCGATCACCTCGATGCGTCCAAGAACGTCTGGGAAGAAGTGTCCGACGGCCTCGATTATGTGAAGGTCAACGGCCACGATATGTCGACGCGGGCCTATGTTGGCGCGTTCAACTTCAAGGGGCAGGACCAGCAGAAGAACGTCGGCAAGCTCTCTGGCGGTGAACGCAACCGTGTTCATATGGCCAAGATGCTGAAGCGCGGCGGGAACGTTTTGCTGCTCGACGAACCGACCAATGATCTCGACGTCGAAACGCTTGGCGCTCTGGAAGACGCGATCGAAAACTTTGCCGGTTGCGCCGTGGTCATCAGCCATGACCGCTTCTTCCTTGACCGTCTGGCGACCCACATCCTTGCCTTTGAAGGCAACAGCCATGTTGAATGGTTTGAAGGCAACTTTGCGGCCTATGAGGAAGATAAGCGCCGTCGTTTGGGGGATGCCGCCGACCGGCCGACCCGTCTCGCCTATAAGAAGCTGACCCGCTAACGCGCCAAGCGCTGGAGCAGGGGCCGCACCTTGAGAAAGAGGGTGTAGGTCCGCTCCAGCAAGGCGAGCACGACCCGGTTTTGGGCCATAAGTCCAAGCGGGCGAAGCGGCGGAATTTCCCGCCACATGGCCGCAAACGCTGCGGCTCCGGAGAGCGTTTCACCCTGATCGGTGGTCGCGTGGAAACGGGCCAGCATCAAGTTGCGGTCGATCGGGCAGGCGGTGGAGGGTTCCGCGACGTCTGCGAAGGCAATGCGTTGCCGCTTATCCAGCCGGCGCATCAGTGCGATTTCCCGGATGCAGAGAGGGCAAGCGCCGTCATACCATACTGTCAGCCGCGCGGTCACGGCGTAATCCAGTTGCCGGTCCAAGCGTTCCCGGATCGCTCGAATAAGGCCCGCTGGTTGCCGCAGCTTGTGAGTTTCAGCCACTCAAGCTCAACCGCATCCACCAAGAGGACGCAGAAGTTTTCGCGGCCTGCCTCGCTCTCCGGTGCTGTTGGAGAACGGTTTAACAGCGCTTCGGGCAAGCCACTTGTCGCTTCTGGGGTTTGGGTGCCCGGCGGGTGGGCCGCGAGATAGCAGCGCCTGCTGGACAGGGCAGAGGTTTCCCACGCGCGATTCACCGTTTCGCCTGACCGCTCAATCCGGCCGACGCCGCGTACGATCAATTGAACGCGGGCGTCCTGGTCGTAGCCAAGGATGGCAACGGGTCCGGCGGCGTCAATCTGTAATGCTTTGGAAGACCGGACATCGGTGTGGAACCGAAAGGTCGCGCATGGACCTTCTACCGCGCGCAAAACCATGATCCGGGGGGCGGGGGCGTCGCCCGCTACTGAGCAGACCGTCGGTGTATGGAGTGGGCTATGACGGTTGCGCACCGCACCGGCCCACATGCCAATGATATGGTCGAGGACGCCGTCTAAGTGTTCTGTGGAGCTTTCTGTCATTGGGGAAGGGTGAACTCACCGCTGTCTTCATCAAGGACGTATAGGCTGCCTTCCGCAATCGCGAACCAAGCGCCGTGCAGCTTTAGCTCGCCCGATGCCTCCCGCTCTGCAATGAAGGGAAAAGTCCGCAGATTGTGCAGGCTGACTTTGACAGCCTCCATTTCCAAAGCGCGCTGGGGATCAACCGGTGCGCGCGCCAAAACCGCATCGCGGGCGCCGCTGACAATGCCCATCCAGTCATCGATGAAAATGTTTTGGCCGGATGCCGGGTTTGAATGCTCCAAGGCCGCTTTGATGCCGCCGCACTGGCCGTGACCAACCACGACAATGTGCTTTACTTCCAAGCCCAGAACACCAAATTCAATGGCGGCGGACGCGCCGTGAAGGCCGCCCCCCGTTTCAAATGGCGGCACAAGATTGGCGACATTGCGCAACGCGAACACCTGTCCCGGAACGGTGTCAAAGATGGTCGCCGGGTCTACCCGGCTGTCACAGCAGGAAATGACCATGACAGGCGGCGACTGCCCCTGTTCCAATGCGTCATATCGCGCCTTTTGTTGGCGATAGGCGTCCGCGCGGAAGCGGTGATAGCCCTCTAACAGAGCTTTAAATTCGGGCATCGGTGTCTCCTGAAGCAGAAAATTGCTTAGCAAGCCCGGCATGGTTGGCAAGCCTTGAGCGGGCGGGTAAAGACCAGCGCATGAATGCTCCTACAAACCTGCAGAGGGTCCGCAAGCCGGACTGGATCCGTGTGAAGGCGCCGACATCGGTTGGATATGCCGAAACAAAGGCGCTGATGCGCGCCAAATCTCTTAACACGGTGTGTGAAGAAGCGGCCTGCCCAAATATTGGGGAGTGCTGGACCAAGAAACATGCGACCGTGATGATCTTGGGAGACGTTTGCACGCGCGCCTGTGCATTCTGCAATGTCAAAACGGGCATGCCCCGCGCGGTCGACAAGAATGAACCGCAGAATTTGGCCGACGCCGCCGCTGAAATGGGCTTGAAGCACATCGTCATCACCTCAGTGGACCGTGACGATCTGCCTGATGGCGGCGCATCGCAATTCGTGAAGGTCATTGAGGCGCTGCGTCGGACGACACCGGAGACGACAATCGAAATTCTGACGCCGGATTTCCGCAACAAAATGCAGGCTGCCGTTGAGTCCATTGTGGCGGCGCGTCCGGACGTTTACAATCATAACCTTGAAACGGTCCCTCGGCTGTATCCAACCATCCGGCCAGGTGCGCGCTATTATGCGTCGCTGCGCTTGCTGGAGACGGTCAAGCAGCACGATCCTTCCATCTTCACAAAGTCAGGCATCATGGTCGGGCTGGGGGAAGAGCGGCTGGAGGTGCATCAGGTGATGGACGATATGCGTTCTGCCGACATCGATTTCCTGACGATTGGCCAATATCTGCAACCCACGCCGAAGCACGCGACGGTGATGGAATATGTAACGCCCAAGACGTTTGAGGCGTATGCGGCCATCGCGCGGGCGAAAGGGTTTCTGCTGGTCGCCTCATCCCCGTTGACGCGTTCCAGCTATCATGCAGACCGCGACTTCTCGTTGATGCGTGATGCACGGGCGGCGCAATTGGCCAATGCCAAAGCATAGCGAAACGCGGACGCTCCCCTGGAGCGCAGAGCAGATGTTCACGCTGGTGGCCGATGTTGGCCGCTACAGTGAATTTCTACCTTGGGTCAGCGGTGTACGGATTAAATCTAACACCGAGTCTGAAATGATCGCGGATCTTTTAGTCGGATTTAAAGCGCTGAAAGAGACGTTCACGTCCCGCGTGCGCAAGGTTCAACCGTCGTCGGTTACGGTCGACTATCTCGATGGGCCGATGAAATATCTGCACAATGAATGGACGTTCCGCGACTTGCCCGAAGGCGGGTGTGCGGTCGACTTCATGGTCGACTTCCAGTTCAAATCCAAGATTTTTGAGGCACTTGCGGGCCAAGTGTTCGAACGCGCGTTGCACAAAATGACCGACGCGTTCGAAACGCGGGCAGACGTTCTCTACAGTTCGGCGCCCGGCAGCAGCAGTTCGAGAGCGACAAGCGCCGCCTGAACGCGGATCGGCCCGCGGCCGAGATCGCCAAAATATTTGATGTCCGCAATAATGTCGTCGGGATCAGATCCGCGTCGCGCGCGGGCAAAGACGACTGTGCCGACCGGCTTTTTCGGGGTGCCGCCATCAGGGCCTGCAATACCGGTGATGGAGACGGACACATCTGCCGTTGAATGGTCAAGCGTGCCCTGCGCCATCGCCCACGCCGTCGCAATCGAAACGGCACCGAAAGTCTCAAGAATATTCGAATCAACGCCAAGTGCGCTCATCTTCGCTTCGTTTGAGTAGGTGACGAAGCCAATTTCAAAGACATCCGAGGACCCAGCGATGGAGGTGAGGGCTGCGGACACAAGGCCGCCCGTGCAGCTCTCAGCCACAGCGACGCGGCGCCCTTTTGCGCGGTTCTCGTCAATGACGCGCCGTGCCGCGTCGACCAATTCTACCGGGAGTGCATCGTCCATCAGATACTACTTTGTTGTGACTGGCTTCCCGGTTCCGCCTGCCTGTGGGCAAATGGTAAACGGTGACTTCGTCTTTGCGACGGCGGCCTGTGCCGGAGGACGGGATAAGAGTTCAAGGACTATTCCAACCAACTGCGACATATTCTCGGCTGGAAGCGGCGCCAGAACCTGCACGATGCGGTTAATATCCCCGCATTGCGTCGTTTTGACGTCTTTCACGATTGCTGTCGAAATGCCTGCGGTGAGAATACCCTTCAAGGCATCATCCGGCAGGTTGTTCAAAAAGGTGACGTCGGTATCCATAAACTTGCGCACAGCGAGTTTGGCCGAGGTCCAGCTTGTTTCGGCAACCACGCGATATCGGCCCGCTAGGTCTGTGCCCGACCGGCTGAGAAAGCTGTCTGGCCCCAGCGATGGCGCACATTTGCTGCTGATGGAGGTGATGACGTCTGGGAGCGCAAACGATACGAGCCCCTGCGCCTCCTTGGGCGTCAGGCACTGCTTGGCCGTTTGGGCCGTGGCCATGGTGGGTAGCGCGACCGATAGGACACCGGCGGCAATGCATTGGATCAGTCTTGAAGCCATGTTCACTCCTCCTCGGGTAGGCGGATGGTAGCGGCGGCTTGAGCCGCTATGCCTTCTCCGCGACCTGTAAAACCCAATCGTTCGGTCGTCGTTGCCTTGACGCTCACCTTGGTGAGGGGGACGGCAAGCATACCGGCGATGGCCATCCGCATAGCATCCCGATGCGGGCAGATTTTGGGCGCTTCGCAGATGATGGTGACATCCACATGATCAATCACGCCGCCTGCTTGTCTAATAAGGGTTGCAGCGTGTTCAACAAAGCGGTGTGACGCCGCCCCACGCCACTGCGGGTCGCTGGGCGGAAAATGCGCGCCAATGTCCCCGTCACCCAACGCGCCGAGCAAAGCGTCGGTTAGGGCATGCAGGGCGACATCGGCGTCACTGTGTCCGGATAAACCCTTTTCATGATCAATCTTTACGCCGCAGAGCCAGAGGTCTTCGCCCGTTGCCAGCCGGTGCACGTCATAGCCCAGACCGGTCCGGCTGATGAGCCGTTGGGCCCATTTGCGTTCGGCCTCCGCAAAATCAGATGGCTGCGTGATTTTATCTAGCATGGCATGACCCTCTACCACAGCGACCTTATATCCGGCAGCCCGCGCCATTTGGGCGTCATCAGTGGCGGCGGTTCCCGTCCATCGGTTATGCGCATCACGGATGGCGTCAGTCCGAAAGGCCTGAGGTGTCTGGACACGGATGAGACCGTTGCGATCCACGACATCGCCAAGCTCTTCCCCAGCTTTTGCCCCAGCCCTTGCCAAGGTATCGACCACGGATAGGGCAGGGATGGCGCCGTCGGCTGTGTCGAGCGCTGCAATCAGCCGGTCAATAACCGAGGATGGCAAAAGGGGCCGAGCGGCATCATGGATGAGGACAATTCGGGCGTCGCCAATGGCTGCCATGCCGGCTGCAACAGACTGCTGACGTTCTGCGCCACCAATCGCGATTGCATCAACTTGAATATCGCCAAGTGCGTGGGCAGTCAGCTCTGTTTGGCCTTCGGCCACCACGACCACGATCCGATCAATGCGCGGATGCTGCGATAAAGCGGTGACGGCGTGCGCCAACAAGGCTTTTCCGCCGATCGTGACGAACTGCTTCGGCAGGCTGGTGCCCGCGCGCTCACCCTTTCCGGCGGCGACAATGATGGCAGCAATTGTCATGGCGCTGGGCTTAGACACTCAAGACTGTTGCGCCGCAACACAAAAATGCGTAGAGCTTTTGCTGAAAATTTAGGCAAATCCATGCAGCAGTTGAACCCTATCTCTGTCGGCGGTGTCCGCATCGACGTTCCTGTAATTCTCGCGCCGATGACCGGCGTGACGGACATGCCCTTCCGCAAGGTCGTGCGGCAATATGGCTGCGGCCTCAATGTAACAGAGATGATCGCCAGTCAGGCCATGATCCGGGAAACGCGGCAAAGCCTGCAAAAGGCGGCGTGGGATCCGATTGAAGAGCCGGTTTCCATGCAGCTGGCCGGCTGCACGCCCAAGGAAATGGCTGAAGCGGCCAAGCTGAATGAAGACCGCGGCGCGTCTATCATCGACATCAACATGGGCTGCCCTGTCAAAAAGGTCGTCAATGGCGACGCCGGCTCTGCGTTGATGAAGGACCTGCCAATGGCCGCCAGCCTGATTGAGGCGACGGTCAAGGCCGTGAAGGTGCCTGTTACCGTCAAGATGCGCATGGGTTGGGATGAAACCCGCCTCAACGCGCCTGAGCTTGCAAAAATCGCCGAAGACCTTGGCGCGCAGATGATCACCGTCCACGGTCGGACCCGCAACCAGATGTATAAAGGGTCTGCAGACTGGGCTTTTGTCCGTCGTGTGAAGGACGCCGTAAAAGTGCCTGTCATCGTCAATGGGGACATCTGTTCCATTGACGACGCGAAAATGGCGCTCGATTTGTCCGGTGCCGATGGCTTGATGATTGGGCGCGGCGCCTATGGGCGGCCCTGGTTGATCTCTCAAGTTATGGCGGCATTGACCGATAGTGCCGCCATCGCCGATCCGACGATTGAGGAGCAGTATCATCTCATCGTCCGGCATTATGAAGACATGCTGGCGCATTATGGTGAGACGACCGGCGTGAACATGGCACGCAAGCATATTGGTTGGTATACCAAAGGCTTGCATGGCTCTGCTGATTTCCGCAACGCCGTGAATCAGATCAATGATCCTCGCACGGTGCTGGCCATGCTCGAACGTTTTTATGAACCATGGCTCAGCCGCGCGGCCGCCTGAAGGCGATTGAGACGCCGGTGGGGCCTCTGACTGCGGAAGACGTGGTTGCAGCCTCTCCGATCTCCATGTTGGTCATCGATGACGGGGCCGTGGTGCAGCACGCCAACGCGGCGGCCGAAATGCTCCTGAACCTTAGCGCGCAAAATATCGTCGGACGGGCTCTGCAGGACGTGCTGGCGATGCCCGACGGCTATGTGGGCGATGACGCCCCTTTTGCCGCCTATGATGCCAGCCTGCGCTTGCGGAAAGGCGCGGTGTTGCGTGCGGACGTCTTCGTGACACCCTTTGCCGAATATGCGGGATGGAAACTCGTTTCCATGTATTCCGGGGCCGCGAGCCATCGCGTTGGCAACAGGGCGCATGGCGGCGGCACACGGGCGGCGGTCCGCATTGCGGCCATGCTGGCACATGAGATAAAAAATCCACTCGCCGGGATCAAGGGGGCGGCCCAACTTCTCGGTCGCAGTGTGGATGCGGGCGCGCAGCGGTTGACCAAGCTGATCCAAGATGAGGTTGATCGGGTGGCCAGTCTGATCGACCGGATGGAAGGCTTTACGGATACCCGCACGCTGGAACGGCACGCTGAGAATATTCACGCCATTGTTGATCATGCGCGCGAAGTGGCGGTGTCTGGCTTTGGGGACAGGCTGATCATCCGCGAACTCTACGATCCTTCGCTTCCAGAGGTGTTGGTCCACCGCGACACCATGGTTCAGGTGGTCCTCAATCTATTGAAGAATGCCGCCGAAACCGCCGAGCCCGGCTCCAAGCGGAAGGTCACGATTACGACATCGTTCCGCCATGGCGTTTCGGTCGCCGTTGATCCGGGCGGGCGGCGCGTTTCGCTTCCCATCGAATTGTGCATCATCGACGACGGACCGGGCGCCCCCCCGGAAATCGTCGAGAACCTTTTCGACCCCTTTGTGAGCAGCAAGCCGAAAGGGCAGGGGCTAGGCCTCGCGCTGGTTGATAAATTGACGCGGGATATGGGCGGGATCGTCCAATATGCGCGCGAAGGCATGCCGGAGCATACGGTTTTCCGTCTGCTTCTGCCAAGAGCGGATGGGCGGAGTTAATGGGTCAAGGCAAGGTTCTGGTCGTTGACGACGACGACGCCATCCGGTTGGTGATCAGCGAAGCGTTGACCCGTGAAGGTCATGACGTCATGTGCGCGGCTAGCGTTGCGGATCAAACGCGGGTGCTCGAGGATTTTGATCCAGATGTGCTTGTGACCGACGTCATTCTGCCGGACGGGAACGGGCTGGACGTGCTCCCCGCCATATTGGCCAAACGACCGGGCCTGCCTGTCATTGTTCTTTCGGCGCAAAACACGCTGGCGACAGCGGTCCGTGCGACGGAGCAGGGGGCGTTTGAGTATCTGCCCAAGCCCTTTGATCTGGATGAGCTTTGCCAAGCCGTGCGCGATGGCATGGGACGGCGTGGCATTGTTGTGGCCGGTCCTGCGCTCACGGAGGCAGACGCCGCCCTGCCGCTCATCGGCCGCTCTCCTGCGATGCAGGAAGTCTATCGGACGATTGCCCGGGTGGTTCCCAACGATCTGACTGTGTTGATCTTGGGTGAGAGCGGGACGGGCAAGGAGCTGGTGGCCCGCGCAATACACGATCTGGGCGCGCGCAAAGCCGCACCCTTCATCGCGATCAACATGGCCGCCATTCCGCGCGAATTGATCGAGGCCGAGCTGTTCGGGCATGAACGGGGTGCTTTTACCGGGGCACAACAGCGCACAGCCGGACGGTTCGAGCAGGCAGCGGGCGGCACGCTGTTCCTCGATGAGATTGGCGACATGCCAATGGATGCCCAGACACGTCTGTTGCGCGTGCTCCAGTCCGGTGAGTTCACGACCGTGGGTGGTAGCCGATCCATTCAAGCGGATGTCCGTATCATCGCTGCAACGCATAAGGATCTTACCGCGTTGATTGCGGCAGGCCAGTTCCGCGAAGATCTTTATTTTCGGCTGAATGTCGTGCCCATGTCGCTGCCCGCGCTCCGTCAGCGCGTGGCGGATATGGGGTTGTTGTCGCAGCATTTTCTTGATCGGGCGGCTGCAGAAGGATTGCCACGCAAGGGCATCTCAGTGGAAGCCATCACAAGGCTGGGTCAGCATGATTGGCCCGGCAATGTCCGCGAACTTGAGAACCTGATGCGCCGTCTGGCCGTTTTGGCCCGCGATGATCTGATTGGCGCCGAGATGGTTGAGCAGCAACTCGTCGGGCGGCCCGCCAAGACCGAGGCGCCGGTTATGGTTGCGCGGTCGGGGCTCGCAAATTCGGTTGAGCACCATCTTGCGGCCTATTTTGCTGAGTTTGGAACCGACCTGCCACCCGACGGTCTGTATGACCGTATTTTGGAAGAAGTTGAACGGCCTCTGCTTGTGGCAACGATGTCGGCCGTTCGTGGAAACCAGCTTCGTGCCGCAAAACTGCTGGGCATAAACCGCAACACTTTACGCAAGAAATTGACCGATCTGGGTATTGATCTGGCGGTTGGTCGCAGATAGCGGCTCGCTTCGTCGGCTTGCCGCTAACTGTGCTTGATCTGCAACGCCGGTGTTGTAGTATTGCAACGAATGGTCGATCTGAACACGTCTTTCCTGCTCACTTGGCAGCGCAAACTATCCGTCTTTGCGCGCCGGCAGGAATGGATTACCGTCATGAGTTGGGGGGCTGGGATCGCTGCCCTGGTGATGGCATTTGCCACTTGGAAGATTCTGAGTGATGATGATGTCTTGAGTGCTCTATCTGGTGTGCTCCTGCTTTTCGCCAATCTCGTTCCAGCGGTCATGCTTCTCGTCCTTGGCGGGCGCCGTCTTGCGATGCGTCGCGCGGAAAAATCTCTGGTCGGCGCCAATGGCCGATTGCACGTGCGATTGGTGGCCCTGTTTTCTCTCATCGCCACGGTTCCGGTTGTCCTGATGGTCCTCGTGGCCTCGTTGCTGTTCCAATATGGCGTCGACATTTGGTATTCAAAACGCGCGCAGGGGATGTTTGAAAACACCACTGCGCTTGCCCAGCAGCTTTACGCTGAAAAGCAAAAGCGCGTGATGGATGAGACAGCGGTGATGGCGGGAGACCTTGTTCAGGCCCTGCAGGTCGCCCCGATTGATAGCCAGCCCTTCGCCAATCAGTTCGCCTTTCAGGTGTATCAGCGTGAGCTTTCTGAGGCGGCCGTCCTTGCCATTTCGACGAAGAATGGTGTCCAGACGCTGGCGATTGTGAACCCCTATGAACGCGCAACCCAAAATTGGGTTCCGCCCGAGGTGGCGCGTGAGTTGCTGGCCAAACGCCAGGCTGTGTTCCGTGATACCGGAAGCCGGATGGAGTCGGTAACGCCCATGGTAGGGACGCCGGACTTGTTCCTTTACGCCTCACGCGTGGCCGATACAGAAACGCTGGCGCAGGCGAAGCGCGCGTCGCTTGTTTTGAAAGATTATAATGCGCTTTTGAAACGGTCAGCGACGCTTCAATTTCAGCTGAATGCAGCGCTTTACTTGTTGTCCCTCATGATCATTGGTTTGGCCGTGTGGATCGCTCTTCGGGTTGCGGACAGGCTGGTGCGGCCCGTTGGGGAATTGGTCGATGCTGCGCGCAAGGTTGCAGCGGGTGACTTGTCCGTGCGCGTCTCCACGTCGCGCAGTCGCGATGAAGTTGGGGTCTTGTCGCGCGCGTTCAATCGCATGACCGAAAGGTTAGGCGAACAGAATATGGACCTGATTGCCTCAAACGATCTGCTCGACCGGCGTCGTGTTTTGATCGAAGCCGTCCTGTCTGGCGTGACGGCAGGTGTTATTTCAGCAACGCCAGATGGGCATGTCCGCGTCATTAACCGGTCTGCCCGTGAAATTTTGAAGATTGCTCCGGGTGATGTGGTGGGTGCGTCGTTGAAAGAGCTTGTGCCTGATTTCGCCGTGCTGCTTGAAGAGGGCCGGTCGGAAACTGTGCTTCAGCTTGGCGGGGCCGGAGAGACCCGGACGCTTGCCGTCAAGGTTGTGGAAAGCGAGTTTGGCCATATCTTGACGTTCGACGATATCACCCAGCAACTGATTGATCAGCGTCGTGCCGCTTGGTCAGATGTTGCGCGGCGGGTCGCGCACGAGATTAAGAACCCTCTGACGCCCATCCAGTTGGCGGCGGAGCGATTGAAGCGGCGTTTCTCTAAGGAAATCGTGACGGATCAGGCCGCGTTTGACCGCCTGACTGAAACCATCGTGCGTCAGGTGGGTGATCTTCGGCGGATGGTTGATGAATTCTCCTCCTTTGCGCGGATGCCAAAGCCCGAATTCGCCGAAGAGCCAATTGTCGATCTCGCGCGCGAGGCCATGTTCCTGCACGAAGTTGCAAACCCCGGGATCCGTTTCTCGATCACAGCGCCGTCTCCGTCGCCAATGCTCATTTGTGACCGCCGACAATTGGCCCAAGCCCTGTCAAACATCGTCAAAAATGGTGTGGAGGCAATCGTCCAGCGCGTGGATGCCGTTGACCCGGATATCTCGATGACGCTGACTGCCGAGGTAGATGGCACCGTGACCATCAGTGTGGCGGATGCGGGCATTGGTCTGCCGCTGGAGCGGGACCGGATAATTGAGCCCTATATGACGACCCGACCGGGCGGCACCGGCCTTGGCCTCGCGATCGTCAAAAAGATTATTGAAGAGCATATGGGCACCATCAATTTCGCCGACCGCGAAGGCGGGGGAACTGTCGTGACCATTCGGATTGATCCTGCAATTTTAGCTGCGGCCATTGCCCGGCAAGCACATGCTGCATTGCCTGCGGCGGACCAGCTTCCCTCTGCTCTGACGCGTCACAAGGAGAATTAGGCCATGGCACTCGACATTTTGGTCGTCGATGATGAGGCAGATATCCGTGATCTCGTCGCCGGCGTTCTGGAGGATGAAGGGTATACGGCGCGGACCGCGGCGGACAGTGATGCGGCGCTTGCGGCCATTGCCGATCGTCGACCGTCCCTCGTGCTCCTTGACGTATTTCTGAAAGGATCGCGTCTCGACGGGCTGGATCTGCTTGATGAAATCAAGCGCCGCGATCCGAGCCAGCCGGTTCTGGTCATATCCGGCCATGGCAATCTTGATACCGCTGTCACTGCCATCCGGCGGGGGGCCTCTGATTTCATTGAAAAGCCGTTTGAGGCACAGCGTCTGCTCCTGCTGGTGACGCGCGCGACCGAGACGGAATTGCTGCGGGCCGAGAATGAGACGCTGAAGGCGCAATATGGCCTTGATGAGCAGCTCAGCGGCACATCCAGCGCGATCAATCACGTGCGGGCCACCTTGAAGCGGGTAGCACCGACGGGCAGCCGCGTGCTCATCAGTGGCCCCGCTGGCGTCGGCAAAGAGGTTGCCGCGCGTATGCTCCACAGCTGGAGCCCACGGGTCAATGCGCCATTCGTCGTCGTCAGCGCCGCGCGCATGACGCCAGAGCGTGTGGAAGAAGAGCTCTTTGGGTCTGAACGCCCCGACGGCTCCAGCACACCCGGACTGCTGGAACGCGCGCATGGCGGGACGCTCTTTCTCGATGAAATTGCCGACATGCCGATGACGACGCAGGGCAAAATCCTGCGCGTCCTGACTGATCAGAGCTTCACACGTGTCGGCGGCCAGCGGCTGGTAAAGGTCGACGTGCGCGTTCTTTCTTCCAGCGCGCGGACGTTGACCAATGAAATCGATGCGGGCCGGTTCAGGGAAGACTTTTATTACCGCCTGAATGTTGTGCCGGTGTTTATCCCGTCGCTGTCGGAGCGGCGGGAGGACATTCCATCGCTGGTCGAGCATTTCATCGCGCGCTATTCTGCTGACCGACGGGTGCCGACGCCGGATGTGGCGGCAGATGCGATGGCTGCGCTCCAAACCTATGATTGGCCCGGCAATGTCCGCCAGTTGCGCAACATTATGGAGCGTACGATCATTCTTGCGCCCGGTGACCGTATGTCGCGCATTGATGTGGATATGCTGCCGTCTGAGATTATCAACGATCCGGCCAGCGGCCAAGGCAGTGGGCCGACATCAGCGATCATGGGGGCGCCGCTGCGTGAAGCAAGGGAAGCCTTTGAACGGGAATATCTGCGGGTGCAGATTCGACGTTTTTCGGGGAACATTTCCCGCACTGCCCATTTTATCGGGATGGAGCGGTCTGCCTTGCACCGCAAATTGAAGATTCTGGGCATGGTGGATGATCGGGAATCTTCCGAAGACTAAACAGCGCGGTGGACCCTTCGGCCTGCTGACTGTATAAAGAAGATGTTCCCGGATTTTTTAGGGAATAGCGACAGACGCCTGAAACAGGCGCAATTGCGGGAATAATGACCCGCCAATTATAGAAAAGGAATGAACAGTGGCTGACAAGACCAACAACCTCCAAGATATTTTTCTGAATACCGTCCGCAAGGCCAAGGTGCCCGTGACGATGTTTCTCGTCAAAGGCGTCAAGCTTCAGGGCATCATCACCTGGTTCGACAATTTCTCGGTCCTGTTGCGGCGCGATGGTCAGTCACAGCTGATCTACAAGCATGCGATCTCCACAATCATGCCCGGCCAACCCATCGACATTCCAGCGATGCGTGAAGCCATTGGCGATGGAAAGCGTCAGAAGTCCTTGCAGGATGTGTTCCTTGGCGCGACGGAGCGGACGCAGACGCCCGTCACCATGTTCCTCGTCAACGGGGTCATGTTGCAGGGTGAAGTCGCGACGTTCGACCTTTTCTGCCTTTTGCTGCAGCGCGATTCCATGGCGCAGCTGGTTTATAAGCACGCGATCTCGACGGTGCAGCCAGCGCATCCGCTGAACCTCGCCGAGGAAGAAGAAGCCGGCGATTGAGCGTTTTTAATCGACAGGAAGACGATGGCTTTGCGCGCGGCGCCAAGGCCATCGTTGTTTATCCCGAAATAGGCCTTAGCAGCCGCGATCCGGAATCGCGGTTGGATGAGGCGTCCGGCTTGGCCGAGGCGATAGGCCTCAACATTGCTGGCCGGGCGAGTTTCAAAATTCGCGCAGCCCGGCCTGCAACTCTCTTTGGGGCTGGGCAGGTTCAGGACATTGCCGCCCGTGCAGCGGCGGTAGAGGCGGACCTTGTCATCATCGACGGCGCTCTGACCCCGGTCCAGCAACGCAATCTTGAGCGTGAGCTCAAGGCTAAGGTGATCGACCGCACCGGCTTGATCCTTGAGATATTCGGGGAGCGAGCGGCGACCGCTGAAGGCCGTTTGCAGGTGGAACTGGCGCATCTTGATTATCAGGCCGGGCGTCTGGTTCGCAGTTGGACGCACTTGGAACGCCAGCGCGGTGGCTTTGGCTTTTTGGGTGGTCCGGGTGAAACCCAGATCGAGGCGGACCGCAGGCTCATCCGTGACCGGATGGCAAAGCTGCGTCGGGAACTAGAACAAGTCCGCCGGACGCGAGGGTTGCACCGCGATCGCCGGAAAAAGGCACCATGGCCTGTCATTGCTTTGGTCGGCTATACCAATGCTGGAAAGTCGACGCTGTTCAACCGGATGACCGGTGCGACGGTGATGGCGGAAGATCTGCTGTTCGCTACCCTGGACCCGACGATGCGCCAGATATCCTTACCCGGCGTCGACAAGGCGATCCTATCGGATACGGTGGGGTTTGTTTCTGATCTGCCGACCCAGTTGGTGGCAGCATTCCGGGCGACACTGGAAGAGGTCAACGCCGCCGACCTGATTGTCCATGTGCGCGACATTTCGCATCCAGATAGCGATGCGCAATCGGCGGACGTTGAAGCTGTTCTGACTGATCTTGGTGTGCTCGGGGAAGGGGCCTCCCCCATTATCGAGGTCTGGAACAAGATTGACCGGTTGGACGCAGAGGCGCTCGCTTTCCATCAGCAAGAGGCGCTCCGTCGCGAAAATGTGGTTCTCGCCTCGGCGCTGACGGGTGCAGGCCTTTCAGAAATTGAGGAATTGTGCGCGCGGCACCTCACGACGTCTCATCGCCTGCGCACCATCATCTTGGGGACAAGTGATGGCGCCCGGCTTGCATGGGTCCACGCGCATGGCCGGGTTCTCGACCAACTGGTGAGTGACGATCAGGTCACTGTCAGTGTGCGGATGTCTGACGAGGATTTTGGGAGGTTTGAATCGCGACGCGCTTAAGCGCCTCGTTTGACCTTCTGCCAAAGCGCTTCCATCGCATCGAGGTCTAGGTCGGAAAAAGCATCACCCGCCATGGATTCCATTGCGCGAAAACGGCCTTCAAACTTTGAATTGGCCCGTCGCAGGGCGGCTTCGGGGTCAACGTCTATTTTGCGTGCCCAGTTGACGACAGCAAAGAGAAGATCGCCAATTTCATCTTCGCGGGCATCTTGGTCGGCCGCATCCTCAACCTCGGCAATTTCTTCGAAAACCTTTGCCTTGGCCCCATTGGCATCGGGCCAGTCAAAACCGGTCCGTGCTGCCCGTTTCTGGATTTTTTCGGCGCGCAGCAGGGCGGGAAGGCCTAGGGCGACACCGCCGAGTGCGCTAGTATCGTCATTGCCTTCGCGTTCCAGTGCCTTGATGCCTTCCCAATCGGGTTTCTCCGCATCTCCAAAGACGTGAGGATGGCGCCGCAGCATCTTTTCGGAAATGGCAGCGGCCACATCGTCAAAGCCGAAATGGCCTGCCTCGTCCGCCATTTGCGCATGGAACACGACCTGAAACAGCAGGTCACCCAGTTCATCCTTCAGGGCAGGCAGATCATTGCGCTCAATCGCGTCAGCCACCTCATAGGCCTCTTCAATGGTGTATGGGGCAATGGTCGCAAAACTCTGTTCCACATCCCACGGGCAGCCATTCTCGGGGTGCCGCAACTGCGCCATGATCGCGAGAAGCTGGTCAATGGATCTTGGACTTGATGCGGACACTTCGGCGGCCTCCAAATGCGGAAGCCTTTCGGGTGACGTATTGGGCGCTTTGGGTCAATCCCGTTGGGTGTTGATCGCGTCGAAGATTTTGGCACCCGCCATCAGGACGGCCAGAAGGCACGCCCCAAACATGATCCACCCGATCCTGCCGGGGAACTCATGGACATATTCTTTGCCCCGTTCGGCAGCGCCCAGAGCTAGGGCATAGATGATGAATAACGCTTCGAAACGGGTGCGGATAATGAACGGACGTTTGATCAGGCTCAACATAAGGAAACCTGTGCAAGTGCCGGGCCAACCCTAGATTTGCGTCTTTCCACCTTAACAGACGTGGTAAAGTGTAAGTTAATCCGACATCAGCGTGTCGAGTGACAATGTTGAGAGAAGGGCGGCGCGCGCGCGCCGAATGTCTGCCCATAAGGTTGGCGAGCGAAGTTCGGTTGGATCAATCGCTTCGGGCCAATATTGGGTTATGACGACAGAGATGGCATCGAGTTTAGCCTCGTCTGCCAGAAAGCGTGGATCGACATCCGCCGCGTCACACACAACCCGCAAGCGCAAACAAGCCGGCCCACCGCCATTCGCCATGGATTGGCGGACGTCGACGGGCACCAATTGCCGGATGGGGCCATTGCCGGTCACCATCTCCTGCAGCCAACTCCATACCGGCACATTGTCGCGCGCTTCGGTGGGCAGGATCAGCGCCATGCCGCCATCCGGCAGGGTCACGAGTTGGGCATTGAACAGATAGCTCTGAATTGCATCTGCCAGCGACACGCGGTTGGCGGGGACCTCGACAATCTCAACCTCAGGCAAGGCAATGCGAAGGTCGGTATAGAAGGCGTCTTTGTCAGCAAAGGCGCGTTCATGCGTGAACAGGACCCGCTCATTCGCGACGGCTACCACGTCATTGTGGAACGCGCCGGCAGCAATGGCGTCTTCGGATTGCTGGACGAACAATGCCCGGTTTACGCCATGGGTGCGGGCGACGGCACCTGACGCCTCGACATGCTGGCGCGCGGGGAAGGGGCCTCCGGTAATGCCGTAGACAAAGATTTCCACCCCCGCCGTGCCGTGTGTCGCGCAGAGGCGCATATGGTTGGCGGCACCTTCATCCCCGAACGGCGGCGGGACGGGTCCGTGCACGGCAAAGGCGGGATGCGCGAAGGCGAGCTTCAACTGGGCAAGGGTGCCGCGCCATTCATGGCTGCGGTGCGGCATCGTCACGAGATTGGCGACGCTCAAATGGCATTTGCCGTCTCGGCTGTCGGGCGCTGGGGAAACGGTCGCGGCGTTGGCTGCCCACATCGATGAAGCGGAAAGGGCATTGGCGAGGAGACGATCGTCCGCTTCCTCTGCGGTTGTTCCGAGCTGGGTGAGCCAAGTCGTGTCCGGGCGGTCCAGCGGCATGAAAAATCCCTGGCGGAGACCAAGCCGCAGGTTGGCGCGCATCTTCTCAACCCCCTGAAGGGCAGCTGCTCGCGGCTGAGACGTGCCGCCCGCATTCTTGGCCGACGCCAAATTACCGAGGCTTAGGCCCGCGTAATTGTGGCTCGGGCCGATAATGCCGTCAAAATTGATCTCCGTCAGCATGGGTTAGAACCGCGAGATATGGGTAATGAGATCGCCTTCACCGACGCCCAGAAGGTCAGCTGCCTCTGGGTCAAGAGCGATGCCTCCCTCACGAGGCTCCAGCCAGCCATAAGCCGCGCGAAACGCGTCCAGCTTGCCAAAGGCGACCAAGTCCTTTTCGCCTGCCTTATGTTCGCCCAAGGCGGCGTCGATTGCCACAATCTTCGTATCCGCCGCTTCCTTGATGCTGCGGATCTGATCGGTCCGCACAGTCATGGTCGGGCCTCCATCGAAAATGTCGATATAGTTTTCCCAATGAAACCCTTCATTCTCCAGCATCCGCATCGCAGCGCGTCCGGAGGGGTGTGGAAGACCAATGACGGCGCGGGCGCTTTCGGGGAGCATGGCCGTGTAGACAGGATGCTTGGGCATCAGATCGGCAATGAACTGGTTGCCGTGCACCGCGTTGAATTGATCGGCCTGCTGGAAATTCATGCCGAAGAAACGGCCAGCCACGCCATCCCAAAAGGGCGATCCGCCGGCTTCGTCGATGACACCGCGCAGCTCTGCCAGTGTCTTGTCACCAAAGCGGTCGCGGTGATTGCGGATAAACAAATAGCGGCTGCGGGCAATTAACATGCCGAGGCCGCCCGAGCGTTCTCCGGGATGGAGGAACAGACCGCCGACTTCGGTGCAGCCTTCCAGATCGGTCGACAGCGTCAGCATTTCTGCGCGGAATGTCTTGTCGAGTTCCACGCTATGCTGGGTCAGCATGCCAAGGCGGTAGGAGTAGAATGGCCATTTCTGCCCAACGCGGGAGAATATCTGGCAAGTGCCACGCACTTCGCCGGTGGCCGTATTCTCCATGACGAACACAAAGAGGTCATCATCTATGACGTCTTCGGTCCGCGCAAAGGCGGCAGCGGCGCGTTCGAGCTTGGTGCTCAGTGCTTTGCGGTCTGGCGGCAGGTTGGTGAAGCCGCCGCCTGTGCGCTTAGCCATTTCATAAAGGTGCTGGACGTCGTCGGTCTTCGCGGCCCGAATGACGATGCTCACAGGCCACCCCGCTGCGCGATCCGCAACAAAGTAAGGGCAGAAAGGCGGGCACGTTCAGACAGGCTGTCCACGATCAGAAACTCCTCATCGGAATGGATGGCACCGCCGCGCGGCCCCATGGTGTCGACAACAGGGATGCCACATGCGGCGATATTGTTGCCGTCACACACGCCCCCCGTCGGACGCCAGTTGATTGCCAGACCCAGTTCGCTTCCGCAATCTCGAACGAGGTTAAAGAGCTTTTCGGCGGCCGCGTCGAGTGGCTTGGGCGGTCGATTGAAGCCGCCATGGACGTGGCAGCAGACGTCATGGTCCCGCTTGATCGCGGCAACGGCGTTGCGGATGATATCGGTTGCCAGTGTCATGTCGTCGCGTGTCATTGGCCGAAGATTGACCCGCAGGATCGCAAGGTCGGGCACCACATTGTTCGGGCCCCCACCATCGATGCGCGCAGGGTTAACCTTCAGTCCGGGAGCTTTGGCAGCCGCCAAACGGACGGCCAGATCGGCTGCTGCGACCAACGCATTGCGGCCGTCCTCAGGATTACGTCCTGCATGGGCGGCCTTGCCGTGGATGATGATCGAGAAATTGCCACTGCCCGGTCGGGCGCCTGCGAGAGTGCCATCGGGCAAAGCGGGTTCATAAGTGAGCGCGGCGACCTTGCCTTGCGCCAATTCGCTTATCAGACGCGCCGAGGCGTGACTTCCCGTTTCCTCATCTGAATTGATCAAAACGTCATAGCCGATGGCAGCCGCTTGCGGCGTGGTTTCCAAAGCAGACAATGCGGCAAGGATGACGGCGATGCCGCCCTTCATGTCGGCGGTGCCGGGGCCATTCAGAACGCCATCCTCCCGCCAGCGCAAGGACTGGAACGGGTGATCGGCTGCAAAGACGGTATCCATATGCCCTGTGAGCAGAACCCGGACAGGCGCGTCTGGGCGAACGGACACCTTCAGATGTTCTCCCCGTTGAATCTCAGTGACGGTGCCCTTGCTATCGACACTTTCGACAGGATCTGGCGCGATTAATGTGACGTCACCGGGGAGGCCCGAGAACGCGTCCGCGAGCAACCCTGCCACTGTTTTCAGACCAGCAAGATTGGTCGTGCCACTATTGACGGCGGCCCAACGTTCTACCTGCGCCAACATGGGGGCATGTCCTGCATGCTCCAGCGCGTTCAGTTCTTCACCCGTCAGTCCGGTCATATCGCTTCATAGCGGGCGGTAGACCGGATGGCGAGGGGGAGAGGGTGGCCAGACTTAGGCTTTGGCAGCGTCCGCCTGAGGCCGGGCGAACTCAGATGGCACTTCGGCATACATTTTGCGGGCCGCCGGACGAGCTGCGATCTTTTCAATCCATGCGAGCAGGTGAGGGGTGTCCTTCGCATTCACAAATTCCGGGAACCCGAACTGCATGCCCCCTGCGATGGCATAGTTGCAAACATCGGCCAGCGTATACTGATCGCCGATAAGCCATTCCGTCTTAGAGAGTTGATCTTCAAGCCGTTTTAACGAAACGCCGATCTTGCGCAGCTCGTCTTCCAGAAGTTCCTTGGGAAAACCTTTACGCGCGTTGCGCCATTTGGTCTGTTGCTCCGGCACTGGAATGCGCGCGACATATGCCTCGAAATCTTTGTCCGAATAGGCGCGCGCCATCGGCCCGATATGCCGTTCCCAGCCGATGGTAGAGACGCACCAGCAGAAATATTCATCGACCCATTTTGTCCAGACCCGCATTTGCGCAACGTCATAAGGGTCTTTGGGGCGCAACGGATTTGCATCCGGGAACACATCTTCAAGATACTCGCAGATCACGGTCGATTCGGTGATGATTTTTCGGTCATGCTCTAGTGCCGGAACCTGCCCGCGTGGATTAATGGCCTTGAACCACTCTTCGTGATGCTCAAACTTTTTAGGATCGAGCCGGTAGATCGTGAAGTCGACGCCCTTCTCATACAGGGCAAGCATGGGCTTCAACGAATTGGCCCCGGGGCCGAAGCTGTAGAGTTTGAGCATGGGTCTCTCCGACAACGTTATCATTTCTAACAAATATGGCGCAGAGTGAACTGATATGCAACACATACAATCTTGATGAAGTTCATCGCATCAGCCAGCCCCCAGTCTCTTGCCAAATCGCGTCTGTTACAGCAAAGAGGTTTGGCCCTTTTCCTCCCCGGGACTATGCTGTTCGCAACCGTTCCAACAAAGGGTTTTTCATGACTGCCTATGTCTCGCGTGCCGGCCTTCAGGTTTCGCCGGTCCTTGCCGAATTTGTAGAAAATCGTGCCATCGCCGGGACGGGCGTTGCTGTAGACCGGCTTTGGCAGGGGCTTGCCGATATTCTCGCCCAATTTGGGCCCCGCAATCAGGCGCTGCTCGCCAAGCGTGACGACATTCAGGCAAAGCTTGATGATTGGCACACGGCCAATCCCGGCCCGATTTCGGATATGGCGGCCTATCAAACGTTCCTCACGGATATTGGCTATCTTGTGCCAGAACCGGCGCCGTTCAGCATCGGTACCCGCAATGTCGACGATGAAATTGCTGTCATGGCCGGCCCGCAGCTGGTTGTGCCCTCGCTCAATGACCGTTTTGTTCTCAACGCCGCTAATGCCCGCTGGGGCAGCTTGTATGACGCATTATATGGCACGGATGCTCTTGAGGCTGATCCGGCCAAGCCCGGCGGCTATGATCCTGTCCGCGGAGCCGCCGTTGTTGCAGCGGCCAAAGCATTTCTTGATGACGTGGTTCCGCTTGCCGATGGCAAATGGGCGGACTGGACCGGCGGCGGTCTGAATCTGTCAGACAGCTCCGTTCCAATCGTCCGGCGCGGCGATGACATTCTCCTGCGCCACAACGGTCTTGGCATTGAAATACTCATTGATCGCAACCACCCTATTGGCCGCGATGATCCGGCTGGCATCAAGGATGTTGATCTGGAATCCGCGCTGACGGCGATTGTCGATCTTGAGGATTCCGTCGCTGCCGTGGATGCCGATGACAAGGTGGCGGCCTATTCCAACTGGCTTGGCCTGATGCGCGGAGATCTTGTCGCCCGCTTTGAAAAGGGTGGCAAGACACTCACCCGGCGCATGGAAGAAGATCGCGCATGGGGTGACGACGTGCTGCACGGCCGCAGCCTCCTTTTCGTCCGCAATGTCGGGCATTTGATGACCAACCCTGCCGTACTTCTGCCAGATGGCAGTGAGGCGCCGGAAGGCATTCTGGACGGCGTTTTTACCTCGCTCTGTGCGATGCATGATGTGTTGGGGTTGGGGGCGCTTCGCAACAGCCGCACCGGCAGCGTCTACATTGTAAAGCCAAAGCAGCATGGGCCGGAAGAGTGCGCTTTCACCAATGATCTGTTTGATGCTGTGGAAGACCTGCTCGGTCTTGCGCGCCACACGGTCAAGGTGGGCGTCATGGATGAGGAACGCCGGACGTCGGCCAACCTCGCTGCCTGCATCCATGCCGTGAAAGACCGGATTGTGTTCATCAACACGGGCTTCCTTGACCGGACCGGTGATGAGATGCACACCGCGATGCGCGCAGGGCCGATGATCCGCAAAGCCGCCATGAAGTCGAGCGCATGGATTCAGGCCTATGAGGCGCGCAATGTGCAGATCGGGTTGGCGTGTGGCCTTTCCGGTAAGGCGCAGATCGGCAAGGGCATGTGGGCCGCGCCGGACATGATGCGCGATATGCTGGACCAGAAGATTGGCCACCCGAAGTCTGGCGCAAATACCGCCTGGGTGCCGTCGCCGACGGCGGCGACGTTGCACGCTACCCATTATCACCGCGTCGATGTCTTCGAACGTCAGCGTGAACTGTCCAACGAAGCGACGCCGGGGCTGGAGCCTCTGCTCACCATCCCCGTGGCACCCGTCGGCCACAACTGGTCCGATGAAGAGGTGCGCGAGGAGCTGGAGAACAACGCGCAGGGAATTCTGGGCTATGTGGTGCGCTGGATTGACCGAGGGATTGGTTGTTCGAAGGTGCCCGACATCAATGATGTCGGGCTGATGGAAGACCGGGCAACGCTGCGTATCTCTTCGCAGCACATCGCCAACTGGTTGCTGCACGGCGTGTGCACGGCAGATCAAGTGGACGCCGCCTTTGCCAAGATGGCTGCCAAGGTTGATGCTCAAAATGCATCTGATCCGCTCTATGAGAAACTGACGCCGGACAGCATCGCCTTCAAGGCGGCGTGGGCGCTCGTGTTCGAAGGGATCAGCCAGCCAAACGGCTATACCGAGCCCTTGCTTCACAAGTTCCGGCAGGCCAAGAAGGCAGCCAAATAGAGAAAGATATTCGGGGGGGAGGGTTACGTGACCTATGTTTTATGGGGTTCTCCCCATTCACTCTACACGGGCAAACTGCGGTCTTACCTCATCAAAAAGGGGCTGCCCTTTCATGAACGCGTGCCAGCCCACCCGGACTTTGGGACGCGCGTTCTGCCGGCAGTTGGTCATATGGTCATCCCGGTTCTTGAAACCCCTACAGGTGACATCCTTCAAGACACCGGGGACATCATCGATCATTTGGAAGCTCTGCATGCAGAGCCAGTTCTAGACCCCTCCACACCTGTCCAACGTTTGGTATCGACTCTTTTTGATGCGGTTGGCTCTGAATATCTGCTGCCGCTCGCGATGCACTATCGCTGGACCTATCGTGCGGATCAGGACGCATTTCTACAGGCAGAGTTTGGGCGAACGATGGTTGCCGGCCACAGCCGGGTAGAGCGCCGGACCATGGCAGCCGGGATGATGGATTTCTTTGCAGGGTTCCTGCCCAATCTGGGTGTCTTTCCAGAGACGGTCGATGCGTTGGAGGGGGCCTATGCCGACTGGCTGGACGCGCTTGACGAGCATTTCCAATATCACCCCTATCTGTTGGGCGGCAGGCCGTGTCGCGGCGATTTTGGGATGATGGCATCGCTGTATGCGCATCTCGGCCGCGATCCGGTTCCTGCCGGCCTGATGAAGCGCAAAGCGCCGAACCTGTTCCGTTGGACCGAGCGGATGAATTTGGCGGGCATAAGCGATGGGGAATTTGCGGGCTATGGTGAAGATTATGCGCCGGAGGACTCTATTCCAGACACATTGATCGCCGTTCTCGCCTTGGTGTTCCGCGACTGGACGCCGGGGCTGATCGCTGATGTGAATTGCTTCAATGCCTGGGCTACGGACAAGTCCACAGGGGACATCGTTTCGCGGGAGGGGCAGCGGCAGGTGCATCCAAACATTGGGCCGGTATCTTACCCCTTTCACGGCATCGAAATGAAACGTGGCAGTGCGCCGCACGCGGTATGGATGTTCAGCGCGGCTCTGGATCAGGCAGGTGCGCTGGAGACGGCTGCAGCCGAACGCTTTGCGAAATTGCTGAAGGCCGTCGGGGGTGGAGCTGCATTCAGCCTTGCTCCCATCCGGCGGATGGCGCGGAAGAATAACGTCCTCGTCCTCTCCTGACTGTCAGTTGACATGCTGGCATTTTTCCCAAGGATAGGGAGAAACAGGAGAAACACATGACTGAAGCGCTGATCACGTCGTTCGATCCGAGCGATACGAAGATCTACAACGATGATAGTTGGCTGGAGCCGTTCGCAAGACAGCGGCGGGAAGCGCCGGTCAGCTATCTGCCAGACAGCGCTTATGGCCCTTATTGGTCGGTCTGCACGCTTGATCTGATTCAGCAGGTTGAGGGCAATCCGGCCGTGTTTTCGTCGTCTCATAAACTCGGCGGCATAACGATTACGGCGCCTCGTGATTTTGATGATCGGGATTTCCCCAACTTCATTGCCATGGACGGTGAGCGCCATGCCGCACAGCGCAAGGTCGTCCAGCCATCCTTCAACCCAAGCGAGATGACGCGACGCGACGTTGAAATCCGGGAACGGACCAAGGCGCTTTTCGATGCCTTGCCGGTCGGTGAGGAGTTTGATTGGGTGGAGCGCGTTTCCATCCCACTGACCATGGGGATGCTGTGCATCCTGTTCGACTTCCCGTTTGAGGAGCGAGATGACCTGAAGCGCTGGTCCGACTGGGCGAGCGAAGTGACGCCCGACAATAGCCCGGAGCGTTATGCCAAGTTCCTCGAACAAATGGGCCAGATGCTGGCGCGCTTTGACCGGCTATTGGAAGAAAAACGTCAGCTTCCGCCGTCGGATAACCTCATGTCGCGCATCATTCACAGCGAAGCGATGGGCAGCTTGGATCCAATGGAGCGGATTGCGAATATCGCGCTGCTGATTGTGGGCGGCAATGACACCACCCGCAATTCAATGAGTGGGCTGATCGACGCGTTGCGGCTCTACCCGGACACGCTTGATCGTCTGCGGGCGGACCCGTCGCTCATCCCGACCGCCGTTCAGGAAATCATCCGGTGGCAGTCTCCGGTCACGCACATGCGGCGGACGTGCACAGAAGACACAGAACTCAACGGCCAAAAGCTGTCCAAGGGGGACATGGTCGTCATGTGGTATATTTCCGCGAACCGTGATGAGGCTGTGTTCCCCAATGCAGACGTGTTTGACGTCACCCGCGAAAATGCGCGGCGCCATGTCGCCTTTGGCTATGGGGTCCACCGGTGTGTCGGCGCACGGCTCGCAGAACTGCAATTGAGCAGCCTGCTGAACGAGATCATCTCCCGCAACGTGACCATTGAGATGCAGGGCACGCCGGATCGTCTGCCCAGTTGCTTCCTCCACGGCTTTACAAAGATGCCAGTGGTGATGCGACCGAACTAGGGGTTAGATGCGGGCTTCACCCCATTCCACCCAGCCAAAGGGCTTGGGTGTCTTGGGCATATAGCCTTTTTCGGAATGGGCGATGTTGAAGCCGGCTGCCGCATAGGCACCGGTGATTGGTCGCGTCAGGTGGCAATTACCGCCGATCCGCTTCCAGACAGGTTCAATCCGCCGTTGCCATTTAGCGGGCCCCGCATCGGGGGCAGCGCCATGTTCCAAAAACAGCGCCTTGCCGCCTGGCCGCAACACACGGCGCATTTCGGAAAGGACTTGCTGCTGATTGTGGACCGAGCAGAGCGTAAACGTGACGAGCGCCGTATCGAAGCTCGCATCCGCAAAGGGCATGGCTTCTCCGATACCCGCGCGGATGTCTGCTGCCATGCCTTTGGCTAGTGCGGCTTCCCGTGACCGGTCGAGGAGAGCGGGGGAGGGGTCCAGCCCTGTAAAGCTCTTGATCCGGGCGGGATCATAAAATTCCATGTTGATGCCGCCGCCGCATCCCAGTTCCAGCACATCGCCATCGGCTTGCGGAACGATGCGGCTGCGGGCCTTCATGATCTGCGGCTGTGCGCAGCAGCAACCAATGATCTTTGGCACCATGTTGCGATCCCACCATCCGGCGGGCGCGGCCTCATAAATGGGCGGAGAATTCTTTGAGGACATTTTCGTAAAGCTCCCGTTTGAACGGCACGATCAGATCAACCAACTCATCGGGCCGCGCCCAGCGCCATGCCCGAAATTCCTGATGCTCGGTGGTGATGTCAATATCGGTATCGGCGCCCAGAAAATGGAACAGGAACCAGTGTTGGCTCTGCCCCCGATATTTCCCGCGCCATATCTTTCCGATCATTTCCGCCGGAAGATCGTAGAAGTGCTGCTTTTCCGATTGGGCGACCATCTCAACCAAATGTGGCGCAATGCCTGCCTCTTCGCCAAGCTCCCGCAAGGCTGCCGTCAGCGGGTCTTCTCCGGGGTCGATGCCGCCCTGCGGCATTTGCCAGGCTTCGCTGGTGCTATCGAGCCTTTTGCCGACAAAGATGTACCCCTCGGCATTGCGCAGCATGATGCCGGAACAGGGTCGGTAGGGCAGGTCGGCAAAAGGATCGCTCACGCCGAGAGCTCTCCAAGCAATGCCTTCAAAGCGTTCAGGCCATTGGTGATGTCCTGATGGGAAGACGGGATGCCTTTGCGCAGGCAGATGAAACCGTGGATGTTGCCCGAGGCTTCCAGATAGGTTGTGCGAATGCCTGTCTCGATCAGCTTGGCGGCATAAGCGCGTCCCTGATCCCGCAGCGGGTCGAGGCCTGCGGTGATGATGACCGTTGGCGGCATGCCCTTCTGATCGTGCTTCAACGGTTCGATCCGCCAGCTCCCATCGCCCGCATAAGACGACATGAAAAACTCCATGCTTTCTTCGGTCAGTAAATATCCCTTTTTGAAGGCGGCGTAGCTTGGCCAACGCGCATGGTCATCGACGGTGGGATAGATGGGATATTGCGCGATGACCGGCTTAGACGCTGCTTTATCGCGCAGGGCCATGGCTGTGACTATGGCAAGATTGCCGCCCGCACTGTCACCCGACAAGATAAGCCCGGTGCAGGGGATGTTGTCCGCAATCCAGCGTGTGGCCGCTTCGCAGTCATCGGGCGCCCCAGGGAAGGGATGCTCCGGCGCCAGACGATAGTCGATGGAGATGACCGGCATATCAAGCTGCCGGGCGGCTTCGGCGCAATAGGGTTCGTGCGTGTCGATATCACCAATCACAAAGCCGCCGCCGTGATAGAAAACCATCACTGGGCCAGCTTCGCGGTCGGCGCGGTTGTCATAGAGCCGGGCTGGAATCTTACCCGCTGGACCGGGTATGGCAAGGTCGCGCTTCACAGCGATTTCCCCCACATCGGCATCTGCAACATGGCGCATAGCCTGCATCATGTTGCGCGCATCGGCGATCGGCAGTTCATGCATCGCAGGGCCGTCTTGGCTGTTCAAGAATGTCAGAAAGGCCGCTGTGTCGGGGCGCACGAAAGGATCAGACATATTCTCTCCAACGTAGGTTGCTTTTTACGATGCTTATCGATCGATCTTCGCTGCGTCTATCCGCAAAGCACAACTGCCCGTCGTGACAGTTTTCCTATTTTGGTTTCTGCTGAATAGCTGCATAGAGGCAACCAAACAGAACCTTGCAGGATCCTGAGTACATGGCCACCGCCGCGCACATTGACGCACCCGATAACGCATCTCCCCTTCAGAGCTCTGAAGCTGTTGTTGTCCGCTTTGCGGGCGACTCTGGTGACGGGATGCAGTTGACCGGTGGGCAATTCACATTGTCGTCCGCGCTGGCTGGCAATGATTTTGCGACATTCCCTGATTTTCCGGCTGAAATCCGTGCGCCTTTGGGCACGTTGTTCGGGGTTTCCGCATTTCAGATCAACTTCGGTTCCAGCGAAATCGAGACCGCCGGCGACGCGCCAGATGTGCTCGTTGCGATGAACCCGGCGGCGCTGAAGACGAACGTCAAGGATTTGAAGCCCGGCGGGCTCATCATCGCGGATAGCGGAGAGTTCACGGCGCGTAACCTTGCCAAGGCTGAGTATGACGCCAATCCGCTTGAGGATGACAGCCTCGGCAAGTGGCAGCTCATTCAGTTCAACATCTCTCAGCTGACGCTGGATGCCGTAAAGCCGTTCGGGCTTGGCAATAAAGAGGCGCTGCGCTGTAAGAACATGTGGACGCTCGGCCTGTCGCTTTGGATGTTTGACCGTGACCGTCAGCCGATCATCGACTGGTTGAAGGATAAGTTCGCCAAGAACCCTGTTCTGGCGGATGCGAACATTGCCGCGCTCAACGCGGGCCATGCTTATGGCGAAACGGCCGAAATCGGTCAGCCAGGTATGGTCGCCATTCCGCAGCGCCATGTTAGTGCAGCGCCGGTCGAGCCCGGCCTCTATCGCACCATCACCGGTGCGGATGCTGTCGCTTATGGCCTCGTCGCGGGTTGCCAGCTGGCGGACGTGAAGATGTTCTTCGGTGGCTATCCGATTACGCCGGCGTCCTCCATTCTCCATGCCTTGTCGCGCCTCAAAGAATATGGCGTGATGACCTTTCAGGCGGAAGATGAGATTGCGGCCATCGCCTCGGCTATTGGCGCCTCTTATGCTGGCCAGCTCGGTGTCACGTCGTCGTCTGGCCCGGGCATCGCGCTCAAGACGGAAGCTATTGGCCTTGCCGTGATGACCGAACTTCCGCTTGTGATCGTCAATTCGCAGCGCGGTGGTCCGTCAACGGGTCTCCCGACCAAGACCGAACAGTCCGATCTTTATCAGGCCGTTTATGGTCGCAATGGTGATACGCCGCTGCCCGTGATCGCAGCGCGATCCCCGAGCGACGCGTTTGACTGTGCGATTGAAGCTGTCCGCATTGCGACGCAGTTCATGACGCCCGTCATCCTGTTGACCGACGGCTATATCGCGAACGCGGCTGAGCCTTGGAAGGTGCCGGACATGAGCACCTATCAGCCCTTCCCGGTGACCTTCCTTGACCATGTGCCCGAAGGCGGGTTCAAGCCCTACGGCCGTGACAACAAGCTTGCGCGCCCATGGGTTAAGCCCGGCACACCCGGCCTGCGTCATCGCATCGGCGGCATCGAAAAGCAGGTCGATACCGGCCACATCAATTACTCGCCTGAAAACCATCAGGCGATGACCGACCTGCGCAAGAACAAGATCGACGGCGTCGCGAACCACATCCCCGATCAGGACGTTTGCCTTGGGACCACCTCTGGCAAGCTGGCTTTGGTTGGTTGGGGATCGACCTACGGTCCCATCCATCAGGCTGTGCGCCGCGCGCGCGCCAAGGGTCTGGATGTCAGCCACATCCATTTGCGCCACATTTGGCCAATGCCGAAAAATCTGGGCGAGTTGCTCAAGAGCTATGACACGGTCATCGTGCCGGAAATGAACACGGGCCAGCTAAAAACGGTACTGCGCGATCAGTATCTTGTCGACGCCAAGCCACTGAACAAGGTGTCGGGACAGCCGTTCCGCATCGCTGAAATTGAAGCCGCCATCGAGGAGGCACTGGGCTGACGCGGAAGCGTTGTTGCCCTGCAAAGGATACGCCATGAACGACATGACCCCCATCAAGACCACGCCCAAGGATTGGGAAACCGACCAAGAAGTTCGCTGGTGCCCCGGCTGCGGGGACTATGCGATCCTGAAGGCCGTGCAACGCACCATGCCGGAAATCGGTGGGACGCCTGAAAACACGGTGTTTGTCTCCGGCATCGGTTGCTCCTCGCGCTTCCCCTATTACATGGAAACCTATGGCTTCCATACGATCCACGGCCGTGCACCGGCAGTGGCGACGGGCGTGAAGCTCGCCAATCCGGATCTCGACGTCTGGGTTATCAGCGGCGACGGTGATGCGCTTTCCATCGGTGGCAACCACACGATGCACATGCTGCGTCGCAATCTCGATTGCCAGTTCCTGCTGTTTAACAATGAGATTTATGGCCTGACCAAGGGTCAATACTCACCGACCAGCCGTGAAGGCACGCGCTCGCCATCGACGCCCTTTGGGTCTGTTGACCATCCTACCAAGCCCTGCGCGTTTGCGCTGGGTGCCGGGGCCCGTTTTGTAGCCCGCGCGATCGACGTGTCGAAGCAGCTGGTGGATGTTCTGAAGTCCGCCCATGCCCATAAGGGCACGGCTTTTGTTGAAATTTTCCAGAACTGCATCGTCTACAACGCTGACGTTTTTGCAGGCTTCACCGAAAAGGCGAACAGGGATCATCAGCTCTGGCTGGAAAATGGCAAGCCGATGCTGTTCGCAGGGGACACGAAGGGTATCGCCCTTGATGTTGCATCTCTCAGCCTGAAGGTTGTCGATGTGGTCGACGGCAATTGGGAAGCTGCAGGCGTCCTCGTTCACGACGTGACCAACCGCACAGTGGCGCACATGCTGGTCGAAATGCCGTTCGGAGAATTCCCGATGGCGCTTGGCGTTCTTTATGATGATCCGCGTCCGACCTTCGATTCTGCCGTTTTTGAGCAGAATGCAGCGGTGACGAAGGGCAAGTTGCCCAACCTTCAGAAGCTGATCTCGACAGGCCAGACCTGGACAGTGGACTCCTGATTGAGACGAGAGGACGGGGCGTTGCGTGGATAATCTGACGCACAGCCTCGTCGGCGCTGTCCTTGGGCAGGCCGGGTTGAAGCGTTTGTCAGGCCTCGGTCTGCCGACGCTCATCATTGCGGCGAACATTCCGGACATTGATGCCGGTTGCACGGTCTACGGGATTGAATCGCTCGCAATGCGGCGCGGTCTCACCCATGGGCCAATTGCGATGCTCGTCTTGCCGGTGTTGCTGACCGGCGCGATGGTCGCATGGGATCGCTGGCAATCGAAGCGCGGCACGCGTCCCATCGACCGGCCCGAGGTTAAGCCGTTCGCTCTCTTCCTGCTCGCGTTGATCGGCACGCTCAGCCATCCGGCGTTTGACTGGCTCAACAACTATGGCATCCGACTGCTCGAACCCTTTTCGCACCAATGGTTCTATGGCGACAGTATCTTCATCATCGATCTGTGGATGTGGATTGGCCTTGGCACAGCTGTTTGGCTTTCAAGAAAGCGGGAGAAGGCGAAGCAGCCTTCGTGGAGGCAACCGGCAAGGGCGGCGATTGCGGCTGTGGCCGTCTATCTGGCCTTCAACATCGGGCTGACCTGGCAAGTTGAAAGCAAGGCATCGAGAGAACTGGCCGCTGTGGGTGTGACCAATACCCTCGTCGTCGCCAGCCCGCCGCCGGTGATGTTCTGGAAGCGGGATGTTTTCTGGCGCGACGCGCAGGTGATGGGCGGCGGACATTATGACCTCTTCAGCGGGCTGACGATGGATCCCAAGCGAACCAAGCTCGGTATGGATGATTCGCGCATCGCGAAGGCCGCAGCCGAACGAGCTGACGTCGCTGCCTTCCTGTTTTGGTCCCGGATGCCCTTCTTGGTCAAAGAAGATGGCGTTTGGCGCATCAGTGATCAGCGCTTCGACAATCCGGTCACAAGGGACAGGTTCACCGTCGAGATCGATTGATCTAGGGGACTTTTCTTATGAGCAGTCCCTCTATTCTCTGGTTCCGTCAGGACCTTCGTTTGCATGATCAGGCGGCCCTTGTCGCAGCTGCAGGTGAGGGAGCTTTTGTCCCCATCTATATCCTCGACGATGACACGCCCGGTGATCGCCTTATGGGTGGCGCACAACGCTGGTGGCTGCATCATTCGCTGGAGCGGCTAAAGGCGGCCTTGCCAAATCTCGTCCTGCGTCGCGGAAACATTGTGGCTGAGCTTGCCAAGCTAGCGGCAGAGCTGGGCACAACCCGCATTCATGCTATTCGCCATTATGAACCTTGGTGGCGCGAGGCAGAGAGCGAACTGGCGACAGAGTTTGATCTTGTTCTGCACGGTGGCAATCTCCTTGCTCTGCCCGAGACGATCCTGACCGGAGGTGGAACGCGCTACAAGGTGTTCACACCCTGGTGGCGGGCTCTGTTGGAAAAGATGCCGCCAGCAAAGCCGCTGCCCACGCCCGATCTATCGGGAGCTGTGTCGGAGATTGCGTCGGACACGCTCGAGGGCTGGCAGTTGCTTCCAACCAAGCCGGACTGGTCAACTGGCTTCAGCGATTGGACGCCGGGAGAAGAGGGCGCGCGCGCGGCGCTCAAGGCATTCCTCCCGAAATTGCGCGGTTACGATACCGACCGAAATCTTCCATCGGTAGAAGGTGTGTCACGCCTTTCCCCACATCTGCATTTCGGGGAGATCAGCCCCGCGACCGTTTGGCACTATGCCGCGCGGGAGGCAGGTAAAGAGGCGGAGCCTTTCCTCCGCGAAATTGGATGGCGGGATTATGCGACCAATTTGATCGACCAGTTCCCCGATTACCCGCAGCGCAATGGCAAGGTGGCATATGACAGCTTTTCTTGGCGCATTGGGCCTGACGCCGACCGGGATTTTGTGGCTTGGACAAAGGGACGGACCGGCTACCCCATTGTCGATGCGGGTATGCGGGAACTTTGGGCGACGGGCTTCATGCACAACCGCGTGCGGATGATCGCAGCGTCCTTCCTCATCAAGCATCTGCTCATCGATTGGCGGCGGGGGGAGCGCTGGTTCTGGGACACGCTGCTCGATGCGGACTATGGCGCCAACGGCTCCAACTGGCAGTGGGTGGCTGGAACGGGCGTTGATGCGCCGATGTTCTCTAGGATTATGGCGCCATTATCTCAGTCCGAAAAATTCGATGCGGGGGCGTATGTTCGCAAATGGGTGCCGGAACTCGCTGATCTGCGCGATCCCTATATTCATGATCCAGATGAATTTGGTGTGAGGCCGCGAGTCTATCCGGCGAAGATCATCGGCCACCGCGCTGCACGGGAGCGCGCTTTGGAGGCGATGCAGTTAACGCGGGCAGATGGGTCTCGTTCCCACGACGAAGTATAAAATTTGGCTTGGCGATGGCGCACTTTGTCTTAACATCGGCATCTAAGGCGTCTCAAAGCCAGAAAATGAAGCAGGGGAGAGTGGACATGCGGAAATTGGTCTTGGGCGGCGTTGCCGCGCTCGTGGTGGCCGGATCTGCCCTTTGGGCCACAGCAGACCGCGACACGCGCAACTTGATTGCCCATTTGCCGACCAACCGCGACGTACTTTTCTGGTCAGAGCCGCAGCGCGATGCGGCTTTCCGCGCGTTAGATGCACTCCCCATATTGGCCAAGGCGTCAACGGTGTCCGCAGGCAATCCGGTCAAAGCCCTGCCAGTGGGACAAAAGCTCGACATGAAATTTGATCTGGCGCGCTACATGAAGGATCAGCGCACGGCGGCTCTCGTTATCATCCAAGACGGACAACTTCGCGGCGAGTATTATGGTCTCGATTTCACCAAAGAGGGTAAGTGGACGAGCTTTTCCGTCGCTAAGTCGCTGACATCCACTCTGGTCGGTGCTGCGCTTAAGGATGGCGCCATCAAGAGCCTCGAAGACAAGGTGACCGCCTATATCCCGGATCTGAAGGGGTCTGCTTATGAGGATGTGACGGTACGCCAGCTCCTTACGATGACGTCCGGCGTCCGCTGGAATGAGGATTATCAAGATCCAAAGTCAGACGTCGCGCTGTTCAATGAACACAAACCAACGCCCGGTATGGACGCGACCGTCAGCTATATGCGCACCTTGCCGCGTGAAGCGCCTGCCGGCAGCAAATGGGTTTATAAAACGGGCGAAACCAATCTTATCGGCGTGCTTGTCTCCAGTGCGACCAAGAAGCCCTTGGCCCAGTATCTCAGTGAGAAGGTCTGGAAGCCTTATGGCATGGAACGCGACGCAACTTGGTTGTTGGGTTCGACGGGACATGAAATCTCAGGCTGCTGCTTCCAAGCAGCCACGCGGGACATGGCTCGGTTCGGCATGTTCATACTGGATGGCGCGCGTGTCGGCGGAAAGCCGGTTTTGCCAGAGGGTTGGCTGGCTCAGGCCGCCGTCAAGCAGGCGGACATTGGCGCGCCTGGTCGCGGCTATGGGTTCCAATGGTGGACCTATGACGATGGCAGCTTTGCAGCGCAGGGCATCTTTGGGCAGGGGATCTTTATCGACCCCAAACGTCGTCTTGTGATCGCCAGCAATGGCAATTGGCCAAAGGCGACGGACGACGCACTAGAGGCGGAACGCGACATGCTTTATCGTGCAGCTCAGGCGGCTGTCGATGCAGAGGCTCAGCCGTAACGGGTAAAGAGGTTGTCGAGCACGGCTTGGCTCAGGAGGTTCGCAAAGGCGCAGCCAACGCGAGCGCCGTCGTTCCAAGCCACTTCTGCCTGAAGACCTGATAGGCCGGGCAGGGTGATCCAGCACAATGCCCCCGGACGCATGCCCGTGACGGCTTCGCAGGAAAAGCCGGCAAGCGAAAGGTCTGTCACGATCACCTGAAATCCTTGCGCGCCGGAAGGACGCAGCGTTGCTGGCAGTTTCAGCGCAACGCGAGGCGCGCAGCGGTCTTCCTGCGCCGCGCGAGCATAGGGATCATGAATGGCACCGAAATACGTCGTAGTCATCGCCCAAGTCCTTTCTTGAACGTTTCAAAACGACGACAACTTGCGCTATTTTGGTTTCTATAAGGTTAAGCTGATTGGTTAACGCGTTCGCGGTGGACCGAGTCAAATCCAGATGCCGCAAGCTTTGCAATGGCCTGCCCGACAGCCGATGGTGGCTGGATCGTGGCGGGGTCTTCACCCGGATAGGCTTTTTCCCGCATCTTTGTAGCGGTGGCACCCGGATCAATGATGGCGACCTTGATGCGCCCGACATTGCGGTTCTCTTCGGCATAGGCCGACAGCATCACTTCAAATGCCGCCTTTGACGCGCCATAGACGCCCCAGAATGCGCGGGGACGGGCGGCAACGCTGGATGTGACGCCGATCAACTGGGCCTCATCGCTCTTGCGCAACAGGGCATCGAATGCCGCGAGCATCGCCTGCTGCGCGCTGACGTTCAACGTGAAGACCTCCGCAAACTCTCGGGCATCCGCATGTTGCAGCGGGGTGAGGGTGCCGAGCATTGCGGCATTCAGCACAAGCGTATCGAGCATGCCCCAGCGCGTCTGCACGGCTTCTGCCAGCCGCCCGATGGCGTCCGCATCCTTGAGGTCCAGCGGGGCGATGGTCGCGCTGCCACCGGCATTGTGGATGCGATCTTCGACTGCTTCCAGGCTCTCAACAGTCCGTGCTGTCAGAATGACGTGCGCGCCTGCTGCTGCCAGTGCTTCGGCAGTTGCGGCCCCAATGCCCCGACTTGCTCCAGTAATAAGGGCGATCCGGCCCTGCAGCGGCTTGTCTGTCATACCACCCGCTCGGCAAGCAGGCTGAGTTGGTTGAGCGGCTCCATCTCATCCTGATCCGTCAGGCGGGTCGGATAATGGCCAGTGAAACACGCGTCGCAATATTGCGGGCGAATTTCGTTGCGGCGCTCTTCTCCGACGGCCTTGTAAAGCCCGTCGATGGAAATGAAGGATAGGCTGTCCGCCTGAATGAAATTGCGCATGCCTTCTACGTCATGGTTGGCCGCAAGCAATTTGGCCCGTTCCGGCGTGTCGACCCCATAAAAGCAGCTGTGGCGCGTGGGTGGGCTGGCGATGCGCATATGCACTTCCTTTGCCCCTGCATCGCGCATCATTTGCACGATTTTAAGGCTGGTTGTGCCGCGCACGATGCTGTCGTCAATCAAGACGATCCGCTTACCTTCAATGAGGGCACGGTTGGCATTATGCTTCAGCTTCACGCCCAGATGGCGGATATTGTCCGACGGCTGAATGAACGTGCGACCGACATAATGGGAACGGATAATGCCGAGCTCAAAGGGAATGCCCGATTGCTGGGCATAGCCGATGGCCGCAGGGGTCCCGCTGTCTGGGACAGGAACGACCAGATCCACATCGACCGGATCTTCCTCTGCCAATTGAGCGCCAATCGCTTTGCGGACGGAATAGATGCTTGACCCGCCTGTGATCGAATCCGGGCGCGCGAAATAGATATGCTCAAAAATGCACGGACGCGGATAAGTGGCGGGGAAGGGGCTGATTGAGCGAAGGCCGTCTTCTGTGACGATGACGATTTCACCCGGCTCGACATCACGCACATAGTCCGCGCCAACGATGTCGAGAGCGACGGTTTCTGACGCGAAGACATAGCCATCGGCCAGCTTGCCCATAACGAGCGGACGAATGCCGAGGGGGTCGCGGCAGGCAATCATGCCTTCAGGGGTCATGCAGATCAGCGCATAAGCGCCTTCGACCTGCTTGAGCGCATCGATGAACTTGTCCAGCAGGGTGCGGAATGTGCTCGTTGCGACGAGGTGGATGATGACTTCTGTATCGCTGGTAGACTGGAATATGGCGCCTTTACGGACCAATTCCTTCTTCACCGTCATCGCATTTGAAATATTGCCATTATGCGCCACGGCGAAACCGCCCGATGCCAGATCGGCAAACAGGGGCTGCACATTGCGCATCGAGGTTTCGCCGGTGGTCGAATAGCGGACATGGCCGCAGGCGACATGGCCGGGCAGGCCGCGGATGATTTCATCACGGTCAAAATTGCCAGCCACATGGCCCATGGCACGATGCGAATGGAAATGTGTTCCATCCCAGCTCGTGATTCCCGCCGCTTCCTGACCACGATGCTGCAGCGCATGGAGCCCTAGGGCGACGATGGCCGAGGCCGGATCTGCGCCCCACACCCCGAAAATGCCGCACTCTTCGCGCAGCTTGTCATCATCAAATGGATTGGTGGAGAGCATTATGAATCGCCCGAAATTGCGCCCGACAAGGGCGGCATATAGGCTTCGCTCTTGGAAATGGAAGGCGCAATGGGAGGCAATCCACAAGACAAGCGCGCAGACATCCGTTATGGCGCAAGATTATGACGGATGAGAGAAACTTTGCCCCCCGCTTTGATGAGAAGGGCCTGTTGACCGCGGTCTGCACCGATGCAGTGAGCGGCGAGATTCTGATGCTCGCGCACATGAACGCTGAGGCTCTAACGCACACGCTGGAAACCAAAAAGGCAACATTCTGGTCGCGGAGTCGTCAGGCACTGTGGACCAAGGGCGAAACCAGCGGCAATGTTCTGCATGTTGTTGAAGCGCGCGTGGATTGCGATCAGGATGCGATTTGGCTTAAATGCCGTGCGGAAGGCCCCGCTTGCCATACTGGCGCGCGGAGTTGTTTTTATCGGGTTATTGAGGACGGAAGTCTTCGCTCGACCGACTGAATTGAACGCCGTGAGCACCTGTCACAGCGATGAAACAGGCCTGTTGACCTTTACGTATACGTAAAGTAGAAATCCTTCATGTCGAGTGCCACCGTTGATATCGCCGATCCGCGCGACCGTCATCAATATTCTATCTCAGACCTGTCTGATGAGTTTGACGTGACGCCACGGGCGTTGCGCTTCTACGAAGACGAGGGTCTGATTTCTCCGATCCGTCGGGGCCTGACCCGCGTGTATACGAAGCGGGATCGGGCGCGCTTGGCCTGGATTTTGCGGGCGAAGCGGGTTGGCTTTAGCCTCTCTGAAATCCGCGAGATGATCGATCTTTACGACATTGGAGATGGCCGCCATCAACAGCGTCAGGTGACGTTGGAGAAGTGCCAATCGCGGATCGATCTGCTAAAGCGGCAGCGCGTGGATATCGACGCGCACATCGATGAGCTCTCGCGCTTTATCGACGTCGTGAAAAAGGCCGATCCCGCGCTCGGCTGATAGAACTTTGTTCGTTGACTGTAGTCCGTTTTCGGAGACCCGATAATGCCCCAATATACCGCGCCCGTCCGCGATGTTCGTTTCGTGCTGGATCATGTGATCGGGCTGGACCGCTATTCCAACCTTCCCGGTTTTGAAAATGCGACGCCCGACATGGTGGATGCCATCCTTGAAGAGGGTGGCAAGTTCATGGCTGAAGTGCTTTTCCCGCTTAACAAATCTGGGGATGAGCAAGGCTGCACACGTCATCCTGACGGCTCCGTGACGACACCGGATGGCTTCAAAGAAGCCTATAAGGCCTATGCCGAAGCAGGGTGGACAACTCTCGGAGCACCCGCGGAGTTCGGCGGGCAGGGGCTTCCCCATGTCATCAACATTGCCATGGAAGAATTTCAGGCGACGGCCAATCAGGCGTTCGCCATGTATCCGGGGCTCGCAGGAGCCGCCGTGTCCGCCATCCTCGTCGCCGGTTCGGAAGAGCAGAAGCAGACCTACGTTCCATATATCGTTTCCGGAAAATGGGCGGGTACGATGAACCTGACGGAGCCGCATTGCGGCACCGACCTTGGCATGATCCGCACACGTGCCGAGCCGCAGGCCGATGGCAGCTACAAAATCTCGGGCACGAAGATCTTTATTTCCGGCGGAGATCAGGACCTTACGGAGAACATTGTCCATCTCGTGCTCGCCAAGACGCCGGGTGCGCCCGACAGCACCAAGGGCATATCGCTCTTCATCGTACCAAAGTTCCTTGTGAACAAAGACGGATCTTTGGGCGACAAGAACGCCGTCAGTTGCGGCTCGATTGAGCATAAGATGGGCATCCGGGCGAGCGCCACTTGCGTCATGAACTATGATGGCGCCACCGGATATCTGGTAGGCGAGGAGAATAAGGGCCTGGCGGGCATGTTCGTCATGATGAACATCGCACGTCTGGGTGTCGGCGTGCAGGGCCTCGCACAGGCCGAAGGTGCGTATCAAAATGCGGTCCAGTACGCGAAGGACCGCCGTCAGGGCCGGTCACTGACGGGCGTTAAGGATCCGAGTGAAAAGGCGGACACCTTGTTCGTGCATCCCGACATCCGCCGCATGTTGATGGAGGCGAAAGCCTTTACCGAAGGTATGCGTGCTTTCGCCCTTTGGGGCGGTTTCCAGTCCGATCTCGCACATAATGCGCCGACAGAGGAGGAGCGTCAGACCGCTGACGATCTGCTCTCACTGCTGATGCCCGTGATCAAGGGTTATGGCACGGACAAGGGCTATGAGGTCTGCACCAACATGCAGCAGGTCTTTGGCGGCCATGGCTATGTCGAAGAATGGGGCATGAGCCAGCGCGTCCGCGATGCCCGTATTGCCCAGATTTACGAAGGTGCCAACGGCATTCAGGCGCTTGATCTGGTCGGCCGTAAGCTGCCGGCTCATGGCGGGCGTGCCATTCAGGCTTTCTTTGCACTGGTCGCCAGCGAATGCGCGTCGGCAAAGGGCAAGCCTGAGCTCGATAAGATTGCAACAGCGCTCGAGAGTGCCTTGGGTGATCTTCAGGCCTCGACAATGTGGCTGATGGCCAATGCGATGGCCAATCCGGACAACGCAGGTGCGGGTTCAGTTGCGTACATGCATCTGACAGGCGTCGTCGCGATTGGCCTGATGTGGCTGCGCATGGCGACTGCGGCGCAGGCGGCGCTTGATGCTGGAACGGAAGACAGCGCCTTCATGAACGCCAAGCTGATTACCGCGCGCTTCTATGCGGAGCGCAGCCTGCCGGAAACGATTTCGCTGCGTCGGAAACTGGAAGCCGGCGCTGAGAGCGTCATGGCGTTGCCAGTTGAAGCGTTTGCGGCATAGTTTTGAGTGAGGGGTTGTCATAAGGGCGCCCCTCATTTCTCAAATCTTTTAGGTTGATAATATATATTATGTAAAATCAATATATATGCAGAAGGCCCCCTCAGCAGCTTTTCTGTCGTTTCCGGCAATTAGGGGTTGAGCACAAGCGTGTCGCCTTCGACGCGCCAACCCTTGAGCGTGTTGAGAAAATTCATGCCCAACAAGTTGGTGTCACCCAGAGTGTCGGACACGAGCACAGGAAAGTCCTGCCGCTTAATTGGGCCAACGTTCAGTCGTTCCAGCCGTGCCCGTTGCATCTCAGCAGTGCCGTTGGCCGTCTCGACCACGACTGGAAAGCCGGACGCGTCGATATCCACATTTGCCGCTTTAGCTCCGGCCAAAGACATCGACGTTGTGGTCGCGCCGCTATCGATCATGAAGCGCACGTCTTGGCCGTTGACCGTCGCCACGACGCTAAAATGACCATTCGGATCGCGTGGCAGTCGCAATGTCCCGTCTTCCTGAAGGCCGTCGTTCAATCCCATCTCTGTTGCAACACGATCCCACACGATCTTCAGATCAGATCTAAATGTAAAAACGACGAACAACGCGGCGAAGATGAGCGCCCATGTCATCGCCATTCTCAGCGTTTCTCCCAAAGGTAGACGCCTTGCAAACAGGCTGGATGCGACCAGAACGAGCAACAACACCGCATAGATGAGGCTGCCCGTATCGTCGGTCATCTGGCTTCGGCCTTTGAAAAGAGAGTGTAGAAGTTATCGGACGTCGTTTGCGCCAACTGCTCCACGCTCACGCCGCGCAAATCCGCCAAAAACCGACCCGTATCTGCCACGAAAGCCGGCTCACAGCTTTTTCCGCGATGCGGCACGGGGGCCAGAAATGGGGAATCTGTTTCGATCAACAGGCGCCCCTCCGGGATGCGTGCGGCGGTCTCCCGCAGGTCTTGCGCATTCTTGAAAGTAACAATGCCTGAAATTGATATAAATAGTCCTAATTCCAATGCGATATCGGCGAATTCTCCACTTGCGGTGAAGCAATGGATCACACCGGGGAAGGGCCCCTTCCCCATTTCCTCGCGCAAGATACGGGCCGTGTCTTCCTCTGCATCGCGGGTATGGACGATGACAGGTAGACCGGTTTCCCGCGAAGCGACCAGATGCGCGCGAAAGCTTTCCTGCTGCTGTTCGCGGTCGCTGTGATCGTAAAAATAGTCCAGGCCCGTCTCACCGATCGCGATGACCTTCGGATGGTCGGCCGCTGCCACCAACTGGGCCGTATCGACATCGGCGTGGCTGTCCGCCTCATGCGGGTGAATGCCCACGGAAGCCCAGATATTCGGCGCTTTTTCAGCCGTTGCGATGATATCCGCCCATTCACGCTTACGCGTTGAGATATTGAGTATGGCTGACACGCCGGCGTCCGCTGCGCGCGCAAGAACAGCGTCCTGATCCTCGACCAGACCCTTATAGTTCAGGTGGCAATGGCTATCGACAAACATCAGGCGTCTTCTGCAGGCAATTCCAGCCGCGGGAAAAGCGGCGCAGGGGCTGGCAGGGTAAAGCCAGATGCACACAGACGGTCATACCAGTCTGTATCGGCAAAGGCCGCGTATTCGCGGTCACCGGCTGGTATCCCCAACTGATCGAGCATCTTGCCCGTGGACGACGGAATAATTGGCTGAACGGCCAGTGTTAGGTCGCGAATGGCCTTCACGAGGGTGCGAAGGACAACGCCCATCCGCGCTGGATCGGTCTTGCGCAGCGTCCAGGGTGCCTGCGCATCAATAAATTGGTTGCAGGCAAAGACGGCGCGCATCCAGGCGTCGAGCCCCTGCGAAAAGGCGAGCGCGGCGAATTCGCGCGGCACTTCATTGGCGCACGCTTCATGCACCAATGACAGGAGTGCTGTGTCATAAGCGGTATCTTCTCCCTCATTTGGCAATACACCATCAAGGTTCTTGAAAATAAACGATAATGTCCGCTGCGCGAGGTTGCCATAGCTGTTCGCCAATTCGGCATTGACCCGCGTGACAATGGCGTCGGCGCTGTAGCTGCCATCCTGCCCGAAACTCACTTCGCGCATCAGGAAATAGCGCAGCGCATCCACGCCGAACAGCTTGGCGAGGTCCATTGGATCAACCACATTGCCAAGCGACTTGGACATTTTCTCGCCGCGGCTGAGCAGAAAGCCATGACCGAACACCTGCTTGGGCAAAGGCAACTTGGCGGACATGAGGAAGGCCGGCCAGTAAACGGTATGAAAGCGGACGATATCCTTGCCGATGATGTGCAGATCCGCAGGCCAGAAGCGCGCAAAATCACCCTCCTTGTCCGGATAGCCGACACCGGTCATATAAGTCGTCAGCGCATCAACCCACACATACATGACATGGCCGGGAGAGCCTGGCACCTGCACCCCCCAATCAAAGCTGGTGCGCGAGACGCTGAGATCCTTCAGGCCACCTTCAACGAAGCGTAGCACCTCATTCCGGCGGCTGTCGGGGCGGATAAAGTCAGGATTGTCGCGGTAGAGCGCGAGCAAATCGTCCTGATATTTGGACAAGCGGAAAAACCAGGTCTCCTCCTTGGTCCATTCAACGGGCGTCCCTTGTGGGGAGAGCTTTTCGCCCCCTTCCCCTTCGATCAGCTCACTTTCATCGTAGAAGGCTTCATCCCGGACGGAATACCAGCCTTCATACTGATCAAGGTAGAGGTCATCATTGGCAGCCATTGCTTCCCACAGGGCTTGGCTGGCGCGCTTATGGTCGGGTTCCGTCGTCCGGCAAAAACGGTCATAGGAAATATGCAGAGTGTTGCACATTTCTTTGAAATATGACGACATTTCGTCTGCAAACTCGAGCGTATCACGCCCCAGAGCGCGTGCGGTCTGCACCATTTTCAGGCCATGTTCGTCGGTGCCGGTGATCAAACGGACGTCCCGGCCCATCAGTCGCTGAAAACGGGCAATCGCATCGGTGGCGATGGCTTCATAGGCATGGCCGATGTGTGGACGCCCATTGGGGTAAGCAATGGCGGTTGTGATATAAAAGGGTGTGCCTGACATGCCTCAGGCTTTAGCGGATGATCCCGCCGGGGCAAGCGCTGCGACATGCCCGGCCATCGAGAAAACAACCTGCTGCACGTCAAGCGACCCGGCAACGGCATGGGCGGCAAGGCTGCGGGTCGCTTCCCACTGCTTTAAAGCGAGGCCTAGGGCGTCGCCTGAGCGCTGGCGGGCGGCAGCCGCCAAAAAGGCAGGTGTCCGTTGCAGGAAGACTTCGTAGCGAGCCTGCGCAGCCTTCCCCGACAATTGCTGGCTGAGCGAGAGCCGCCGTGCATTGTCGGGATCGCCAGAGGTAATCAGGTCTCTCAGTGCGGCGTCGATGCCGGCGATATCGAGGCCAGCATAGTGCATCGCCCGGCCCGGAGAGCCGTCTCCTGCCTCAACAAGCGCCGCAATCTCGGTTGGATCAGCGTCTGGCAGTTGGGCGCGCAAGACTGACGTCATGGTGGCACCGTCTAGCGGAGCAAAACGCAGCACCCGACAGCGGGAGCGGATGGTGGGCAGCAAACGCCCGGGACTGTGAGAGACAAGAAGGAAGATGGTGCCCTGTGGCGGTTCTTCCAGCCGCTTCAGCAAGGCATTTGCGGAAGAGACTTCAAAGGTTTCGGCTTCATCGATCACGATCACGCGGCGCGATGACATGGACGGAACGGTTGCGAACAGCGGATTGAGCGCGCGGACCTGCGCCACCTTGATGCTGCGCGCCCGCTCTTCGCCTTCGGGCCATTCCAGACGGGGTTTGGCCGCAACCTTGTCGTCCTTGGGCAGCCGGTCGATCAGGGCAAAATCCGGATGGCTCCAAGCATCGAGCAGCTTTGCCGCGGGGTGCTGAAAAGGCATGTCAATGCCGGGTGTGGCCGGATCGAGGCCCATGCCTTCGGCGAGCATTCGCCTTGCGAATTGCATGGCGGTCGAAAACTTGCCGACGCCTTGAGGTCCGGTCAGAAGCCAGGCGTGATGGAGCCGATCCCCATGAAGCGCGGCACGAAAGGCCGCGATGGTGGCGTCATGGCCAAGGATGCCGCTCAAAACAGGTCCGCCAATGCGTTAAGGATGCGTGCTGTGACGACCTCGGGGCTGCCATTCGCGTCAATCAGGCGAAAGCGTTCCGGCTCCAGCGCGGCCAGATCGCGAAAGCGGGCGGCGACACGGTTGTAATAGTCTGCGCCCTTTGCGCCCATCCGGTCGGTTTCGGCAGAGCGGGCCGCGGCGCGACGGGCACCTTCTTCAACGGGCAGATCAAGAACGATGGTCCGGTCCGGCAAGAGGCCACCTGAACCAACGCGGTGCAGATCGAGAATGTCGGCGTCGGATATTCCGCCGGCACCGCCCTGATAGGCCCGCGTGGAATCAACAAAGCGATCACAGAGGACCCACTTGCCTGCGGTGACCGACGGGCCGATCAGCTTGGCAACATGGTCAGCGCGCGCGGCGGCAAAGAGCAACGCCTCTGTGGCGTCGTTCCATTTGTCTTGCCCACCGGACATCAACAGATCACGAATGGCCTCTGCGCCCTCAGTCCCGCCCGGCTCTCGCGTTGTTATAACCTCGACACCACGATCGCTCAGCGCTTCGGCCAAACGGCGGATCTGGGTGGATTTACCCACCCCTTCCCCGCCTTCCAGCGTGATGAAGCGCCCTGCCAAGATCAGAGACCGAAGAAGGACAGAATGCCGAGCCAAATGCGGCGGAAGAAGCCTGCTTCCTCCACATCAGCCCCAGCGACGAGAGGAACGACAGCAGGCGGTGTATCGGCAGTCGTGACGACGAGGTCAGCAATGTGGTCCCCGGCCTTGATCGGGGCCGGGATTGGCCCTGCATAGCGCACCTTCATCGTCATGGCCGGCTTGCCGCTGCCAGCAGGCACGGAGATCGAGATATTCTGGGGTGCGACGAGAGTGACTTCGGACTCGCTGCCGTTGGCGACTTCAGCCTTGTCGACTGTGGCACCTTTGGCGAAGAGTGGCTGCGTCGACCACGCCTTATAGCCCCAATCCATCAGCTTCACGGATTCCGCGATGCGCCCGTTAAAGCTGTCCAGACCGGCCACAACCATCACAAGACGGCGCCCATTTTGTTCCGCTGAACCCGTAAAGCCATAGCCTGCCTCGGCGGTGTGGCCTGTCTTCAGTCCATCCGCACCGGGGACGCGCCCAAGAATGGGGTTTCGGTTGGCCTGAACGATGTTCTCACCCTTGCCCATTGTTTTGCCCCAGCTGAATTCCTTCTGCTGGTAGAACTTGCGGTAAAGGTCCGGATAATCGCGGATTGTCGAGACAGCGAGCTTGGCAAGGTCCTTGGCTGTCACCTGCGTGCGGCCTTCATCGGGCCAGCCATTTGAGGTCCCGAAGGTGCTGTTCGTCATGCCCAGCTTCTTGGCTTCGGCGTTCATGCGCGCAACAAAGGCTTCTTCGGTGCCTGATATGCCCTCGGCCAAAACAACGCAGGCGTCATTGCCCGACAGGGTCACGATCCCGTGGAGGAGGTTCTCAACACTCACCTGTTCACCCGGCGAGAGGAACATAGTGGAGCCAGCCGCTGGGCCGTGCCATTTGGCCCAGGTCTCCGGCTTCACAGTGATCATTTGGTTGAGCTTGAGCTCACCTTTTTTGATCATGTCGAACACGACATGCGTCGTCATCATCTTCGCCATGGAGGCAGGCGGCATCTTCCGGTCTGCGTCCTTGGCATAGAGAACGGCGCCCGATGAGAGATCGATCAGATAGGCAACAGGTGCGGTCGTCTCAAAAGGAGGTGCGGCCGCAAAGACCGGCAACGCCGTCGCCGACAGGAGGGCAACGGCGTAAATGGCTGGTTTCATGAACTAATCCCGAAATTGCGACTCAGCGCGTGATTCGAGCGTCTCGATACCCTTTTGCAGCCAGAGGTCCAAGCGCGGCGCGCGCGGCGGCTTCGCTTGGATAAGGCCCCTTACGGACGCGGAACAGATTTCCAGCCGGTTGGACACCGCCGCCAATCTGTTTGGCCACCTGCTGCGCCTTCCAGCGGGAAGAGAGGGCCGCCACCTGCACATAATAGCCTTCTGAGGCGTAAGTGGGCGCAGGTCGCTGCCATCGCGGCGCGGGAGGTGTTGCAGCGCGACGCTGCCCAGCTTGCTCCAAAACAAAACCATCATCGGCAAGCTCGGCCTGTGTCCCACTTGCATCTTCATCGCGGGTGACAACCCAATGTGTTCCAGTGTCTGTGCGCGGCCCTGCGACGTTAGAGGCTTGCGCTACCGGAGCTTTTGGACGCGCCTTTGGCGCGGGCTGTACTTCGGTTGCGGCACGGCTGGCCGTTTTAACAGTCGCCTGCGTCCCTGCCTTTTTGCGCAAAACAACCAGCAGCGCTTCCGGCGTGTCCATCCGGTCCCCTGCCACATGCCCCATGCGGAGCGCCGCCTTTTCCTGATCCGTCGGGTTGGCCGCCCGCACGCGCAACGGCGCTTGACCAACGGGATCAAGCAGAAGCTGGCGCGCAGCCCCTGCCGATAATTCAGCCAGCGCGCCCGACCGGCCAAGCGCAGGTCGTGCCGAGACGCGGGCCACGATGGTGCGGCCCGTATCTAGCCGCGTGATTTCGACATAGCTGGGCACAGGAAGGGACGGATGGGCGATCCAGACGCCAGACGGGCCAAGCGTTGCCCCCTCCCCGACGGCGCTATCCGCGCCCGGCCAGATGACCGGACCGACCTCATCATAGATTTTGGCTTCTTGGGAGAGGACTTCGGGGTCTTGTGCGATGGGCTGTTGCGGCAAAGCGCGTTCACCGCTGACATCTGGCCATTCCGGCCGAGCTTGCGCGACACCCCATAGGGCACAGCCCGCCAACAGCGATGCCGCTGCCTTAAATGATTTAGTCCGGAACCCCAGTCGCAACCGCATCGGCCAACAACCCCACAGAAAGAGCGTAAAAGTTTGAGCAGTTATAATCGAGGATGACCCGGTAATTTCCGGTTAACAGCCAAGCAGGCGTGTTTGGTCCATCTGGCTGGAACAGGGTGACCATCTCCGTATCCCGCAAGGTTCCGCGCTGCGGATTCACGCCCAGCGCCCGCCATTCGGCCACCGTCCGCCACTGGCTATGACGCGCACATACCCTTTCACACCGGGGTGAAACGGTGCGCGCGGCAAAGCGGGGTGTATCGATGCTACCCGATATCGACGCGGGCACACCCCACGGGACACCGCGCCGCCAGCCAGCATTGACGAAATAATTGGCAATGGAGGCGAGCGCATCTGGCTCACTCGACCAGATATCCGCGCGGCCATCCCCATCACCGTCGCGGGCGACACGCAGATACTTGGACGGCAGAAACTGCGGATAGCCTGTGGCACCGGCCCAGCTGCCCTTCAGCTTGGACCGGGGATAGCCCCGATCCATCATCTTGAGCGTAGCGATAAACTCTGCGGTAAAGAGCTCCCGACGGCGCCCTTCATAGGCCAGTGTGGCAAGGGAATTGAGGAGGTCAAAGTTCCCGGTGAAAGATCCGTAGTTCGTTTCATGGCCGTAAATGGCCATCATGATCTCTTCAGGGACGCCGGTTTCCGTCTCCACTCGTGCCAGCAGCGGTCGGAGTGCAAGATATCGGGAACGACCCCGCTCAATCCGCGATGTGTCGACATGGCGCGCGCGATAGGGCGCAAAGCGGGGAATGGCCGTCCCCGGCGCGCCGCCCGGTTGGGCGCGGTCCAGTTCCACAACACGTGGCAGGAATGTCAAATCTGGGATGACCTGATCTAGTGTCCGTGCAGACACTCCCTCGCCCGCAGCCCGCGCGCGCAACTGGTCGGTAAAAGCACCAAAGCCCGATTGCGCGGTTGCCGCGCCCGTTGAGGGCATCTGTGCGAAGGACAGACTGTCCGCACCGGTATCCGGCACCGAAGCCGATACCGCCAGCACAGCGGCCAATCCAAACACTCGATAAGTCACGCCCCACATCGCGTCAAATTGGCAGAATTGAACGCTCCTGCCAACCCGCCCCGTCGTGCCTCTTGCACGTCAGGCCGACCTGACGCTAAAGGCCCCTCCAGCGCGGACAGGTGGCCGAGTGGTTTAAGGCAGCGGTCTTGAAAACCGCCGTAGGTGGAAGCCTACCGTGGGTTCGAATCCCACCCTGTCCGCCAATTTTGGCTCTCAGGCTGTTCAGCCGGTTCCAGACAATCCCAAAAATCTTAATAGTCTCAAGGCCTTGGCCTAGCTCAGTTGCCCAAGGGCGTCTATAGACATCCCATCAGATCTTGGTGCGATCTGAACAGCGTGATGATGGATTGCATATAAGGAAGGAAATCTTGAAATGAAGAATTTAGTTCTCGCTGCGGTTCTCGCCGCATCGCTTTCGGTGCCGGCCATGGCTCAAGATGATCAAAGAACATCACAGACATGGACGGCCAGTGGTGTCAAATTACTTACAATTAAAAAGGGTATATTAAATGCAGTATTTACTACGGAACACGAAACAATGATGAATTATCAATATTTCGGATGGAATCGGATGATTACCGTGGCAACTCGACCCTTTCAGAATCTTTCATACATGACAATTACATTAAATGATGTGCGTATTACGACTCTTAAAGCGGCGGAACAATTGGTTGGTGCAACTTGCTCCATGGAGGGAGAGACACGTTACTCGGGAACTTTACCGGCCTCAGATCGGCAAATAAGCTGGAATATCATCAGCCAGACCCCTATTATTAACAAGGCAACTTGCACGAAGTAGTAAGTCGTGCCGCGTTTCTGTTGGTTGAAGCACCGCGGGGTAGTGGCTCCGCGGTGCTCCCTTCTGCGTAAT
>Ga0164294_10000042_pt1 | contig 133266 bp, 132 predicted proteins | sample GEODES005metaG_FD_111479 | JGI IMG/M metagenome (GOLD analysis project Ga0164294, IMG submission 111479) | Oligotrophic lake water microbial communities from Sparkling Lake, Wisconsin, USA - GEODES005 metaG | ecosystem: Environmental > Aquatic > Freshwater > Lake | place: USA: Sparkling Lake... | reverse complement strand
GGTGTAGGTGTAGGTGTAGGTGTAGGTGTAGGTGTAGGTGTAGGTGTAGGTGTAGGTGTAGGTGTAGGTGTAGGTGTAGGTGTAGGCGTAGGTGTAGGCGTAGGCGTAGGTGTTGGTGTTGGTGTTGGTGTTGGTGTTGGTGTTGGTGTTGGCGTCGATGCCGCACTACTATTATCGCCATTATTATCTGAAGGACCACATCCCGCCAGTGCGATAGATGCCGCAAGGACGCTCACGGCCCATAACGATACACGATTATGTCTCATACTCATTTCATCACCTCATCTAGTTATGGCATGGCAGTGCCATGCGTGTATTTATCCAAAAACCATATCAACTCCCAAATACGGCACGCTGCCCGCTGACTCAGTGACCTGATCAGCGGGCGAACCGAACGGTGCCGCAGCGCTCGTCTGCGACTCCAATGTCTGATTAATTAAACGACCAGCTTCCTGAGTAGATATACGGCAGGTCATTGAACAGCAAAGGCGTGCTGGGGACACTCACCGAAGTCGGACCGATGTCACGCGGCGTGGTGCTGCTACCGCTCAAGAAATAGCGCTCAGAGCCATCCACGTAGATAATATCGCCGTCATTGTCCAGACTCTCGATCTTACCGCCCAGCTGGTTGGTGGATAGTTCGGTGAACTGGCCTTGCGGATTAGCCCGCCAAACCTGCAGCACGCCCGTGTTGGGGTCAGGTCTGAGCAGTGCAATCCAGCCATTAGCGATGCGGTAGTACACTCCATTACCTGCGGTATTCACGGTCGCATACGCCATATCGGTGATCAGGTTATGCGAGGTCCCGGTGCCATCCACCAGCACGACCGTTCCGGGACGCGAGTTGACCGGGTCCTGATTGATGTAGAGGACATTGGTACCATCTGTCACCGGACTGACATTGACCGTGCCACCGCCATCTTGTGCGATGACTTTGGTGGTGCCATTAGGCAGATACAGCTTCAGACTACCGCTCGCAGAATCCTTCTCAACTACCGTACCGTTGGCACTGACAGAATTATCGTAAATACCCGTGAAGCCGACGTAATCGAGGTTATAACTCAATCCAGCCGAGACATCGCGCAGGTAGAGCGTACGCAATGCCGGCGTAAATACATTAGTCCAAAGCACAAAATTTCCGTTGACGGCGACATTGTCGTTCACTGCACCAATATTCAGAAGCTGGCCGTTCTCCCACGAAGCCAGTGTCAGATAAGCTAGAGCCGGATTGGTAGACGATACCGCATTCGGGAAGGAGAACACCGCACCAGTACTGGTCAGACGCATATTGCCCAGTCCAACGCCACCGATAGTCTGTGGCAGGTTATAGATCAGGGTATCGTTTGACGTGCTGCGATTACGGATATAGAGCTTGCTACCAGTGGAGTCGAGATAGAGGATGCGGGTCGCATCCATATCCATGATCGTGCCCGGGACACTTGAGGTCGTGGTCAGTTGGCTATTGACGAGGATCGTGTCAATCACGTTGGTGGTCTGGTTGACCGTATCTACGGCAGATAACGTCAGATTGATGGGACTCGTAGTGGTGGGCAGTGAGAGCGTGGTATTGGCATTGCTGCCAGTGATGCCGGATACCACAGTACCATTGATCAAAGCCGAGATGCTACAGCCATAGTCATCCGTACAGCTCAGATTCAAGGGCACCTGAGGCGGCAACATGCCTGCAACATTGGTTGAGATCGCCGCAGTGACATTGATCGGCGAGCTGGCAATCACCGTCGGCGGGCGATCCAGCACGACATTCTGCACTACCGTGATGGCCTGACCACTGCCATTGGTGATATTCAGCGTCAGGGGATAGGTCCCACTCGCAAGGCTCGACAGATCGACGATATTGTATGAACCGGAAGAAACAGCTCCCCGATATCCCGTCAAGGGCACAGTCAGACTGCCAATGGTCAGCGTGCCCAATTGCCCGCTTGCAGTGGATGGCATCGAAAAGGTCGCCGATACCGGCATCGAATTGCCAACGTACTGGGCGCTGGGTGAATACATGGCTGGATAATTAAAATTGGATACTGCACTTGAGCCGATGGACAGATGACCAAAGCTCCAGCCTGCCGGGATGGCCGACACCGAGGTCGGCTGCGGATTGGTCGGTGCATTCGGGTTGGCTGGCGATATCGGCGCAGGAGGCAGTGCAGGTGCTGGCACCGCGCAGGAATCGTCAGCGGCTGCGTGGGCGGGCCATTGGCGATACGGGTCGATGGCGTCGGAGTCGGTACAGGGCTGGGCGACGGGCTTGGAGATGGACTGGGAGCCGGCGAAGGTGTCGCACCACCGCCCGATCCACCACCACAGCCTGCAGTGATCAAGGACAGGGCGAGCGTTGATAGCACCCCAATATATTGACGTGACTTCATTTTTATGACTCACTTCCATGAAGAAGAGTTCATTATTATCCGAACGGCTAAATCTGCCAGTCCTTAGACACACTCGCTTACATCTTAACCCCTCCGTCACAAATCTCAATATTTGTTATCCAAATCACATTTTACTCTTTTTCTACGAACTTATCGTCCGCCCGCGCGTTTAACGCACCTTGGCGCGACGGATCACCTTATACAACAGTGGTGGCGAAACACGACCCAGCAACGTCGCCACACGCTCCTTGAGCCCACCCACCACCACATACTCCCGCCCTGCAAGCAGCGCCTTGACCGTCTTCTCCGCAAAATCTTCCGCACTCATGGCATGCGCCTGTGCATCATCCATGGTGCCCTGCGCCGAGCCGTCGCCCGTGAGCGCCGCCACCGAGACATTGGTATGTACAAAGCCCGGAAATACCACGCTCACGCCCACACCCTGCGCCGCAACCTCCGCCCGCAGACTATTGGCAAACAGATGCACGGCAGCTTTGGCGGCGGCATAGCTGGCGCGGTACTGCGTGCCGACTAGGCCCGCGACACTTGAAATATAGACCAGCTTGCCGTGTTTGCGCTTGACCATATCGGGTAAGACTTTGCGCGTGAGATTGACCACCGCGAAATAGTCCACCTCCATGAGTTTGCGATCCACCGCCGCGACCGTCTCACTCACCAGCGAACGCTGACTAATGCCGGCGTTATTGATCAGCCAATCGACCTGCCCCATCTGTTTAGTGATGTCAAAATACGCCTGATCACAGGCCGCATCATCGGTGACATCCAGCACCACCGCGAGCAGTCTCCCCTGCCCTGCACGTGCGCAGGCGGCTTTGACCCGCTCCAGCTCTTCCATCCGCCGCGCCGACAGCACGACATTGGCGCCGCGCGCCGCCACCGCGACCGCCAGCGCCTCGCCGATGCCGCTGGAAGCGCCGGTGATCCAGATGGTCTGGCCGACGAGCGGAGTTTGACGATTTTTGACAGGACGGCGGGTGCTGGCGGGATTGGAGCTAATCATAGGAGGTGTCCTTGGTTTCTTAAAAGAAAGCATGTTGTTATCACTGACCCGATCATAGACCAAATCGAGGCGGACGACCATGTATCCATACCCATGCATCTTCGCTCACATCGACCATAGCGCCACAAATCAGACGATGGCGACAGACGCCAAAAAAGGCTCAAAATCCGCTACAATAGCCGTTCATTTTTTGCAGCATTTGTTTGGACCATCATGACCGCGCACGATTCCACACTCGACACCCCGACCCAAGACCAGCTTGCGACGACTTACGATCCCGCCGCCATCGAAGGTCGCTGGTATCCGGTGTGGGAGTCGCAGGGTTATTTCAAACCCTCTGGCACCGGCACGCCTTACTCGATCATGATCCCGCCGCCCAACGTCACGGGCAGCCTGCATATGGGTCATGGCTTTAACAACGCCATCATGGACGCCCTGATCCGCTACCATCGCATGTCGGGCTGCAATACGCTGTGGCAGGTCGGTACCGACCATGCCGGGATTGCAACGCAGATGGTGGTCGAGCGCCAGTTGGCCGCGCAGCAGATCAGTCGGCATGATCTCGGCCGCGAGAAATTCCTTGCGAAAGTCTGGGAGTGGAAAGCCCAGTCCGGCGGCACCATCACCCAGCAGATCCGCCGTCTCGGCTCATCGGTGGACTGGAGCCGCGAACGCTTCACCATGGACGATGGTCTGTCCAATGCCGTGAAAGAAGTCTTCGTCCGTCTGCATGAGCAGGGCCTGATCTACCGGGGCAAACGACTCGTCAACTGGGACCCCAAACTGCACACTGCCCTATCGGACCTTGAAGTCGAGAGCGTCGAGACCGCAGGCTCGCTGTGGCATTTCCGTTACTTCTTTGCTGATGAGTCGGTGACAACGAAGGATGGTCAAAACTACCTCGTAGTCGCCACTACCCGTCCTGAAACGCTGCTGGGTGACACCGCCGTCGCCGTCAATCCAAACGATGAGCGCTATCAGCACCTGATCGGTCAGCACATCCGCCTACCGATCACCGGTCGTCTGATCCCAATCGTCGCCGATGAATACGTCGATCAAGCCTTCGGGACTGGCTGCGTCAAGATCACGCCCGCGCACGACTTTAATGACTTCGACCTCGGCAAACGTCACAACCTTCCGATGATCAATATCTTTAATCTCAACGCCGAAGTGCTGGCCAACTTTGAGTACATGGAGAAAGCTGGCGCACCGATCTCGCAAACCATCCCGGCACCTGCCGAATATGCAGGCCTTGAACGCTTCGCCGCCCGTAAAAAACTGGTACAAGAAGCCACCGACCACGGCTGGTTGGACAAGATCGATCCCTATACACTCAAAGCCCCCAAAGGCGACCGCTCGGGCGTCGTGGTCGAGCCGCTGCTCACCGACCAGTGGTACGTCAGCATGGCCGAGCTGGCTAAGCCCGCGATTGAGGTGGTGCAGAACGGTCAGATCAAATTTGTGCCTGAGCAGTACAACAACATGTACATGGCGTGGATGAACAACCTGCAAGACTGGTGTATCTCGCGTCAGCTGTGGTGGGGTCACCGCATCCCGGCATGGTACGACGAGGCGGGCAATATCTATGTCGGCCGTGATGAAGCCGAAGTCCGTGCCAAACACAATCTGCCCGCCGACCTGACTTTGCGTCAGGATGACGATGTGCTGGATACGTGGTTCTCCTCGGCCCTGTGGACTTTCTCGACGCTGGGCTGGCCTGAGCACACCCCTGAGCTCAAGACCTTCCACCCGACTGACGTGCTGGTGACGGGCTTTGACATTATTTTCTTCTGGGTTGCGCGCATGATCATGATGACGCTGCACTTCGTCAAGAACGACGATGGCACGCCGCAGATCCCGTTCAAGACTGTCTATGTCCATGGCCTCGTACGCGACGGCGAAGGCCAGAAGATGTCGAAATCCAAGGGCAATGTCTTGGACCCGATCGACCTGATCGACGGGATTGACCTTGAGAGTCTGGTCGCCAAGCGCACCACGGGCCTGATGAAACCTGAAGACGCCCCCAAGATCGAAAAAGCCACGCGCAAAGAATTCCCCGAGGGCTTACAACCCTATGGCACCGATGCGCTGCGCTTTACCTTCTGCGCGCTCGCCAATACTGGCCGCGACATTAAGTTTGACTTGAAGCGTGTCGAAGGCTATCGCAACTTCTGCAACAAGATCTGGAACGCTACGCGCTTCGTCATGATGAACTGCGAAGGTCAGACGATTGGTCAAGAGATCCGCACCGACCTGTGGGAGTTGCCCGAACACTGGATCGTCAGCCGTCTACAGCGCACCGAAGCGGCGGTCGCGCAAGCCTTCGCCGACTTCCGTCTGGACCTCGTGGCACAGGCACTGTATGACTTCATCTGGACCGAGTACTGTGACTGGTACTTGGAGCTGACCAAACCCGTGCTGAATGGCGATGCCTCGGATGAACGCAAAGCCGAAGTACGTCGTGTCTTGCTGGCGACGCTGGAGACCAGCCTGCGTCTCTTGCATCCGCTGATGCCCTACCTGACCGAAGAAATCTGGCAGACCCTCGCCCCGATGATCGGCCGCAAAGAGACCGACAGCATCATGCTAGCGACTTATCCCGTCGTGAATACCGCCCGCATCAGCGAGCAGGCTGAAGCCGACATGGTCTGGCTGCAGAACCTCATCACCGCCGTACGCAATATCCGTAGCGAGCTGAATCTGGGTAATGCCCGCCTGCTACCGGTACTGCTGCAAAATCTGTCAGATGCCGAACGCGACCAGTTGAATCGCATTGCACCGCTGTTCAAGGCCTTAGCCAAGGTCGAGTCGCTGGAGATTCTCGACGCAGGCACCGAACCACCGCTGTCATGTAGCAATGTCGTAGCGCAAGTCAGTGTGTTCGTGCCCATGAAGGGTCTGGTTGATCCGAAAGCCGAGCAGGCCCGTCTACAGAAGGAAGTGGACAAACTGCAGAAAGCCGTCGATATGCTGGCGAATAAACTCGGCAATGAAGGCTTTGTCGCCAAGGCACCGCCTGCCGTCGTTGAAGCTGAGCGGTCGAAGCTTGCCGAGCAGCAGGAGCAACTGGGCCGCCTGCAAGTGCAAATGAAGCAACTCGAAGCGCTGTAAAGCGTATGCCTGAACGAAACCAGTAAAAAGAGCTGCCACATGGCAGCTCTTTTTTATCGCAACAGCGCGCATCTTAATTCTGCGAGGGAAATACCCCTTGCATCGCGATACACACCTCAAGCCCCAGCGAAGGCGGCTGGATGGGGATCGGCTGACCTTTACCTGCACTGCCGATTGTCCCGCCAGTCGTGCCCGTGATGGTGGCCCCCGACAGTGGCACCAGCGATGCATGATTAGACGTATACAGCAGCGGCGTAGTCGAACCCGTCACCGCGCCCGGCACATTGCCTGTGCTGGGCGTATTGGCCGTCCCGGCAGCCGAGCTGGCATTGACCGCGACCTGTAGCGCCGTACTGGAGCCGGTGAATGAATGACTATGTGCCGGCAGTTGCCCGACTGTGAGCGTCGTCGTCGCGGCACCCAGTTTTTGTCCGATCACCAGGTTGGAATTGCCCCCACCCGTGCCGGGTGCCACCATCACACGTCCGCGCAGATCGGGCAGGGCAAAGGTCGTGATGCCATCGCCGCCATAGAACGTGCCGTATAGCGAGAAAAGTGCAGCATTGGTATTGATCGCAAGCAGACTGCCATCCGCAGCATGGTAGCCCACAGGACAGAAGTTCGCCGCCAATATACACGTCTCACCGAGAAAAGGCGTCCCGCCGCAGGCATACGCCTGCATGCCCAAGGATGCCAGCACGACTGCCGACAGTCCCTTCACCACGGCTTTGAACCGGGTGTAACGCCTAGTCCCGCTGATATTGATGTTGTTCGTATTCATGGTCTTGTACATCGTATTTCTCCCTATATCGTTGCATACATCCCGCAAGCAGCATCCCAGAACAAGCTACCCCCTGATCTTAATTCCGCGAAGGAAAAATACCCGTCAGCGCGATACACATCGTCATCACCAGCGACGGCGGCTGGATCGGCACAGGCTGGCTACTCCCGGTCGCCCCCACCGTGCCGCTGAGCGTGCCCGTCGCTGTCACCCCACCCAGAGGCACATTACCCGGCCCTGCAGCATAGAGTTGCGGTGCGCCAGACGACGCATTGATCATGCCCAGATAGTTGCCACCAGCGGGTGTGCCCGACGTGCCGGCGGCGGTACTGGCATTCAGTGCCACCGTAAGCGGGGTGCTGCTCGGGGTGAAGACATGCGTATGCGCAGGCATTTGTGCCACCGTCAGCGTCGTGGTCGAAGATCCAAACGACTGGCCCTGCACGATGGCACTACTGCTATCGACCGCCATGCGCCCCTGCATATTCGGCAGGGCAAACGTGGTGGTGCCATTGCCTCCGTACATCGTGCCCAAGAGGGCAAATAAAGCCGCATTCTGGCTGATCGGCAGCAGTTGCCCATTGGCTGGCGCCCAGCCCTTAGGACAGAAATTAAAGCCTACTGTGCACAGCTCGCCCAGATATGGCGTGGACGCACAGGCATGAACGGCCTGCATGCCCATGCCCCATACCGCGATGGTGGCAACGATAGACTTCGTCGCTGTTTTAAGCGCTGTGGTATTGATCATCCTTGTGACATTCATCATCGTACGCATTGCATCTCTCCCCATGTGAATTGATTCCCTTAAAGCGCCTTAATTCTGTGTCGGGAAAATCCCTTGCAGCGCAATACAGGTCGTAAACGCCAGTGCAGGGGGCTGGGTTGATACAGGCCGACTGCCACCCACAGCGCTGAGGGTGCCATTGGTGTAGCCGGTCGCTGTGCCACCGCCTAGCGCCACAGGTGAGGCATTGGTGCCGGTATAGAGCAGCGGTGAGCCTGCCGAGGCATTCACGGCACCCAGATAGTTGACGCCATTGGTCGGTATTGCCGATGTGCCCGGTGCGGTGCTGGCATTGACGGTCATCTGCAGGTTGGTCGTGGTTGGGGTGAAGGTGTGGCTATGGACGGGCATTTGATTGGCGGTGAGCGTCGTGGTCGCTGCACCAAAGGATTCGCCTTCGATCACATTCGGCAGGCCCGGGCTTTGACCGACATCGACGATGACGCGGCCTTGCAGGTTTGGCAGGGCAAACGTGGTGGTGCCATTGCCGCCATAGGTGGTGCCGAGTAAGGCGAATAAAGCGGTGTTCTGGCTAATCGGCAGGAGCTGACCATTGGTCGGTGCCCAGCCCACGGGACAGAAGTTAAACCCGAATGTACAGACTTCACTCAAGAATGACTGATCCCCGCAGGCATATGCAGACTGTGCGCCGAGGCACAGCAATGCGGCGGACAAGAGTTTGGTCGTTGCACGCCTCTGTTTTGCTGCTGTTGTAATACGCATCGCATCTCTCCCCTGTGATGTTGATTCCCTGATATAGCTTGTAGATCAATGGTTTCTATCGAAACACGCACCCTCACATCACTGCCACAGACTTCGGGCTATCGATCACGCAGGCGTGTACGATCCATGGCATGCGTAAGCGCAGCAGGATGGAATGCCGTTGGTCGGATGTCGGGCGGTACTTGGCGCGTGTCTGGACATTTCAGATGCCTCTATTGCACACATCGCGGATGCTGATGGAGATGAGCACCGCGATTCAATTCCCCAGTTTTACTTACACCTCTAGCAGCAGAGGCTGTCAAATTTCTTAGAAGTATGTTTATATAATGAGCAAATTCTGGACGTTAGCTACGAGGTACGGGAGCGTACTGCACCACGGTCAAGATTTGCACAGTTAGTACAAATAGTGCGCTAAATCCGGCACAAGCGCAAGGAGATTCGGTTAGAAAGTAAACATCACGAGGTGGGTGGATCTGCAAAGCTCTAAGAATTATTGCTTGGCTATTCGTACAGCAAAAAATAGTTTAATTTCTTTGAGAATTAAAGAGTATAGCATTAAGATTAATTCATCTCCTGACCTCACAGCAACTGCTAGAGAACTTCATGTACGAAAAGATAGTTCAGACAAAATCTTACTCTGTCGCAGATTTCATAAAATGGCACAACGACAATGAATTAGAGCTTTCGCCAAAGTACCAAAGATCTAATGTTTGGAACGACAATGCAAAATCATATTTCATTGATACAGTTCTGCGCGGGATGCCAATACCTCCAATTTTCATTAGGCAAACAACGAACATTCACCTCGCAAAGGTTCTTAAAGAAATTATTGACGGACAACAGCGTTTACGAACTCTCATAGATTTCTATAACAATAAAATTTTCTTACTATCTGCCCACTCCGGATATGAAACTAAGAAAATATACTCAGAACTTAGTGATCTTGAGAAAGAAGAGTTCTTAAGTTACGACCTTCCCGTTCAGATCGTAAAAACTGATAAAGAGGAGAAAATCTATGAAATGTTTTCTAGACTTAACTCAAACAACTTCGTTTTAAACAAACAGGAACTACGTAACGCTAAATATTGGGGAGAATTCAAGTCAGCAGTCTACTCTGCAACCAATGAAATAAGGGGATTCCTAATTAACAACAAGGTCTTCAATGATCGCCAAATATCTCGCATGAAAGATTATGAGCTTGTTAGCAATTTATTAATTAACATTATATCTGGAATTGTTGACGGGAAAGATGGCACTATTGAGAAATACTACAAAGATTACGACCACAACTCTGAAATATGCGCTGATGCAAAATCAGAATTTAAGTACCTATTTGACCAATGCATTGATATTTTGGACGGCGAGGAGTTTGAATACTTTTCACGCCCCACATATTTATTTACTCTTTTTTCCATCATAAAATACCTAAATTTTGAAACTGATATATTAAAAGAAAAGCTACGCTCTCTCGAGTTTATGTTGCAAAATTGTGATGATAATCAACCACTTGATGAAAATTTACAATGGATTAATAAATTCATGGATCAACATAGTCGTCATACTACAGATAAAAGTTCTCGTGAAGAGCGTGCTAAAGCTTTAATGGATTATCTTTCATAATGATAAAATCTGAAATAGCTTCATGGAAGACCATCTTAGACTCTACTAAAAATGACCCTAGAGTCTTAGAGGCTGCCTTTTTGTCAATCTCTGTTGCTGTTGAAAGATATTTGACTGATGCTTTCTTGCACTTTTCTACAGACTCAACATCAAAATTAAGCAAATTCAGAAAAATAAAGATAGACTCAAAAGAGGATCTTTTTCACTTAATTAAAGGTGATTCTCAAAGATTTGTAGACTACTGGTCAGCGATCGGAAGATGTGCCCCAATTATTTTTACAAAAAATCCGTTCTCTTTAGTTTTTAGTGACATCCACATTAATCAGGTTCTGACGGAAATGAGGGCAACTAGAAATTTTTTAGCTCACAGAAGTGAAGAATCCAAAGATAAATATATCCGCACCACCCTATCTGGTGGAGCATACGTTGATGTTGGTATATACCTACTTAGCAAGAGGAAATCTGAGCAGCACAACAACTATGACAGAATATTAATTAGACTTACCCAAATAGAGGATATATTTGAGCATTCTGACATTGCATTAATAGTGGATAGTTCTATTTAACAGGTTTTATCTTCGTAAAAATAAAATCATTAACAACACCAAAAATCATACGTAAACATAAGTGTGCCTTACGGATTTTCACCCTTCCCACACTACCTTCCGCCTCTCCTCTGCCCACGCATCCGCGTGCGGCAGATATCTTGCCTCGATCACATTACGCTTGATCTTCATCGTCGGCGTCAGGAAGCCATTTTCCATCGTCCACTGATCTTTGACGACTACTGCAAAAGCCAGCTTCTCATGATCCTCCAAGCTCGCATTCACCTGATCCAGCAGATTCAGCAACTCCAGCGACAGCACATCCTGATCAACTTCCCCCTTTGCCAGCGCCTGCCGCGTCTCCAGCGACAGCATCAGCAGAATGAAGGGCTGCGGACGATTCGGCCCCGTCACACAGCACACCTCAAGCCGCGGATGATTAAACTTATTCTCGATCGGCGCTGGCGCCACATACTTACCCTTACTGGTCTTAAACAGCTCCTTCACCCGCCCTGTGATGCGCAGCCGCCCCGCCTCATCAAACTCCCCACGATCTCCCGTCCGGAAGTAACCATCCACCGTCAGATCCTCAGCCGTCTTCTCGGGCATCTTGTAGTAGCCCAGCATCAGACTCGGACTCTTCACCTCAAGCTCACCATTCGCAGCGATACGGCTCAGCGTCCCCGGCGTCGGACGCCCGATATAATTCACCCGCATCTCTCCACGCCGACACAGATGCGAATTGCCGAAGTCCTCACTCATGCCATACACCTCGAGCAACTCAAGGCCCAGCTTGCGATACCAGAGGATGATCTCGGCAGGCAGAGGTGCCGCACCCGTGAGCGCAAAGCGGATCTGATCGAGGCCGAGCTGCTTGAGGATTTTTCGCTTGATCAGACCGGAGATGATCGGAATCGCAAAGAGGATACGCTGCTTGGCAGGCGGCAGCTTATGATTGATCGCCAGGTAAAACTTGGTCCACAACCGTGGTACCGAGAAGAAAATCGTCGGCCGCGCACGCTGGATATCGGCCTGAAACGTCTCCAGCCGCTCCGCAAAGTAGACATGGAAGCCCGAGTACAAGGAATTGGTCTCGACCACCGCCCGCTCAGCCACATGCGCCAACGGCAGGTAGGACAGCATCCGCTCATCCTCGCTCACGCCCATCTCCGCCTGTAGCCCCACCATGCCGCCCGTCATACTACGGAAACAATGCATCACCCCTTTGGGCTTGCCGGTACTGCCCGAGGTATAGACGATGGTCGCCAACGCCTCAAGGCTACGCGGGATGATGTCGCGGATCGGAGCATACTTCGTGATCAGGTCCTGCCATTGCACGGCACCCGGCAGATCCTGCAGCGGTGCCATCGGCAGCGCCAGTGTGGGCAGCACAGGGAGATGATCCTTCAGCTCATGCCAGCTATCGGTAGTGCCATCCATCTTGCCCACGATCAGCAGGCGTGCGGCGCTGTCCTCAAGGATATAGTTCGCCATCTCGGCATTTAAGGTCGGATACAGTGGCACGCTGACATGACCCGCCATCCAGATCGCAAGGTCCGCGATGATCCAGTGGGCGCTGTTCTTGCCCAAGATCGCGATATTACTGCCGTTCGGAAAGTCCAGCGAGCGTATGTAGTTGGCGATCCGCCGGGCCTGATTGGCCACCTCGCGCCATGTGTAGTCGGTGGTACGGCCATTGCCTTCGGGCTGCGTCAGATAGACGGTATCGGGTTTAGTACGCTCCCAGTGCAGCAGGCAGTCGATCAAATTTTGACGCGGGGTGTTGGTATCGGAGGCCGTATTGGAGGTCATGCGCTCTATCCTTGACGATGGGTGTTATTTTTTTTAACAGATACAGATTTAGCGCAGGCAGACCTGCCACGTCAATGTCGGATGTGCTCAGATTTGTCAGGCATGCACGGCCATACAGATTGTTTAATACCGTCTAACACCCTCAAAAATCGAGAAATACGATATCGGTTCAAAACTTGCATGGCTCGGATCAGACATCTGCAAAATGTCACAAAAATCAGCGACTCTCATGAAAGAAAATGCATGACGAATGCAGGTTTTTTCTTTATATTTTGCAATTAATTAAACACAGAAACGGATTGAGTATGTTTAAGAAAATCACCTTCATTGGACTGGCGCTGACGGTCGCTCAGGCAGCCTTTGCCGATCCGGTCCCCCCCAAGATTGAGGCCACCCTCAAATCTTTTGACCCCGCCACGGTCACACTGGATGGCGGCACGCTCAAGACGGTGTTTAACAGCAAGATCATGACACAGGCGCTCTTTCAGAATTACATCATCCACGGCGTCTGTGGCGCGCTTGCAGCAGAGCCGAAAGCCACAGGCAAAGCCAAGAAAACCGAGCCCGAGATCACGCAGGCCGAAGCCAAAAACCACAGCGACATCACCGGCTACGCCATGCCCAATATCAGCGATGCCTGCGGCGATCTGGCCAAACTCACCACGCCTGCCGACATTGAACTTTATTTCCACCGCCATGCCCAGATCTGTGTCAACGGCAACCCCTGCCGTCCACGCCAGCTCGGCGAACGCATGCCCGGCGAGCTGTAAGCGTCATCAACTTGACCAACGCGATATATGTAATCGCCCATCATGACCACAGAGATTGTTCTGCGGTCATGATTGACTTTATCAGTGTCAGGCTTTTAGTTACCCACTTTGAGCTGTCCACCTTTACCCAGACCGCCTTTGACCTGTTGGGCCTTGTAATTACGTAGCGACTTGACCATGTTATTGTACGAGTCCATAAAAGCCGCTGCGATCAGCTTGCCCTGCGCAGTGTTCTGATAGCCGCCCAGCGCACCGCCACCATTACGGCCCAAAAGTCCAGCCATTCCCATAAAGTCGGTCTTAGAGGCATTGCCTTGAGACGCCGCGATCTGCACGCCCGAGCGGTTGTCGATCAAGGTCAGCATGGTTGACGCCTGACGTGACTTGGTCGCAGCCCCGATACCCGCAATCGCCTGCCCGGTAAAGCCACCGATCAGACCACCGATGGCACCTGACACACCACCGGCATTGTCTTCATTAAAGATGACTTCGGGGCTTAAACCATAGTCGGACGAGACCATCTGGCCTTTGCCATACTTGCTGCCTTTACGCAGTTCGCCGGAGCTTTCAAGCGCACGCTCACGGGCCATGGCATTCATCCCTGCCGCGCTGCGCTCGACCACCACAAAGCAGTTCGACTGCTGGATCATCAGGCGCAGCAAGGTCGCAGTCGGCGGCAGATGGTATTGGCCCGTCACAATGGTGTACCAGCCGGCTTCCTGATTTTCGATCAGTGAAATGGTGCCGAGCGGCGCATCGCAATGCTCCAAGGTCGCATTGGCGCCGCTGGAGGCACTGCCGCCGGCACTGCCTGTCGCGACGTTGGTTGGATCATTGCCGCCCATGGTGATACCATTGCCTGCACAGGCACTCAGCAGCAAAGCCGCTGCGGTCAGGGTGAATGTGTGTTTAATTTGCATGATAAACCTGTCAGTATAAGTGTCCTAGTCGATATTGATTTCCCTACATGAGCAAGCACTTAGCTATATCTACTCCATCTGCCTGCACACCGACTTATCTTCTGGTAAAATTACATAAATAGCAATATTTATCCTGAAACACTGTAAGAAGCAATCTCACATCCAACGAATACATCGCATGTCATCCATGTATGACATCAAAAGCAACGGGGGATGGTTGCATTATTTTTATCAATCAATTTAAATAAGTCATTCGTAGCAAGCTTTATAAGCCCTCCAGCGATAAAGACAACTATTTCATATGCATTTTCTATCCCGCACAGCGCTCGTAGGCCCCCTCACAGTTCGTTTGATTTTCCTATGGCTGGTCCTGCTACCTTGGACCTCAAGTGACGCGGACAGTAAACCGCAGTACAACATCAAAGAAGACGAAGCCTTTACCGGTACAAACATTCGTGAGAACGAAGTGATCTCACATGATCAGGTTCCGATTAACGAACGCTACGACGAATTGAGCGATGGCGAAAAAGCCATCGTGCGCAACTGGTTCTCTCATTTAAGCGCAGCAGATGAGCCGCCTTATCCCGCAGCAGGCTTAAAACCCATCCTCAACACCATGCGTCTGGGTGAAGAAAAACTACGTGAGCAGGGCCAACTGAAACTACTGGCGACCATTGACGCCGATGGCACGGTCAGTCAGGTGCAGATCATTCACGCACCTAGTGAAGAGTGGGGACAGTTTGCATCACGGGTACTCCTTCTGACCAAATTCAAACCCGCCCTCTGCAGCGGCACGCCTTGTCCAATGGATTTTCCGTTTGAAATGCGCTTCAAGATCCGCTGGTAAGCCGGGGGCTAGGCTCATAGCCATTGCTCGGCCTATAATGCCCTTATTGCACATATAACGGCTGCGGATGCCATACATGATTCTGGAACAATCTCTTCCCTCTCTTGATGATTCCTCGCCGCGCCCTTTTCAGGGTGGACGCATGCTGATCACCAGCCAGCAACTCATTGACGCCGCATTGACGCTGGTCGGGCCACATCGCAGCATCTCCTCTTTGAGCCTGCGTGAAGTCGCCAAAGCTGCCCATATCGCTCCCAACAGCTTCTATCGCCATTTTCGTGATATTGATGAGTTGGCGGTCGCCCTGATTGAACAGGCGGGAGCCTCGCTGCGTGAGATTTTTAGTGCAGCACGTCAGCGCTCCACCGACGGCAAGAGCGTGATCCGGATGTCGATTGAGATTTTTATGGCAGAGCTGCACCGTGGACAGGGTTTCCTGCCCATCCTGCTGCGAGAGGGTCGTGTGGGGTCCGAGGCTTTTAAAGCGGCTGTGGAGCGGCAACTCTGCTTCTTTGAAGATGAACTGGAGCAGGATTTGATCCGACTGGAAGCCGTGAGCGGTCATACGCTGCAGGAACCCCATGTGGCGGCTCGTGCCATGACCCGGCTGGTGTTCTCGATGGCCAGCAAAGCCATGGATGCTGCATCTACTGAGCAGCAACAACTGATGGATGAAATGGTGGTGATGCTGCGCATGATCATGCTCGGTGCCCGCAGGATTAGTCCCGAGACACGCAAGGAACCCTAATGCCAGCAATCGTCCGCCATATCCTAGTCAAAACACGCGAAGAAGCCGAACGGCTAAAAGCAGAGCTGGCTCAGGGTGGCGACTTTGCCAAACTCGCCCAGAAACACTCGACCTGCCCCTCCGCCAAGCGCGGCGGCGAGCTGGGTGAGGTGAAAAAAGGTCAATTGGTCAAACCCATCGATCAGGTGGTCTTCAGCAAAGCCGAACGCGTGGTGCATGGCCCCGTGAAAAGCAGCTTTGGCTTTCATCTGGTCGAGATCAAATTCCGCTACTGATCCCGCATCCCCCTGCGTCAACGCAGAACCGAAGGCAAATGCCTTCAGCCCGCCCGCGCCAGTGCAGGTACCGAACGCCGATACCCATCGACAAAATACTCCAGTTGATCAATGACCCAATCCAGACTACTCATATCATGCTCATCGGCCATGGTAATGAGTCGATCGAGCAAGACATCCACTTCTGCCAGCGGATAGGATTTCTCAAAAGCGTGCATGATGCGTGGATGATCGGTCGCCTGAATATTGTCCCCATCGATTAACAGTTCTTCGTAGAGTTTCTCGCCCGGACGCAAGCCCGTATATCGGATCTCGATATCGCCAAACGGATTCTGCTCGTCTTTGACCTGCAGGCCACTGAGGAAAATCATCTGGCGGGCCAGATCCTGAATGCGGATCGGCTCACCCATATCCAGCACAAAGACATCACCACCGCGACCCATGGCCCCAGCCTGAATCACCAGTTGCGCAGCCTCAGGGATGGTCATGAAATAGCGGGTGACTTCGGGATGTGTGACGGTAATGGCATTACCTGAGGCAATCTGCTGACGGAAGAGCGGGACCACCGAGCCGGACGAGCCCAGTACATTACCGAAGCGGACGATACTAAACTGCGTGCGAACTCCGGGCTGCGCCGCGAGGCCCTGACAGACCAACTCAGCCATGCGCTTGGATGCGCCCATGACATTGGTCGGACGCACGGCTTTATCGGTCGAAACCAGCACAAAAGTCTCAACGCCCGCATCCATGGCCGCACGTGCGCAACGCGCAGTACCCACGGCATTATTTTGCAGTCCTTCAAAGGGGTGCTCTTCGACGATCGGCACATGCTTATAGGCCGCCGCATGATAGACCGTCTGTACACGGTACTGCTTCATCACAGCGAGCATTTTTTTCTGCTGCAGCACATTGCCTAGGATCGGCACGATGGGCACATCGGTCAGCCGGCGTAGCTCCTGTTCCACGCTATACAGCGCAAACTCCGAAAGCTCTAGCAGAATAATTTTTTTCGGCTGGTTCTTGACGATCTGACGACACAGCTCACTGCCGATTGAGCCGCCTGCACCGGTGACCATGACCACTTTGCCCAAGAGATTTTTGGTCAGCAGATGTTCATCCGGTGGCACCGGATCACGGCCCAAGAGATCCATGATATCCACATCACGGATATCCGAGACCGAGATTTCACCGTTCAGCAGTTGGCGTACGCCGGGAAGTTCGCGGACCTTGACATGGACATTGGCCTGCTCCAACTGTCGGATCACTTCACGACGTCGGGCACGACCGGCTGAGGGCATGGCAATCAGCACCTCATCCAGCCTGAGCCGCTGACTCAGGCGCGCGAAGTGTTTGCCGGAGATCACCTGCAGACCCTGAATCTGGTGTCCGATCAGACTTGACTTATCGTCGAAAAAAGCGACCGGCAGGTATTCATTGGAGTGGCGCAGAGCAGCCGCCAGCTGACGTCCAGCCGCACCCGCGCCATAGATGCCAACGCGTTTGAGCAGATGATGACTCTGCATGGTATACCGGACACTGAAGCGGATAAGCCAGCGACTACTCCAGACCCAGATAAACATCAGAAAACCAAACATGAGCGGAATGCTCATTGGAATGGTCATCGACGTACAAAAGAGGATGACGTAGAGGCTTAAGACCACCAAGAGAACAGCCAGAATCAACTGACCCAGCAGCTTTTCATCAAAGCTGCGCACCACCGCACGGTAAATCCCGCACAAGGTGAGCGCCGTGCTGCCGAGCATGATGCAGACTAATGGCCAAAAGGCCATGCCACGCATGACCTCCGCATGAAAGTTACCCAGACGTAATACATAGCAGGACCACAAGAGCACCGGCAATACCAGTGCATCAATAATGGTCAACCCCCAGCGCTTGTATTGTCTTGGTACTTGAGACAAGTAATTGACGAATTCGCGCATAGCCCCATAGGCGTTCCGCTGTTCACTCACAGGTGAAACATCGAAACGCTTTATTCCCTGAATGTGCATGTTTTGACCGTCCGATTAACGAGAATCGCCGCGGCCGCTTCACTCACGGCCCTGTCGGTATCCTTTCTCAACAGGTGAACACCCATGAGTGTTCTGCTTAAAACAACTACACAGACCAACGCTTAGGAGTTTCTTCCCTCTCCAGCCGCTTACAGTCTTTACATCTTTCGCCGACACTCCGGATCTCGGCTATGCCGGATTATAGTGACTGTATGATCAATGAGCAATCGATCCTGTCAGCAAAATTGCTGATATGGTCTGCTCGATATCATCAGGAGTGAGCGTAGGATGGACCAAAAACATCACACTACTGTCACCGAGCGCCTGCGCATTCGCCAAACGTGCTTGAGGACGCCATGGTGTGCCATCAAACGCCTTCTCCAGATATACCTCAGAACACGACCCGCTAAAGCACGGCACACCGCGCTCCGTAATCGCCTGAATCACTCGATCACGATCCCAGCCAGCGGCCAGTTTACTCTGATCAATGAAGGCATAGCATTTATAGTAGGCATGCTCAAAATCCGCCGAAGGCTCAGGCACACGAAAAATCCCGGCCTCTCGACAGGCATTCAACACACGGGTGGCATGCGCAAGGCGCGTCTTGCGCCAGTCTGCCATGCGCTTGAGCTGAATGCGGCCGATGGCGGCCTGCATCTCCAGCATGCGCCAGTTGGTGCCAAACGATTCATGCAACCAGCGGAAGCCGGGTGCGTGCGCTTTGTGATAAACGGCATCCCAGCTTTTGCCGTGATCCTTATAGGACCACATGGCTTTCCACAGCGCCTCGTCGTTGGTGGTGACCATACCGCCTTCACCACCCGTGGTCATGATCTTATCCTGACAGAACGACCACGCACCGACATGGCCGATCGAGCCTGCTGCACGGCCTTTATAACTTGCGCCATGTGCCTGGGCACAGTCTTCGATCACCTTGAGGCCGTGTGTGTCAGCCAATTGCATAATCGGGTCCATATCACACATCCAGCCTGCCAGATGCACGCAGATGATGGCTTTGGTGCGCGGCGTCAGCACCTGAGCGATGCTCTCTGCGGTAATATTCTGTGAGTCCAGATCGACATCAGCAAAGACCGGAATCGCGCCCGCCGTGACGATGGAACTGGCTGAAGCGAGAAAGGTTCTGGAGGTCACAATCACCTCGTCACCAGCACCTATGCCCAGTGCCTTGAGCGCCAGATCCAGCGCCACCGTGCCATTAGTCAGTGCAACCGAATATTGAGTGCCGCACCACGCAGCAAACTCCTGTTCAAACAGCCGACATTCCTGACCCGTCCAGTAATTGACTTTATTGGACATCAGGACTTCAGTCACTGCCGCCGACTCTTCAGCCGTAAACGACGGCCACGGGGCAAAACGCGTATTCAACATGTTACGTTCCTTAAAAAAACTCTCAAGCGTCCTGCACTCCAATGCGACGCATGTATCTTTAGCGCGATCAGCCCTTGACCAGCGGCCGCGCCGGATTACCCACCACGACCGTACCTGCTGGCACGCTGCGAGTGACGACCGCGCCCATCCCGACCACGGCACCGCGACCGATGATGAGCGGACGATCCGGCGTGCCTTGCTTGATCACGGCACCGGCGCCAATATAGGCATGGTCTTCGATATGAATATTGCCATTACAGCGCACACCCGGTGCAAAGGTGACAAAATCACCGATCACGCAGTCATGCTCGACATAGCTATAGAGATTGGCATGAAAATGCCTTCCGATCCGGATATTGGAGGTGAGCGTGACAAAAGGACTCAAGAGCGCCCCCTCACCGACCGTCACTTCATCCATGATCACGCAATTGCTCGCCTGTATCGACCAGCTCTGCACCCCATCCTGTGTCAGGCGGGTCGCGATCTTCTCGCGGACCTGACTGTTGGCAATCGCAATGCCGACCCAGCGCGCCGAGGCCGCTTCGCTGAGAAACGCTGCATAGCTCAACACACGCTGACCATTCACGAGAGGCGCAACGTTCGCACCATCATCAATAAAGACCAGTCGATCCAGCCCGATGCCCTGTGCGACGATCCACTCACGTGCCAATGGCATGATGCCACGACCGCAGCCGCTAGCGCCATATACCGCATACAAAGGCTGCGCGTTTAAAAGCTGGTCACTCATGAGACGCTTCTGGTCGGGTAGCCGATCCGGTAAATTTAGAGACGGTCGCTTCGCCTTCGGCACTGATGCCATCACGCACCAGCACTTTTTTGACTGTACCGAACATGATCTTGAAATCCAGCAGCAGCGAGCGATGCTCGACATACCAGGTATCCAGCGCAAACTTGTCTTCCCAACTGATGGCATTGCGACCATTGATCTGGGCATGGCCCGTGATGCCGGGACGCACCTCATGCCGCCGTGCCTGCGCAGGCGTATAAAGCGGCAGGTATTCCATCAAGAGAGGACGTGGTCCAACCAGACTCATCTCGCCTTTAAGCACATTCCACAACTCAGGCAACTCATCCAGACTCGACCCGCGCAACCAGCGACCAAAAGGCGTCAGACGCTCGGCATCCGGCAAGGGATTGCCTTTGGCATCATAAGCATCGCGCATGGTACGAAATTTCACCATACAGAACGGCTGTCCATGCAAACCCGGGCGTACCTGCCGAAACAGCACCGGCGAGCCCAACTTGATCCGGATCAGGATTGCCAACACCCCGATCACCGGACTCAAGAGCACCAGCGCCACACTGGCCAGCACGACATCACACACACGCTTCATCACTTCAATTCCGATCCTAAATTCCAATCATCGCCAAGAGTTTGTCATTGACGACGTGCGCATCAAACTCTCTACGGGCTATCTCATAGCTCGCATCGCCCATGCGCCGCACCTCAGCAGGGTGCTCGACACAATACACCATCTTGTCCATCAGTGCCGCAACCGACCACGGCGGGACGAGAAAACCATTCACGCCATCCTGTACTGTCTGCCGGCAGCCCGGCACATCGGTCGTAATGACCGCACGCCCGATTGCCATCGCCTCCTGCGTACTGCGCGGGAAACCTTCACGATAAGACGGCAGTACAAAGACACTGGCGCGCGTCAGCCATGCGCTGACATTATCCACCTGTCCGGGATAGATGACCGTACCCTGCTCCACCATCTCGGCAAGCTCCTGCTCACTCAGGGCACCCGGATGATGTGGGTCCAACTGCCCCAGCACGACGAAGCTCACCTCTGGGTAGCGGTCTTTGACGATACGGGCGGCCTTGAGATACTCATGGATGCCTTTTTCTTTCAAGAGGCGCCCGACAAAGATGAACGTACAAGGCTGCGGCTCAAGCGGCGTATAGGGATACTGCGCGAGATCCAGACCGATGCCACCCAAGACATCGACCTTGGCGGCGGGCAGCCGGTAGCGATCGACCAGATCGACCACATCATCCTGATTCAGAAACACCACCCGATGCAGATAACGGAAAACGATACGATAGAGATTGATCTGGACGGTCTGAATCAGAGAGGCTTTCAAAGAGATGCCTTCCGGTTGTCCGGTAAAGGCATAACCCAGTCCCTCCAGCATCGCCACCCGATACGGCACACGCGCATAAGCTGCAGCAAAAGTGCCATAAATCACCGGTTTAACAAAATACGACAGCACCATATCAGGACCGATGCTTTTGATTTTCTGACAAAGTTTATAAATCGTCAGAATCTCTGCCAGCGGATTTAAACCGCCTCGGTCCAGCTGATAATCGACCGGTATTGCACCCAGCGCCTGCACTTTAAGCCGCGAGTCCGCATTATAATCCACGGCAAAAGCATAAACGGTATATCCCCGAGCAACCAACGCCTGAATTAACTCAGACCTAAATCCATATACACTCGAGGCAATGGTCCCAATGAGGACGATAGTTTGCATGCTTATTCCAACAGATCTGGTCGATTCTATAATATCGCCGCTATATTAATTCCCTTCCATGAACATCTGATTTCGATAATGCCAATCCCATCGCATTTAACATCACGCCATTCACGCGATTCACATCAAAACGGGATTCCGCCAATGCCCGCGATGCCAGCCCCATATCGATGACCAGTTTCGGTGACTGAATAAAACGCTCCATCGATTCCGCCAGAGCCGCTACGGATTTAACCGGCACCAGATACCCGTTGTAGCCGTCCTGTACCGTTTCCCGACAGCCTGGGGCATCGGTGGTGATGATTGCCTTACCCATCGCCATCGCTTCAAGCACACTGCGTGGCGTGCCTTCCCGGTACGACGGCAGCACATAGACCGAGCACTGCCGAATGGCTGGACGCACATCATTCAACTTTCCCCAATATACCAGACGCTGATCCTGAATCCACTCATCCAGCTCCGCTTGGTCGATGGCATTGGGGTTTTCGTCGATCCAGCCGACCAAATGAAAGGTCACTTGCGGATACTTAGCCTTGATCAGATGGGCGGCCGCCGCATATTCGCGCACGCCCTTATCCCCTAAGAGCCGGGCGATCAGCAAAAATTGCACGGGAGCTGCTGGATCCGCTGGTGTCGGATCCGGCGCATATTCCACGGTATTGACGCCTGAGCCTTTCACTACCACAGAGGCATGCTCAGGCTGCAGGATCTTGAGCTGGCGAAACAGTGCCAGATCGTCGGGATTCTGAAAAAACACCACCTCGACTTGCTTTAAGGCATAAGCATATAGCTGAAACAGCGCCCGCTGAAAAAAGCTCGGCGCATGCTCCTGCTCACCCACGGCAGAAAACGCATAGCCCAGCCCCGTGATCAACGCAAAGCGGTGCGGCACACCGGCAAAATAAGCCGCAATCGCCCCATAGATCACTGGTTTGATGGTATATCCCAGCATATAGTCCGGCTTGATGCGCCGCATGAGGCGATAGAGTGCCGATAAAGTCCAGCCGTCCGCCAGCATATTCAAGCCGGTGCGCTGCATATAGAGATCATGCACCACGTATCCACGTGCCTCAAGGGCCTGCCGGATGGCCGACGTCGGTCCCAGTCCCGGTGCTGCGACATGGACTTCCAGCCCCGTCGCCGCCAGTGCTGCCAGCAGTGCACCCCGAAACTGCAAAATCGAATCGGGATAACTGGCTACCACGAGAAATTTCATGTCAATGCCTTTCCTTGTTGCCATAACTCGGCATACCGCGCTGCCACCACATGCAGTTGAAACTGCGATTGCACCACCGCAATTGCCTGCTGAGAGCGAGCCTGACGCTCAGCCTCATCGGCTGCGGCAAAACGTAATACTGCATCCGCAATCGCTGCCACATCCCTGCGCGGCACGACCATGCCAGAATCTCCAATGATCATTCGTGCGTCCCCGACATCAGTTGCGACACACGGCACGCCGGTCGCCATCGCCTCAACCAGCACATTGGGAAAACCCTCCGTGATCGAAGTCAGTAGCAAGAGGTCGATCCGCTGATAAAACGCCGCCATATCCGATACATGACCACACAGCTCTACCCGGCTCATATCAATCGCATGTTCATGGATCAGCGCCATGATCTCGGGGTTGTCGAGCGACACCCCGGTCCCGGCAATACAAAACTCGATATCCGCACGCTGGCTCTGAATCTGTGCGATGGCCGCAAACAAATACGGAAAGCCCTTGGCATGGTGATAGCGACCGGCAAATCCAACGCGCAGTGGCGAATGATGAAAAGACCGCGCCGTCTGATGGGCAGGCAGCACCACGCCATTCGGGATCACCAGCGACTGCCGTGGCTTAAAACCAAACTGCGCATGCTTCTCTAAGCCCGACTGCGCACAGTAGACCACCACATCCGGCTCACGCGACAGCCATTTGGACAAGCGCAAGGCGACCTTGGTGCTGCGTGACTCCTCATCGGGTGAGTCCAGCGAATGACGAATACCCCAGTACAGTGGTGGCTGATGACGCAACCACGGCCGGACCATGGATGCAAAGACATTGGCATGGTACATCCAGCCCTGAATCGCATCCGGCTGGATCTCTGTGATTAGGCACTTGAGGCGCCAGAGTACCGGCACGGTATTAATCAGATTCCAGCCCAGCGCGACCGATCCGGGACAGCGCTGCAGGGTATCCTGATAAAGCGTAGAGAAGCCCATCAGCGCCACGATCACATGCTCATGCTGCGGATTACCCGCCACGACTCGCGACAGCGCCCGCTCGGCACCGCCCGCACCGGCATAGTTGGTGATCACATGAAGGATTTTCATGGCATTACATGCCTCGCTCAGCCAGCCACGCCTGCAGCATGATCACCGCCCAGAGCTGGCTGCTGTAGTCCACCTGCCCTTGCACATGCTGCTGCCACAGTTGCTGGATCATGCGCGCATCCAGCAGCCCTTGCTGGTTCAGGCGCACCGGGTCCAGCATTGCACCCGCCCACTCCTTCAGCTCGCCCCGAAGCCAGTTGCCCAGCGGGATGCCAAAACCCATCTTGGGTCGGTCGATCAATGACGACGGCACATACTGGTACAACACCTGCCGCAGCAGCCACTTGCCCTGATCGCCGCGTACCTTCTGCGACAGTGGCAGACGCCAGGCAAACTCGGCGATGCGGTGATCCAGAAGCGGAATACGCCCCTCCAGACTGACCGCCATCGCAGCACGGTCCACCTTGGTCAGAATATCGCCCGGCATATAAGTCAGGGTGTCATGCATCATCATGACATGGGTAAAATCTTTCAGATCAAAGCGATAATCATGCTGATAGCGGTTGGTCGAACCCAGTACCACCGCACGCGGATTGCGCCAGCACATCATCAGCAGGCAGTAAAGCTCATACTGATTGTGTGATGACAACAATGGCGCAAACAGCTTGAGTTTGCTGGCCGTCAGAGGCAGCCCTGTCGCCTTGCTTGCCACTTTTGCAGCGATATCCAGTAAATAAAACGGCATCTTCTCCAGGATCAAACGAATCAAGCGCCGCATGGGCACTTTACCCAGCTTACTATTAATCTCCGGCCCCACGAAATAGCGCGAATAGCCACCAAACAGCTCATCCCCGCCATCCCCGCTCAGACAGACCGTCACATGTTCCCTTGCAATCTGGCTCACCAGATACATCGGAATCTGTGACGAATCAGCAAACGGCTCGTCATACATCGCCCCGAGTTTGGGCACCACCGCCAGCGCATCCCGTCCAGAGACATAGCGCTCAGTATGATCGGTACCCAGATGCTTGGCCACCGCCGCAGCATGCTCGGCTTCGTTATAGCCCTGAATATCAAAACCAATCGAAAACGTGCGGATCGGCACATCCGACTGCTGCTGCATCACTGCCGACACCACCGAGGAGTCGATCCCGCCCGACAGAAAGGTCCCGAGTGGCACATCTGCCACCATGCGCAATCGGACCGAATCCTTGAGCAGACGATCCAGCTCGCTGATCGCCTCTTCATCCGACATCGGCACAATTTGCCGCTGAGACTGCTCGGCAATCGTCTGGATATCCCAATAGCAGTGCTCACCAACGATGCCGCTTTTCGGCGACCAGACCAGATAGTGTGCTGGACGCAACTTACGTACACCCTGATAAATCGACCACGGTGCGGGGATATAGTTATATTTCACATATTCCGCCAGCGCCTCACGATCAATGGAGCGCTCAAATCCCGGATACTGCTCAATCGTCGTCAGCTCGGACCCAAACACGATCCGCGACGCAGGCGCATGGAAATACAGCGGCTTCTCGCCAAAGCGATCCCGCGCCAGAATCAGCACCTGCTCCGTGCGATCCCATACGGCAAAGACAAACATCCCGTTCAAAAGCTGAAGCGTACGCTCGACACCATAAGCCTCAAATGCAGCGAGCATCACCTCTGTATCCGAGTGACCACGCCATGCCATCGTGCCGGTCTGCTCCAGCTGTGAGCGGATCTCGCGGAAGTTATAAATCTCACCATTAAAAGCAATCATATAGCGTCCAGAAGCAGACGGCATTGGCTGATGACCCGCCGCCGACAGATCCAGAATCGACAGGCGACGATGCCCCAATGCCATGCCGGCTTCCACCCAGACCCCTTCATCATCTGGCCCCCGATGAATGATCGGGTGCAGCATGTTTTTCAATACCGCAGGTGCCTGATCCGCGTCCAGATGCTGATCAAAAAAACCGGCCAATCCACACATATTTCTATCCGAATTAATTCACTTAAATGGTCAATAAGGGGCGATCTGCCTTGCGGTAAATCGAGACAAACGCAAAGGTAATCACAAAGACATACTGCTGCAGAATATCGTGCGCAAACATTCCCCACAACAGAACGCACAGACAAGCCGCCCAAAACTCACGCTTGGACTTAAAGACTTCATACACCAGCAGCAAATAAATCGTCAGACCAATGACACCATAATCGACCAACATGGCCAAATATTGATTATGACTTAACTGATCCGAACCACTACGCAGAAGTGCATTCGTGCCACTACCGTACAGCGGACTATTACTAAATAAATCAAGCGAGAGCTTGATCAACCCATAACGGGAATCGGACTGTACGCTTTGCCCGACATCTTTACCTTCAAGAAAAGATACACGATCAGCATACTGGCCCAAGTCCACTACATCAGACAAATATTCAAAAACAACGCCGAGCACCGTCACTAGAAAAACCAGCGTTCCCGTGAATACAACACCAGTTTTGGTATCAATCGTGCGATTTAGCAAGAAGAATATATACAAGGCAAACCACACCAACACACCACCACGTGACAACGTCAGAGCAACACCGATCAGACAAGCACTGACAAACCAAATCCGGTATCGATTGGACAATGATGATGTAGAGATGGCCATAGCCAATAAAATCGCGGCGGCCGCATTATTTGGATTCACATAGAAACCCGCTGCACGGACACCAAAACCATCCACGATCTGAAAATATTTATCCTGAAAGAAGAAGTCCAGAATATTCGAGCCTACTGCCAGCAAAGCCCCAATCACGAATATCGGCATGACTTTATATTTATTTTCATACGAAATCGAAAAAAATACCAAAGTGCCCAGCAACAACATGAATGTTTTAAAACTATTGGTCGTTACATCGCCAAGCCCGCCGACATCGCCAAGGATCGCCTCCGACCACCCCCCCATCAGATATAGAATAAAATATAATCCGACGAATCCTATCGGATACCTCATCTTATTCGGATTGATCAGTGCATAAAGCGCAACGAATCCGATATAGGTATAGTTCAGAAAAGGTAATATCGCACTGCCGCCAATTCCACTGAGATAAACCGGAACATTTAAATAAAGCTGTATGACAAAGCCACACAGAATCAGAAATACTAATCTATTCATGGCTACTCACAAACAGACTCATATATTGGCTCATCGTCGTTTCAGCCGTATAAGGCAATACATTTGCCGCCATAGCATGAATATCCGGCACAGCAGCTTGATCTAATACCGTGATGATCGCCATCCTCATTGCCTCGACATTCCCACTTGGCACTAGCACCCCTAAACGCCCATCCTGCAGAATCTCTCTGGGCCCACTCGGGCAATCCGTTGAAATCACAGATGCACCTAACGCCATGGCCTGAATGAGCGCCCCAGGTAATCCCTCCCAGCGTGAGCTCATCACATATAAATCACAGCGCGCCATATAGCGAAACGGATTAGGATCAAACCCCTGTAGACTCACCACAGCCTCTAGATTCAGATCCCTAACCATCTGCTCAAGTGACGCCCGCTCCTCACCTTCACCCAAAATCATGAGCCTCACTGGCTTTATTTGCACGACTTCAGCAAATGCATGGATTAGCAACTGATAATCTTTAGCTTGATTGAGCCTACCTACAGCCAGCATCACTGGGCAAGACCGCTCATCGACAAACCAAGGATGCAACAACTCCTCCTGAGCCCGCTCATAAAGACTGGGCGAAACGACAGGATTGTAGATCACCCTCATATGAGGCAGCGAAACCCGCAAATAGCGTTCCAGATCATCAGCTACACCATGCGATACCGTCACGACATGGCTCGCACGCCGATAGACGTAGCGCATCAGGACTTGCAAGGCGGTTTTTTTCAGGCGAGTTAAGTGCTTCAGATTGATACTGGGCGTACTGACTTCACGCACGATCAAACGACCTTTAAAGCCCGCCCATTTGGCCGCAAAATAACACATGATATTGGTATGTGTCTGGCTACTGATCAGGACATCCGGACTGGTTTTAGACAGCCAGGCAGGCAGCATGCGCATTAAATTAACGACACGATCACAATCAAAATCAACCAGCTCAACTGCCGGACAAACTTCAGGCTTTAGACGGCCCTTATCTCCTCTGGTCGATGCAACAACCAAAGTCAGCCGATAATCCCGCTGCATCGCCAAGTTATTTGCCAAAGCGATGACCGTGCGCTCAGCGCCACCAGCTCCCAGCGTCGGAGAAACTAAGACGATGTGTGTCATGATTCACTCTAAATTCACCAACTCAATATGTCGTACGCGCAATCACGGCACAGACACACTTTCCTAGAACCAGACCAGCCCTTCACCATTGAAGAGTGCAATCACACGTTCATAGTGTTTTACACGCGACACCATCTGATCCGAAAATGATTTGTCGATATTGCCGAACCACCTCCCCCAGCTCGAACCGGGCAACATCAACACGCCGGGGCTGAGAACCGGAAACCTGCATAAGGCTTTCGGCAATGGCACATTTCAAAGCCGCAGAATCATTCATGGGCACCAGACGACCGTATTTGCCATCTGCCAGTATTTCGCGGGGCCCACTCGGACAATCCGTCGAAACCACCTGCGCCCCCAATGCACCTGCCTGAATCAAGGAGCCAGGTAAACCTTCCCAACTTGAACTCATCACATACAAATCACATCGCGCCATATAGCGAAATGGATTCACCTCAAACCCCGGCAAACTGACCACATCACTCAAATGATGATCAGCAATCATATGCTCCAGTCTTGAACGTTCCTCCCCCTCACCCAAGATGACCAGATGGGCTGGCTGTTCCTGAATCAGCTGAGCAAATGCTGTCAGTAGCAACGGATAATTCTTCGCTTCAGTTAACCGGCCAACCGCGAGAATCACCGGACAGCGTCTGCTGTCCTGAAACCAAGGATGATCCAGATCCGCCCCAGCTCCATCAAAAAGAGCAGCGGATACCACTGGATCATAAACGACAACAAGATTGGAGAACGATCGACCGAGATATCTCTGCAAATCCGCCGCAGCACCCTCTGAAACCGACACCAGACAGTCCGCCCGGCCATATACCAGCCGCATTAAACACTGCAGCACATATTTTTTGATTCCACGGAGATGCTTGAGATTGACACTCGGGGTACTCACTTCACGAGCAATAAAGCGACCACGAAAACTCGCCAGCTTGACCGCAAGATAACAGGCGATATTCATGGTGGTTTGCGATGCAAACACCACATCAGGCTGGGCGCTCTTGAGCCACTTTGAAAACGGCACAATAAAGGGATAGATCTGCAGACAGGCCAGATCGACCACCTGCACCGTTGCGGACAACTCAGGGCGCAGTTTGCCATACTCACCAGATGCCGATGCCACGACCAGTGATACCTGACAGTCATCCTGCTTCGCCAACTCGTTTGCCAAAAGAATCGTCGTGCGCTCAGCACCACCCATCGCCAAGGTTTGAGAAACCAGAACAATCCGTTTCATAGCGACAATGCCCCATCCCACGCTTTCATCACACGCGCTTCAGCAAAAGTGTCCAATACCGATCTGGCGTTGTTCCCAAGCATCATACGCTGCGTCTGGTCAGTCATCAGGCGCTCTAAAGCCCGAGCCATCTCTGCAGTATTTTCAGGGCTCACTAAAAGACCATTCGACTCATGCTGAATCAGATCTGCGGGACCCGATGGACAATTAAAACTAACCACTGGCACTCCCAACGCCATCGCCTCCAGCAATGCATTGGGAAAGCCCTCTACGCGTGAGGGGAGCACAAAAATATCGGCACTTTTAAGCAGGCCAAATGGCGACTTCAATTGTCCATAAAACTTGACTCGTCCACGAATGCCCAGTTGCGCGGCCAACGCCTCCAAGGTCGCTATCAAGACGCCATCACCGACTATTTCAAGCCCCCAATCGGGGTATCGTCCTGCGATTTGCGCAAAGGCTTGCAATAATAAATCATGCCCTTTTTCCTGCGTTAAACGCCCCAGAGTGATAATCCGGTGCGTCCACATCACCTCAGATGACACGGGTTGGACCTGCGCAATATCATCAGCCCGCTGCTTATCTAGTGTGTTGGGGATCACGTGAATTTTATGTTCGGCAATATGGCTTCGCGCCCACGGTACAAGCGAGTCCGTCTGGACCACCAGTCCGTCGGCATAGGGATAAAACCGATGCCTAAGGAAGTTCTGAAAGCGACTGATCGGATAATACAGCGGATTGCTGCGCTCACAGACGATGACCTTATACGGCAGGCCCACGCACGCCATCAGCACTAAAATATTGGTGGTATCCAAGAAACTGACCAGACGATCTGGACTCTCTGCAACAATTGCCTGACGCATGCGAAGAATGCGCTGCACAAAAACCTGTATACGCTGCTTAATATTTTTAGGGCTGGTTACGGCATCAGTTGCCGGGACCTGCACACGCCTGATGTCTGACCTGATCTCATAAAAGCTGGCATGGTCAAAATTGGTAATAATCGTAATATCATGGCCTAATGCAGCATACCAATTTGCAATACCAACCAGAGCTCGCTCTGCGCCACCAGCACCCAATGAAGAAATCACAAAAGAAATTTTCATGCTGTACGCCGCCCGCGCTGAACCTGCAGCAGCAAATAAACAAATGACATGGCGTATACCACCGTGAGCGTCACGCCAATTCCCCCGCCATCCAGACGCTGAACCGCAAATTTACCGACCAGCGCAAAAAGCGCCAGACTGATGATGTTGCCCACAATAAATACAGACGATTTATTTAATGCCACCACCAATCGCGCCAAAATCCCGCCAGAAACATAGAAAGGCACATACCAGATCATATATTTCAGGACATCCACCACCTCTCTGGTACTGTGGCTATCAAACTTTCCGCGTTCCAAGATCAGACTGACCAATGGATGAAGTGCGAAATAAAATGGCACTAAAGAAATCAGCAATAAAATCAAAATCATTAAAGCAAGATTGACACCAAGACGCACGCCTGTCTGCCTGTCTTTCACAATTTCTTTTGAAATAAAGGGTAGAAAAACAACCGTAATCACATTAGACAAAATGATCAGGCCGATACCGATCAGCTTATTGGCATAATTCATACTGGATACAACACCAGCATGAAGAGATGCCGCATAAGACTGCGCAATAATCGGCAATATACCGAGAATGACCGAAGAAAATACGATCCAAAAGAATTCCTTAATCAAACCCTTATGTGAGGTAAGAAGCGAGGTATGCCAGCCTCGGAACGCAAATCCGTCATATAGTCGCAGGAACTTTAGAATTTGCAGTAATAGCTTGATTGAGCAGCCCAGATACAAGCCCACGCAGAGGACCAGCTCGCTCTCTGATTGTGCTGCAAAGATGACAAGGATTGTGCCCAAAGGAATAAAAATAGCGATCAGATTATTATAATATGAGGAGTTGTCGCTATTGAGAAGACCGTCCAGAAAGACGCTCACATTCTGAATCATGATCAACGGAGACAAGAGTACGCCAACCTCCATACTCCGCTGTAGTTTATCTGCATCAAAACCCGATGCCATATAAGGCATCACCAAAAAACTGGCTCCAACAGAAATAAAGGTTAAGAAAACAGACAGCAGCAGCGTCAGCACCATCACATCTGCAATAAATGCCTGAGACTGATGCTCCGCTTTGGATTTCACATACGCAGGTACAACCACAGACCCAATGGCAGTTCCAAAAAGCGCATTCAAGAACAACGGTATGGCCAGCCCCATTGTAAAAATGTCAAGCTGATTGCCTGTACCGAAGTGTTGGGCGACAAACAGCTCTTTGATCAAGCCGCTGATGTTGACCACCACACCCAAAATCAGGATCACAACTGAGGACGTCAATACGCGCCGATACGCCATGGAAACATTCATGACGGTCACGGCGTTTTTAATGACCGGACATACCAAGGCATGGCCTTACCCACGCCCTGTTTTAGCGTGTAGTCCGGCGCATAGCCCAGAAGCGTGGTGATTTTGCCAATATCGGCCTGTGAGTGACGCACATCACCGGCACGGAAATCACGATAGATGGGCGAACGGTCATAGTTCACGCCATTGTCTGCCAGTGCCGCTTTCAACTCGTTGAACAGATCATTCAGGGTGGTACGACCGCCCACAGCCACGTTATAAACCTGATTGCGGTGCGCAGCATCGCTGGCAGTTGCCGCCAGAATATTGGCCTGCACGGTGTTTTCGATAAAGCAGAAATCGCGACTGGTCTCACCGTCGCCATTGATAAAGACGTCTTCGCCGGCAATCAGCGCCGCCGTCCATTTCGGGATCACCGCCGCATAGGCCCCATTGGGGTCCTGACGCTGACCAAAGACATTAAAGTAGCGCAGGCCAATGGTATGAAAGCCATAGCAGCGGCTAAACACATCCGCATACAGCTCATTGACGTATTTGGTGACGGCGTAAGGCGACAGCGGCTTGCCGATCACATCCTCAACCTTGGGCAGACCCGGATGGTCGCCATAGGTCGAGCTGCTGGCGGCATAGGTGAAGCTATGCACACCGGCATCGCGGGCAGCGACCAGCATATTCAGGAAGCCATCGACATTACTCGAGTTACTGAGGATCGGATCGGCAATCGAGCGCGGCACCGAGCCCAGCGCCGCCTGATGCAGCACATAATCCACGCCGCTACAGGCCTTCTGACAGTCGGACAGCACGCGGATGTCGCCCTGAATAAAGCTAAAGCGCGCCCATTGCTCGATACTGACGAGGCTTTGGACCTCGTCCAGATTATGCTGATGGCCTGTGGCGAAATTATCCAGCCCGATCACGCGCTGATCAAGCTTTAGTAAGGTTTCCAGCAGATTGGAACCGATAAATCCAGCTACCCCGGTCACCAGCCATGTTTTGGGCGTAGACTGCAAGGTCTCACAAATGCTGTGAAAACGACTCATAACGACAAATTTCCCTGTTATAAAACTTTTTAAACTTACAGACGAATATCCGACTGTGATTTATCCAAAATATATTTCAGATCATAAACCACGTTCGCATCGCGACCGAAACCACGAATCGTCTCCGCCGACATCGCGCGGAACTGATCATGGGCCACGGCGAGGATAATCCCGTCGTATTCCCCAATCCTTGGGCTGTCTACCAGCTGTATACCATATTCATGTTGCGCCTCTTCAGCGCTCACCCACGGATCATAGACATCCACGGAGACATGGTATTCATCCAGCTCATGCAGTATATCAACCACTTTCGTATTGCGTAAATCTGGGCAGTTTTCCTTGAAAGCCAGCCCCATCACCAGCACTTTGGCACCCTCAACCTGAATCTTGCGCTTGAGCATGGCTTTGACCAACTGGCTTGCCACATGCGCCGCCATGCTGTCGTTCAGACGACGACCAGCAAGGATGATCTCGGGGTGATAGCCGATGGATTGTGCCTTATGTGTCAGATAGTAAGGATCAACCCCGATACAGTGACCGCCGACCAGACCCGGGCGGAATGGCAGGAAATTCCACTTGGTACCTGCAGCCAGCAGGACTTCTTCGGTATCGATATCCAGACGATTAAACAGCAGCGCCAGCTCATTAATCAGGGCAATATTGACGTCTCGCTGGGTGTTTTCGATCACTTTGGCAGCTTCAGCAACGCGAATGCTGGAGGCTTTATGTGTACCGACGGTCACAATGGCCCGATAGACGGCATCAACCGTCTCGGCGATTTCAGGGGTTGAGCCAGATGTAATTTTCTTGATGTTGTGCACACGGTGGGTTTTGTCACCCGGATTAATGCGCTCAGGACTATAGCCGACATAGAAGTCTTGGTTAAAAACCAGACCTGATTGCTTGACGAGGACCGGCACACAGACTTCTTCGGTAGCCCCCGGATAGACCGTGGATTCATAGACGACGATATCGCCTTTTTTTAACACTTTAGCAATCGTATTGGATGCGCCAACCAAAGGCGACAGATCAGGCTGATTATATTGATCAATCGGCGTTGGCACCGTGACCACATAGAAGTTGCACGCGCGCAGATCCTCAAGCGCCGTGCTAAAAGACAGACGCGGACTGGCTTTCAGCTCGTCAGCAGAGACTTCTAATGTATGGTCAACACCGGATTTCAGCGCCTGTATGCGCGCTTCATTAATGTCAAATCCTACGACATCAAAATACTTACCGAATTCAACAGCAAGAGGCAATCCTACATAGCCCAGCCCCACAACCCCAATCCGAATTTCCTGCAAAGCTGACAAGTCCAACTCCTTGATACCCATTTTATAAAAACCCCAGCCCACCCCAGTCGATGAGGTTGCGCGATTGTGCCGCGCTAATTGCCCGATGGTATTCGGTGCATCCTATGTATAATGTGTGTAAGTTTTGTGACGAGCAAAAAACAGATTTTGTATTGATATATAACGAAAATACTGATTCCACTCAAAAAAGTCAGCAAATTTTTTCATTAAAACAATATACATTCTCACAAGCGACACAACATGTTATTATTTTATACAAAGGAAGTGTTTATCGCTACGCTATTTTTCTTTTTATCTGGACGTAAAAAGTACTTAAGGTAATTTTAGTGAAACAATTTAATACCCTACGCACCGTACTGCTATTAAGCATGCTGGTTATAGAAGGATGTACAACCATTGCGCCAGGGTTTCAATCGGAAGACCTGCCTGAAAACAGTACATTCACGGCGGCCAATGGCATGGCCGTAGACGTCACTCGGTTAACTACCGATACCCTCCCTCCCCGCCCGAATACCAGCAGCAGCGACAGTTTGAACAGACTGCAGGCGTTACTCCAGCAGTCCTCCGGCCTCTATCGGCTGGAGAAAGGCGATGTCCTCAGCTTCAATCTGTGGGCCTATCCTGAAATCACCCCACCGATGGTCGCCAATACCAATCCGCTGGCCTCAGGATACACCATCGATCAGCAAGGCAATCTGGTCTTTCCACTGATCGGCAATGTTCATGCCGCAGGGTTGACGATTCCTGCGCTGACCGCACAGATGTCATCCCGCCTCAGCCAATATCTCAAGCACCCGGACATCCAGATCCGAGTCCTGGCTTATCAGGGCAATAAATATGCCGTAACGGGTCAGGTGCGCCAGAGCGGGCAGTTTATTCTGACCGATCAGCCGCTCAATCTATATGGTGCGCTCAGTCAAGCTGGTGGCGTACTGGATAGCGGCGATATGCATCAGGTCCAGTTGACGCGCGGCAAAGATACTTATGTGCTGGATCTGCTGACGCTTGCGCGCGACGGACAAGGTACAGCGCTCGATCAGCTCTATATCCAGAAAGGCGACACCATTCACGTCCTCAGCAAGGACAATGCCAAGCTATATATCCTCGGTGAAGCCGGCACCAACAAGCCTATACCTCTGCGTGAACAAGGCATGACATTGGCCGATGTGCTGGGCGAAAGTGAAGGCATCAATCCCAGCACCTCAAATCCTGCCCGCGTCTATGTGATCCGCACCAATCCTGAGCGTAACAGCACACATATCTATCATATTGATCTGGGCAATGTCAGCAATATTGGCCTCGCCCAGAAGTTTGCCATGCAAGCCAATGACGTAGTGTATGTGGATGCAACCGGCCTGACTCGCTGGGGACGCATCGTGGCCCAGTTCCTGCCAGCTGCAACCAGCCTGAGCAATCTGGCCACGGTCCGCATCGCAACCAAATAGAGCCTGCCATGACATGAGCGTTCAATCCATCCTGGTGGTCTGTACCGGAAATATCTGTCGGAGCCCGATGGCGGCTGCACTCTTGCAACACGCCTACCCGGGCAAACATATCGAATCGGCAGGGATCAGCGCCATGGTGGGACAGCCCGCAGATCCCCGGGTGATCTCGACGCTGAGTGCCATCCAGATTGAGCCTCAGGAACACAAGGCACGACAATTGGAAGGCGTCCATGTGCGGCAGGCCGATCTGATTCTGGTCATGTCGCAAGAGCAGGTCACTTATATAGGACGCCACTGGCCGTTTAGCAGGGGTAAGATCTTTCGGATGGGCCACTGGCGTCATCAGGATGTGCCTGATCCTTATCGCCAGAATGAATCCGCGTTCATCTATACCCGCCAATTGCTGCAATACTGTCTTGCAGACTGGCACGAGATGCTCAAGGAATAAGCAAGATGCTCCCGCAGTTCCCTCTCCATCACTTTCACACTTAATCTTGAGATCATTGAGTCAAGCATGAATCAAACAACCCATCAGGATGATGATGCCGTTAATCTGGCTGAACTTTTTTACTCGCTACTGTATCAGTGGAAATTTATTACACTTTGCATCCTGGTCAGTCTCTCCTGTGCGTTTTTATATTTGCGCATCGCCAGTCCCAAGTACTCTTCGGATGCGCTGGTTCAGGTCATTGATCAAAAGAGTATTTCCGACTCCCTTTTTGGTGATTTATCCAAAGTGCTGGACACCAAATCTCAGGCACAGACCGAAATTGAATTGCTGCATTCCCGTCTGGTCATCGGCAATACGGTGAAGAATCTGCATCTGGATATTGCCATTCACAGTGCCAGCGACACCATCCTCAACCGCCTTCTAAAAAATAATAAAATCAAGACCTACTACCGGGTTCAGGATGTCAGCTTGTCCGAAAACGGTCATTTGCTGCAGATCAGTAATTTTGAGGTGCCGTCTTTTTATCAGGATCAGCCGATCAAACTGCATATCCTGCCCGATGGCCATTACAGCCTGACTTTTCTGGATAAAGCAGCCCTGCAGGGTACGCTGAACACGCCCTTGCAGGCCACACTGGGCGGAGAGCCCTTCTCTCTGACGCTCAAGATACAGCCTGGCATGGCCCAATCCGACTTTACCCTGACCAAGTACAGTCTGCAGAACGCCGTCAGCACAGTGGACAAAAATTTCCGCGCTCAGGAAAACGGCAAACAAACCGGGATTATTTCGCTGAACTACGAAGGTATAGACTCTGACCATATCAGTCGTGTGCTCAACGAAATCCTCAACCAGTACCTCAACCAGAATATCGCCCAGCGTACCGCTGAAGCCGAACAGACCATTGGATTCCTCAAAGTCCAGTTGCCTGAACTGAAGAAACAGTTGGAAGAGTCTGAGATCAAATTCAACGCATTCCGCAAGAAAAACAATACCATTGATATTGATAAAGAATCGGAACTGCTGCTCGGTCAAAGTATTGCTCTAAAGAACTCCAAAACCGAACTGGAACTGAAAAAAGCCGAACTGACCTCGAAATACACCACCCAGCACCCCATGCTGGCTGAAATCGACTCACAACTGGCTGAAGTCGATAGCAAGACCACCCAACTGAATGACAGCCTGAGCCGTCTGCCAGAGATCCAGCGTCAATACCTGCAGAGCTATCGTGATGTGCAGGTCAATACGGCGCTATATACCGAGTTGCTCGACAACTATCAGCAGATGAAAGTGGCCAAAGCAGGGCAAGTCGGCACGGTGCGTGTGGTGGATTCGGCGATCACCACCGTCAACCCGATCAAACCCAAGAAAATGCTGGTCATCATCCTTGCATTAATCACCGGTGCTGCCATCGGTATTGTCATTGCTCTCTTGCGCAAGACCTTACGCATCGGCATCAAAAATACCGAACTGATCGAGGAGCGCCTTGATCTGCCGGTATATGCCACCGTACCGCGCTCAATCGTGCAGTCCGCCTTCTCGCGCAATAAACAGCGCAAAATGAACCTGCTCGCCGCACAGAACAGCGATGATATTGCCATCGAAAGTTTGCGCAGTATCCGTACTGTGCTGTATTTCACCCAGCGCAATGCCAAAAACAACATCACGCTGGTGGCCGGTCCTGCACCGGGCGTCGGTAAATCCTTTATCTCGGCCAACCTTGCAACCGTGCTGGCACAAAGCGGTAAATCGGTGCTGCTGATCGACGGCGATATGCGCCGTGGCCATCTGCATAAATACATGACCGCTAAGAAAAATCCTGGCCTTGCCGACTATCTGAATGATCTGTCTCTGTCAATTGATGATATCTGTCAGATGCACGCGGTCACCGGACTGAACTTCATCTCGCGTGGTGAGGTTCCGCGCATCCCTGCCGAGATGTTGAACAGCAGCCGTTTTGCGGAGCTCCTCACTGCGCTCAGCGCCAGATATGATCACGTCATCATCGACTCGCCACCGATTCTGGCAGTGACTGACAGTGCCATTATCGGACGTCATGCTGGGACCTGCCTGTTGGTTGCCCGTTATGCCGTGACGCATATCAAGGAGTTGGAACTGTCGATCCGCCGACTGGATCAGGCCGGCGTCCACGTCAACGGCATCGTGCTGAATGATATTCTGCGTGAAGCCTCTGGTGCTTACGGCTACGGCTATAACTACAACTACAAATACACGTCGAATAAACGGTAAATGTAGCGCATCGCCGAGCTTATAGCCCTTGATCAGGCCATATTCTTGCACGAGAATATGGCCTTTTCTTTGGTCGGTTTTTTTAAGCCTGTAGTGGGAATACGCGATGACCGTTTTTGATACCATCATCGTCGGTGCCGGTGCGTCCGGTCTGATGTGTGCGATCCATGCAGGCAAGCGGGGTCGTCGCGTCCTCGTGCTCGACCGCAGCAACAAAGTCGGCAAAAAGATCCTCATGTCGGGCGGTGGGCGCTGTAATTTCACCAATCTCTATGTCGAGCCGGACAACTACCTCTCGCATAACCCGCACTTCGTCGTCTCAGCCTTAAGTCGCTATACCCAGTGGGACTTTATCAGTCTGGTTGAGCAGTACCGTATCCCCTATCACGAGCGCAAGCATGGTCAGCTCTTCTGCAATGACTCGGCCAAAGATATCCTGAATATGCTGCTCGCGGAGTGCAAGCAGGCCCAAGCCGAGATCAAGACCCATTGCGAGATCACCGAAATCGCGACCGCCAGTCATCCGGCACATCCTGCCGTGCGCTTTCGCGTCACCAGCAATCAAGGCATCTATCACTGTGCCTCGCTGGTCATTGCCAGCGGGGGACTGTCGATTCCGACCTTGGGCGCCAGCGGCTTTGGCTATGATGTCGCCCGCCAGTTCGGTCATCATGTCTATCCGACCCGAGCGGGTCTCGTCCCTTTTACCTTTAGCGACGGCTTTAAAGCGGTCACTGAGCGGCTGTCCGGGCTTGCCGTAGATGGGACGATCACCAGTCCTGAGACAGCTTTTAGCGAGGCGATTCTCTTCACCCATCGCGGCATCAGCGGCCCTGCGGCCCTGCAAGTCTCCAACTACTGGCAGGTCGGTGAGCCGATCCACCTCGATCTCTATCCGACTACGGATCTCGATAGCTTGATCCAGACCTTCAAAGGCTATAAACATAGCCACCCTAAATCCCTCCTGCGCACCCTCTTGGTGGATCAATTCGCCAAGAGTCTCGTCCACGAGCTACAGCAAGCTTTATGGCCTGCATATGCCGAGAGCGCACTGGGGCAACTCCCCGATCAGGTACTAGAGCAGATTGCACAAGGACTCAAACACTGGACCCAGAAACCGTCGGGCACCGAAGGCTACCGTACCGCCGAGGTCACGCTGGGCGGTGTCGATACCACCGAGCTGTCCTCCAAGACCATGGAGAGCAAGCGTCAGCCGGGAATGTATTTCATCGGCGAAGTGGTCGATGTGACGGGGCATTTGGGTGGATTCAATTTTCAGTGGGCATGGGCCTCAGGCTTTGCCGCCGGGCAATATGTCTAATCATGGCTTGAGTTTAGCAATATCGCCAATCACATTCCTTTACCCAGATTTACCCATACTGACCCATCCTCACATAAAATTTACCCACCGATCAATGCCAACTGACTACACTTGAGCCATGGTTCAACGAATGATTCACTGAGACGAATCATTGATTTCCCCACAGGCGTCGCATACTGCAGGATGAAGGCAGGATGAGTCGCCTTTTCTGTCAGAGGCTGTTATGCAAGGCTTGAAAAGACGTATCGTGCATGCGCTGCTGTTTGAAGTCAGCGCACTGATGCTCGTCGTCCCGCTGGCCGTATGGATTCTGGACGATAGCGCAATGCATTTAGGTATCCTGACCGTCATGCTGTCCCTGATCGCGGTCGGCTGGAACATGATTTTTAACCAGTGGTTTGAGTCTTGGGAAGCCGATCAGGACGACCACAGGCGTACCCTATGGCGCCGGATCGCACATGCGGCAGGCTTTGAAGGCGGTCTGCTCGTCATTACGCTGCCACTGATCGCATTGTGGATGGATATGAGTCTGTGGGAAGCGCTGCTGACCGATATTGGCTTTTCGATTTTTTATCTGGTGTTTGGTTTTGTTTATAACCTCGCCTTTGATGCCATTTTTGGCTTGCCGCAACTCAACAAGCAACTCTCGCATTAAACCCTGCTTCCATACCTGCTTTTCGTGACTGCGCCTACATCTGCAGACGGCCTGACCATCAGGCCGTATGTTTTTGACCTGCCTGCATAATGCGCGTACAATCCGCGCAAACGCAGCAAATCGCGCATTATTTCACACTACACCACGCAGAATCATTACCTTACCATGCCGCATTCGATCGAAGCCGTGTCTCTTGAAGTCGACACGCCCGTCCGCTACCAGTCTTGGTTGCATACTACCCGGGATTATCACCTGATCGGCGTCATCGCGTTTTCAGCCCCTGAAACACATCTGCAGGCCCAGTGGGATGATCTGGAATACATGCGTCGTCGTACCGATGAGTTTTCGGTCATCGGCTTTCCGGAGTTTCTGTCGGCGATGGTGATTGATCTGCGTGGATTGCCTTTTCAGCTCGATATGGAAGCACCGATTTTTCCGTGGCGTATGCTGGAGGAGAATTGCCCGATCCGGGTTCTGGTCCGTCAGGAGCAGCGGGCGCACTACTCCTCGGTCTTTGAGCCGTCATGGCTGGGCTGGGATATGGATGCCTGTATCAGCGACATCCGACAGCTGCTGGACAGCAAGGTTCAGTAAAAAGGCTTTTTTGGCATTCTCGGCTTTAGCCAGCAACAACCTATTCATATTGCCCACAACGCTGACGCTTGTGGCGGACCTGATGTATATGTAGCATGTCTAAATCAGGTTTTGAGCAAGATGACCGCATCTCCCTACCCCGCACACATCGACTGTGTCTGGATCGCATCGGACTGCGACGGGTATCTCGCGGCATTCATCACTGCTGGGATAGCACCCATTCCTGTTAGCGTCCTTGATGGTCGTTTCATGGACAACGACGACATTGAAAGATCTTTCTATGATTTACCACGAATATCACAGAGCCATGTACATGTCACCGCGCCACGGCCTGATTCTTATGTCGAGATAGCCGAACGCGGTTTCTATGCCTATGACTGGCTGGATATTCACTGGTCTACCCGGCACGAAAAACATGTTTATGAGCGTGTTGCCACACCATTCCATCCTGTGCATCTCACCGACATCACTGGCCCGCTCTTGGACTATGTACAAGCCGTGAGACTGGCGCGTTTATCATTCGTGAATGTACATACCATCGATATCCAGCAACACCTTCCAAGCACCGCATCATAAAACGGGCTTTTTCTGCGCTTACTTTACCAGTAATTCTCTACCGCAATATTGCCTACCCCGCGCCGGTTCATGGTCAGGCCGCGCTCTTTCAAGGCATTGCGCGTATCTTCGACCATCTGTGGATTACCGCACAGCATCACATGGCTGGTCGCAGGATCAAGTTTCAGCCCTGCCACCGCCTCAAGCTGACCATCCAGAATCAATACCGGCAGCCGATCATGCAACAGGGATGCCGGATCACGGGTCACGATGGGCACAAAGACAAAGCGCGTCGGTGCTTCTGGATCGGCAAAGTCCGCCCCATACTGCTGAATCTCATCCGCATAAGCCAGCTCAGACTGCGTACGCACGCTATAAGCCAATACGATCTGCCGATACTGCCGCCATGTCGGGAAATCTTGCAGCATGGACAAGAATGGTGCCAGCCCCGTCCCCGTCGCCAGCAACCACAGATCCTGTGGCAGCGGCTCCTGATAGCGCGCCAGTGTCAGATAGCCGTAGGGAATGCGTTCCAGCAGCAGGGTATCTCCTGCTTTGAGATGCTGTAGACGCGAGGTAAATGCGCCGTCCGGCACCACGATCGAGAAAAATTCAAGCGTCTCGGCAAACGGCGACGAGACCACTGAGTAGGCCCGCACAATCGGCGGCGCACCATCCACCTCTATCCCGATCCGGGCAAACTGACCAGCGCTAAAACGGAAATGGCTGGGACGGGTCAGGGTAAAACTGAACAGCGTGTCGCTCCAGCGCCGTACAGCCAGCACCGTCTCGCGGCTGTATTTGTCATCGGCGATGGGTGCAACGGATGTCCCTGATGCCAAAGGCGAATCAGGTACGGAAGATGCAGCAGTCATGACAGCAGAAACCCTGATAAAAAGTACACGTTGGTCAAAAAACCTTTACAATAGTGCCAAACAGCTCGCATTTAAATGGCATATGCGGCACGGAATGCCCCATCTTACCATGCTCATGCCTGAAATCCTGCACGGGATGGATACCCACCCGTCCACCACCTCAAGAAAGGGAACACTATGCGGATGACGTTACGCCAGTTGGCCGTCTTTGTCGCTATTGCCCAGGAAGGCACCGTTACCCGCGCCAGTGAAGCCGTCCGGCTGACCCAGAGCGCGGCCAGTATGGCCCTGTCGGATCTAGAGAGCGGGATTGACTCTCCCTTGTTTGACCGACAGGGCAAGCGCCTGCATCTTAATGATCTAGGGCGCTATCTTTTGCCACAGGCACTGGAGATTCTAGGCCGGGCCGAAGCCTTTGAGCAGGCCGCACGCGGCAAACTTCAGCTCGTTGACCTGCGTCTGGGCTCTACCCTGACCATCAGCGACTACCTGATGCCTGACCTGATGGCAGGCTTCCTGAAAGTAAAACCTGACGCTCACTTGCGCCTGCAGGTCGGTAATACCCGTCAGATCATCGAGTCGGTGAGTCAATTCCAGCTTGATCTCGGCTTTATCGAAGGTTCGTGCAATCTACCGCAATTACAAGCCTTGCCATGGGGTGCCGACGAACTCGCGGTCTGTACCGCCCCCGACCACCCACTCGCGCTTAAACAGGCGCATAGCCCGCTTAACCTGACTGATTTTGCGGATGTGGATTGGGTTGTTCGCGAAGAAGGCTCCGGTACACGTGAAGTCTTTGACAAGATCGTGCTCAATGACCTGCCCGACGCCCATCTACGCCTGACGCTGGGTCATAACGAAGCCATTCTGAAAGTCGTGGCGGGTGGCATTGGCGTAGGCTGCGTCTCGCATCTGGCGGTCGAGCCGATGATTAAAAGCGGTCAACTGGTCGTGCTTGCGACGCCATTCTGGGAGCTGCGCCGACCCTTTTTCTTGTTGGTACACCGCCAAAAATATCAAGGACCCGGCCTGCAAGCCTTTATCCAGTATTGTCAGGACAGCAAGCACTGATACACTTATGTTGTTAAATCTTTGAGACATAAAAAAACCAGACACGAAGTCTGGTTTTTTGATGGTCAAACGGCTTACCAGAAGCGCGCCAGACTGCCCAATGCGACCAACGGTGTCGGATAAACACCAAGGATCAGCACCAAGAGCGAACACAGCAGCACTACAATACCGCCGGCCTGTACACCCCAGTTGCCCGGAGGATCGACACGATCAGTCTCAGCAGGTGTCATGTACAGCACCACAAGCACACGCAGGTAGTAGTACAGACCGATAGCGCTACCCAAGATCAGCACTGCCAACAACAGCCATGCACCGGTCATGGTCGCGGACAGCACGATAAAGAACTTACCGATAAAGCCCACAGTCAGCGGAATACCCGCCAGCGAAAGCATCATCACGGTCAAAACTGCGGTCAACACCGGACGGCGCCAAAACAGACCACGATAGTCCGCCAGAGATTCTGCCTCAGTGCCATGATAAGGGCTCGACATGAGCGATGCAGCACCGAAAGCACCGATGGTAGTCAGCACATAGGCACCCATATAGATGTTGATGGCAGGCACACTCATTGGGCCCGCACTGACGATCGCGATCAGCACATAACCCATATGAGCAATCGACGAATAACCCAGTAGGCGCTTCAGATTGACCTGACGAACCGCCAATACGTTACCGATGATCACCGACAGGACGGCCATTGCAATCAGCACGATGTGTACACCATGCATGAATACCGCACCACTCTGCAGCAGGAAGCGCAGTGCCAGCGCTACGACAGCCACTTTGCTCACGGTCGCAAGGAAAGTCGCTACCGGCGCAGGTGCACCCTGATACACATCCGGCGTCCAGCGGTGGAACGGAGCCAGCGAGAGTTTAAAAGCCACGCCCACCAGAATCAGTCCCATCCCGGCGACCATCAGCGGCTCATGCATCGACTGGACCAGACGCTCACCGATGAGATGGAAGTCCAACACACCCGTATACGCATAGATAAAGGCCATACCGAGCAGAATCGATGCCGAGGCAGTCGCCGACAGCACCATGTATTTGATACCAGCTTCGAGCGACTTGCTGCGCTCGTGGGTATAGGCCAGCATCCCGTAGGTCGGTACCGACAAGAGCTCAAGACCAATAAAGAACGACGTCAGATTGTGCGCGGAAGCCAAGAGGATACCGCCTGCAGCCGCGACCAGAATCAGGATGTACAGCTCGTCTTTATTATCCTGATAGTCATGGATATAGGCATGCGTCAGCGTACAGCAGGCCAGTGTTGCAATCAGCACGATCAGGGTATAAAACCGCGCAAAGCCATCGACATTGAACAGCGAACTAATAACATCCACACCCGGCATCTGTCCGGTGATCATCTGGGTCGGCGCAAAGTTCAGGATAACAAATTCTTTGATGCCAACCGACTGATCCGAGTTCAGATGGAACATGGCATGTAGCTGCTCCGTCGGAATCGTGCTCAGAAAATGGAATGCAGGCTGAAATACCGAAATCAGTGCCAGGTTCAGACCGATGACCGTGACCGTCGCATTGACGGTATGGTTACGCTTGATCGCCGCCAGCAGCATGACCACGGTTGCAGTCAGGCTGACGATGATGACGGGCAACAACGGCAATAGTTGATTAAGATTCAATCCAGTCATCATGGCTTAGCGAGCTCCCATGCCGGGTTGTATTGGAAGTGTGGCCTCGGTGGCAGGAGGAAACAACGGTGTCTGGTAGGCATTGCTGATCCACTGCATCGCATGATGCGAGGTATCGAGCACCGTCTGCGGATACAGACCCAGCCAGATCAATCCTGCGACCATGGTGACCAGCAGGGCCAGTTCACGGGCGTTGAGATCAGTCAGGGCAAAAGCGCTGGTATCGATCGGATGATGACCCAGTTGATTGCCATGCTCCTCAACTGCACTGTGTGGCGGGCCAAACAGCGACTGATGGATCAGATACAGGGCATATAGACCCGCCAGCACAAGGCTGACTGTCGCAAGTACCACATACCATGGGAAGACTTTGAACGCGCCGATCAGGATCAGGAATTCACCGATAAAGTTACCCGTACCCGGCAAGCCAAGCAGCGCCGCACAGAACACCATCAGAAACACCGGCAAATAACGTGCGCGACCCCAGATGCCGCCCATGACACGCAGGTCACGGGTATGCAGGCGCTCATAGAGCTGACCGCACATGATGAAGAGAGCCGCAGATGACAGACCATGAGCCAGCATCATCACCATCACGCCTTGCAGGGTGATGAGATTGCCGGCATAAATCGCAATCAGGATAAAGCCCATGTGCGAGACGCTGGTATAGGCCACCAGACGCTTGATGTCGGTCTGCAGGAAAGCCACCCATGCTCCGTAGAACACACCGATGATACCCAAGGTAATCGCAATCGGCGCAAACTCAGCGGACGCATGCGGGAACAGCGGCAGCACGAAGCGCAGCATCCCGAAGGCAGCCGTCTTGATCAGAATACCGGCGAGGTCAACAGAACCCGCTGTTGGGGCTTGCGCATGTGCATCCGGCAGCCAACCATGTAGTGGCACAATCGGCAGCTTGACCGCAAAGGCGATAAAGAACATCAGCATCAGGCCATATTCAAAGCCATGACCGAAATGAGTACCGAGCAGTGACATATAGTCGAAGGTCAGCTGATGGGTTTCGGCATAGTGGACAAACACCAGTGCCAGAATACCGACCAGCATGATCAGACCGGAGGCTTGGGTGTAAATGAAGAACTTGGTGGCGGCATAGACCCGGCTGCGACCGTTGGAGCCTTTGTGCCCCCACAGCGCGATCAGGAAGTAGATCGGCACCAGCATCATTTCCCAGAAGAAGAAGAACAGGAACATGTCGATAGCGAGGAACACCCCAATCACGCCACCTAAGCTCCACAGGAGATTCAGGTGGAAGAAGCCGACATGCTTCTGGATTTCACCCCACGAGCAACCTACAGCGAGTACGCCGAGCAGTGCGGTCAGCGCGATCATCATCAGCGACAGACCATCCATCGCGAGATGAATCGAGATACCCAACTGCGGAATCCATGGCACGACATATTGCGCCTGCCAGACCGGCGCTGCGCCTGAGGCCAGTGGTGTGGATGCCAGCAGGCTATAGTCGCCAGCGATCCACAGCTTGACCGAGAGGAACAAGGTCAGCAGCATACCGAACAGCGCGATCCAGCGTGGCGCGCGCAGGGTAAGTTTCTCACCGACCCAGCACAAGAAACCGGCAATAAACGGAATCAGAATCAGGAACGGTAGAATCAGATTATTAGTTGACTGTAAATCCATCTTATTTCCCCATAACCTGAATCGCCAGCAGTGCAAACAGGATCAGCACTGCGCCAAATGCCGTACCGGCCGCATAGCCCCGCAGTGAACCGGTCTGTGCACGTGTACTCAGGGCATTGCCTGCACGCACGATGGCCGGCACCACGCTCCAAACTTTATCGACCGGATCAGCTTTGACCAGACGGGCGATGAACAGGAACGGCTTGGTAAACAGCAGGTCATAAAGCGCATCGAAGTAGAAGGCGTTGTAGCAGAAGCGCTCCAGCGCACCACCGATGGCAGTCTGGTTAAAGCGATTGACCCAGTCACGCTTGACTGCGAAGAGCAGCGCTCCGACAGCCAGACCACCCAGCGCAGTAGATGCGGCCATGATGCTGACCAAACCTTCGTCAGATTCAAACGCAGGCAGTACAGTAAATGCTGGCAGTACGCCCACCAGATGCGGCACGATCAGCGCGCCAACGGCGGTAGACAAGACCAACAGCACGCCCAGCGGCAGCCAGTAGCTAACACCTTTAATGGCATGGGCATGGGTACGCTCTGCACCGTGGAACACGGTCCAGATCAGGCGGAAGGTGTAGATCGAGGTCAGGAAAGCACCAAACAGACCAACATAGAACAGGTCATGATGACCCGACGCCCATGCCTGCCAGAGGATGGTGTCTTTGGAGTAGAAACCGACCGACAGATAAGGCAGCGCGATCAATGCAGAACCACCCACGATAAAGCAGGCATAGACAAACGGAATGCGTTTCCACAGACCACCCATCTTGAAGATGTTTTGTTCATGATGCAGCGCGATAATCACGGCACCCGACGAGAGGAACAGCAGCGCCTTGAAGAACGCATGCGTCATCAGATGGAAGATCGACGCCTGCCATGCACCCACGCCCAAGGCGAGGAACATATAGGCAATCTGACCCATGGTCGAGTACGCCAGCACACGCTTGATGTCGGTCTGCGCCAGTGCCGAGAAACCCGACACGATGATGCCCAAAGCACCCACATAGCCAACCAGATGCATGATGTCCGGTGCCGCGAGGAAGATCGGATGCAGACGCGCGATCAGATAGACACCGGCGGTCACCATGGTCGCCGCGTGAATCAGTGCGGAGACAGGGGTCGGACCCGCCATCGCATCGGCGAGCCACGTATGCAGCGGGATCTGCGCCGATTTACCCATTGCACCACCCAAGATCATCAGCGCAATCAGACTTAAGTTCTGGGGATTGGTCGCAAGCTCGGGCACACGGGTGATGATTTGTTGAATATCGAGCGTGCCCAGTTGCTGGAACAGCAGGAACATGCCGATGGCAAGGAATACGTCACCCACACGGGTCACGGTGAAAGCCTTGATCGCCGCACGGCCATTGGCTGGATCGGCAAAGTAAAAACCGATCAAGAGGTACGAGCAGATGCCCACGCCTTCCCAGCCGAGGTACAGCAGGACCAGATTGTCACCCTGCACCAAGAGCAGCATACTGGCGACAAAGAGGTTCATATAGGAAAAGAAACGGCCATAGCCGGCTTCACCACGCATGTACCACGAGGCAAACAGGTGAATCAGGAAACCCACGCCGGTGATGATGCCGGTCATAGTCAGGGCGAGACCGTCCAGATGCAGACCAAAAGCGGCGGTGAAACTGCCCACACTCATCCAGGTCCACAGCAGATCGGTGGCAGGCGGCAGCGCGCCAGTCCCCTGCCCTAAGTATTGGATACCGACCAGCAGCGCAACCAGTGCCGACAGCGCCATGCTGCCCACACCGACGATGGCGGAGACGTTTTCAGACAGACGATCACGCAAGATCGACAGGATCAGAAACCCAATCGTTGGAAAAATAAAAGTCCAAGGCAAAAATGACATCATTGACTGGCTCATCCGTGCATCTCACTGGCAGCGTCAATGTCCAGATGCTGGAATCGACGATAAAACTGCAAAAGAATCGCAAGGCCGATACTGGCTTCGGCGGCGGCCAGCGTCAGGATCAGGATAAACATGACCTGACCGTCCGGCTGTACCCAGCGCGAACCGGCGACCACGAAAGCCAGCGCAGCGGCATTCATCATGACCTCAATGCTCATGAGGATGAACATCAGGTTACGACGTGCCATCACCCCATAGAATCCCAGCGCAAACAGGATTGCGGACAGAATCAGGCCATGCTCCATCGGAATATTCATTGAGCGCCTCCGGATTGTTGTTGTTTCGCCTCTGCTTCGCGGGCTTCACGGTTGTGACGGATCTGCTCCGCCATCTCAGCGGCTTTGTCCTGCACTGCCTGCGGATCATTGAATCCGTCAGTATTACGACCCAGATGATAGGCCGCAACCAGCGCAGCCAGCAGCAGGAGCGACGCCAGTTCAACCAGCATCAGATAAGGACCAAACAGCGATACACCGACCACTTTGGCATCCACGACTTGCGTGCCGGCGACGGCGGCCTGCGCAGCATAGTTGCCTTGATTCAGGATCCACAGCAGTGCGATACCGAGCAAGAGCGCCAGACCCGACGGCCATGCCCAGGTATGGGCATTGAACCAGAGCTTTTCCTGCGCGATGGTCTGGCGACCCAAGTTCAGCATCATCACCACGAATACAAACAGCACCATGATCGCACCGGCATAGACGATGACTTCAAGGGCCGCCGCAAACGGTGCACCCAAGCAGAAAAATAGACCCGATATGGCCAGCAGAGACACGATCAGATTCAAGAGGGCATGAATCGGATTGGTCTGCGTCACGGTACGGATGGTGGCATACACCGCAATCGCGGCAATCAGATAAAACGGCCAAGCGCTCATCATGGCATCAGGCTCCGTACATCGACAGGTTTGGCTTCATTCTGTGCGGCACCTTTGGGCTTGCCAGTAATTGCCATACCCGCCACGCGGTAGAAGTTGTAGTCATGGTATTTACCCGGACCCGAGATCAAGAGATGCTCTTTTTCATAGACCAGATTCTGACGGTTAAACTCGGCCATCTCAAAGTCAGGCGTGAGCTGGATCGCAGTGGTCGGGCACGCTTCTTCGCACATGCCGCAGAAGATGCAGCGGCTGAAGTTGATGCGGAAAAACTCTGGATACCAACGACCGTCTTCTTTTTCGGCTTTTTGCAGCGAGATACAGCCAACCGGACAGGCAACGGCGCAGAGGTTACAGGCCACACAACGCTCTTCACCATCCGGATCGCGCGTCAGCACGATACGACCACGGTAACGTGGCGGCGGATTGACCGGTTGCTCTGGGTACATCAGGGTGTCACGCTTGCGCCAGGCATGGCTAAAGACCATGAACAGACTGCGCAGCTGCGACCAAACGCCAGCCAAGAGGCTTGGACTTGTATTAGCACTGATTTTCATGTTCGTCATCCCTCTTTAGTGCACAAGCGGGTTGGTCGCAACGACCACACCAGCTGTCACCAGCAAATTCAACAACGTCAGCGGCAGGCAGACTTTCCAGCTGAAATTCATGATCTGGTCATAGCGCGGACGCGGCAGTGCAGCGCGCACCAGAATGAACAGCATGACAAAAATCAAGATCTTGAACAGCAGCCACAGAATAGGTGGGAAATAAGGGATGTTGATATTAAACGGCGCAGCCCAGCCCCCAAAAAACAGGATGGACAACAGTGCTGACACCAGAATCACGCCGATGTATTCACCGACGAAGAACATGCCCCACTTCATACCGGAATATTCGGTGTGATAACCCGCGCCCAAATCCTGCTCGGCTTCCGGCGCATCGAACGGGCTACGGTGAGTCACCGCAATACCAGCAATCGCAAAAGTACAGAAACCCAAGAACTGCGGGAAGATCAGCCAATGGTTTTGGATTTGGTATTCCACGATGTCGCGCATATTAAAGCTGCCGACCATTGCTACCACACCCATGAGCGATAGGCCCATGAACACCTCATAGCTCACCGTTTGCGCTGCAGCACGCAGGCCACCCAGAATCGCAAATTTATTGTTGGACGACCAGCCCGCAAACATCACGGCATACACGCCAAGGCCCGCCATGGCAAAGAAGAACAGGATACCGATATTGAGATCGGACACCCCGATGGCCGGGCTAAACGGAATGATGGCAAACGACAGCATCACCGCACCCATACCGATGGCAGGCGCAACGATGAAGGTCAGCTTATCCACAAAAGGTGGCGTCCAGTCTTCTTTAAAGAACATCTTCAGACCGTCGGCGACGATCTGAAACAGACCAAAGGGACCGGCACGGTTTGGACCGTAGCGGTCCTGCCACAGTGCCAGTACACGGCGCTCGACAAAACTCAAGAAACCCGCGACCGAGACCACGATCAGGAGAATCAGCACCGCCTGAATGACGTAATAAGCCGTCACCCATGCTGTCGATGCATCGGTCATAAAACCGGGTAATACGGAACCGACACTCATCTTCAGCCTCCTACCGCAGCAGTTTGGGGAGCGGCCTGCACTACGACCGTTTGAGTCAGATCCAGCGCATTCAGTTGACCCAGCGGATATCCGATGGCGCCAACCGGGAAGTTCTCGGTCACCACCAATGGCAGTTGCACATGGTCACTGCCCACCTGCAGGATGACCGACTGACCGTCGGTCAGTTGCAGTTGCTCTGCAGTCTCTGTGCTCACGGTGATCACGGCATCGCTGATGCGTTTCTGCATCACGGGTGCCAACGCTGCGGTCTCATCGGAGGCATAGAGGCTTGCGATTGGCAGCAACTGATAACCGGTCGAAGTCTGTGCATCTGGCGCAACATAGCTGCGTGCAGCGGTTTTAGCGACACGATCAAACAGGCGGATACCCGGATCACCGGCTTTCAGGTGACCACCGACTTCATCCTGGAATTTGTTCCAGGATTGCGGCGAGTTCCAGCCCGGTGCCCATGCGAATGGGATCACGGCGCTGTTTTCTTGCGGACCGACATAGCCTTCCATTGAGAAGGTCAGTGCCGAGTCTTTGTCTTGTGGTTGACGCGGCTCATGCACCGAAAGCTGGGCACGCATCGAGGTACGACCCGAATAGCGGCGTGGCTCACGTGCGATCTTGAGGCCCTGTACACGATAGCCCGCATGCGGCGCAGCCTCGCTGATGTCCGCAAGCAGCGGCACATGACGTGCGATGTCTTCAATCACATCATCCAGCACGGTCCAGTCGATCTTGCGACCATGGATACCGGTGGCGATGGCATGCAGCCAGCGCCAGCTTTCTTTAATGGTGACTTCAGGCTTGTAGTAGCTGGCCTCATAGACTTGGAAATAGCGCTGCGCACGACCTTCGGACGAGACCACCGTACCGTCGCCTTCGGCGAAGCTCGCCGCTGGGAAGACGATCTGGGCACGTGCAGCCGTATCTGTGGCTTGATGATCCAGCACAACGATCTGCGATGCTTTGGCATACAGGGCATCAAGCTGGGCCTTCGGCAGACGGCGGGTCAGATCGTTCTCGACGATCACCAGCGTGTTGTAGTCTTTCGCCAATACGTCTTCGAGCGCCAGCGCACCACTGCTTTGTGTCAGCAGCGCAAGGCCCATGGAGTTGACTTCAGGCACGACCAGATGAATACCGGCTTGCGACTCGCTACCAGCAAAGGCAGCCTGCAGATTCTGTACGATCTGCGCAGCGGCTTCGAGCAGCGACGCATCTTGCAGTGTGGTGCCAGAGATGATCAGCGGCTTTTTGGCGGCTTTAAGCGTTGCAGCGATTTCGGCAGCAAAAGCGATGGCTTCAGGGGCCAGACCCGTGACGGTTTCACCCTTGATGCTGGCAGCTACGGCAAAGCCCAGACGCGCAATGTCGTTTGGCGTTGCGATACAGCCGCCTTCAGCCAGTTCGTCCAGCTTGGTCTCGGAGACCGACAGCACATAGACTGGGCTGACCGCGCGCTGACCAATACGGTTGACGGGTTCAGCCAGCCATTCTTGGGTCTTAAGCTTGGCGGCCATGTCTTCGGCGCGATTTTTGGCGGCCTGACGGACTGCGAGGGCAACGCGAGCGGCGGTCTGGGTGATGTCTTCACCGAGGATGAACACCGCATCAGCGGCTTCAATGTCACGCAGGCTTGGGTTGTAGATGCCCGAGGTTTGCAGGATTTCGGCCGCTTTGGCGTTGAGGTCCTGATCCAACCGGGTCAGACCTGAGGAGAAATTATCACTGCCGACCAACTCACGCAGAGCAAAGTTGCTCTCGATCGAGGCGCGAGGTGAGCCGATACCGACCACCTGACCAGCTTTGACCGCACTGCCGAGCAGGGCGATCGCCTGATCCAGCGCGATATCAACCGATACGGTGGTTTGCGGACCATTGGCAGCCAAGAGTGGCTGACGTGGGCGGTCCGCGCGGTTGACATAACCATAGCCGAAACGACCACGGTCACAGAGGAAGTATTGGTTTACATCACCGTTAAAGCGGTTTTCGATACGGCGAATCTCGCCATAGCGCTCGCCCGGGGAGATATTACAGCCCGAGGCACATTGATGACAAACACTCGGGGCATACTGCATGTCCCATTTACGGTTGTAGCGTTCGCTGTGGGTTTTATCGGTAAACACACCGGTCGGGCAGACTTCAACGAGGTTGCCGGAGAATTCGCTCTCAAGTACGCCATCGGTCTGACGACCGAAGTAGACATTGGCCGCCGAACCATAGACTCCGAGGTCTTTGCCACCGGCATAGTCGTTGTAATAACGTACGCAGCGATAACAGGCGATACAGCGGTTCATCTCGTGAGAGATAAATGGACCCAAGTCCTGATTCTGGTGAGTCCGTTTGGTGAAACGATAGCGACGACGGTCATGGCCGGTCATCACGGTCATATCCTGCAAGTGACAATGACCGCCTTCCTCACAGACCGGACAGTCGTGCGGATGGTTGGTCATCAGCCACTCAACCACGCTGGCGCGGAAGGCCACCGCCTCGGCATCGTCGATCGAGATAAAGGTATTGTCATTGCTCGGCGTCATGCACGACATGACCAGACGACCGCGACCAGCGGCGGCGTCTTCAGCCGTGTTGTATTGCTTGACCGCACACTGACGGCAGGCACCGACCGAACCTAAGGCCGGATGCCAGCAAAAATAGGGAATATCAAGGCCCAGCGACAGACAAGCCTTTAGCAGGTTGTCGGCACCATTGACCTCGTGTTGTTTGCCATCGACATGAATAGTAGCCATCTCGATTCCTTATGCCTGTATAACTGAAATATGGTTAGTCGCGGTGACAGCTGTCGCTTTGACCCCGGCTTCAAACTCGCTGCGGAAGAACTTGAGCGCACTCTGCAGTGGCTCGACCGCACCCGGCGCATGCGCACAGAAGGTCTTGCCCGGACCGAGCAGTCGAGTCAGTTGCTGCAGCACATCGATGTCTTCAGCTTTGCCTTCACCGTTCTCAAGGCCCTTCAAGAGCTTGACCGCCCACGGCAGACCGTCACGGCATGGCGTACACCATCCGCACGATTCGCGCGCAAAGAATTCTTCGAGGTTGCGTACGGCAGCCACGATGTTTTGCTTCTTGTCCACCACCATGATCAGGCCCGTGCCCATCCGGCTACCGGCGCGACCAATGGTGTCGAAGTCCATGGCGAGGTCCAGATGCTCCGGCATCAGGAAGTCGGTCGAGGCGCCACCGGGCAGCCAGCATTTCAGCTCCAGACCGTCCTGCATACCACCCGCAAGCGCAAGGATCTCGCGACCCGTAGTACCAATCGGCAGCTCCCATAAACCGGGGAATTTGACCTTGCCTGAGGCACCATAAATCTTGGTGCCCGCATCACCGCTACGGCCTTGCGACAGACCTTTGAACCATGCCGCACCACGCAGGATGATCGGCGATACGTTACACAGGGTCTCGACATTATTGACGATGGTCGGACGACCCCACGCCCCAGCGATCTGTGGGAATGGCGGCTTGGTACGCGGGTTGGCGCGACGGCCTTCTAGGGAGTTGATCAGTGCGGTTCCTTCACCGCAGATATAGCGACCGGCACCGGTATGCACGTGCAGTTCAAAGTCATGACCCGAACCATAGATGTTTTTACCCAGATAGCCTTTGGCTTTGGCTTGCGCGATGGCATCGTTCAGATGCTTGGCGGCCTTGATGTACTCGCCGCGCAGGAAGATATAGCCGGTTTGTGCACCGATGGCGTAGGACGCCAGAATCATGCCTTCGACCAGCTGATGCGGTAGTTTTTCCATCAAGAGACGGTCTTTAAAGGTGCCCGGCTCCATCTCGTCGGCATTACAGACGAGGTATTTTGGACCAACATCAGGCTGGCCCGGTTTGTTCATCGGGATCAGCGACCATTTGATACCGGCCGGAAAGCCTGCACCACCACGACCACGCAGCACGGCGTCTTTGACTACGCCCTGTACCGCTTCCGGACTCATATGCAGGGCTTTTTTCAGGCCCAGATAGCCTTCGAGCGACTCATAGGTCTCGATATCGAGCACTTCATCGTGCTTGGACAAACGCCAAGTCAGCGGATGGGTTTCGGCGCTGCCGTTGCCATGGATTGGCGTCGGCGCAGTCTTGATCACCTTGGCGGCTTCGATGGCAGCAGCGCGCTCGGCAGCTAAAGCTTGGGCACGGGCTTCAGCTTCGGCAGCAGCCTTGGCAGCTTCAGGCGTCAGCGGTGCAGTGTTGTTGCTGTTGTCATTGGGCGTCGTCATACGTATTGCTCCAGTAACTCATCCACTTGGGCCTCACTGACGAGTCCAAAAGTATCTTCACCAATCATCAGCGACGGGGCTTTGTCACAGTTACCCAGACAGCAGATCGGCAGCAGGGTAAAACGACCATCCGGCGTGGTCTGACCATACTGGATGCCGAGCTTGCGTTTGAATACTTCTGCGAGCGACTCATTGCCCATCAGATAGCAGGCAATCGAATCACACAGCAGGATCACATGACGACCGACCGGCTGACGATAAATGCGGTTATAGAAGGTCGCGACACCCTCGACATCGGGCACCGAGATGCCGAGCACGGCAGCGACCGCAACGACTTGCTCATCGTTAACCCAGCCGTTTTTCTTCTGCACGTGCTTGAGCGCATCCAGAGACGCAGCTCGGGAATCGGGATAATGGTGCATGAACTCATGCAGCGCGGCCTGCTCATCCGCCGTCAGCACGGCATTGACATCAATCGCGGCATGCGAGGTGTGGTCTGCGCCAGAGGCTTTGTGAAAAATTCTCATATCAGTAATTTCCTTAGCGGTCCACGTCAGCCATTACAAAGTCGATGGACGCCAGATACGCAATCAGGTCGGGCACCATACTGCCATTGATCACCGACGGCATTTGCTGCAGATGCGGGAAGCTCGGCGTGCGAATACGCGTGCGATAGCTCATCGTATTGCGGTCGCTGGTCAGGTAGTAGCTGTTGATGCCTTTGGTGGCTTCTACCAGCATACTTGACTCGCCTGCTGGCATGACCGGACCCCACGACACACTCAGGAAGTGGGTAATCAGGGTTTCGATGTCCTGCAGGGTCTTGTCCTTCGGTGGCGGTACGGCCAGCGGATGGTCAGCCTTATACGGACCCGACGGCATGTTTTCCAGACATTGCTTGATGATGCGCACCGACTGACGCATCTCTTCGATACGCACGAGGCAGCGATCATAAGCATCACCGTTGTAGGCGATCGGCACTTCAAACTCAAAGTTCTCATAGCCCGCGTACGGACGCGCTTTACGCAGGTCGAAGTCCACACCGGTGGCACGCAGGCCGGGACCGGTCACGCCCCACGCTAGCGCCTGACGCGCATCATACTGGGCCACGCCTTTGGCACGGCCGATGATCATGGAGTTCTCGATGGCGGCTTTGACATATTCGTCCAGACGGCTTGGGAACCACTCGATGAACTCGCGTACCAGACGATCCCAGCCGTTGGGCAGGTCATGCGCCACACCACCGATGCGGAACCATGCCGGATGCATGCGGAAGCCGGTAATGGCTTCGATCACGTCATAGGCTTTCTGACGGTCGGTAAACATAAAGAAGATCGGCGTCATTCCGCCCAAGTCCTGAATGTACGTGCCGAGGAACAGCAGATGCGAAGTAATACGGAAGAATTCCGACATCATGATACGGATGGTATTGGCACGATCCGGCACGGTAATGCCAGCGAGTTTTTCTACCGCCATGACATACGGCAGGTTGTTCATCACACCGCCGAGATAATCAATACGGTCAGTATAGGGAATGAACGAATGCCATGATTGACGCTCGGCCATTTTCTCGGCACCACGATGGTGGTAGCCGATCTCAGGCACACAGTCAAGGATCTCTTCACCGTCGAGCTGCAGAATGATGCGGAACGCCCCGTGCGCGGACGGATGGTTAGGACCCAAGTTCAGGAACATGAAGTCTTCGTTCTTGTTGCCGCGCTTCATGCCCCACTCTTCGGGTTTGAAGCTACCCGACTCTTCTTCGAGCTTGTGCTTTTCTTCGTTCAGACGATACGGGTCAAATTCGGTGGCACGTGCCGAGTACTCTTTGCGCAGCGGATGGCCTTCCCAGTAGTTGGGCAGCAGGATACGGCGCAGGTGCGGATGACCGGTAAAGGTAATGCCGAACATATCCCAGACTTCGCGCTCGTACCAGTTGGCATTCGGCCAGATCTTGGTCGAGGTCGGGACGTTGAGGTCGCCTTCCTTGAGTGCGACTTTGACACGGATATCGCTGTTACGCTCGATCGACAGCAGGTGATAGAACACCGTAAAGTCCGCCGCAGGCAGACCGTCGCGGTGCACACGCAGACGTTCATCGACACCCGACAGATCCAGCAGCATCACATAAGGCTTGGGCTGGGTGCGCAGGAACATCAGCACATCGAGCAACTGACTCCGCTCGACCCAGATGGTAGGCAGATCATCCTTGGTGACTTGCACCAGAAAGGTATCGCCGAATTTGGCGCGCAACTCCTCAATCACGGCAAATGCCGGACGAGGATCATGGAAAGGTGCCCCCTGCTCGACTTGCGGCGAGAGAGGTGCAGCCACTTGAGCTTCAGCCATCGCGTTGACTTCCCAAATAATACTAATTTCTTTAAATACAGCAGCTTTGTGTGCAAAACAGTGCGTAAAACGATACGTACAGGCCGCAGAATGACGACAAGCGATGAATATCGGACATTGTATCGGGCATCCCATGACATACACATGGCAATGGCCTCAACACAACTACGAATCCCATCAGCAGCAACAGCGTCATCAAACACGAACAAAAGCCACGTCGGCGTGGCTTTGTCTATTGCTTAGCTTGACTCGTCCTGCGAACGCAGATTGGTCACGGCGATACGCTCGGCCTGTTTGCGGTCGCGCTCAGGTTGCATGATCGGACGATAGAGACCCTGATCACCGACGACACTGGACAGCGGACGGCGCTCTTTGCCGATCGAATCCTGCAGCAGCATCAGCGCCTGCAGGAAAGCTTCTGGACGTGGCGGGCAGCCGGGGACATAGACGTCCACCGGAATGAATTTATCCACACCCTGTACCACCGAATAGATGTCATACATACCGCCGGAGTTGGCGCAGGCACCCATGGAGATCACCCACTTCGGCTCCAGCATCTGCTCATAGAGACGCTGTACGACGGGTGCCATTTTTACAAAGCAGGTACCCGCCACGACCATCAGGTCGGCCTGACGGGGTGATGCGCGGATCACCTCGGCACCGAAGCGGGCGAGGTCATGCGGCGAGGTGAAGGCGGTTGCCATTTCGACATAGCAGCAGGACAGACCGAAGTTGTAAGGCCAGAGCGAATTCTTGCGACCCCAGTTGACCGCAAGGTGCGCCATGTCTTCAAGGCGGGTCATGAAGATGTTTTTGTTGACTTGATCTTCCAGCGGGTCGCTAACGACTTCACTGTTCGTATCAGGATATTGCAGGACGGTTTCACCCTCCTGCGGTGCGCGAGTCAGGGTGTATTTCATACGCTTTCCTTCTGCAACTCTGCTTGTTGCGCTTCGTTGGCTTTGGCATCGATCAGTTGGCCGGGGACCATGCCACGGTTATCGAGCTCCAGCTCATCCATCGGCACATAGCGGGTGACTTCGGCGATATCGAGCGGGGTATGGGGATTGCCATGACGCTGACGGACAGCCTTCTCGCGCTCAAGACGCTTCTCAGGAGCCCAGTCCAGCGCGCCGATGCGCCAGACATAGACCAGCCCGACCAAGAGCACGACGACAAACACGACCACTTCGACAAAACCTGCCCAGCCGTTTTCGCGAACCGAAACGGAGTAAGCATAGAGAAAGAGGGCTTCCACATCGAAGATGACGAAGAACATCGCCACCAGATAGAATTTTGCGGACAGGCGCATACGTGCGCCGCCGACACCGAGCTGACCAGACTCGAAGGGCTCCTCCTTAGTTCGGCCCACTGCCCGACCACCCATCAAGAGTGGCACAGTCAGCATAAAGCCGAGCAGAAAGATCACACCTAAAACAAAAGCAATCAACGACCAGTGATGGACGACAATGGCATTCATGCGGGGATTACTCCTGGCTGCCAAGCTTTGGTTTTTACAGCAGATTGACCATGATTTTTATAATAAAACCTCAAAGAGAAATCAGCTGACCAGACCAAAGTTTGATTAAAAATTTTAAGTCGATATCCTTGAACTACCCATCAAATGGCACCATATCGCGGCGCGAAAGACATCGAGTTAAAATTTTCATTGGCGCAACTATACTCCAACTAAGCACCATCTTTCCACAAGCGAGATATACAAATCACCTTTACTGTGCATTTTTTAGCACATCAGACTGATTTTTACTAAAGACAGCGCCAAACCATCACCGCACAGGATACGCCTTTACTCACCCACAATTCATGAAAGTTTTTTCATGCGATCAATCCTTGCACCCGAGAGTCTTTATCTATATAATGCGCGCACGCACTTTTCACGTTCTTGCCTGAACTTTTATTTGCCCGTCTGCTGGCCTTGTTCGCACACGGTGTTTACGGTTTTTTGCATCTATCCTATCTATATAGCATAGATGCACAGCCTGCAAACACTGATCCTTGCGAATGCTACCGACAGACTGATTATATCGCTGTCAGTGTGGTTTATTTGCCCTGAATTGTTTCAATTCAGACTAGCGGTCAGGATCCCGATCTGCCTACTTCTATATATGATATAGCGTAGAGGCAACATCCCCCTGATGATGCAACCAAAACCCACCCGTCCGGTAAGCGCCCGTATCCACGAGGATACCTCCAAAGCGCCCAAAGTCGACCACCGACACCTTTCAGGCCACGTCCAAAAGCATTTGTGTGTTTTGGTATATGACCTGCATCGTCTTTTATTTCAGGAAATTTGCTCGTTAATCCTTGCCGTTTAACCAGCACCGATGGCGTTTAGCTTACAGCCGCCCGTCTTCATTCCGACTTCCTGTCGACGCCGATGCATTATTTTGATCCTTTACATCGGAGTGTCCCTTCGCGGACAGACTTTTTCATGAGCACGACTTTTAACGATTTTAACCTTGCTCCTAGCCTGCAACAAGCGCTGGCTGATCTTGAATTCACCACCCCTACCCCGGTCCAAGCCGAGGCAATCCCTGCCGCCATGGCGGGCAAAGACCTGCTGGTATCGAGCCAGACCGGTAGTGGTAAAACTTTTGCATTCCTGCTGCCAACCTTAAACGTGCTGGCATCCCAAGAAGCCCAGCCTCTCAATGCACGGCTGAAAAACATCCCTGCCCCGCAAATCCTCGTCCTGTGCCCGACCCGTGAGCTGGCCCAGCAAGTCTGTCAGGATGCCATCAAACTTGTTCGCCATATCAAAGGCATGCGTATTGCCAGCATCATGGGCGGCATGCCTTTCGGCAAACAGATCGCTCAGCTCAAAGGCGCTCAGGTCGTCGTTGCGACCCCGGGCCGTCTGCTCGACCTGATCAACCGTCGTCAACTGGTGCTGACCGACGTCAATGCCCTGATCGTCGATGAAGCCGACCGCATGCTGGACTTGGGCTTCTCCGAAGATCTGGAAGCCATCAGCGATCTGGCACAAGGCCGCAAGCAAACTCTAATGTTCTCGGCGACCTTCGCTGACCGTATCATTTCGCTCGCCAAGCACATGATGAACGACGATCCTGTGCGTATCGCGATCGAAACCGGCCACTCGACCAATGCCGACGTCACCCAGACCCTGCACTGGACAGACGGCTTTGAGCACAAGAAAAAACTGCTGAACCATTGGCTCAACGACGAAAACCTCGATCAAGCCGTGGTCTTCGCCAGCACGCAAGAAGACACCGACATGCTGGCCGAAGAGCTCGCCATGGCAGGTCATCAGGTCGTCGCCCTGCATGGCGCGATGCCTCAAGCTGTACGTATGCGCCGCATCCGCAGCCTGCGTGAAGGTAAAGTCCGCATTCTGGTTGCGACCGACGTTGCCGCACGCGGTCTCGACGTGCCTGCGATCAGCCACGTGATTAACTTCGGCCTGCCGATGAAGAACGAAGACTACGTGCACCGTATCGGTCGTACCGGTCGTGCCGGTCGCTCAGGTCAGGCGATCACCCTCGCAACCCATCGCGAGCGCAGCAAGATCCGTGCGCTGGAAATGTACCTGCAAGCCCGCATCAATGTCTCCGAAATCGCTGGCCTTGAGCCAAGCCCACCGCCTGCAGGTGGCAACGACCGTCGCGGTCGTGGCGGCTTTGGTGGCGGTCGTGACGGCGCTGGCCGTGGTCGTGACGGCGGTCGCGGCTTTGGCGGTCGCGATGGCGGCCGTGGTTTTGGTGGTCGTGACGGCAAGCGCGATGGTGCGCCACGTGACTTTGCTCCGCGTGACCATGCACCACGTGAGCATGCTCCTCGCGACAGTGCACCGCGCGACTTTGCTCCTCGTGATCATGCTCCACGTGAGCATGCCCCACGCGAAGGCGGTCGTTTCGAGCGTGACGGTCAGCGCTTTGACAGCCGCCCACCACGCGCCAACGATGACAACCGTGGCAACCGCTTCGATGCCTCCGGCGAACGCGCACCACGCGAGTTCGGTCAACGTCAGGGTGGCTTTGGCGCAGGCCGCGACAGCAAACGCGATCAGAATGCCCCGCGCGGCTTCCAGAGCCCGCGTGCTGGCGGTACCGAGCGCAGCTTCCGTAGCGAAGTTGGCGGTGGACGCGACAACCGCGAAGGCCGTGTCGTCGGTGAACGCAACTTCAACCGTGAATTCCGTGACGCAACAGGCAGCAGCAACAATCGCCCACGTCGCGAGTTTGGCGGTAATGAGCGCAGCGGCGAACGTCGCGATGATTTCCGCAAAAAACGCGATTACGAATAAGCTTGTCGCACAGACTTAAGTCTGCGTCGCAATCAGAAAGCCGGCTCATCAGCCGGCTTTCTTTATGGCATATGCTATCCGCGTTTGGCTGGCTGACGACCATTGGTGCAGTCCCCACTGAAAACCTTTCCCCACCACGCAAGCTGTGCTATTGTCCCTGAGTGTCACAATGCTCTCGTGACGGTATCGTGATCAGGAAGACGGTCATTACGTGATCATCACCCTATCGTGATCTCGCCACGATCCATGTTAAAAGGACGACCACATGGCTTATCTCTTTACCTTTCTGGTTGCCATCAATGCCTTATATCTGGGCTTTGAACTTTTGCGCCAGAACCAGCCTGCGACCATGCAGCCTGTCACCAACAGCCTTCAGCGTAAAAATTTTCCGGTAACCTTAGATCTGGTCGCCGAGAAGCCTGTGCTGACACAACTGCAGAATGCAGTGAACTCCGCCACAGACAAACTGAACAGCTTAGGTCATCTGAATCATACGGACAAACCCGCCTCCTGAGATCGATATAGCCTGAAAACCCCATGCCATGTCACCTCCCAAGGTCGGCGCGATCTTTTAAAAATATGAACAATATGGTTAAATCCGCGCGCGATGGCATACAAAGCTTGTACAGGGCCGTATCAACTCGCATCAAAATGTAACTTCTTTTGTGTTACAGTGCGCGTTACTGATTTTTTATATTTTTTGGCTTTTGCTGCATGACCATCTCCCAGACTGTCACCACTGCGCCCCCCTTGTCCGACCCAGAGGTCCAGACGGCTGTCCCGCATTTGGTCGAGGTGCATGATCTGTCCTTTAGCTGGGGCGAGCGCGTCATCTATGACCGTATCAATCTCGCCATCCGCCGTGGTCAAGTGACGGGGATTATGGGACCATCCGGTACTGGCAAAACCACACTTCTCAAGCTCATCGGCGGTCAGTTGGTTCCTGATCATGGTCAAGTCCTGCTCAATGGTCAGGACATCAACCGGATGAGTCGCAACGAGCTGTTTGCCGCGCGCGCCAGCATGGGCATGCTATTTCAGAGCGGTGCGCTGTTTGCGGATATGACCGTATTTGAAAACGTCGCCTTTCCTCTGCGTGCCCACACCGACCTGTCCAACAACCTGATCCGCGAAATGGTGGGCTTAAAACTCGAAGCTGTCGGCCTGCGCGGCACCGAAGACTTAATGCCTGCCGAGCTGTCGGGCGGGATGAATCGCCGCGTGGCACTGGCACGTGCGATCGCACTGGACCCAGAGCTCATCATGTACGATGAGCCCTTTGCGGGTCAGGACCCGATCGTGATGGGTGTGCTAGTACGCCTGATCCGCACCCTGCGTGATGCCTTGGGCCTCACCTCTGTCATCGTTTCCCACGATGTCTCCGAGACGCTGTCCATCGCTGACTATGTCTATGTGATTGCCGACGGCAAAGTGATGGGCGAAGGCACACCTGAGGCACTGAAAAACTCCGACTCGCCTTTTGTACGTCAATTTTTGCAAGGCCTGCCCGATGGGCCTGTTGAGTTTCAATACAGTCAGACCCCCTACCTTGCACCATCGACCAAAGGGACCCGTCCATGATCAGTACTCCCTTTTTAATGGTGCGACGCGGCATGTCATGCCGTTCCATCCTGTTCATCGAGGTCTGATATGCACTGGGTTCAACGTTTGGGGCGCGACACCCTGAGTCGCATTGATGGGATCGGTGCTTCAGGCATCATAATTGCACGTTCGGCAATCGGCATCCCCAAGTGGTCCGGCATCTATCTGTTCATTCAGCAGATGTATCGCGTCGGCGTGCTATCCCTGCTCATCATTCTGGTTTCCGGATTATTTATCGGGCTGGTTCTGGGTTTGCAAGGCTTTACCATTCTATCCAAATACGGCAGCTCGCAGGCTTTGGGCACCATGGTCGCCCTGACTCTGGTGCGCGAACTGGGTCCGGTCGTGACCGCACTGCTCTTTGCAGGTCGCGCAGGCTCCACCCTGACTGCCGAGATCGGCGCCATGAAAGCCAAAGAAGAGCTGGCCAGCATGGAGATGATTGGCGTCGATCCGCTGCGCCGTATCGTGGCACCGCGCCTATGGGCCGGGATCGTCAGCATGCCGATGCTCGCAGTGGTCTTCTCTGCCATCGGGATCTTGGGCGGTAAAATGGTCGGAGTGGACTGGCTGGGTGTCGATGAAGGCTCGTTCTGGGCCAGCATGCAAAACAATGTCAGCTTTATCAACGATATCACTAACGGCGTGATTAAGAGCGTGGTATTCGGCGTGGTCTGTACCTGGATCGCGGTTTATCAAGGCTATGCCGCTCCGCCCTCATCCGAAGGCATCTCGACGGCAACGACCAATACCGTGGTTTATTCCTCATTGTGCGTTTTGGGACTGGATTTTATATTGACTGCGGTCATGTTTGGAGGTTTATCATGAGAACACGTGGCGCCGAATTTGGCGTTGGAATATTCATTATTCTGACCATAGCAGCCGTGTTCTTCCTCGCGCTGCGCGTCAGCGGCCTGCTCCATGAAATCAACAAGGGCGGCTTTACCGTCACCGCACACTTCCAGAACATCGGCGGACTGACCCCACGCGCCAAAGTCACCATGAGCGGCGTCTTGATTGGTCGCGTAACTGGCATTGCGCTTGATCCCAAGCGTCTGGATGCCGTAGTCACCATGCGCATCGACAATAACATGCAGAACCAGATCAGCACTGACGCCACAGCCAGTATCCTGACCGAAGGTCTGATTGGCGGACAATATATCGGCATCACGTCCGGCGCTGACGATACCATGCTAAAGCAGGGCAGCGAAATCGAACAGACCCAGAGCGCACTGGTGCTTGAAGACCTGATCAGCAAATTCCTGTTCAATAAGGCCACGGAACCGACGCCAGCGGCATCTGCACCCGCAGCGACAAGTGCTACAAGCGCAAACAAAACTGCTGCAAGTGCCAACAATAATAGTGCATTTTAATCAGGATAGACGTTATATCATGCTCGCATGTTGGTCCACAGAATGCATTTCATGACTCGGATTGACCCGTCACAAATTCTGACAACACCGCATTTGATCGTTTTGGAGAGTGTGTAGATGAAACGCTTTGCTTTACCTGTCGCAGCGATTACGCTGGCCAGCCTGTTCTCGATTCAGACCACGTTTGCGGCCGTCGAACCCGCACCCGTATTTGTCAAACGTATTTCTGACGCCCTCATCAACCGTCTGGTCTCTGAGCGTAGCGCATACAAGAAAAATCCTGCCCTGATCAATGACATCGTCAAAGATAATCTGGAACCGTATGTGGATTTTGAGGGCTTTGCACGCGGTGTCATGGGCGTGTACTACCGTCAGGCTACGCCAGATCAACGCAGCCAGTTTACCCAGACCTTTAAACAAAGCCTGATCCGCACCTACTCCAAGGGCCTCGCCTCCTACGACAACGAAAGCTACACCATCCGTCCGTTTATCGAAGGCAAAGACCCAAGTAAAGCCGTGGTGGTCATGGACTTCAAGACCGACACCGGGACTGTGGTGCCGATCGCCTATCAACTGGTCCAGAACGGCGACACCTGGAAACTGCGTAACCTGCAATTGAACGGTATCGACATCGGTCTGACTTTCCGTAACCAGTTTGCAACGGCCGTCCAGACCAACAAAAACAATCTGGATCTCGCGATCAAGAATTTCATTCCGTCCGCCAACGCGACCGGTCAACAGTGATTCAGGCTTAAAGTCCGGACTGAGCAGAGGATAACGAGATTGGCATTCATCGCACCACAAACACCGATCGCCTCGGTCACACTGACAGGAGATCGCCTGGTCATTGAGGGTTCGGTCTGCTTTGAGAATGCCAATGTCGTCTACCAGACCGGACAGCGCTTGCTGGGCAACACCACTCAGTCCGCCCTGACCATTGATCTTGCTGGCCTGTCGCAGAGCCACACCGTGCTGCTCGCCGTCATCGTACAGTGGATTCGCAGTCTTAAAGCCCACCAAGAGCTACATCTGGCGAATGTACCCGCCAAGATGCGCGCCATCATCGAAGCCTCACGCCTGCAGGAAATTCTCTAGACCATGTAAACATCTGCCATCAGTCGCACTGATCTACCCGACAACGACCGATGGTTTTGATGTGCATGCAGAGTACGCATCAAGCGGGCCATCATCCCCGCACCTCTTTGAGCGCATCAATCAGTTGCTCGACCTGCGCTTCGGTATGCGCCGCGCTTAAGGTAATCCGCAGACGGCTCTGTCCTTGAGGTACGGTCGGCGGCCGTATCGCCACCGCCAGAATGCCTCGTGCCTCCAGTTGCCGTGACAAGGCCAGCGCCCGATCCGCCTCACCCACGATGATCGGCTGGATGGCTGACGAACTCTCGGTAAGCATCCAGCCTTGCTCAATCAACGCAGCGCGCAGGCGAACAATATGCGCCTGCAGCCGCGCCCTCCGCCACGACTCCTGCTCAATCAAGTCGAGAGATGCCATTGTCGCCGCCGCCAAGATCGGCGGTGTCGCTGTGGTAAAGCAGAATGTCCGCGCCCGGCTCTGCAAAAACTCAATCAGCGCCTCTGATCCCGCCACAAAAGCACCAAAAGTCCCCACGGCCTTGCCTAGCGTCGCCATATAGACATCCACCCGGGGCAAGGGTGTACTCCGCACGCCGAAGCCGTGTGCATCGTCAATCATCAGGCCTGCCTGATAGCGTTCAGCCAACTGCACATAAGGCACCAGATCAATCTCGCTCCCCTCCATACTAAAGACCTGATCGGTCGCGATCAGCTTCTGTGGCTGCTCGTCGCTGCTAAGCCAGCGTTCCAGCACATCAAGATCACGATGCGGATAGCGCCGATGCACCGCACCCGATAGTCGTGCGCCGTCTATCAAAGAGGCATGATTGAGCTTATCCTGATATAGCACGCCTTTGGCGGTACGAGCCGCACCCGATAGCAGGGCATCAATCACGCCCATATTCGCCATATAGCCCGTCGAGAAGAGCAAGGCGCGGGGATAACCGGACAACGCTGCCAGCCGCGCCTCTAAGCGCTCATGCAGCTCGCTATGGCCTGTAATCAGATGCGCCGCACCCGACCCAACACCATGGGTTTTAAGCGTATCCATCACCGCTTCCTGCAAAGCCGGATGACCCGCCATGCCAAGGTAGTCATTACTGGAGAAATTCACAAATGCCTGACCCTGCCGCATCACCAAAGGTGTCACGCCGTGCTCCACCGCCCGTGGTTGGCGTTTCAGCGACTGCTGGACAAGCAGATCCAGTTGCTCAGACAAATGAAAGGCCGCAAGTGTCATAGACAAATTCCATATGCTTAAACCAAAAATTAAACCCGCTTGCCAGATCGACAAACGGGTTTAGGTATCATCTCATCCTGACGGGCTTTACGCCGTCATGGCATCGACCGCCGTGGCTTTGACATCGACACGCGGCGCCTCACGGTTCAGGCCCAAGGTCGCAAACAGCGCATCATCACGTGATCCATCGGCATTCGGCGTGGTCAGGAGCTTCTCGCCGTAGAACATCGAATTGGCACCTGCGAGGAAAGCCATCGCCTGCTCGGCATCAGACAGCCCTTCGCGACCAGCAGAGAGGCGGACATAGCTCTTGGGCATCAGGATACGCGCGACCGCAATGGTCCGAATCCACTCCAGCACCGGCAGACGTGGCGTATCCTCAAGCGGTGTGCCTTTGATCGCAACCAAGAGATTGAGCGGCACCGACTCCGGATGCACTGGCAGGGTTGCCAGCTCATGCAAAAGACCAATCCGGTCCTCACGCGACTCGCCCAGACCCACGATCCCGCCGCTACAGACCTTCATGCCTGACGCACGTACATGTGCCAGCGTATCCAGACGATCATCGAAGGTACGGGTGCGGATGATGTGACTGTAGTACTCACGTGAGGTGTCGAGATTATGGTTGTAGTAGTCGAGACCTGCCTCAGCCAGACGCTGAGCTTGGTTCTCGTTCAGCATACCCAAGGTCATACAGGTCTCAAGGCCCATGGCCTTGACTTCGCGAACCAACTCCAGCACATAGGGCATATCACGCTCATGCGGATTACGCCATGCGGCACCCATGCAGAAGCGCGACGCGCCAGTGTCTTTGGCGGCTTGAGCGGCAGCCAGCACTTTGTCCAGTGCCAGTTTCTTCTCAGGCGTCAGCTCCGCTTCATGATGTGCCGACTGCGAGCAATAACCGCAATCCTCCGGGCAATTGCCCGTCTTGATCGACAGCAACGTACTGACCTGCACGGTATTGGCATCAAAATGCTGCCTGTGCACGGTCTGAGCCTGAAACATCAGGTCATTAAAGGGAAGCTCAAACAGTGCCGCGATCTCTTCGCGACGCCAATCGGTTCTGACTACATCGTTAACCATTATTCACCACACTTTTCATTATGAAGGAACTGTCCAGTTCCGAAAGCAACAATATTAGCCTGCCAGACTCGGCCTATCCCGCCTTAAACCGTCAAAAGCCTCAAGCGCGTTTCTTGGCAAAACGTGCCTGCAGTTTCTTGGCATGCTGGACGACGGGCTTGATGCGCTCTGTCACAGGTTTCGGCACTTTGGGCACCACCATCTTGGCTGCCTGGTTAAACCACATCAGGAGACTAAAGTCGCCTTCCATCTGGATCGAGCCATCCTGCATGCCGACCATGAATGCCGCAGGATTGCCTTTTTGCAGGATCTTGATGGCGGTCGCACCGTCCTTGAAGCGCAAGGTAAAGTCCGGCTTGGGCGCATAGCCGCTCGCCATACGCACCTGACGGTTCGCCACGGTGAAATTACGCGCAATACCGTCTTCCGACTCAATCTGAATGGTGAACGAGCGATTATCCAGAATAGCCTTAAACTCCTCGCTGGTATAACCCAACTGGATCATGCGCAGACCAATCCCGGCCAACAGCAGGTCAAACGGATGGGTCGAGAGATTCAGCAGCGGCAGTTGCACGACAGGAATGGGCATGGTCTAAACTCAATCAGAGAGATAAAAAGATACGGCAATTGCCATCTGGTTTTGCAAATCTGCTCGACTTTAGCACCAAGGCAAGCCGCTGTCACTGGCCCAAACGCATCAGTGCATACAAAAAACGTGCAGATTTTATCCAGAGTAATCAAACCGTCATAATATCCATTGTAATATTAGTGTCATTAATCATAGCCGCGCGATCTGCATGTGGATATGTATCAGGACAGTGCATAATTGATGGAGCGTCATGATACTCAACAGATCGTGACTTCCAGATGACGTCCTGACGCTATACCCGCAGATCATTGGGCCCCTTTAGCCAGCAGACTCTATTAAAGCCATGACTGACCGTATCCTGATCGTTGATGATGAAGCCCCCATTCGCGAAATGATCCATACCGCACTGGATCTCGCCGGATTTGACTGTATCGAGGCCGAAGACGCCCGTAAAGCGCACGCCGTGATCGTGGACCAGCGGCCCGCCCTCATCCTGCTCGACTGGATGCTGCCCGGCGGCACCAGCGGCATCGAACTCTGCCGCCGCCTGAAAAAAGACGAATCGCTGTCCGAAATTCCGGTGATTATGCTCACCGCCCGCAGTGAAGAAGACAATAAAGTGCAAGGTCTGGACGCGGGTGCAGACGACTACATGACCAAGCCCTTCTCGACCCGTGAGCTGGTTTCGCGCATCAAGGCCGTCCTGCGCCGCGCCAGCGCGCTTAACGCCGAGCGTACCATCAATGCCGATGGCCTGACCCTCGACCCGGTCAGCCAGCGCATCAGCGTCGGCAATCAGACCGTAGACATGGGTCCGACCGAGTACCGCCTGCTCGCCTTCTTCATGACCCACCCTGAGCGCGCCTATACGCGCACCCAGATGCTGGATCAGGTCTGGGGCGGCAATGTCTATGTCGAAGACCGTACCATCGACGTGCATATCCGCCGCCTGCGCAAGGTGCTGGAGCCGCATGGCTTTGACCGCTTCATTCAGACTGTACGCGGCACCGGCTATCGCTTCTCGACCCGCATCGATCTGCAACAATCCTGATACAGCAGCGCCATAGACCACGCTAACACCGGACATCTCTCGGTCATCTTCCGGTGTTAGCGTGAATGGAAGATAAGGCAAGGGACTGACCTTTTGCCTCTTTTTCCGTTAGACTGGTGCAATGCGCAACTCGATCTCTCCGCTTTTACAGTTCATCTATCAGGATGTGTTCCGGCTTCTGGGACTGATTCTGGTTTTTCTGATCATTGGTGCCCTCTGCCACGAAGTCTGGCTGTCTATGCTGCTGGCATTGGGCTTCTTTCTGCTGCTGCAGTGGTTTTCGCTCTTTCGCCTCTACCGCTGGATGCAGCATCCCGACAGCGAGCCGCCGGAGCTGAACGGCATCTGGTCAGGCCTCCTGCATAACATCACCCGCATCCAGATCAGCGAACACCGCTCGCGCAAAAACCTGCTCAGCGTGATCAGCCGCGCCCAGACCTCGGTCGCCGCACTGGAAGAAGCCGTGGTCCTGATCGACGCCAGCTCGCTCATCGAATGGTGGAACCCCGCCGCCGAGACCCTGCTGGGCCTCAAATCCGGCGATCAGGGGCGCAATATCCTCAATTTCTGCCGCACGCCCGCCTTTATCCGCTACTACGAGCAAGGTAACTACAGTCAGGAAATCAAACTGCCGTCGTGGATCAATCCCGAGCGCTACCTGCAATGCAAGCTGACCCGCTTCGGTCAGAACGACCGTCTCCTCGTCGCCTATGACGTCACACGCCTGCACAATCTTGAGCTGATGCGTAAAGACTTTGTCGACAATGCCTCGCACGAGCTGCGCACACCGCTCACCGTGCTGTCGGGCTATCTTGAGACTTTCATGGATCAGGATGACATGAATCCGCGCTGGCGGCGCGGCTTTGAGCAGATGCAGCAGCAGACCACACGCATGAAGAACATCGTCAATGACCTGCTCTTGCTGTCGCGTCTTGAGAGCAGCAACTCCATCGCCGAGCGTAAGCTGATCGATGTGCCGCATTTGCTCAACAAGATCTTTGATGATGCGCAGGCCTACAACTCCGAATTCCGTCATGAGCTAAACCTTGAGATTGAGAGCTATCGTAATCTCTTGGGCGGCGAGCAGGAGATCACCAGTGCCTTCACCAATCTGATCACCAATGCCATCAAGTACACGCCCAAAGGCGGCATCGTCAAAGTGCGCTGGTATGACGACAATGGCAGGAGTTGCTTTGCGGTCTCGGACAATGGTATCGGTATCGACGCGCATCATATCCCGCGTCTGACCGAGCGTTTCTATCGTGTCGATAGCGATCGCAGTCGGGAGACGGGTGGTACGGGATTGGGTCTTGCGATCGTCAAGCATGTGATGCTGCGCCATGACGGTCAGCTCAAAGTCACCTCCAAGCGCGGCGAAGGCTCGACTTTTATCTGTGTGTTTGACGCGGATCGGCTGGTGGATTAGAGTCATTATCTGAGGCCATACAGGAAGTTAGTGCATGGCAATAGGGATCCAAAACACGCGTGCTCTGCTATTTGCACTGAATATCCTGATCCTTTTAGCTGCATCTTCTGTGCAGGCAAAGATGGATTTTCAGGATTGCAAAACGGCACTGGCAACACCGACATTTGGCGCACTCAAAGCCTATCTTGATCAGCACCAGCAGCTTCTGGATCCCCATATCGCAGGCAGCGACCCGATACATTGCCTTGCATTGAATGAATCTGAGTTTGTCGTCATCTCATTTGGTTCACTCTACTACTGCAAGCTGGCGGATCTTCAGTCATGTACGCTGTTTCCGACAGACTTCACTACACCGAATCTCTATCCTGTGGATTCTTTTGATGATGGGCAAAATAGGCACTTTATCTTGTTAAAGATGCCTTGGGAAAGGCATGGGCTGGTTGCTATGGGTTATGCCATCATTTCCTTCGAACCCACTTCTGTAGATAGTACAACCTACCCATTTCATCTCATAGACCTTGCTATCGGTTCTAGTGGCATCGATGAAAATTACTGTAAGGGCCCTCGAAGCTATGCTGGCATGGAAGGCCATTACTCCCCGTACTCCACCTACTTCCCAAAATCCGCCTATCAAATCAAACGACCACATGCGGACCAAATCATACTAGAGTTTCACTTGATCCGAAAAAACTGCATCACTACGCATATCACACCATTTAAAAAGCGCATCATTCTGCAGGAAGGGCAATTCTCCAAACCAATCTGAATTGAGTGTCAGAGCATTCCATCATCCATAAAAATCCCCTCGACATTTGAGGGGATGGAAAAACTCGGCGACCTGCTCAAGCTGATTAAAGCGCCTTAAACTTGATTAATAATTAGAAATCTCGATCAGATTTCCGTCAGGATCACGGATATACACCGACTGAATCGCACCCACAGCACCTGTACGAGCCACCGGTCCTTCCTCGATGGCGATACCCTCGCGCGCCAGATGCACGACAACATCTGCAAGTGGCGTCGAGGTGATAAAACACAGATCCCCCGACCCACATGTAGGCAGAGCCGCATGGGGCTTGAGCGGACTATCCGCAGGATGAAGATTGATTTTCTGCTGACCGAACACCAACGCACGGCGCCCTACACCAAAGGTCACCGCCTCCATACCCAGCACTCGGGTATAAAAGCCCACGGTGACCTCGACATCAGCGACAGTCAGCACCAGATGATCCAGCCGATTCACACGCATCAATGGTTACTCTTTGGTCAGTGGTCCAAAGCAACTGGACGGCTCAACCGACGTACACATCTTCATCGACTTGTGATCCGGGGCAAAACGCACATACAGCGCCATATGATCACCGGCCTTCGAGACCACACCACGGCAGTCTTTCTTGCCATTATCATGGGCGACCACACTCACAAACTGATAGAGCCCCTCTGGGTTCGGTGCGGCATCGACCTGATAACTTCCATCACCCACCTCCTCACCACTGGCATAGCTCACGTTGCCATTGGCTTTGAAGTTATACATCTCCGTGCAGCCCTGTGCTGAAGTAATCCAGCTCCAGATCCCGATCAGCGGATGTGCTGTACTCGGCTGCTCAGGCGCAGCATATACGCTCACGGGCAACACCACACACAACATCATCTGAGCACAGTGTCTTAACATCTTCACTCATCGTCTCCTCATCCGAGCTGATCTCAGCTCTCGTTGAATGCCATTAATGGATTGTAGATCACAGCAGTATCCCTCACCGCCCATCGCGCAATTTGCGCCAGTCCGCAAGAAAGCCTTCACGGTGAACCGCATGCTCAGCGAGGAAATCCTCGGTATGCTGCACCCATGTCGTATAGTCTGACTCATCCAACTGACCTCGCAGACGCTGCCAACGCAGGAAGATCAGCCAAGTATTGAGCACATCGCTCTCGCAGTAAGTCGTCAGTTCGTGCCAGAGACCGGCCTGCACCTGACCGCTGACATCCAGACCACTCACACCCTGCTTGCCGGGCAGGCCAAACAGTTGCGCCACATCGTCAAGTCGCTGAAAGAGACGATTATTAAACAGCGCCATGGCATCCATCAGATCGGTATGGCGGGTCTGGTAGCGGTTCTGATAATTATCATAGCGGCGGCGCTGGTCATGCTCGCCCTGATCGTAGAAGCCTGGTGCCGACAGCTCATGATACATCGCCCGCATGGTCAGCACCGGCACATCGAAGCCCGCGCCATTCCAGCTCACAAGGATCGGGAAATGCTTGTCAAACACGCTAAAGAAACGCGCAATGATATCGCGCTCGGACATCTCTTCTTGACTGAACGAAAATAGCTTCATCTCGCCCGAACTCACCCACAGTCCCGAGATACACACTACCTCATGAAACGGCACACGCGGAAAATCCGTGCTGCCGTCATAGCGACCATAGGCCTCGGCACGTCTGAGCTGCGAGAGCGCCTGCAGCGTCTCAGACGCAGGCAGATCCAGACCATGCATACGCTGTCCGGTCTGGATATCCGGCACGGTTTCGATGTCAAAGACCAATATCGGTTGGCTAAACATGTGAGATCCTCGTCATGGCACTATCCTGAATGTCGCATGCTCAATTAAGTATCATCGTTGATCGAATACAGACCCGTCGACAGATAACGATCGCCACGGTCACAAATGATACAGACCACCACGGCACCGGGATTCTCTTCGGCAACCTTGATCGCCGCCCATGCCGCACCGCCTGACGATACGCCGGCAAAGATGCCTTCGGTACGCGCCATCTTGCGCATCATCTTCTCGGCCTCGATCTGCGGGATGTCCATAGTCTGATCCACCAGCTCAGGCTTAAAGATAGTCGGCAGATACTCGGTCGGCCAGCGACGAATTCCCGCGATCTGCGCCCCATCAGCAGGCTGCAGGCCAACAATCTGAATATCGGGATTTTGTTCTTTGAGATAACGCGCAACACCCATGATGGTGCCCGTCGTGCCCATGGCACTGACGAAATGCGTGATCTTGCCTTCGGTCTGGCGCCAGATCTCAGGTCCGGTGGTCTTGTAGTGCGCGTCGGAGTTGTCGGGATTGCCAAACTGATTGAGCACACGGCCTTTGCCTTCAGCCTGCATCTGGAGCGCCAAATCCCGTGCGGCTTCCATCCCGCCATTTTTGGCCGAGACTTCGATCAAGGTGGCACCGTAGGCCAGCATGGCGTCTTTGCGCTCTTGGGTTGAGTTATCCGGCATGATGAGGATCATGCGGTAACCGCGCATCGCTGCGACCATGGCAAGCGCAATCCCGGTATTGCCGCTGGTGGCTTCGATCAGCGTGTCGCCCGGCTTGATGTCGCCACGCGCTTCGGCCTGCATGATCATATTATAGGCGGGGCGGTCTTTGACCGAGCCTGCGGGATTGTTGCCTTCCAGCTTGGCCAAGACCGTCGCTTGGGTGTGTGCTGCCAGACGCTGGATACGTACCAGCGGCGTATTGCCGATGGTGCTATCGATAATCGCGCTATGCGCGGGCGCATTCGTCAGGTTCGTTGGATCGGACGCCGTCGGCAAGGAGTTGCCCATATTCAAGTGACTCATGGATTTAGGATGTGAGTAAAACTGCGAAACTGCGAGTAAAACAAAGATACGTGGCATTGTAGAGAAAATTCGCCCTCAGGCACAATCTGCACGCCTGATAAGGATGGCACGAAATACGGCATATTCCTGCTTAAGCCATGTCAACGCAGCGAACACAGGTCAGGACAAAGACGTGCTTTTCGGTCCGAATTCGTTTTAGAATGCATCACTACATAATAGAATTATTCCGGCATCATCTCACAACATGATCGCCAGAAATCAGGAAGCCCTCAGGAAGCTCAAGGTATGTCGATCTGGAAACGCGGACTGCATCTGCTCAATGTGCAAAATGCCTATGGGCAACTGGTCATGCTGGTGTTTATCCCGATCCTGATTCTGGCGAGTGTCGCCGCTTATCTCGTGCTCTCCGAGACAACCCGCGCCATCAACGCCGAGCAGCGCAGCCGCGCCGAGGCCGTCCTCGCCCGCTATCAGATGGCGAGCAGGATGCTCATCACCATTCTGGGTCAGCCGGACGGACCGTCCAAGACCCACGACATCCTGATGAATATCTTGAGTGAGGAATATGTGACCCGCGCCGCCCTGATCGATATACAGGGCATCCCGCGCGTGACCATGGGCCGTGATCTGGACGAGCAGTGGGTCAAGTTTCCGATCAATAGCCAGATCTTCGGCCCGATCCCCAGCGCCGTCGGTAACAGCTACGGCATGCGCATCGGTTATGCATCCGACAGCCCGATCTGGCTCGTGATCGACATGGATAATCAGCCGCTGGCCCTTGCCCGCTACCATGTCTGGTTTGGTCTGGCGGTGACCAGCCTGCTGACTTTGCTTCTATTATTGTTTTGTCTGAATTTTTACTCGACGCGCTGGATCACGCCGATCTATGAGCTGCGGATGCTCTTGCAGCGCCTGTCGGTCTATACGCTCAACCATCCGGTCGAATGCAACAGCTACGGCGAGATGCGCATGCTGCAAAAGGATTTCGGCTATTTCCTGCATCGCCTGCACAGCGGGGTCGCCGAGCTGAAAGCCCATGGCGAGCAGACCGAAGACGACCTGCGCCAGATGCTCGACACCATCGAGATGCAGAATATCACCTATCGGCAGGCGCGCGATATGGCCTTGCAGGCCAGCTCGACCAAATCGGTATTCCTCGCCAATATCAGCCATGAGTTGCGCACGCCGCTCAACAGTATCGACGGTTTTATTAACCTGCTCTCCAAACGCGGCAAACTCTCCGATGAGCAGAACCTCTATGTACAGACCATCCGCAAATCGAGCGCGCATCTGCTCGCGCTGATCAATGACGTACTGGACTTCTCCAAGATCGAAGCGGGCAAGCTGGTGCTGGACAAAGCCCCGTTCAATATGGAAGAGGCGGTGTTTGAAGTTATCGACATGCTGACGCCCTTGGCGAGTGAGAAAAATCTCAATCTTGCCGTCTATTACTACGATGATGTGCCGCGCATGGTCTATGGCGACGCCCTGCGCCTGCGCCAGATCCTGACCAATCTGGTCAGTAATGCGATCAAATTCACCCCGCAAGGCGAGATCATCATTCGCGTGCGACAGGACGATCCGGCGGAACAGAGCACGTTGCCTTCCAACCAGCACCTGATCCACTTCTCGGTACAGGACAGCGGCATCGGCCTGAACGACAAGGCCAAGGCACAGCTCTTCCAGTCCTTCCATCAGGGCGATCCGTCTGTGACGCGCCAGTATGGCGGTACGGGGCTCGGCCTGGCCATCGTGCGCCAGCTTTCGCAGCTCATGCATGGTCAAGTAGGCTTCGATGACAATGCCGATCAGGGCTCAACCTTCTGGTTTACCGCGCAATTCGGACTCATCCATGAACCTGCACTGGTCTGGCCTCAACTACGAGGGCGACGCGTGCTCGCCTATATTGAGCACCGTGCCAGTCTCAACGTCTTGCGCGCTTACCTTGCCCAGACCGGGATTGAGCTTGAGCAGGCCAACTCGATCCCGGACCTGTTTGGCCGCCTGACCGAGTTTGAGCAGGATACCCAAGGCTCGGGCTGGGTCATCACTGACACCGACGTCAAGGATACCGCCGCGCTTTTGCGCGAGATCCGTACCCGCTACAGCGGCGAGCTGGTCCTCTACGGCTACCAGATGTCAATCGACCCGATCATGCTCAGCAACTATCGCGTGCATGCGCTGTATCAGCCCGTCAGTCGTGCCGGTCTCCTGCAGGTACTCGAACCCAAGACACTGGATCAGATCGAGACTACGGGACGCTTTGAAGCGCGCAATCTGCACGTGCTGGCGGTGGACGACCACACGCCCAATCTCATGGTACTGTCTGCCCTGCTGGACGACTTAGGCGTCCACACCACCACCGCAAGTTCAGGCGCAGAAGCGCTGGAATACATCGAGTCACGCCTGCATCCGGACTCGCCTGAAGCCCCGTTTGACATGATCTTCATGGACATCCAGATGCCGCGCATGTCGGGACTTGAAGCCACTGGACGCATCCGCCAGATGGAAGCCGAGCATGCCAATCGCATGCATCTGTCGACTCCGCAGCACACACCGATCATTGCCCTCACCGCACACGCGTTAAGTGATGAGCGCGACCGATTGCTTTCCGCCGGGATGGATGATTATTTCAGCAAGCCGATTCAGCAAGAACAATTGATCCATATCCTTGAACGCTGGACCGATCGCCGGATGCATCTGCAGCCTTTATTGGCAGAACCAGTACACCTGCTTGAGCACGAATCCAATCCCGTCGTGGACTGGAACCTGAGCCTGAAGCTCGCTGCAGGCAAAGTGGACCTCGCGCAGGATCTCTTGCGCATGCTGATCGAATCGCTGCCCAATGACAAAGTCGAGCTGCAGACCAGTTGGGACAAACGCGACTTCGAGACCCTGCTCGCCGAGGTACATCGCCTGCACGGCGGCAGTCGTTATACTGGCACACCGACCCTGCGCAAAGCCACTGGTACGATGGAGCGCGCCCTGACCCGACTCAAGAAAGAGGAACAGTTGACTGATTTCGACATGGATGCGGTCTTACCTGAAGAATTAGCAGTAATTTTTACAGAAATCCTGTCGGCCATTGACGCCGTTTTAGCTTATCCTTTGGAAAAAATCGGCATGTCACCCTTTGGTGAGTCGATAGAGCCCCTATAGTATGGACGTTGCTGGCACACGCCGCTGGATAATTGCCCGACCTGTGACTGGTCTGGTCGCTTGGAAGAATAAACGATGCTCGATTGCCTGACTCTGCTCCTCTATCCTGCGGCACTGTTGTTGCTTGCCACCCTCCAGCCGCGTCGGGTCAGTTTTAGTGTCATGTTGATTACCCAAATCATACTGCTCTTGCCCGATGGCATGATGGCGTTGCTTGAGCACCCAGCCTTTAGCGGCTTTCACAATAGCCTGATCTTACTCATCGTCTGGACACTGCTCGGCTTTGTCATCGGCTGGCCGATTGCCGAAGTGATACGCCGGGCGCTGGACCGCTATCGCGACAGCATCACCCATGTCATCACCCTGTATCAGGCTTTCCGCAGTGCGATAGCCGCTAGCCTGATCACGACCCTGCTCAATCTCTGCTGGCAGGCGCTCACGCTAGGCTGGCCTTTTGCAGGTCAGACCTTCGGTCACTGGTTCGGCATGCTGCCCACACTGACCCTGCTTGCGGTCTGTCTGCTGCTTGCACTCATCCGTCTACCGAAATATTTGCGTTCGGTGTTTTATAGCCAGTAGAGTGTGCAGCAACCTCTGATCCCTTGTCTTAATCGCTGTTGATCGCTGAATCTAAGGACATCGCCATGCCACTGGTCTTTCTGCAAAAAAAAGGCGCCATCGCCACCGTCATCCTCAATCGCCCCGACAAGCGCAATGCCATGAGCTTTGACCTCTTGCGCGAACTGATTGCCACGGCCAAAACCATCAGACAAGATAAATCGATCCGCGCCGTGATCCTGACTGGTGCCGGAGAATCCTTCAGCGCCGGGATCGACCTCAACGATCTGAACAGCAAGAAAAATGCCGCTTTCGCCATCTGGGAACTCATCAAGCCCGGTCAAAGCCTGTTTCAGAAAGCCTTCCTCGTCTGGCGTGATCTGCCTGTACCTGTGATCGCGGCACTACACGGCCACTGTCTGGGTGCAGGCATGCAACTGGCACTCGCCGCCGACATCCGTATCGCCACCCCAGACTGCAAACTCTCGATCATGGAGAGCCGCTGGGGTCTGGTGCCCGACATGGGCCTGACGCAGACACTCAAAGGCATCATCCCGCTCGATGTCGCCAAAGAGCTCACCCTGACCGGTCGTATCCTGTCGGGCAAAGAAGCCGAAAAACTCCACCTCGTCACCCACCTGTCAACCAAACCGCTGGATGCCGCCGAGACGCTGGCTCAGGAATTCCTCACCCGCTCCCCCGATGCCCTGCTGGCGGGCAAACGTGTACTGGATGCCATGGAGCATGCGCCACAGCGCGCCTTGCGGCTGGAAAAGATCTGGCAGCTCAAGCTCTTGATGGGCAAAAACCGCCTCATCGCGATCAAAAAAGACAAAAGCCCTGAGCTCGACTATCAACCGCGTCAGTACAAATAACGGATAAGGGTAAGATCGTGAGCGGATCGACTTTGGCCAATCTCACCCAGCAGCCCATCGCCTTCCTTGGCATCGGCCTGATGGGCAGTCGCATGAGCACACGGTTGCTCGCCGCCGGATTTGAGCTCAGTGTCTGGAACCGCTCGCCTGCTGCCGTCACACCCGTAGTAACACAGGGTGCCAAAGCCCTCGATGCGCTGGAGAACCTCACACACTTTGCCGTCATCGGCCTATGTCTGGCGGATGATGCAGCGGTTGAAACCGTAGCGACTGCGTTACTCGCGCAAATTCAACCGGGCCAAGTGATCGTGGATTTCTCGAGTTCTTCGGTTGCCTTGACACAGAGCTTGGCTACTCGCGCCCGTGAAAAAAACGCCTACTGGATCGATGCCCCTGTCTCGGGTGGCGTGATGGGTGCCGAGCAAGGCACGCTGGTGATCTTTGCTGGCGGTGATAGCGAGGTCATCTCAGCCCTTGCGCCTTTCTTCGCCCCACTGTCGCAGCGCGTCACCCCGATGGGTGGCAGCGGCACCGGACAGGCGACCAAGATCTGCAATCAACTCATCGTCGCTGCCACCAGCACCCTGATCGCCGAAGCCGTCGCCTTAGCCGAGCGTTCAGGCGTCGATGCAGCACTACTCGCGCCAGCCCTTGCGGGTGGCTTTGCCGACTCCAAGCCCTTCCAGATTCTGACGCCACGCATGGCGAGGCGGTGCTTTGAGCCGGTGCAGTGGAAAGTGCAGACGCTGGAGAAAGACCTCAAGAACGCCATGACACTGGCAGAAAGCGCCGGGCTGACACTGCCTGTCGCAGCGCTTGCATTGGCACGCCTGACTCAGCATGCCCAAGGCCACGCCACCGCCGATCTATCCAGTGTCATCGACCTCGTCGCAGCACTAAAGCCAACCGATAACACAAAACACAACTGATGACTGGTCAATCCGGTCAAATTGTGTTGTGATTTCAAGACGTCCCTGACACACGAGTGAATTTATGCCCCGTTTCTCGGCCAACCTCTCGCTGCTGTTTACCGAATACCCGCTGATCCAGCGCTTTGCGCAGGCGCGTAAGCATGGTTTTGATGCCGTGGAGATCCAGTTTCCTTATGAACTGACGATCGACGCCATACAGGCCGAGCTGACCATCCATGACTTAAAGCTCGTCCTGATCAACGTCCCTGCAGGCGACCTCATGCAGGGTGGCGATGGTCTGGCCTGCGTGCCGGGTCAGGAGCAAGCGTTTCGTCAGGCCGTGTTTGATGCCGCCCGCTACGCCCGTGCCTTGGGTGTGCCGACAGTCAATGTCTTGGCCGGACGCCAGCCTGAGGGCATGGACCTCTTGCCCTGCCTGCATGTGCTTGCAGCCAATCTACGCTTCGCCATGGACATCCTCGGTGCATCCAAGATCCAGACCGTGCTTGAGGCCATCAACGGCATCGACATGCCACGCTTCCTGATCCAGAACGTGGTGCAGATGGAAGAAATGCTCGAGGCCGTCAACACCCCGAGCGCACATTACCCGCTCAAGATGCAGTTTGACTGCTATCACATGGCGATGATGGGTGAAGACATTGCCCTGAGCCTGCACGAGCATATCGATGAGATCGGTCATATCCAGTTTGCAGACGTCCCCGGACGCCACGAGCCCGGCACAGGCCAGCTCCCCTATGACACGATTTTTGCCCTGATCGACCAGCTCGGCTATCGCGGCTACTGCGGTGCCGAATACCGCCCCGCAGGCAGCAGCGCCGAATCCTTTGACTGGATGGACTTCAATTCCCACCCGAAGTGACCACCCTTACTTCGTACATAAAAATGTATTGCTCTTTCACAGGGACGTGATGATTGGCGCTGTCTCTTGCGTCGCGGTGCAGCAGCGCTTCACTGATCGCGCCTCAGGATGGCGAGCTCTCTGGTCGCAAGGGCTTTTGCTTCACCAAAAAAAAGACCCTTCATCCAACCTGACAAAGGATCTTTATGCTGAGCGTTGAAAAAATCAGATTCTCTACGGAAAATCAGCTTAAGCAAACATCTCCTTCAGCCGCGTGATCAACGCCGCATGCTGATCCGCCGTCCCAATGGTAATCCTGAGATACTGATCAATACGTGGTTTGGCGAAGTAACGCACAATGATATTGGCCTCACGTAGCCCCTTCGCCAGCGCCGCCGCATCATGCTGCGGATGGTGGGCAAAAATAAAATTGGCATGCGACGGCAGAATATCAAAACCCAAAGCCGTCAATTCGCCGACCAGATCCGTGCGCAGATCAATCACCTGCTGGCAGCTATCACGGAAATACGCCTCATCCTCAAACGACGCCACCCCACCCGCAATCGCCAGACGATCGATCGGATAGGAATTAAAGCTGTTCTTGACCCGCTCCAGCGCCTCGATCAAATGCGGCTGCGCAAACACCATGCCAATCCGCAGCCCCGCCAGCGCCCGTGACTTGGATACGGTATGACAGACCACCAGATTGTCAAACTCCGGGATCAGGCTGATGGCCGACGTGCCGCCAAAGTCGATATAGGCCTCATCAATCACCACCACCGAGTCAGGATTCTGGGTCAAGAGCACCCGAATCTCATCCAAGGACAGCAGGATACCGGTCGGTGCGTTGGGATTGGCGAGGATAATGCCGCCATTCGAGACACGATAGTCCGCGACATTGATGCGGAAATCCGCATCCAGCGGCACCTGCACCGGCTCGATGCCATACAACTGGCTATAGACGGGATAGAAGCTATAAGTGATATCGGGATACAGAATCGGCTTGTCCTGACGGAAGAACGCCATAAATACATGCGCCAGTACCTCATCCGAGCCATTACCGAGGAAAACCTGACTGGTGGGGATATTGTGGTGACGGGCAATCGCGTCTTTCAGCGCGCTTGAGTCTGGATCGGGATACAGACGCAGCACATCGCCATTCTCACCCAGTGCCGCGATCACCGCAGTGCGGACACGCGGCGACGGGGGAAAAGGGCTTTCATTGGTGTTGAGCTTGATCAGGTTGCTGATCTTGGGCTGCTCGCCCGGCACATAAGGCACCAGATCACGGACCAGCGGGCTCCACAGGCGTTGGCTGTCGGGATTTTTTACAGTGCTGTTCATGCTTGATCCTCCGCGCGGCTATCTTCTGCACGGAAGCGTGCCGAGCGGGCATGCGCATCCAGCCCCTCCTGCTGTGCCAAGATATCTGCTGCATGGGCAAGCGGTTTACTTCCCGCCGGCGAGCAGTGAATCAGACTGCTGCGTTTCTGGAAATCATAGACACCGAGTGGCGATGAGAAGCGTGCTGTACCCGAGGTCGGCAAGACATGGTTAGGCCCTGCGCAGTAGTCGCCGATGGCCTCCGGCGTATGCCGTCCCATAAAGATCGCACCCGCATGACGAATGCCGGGCACCAGCCGCTCTGGATCATCCACACACAACTCCAGATGCTCAGGAGCCACGCGGTTAATCACCTGCAAGGCTTCTGCCTCATCGCGGACCAGAATCAAAGCCCCGCGATTGGCGAGCGACGTACTGGCGATCTCAACCCGTGGCAGGGTCGCGAGTAGTTTTTCAAGCGACAGCGCGACAGCATCCAGCAACTCAGTATCAGAGGTCACGAAAATCGACTGCGCGACTTCATCATGCTCGGCCTGCGAGAGCAGATCCATGGCCAGCCAGTCCGGGTTATTGGCACCCTCGGCATAAACCAGAATCTCAGATGGCCCGGCGATCATATCGATCCCGACCTGACCAAACACCGCACGCTTGGCCGCCGCGACAAAGCGATTGCCGGGTCCGGTGATCTTGTCCACCTGCGGGATCGTCTCAGTACCGTAGGCCAGCGCAGCCACCGCCTGCGCTCCGCCGATGGTCAGGACACGATGAACGCCCGACAGGTAGGCGGCTGCAAGGACCAAAGGATTCAGCTCACCCTTGGGTGCCGGTACCGCCATGATGATCTCACCGACACCAGCGACTTGCGCGGGGATGGCATTCATGAGGACCGACGACGGATAGGACGCCTTGCCGCCCGGCACATAGATACCGACGCGATCCAGCGGTGTGACTTTCTGACCCAATACATTGCCTAAGCTATCGGTGTACTGCCAGCCGTCCTGCTTCTGCGCTTCGTGGAAGCTACGGACACGGCTTGCTGCCAACTCTAGCGCGTCGCGGACTTCCAAGGAGAGGCCGTCAAAGGCAGCCTTTAGCGACTCCTGCGACAGGACCAGCTCAGACATGCTGGTCGCAGGATGGTGGTCGAACCGCTGGGTAAGCTTGAGCACATGGGCATCGCCATGCGTCCGGACGTCATGAATGATCTGATCCACGGTCTGGATGAGCGCAGCGTCATTGACGGTCTCATAGGCCAGAAGTTGGTTCAGTTGTTCAGTGAAATCGACATCGACACTCGACAGACGGCGGATCATGGCTTTACCTGTGGTTTAGCAGTTGCAAAAGAGGCTTATTTTAGCGGGTTTTTAATCCCAAATGGGGCAACCCGTCAGGATGAACGACGAGTTTCGTGTGATTTTTAGTTGTACTGTCTTTTCTGTTAGTATGATTTGCTCAAGCACGACACCCGAACTTGTTCAATCCAAGCGTGCACAGACTTATTCACATTCGATCAGGCTCATAAGGGAGTAAGACCATGGCATACGACAGCAATAATATTTTTGCCAAGATTCTGCGCGGCGAGATTCCAAGCAATAAGGTCTACGAGGATGAGCACACCCTCGCCTTTATGGACATCATGCCGCAAGCCGATGGTCATACCCTCGTGATCCCCAAAGAACCCGCCGAGACCATCCTTGATCTGTCACCCGAGGGTGCTGCCAATCTGATTCAGGTGGTGCAGAAGGTCGGACGTGCGGTCAAGACCGCCATGGGCGTCGAAGGTTTCGTGCTGATGCAACTGAATGGTGCCGCAGCCGGTCAGACCGTGCCGCATATTCATTTTCATATCCTGCCCAGCTCTCTAGGCGCACTCATGAGTCGTCCACATGGCGCGCGTATGGGTGATATGGCGCAGATTCAGGGCTTTGCCGAGAAGATCAAGGCGGCGCTGGCGGCGGAAGTTTGATCCCAGACGATCCGAATCTATAGCCTAGGCTGGGGTCTGTCCCAGCCTACTCACAGCGGGCATCAGACTGTCATGGATAGATTAAAGGCCTTTCTAGATAAGTTCCCTACGTCTGAAAGATACAATTTCTCTGATCTTCGTAAAACATTGCTGATACTGGAGATCGGGTATGAACACATAGTTCATACTGAGGAAAGCAAAAAGATTCTGAACATCTTTCCCGAAAATGAAGCCCTTATCTTTGCTCTAAAGGAAAGCGCCTCTTCATATTGGCCTCAGTTGGCACTCGACTGGATTGACTCAAGCAAAATGAGAATTTCAGCCAACCTACGTGAGGCTCTGGAATTAGCCTATTCCCGAGCAGGGGCTACACAAAGTTTTAAGCATCGAATTAAAAAACTTTTAAAACAGCCCCTTCATTAGTCATTTTCCCCAAAAAATCAACCGATCAATCAGCTTGATATTGCTGAAATGACGGATATACACATTCACGGTTGGACGCCTAGGCTGAAGCAGACCTCAAACTTCGCATGCTAAACTAGCAAAAATTTCTCTCAGATCCTATGTATATGACTGACACCCTGACACCCGACACAGACCACAAAATCGGCTGGAAAAAATACCTGCTCTACTTCCTGCTAATCTTCATCCTCATATGCGTCGGCATGCGCTGGGTAGGCCAGCAGCTCGCAGCCAACTTCGCCGACCCACAGGATATGGCCGGTGCACAAGCGCGCCTCGTCGGCACATGGACCTATACCGCACCGTTAAGCGCAACAGTCGGGAATGCCTATCCATCCGATTGGGTCAAATGGCAGATCGGCGAAGATGAGACCATGCTGACTTGGCACGCGCACCCCACAGATCATGGCTGGGGTGATCCGGTCAAATCCAACTACACGATCATCACGGGGACATCGAACGGCAAAAGCTGGTATGGCATCCAAGACCCCAGCACACCTGACGGCATCGCAGTCATCCAAAGCGGACATCTGGTACTGCGACTGAAAAACAGCGATTCAGGCGTCGCCATGGTACATCACGACACCAATCCGTTTGCCAAATAAGCCACCGCGCCGATGATCAGACAAACCAAAGCTACGATATCGGCCCGAAAGACTCTGCTCAGCGCGGCTGGCTGGTAGATAGGCAGGCATATCCTCCTGGATATTTATACAAAAAAGGAGTGCATTGCACTCCTTTTTATATCAATCAGGCTTGAATCATCAGCCTACAGCAGCCTCGATATGCGCAAGGATCGGACTTAAGACCGCTTGTTTGCGCTTATAGCTGGCCTTGTTCACGATCAGGCGCGAAGAAATCTTGGCGATCTCGTCAAACGGAGCCAAACCATTGGCACGCAGGGTATTGCCCGTATCCACCACATCGACGATCAGATCACCCAAGCCCACCAGCGGTGCCAACTCCATCGAGCCATAGAGCTTGATCACATCGACCTGCTCGCCACGGCTGGCGTAGTACTGCCGCGTGAGGTTGACGTATTTGGTGGCGATCTTGAGGCGACCCGCAGGGATCTGCCATTGTCCATCGGCACCGACGCGGCCTGCGGTCATCAGGCGGCAGTTGGCGATCTTGAGGTCGATCAGCTCATAGACATTCTGAGCGCCATACTCCATCAGCACGTCTTTACCCGCCACACCGACATCAGCCGCACCGTTCTCGACGTAAGCAGGTACGTCACTCGCGCGCAGGATCAGGATACGCACAGCGGGGTGCGTGGTTGGGAAGATCAGCTTGCGACTCTTCTCCGGGTCTTCGAGCAGCTCGATCCCTGCGTTCTTCAAGAGCGGCAGGGTTTCTTTCAGGATGCGGCCTTTGCTCAATGCCAACGTCAGACCATGGTCAAAATCACCCAGCACCGCCTCGGAGGCCTGTGCTAGATCAATCTGGGATGGGGATGCAGTTGCCTCGGTCATGACTTCACTCGCTCAATCACGGCACCTAAGCCGCGCAGTTTTTCTTCCACATACTCATAGCCGCGATCAATGTGATAGATGCGGTCGATGAGGGTCTCCCCCTGTGCCGTCAGCGCTGCCAGCACCAACGACATCGAGGCACGCAGGTCAGTCGCCATCACGGGCGCGGCTTGCAGTGTCTTGACCCCGGTCACGATGGCCGTATGCCCATCCACCTGGATTTTGGCACCCATGCGTGACAGTTCGGGGACATGCATGTAGCGGTTTTCAAAGATGGTCTCAATGATGGTGCCCGTGCCCTCGGCGATGGTATTCACCGTCATGATCTGCGCCTGCATGTCGGTCGGGAATGCCGGATGCGGCAGCGTGCGGAAGCTCACGGCTTTCGGACGGCGACCCGTCATATCGAGCTCGATCCAGTCATCGCCTGTGGTGATCGTCGCGCCCATCTCCTCAAACTTGAGCAGTACGGCTTCGAGCAGATGCGGATCGGTATGCGTAGTCCGCACACGGCCACCGGTCATAGCAGCAGCCGCAAGGTAAGAGCCTGTCTCAATGCGATCAGCGACCACGGTATAGTCCACGCCATGTAAGGATTCGACGCCATGTACGGTGAGCTGATCGGTACCGATACCTTCGATCTGGGCACCCATTGTCACCAGCATATTTGCCAGATCAGTGACTTCGGGCTCGCGGGCGCTGTTATCCAGTATGGTGGTCCCTGCTGCCAGCGTCGCGGCCATCAGCACATTCTCTGTACCGCCGACAGTGACCATATCAAAGGACAGACGGGTGCCTTTGAGTCGTCCATCGACTTTGGCATGCACATAGCCGTTTTCGACACGGATCTCGGCACCCATGGCCTCTAACGCCTTGAGATGCTGCTCGACCGGACGCGAGCCGATGGCACAGCCACCCGGCAGCGATACCACCGCCTCGCCGTAACGCGCAAGCAGTGGACCCAGCACCAGTATCGACGCGCGCATGGTCTTCACCAGCTCATAGGGCGCGAACTGACTGTTGAGCGTCGCGGTATCTATCACAACGCGGCCATTGGCCTTGTCGCGGGTGACGGTGATGCCCATGCTCTCCAGCACTTTGATCAGGGTGCTGACGTCTTTTAAGTCCGGCACATTATCGAGCGTGGTCGGTGTGGTGGCGAGGATGGTCGCCGCCAGAAGCGGCAGTGCGGCGTTCTTGGCCCCGGAAATCTTGACGGTTCCTTTAAGGCACGCCCCACCTTGTATACGAAATTTGTCCATGCGACTGTTTAACCTGCTTAAGGCATGGCGTCTTAGACTGGACAGACCACCATGCTGAACGGAATCATGTAGTTATAAAGGCTATGCACACGCACAGCCATGGATTAACCAAACAGGCTAGCTTTACGCCACTCTTCAGGGGTCATGGCACGAATGCTCACGGCATGGATCTCGCCGCTGGCAATATAGCTGTTGAGCGGCGCATAGACGGCCTGCTGACGGGCCACGGGGCGCTGACCGTCAAAACGACCATCGACCACGCGCACATCAAATTTGCCCGCTTGCCCTGTGGCAGCCACATCAGCACCGGGAAATGCCGCTTGAAGGAGTTGCTGTAGAAGTTCAGGAGTCATGCCGGGCCCATCATGCAAATAAGGATAAGAATTTGGATAAAATCATTCTGTGAAAATACTGTGAAAACCAGAGCCATCAAACAACTTTAGTCGTCTTATGCAGTCTGCCATAGCGCACAACACGCGCGTGCATGCAATTGATTTGACGATCAGGCCACCGGCTTCCTAGAATGCCTTCACAGCAGGTCCACATCACAACAGCCAAACTACCGATATTATCGAGGCCAGCCGCTGCATGAAAACCACAGAAGAGTTATTGTACCAAATTCGCGGCCTCGCGCGTATCGCCATTATTTTCTGTCTCTTGTATCAAGGCATCGTACCCAAATGGCTCATGCACGATCCGGCGACCCTGCATCTCTTGGCTGCTCAACCCTTCGCCATCGCCCATCCGAACTGGATTATCCATGGTGAGGGGATCGTGGAGATCGGGCTTGCGGCGTGGCTAGCGATTGGTTTTGCGGATATACGTCCGCTGTGGCTGGTCTATGCGCTGCTCGGGCTAGTGCTGCTGGATACCATGATCTTCTCGCCGATCACGCTCGGTACGGCCTTTAATGTCACCACGATTTCGGCCTGTTTGTTTGCCCTGACCTTCATTGATATGAGTATCCTGCGTCACCGCAGTCCCAAGTCTGCCAAGCTGGGGCACTATATGCGCTTTAGCCGTGACCGGGTGATCTATGAGGCCACCAAACGACTTGAGCTGAACGACCTGCCGCATATCATGCATGCCATCACACGCTCGCGCTGGCGGCGGATGAAGAATCGCAAGCGGAATCCACCGCTGGTAAGGGGTGGGAAGAAGGCGGGAAATGGGATGGTGCCGCCGGAGGATAATGCTTCGAATCTTAAATAGGTGGATTTACAAGGTAGGATGCCGGAAATTGGAGTACATTTAAGATGCTGAATTTATTAGCTATGTCGTGCTTAGGTTCGTACCTTCTGGGCGGTCTGTTTATTTATTTATTTTTTGCGAAAAAGAAGGCGTTGATGAAAATGGTGACTCCTACACTTGATGAACGGCTGGGAGTTCAGTGGCGTGCTGAAATTTTTGGCTTTATTAATATATTTGATTTCCGGCGCATGGGTAATCTGAGGAAGAATTTAAGCATTCTATCTCCAGAGGTTAATACCTTGTATTCAAAGATGATCTTTATGCGCAACGTCGCTCTTCTGATGTTTTTGATATGTGCGCTAATTGGGGCTTCATCTCCTTTCTTTCAGGAAGTACCGTAGGCTGGGGCTCACCCCAGCACAAGCATGGAAGATGACAAACTACGGTATGTTTTAAAAATTACTCCTGATGCTGAGGCAGGCCCCAGCCTACGGCGACTACCAACTATCGATCAATGAGACTCCGTTCCGTCCGCTTTTGACTCTGATTTTTGCATTTCTTCAAATCGGTCGTACCAAATGTGCGCGAGTTCCTTATTTTTTCTGACACCGATACCATAAAAATAGCAGCGACCCACCTCCTCCATTGAATCAACATCTCCCCTAATTGCTGCCTTAAGATAAGAAAGAAAAGCGTTCTTTCTATTCTTGACACATGGAATCCCTTTCTCATAGCTCACGCCGACATCAAATAAAGCGTCAGGGTAATTCTGATCAGCCGCCTCCTTCATCAGCAGGAAGCCTTTCTTCCGATCCAGAGGTGTTTGCTACGAATCAAAGAAATACCAAGTCCCAATCGCATAGGCAGCTTCCCTAGACCCCGCCTGATACGCCTGTTGAAGCAATGCAAAAACCCTGTCCCGATCAGGGTTCTCAAGCTTTATAAGCCGATATGCTTCTAGATAAGCTGGATGTAGCGAATCCATTGCATGCCTCCAAATCATGATCGCACCAAACCATATAAGTGCAGGATAGAGTCCCTAGGCTACGACGACAATGCCCAATCAACCACCCACTGCGACTGATCAAAATACCGGGTCAAAGCATCAGTATTTTCAACCCAGTCATCATAACCATGACTCAAATCACGATGATCAGATGTCAGGATAAGAAATCCTCCGGTGTTATCAGAGTCATCGATCACCTGCACAAACCTCCCCACCCCATCACCTGACATGATCGTGCCGATGACCCCGATTTGAATTCTATTCATCACGACCGCTTTAAGCGCTAAAGTTCACCCCAGTATCAACAATTTACGCGCATAAAAAAAGCCCCACCATCTAAGTCGGGCTTTCATCTTTCCTTATGCGTTCAATATCGCGCGATCACTCAAAAGCCAGCTGATGTACCGGCGTTGCAACATGGCTCTTTAAACGTTCTTTATGCCGAACGATCTGGCGATCCAGCTTGTCCACCAGCAAGTCTAATGTGGTCTGGACAGTGTCCGCCGTGGCTTGAGCAAACAACTCGCAACCGGGCACGCGCAAAATCACTTCCGCCTTGTGATTGGCGAGGCCCCGACGGCCGTCGTAGCTCGAATCTGAATGATGATTTTCTTTAGAAAAAATCACTTGCATGCTATTGATGTGATCGAAATGGCGTTCCACTTTCGCCAGTTTTTCCCGAACGCTAGATTCCAGTGCAGCAGATACATTGACATGATGACCGCTAATCTTGATATGCATAAAACCATCCTCGCTTTTTTGACGGATCGGGATCAGCCGGAGGAGTAGCATGCCATGCCGAAGGACGACGACGCCTACCTACAACCAGCCGATCACCAATCTGCCAGCCTATTGAAGTCGGCCCGTGCAGCGCAGGGAGAAAAATCTATTGCATCGCAGCAACAAGACTGTATAATGGCGGCGCCAACCGTATTTCCATTATTTGCAATACTTATCTACCTGTACTGACGCGAGTCGGACGGGGTGTTTCCTTTTACCTTTTTCAAAGGGAACACCTCTAAGAAACCACATCAGCTTTTTTATAGCAAGCATTACGACATCTATTTTTACATTTGCATGACAAAGCGATGTCAACACGATGAATATCCCTGCTGATTTCGCTTAAAAATTACCGCCTCGTAATTTCATCCGATATTTTTGCAACCACGCTTGATCAAAACCATCCGCCATAAAAAAAGCGAACCAACATTGCGGCTCGCTTTCTCTGGGCTCAAACCTATGGATTACTCACAGCAGACGCTTACGCTCACTGGATGAGCCGATATTCAGCGACTCGCGGTATTTGGCCACGGTACGGCGTGCCACATCGATGCCCGCTTCGTGCAGGCGCTCGGTCAGCGCATTATCCGACAGTGGTTTGCGTGGGTCTTCTTCCTGCACCATTTTTTTGATCATAGCGCGGATCGCGGTAGACGAGCATTCGCCACCGGTACTGGTCGCCACGTGACTGGAGAAGAAGTATTTCAACTCAAACAGCCCGCGCGGCGTCAGCAGGTATTTTTGCGTGGTGACGCGGGAGACGGTGGACTCGTGCAGGTCAGTCTCAAGTGCGATATCGCGCAGGATCAGGGGCTTCATGGCTTCAGGGCCATGCTCAAGGAAGGCGCGCTGATGCTCGACGATACAGGTGGCGACCTTCAGCAGGGTCTTGTGGCGCTCATCGACACTCTTGATGAAATTACGCGCTTCCTGCATATGCGAGCGCAGGTATTGATTGTCATCGCTGCTATCGGCACGGCGGATCATACCAGCATAGTAGGGATTGATGCGTAGCTTGGGCAGGATGTCGGTATTGAGCTGCACTTCCCAGTGATTGTTTTTCTTGCGCACCACAACATCAGGAAGCTGATGCTCGCGTTCGTTGTTCTGGAACTTCAGGCCCGGATATGGTTCCAGCGACTTGACCAAGGTCAGCGCAGCCTTCAGTTCATCTTGCGTGAGCTGGGTCTGACGCATCAGCTTGGGCAAATCATTGACGAGCAGCAGCTCATGGTGTGCCATCATCGCCAGCGCCGCCTGACGGTAGGGCGTTGCCTCAGGCAAGGCACGCAGTTGCAGGGTCAGACATTCAGAGAGGTCACGCGCACCCACGCCGACAGGATCAAAGTTCTGGATGCGTTTGAGCACCACTTCGACTTCGGATAGCTCGATCTCATCTTCCAGATCCAGTGCATCAACCTGACGCTGGCTAGCTTCGAGCACTTCATCCAAACTCGCCTCGAGATAGCCACGCTCATCAATGCCATCAATGATGCATTCAGCAACGATCCGGTCGATCGGGCTAAACGGTGTCAGATTGAGCTGCCAGCGCAGCTCGGTCCAGATTGAGTCGCTTTCGGTGCGATTGTCTTCACGCTCGTCAAACTCAGGCGTCGCCAGTGCCGTGGACTGATGACTAAACACATCATCCCACTGTGTATCGACCGGCAGCTCATCACCCAGTTTGGTGAGTCCCATCTGCTCATCCAGTGACGAGACACCATCACTATTTGTAAAATCCTGCGCCTCATCCCGATCACGTTCGGTCTCGGCAGAAGCGTAATCAGCAGGCTCACCTCTCCCTTCACCATCAACAGGATCAATAGCTTCCAGCAACGGATTGCTGTCAAGCTGACTCTGGATCTCCTGCTCAAGCTCGAGCGACGACAACTGCAGCAGGCGAATGGCTTGCTGCAACTGCGGTGTCAATGACAACGAATTTGAGACTTTTAATCCGACCGTTAACTTCAATCTGTTCCCCAGAATCACATGTCGCAAGCTTCGGGATACCCGATCCGCAACAAAATAAAAGAAGGCTAGCCACCTGCCTCAGCACTACGGCGCACTCCTTGCGCCTTTGAGTATACCGCGCATCACGCGCGCGTATGCAAATTTTATACCTCTAGCACAAAATTTCTGTCAATTGCCAATGGCATGACCGGCTAACTCTTGGGTATGACTAGAAAAATTATTAAACAAGTTGTGATGTAGTAGACGTATTAATCATCAATAAAACCCTTCTGCGGGGCATCGTAGCCATCCCATGATACGCCAATCACAGCACGACACCCCCGCCGACTCCAGTCTGAGTATCGCCATCCCGGCCCGCACGCCTCAAAATGTAGCGTCCAGTAAAGAATACGTGAATTTCTCCTACACAACTGGAAAAAAAGCCTAATCTGACTTAAGCTCTAGCCCAAACCCGGATCGAGTTTGTCCTATGTCTTACACCCCGCGTATCTCGACACTGGCGATCAGTATTGGTCTGGCCGCTGCTTTCGCCTCCTCATGGGCCGCAGCCGAGCTCACCATTGATCAGCACATTCGTCCAGATGCAGACGCAAGTCCGGTAACGGTCGCGACCAGCAGTGCACCCATCATGGTCGCAGCAGATTCGCCACAGGCCATCAGCAATACCATCATCTCTAACGCAGCGGCATCGAGTCATGCATCTGCCAGTACGCCGACACCCTCATCGACTGCCGCAAGTGATGTTCCTGTTGCTGCCGGCAGCCCAGACGCAACGCCTGCCATCTCGGGACTAGCAAGTGCACCTGCATCAATGAGTGCTACCTCGACCGAAACGGCCGCTGCACTGGATCCACGCGATCCTTATGAGCATATTAACCGTAAGATATATCATTTCAACGACGTACTCGACCGCCATATCTTGCTGCCTGTCGCCACCGCCTATAACAATCATGTCCCGCGCCCAGTACATGCTGCGATTACGCGCTTCTTCATTAACCTGCGTACCCCATGGACTGCGGTCAACAACCTGCTGCAGGGACATCCGGGCCGTAGCATCGAGTCCTTAAGTACATTTGTCATTAATACCACGACATCTTTGGGTTTCTTTGATCTGGCAGGCTATCTCGGTATCGAAAAATCCTCTGCCGACTTCGGTCAGACCCTAGGTGTCTGGGGCATGGGTCCCGGTCCCTATATCATGCTACCCTTTGCAGGACCAAGCACCGTCCGCGATACTGCCGGCAGTGTGGTCAATATCGCAGGCTCGCCAACCCTCTATATCAACAATAACTGGAGCTGGCCGGTCTCTATCGGTTTGACTGCGACCCGTGCCGTGGACTCGCGCGCCAATCTCATCGGCGTTGAGCATCTGATTGATGGCGACCAGTACACCTTGATCCGTGATGCCTATCTGCAAAACCGTCAGTACGAAATCAACGGTCAGAAAGGCAACTTCAACCCGAATAACAGCTTTGGCAATGACGACGGTTTTGGTGATGATCCCGCCAAATCTGGTGACAACACACCACCCACCACCAAACCATCAGAATCAACTACGCCAGCGCCTCAAGCAGCACCTGCAAATCCGGCGACAGCCCCCGTTAACACCACTCAAGACACGGTGGCGCCTCAACCTGAGCGACAGGATGAGCCCGCTCTCGTGCTGACTTCGGCTTCAGCCGCCTAAGCCATCTTGACTGTCTATCTCATTGATCCGCAGACAGATGGCGACCCTGCCGATCTGTTTACCGACATGCCCGACCTGATTGCCATCACACCCGATGCGTTAGGTGCGCTTGCAAACGAGCATGTCATCATTGCGGATGTCAATCTCTATCTGGACTATCAATGGTCACAGCCGACCATCGTCCTTGCGCATAGCCATCAGGGCGATGCGTTGGTCCAAGCATGGCAGCGTGGCGCTTGGGCCGGCTGGATTCGTGAGCGTCTGCCGAATTCCATCGCCCCAATCATCCAGCAGCTCATGATCCAGCACCAGCATCAAAGCGACAGCCGAGATCTACCTGCCGCAGCCCGCCTACAAAAGCGCCTGCTGCCCAAGCTGTTTGACCTGCCGCACTACCAGATCGAGCATTACTATCAGCCTGCCAGCGCGCTATCCGGCGACTGGCTGGACTACTGGCTGACACCGGATAACCAACTACTCTTTTATCTGGCGGACGTTGCAGGTCATGGAGCCGCCAGCAGCCTACTCACGGGCTGGCTTGCGGCCTTTCATGGTGCTGAGCAAACCCCGCAAGCCCTTCTGGCCCGCATGAACCGCCTGCTGGTTACACAGAATGTCGGCAAGCACATTACCGTTCTCTGCGGTCTGCTGGACCCGTACACCCATCATCTGGAATGGTGTAGCGCCGGGCACTACCCGCCGCCGATCCTGATCACGCCTGCGGGCACCCAAACCCTGCACAGCAGCAGCTTCCCGCTGGGGCTGGTGCCGGAGCTTGCACTCACAACCCAAACCCTGACACTGCCCAAGCATTCACGTTTACTCTTCTGCTCGGATGGCGCTATTGAGGCGTTCTCAGGCGGCACCAGTGAGCAGCTCGCCCAGCTCGTACAGGCACTGGAGCAACAGACCTTTCATCCGCCCAGCCACCTGCCAGATGACCTCACCATCCTGTCGTTAAGCTATCGTTAATTGCTTACACATTGATCGGACAAATGCCGCCGTCCATCTGCACCAACTCAGCATCTCCTAAGTCCAAATGACAAATTTTCATTTTTATTTTCATAAATATAAACCAAATGATCAGGCACTTAGATAGGCACTTTTCCTTAGCAGAAGTGGCTGATCACTGTCGTCGATTTTTTGTATCTCGCTTGCGAGCGCTCTGTTTTTTGTGCAATAATTGTGAATCCAATGGTAAATGCCCCCACCCCTATGTCTACTGGTCATATTGAGTATGCAGTCCTACACGGAACGCATGTGTTCAAGCTGGTCGGCGAAATCCGCGCAATGACCTGCAGCAGTCTGGACCACCTTCTCGACAAACTCGCACAAGATGCCAATCTTTCAGGCGCTTTGGTTGACCTGACTGAGACGTCTTTTGTGGACAGCACCACGCTGGGTGTCCTAGCGAAGCTGGGTCTGCGTATGCGTAGCGAGCGCAATATCCAGCCGGTCATGCTCTCGACCAACCCCGACATCACGACGCTGGTCAACAGCATGGGTCTGGGTCAGGTGTATGTGGTGATGAACTGCGAAAGCTCTTCGACCTGCTCCTGTACCCTGCCGGAAGAACAGCCCGAAGCCCACGACATGCTCGAAACAGTGCTAGAGGCTCACCAAGCGCTGATGAATCTGAACGAAAATAATAAAGCCATGTTCGAACCGCTGGTCCATCAGCTCGAAAACGAACATCGTCAATATCAGCAGCAATCCTGTCAGGACACCAAACCTTCCTTCTTGCAATATCACTGATTTTCTATCCCACACAAGACTGCCCCGAATACGCCACGCGTGCCTTTCTCAGGTACGCGACGATCCGGCAAACCCGTGCTGTCTTAGACGCATGGTCAGGGAGCGGCCAACATGTTGAAATTAGTATCTTAAATCGTTAAAGACGTGACGCTGGATCTCAGCGATCCTCGCGTCTACACCCTGCTTGAAGCCGACTTCTCCGACACCAATTTTTTCTATCGCCACTTCGATCAGGCCCCTTACGACAACGAGCAACCAGAGTGGGGCTGCACGATGACACAGGTCTCAGCGGGCATCGAAGCCCGTTGGTACTCGCCTCTTTCGGTAGAAGACAATTTGCAAGTCCGGCAGGACGCCCTGTATGCCTTGCACCATCGCCAGAAGATGGTTAATCGTTATCCCGACTGGCGTGACATTCCGTTTGAATATCTGGAAGCAGGTTCTTCTGGCTTTAGCTTTCTTGCCCCGGAAGCATATCGTTTCTACACCCCCGCCATACTGAACTGTTTTTATGAAGATCCCGTCAAAATCAGACAGTCTCTTGCTTATTTTTGCTGGTCATTCCCATTCCTAAATCAGGACCGATATACAGAGGCAGATCATTTTCGTTTAAATATATTTAGCGATATCCAGCTTGAATTCATCGGGCTGTTTCTGAGATTCGCCAAGCCCAATGAATACGCTGAATAAATATCATCTCAGCAGCCCCGCCAGCGCGGCACCACTCCTCAACCCTACGGTGTCTGACGGCATCTGCCGGACACATTCACAGTCTATGCTAATATCATGACCGTGCCGCATCGTGCGCCACGGTTATGGATACAGGAGTTGCCATGAGCCTCGCCCCGCAGATCAGTGCCATCCAGATGAATGCTCAGGATCAGATTGACGACAATCTGCTCACGGCAGACCGACTGCTTGAGCAAGCCGCAGCAGCAGGCAGTGTACTTGCCGTGCTGCCGGAAAATTTCGCCTGCTTTGCCCCCGGGCAGCAGCGCCGCACCGCAGAGCGTTTCGATGAGATCATCCAGACCGTAGGTCGCATGGCGCAAAAGTACAATCTCTGGATCGTGGCTGGCTCCGTACCCTGCGCCTATCGCCCAGACGGCAGCCTCATCCACGATGGACGTGTGCGCTCGGCCAGCCTGCTCATCGACCCCAGCGGTCAGATCGCCGCACGCTACGACAAGATTCATCTCTTCGATGTCAAAGTCGGTGATGGCATCGGGCAATATCAAGAATCGGCAACCTTTGAGCCCGGTGATCAACTAGTCACCGCCAAGACACCCTTTGGTCATGTGGGCCTGATGGTCTGCTATGACCTACGCTTTCCCGAGCAAGCCATTGCGCTGCGCCAGAAGGGTGCCGACCTCCTCACCGCCCCGTCTGCCTTTACCCATGTTACTGGCAAAGCGCATTGGCAGATCCTGCTACAGGCGCGCGCCATCGACAGCCAATGCATCATCATCGGCGCAGGCCAGGGCGGCTGGCACGGGACACGCCAAACCTGGGGACACAGCGCCATCGTCGATGGTTGGGGCGAAGTATTGGCCTCAGCACAGCACGAACATCCAAGCGTGGTCACCGCAAGTCTGGATTTGACCAGCCTAGCGGCTCGCCGTACCGCCATGCCGCTCATGGATCACCGACTTGGCGTCACGGTAGTCTCCTGATCACATGAACGGCCTATTTTTCCAGTATCTTTACTCGAATCTTGACTGCAGCAGACATCTACCGCAGTGGAGCGATCACAAGCACCGTTCATGAATACCTAAAATCTGCTTGCCTGAGTGCCCATCGCCTCGTAAACTGGAAGTTTTCGCGGTCGCTTTCTGGGGGATTAGCTCCTCCGAAAGAGGGCACTGCGTTGATTTGCATGCGTGCCTCATCCCGCATAAATAGCACCAATGGGATTAATCTATCGAATGCATCAGCTCTGGCTAGAAAAAGCAGGTTAGAATCGGTATGAAAGCGGCTTAAAATCAGGCCGTTGAATTAGAAAATCAGCTTTTGAATATATTTTGATATCATCGAGACATTTACACATGACGGGTCAGCCCTCTCACGATTCCTTTACCCAGCCTCAGGCTGATCAGCGCCACATCCCTGCCGACTCTGTTGGCATCGTGATGCCGCGCATGGAGTCATTTGAAGAGCCGCTGCACCTCGAGACCGGTCGGGTACTGCCGCGCTTTGATCTCATGATCGAAAGCTATGGAGCACTGAATGCCGACGCCTCCAATGCCATCCTGATCTGTCATGCCCTGTCGGGCCATCATCATGCAGCAGGTTTTCATGCTGGTGACAGCAAACCGGGCTGGTGGGACAGCTGTATCGGTCCGGGCAAAGCCATCGACACGGATCAATTCTACGTCGTCGCGCTCAATAATATCGGCGGCTGCAACGGCTCAACCGGCCCGACCAGCCCTAACCCCGAGAATGACAACAAACCCTACGGTCCCGACTTCCCGCTCGTCACCGTGCGTGACTGGGTCAATGTACAAGCCCTACTGGCTGATCGTTTAGGCATTGCGGTTTGGCATGCCGTGGTTGGCGGCTCACTGGGTGGCATGCAGGCGCTACAATGGTCCGTAGACTACCCACAGCGCTTAAAGAACTGCGTCATCATTGCCAGCACACCCAAGCTCTCGGCGCAGAACATTGCCTTTAACGAAGTCGCTCGCCAATCCATCCTGTCTGATCCGGATTTCCATGGCGGACGCTACCTTGAGAACCAGACCTCACCCAAACGCGGTCTGATCCTTGCACGCATGGTCGGTCACATCACCTACCTGTCCGAAGACGCCATGAAGCAGAAATTCGGACGCGACCTCAAGTCCGGCAGCTTTCTGTATGGCTACGACGTCGAGTTTCAGGTCGAGAGCTATCTGCGCTATCAGGGAGAGCAGTTCAGCCGCAATTTCGACGCCAACACCTATCTGATCATGACCAAGGCGCTGGATTATTTTGATCCGGCACGCGACTATGACGGCAAACTCGAACAGGCGCTGGCCGATGCCACATGCCGCTTCCTGATCGTCTCCTTTACCACCGACTGGCGCTTCGCCCCCAGCCGCTCGCGCGAGATCGTCGATGCACTGATCGCCAATCGCCAATCGGTCAGCTATATCGAGGTCAATGCACCACAGGGCCATGACTCTTTCCTATTCCCGATTCCGCGCTATGTGCAGAGCCTAAAGGGCTTCTTGAATCATGGCACTACTGCGGTGCACGATTTTCACCAAAATGTGGCCAAAAATACACCAAAATTGACACAAAGCCGTCATGACAGTGTCACCAATGTGTCAGAAACTGCACAAGGAGTGACACCATGAGACTCGATCAACAACTGGCCGAACGCTGGATCAAACCCGGTGCCCGCGTACTGGATTTGGGGTGCGGTGATGGTGAACTCTTGGCGCATATGGTCAATCGCATCGGCATTGACTGTTATGGCCTTGAAATCGATGAAGAAAAAATAACCACGGCGATCGGTCGCGGTTTAAATATTATTGAACAGGATCTGAATGAAGGTCTGGGGCGCTTCGCCGACCAGAGCTTTGATGCCGTCGTCATGGCACAAGCCTTGCAAGCTGTTAAGGCACCGGATCAGATTTTATTGGACATGGTGCGCGTGGCAAAGGAAGCCATTATCACTTTTCCGAATTTCGCACACTGGAAAACCCGCAGTTATCTCGGGTTTCGGGGCATGATGCCCGTATCGGACGCCTTACCTTATATGTGGTATGATACGCCCAATATTCATTTGTGTACTTTTCGTGATTTTGAAGCCCTTTGCGCCTCCAATGGCATTAGAATCATTAACCGTCTTGCGGTCAACGGCGATCAGCAAGGCAACTTTTTAATGAAGCACTTTCCTAATTTTTTCGGGGAAATTGCCATTTATCGAGTGAGTCGAGCATGAAACACATCCTGACCGCCATGATCGTGACCCTGGGACTGACTGTCGCAGTGCCTGCCATGGCCGAATTGACCTCGCTGGCACCAGAAGCGCCACAGCCTGCGCCGACCAACTATCTGACGATGCCGATCAATGATCTGCAGGCCGCTGCACAGAGCGGTAATGTCCGCGCTGAGTTCTTCCTCGCCACCCGCTTCAAGACCGGTCAAGGCGTAGAGGAAGATCAACAGCAAGCCTTCACGTGGTACAAGAAAGCCGCCGAGCAAGGTGCTGCTCCAGCTCAGCTCAACGTCGGCCAGATGTATGCCGAAGGCAAAGGCGTCTCGCAGAATATGGACCAAGCCAAATACTGGTTTAAAAAAGCCGCCAAGCAGGGTGACAACCGTGCCAGCTACAATCTGGCCCTGATCGAAGAACGCAGCCGCAATCTCTCTGATGCCTACCAATGGTATGACCTGTCTGCCCGTGACGGCATGCTGGATCAGCGCATCAAAGACAAGGCGCAAGGCAAGATTCGTACGATCGCAGCCAACATGTCGCAGCAGGATATCCAGAGCGCCAAAGACCGCGCCGACCGCTGGATCCAGAGCGACGACACGCAATAATCCATACACAGTTTTGTTTCGGTTGTTTTCCCAAAGACAAGCCGATCATCCCAAGCCTGAGGTCACACTCGGGCTTCTTTTTGTCCGCGAGTCAGACTGGTCAATCCGATTATTTGGGGAGATATGCTTTTCTATGAGAGCCGCTTATCGACTAGAATGACGGCAATCTTGATACAGGTATCATCCATGCTCACCCTCCCCGACCAGACCCTCGTCCTCGCCAGTAACAACGCCGGTAAACTCAAGGAATTCCATCAGCTCTTCAGCGATGCCGCATTGCCCATCCGCGTAGTCCCGCAGGGTGAGCTTGGTATTATGGACGCCGTTGAGGACGGCTTAAGCTTTATCGAGAATGCCCTGATCAAGGCGCGCCACGCCGCACGCCTGTCGGGACACGCGGCGCTTGCCGATGATTCAGGACTGTGTGTGCCTGTCTTAGGTGGTGCACCGGGGATTTATTCGGCTCGCTTTGGCGGTGAGCATGGCAATGATGCCTTGAATAACCAGACTTTGCTGGCGCGTTTACAGCCCCATCGTACAGGTCAGCCGATCCCTGCGATGTTTGTCTGTGTGCTGGCACTGGTGCGTCATGCCGATGACCCACTACCGCTGATCTGTCAGGGCCTGTGGCATGGCGAGATATTAGAAGACGTGCGCGGCGCGGGCGGCTTTGGTTATGATCCGCTGTTCTGGTTGCCAGACTTGGGCAAAACCAGCGCCGAACTGCCTAAACCTGAGAAAAACCGCATTAGCCATCGCGGACAAGCGATGGCGCAGTTTAAGACGGCAATCCTCGGCGCATAACGCCACCTCAGACGGCGGACGTCCACTGGCCTTGCAACCGTACTGTTCCGCCATCTTCAGGATGCCAAGTCCGCTCGATAAAGTCATAGCCTGTAGATGCCAGCACCAGCACGCTCGACACCCGCGTGCCATAGACCGGACTCTCGATGCGAATAGGCGACAGTACCTGCTCAAGCGCCAGCCCCACACCCGTCTCGGGTAGCTCAGCATCGGGTGCGCGTGTCTGATCGTTAAGCAGCATAAGCCCTGCGGTCTCAATCGTACCTATATCCCCCGACAGATCCAGCGACTCAAAGCCCGTGCGCAGACGTCGTGTCTTGGGCCACGGGGTATCCAACTGCGCATTGCTTAAGGTATGCAGACCGGGCGCTAAGGCTTGCGCGGGCGTGCCGCGATTGCTGAGGACTGCGGCTTGGCTCAACGTGCCGACAATCAGATTAAATCCCGCATAGCGACCGTTATCGATCGTCTGCAAGAAATCCAGCGGTGCCAGATCACTCGTCAGATAATCCGTAATCAATGCACCGCGCGTCACGGCGTCCGCAGGCGGTACGATCTTCTCGCGATAATTGGTGATCACCGCCCAGCGACCAATAGGAGTCATTCCCAGCCACGCCCCGCCCGACTGCAGGTCTTGACCGGCGATGATCGGCTGATCAGCCCATAGGGCAAGCGGTGCTGCAGGCCGGTGATAGAATTCGTCCCGATTACCGAGCAGTACCAGAGGCCGATCCGGAACCACTTGCCACGCCAGAGCTACGATGCACATTTACATTGATCCTAAAACATTTCTCTAAAAAACTAGTCACGCCGCGTTAATCAACAATGCGCTAGAATGCCCCAACTTTATATTAGACACAACATTACCCATCTCTGAGATATCTATGCTGACATATCCGCAAATGGACCCCATTGCCGTCGCGCTCGGCCCGATCAAAGTCCACTGGTACGGCATCATGTACCTGCTAGCCTTCATGTGTGCCTATGGCCTCGCGCTGTTTCGTGCACGTGATCCCCAGCGCGGCTGGACCAGCGAGCATGTTTCGGACCTCGTCTTCTACGGCGCTTTGGGCGTGATACTGGGTGGTCGTATCGGCTATATGGTGTTTTATGAATCCGGCATGCTGATCGACAACCCCTTAAATCTCTTTAAGGTCTGGCAAGGCGGCATGAGCTTTCATGGCGGTTTTATCGGCGTGATGCTGGCGATGGTGGTCTTTGCACGTAAATACGGCAAGACCCCGCTACAGACGCTCGATTTCATTGCACCTTGTGTGCCGACCGGCCTGATGTTTGGTCGTCTGGGTAATTTCATCAATGGCGAGCTGTGGGGTCGTCCGGTCACTGACCCAAATTTCCCGCTCGCGATGATCTTCCCGTCTGATGCCCTGCACCTGCCGCGTCATCCATCACAACTGTATGAAGCCACCTTTGAGGGTCTGGTGCTGTTCCTGCTCTTGTGGTGGTTCTCAAGCAAGCCACGCCCACGTATGGCGATCTCGGCGCTGTTCTTGCTTGGCTATGGCTGTGCGCGCTTCTTCATCGAGTTTTTCCGTCAGCCAGACGCCGACCAGCACCTGTGGTTTGGCTGGATGAGCAAGGGTCAACTCCTGACCGTACCAATGCTGCTGATTGGCCTGTGGATGTTCTGGTATGCCTACCGCCGCAATGTCTATGACTGGGGCCCCAAAGCCATCCAGAATCCGTCAACACCGCAAGCGTAATTCCACTATACCCTCTGCTCCGATGTCATATACCGCTGTACAAGCGGTGTATGACTTCTAACGGCAAAGCATGCGATAATCCTCGGTCAATGTAATTAAAAGCGCCGTCCCGGCAGGAACGCTGACCATGAATACCTACCTTGATCTCCTGCGCCATGTGATGACACAAGGCGCGGACAAAACCGACCGCACCGGCACCGGCACCCGCTCGGTGTTTGGCTATCAGATGCGCTTTGACCTGCAGAAAGGCTTCCCCATCCTGACCACCAAGCGCGTGCACTTCAAGTCGGTCGCCATCGAACTCCTGTGGTTTCTGCGTGGCGATACCCACGTGCAATACCTGCAAGAGCAAGGCGTCAGCATCTGGGATGAATGGGCGACCGCAGACCAGTGCGCGCGCTTTGGTCGCCCTGAGGGTGAGCTCGGTCCGGTCTATGGTCACCAGTGGCGCAACTTCGGTGCAACCAAGAACGCCGACGGCAGCTATAACGCGGACGGCTTCGATCAGCTCAAATGGCTGATCAACGAGATCAAGACCAATCCCGACTCGCGCCGCCTGATCATCTCCGGCTGGAATCCGGTCGAAGCCAATCAGGTCGCCCTACCGCCCTGCCACACGCTGTTTCAGTTTTATGTCGCCAACGGCAAGCTCTCCTGCCAGCTCTATCAGCGCAGCGCGGATATTTTCCTTGGTGTGCCGTTTAATATCGCCAGCTATGCGCTGCTCACGCACATGATCGCGCAGGTGACTGGCCTTCAGGTCGGTGACTTCGTCTGGACCGGCGGCGACAGCCATCTCTACAGCAATCATTTCGAGCAGGCTGAGCTTCAGCTGTCGCGTGAACCGATGCCGCTGCCGACCCTGAAGCTTAATCCCGCGATCACCGAGATCGATGGCTTCACCTTTGATGACATCACCCTTGAAAATTATCAGCACCATCCGGGCATCAAAGCCCCAGTTGCGGTTTAAGGTTCATATCGCAAGATGAAAAATTCTGTCGACAAATCCATTGAGCTGGTCCACGTCGTCGCCATGGATCGCGCCCGCTGCATCGGTGTAGATAATCGTCTGCCATGGCACATCCCGGCTGATCTCAAGCACTTCAAAGCCATCACGCAGGGCGGTGTGATCGTGATGGGACGCAAGACCTTTGATTCGCTGGGACGCCTCTTGCCCAATCGCAGTCATTGGGTGCTGACGCGCAATCCCGACTGGCAGCATGCAGGTGTACAGGTGCATACCGATCTGGATACTTTGCTTGCGGATGCGGCGCAAGACGCTGTGTCTCGTGGGCAGACAGCGATTTATCTGATCGGCGGCGGAGAGCTGTTTAGCCTCACATTGCCGCATGCGGACCGCCTTGAGATCACCCATGTCGATCTCGATGTCGGTGGTGATGCGCATTATCCGGTGCTTGGGGCGGAGTGGATCGAGAACGCAAATGAACCTGTGCAGCAGGATGAGAAGTCGGGCGTCGAGTTTCGCTTCGCCACCTATCGCAAGAGTTTAAATTAGGTTTAGAAAAACCTCTGGAGTGTGGTCATGCCGTCCTTTGCCTTGCAGACGTCATCAGGTGAGCATCTTGGCTTCCTACTTCAGACAGATTTAGACATCACCAGCGCCACCTCTCAAGCTGATTGCATTTTGACTGGATTTCCATCCAGCCCGGCGCTCAGTGCACATCCGCTCAGTGAGTTTCTTCAACATCACAAACATATAGAGTTTCTTTCAACAACCGAGATGAAAGAAGATCACACACGGATCTCGATTACCATCCAAGACACATTACGCATCGAACTGAGCATCTCGATGACTGGGCAGGGCATCTGGTCCGTGATTGAACAAGATACGATCCTCAATGGCAACTGCATTATGCTGCCACCCGCGACGGAATCAACATAGCATCTCAACAGTAACACGACCCCTACGCAATCCCCTGCCACAGCCCGCCGCGCTGTGCTAACGTCTCACTTAATGCGTTATTGTTAATGGACTATTCCCCATGTCATCTCACTCTCAGGCCGTCTTAGGCGGCGGCTGCTTCTGGTGTACCGAATCTGTATTTCGCGCCCTCAATGGCGTGTCCAACGTCACCAGCGCCTATGCGGGCGGTCATGTGCCCAACCCGAGCTATGAAGACGTCTGCACCGGCAATACCGGTCACGCTGAAGTGATCGTGATCGACTTTGATCCTGACAAAATCAGCTATGAGCGCATATTGGACGTGTTCTTTGTCACCCACGATCCGACCACGCTCAACCGTCAGGGCAATGACATCGGCACCCAGTACCGCTCGGTAATCTTCTATGCCGACGATGCGCAGAAGGCTGCGGCGCTCTCCAAGATCAAGGCCCTGCATGCCGAAGACATTCCGGTCGTGACCGAACTTCTGCCCCTGCCTGCCGTCTATCCGGCAGAGGACTACCATCAGGACTTCTACGCCCGCAACCCCACCCAAGGGTACTGCAACTTCTCGATTCCGCCGAAGCTCGCCAAGCTGCGCAAGCATTTCAGCGAATCCCTGAAATAAACATGCGCTGCGATCATCGGGATGTCATGGCATACGATTAATATTAAGGGTTGACTACAAGTGCCTTGCGGTCAACCTGCAACACTATCAGGATCGGTGATGAAAATTAAAAATATCTGTGTCTACTGTGGCTCCCAACTCGGCAACAACCCCGCCTATGCGGCCAGCGCAGAGGCCCTCGCACACGAACTGGTCAAGCGCGACATCGGCCTCGTCTATGGTGGCGCGCAAATCGGTGTCATGGGTGTCATCGCAGACCGCATGTTGGATCTAGGCGGTCGTGTGATTGGGGCTATCCCAGAAGGACTCTTGCAGAAGGAAGTCGCCCATCCCAAGTTGGCCGAGCTCTATATCACCAAGAATATGCACGAACGCAAAGCCCTGATGGCCGAGAAAGCCGATGGCTTTATCGCACTCCCCGGCGGCCTTGGCACCATGGAAGAGCTGTTCGAGATCTGGACCTGGAATCAGCTTGGCTTTCAGCATAAGCCCTGTGGTCTGCTCAATGTCGCAGGCTATTACGATCATCTGATTACCTTCCTCGACCACACGGTGACCGAAGGTTTCGTGAAGCCCATTCATCGTGAGCTGCTCATGGTCGAAAGTGAGGTCACACCACTGCTGGATCGTCTACTAGCGTATACCCCGCCCGCCCACGCACACACGCCCAAGCCGGATCTGGCGCGCACCTGATTCAGACACGCAACACATGAACAAAAAAGGATTCCAAGGATGGACACGACAGGGATACTGCTGGGGATCTTGTTTAGTTCAATCGGCGTGGGCTACGCACTCTACGGCCGTAAGCAGCAAGCCCCAGTGGCGCTAATCGCGGGTCTGATCCTGATGGTCTATCCTTATTTTATCGATAGCCATCTGTGGCTGGTCATGATCGGCGTGGTACTGATGGCGCTGCCGCGCGTGATTCGTCTTTAAAACCCAATCGTAAAATCAGCGCCTTAAATCAAAGCACCGTCTCAAAACACCACTCAGATCAATGATGCAGCGGCTGGCTGATGAAGGCCAGATCGGTGATACCGACCTGATTGGCGCGCGCCATGATCTGCGCAAGGGTATCGTACTTGGCATTGCGGTCGGTACGCAGATGCAAGGCAGGTTTAGTCGCCGCTTTGGCTGCGGTCGCCATACGCTGTCCCGCCTCATCCAGACTCACCACATCCTGATTCCAGTGGATCACGCCATGGGCGTCGATGGTGATCGTCACCACCTCAGGCGTCTTGGTGATCGGCTGATTATTGGCTTCCGGCAGATTGACCGGCACACCTGGATTGGTCACTGTCGCCGTCACCAGAAAGATGATCATCAGCACCAGCATGATATCGATGAGCGGGATCAGGTTGATCTCGTTCATGCCCTGATCCTGCTCATCGCGCAGATGAAAGCTCATCAGAGCGATCCTCCCAGTGTGGGCGTGGTTTTAGGCTTCGGCAGGAGTTGCTCGACCAAGAGGCTATGAGCGCGGTCATGCAGATGATTGGCAAGGACACGATTGAGGCGTACACAGATGTTGTAGGTCAGGACGGCAGGAATCGCAACAGCAAGACCAATACCGGTCATGATCAGCGCCTCGCCCACGGGACCTGCGACTTGGGCCAGACCCGCCTGCCCCGACTGGCCGATCGACACCAGCGCGTGGAAGATTCCCCACACCGTGCCAAATAGCCCGATAAACGGAGAGATGGCGGCAATGGTGCCGAGTATCGTGATGCCACGTTCAACGGTATTTCGTGTACGGGCAAGCTGCTGCAAGAGCGCCTGTTCGGCGACATCACGACGGCATTCAAGGGTAAGATCCTGACCCAAGCGAGCGACCTCCGCCACTGAAGCCTCAAGCTGCTGCATCGCAGTCACCTGCGCCCGCCGTGTCGCCCAGACTCGCAGCAGAAATACCGTCCACGTCGTAACCGACATCACCACCAAGATCACAGTCAGCGTACGTGCCAGCACATCGGCATGCGCCCAGAAATCGGTAAAATTCATTGATCCCATCCCATGCATCGTGTTGCGGATTTATCTTGTGATCTCACCCGCTGATCCTTTAAATGCTAGCCACGTGGACGATCCATGACAACTCCCCGTGACAACATCACCACAACAAACGTCGCCCGCCACAAGCATCAGCACAGCAAAAAAGTCACTGGGCATCTCGTGCGTCACTCCGACCATTTAAATCTTTGGCCGTGGTGCGGGACCATGCGCTGCCGCAGAGGCTTTAAATCGCGTCAGCGCCTGATCAACCGCTGCAAGCTGTGCCTGTGCCGCCCGCTCACCTTCAAGGATCGATTGCTGGCGGCTGTTCAGATCCATTACCCCGACATTGCCCACATTGGGCTTGATCACCACATCGGCCTGTGCAAGCTCGCTATTGATGCCCTGCTGACCCATGATATTGATGGTCTGATCGAGCAAACCCCACAACCCGCCCTGACCGGCTTTAGGTCGCGCCGAGATGTCCACTGCGATCACGATATCCGCACCCATATCCCGCGCAGCCGACACGGGGATCGGACTCACCAAACCACCATCAACGTATTTCTTGCCGCCAATCACAGCCGGGATAAAGACATTAGGAATACTGCACGAGGCCCGCACGGCCTGCCCGGTATTTCCCCGGGTAAAGACGGTCTTGGCACCGGTATCGAGCTGGGTCGCCACCGCCGCAAAGCGCATGGGGAACTGCTCTATCGGACGATTACCTACCTTGGCATTGACATAGTCCTGCAGCTTCTGCCCGATTAGGAAACCCTGACTGCTTAAGGTCATGTCACGGAGGTCGGAGTCCTGCAGATTCATGGCAGCTTCCTGTAACTTGTAGGGCGACATGCCGCTGGCATACAGGCTACCGACAAAGCTCCCCGCACTGGTGCCGGTCACAATCACCGGATGGATACCATGCGACTCCAGCACTTTGATCACGCCGATATGGGCAAAACCCTTGGCTCCACCACCCCCGAAGGCCAGTGCAATCACCGGCGCGCGTGTCTGTACCACCGGCGTGGGCGTAGGTGGATTAGAGCTACATCCAGAGATCAACAGTGCGGTGCCTACACCAGCGCCTAAAGACCATATCATCACAGTCTGCTTCATACCGCGCATCATCGCCATCGCCACCACAGCACACCCTCATCTCATGCATATCAAACAAAAAAATCTGAAGCCTGCCCAGTTCACTCAGGTTCAGCCTGCCCATTCATCCGGCAAAAACCGCTTGAGCGGTGCTGACAACCCCGCCCGATTGAGTGGCTCAAGCCCGGCAAAGTGCTCGATGATCTGGGGCAGATCACGGGCATAATCCCCTGTCGGCTCAAAAACTCCCAGAAACACCACCGCTTTGCGCTTATAGTCCAGCCCCACCATCACGATCGGCACACCCGCCGCAACCGCAATCCGATAAAACCCACTACGCCAGCGCGGCGCAGCCTTGCGCGTGCCTTCAGGCGACATCGCCAGCCAAAAACGTGGACGTGTCGCAAACTCATGACACAGCCGCGCTACTAGCCCATGCGGTGAGCTGCGATCCACCGGGATCACCTTAAACCAGTCCAGCACGGATTTAAACGGTGCTTTATACAGTTCTTCTTTGGCGAGCACATGCAACTCAACGCCAAAAGACAAAATCATCACTGCCGCCACCAGCCCATCCCAGTAGGAGGTATGCGGTCCCGCGATCACCACCGCTTTAGGGATATCCGGCGCATCGCCAATGATCTGCCAGCCCGCAAGATGCGCAAGGTTATACCAGAATTGACGGCTGCCCTCGCTGCCCCGCTTTGGAACCCGGGCACTCAAGCGCGGTAAACGTGCCAACGCCAGCATAGCGGCTCCTTTTCTTATCGTGATCATCAGGATAGGCAGTGTGGCGCGATTATAAATTAAAAATCAATACTGCTTTGTGCCGCTTTGTATGTGCTCGATTGCCAAAAGCATAGGAGCTATCATACCTAAAAAAATGCCCTGCACGAGGCAGGGCGATATTTAATAGAGGCTTCTCACACCACGGTGGCCAGATAGAGTCATGGTTGGCTCATATTGAGCGTTGTGGTTTGATGTGCTGTGAGATCGGTAGACTCCGCAGACGTACCCACAGGAGCGCTTACTGTGGTTGCCGCTTGTACCTGTACCCCCTGCGCCAAGCGAGCAAGATCACTCACTGGATTTCCCGACTGCACTACCGCAAAGGTCGCCGTACCGCTTGCATCGGTTGCAGCCTGCGCAGCACCATTAATATACATGCCCATCGATGCCGCATTCGGAATCGACAGCACCACATTTTGATCGGAAATGCCATGGTTATCCGCGTCCATGACCTGTACATGGATCAGTGATTGATCTCCGGTCGGCTGCAATGACGCATGATCGCTGGTAATGTTCAAATGGCTGGATATGGCAATCACGGCAACCGACGTCACGACATTGATGGTCAGACTCTGAGTTACGGTCTGATTCGTCGTCGGGCTGGTATATGTCGCCGTGAGGAGCAGACCGCTATTCTTCAAATTCTGGGCGACAGTCCCGGTCTCTGCAGGCATGCTGATGGTAAATGTTGCCTGCCCCTGACTGTTTGTGATCGGTGATGACGAGGTGACCGTCACCTGATTATCCTGAGTATCAAAAATGGAGAAATTGATCGTCTGACCAGATAGAGGTTGATTACCTGCACTGATCAGGGTCACCGTGATGACATCAGTATCTCCAGAGACCAGCATGGATGGCTTACTGGCCGACATATTGAGTTGGGGCGTGGTTGAAGTCGTGCTATTTGATGAACTGCTGCTGGACGTACTACTGCTGATCGAACCACTCGTCGATGCCGCCGATGATGCATTCGAACCGTAAAATCCAGAACCACCACACCCCGCAAGTGCGATGGTGATCAGTGCGATAACCCAGTGCTGTAAAGCTCTGCCTCGTGATGCAAATAACCGTTCAAGTTCCATCTTTGCCCCCTATCCTTAGCAATAAAATCCACGACAATCCGTATCTCTTTGGCTATTTTTTATATCCTAAGCGTACTGTAGCACCCTATCTGACGCAATCATAATCTCCACAATTTTACGAGTTCAAGGTATCACTGGGCAAATCCTTCCAGCACGATTTTGCCGCGTGCGGTACCGCTCTCCAGTAAGGCATGAGCTCTCTTCAGATTCGTGGCATTGATCACACCGAAATGCTCGGCCAACGTGGTCCGAATCAGGCTAGCATCGACCAGTCGCGCCACCTCATCCAAAATCTCGTGCTGACGGATCATATCGTCTGTCTGAAAGCTGGAGCGGGTAAACATCGACTCCCAGTGCAGCGACAGGCTCTTGACCTTAAGCGCCCGCACATCGATTTGCTCAGGATCGTCGATCAGCGCCAGCCTGCCCTGTGGCGCCAATACCTCAACGATCTGATCAAAATACTGATCGGTATGGGTCAGACTCGCGACATACTGCACGTTCGGGATACCGATGCGCATCAGTTCTGCCGGCAGCGGCTGAGTATGATCAATCACATGATGCGCACCTAATGCGCTCACCCATGCCTGACTCTCAGAACGCGAGGCCGTCGCGATGACCGTAATATCGGTCAATGCCCGCGCCAGTTGGATCAGAATCGAGCCGACGCCACCTGCCGCGCCGATTACCAGCAATGCCTGCCCTTGCGCGGCAGCGCCTTTAGCGATCTGTAGACGGTCGAAGAGCAGTTCATAGGCGGTCACACCGGTGAGGGGTAAAGCGGCGGCATGGGCAAAGTCGATCGACTGCGGTTTATGACCGACGATACGCTCATCCACCGCATGCCGCTCGCTATTGGCACCCGGGCGCGTGATGCTACCTGCATACCAGACCTCATCACCTACGTTAAATAGACTCACCGCATCGCCCACAGCACGGACCACACCCGCGACATCCCAGCCGAGCACATTGACCTCGCCTGCAGGCGGCGCAGCACGCTTACGGACTTTGGTATCGACAGGATTGACCGAAACGGCACGCACCTCGACCACCAGATCATGGACACCGGGCACAGGCTCGGGCAGCGTGACATCGAGCAAGGCATCAGGATGCTCAATCGGATAGCTATACTGATAACCCACAGCCTTCATAACATGTACTCCGCGCAGTAGATGGCTGAACGTGATGGAATGCGGAAGATTAGGCCTTACGATGCAACAGGAACTCTGCAAGCTGACGCAAGGCGCTACTGTGTGGTAGTCGATCTAATGCCTTAATGGCCTGCTGATGCAGTGCAGTTGCACGAACTTGGGCACCGGCAAGACCAAGTAAAGATGGATAAGTGGATTTGTGCAGTTTTTCATCCGAACCGGCTGGTTTACCCAGCTCCTCGGTCGTGGCGGTGACATCCAGAATGTCATCCTGCACCTGAAACGCCAGACCCAGTGCATAGGCAAAGCTGTCGAGGTCGGCCAATTCATCCTCTCCTGCACCAGCCGCCTGTGCACCCATTTCAACCGCTGATCGGATCAGAGCGCCGGTCTTATGGATATGAATTTGCTCCAGTTCACGTTCAGCCACCTGTTTAGTCTCGGCAGCCAAGTCCAACAATTGCCCATGTACCATTCGACTGGCCGCACGCGACAGGCTCGCGACCTGTGCCAGTCGTACCGATTCATCAGGTATCGCCGTATCTGCAAAGGCGTTACCCGACAGGACTTCAAAAGCCAGTGACTGCAACACATCGCCCGCCAGCAGTGCATTCGCCTCGCCATACACCACATGCACCGTCGGCTGTCCCCGGCGTAATTCATCATCATCCATACAGGGCAAATCATCATGAACCAAGGAATAACAATGAATTAGCTCAATCGCTACCGCAGCCCGCCGTGCCGCTGCACTTAACGAATCACGGCCAGTACATGCTTGACACGCAGCATAGACCAGTGCCGGACGAACGCGCTTGCCCCCTTGCAGCACCGCATGGCGCACCGCATCACAGAGTACCTCGGGCCAAACCTGTGCATCCAATACCGCCAGTAAGTCAGCCTGCACTTGTGCCTGCGCATTCTGAAGAAAGGCAGGCTGTACAGGTTTACTCGCAGTGGTCGCCGTAGTCATGGGGGAGCCTTTTAAAACACAAAAAAAACAGAGATAATGCCCGTATTCTAGCAAGAGATGATTGATCTGAATCATCCCTTTACCAGAAAAAGCGATCCACACTCAAGAAACGTACCGGCAATCATGGCCATCTCGTCTTGCGGTAGGCTCAGATGACAGCGATTATTCCAGATCCATGCCATGTGATGTCACCCTAAGATGTGTTTGACTGTGCCTCATCGTTGATGGCTGTGTTGCAAACCAAGAAAGCATCGATATCGCAGGTGAAATGTACCGCACATGCCATAATCGACACCCACAAGCAGCTCACCGGGGTTCAGGGCTGACATTGTGAAAAGAAAATTTTTAAAACGATAAAAAAATATTAAAGAATATTTTTTTGCAAAAAACATAAAGCATGCCTCTCAACATGAAGTATGAGCGGATTGCAGATAGCAACAGTCAAAATTGAAAAAGGATGATCAATATGATTCCCTCTTTATCCAAGTATAAATCTATATTTAAACTCTCTCTGCTGGCAATGATTAGCGGTCATCATGCCTATGCGCTCGAACCACTCGACGATACTGCACTGCGTGCAGAGACTGGGCAGGCGGCTTTTTTTACCAGCTACACTGCGCCTTCCGGCTCCGGTACCGGTGCCACCCCCTCTGACTACGGCTTCTTTACGTTGGGCCTGCAAGGTCAGGTCAGCCTGAACGCCAATATTCAGCATCTGCAGCTCGGCTGTGGTGGCGTCAATGGTGCAGGCTGCGATATCGACATGAGTAACGTCAGCTTAAGTGGCGTGCCTGGCTCTGGCAGTTGTCCCACGACAAGCGTTGCCTCCTGTGACGCGCAGCTCACCAATCCTTTTTTTGATATCGCAATCAAAAACCCGAATTCGCTCTCTACACGTCAGATCTCCGGCATCCAGTTTGGTGCCCAGAACGTCAACGCGCTGCTGCAGGCGGGACAAAATACCTCAACGCCAAACGGGATTAGTACCATTTCCGGTTACATTCCCGTGCAGTCTAGTGCAAGCGCCAATACCCTGACCGGCACAATCTCAACATCCTCTCTCTCTTTCCCGGTCTATAATCCCGGAAGTACCGCAGCGAACTACACCATCAACGGACAGTTGACCGCCTCAGCCTTCGGCGTCTTTCCTGCAGCGACTGCCAATTTTATGCTGACCAGTGGAACGATCGGCATTCCCGGTTTCACCGGTCTGAATTTCACTGTCCCCGGCGTCACCGTCAATGGCACCCGTGTCACGCAGCTCTCCGTCTATCCGTCGGTCAGTCTGCCCAATATTATTCTGGGTTATTCACCGGATGATAATAGCTGTGGTGCACTATCCAACTCAGCCTGTAATACCTACGGCACACCAAGCCAAGGCGCAAACTACCCCTCAGGCGTGGGTGTAACCTACCCCGCGTCAGGTGGCACAACCGGAGTGCAGGGCGGACCTGTAGTTGCAACCTCCACCGCCTGTAGTGGCTTAGGGTGTGGTTTATTAGCCCATAACGGTGTAGGTGACAGCTTTAACGTCCATATGTACGCATCCGTCACCAACGTGTCCGCCAATGCCACATTTAATCAGCCTTTAGGCTATATGCACTACCTGCCGATCTCGAACTCCCCACTAGCCTTGAGTCTGCAAAGTGAGAAAATCCTCTGGCCCGGCTCGCCGAACAGCTCAGATGTAGCCCAGCCCGGCTGGTGGATGAGCGTGAGCAACCCGGTTTATCTCGGCAATCTGACCCCGAGCGCACCGATTAATCTCTGTTCGGACCCCACCAATACTGCCGTCTGTATCAACCCACAATTCGCTGCGCAGTTTAACAGCTACCTGTCAAAAAACACGTTGCAGACCAGCAACCTCGGTGCGCTACTCTCCAATGGCACGCTGGCTATTCAGGTCGGATCGATTGCGCTGACGCCGATTGCCCTGAGCCTCAATGGCGTACAACTCTCCAATCAGGCCACAGTCCCTAACTGTTACGGTGGCCTTAAATTCTGCTAAATGCTTCTGTGCATGCGTATGCTTGAGAGCATGCACCTGATGCTACGCTCACATTCGGCGGTTAATCTAAAACGACGCCCATAAAAAAACGCACTGTGAAGTGCGTTTTTTGTGTCACAAGCAGCGCCTTATTTAGCTTTGCGTTGTGGCAGTTTTTCGCGGATACGGGCAGCTTTACCAGCCAGATCACGCAGGTAGTACAGTTTGGCACGACGAACCGCACCACGGCGCTTCACATCGATACCGGCGATCAGTGGCGAGTGAGTCTGAAACACGCGCTCTACACCCACGCCATTGGAGATCTTGCGTACGGTGAAAGCCGAGTTAATACCACGGTTTTTAATCGCGATGACGATACCTTCATAAGCCTGGGTACGCTCACGGTCACCTTCTTTCACTTTCACTTGGACGACAACGGTGTCACCTGGTGCAAAGGAAGGGATGTTGCTTTTCAGTTGGGATTGTTCAACGAATTGAACCAGAGGGTGCTTGCCACTCATGGTGGATCTCCTGCTGTGTGAGACCGGGGGGTTAAAACCAGTATCACCGAGGACAGAGGCTGTGGTGTACCAAAGGTAGACCTGCGCATATCACTCATTAAAATAACCGCCTGACTCTGAATAAACAGCATCAGACAGCGCGTCATCGATGGTCTACCATCATCGACTGACTACAATCCCGTCAGTCTGGGAATTTGTTATTCCGTATCGGCGGCTTTGGCTTTCGCCTGAGCTGCCAGCCACTTCATCTGCTGCTTGCTGAAGTTCAATTTTGCCAGCAATTCAGGCCGTCTTGCTTCAGTGCGCGCCACACTCTCAAGGAAGCGCCATTTTTCGATTTCAGCATGATGGCCGCTTTTCAGCACATCCGGTACAGACAGCTCTTCAAACACATCTGGCTTGGTGTAGTGCGGGCAATCCAGCAGCCCATCCACAAATGAATCCTGCTCCGCCGATGCATCATCACCCATCACATTCGGTAGTCTGCGGATCACACTGTCCATCAGCACCATCGCAGGCAACTCGCCACCCGTCAGCACATAATCACCAATCGACCACTCCTGATCGACATATCGCTGGATCAGGCGCTCATCTACCCCTTCATAGCGGCCACAGAGCAGGATCAACCCCTCATAGTCCAGCAAACCACAGACACCCGGTTCACTTAAAGTCTGCCCTTGCGGGGATAGATACACCACCGGCACCTTCGTCAGACCACGCTCCGCCGCAAGGCTTTTGGCATGCCGGATCGCACGCGCCAACGGCTCGGCCATCATCACCATCCCGGGACCGCCACCAAAGGGGCGCTCGTCTACACGGCGATAAGCATCTACGGTAAAATCACGCGGATTGATCGCTACCAAACACGCCTGATCTCGCCCAATCGCACGACCAGTAATCCCAAAATCCCGCACCGCACTAAACATCTCAGGAAACAGGGTGATCACGGCAAACCACATGTTCATCCCCCTCCCGTCAAAACATTAATCTTGGTCGATCAGTAATCGACGCCCCAATGGACATCCATACGACCAGCAACGAGATCAATATTGCGCACGATATCCGTATGCCACGGAATCATCCGCTCAGTCTGATCAATGCTCCCTTTACACGGCTGCACCACGATCACATCGTTGGCACCCGTCTCAAACATCTCACGAATCTCACCGAGCAGCACCGTCGGCACCTGATCGTCGATCTCAGCGGCATAGCCATACACTTTCAGGCCCACCAGATCCGACCAATAGTACTCATCCTCGCGGGCTGGCGGCAATGCGGCACGATCTACCCAGACTCCGGCTCCCATGAGCAGGTCGGCTGCGCTGCGATCCTGCACGCCTTGTAAAGACACCACAAGGCCCTTGCCTTGCGTGCGCCAGCGTTTCACATTCAACTTCTGAAACCCGGTGTGCGTCTCGACCCACCACGGTTCATAACCAAAAATATTGCTGACCGGATCGGTATCGGAATACACCCACACCCAACCCTGCAAACCATACGCCGCACGCAATTCACCAATCCGAATCCGGTCTTCTGGCGGCCGATCTGACGATGCGGACGACCCAACCGGTGTTTCAGCTTGTAGTCTGGAAAGTTCGCTCATGAATGTGCCATACGGTTTTTTAAAAAGCACAAAAAGGACGATAGGATAACTCCTAGTCCTTTTTACACAACCGCAAGTGACTGCTTAGGCAGCAGCGACTTCGGCTTTCTGACCAGCAGCCAGAGATGCTACGCGATCCGAAGGTTGTGCACCTTGTGCAACCCAGTAAGCATAACGCTCGGCATTCAGACGCAGCTTTTCAGCTTGACCGGTTGCCAGTGGGTTGAAGAAACCGATACGCTCGATGAAACGGCCATCGCGTGCGTTGCGGCTATCGGTCACAACTACTTGATAGAAAGGACGCTTTTTAGCACCACCACGGGCAAGACGAATAACGACCATGTACAACTCTCACTTAAAAAATGCGATTCAAAATGGGTAATGGACGACTATTCGCCACAAAAGGCCTGCGCATTAAGCGCACAACACTTTTTAGCCACGTCCAAAAAAGGGGGGCATTATACTGTGTTTTTGCGTAAAAGTGAAGACATAATAGCCAAAGGCCATGCTTTTTCGACAATGCATAGCCTTTTGATTAATGGCTTGCAACCCAAGTACTGGTCGCAGTCGGCACCGGACCTGTAGCACACTGATTTTGCGACTGTCCCAGCTTCGTATTATTCCAGCAGGTCCAGCCTTGTTCATTGATCGCTAGTACCCCATCGGCACTTTGGCGCGTAGTCGAAATCGGGGTCGCGACAATCGTCCATGTGGTCGTTGGCGACGCAGTGATCGTCAAATTGTAATAGGCCGTACCTGAAATAGGATAAACCGTCGCACCATAGATCGCCGGATTGGTCAGGGGATTGGTTGCATAGCCTGCTGTGCCATTCGTCGCACCATAGTCATTGTTTGCCAGCTTATAGGCAGCTAGTTTCTGTGCGATCTGGGACAGATCGGCCTCCATCCCGGTACGCGTCTGCCGGACCACATATTTCTGGTAATAATTAAAGCCGACAGCAGCCATCACCCCCATAATGAAGATGACATACAACAACTCCACTATCGTAAAACCCTTTTGTCGTATCACCATCGCGCCCACCAACTCCTTAAACGATATAGGTGCCATCACCATGACGACGATGGACTGGTACACAGCGATGCATCATCGAGTGTTGTCGTCGCAATATTGGTCTTCATAGTCGCATCCGAGAGATTCTGACTGGTCAAACATCTAACACCCTGATTATTCAGCACCAGCCGCGAAGCCCCCTGCAGAATGGAGTTAGTCGTATTGGGCTGGGCCACCATCACCCATCCCAACCCTCCTCCCGTCGCCAGTGACGCAGTCCGAGTCGTGTCATCCAGAATCACGATCTGATACGTATAATTGGCTGCCGTACTGCCTAGTGGTATGTAGACGACAGCATTGCTTGCAGCCGTAATAGTGCTGGTCGCACTATATCCCGACGACGGAATAAAACCCTTATAACTTAATGCCTTAGATCGCCAATGCTCAAGATCTGCAGCCATCTTAAGCATTTGGCTCTCTGCTGCACCACGCTGCGACTTCTGGATGTAGGTATAGTAAAAAGGCATGCTGACCGAAGCAAGAATCGCCACGATCAATGCGACTGCCATCAACTCCAGCAGGGTGAAGCCCTGTATAGCCCTGAGATGCCGCATGTTATTTCACCCGAGACGTATTAGGAAGCTTCTCATACCACCGTGTTGGGATCAGATTACGCGTACACGTCCAGTTACCGGTACTGCTTTGGTTATTACTGATCGTCAGCCCGTTACAGCTTCCCCCCGAAGTAGGGACCGATGCAATCTGCAGGTTGCGTATCCCCGGACCAATCAACGTACCGGATGATGTGGGATTAGACATCGCACCCGTACCGGTTTCGATGAGCGTACCCGATGTATTTGTCTGCAACAAACCTGTTGTATTGCTCACACAGGCACCGAACGGTAAGCAGAATGCTTGGAAGTCAGTTTCCCCTATCACGCGTGGCGAGCATGCTGAGGTCGAAGCCACCGAGGTACCCTCAGGATCATATACCGGTACCAGCAAGTTACCCGTGAGTGCATAAGGCCGCTCAAATGCTTTCATGCCGCCTGAAGTTTTATTACTTAACTGTTTACCTGTATAGTCGGCAGACAATGAACGATACCATCCCAGTTTGGTGCCGCCACCAACAAGGAATTGAGAGATCACATTGGTGGTCAATAATGATCCGCCAACCGCACCACCAGTCTGAGGATTGAGCTGTAGATTGCTCGGTGTCATGGTCGCAGTTAATGTCGGCGCAGTATATGTGCCAGTACTTGGGATCAGATTCTTGGCAAAGTCCAGATCCATAATACCGTAAACATAATTCACATTACGGCCTGTCAAGCCTTGACCACCATTCTGGGTCGCCACAATATCCAGCGGATTACTGCGATCACCTGAAGCGACACCTACTTCAATAAATGAGTAGCTACCATATTGATGAAAGGTCACGGTCGGCTGTTCGTAGAATCGTGGCGCATTTCCAGCCGTGGTACTGAGTTTGGCCAATGTCACCACACGCACACCAAAAGTCGTTGTGCCAGATGTAGCATAGGTATTATTCATATCTGCGCGATAGACCTTGCCGCCCAGATCAGCGAAATACAAATGATCAATCAGACCATCACCGTTGCGATCCAGTGTCGCAATCGATCCCGGAATACTGTCGACCATATCAGTATCGGCCGTACAGGAGCTGACCGGACAAGTATTACTGAACATCCAGACCAATGCCCCAGTATTGGCATTGATCAAGTAAACCGCATTACCTGCTGCAGCCGAAATACCGCTACAGCCAGTCAAATCACCTGACATGGTGCTACCGACTTGAAATTGTGGATTTTCATAGCACAAATCATAGCCGCCACCGACGATCATTACACGGGTGATCTTGTTACCTACACGTACATTCGCCAGCGCAGGTTTAGACCATGATTGTCCCATGGTGCTATACGCAGTATTGCCCGACGTTGGACCGATACGGAACAGTAGCTTCGGCAAACACGAAGATGCTGTACTACATGTCGAAATATCCAGGCCATAGAAACTGCTGCCGCCCATGCGCAAGCCACCATAGACATTGAGCTTGCTGGCGGTAATCAATCCCGAACTTGATGTTTTATAAGCTGCATCCACAGTCCAGGGACCATCGGCACCCTGACTCGGAACCGGAGCAACAACCGCATGCTGGCCTGCCGCAGCGGTCGTCGATACGGTCTGCGCGTTGTCCACATTGGCCTTCATCGCTTGCGAAGCCACGGTGTTGCTCATGATTTCATTCGGCAGGAAAGTCATGATCTCAGCACCGCCCGATGTTTGGGAGTTGCCATTACTGTCTGTCGAATCATCAGCCAGATGGATTGCACCATCCATAGAACCATACAGCAACGCCTGCGTTCTTTGCTTACTCAATACCTGAGTCGTGGTATTGATCTGACCAGCATAGGTAATCGTAATCGGCTGCCCATGAATCGTACCGCCCAAATAAGGGATTGTCGCAATATTATTGGTCAACGTGGATTGTGCTGTCGTACTTGTCGCAGTTGACGGCAAAGTTGTCGTCAAAGGCAAGTTATAACCCAGATAGTTGAGTAACTGGATCTGGGTCGCCGCAGTGATGAGATTGGTCACGGGTGAGGCAGGTGTGCTAACCGCATTAAATGGCGCCAGCGTCGATGTGCCCGTGAAAAAGCCCAGCAGTGTGGTATCCGAAAGCGGGTTTTGGGCCTTCGGAGGCAGAGCAGTCAATGTGGAACCCGTGCCATCTGTCGTCCACAGGTCTTTACCGGTCGCCTGATCTACATCAAGAAAAATCTGGCGCAGGGTATTGGTGACTGTAGATGTGGTTGCCTTCGGCATCGGAATTTTGTCGGCTGTGCCTGACGCTTTATAGGCGGTGCCACTGATCGTCGAATCAACAACAACACCACCATCAGGCTGACCATAGCTATTCCACAGATCGTAAGTTTTCGGTGTAATCACACCGCTTGAGCTCACATCCACGAGCGTACCATTGGTATTAAATACCGGTTGACCTTTAGCATCATTCAAAAATACGGTTGAGCTTGATGTACCGCTCATATTGTATTTTTTGATATTGCCCGCCCAAGACATGATCTTGTTGTCCGCAGGATTAGGTAGCAGTGCACGCACATAGCCATAGGCCTCAAAACCAACGGGATTCAGACTGTCAAAAGGAATCGATGCCGCACCGGTGGACAGCGGAGGAACCTTAGCCTGCGACAGCGTTTGAATAAAGCCCGTCACACTAGCTGTCACCTGATCTGGAGTCTTGGCCTTGTAAAAACCGCCATCACCATAGCCACCATTAGGGTTTGAAGTCGTAGTGGCGGGAACATTACTCCCACACTGGTCGGAGGAGCCTGGACGCGATGCCAACTCACACACGTTGAGCGCATCATAATAATAATTTGAGCCATTTTGAGATAATAATGGTGAAGCTGGAATAGTCGTCAATTGGTCAAAGTCAGTACCAAAGCCCACAAATGCCGTCTGAATAGGATATTTCAGACCATCACTGGCCAAACTATTGCCATTATTCAATGCCTGTGCAAAAGCTCCCATACACTCCCAAGCACTACCGCTGGCTGCGGTGGTGTTATAACTAGATAAAAGCGATGCAGTTGACGATCCATATGTAGTAGCAGTGTTCGCAGAGCCTGCTGACGGACAACTAAATGACGTACCCAATGCCGATGCCATATATGGCTGGACAGTGGAAGCACCCGGAGCATTCGGTTCACCATCTGAGAGGATATAGACGCCTTGACCACAGGACGTTGCTTTATTTGCAACCACCGGAGAATTATATGCAGAGCCTCCAGAATTGAGAGCGCTCACGCCACCCGCACCAGCAACACTATTACTTTTAGAATAGCTGAAACCCGTAGGAGATGCTTTGTTACCCAGCAAATATGCCGCAGCTTCTGCATAACCAGCAGCAGTCGGCGTACCGTTCCAAGCAACCAATTGTGCAATAGTATTTGCGAGAATATAGCGCTGGCTGGTTGTCGATGTAGCATTGACCGGCCCCAAGAGCACTGCAGGTACTAATATCTCGCCGTCATTACCTTGGGCAGGTGTCGAGCTACTTGATGTTCCATTAGGGGCAGAAAAATGACCAACACCCATGATTGTATTTTGCACTGCATTGGAATTATTAATAAGCACCCCAATCATACCCATTTTCAAACGCGACACACGAGTAAAACAATAAGTGCCTATACCACCGCCAGTTGTTACAGTTCCACTAACACCATTAGTTGAATTCTGAGATGTACCCGAAGCATAACCATTAATTGCATTCTGAGGTAAATTAGAAACTATGCTGGGTGCAATCGTTGACAAGTAATTGGCGGTTGCATAACAACTCTGCCCGATTGCAACAGTCGGAGCAGGACAATAATTTAGCGTCACAGACGGCAGGGCTTGACCATTGACCGTTGCGGCAGGCAGAACTAACTGGAATGAATAACCGCTATTTGTATCTTGCGTATTGGAATATGGATTATTATAGGTCCATTTTTTCGTCGTGGACGAATAAGTATTTGACTTCGTACAAGCGGTAGTATAATTGTTAGATGAACTAGTATAAAAACCATAATCACCAATGATCGAACTAACAGTACACCAGTTTGTACCTGAGAGACTACAGGATGAACTATACCCAGTACCATCACCCATACTACCCGAGGTATCAAGCATCATCACCATCGTGACCTGCCCGTTCTGTGCAGGCTGATAGATCGCAAGATCACTGGCAACAACAGTCCCAGCTATCAGGAATGCTAGAAGCAGGCAGATTTTTTGCCAGAGACGATGAATTTGTTTGATGCTCAACATGATGAACACTCCATTTCTATCTTTAAGGTGTAGGCACAGGCGATGACACGGACGTCAAGACATTGGTCTGGTTGAATTCCTGCACCTGTGTCTCTGCTGGCATTCCATTTAGTGCAAGACAATCTGTAACGGTCTGTTGCCCTTGCAAACTCGGATCAGTGTCATCACTGATTTTACCTGCTGTAGAGCCGCTCCCCAAACAACTACTCTGTACGGTACTGACCGATGTTGATGACAATGATGGCACCATTGAGGTTGCAGTGACGCGAATGCGCTGAGCAGAAATCAGACTGGAAGGCAGCGCGCTATTACCACCGAGATCTGTTCCCTGCGGACATCCTGAGCACAGGGTTGATGAAGCATCTGCAGGAATGGTCACCGCAACCTGTGTAACGACTGTTGAGCGGCCACTCGCAAAATCCTGCGTCAAATCACAAAAGCCATTATTGTTACCTGAAATAAACTGAGGAGAACCTGAGCTACTCCCAGCGATCACGGCCGAATTAAGGGCCATCCCAAACAATTGAGTCTGCATAGGTCGCACGCAGAACACGTATTCCTGTAGCGGATTTATCGCCGAATTGCTGACTGCAGCACCCAAGATACCTGTCAGACCAAGCATAACGCCCATGGAAGCTGGTGACTGATTCAGATTTATGAACTGATTCACCACCTTATCTGAATTCTGCATCGCCAACTGACGGATCTGAGAATTAGTTGATAAGCTTAGAGCAGTCAATCCTTGCCGGCTGGCCATCACGCCTAGCACGGTAATGAGCAGAATAATGAGCAATACAGCAATCAACGAGGAGCCTTTTTCGGCTGCCCGCAGTGACTTCACCCGGCCTTTATCCACAAATGGACCAACAGAACGGGACAACATGAGATCCAGTGTTTTCATGATGGATACCCCATAGCGTTACGCAAAGCAACGGTCGTCTGATAGACCTGACGCACATAACGATTCGTGTTTTGATTGGTTTCAGCCACAGGCGTCACAGTCTGATCATAGAGCAGGTAGGATTTGGTCGGATCCACCTGCACATTACTGGTATTATCCAGTGAACGTACCAATAACTGCAGTTTGACTGCGACGATCCGTGGTGGCAGTACACTGGACGTCCCACTGTGGATCGCGGCATACATGTTCTTTGCAAGTAGCTTGTACTGATCAATCGTGTAATAAACCCTTGTATTGTTGCCATCTTGCGAAATGGTACCCAACATGACGTGGAACTGGTCCACCCGATTCATGATCACCTGACCTGCGCCACCGGCATTATTTAGCGGCTGTGTGGCTGGTGACGCTGGCGCCGATGCAAGCGTACTGGCATTACAGGCGAGCACCAGATTTTGTACTTTGGTGCCACTACTACCGCCAGCTACCGTGTCAGGTCGCAAATAAAATCGTTCTACAATGATGGTAGGCGGCGCCCAAATATTGCCTTCACAATCCGCCATCGTCTGCTGTGTAGGCGGTATGCCGAACGAGATAGTCAACTGATCGCTGCCAATACTGGTACCTGACGAAGTGACATTGGACAAACCCTGCCAATAATTTGCAACCGTACTGACCGTATCCATCGAACCCGGACTACTACTCAGTAACGCCGGCGGCACATAGCTACCACTCACCTGCACTGCAGGCAAATTAGAAGATGGCGCGTACGGCGATGTCGTCGTCCCTGACGCGATATCGGCAGACAAGACAATGCCGCCCCATGGTGTACTGTCTGTAACAAAAGGGTAACTATCATTACCATAGTTCACCATCCTGATGCGCTGAGTCAGGAAATCGATCCCGAAGGTCCCGTTGTCCTCGACATCCCCACCCGCCTGCTGCATACGGAAATTCAGCACACCGCCCATAAACAATTGTGTCGCCGCAGCTGCAATCAAGAGACCCAGCGTGAGCGCAATCATCAGCTCAACCAATGTATAGCCCGCCTGAGCCCGAGACACAGGTGCTGCGGGTGTTGACAGCACAGGCATCATGTCCAAATGAGCATTCATATCATGTGTACCTCCATGACGAGGCACGTCGCAGCCGGGTTATATGTGCCTGTGCCGATCAGGCAATCGTTACCACTGGGGCTGGTGCTTGAGATTGCCGAATTATAGGTCGCCGTTGTACGACCCCACGCAGCCAGCAGGCACTGCTGCTGAAAGGGTGCGCTAGCCGGCACGCCCGGACAGGTCATCATATTGATCTTCATCCCCAGGTTGTATGCCGACAATGCTGCCTGATAGACATCGAAATTCATCATGTCCGCAGGTGCACAAGTATCCCCTTGCAGGCACTGATGGGCTGGGGCGTTGGGTGGTGTAGTGCCCACTGTGATGGCGTTGTAGTAGCCAGTCACGATCGCTGGATAATTGGCTTGCTGGGTAGTATTCACTCGTATGCCATCAGCCAGTCCACGCAGGATCAGCATGGCCTGAGAACGCTTCTGAGCTTCTGATGATGCCTCAATTGCCCGTACCTGTAGGGCGGAGTAACCAATGACACCGATCGCCAGCAAGAGCATGGCAACCAGTACTTCAACCATACCCACACCGCGCTGAGACCGATGCATTACTGATGGCTCTATGAACATGCGGTCGTCCCCCCAGAATAAGCACGACTAGTCCCAAAAGGACTCAATACAACGGTGTATCCTTGCTCACCGCTCACGGCGCTATCACAAATCCGGAAGGTCACAGGCTGATTTAATAATGTACCAGTCGTGGTACCCGAAGTTGGAATGTTACTCAGATAGCCTGTCGGAGAAAATCGAATACCAGCAGAGAGTGCTGGCGTCAGTACCTGAGTTGTCGTCATGGTAATGACGGTCTTATCCGAGAGTGACACCTGTACCGGATACACGTTGGTCGTACTATCCGCAATGGCAACGGCACTGGTGCCCGTCGCGTAGCCTGGCATCACGACATACCAGCTCAACTTCGCATCAATCAGTGACTGTTTGCTCACATCCGAGCTATTCGGGATATTGATGGAGGAACCACGACTTGCCATCGCCACATTCCAACCACCCGTATACGCAGGCCACATTTCAACCTGACGACGGCCTGTTGCTGCATTAGATCGTGCCTGTGCAAAAGACGACTGTAATTCGAATGCCGCGAGACGTATCCGGCGATTTGCCATTGCCTGGTTAATGGACGGTGTTGCTACGACAGCCAGAATGGCGATGATGGTAATCACCACCATCAATTCGACCACCGTAAATCCCCGCATGTTGCCACGCACTCGAACGAGAGCAAGCATAAGAGAAGCCCCTTTATTTATGACGACGACCCTTTCCTGAGCATCACTTTCACATTTATAAAATATACTGAATCCCGGTTACAAACCAACATTGCTGGACAAACGCAATGAAACACCGGACCAACAGCAGCAGACCCGATCAAAAGCGAGAATCAGTTAACTTTTTGGCCAGATAGACAATTTTCATCCAGCACAAAGGGATTTCATTGTAAATGAACGCGCATTCTTGACAAGACTTTTTGCAACAATTTCAGCACATAGCCGACCAAGAATCGATCAGAAGCTTAATCGATGAAGCTTGCGGATGAATGACAACAGCAGCCCCCTGACGCAGACCACATCACTTTTCTGAACGTGCCGGCAAACGAAGCCTCCACTATACAAGCTCCGTCACAGCACACCCATTTTAAAATACATCATAATCCCGCACACCCAACAGATAGAGAATGCCGTCCAGACCGACACTGGAAATGGCTTGATCGGCATTCTGGCGGACCAGCGGCTTGGCGCGAAATGCCACACCGAGACCTGCGATCGACAGCATCGGCAGATCATTTGCGCCGTCGCCAACAGCAATCACTTGCTCCAGATTAATATGATCACGAGCAGCCAGTTCGCGGAGCAATTCGGCTTTACGCGCGCCATCGACGATACGACCAGTCACTTGGCCAGTCACTCGACCCTCCTTGATATCCAACTGATTGGCATAGACCTCATCAATACCCAGCTTCTGTTGCAGATATTCGGCAAAATAGGTAAAACCACCCGAGAGAATCGCCGTACGATAACCCAGTGCCTTCAGCGTCGAGATCAGTCGCGGAGCGCCTTCAGTGATGCGCAGATTGCTTGCGATTCCGGACAACACATGGGCATCTAGCCCTTCAAGCAATGCCACCCGCGCCCGAAAACTCTCGGAAAAATCCAGCTCGCCGCGCATCGCACGTTCAGTAATCTCAGCGACCTGTGCACCCACACCGGCAGCCGTCGCCAACTCATCAATCACTTCCTGCTCAATCAGGGTCGAGTCCATATCAAAACAGACCAGACGCCGATTACGACGATAGGGATTATCCTCTTGTACCGCGATGTCGATCGACAGATTTCCCGATAGCTTCAAGCAATCCGCACGCAGACTCTGTGCATCGGCCAGATGCCCTCGCACGCCGATCTCGACACAGGCGCGCCCCTGATAATCCGGGTCCTGTAACTGCTCAAGGCCAACTCGACCGGACAAACGCTGCAGGCGATCAATATTAAAACCATGGCTTGCAATGACACTGGACACCGCAGACAGATGCTCTGGCGTCAGCCTACGCGCCAGCACCGTCACGATATAGCGCGTCTGACCACCCGCCTGCACCCAAGCCTCGTATTCCGTCACATTCATGGGCTTGAAGCGCACGCTCAGGCCCAATTCATGAGCCAGCAGCAGAATCTCCTTCATGGCGAGTGCCATCTGGGTCGCGTCAGTACCGGTCACAACGAGCGCCAGCGACAACTGGTCATGGATGACCGCCTGCCCCATATCGAGAATATCAAGCGGGTAATGCGCCAAAACGGCGGTGATCCGGGAAAACTGCTGCGGCTGATCAGGCCCCAAAAACGACATCAGGATGATTTCGTGCGACATAGAGACAGGCATAATGAAGTGTGACGTGCTGTGTGTAAAAAAACATCAAATACAATTTGACTGCGTGTTTGTGGCGCATTATATGCTGCCACACTTGAGCCGCGATAGGACAGCCATCATAATACATTTATTTTCGAACGCTTCGGAGCTCGTGTGAACGCACCTCGCCAAGGGTTATACGCCACCTTACTCGCCATCAGCTATGCGCTGCATACGGCCCTGATCGTCGAGGGCGCAGTACATCAGCTCGCAACCACACGTGATGCTCAAGGCCAGCTACTGATCCGCCAACTGGCCGAAGACGCCGCTACTGCGGTCGCACGGCAGGATACCGTCGCGCTGGCCTTGCTTGCCAACCGCTACAGCCAGCGCGCCGATGTAGTCTCCCTGCGCATTCTGGCTGCCGACGGGCATGTGCTGGCGACCGGTGGTAATGCACCGAGCCGTGACGGGCAGTTGTTTCAGCAGATCATCGTGCAGGACCGTACACAGGCCGGTCAGGTCGAGCTGAACCTCGCTGAAGCCAGTCCCGGCGAAGTGGTCCGTCTACAATGGCTGCCCCTCTTACTCTCTTTACTGATCCATGTTTTCTTGTGGCTGTTTTATCGGGTGGCGGCACGCCCACGCGCAGGGCTGGTCTATGCTGAGGAAGCGGAATCCCATATTACTGCCACCACGGAAGCAGCGGCCCATGAACCGGCAGCACAACCCGTCATGCAAATGGAACCCAACAGCAAAGCCCTGCCTGCATCCAGCTATGCAACAGTCATGCGGATCGCCTTTGACGACCCGCGTAATCTGCTGGACACCCTGTCTCCGAACACGTCGCAAAAATACTTCAGCCTGTGTCAGACCATTCTGGAAAACGCTATCCGACATATCGGCAGCCAGATGCCCAGTCAGGAAAAACCGATCAAGATCAGTATCGTTGAATCCTTCGGCGCACAGGGCGCACTGGTCGGCGTACAAGACAACAGCACACTGGTACTCAGTCATCTGATCATTCTAGCCCAACTCATCAACGTCTTGAGTGATGCCGTCTATCGCCGTCACCGCAGTGAAAAGCGCTTTGCCCTGCATACCCGTGTCGTGGTCAGTGAAGGATTTGGCGAACGTGATGCTGCCAGTCATTCAACCCAGCTTTTGGCCCATGCCGCCACGAATGAAGTCCTGATTCATGCGGCCAATCAAAGTCTCTCGCGGTTGATCATCCAGTTCCGACTCACTGCCGTCGAAAACATCGCCGCAGAACTTGGCGAAACCATGAAACTGGCGGGACTCAGGCCCGAGCAGGCACAGATTATTGAGCGTGCCCGCGAACAAATTCTGGGCGCCACAACCTCTCCTGCCTAAATTTGATTTGAGCCTGCATCAAAAAGCCCACATATGTGGGCTTTTTGATGCAGTAATCCGTTAAAAAGATACGCCGCTTATTGCGAAGCAGCGTCATCCATCTGCTTATTCGTTGCATCATTGGCATCCAGCGCTTTATCCAGTTTTTGCCGGACGGCGGTGCCGTTATAGCCGACCGCATTGATGCCTTCGATGGAGCGCGTCTCTGGACGACCATGATCCTCGACGGGCTTTGGTGGTGGAACGTCTTTATGACAAGCAACCAGCACACCGCCACCGACCATCAAGGCCAAGGCGAGCGTCCCACGCACGCCTCGTGCTTGTCCCTGTTTTAACGAACGCATGATCACTCTCCTGTTGTTCATGGCGCGATGTTTCACCCCACCATGTTACCATCCTTCAAATCGCATACGCACAAAACCGCCGCGTGAAACCCAGTCCCGCCTTAGAATGCCACATAAGGCGGCTGGATCTTACTGGGTGTAGTCGCACCAGCAATCGCCGTATAGACATTTTTGCCATAAAAGAACGGCGTACTCCAAGCAAAGCTGCTCGACTGCTGGCTGATACCGGCTGAACTCGGATAAGCCAAATTATCAAAGGCATTAAATCCTGGATTCGCTGTCAGCAGATTCTGCGCATTCCCCACAATAAATGGCACCGGATGTGACACATTATCAGTTCCGATCATATTTCCGCTCAGATTCAACTGCGATGACGGACAGAGGAAGCCTGTGTAGGGCGACATGGTACAGTTCGGAATCGAATTCGACATATTGGGTAGTGCATAGAAATTGGTTCCGCTATCTATATAGCTATTGGGATAACTGGCACCATTATATGTGGTACCCAACTCCAGATAGCCATTGAGCGGGATCACCGTCGCCGAACCCAATCCATTATTGCTTTGTGTCCCGATACCGAAGGTCAGCGTACCACTCACGGTCGTCTGACCCTGATCTGGAATCGCCGGCAGGCTGATGATTGAGCCATTATTATCCTGCGGGAACAGTACAATCGGATTGGCGATCTGATCACTGAGCGCCATCATCGTTTGCGTGCAGCTTTGCGGTGTAGGACAGGCGTAATAGGTATTACTGTTTGCCGTCGTCGCACAATACGGACCACAATCTTGAGGTGCCGCCCATACACCCAGCAAACCGTTGATCCCCGAAGTGCTCAGACTGTTTGCCGTAGCACCGGCATTCGAGCATGTACTCGGTACCGTCTGATAATTGCTATCGCCCAAAATCTGCACTGCAGCACCTGCAGCCGTCTCAGCGCCCAGATGAATATCCGCCGTCTTGAGCGGTCCCCAGCTATAGCCACCCACAAAGAGCATGCACTCTGCATAGCTCTGATTCACGCTATTGTTACGCTGAGGCAAATTAAAGCCAGCCGGTAACGCTGACGCCGACAGCCGCAGGCCTGCCGATCCGGTATCAAGCAGGATATGATCAATCGTCGTGCAATTGGCAGTCCCCGGCACACAGACCGTGACACTCACATACATATGATTCACAAAACGCAAATTGCTTGGCGCACTGGCCGGTCCCTGATCCACCGTCACAGGAATCACGTTATTGACCGATGAACCACCATTACCCGTGTTCCCCGTACCCGAAGATGAATTACTCCCCCCACTCGACGCCCCACCGCTATTCGTCGAAGCGGACGTCGATCCACCTCCCCCACCGCCACCACAACCTGTCAGGACCACCAGCAAGCCCAACACCATCATCCATATACGCGCAGTCTTCATGATTCATGCTCTCATTGTTCATTCGAGTCGGTCAAAACCGATCCCAATAAGTCCTCTAGGGAAGATCATTGATCGATACATGGATGGGCAGCAAAGCCGGTACATAGGCTTTGCCATGAAAATGGCGCAGATGTCCCTCAGACAGCACCACCAACTGATCCGACTGAATCACCCGGCTATGCTGACCCAGACTCGGATTACCCTGAAGTTGCGTCACATAGGTTTGAAAATAGCTACCAAATAACTGGTGCAGATCCGGCATTGTCGGACCCTCCCAGGACACTGCGAACACCACACCATTTAGCGCGGTATATTCATGAATCAAATTGCCTGCCGCATCTTGTAACACGGTCACATGATAAAGCTGCGGAGATGTGGCTTGGTTGCTGGCCTGTGCCTGCGTGATAACTACTGCAGTCGCGGGAGTCCACGGATCAACCGTGCCACCTAAACCTGCATGTACCATGACTGGCAAGCACAGCAAAGCCAGTGCCGTGTATTGAAATCGTTGCATCATATCTGCTATTCCACTGCAAAAAGTTAAAAGAGATCATACGCTCACCGCCATCAAAACAAGATGACACCACGGGTACGAACCTAGTCTCACTCCCTGAGACTGCTTATAATCTGGTCAATCCCGATCATGTTTATCGGGTCAGGCCCTTATCCATTTCTGCCTGCATCACACGCCACCCGCCCGAGGCAACGCGCGACAGTACATAATGCCGGTATAGCAAACCGTCCTGACCGGCGAGATGAAAGCCCGCCACAAACGATAACTGATCATCGGCCGACATTGCCCACTGATCAATCTGTAAAACATCTGCACAGGCGGATAAATCACTGCTTTTAAATGAAGCACTTCGTCCTTGCGATCCATCGCCCTGACATGAATCTAGCTCAAGCGCCTGCTGGATGAAAGGCGATGCATCGTGAATGGCAATTGCCAAAGGATCATTGGTTTGCCGATCTGCCCTAGCCAGCAAAGACAAGATATTGGCCCGCTGCTCATCATTCGGCGCCAACGCGAGCACTGGCTTAGGCGGTGTCTTAATCACTGCTGCCAGCGCACCCAAGACCGAAACGGTATTGCCGAGCGCTTCGGTATTAATGCCATTCATATTGATATCAGCCAACGCTGACGTCGTCGCGCATGCACAGATCAGCAGACTACAGAGACTCAAGCGCAAGGAACGACACATGACACATCAATTCAACTCTTCTGAGGAGGCCAGTATATAAAACTGCAGCACACACCCGCTATGTGCGTAACAAAAATATCTTTAGAAAATGAAGTGGATGACAAAAATTTCTGCTTTCTTAGATTGTTGCAGAGCAACCACAAGATGGCTATTCCATTGAACTTAGAGTAGGCGTGCACGATAAGTAAACATCCAATAAAGCATGGCCGCACAGGACAAATATCCCGATGGGAAAGTATATTGAGGTCACCAAACCTGCTGGCCGTTCCTGATAATTGACTTGATAGCACGGCCCGCCCTTCGGACAAAGCGTCATCGTTCCAGAAGAAACTACCGCGTAAAGGAAATAGAAAAACAGCAGGCTGCCATGCTACAAGCACATACAAAGCATGCATCGATGAGGCAACATTCGCAACGAGCTTGGGAGCTTGGGAGCTTGGGAGCTTGGGAGCTTGGGAGCTTGGGAGCTTGGGAGCTTGGGAGCTTGGGAGCTTGGGAGCTTGGGAGCTTGGGAGCTTGGGAGCTTGGGAGC
>Ga0164294_10000038_pt1 | contig 146996 bp, 154 predicted proteins | sample GEODES005metaG_FD_111479 | JGI IMG/M metagenome (GOLD analysis project Ga0164294, IMG submission 111479) | Oligotrophic lake water microbial communities from Sparkling Lake, Wisconsin, USA - GEODES005 metaG | ecosystem: Environmental > Aquatic > Freshwater > Lake | place: USA: Sparkling Lake... | reverse complement strand
GGTACCGGATTCATATCATACTCGCCCGGCTATGCTTCGCCTTTTACTGCTTTTGAACCGGGTTCATCTTACCTGGTGGTAGCTTACGGGGTCTTCGATATGACCAACCCGGAGCCAACACCTACTCCAACAGGTACACCGGAGCCTACTCCTAATATAACACCTACTGTTACACCCACAAGCACTCTCTTAGTAACCCCGACCCCCACACCAACAAGTACACCGCAAACAACACCAGCAGCTACACCTGCGACTACAAACCCTGTCACCCCGTCTGTTACCCCGTCGGTGACTAGCTCACCGGGTGCTTCGCCTGTTGCAACATCTACCCAGACACCTACACCTACAGATACACCTGTACAAACCTCTACACCTACACCAACAAGAACACCCGGGGGCACTGCAACACCAACAGCTACACCAACAAAGACATCGTTCTCAACTCCAACACCTACAACTACAACAACTAGAACGTTAACACCCACACCTTCGGTTACAATGACCAAGACACCAACGATGACACCTTCTGTTACACCTACCGATACACCAGTGAGTACCAGTACCCCAACACCTACGAGGCCACCTATAGGTGGCCCTACTATATTTTATTTTAAAGATAGAGCGCCTATTACAGTATATAGTAGCGACATAAGTGCAGATAGTTATGGAGGCAACTCTGCCAGTCCATTTTTAACGGGAGTACAATTTGGATCAAGTGCAAAAAGACTAGGTGCCTACACCTTTTATAATACAAGTATGAGCGGAGAGTTAATAATAGATTATGTCAATACTGTTGACTATGTTTGTATCTATAGCAATAGCTCCTTAAAAAGCATAACATTTACAAACAGCGTTACTTCTCTTGACTCCACAAGCATATATATAAACCCTAGTCTATCTGCTGTAAGATTCGGTACAGGTTTTCAAACATCCGGCGGCCAAGGATATTCAAATATACTAATGTACGCTGAGAATTTACTTTCAATAACTATTGATCCAAGCAATCCATACTTCACATCGGACGGTCTTGCATATTATAATAAATCCAAAACTACAATAATAGGTGTTGCACCCGGTTTAAGTGGTACCTTTACTATTCCAGGCACTGTAGATACAGTTGGAGAAGGGGCATTTTACAATTCACACTGTAATAATATTATCATCCCAGAAGGTGTAAAATATTTTCAAACCAGATGCTTCGCGGGTATGGGGAGCCTCACAGCACTTCGTGCTCCCGATAGTCTTTTAGGAATAGGTGCTATGCCCTTCACTAGTTGTCATAGCATGTCTACATTTACAATACCTCGTAATGTTTCTCAAGTAGGCTATGGCTTAAGTTATGCCCGCGCACTTTCCGCTATTTACGTAGATCCTAATAATGCTTATTTTACAAGTTCATCAGGTATTTTATACAATAAAACAATGACAAAATTGTTAGCATTCAATACAGGTAAAGATAGATTTACAAAAATTTCTAAGTTTTTAATTCCTAGCGGGGTTACAGCTATAGAAGATTATGCATTTTACGCAGCGCCTTTATCAAGTATACAGATGCCTGCCAGTCTTAATACTATTGGACGGGAAGCGTTTACAAGTACCAGTTTATATGATGTAACGATTTCAAGCAGTGTTACAGCTATAGGTATCGGTGCGTTTAGTTATTGTTACTCTCTTACAGGGGTATACATTCCTAGTTCAGTAGTTAGCTTTGGACAAGATTGTTTTAGACAAGATTATTATCTAAAATCTGCTGTAGTTTTAACAAAAGACATTCCAGACTGGACGTTTGGGGATAATCAGAGGCTGGCTAATCTAACTGTAAGTAATTCTCTTTCTTATATAGGTAGCTTTGCTTTTTATAATACTTTAGAATTAATAAACTATACCTTTACAGGTAATGCTCCTGTATTAGGATACAATGCACTTGGTCCTGTGGGTACAGTCTACTATTGTTCAAATAAAACAGGCTTCACAAATCCTTTCGGTGGTCGACCCTCAATACAAACCGGTCCGTGTTAATCGTTAGAAATCTTCTTAATATCTTTATTGTTTAGAATATTTTTTTGTTTCTTAGAGATTTGATCGTAAATATTCTCGAGATCTTTTTTATCGTTTTTGTACGGATATTTGTCTTGAAGCTTCGGTTCATAATCTGTTATCTCACCGCCGTATAATTGCTGCTTTGTTTCAGCATTCATTGGTTTATTTTTATCGTTCATTTGGTACCCCAGCTTGTCCCGCCAAATAAATTACTATAACCGGAACTCTTTTTTGTATAAAGAGGCGCAGCATTCGGATTATGTTCTGCGACCGGCTGACTTAAGGGTTCAATTTTAGGTTGTACTTGTTGTATATCTTGCACCGGTTCCGGATTAGATACCAAGGTAGGTGCTAAAGAACCTACAGATACACTTGTCACTAAGGGTTCATTCTCATATATTGCAGAGTTCTTTTCATGTTCCCACATTTCAACTTTCGTGACCCAGCATCTTTCATTAGTCAACGCTTTAACATTTTTATTAGCTATATTATATGCCTCTTTTGCAAACTTCTCTATGCCTACACCATAAGGAAACACCCGAAGATCGATAATTCCTTTTCTATTGAGTTCTTCAAAATCTTTGAGATATGGGTCATCTAATGCAATGCATGTTGTATGATCAAACATCTTTTGTAACTCTTTTTTCAGACCATCTAAGCCACCGAAATCCACAACCCAACCATTCTCATCTAGTTCATTGCAGGTAAACCAAAATTTAGCTTGTAATCTATAACCATGTAAAAATCTGCAATGGCTTGTAGCTTTTGGTTGACGAAATGCACAACTACCTAATTCTAAAATCTTTGTACTGCTGTATTTCATTATATGTAATTATAGTATATGGATTCACTAATCAACATAAAGAGGGGATACTATATACACAAAGACAGTCTTTTCTATACCTATAATATTATATAAAAAATGTGTGAAAAATCAACTCTTGGAGTTATTTTCTTATAACACGAAGACTTTTTCCAGTCGGGTCATTAAAACCTAGATACGTTCCACGTGACATTTTACCATTATTATCTTTAAAAGTAACTTCTGCACCAACAGAAGGCAGGGTTCCTTGTATATTACTAACATCTACTGCTGCCGAGTTATCACTCTTATAGCTCCTCGGACTTAAAATTGACCAGGCATTGCCTCCTTTATCACCTTTACTCATATATGTATTAATTGTTAAATCTGGCATTGGCACATTTTTTTTCGAAAAGAAAACTTGTACGTTCGGGCTACCTTTGGAATAAACTATATTTGCTGTATCTGGCCCGTTAGGTGTATTGGACTTTATATTCGCTGTATATACAAACCCGTCTTTGTATGGTTGTGCTTGCTTAATCGTACCTGTACTTGAACCGCCATCCATAACACCAGGGATATCATATAGTGTAATATTATTACCCGCACGAGGGTCACCTGCAAACCCCTGCAATGTACTCATTGTCTTTTGATCCCCTGCTTGAGTATCTTTTGCCCTTTGCTGTGTTATCGCGTCAGTTGCTTTGTTATCAAAATTACCGAGCTTTTGTGACATGTTTCCAAGAGCGTTTGAGAGCGGTGAATAATCATTATCTACTACAGCACCCTTAACTGCTTTACCGATATTTGCAGGGGCATTAGCAACCGCTTGTGCGCCCTTAACAACATTTGAAGCCCCTTGAAGCCATGCAGCCGGATTTACTAATTTTCTCATTCCTGTACCTACACCCTTTGCTGCTGTTTTGGCTGCTGCTTTAAGCCAGCCTGCCTCATTTAAAAGTTGCTCTACGCGTCTGTTGTATTTACTCATTAGAAATAAAATCCCTATATAGGTTGCTTATTTTTTCTGGTTCTAAACCTCTTTGCTTTAACCCTGCTTCAATGTCCTCGATAGTTTCTGCTTTAGCTAAACACTCAATGAAAGGATCACCTTCCTTAAGCTCGAGCTTACTGTGTACAAAACATTTAAAATCATCTATAACATCTGTTCCTCTTTCATCTATAATATTCTCTAAGTAATCACTAGGGATATCATCAAAGATAGGGAAATCTGGAGATAGAACTATAATCTTTGTTTTACCGAGTTTCTCTCTTAGAATATAACCTTCATACCCGTTACATTTACTGAAGTCGGTGGCATGGGAAATTTCACTTGGATCAACCTTAATTCTTATTTTCTTAAGATTACTAGCTTCTAACAAACACGTCAAAAAAGTATTCCCCTTCATTTATATTATTTATCTTGAAAAACGGTGTACATATGATAAAAATAATGTAATGAGTAGAAAAAAGTTACCCTTTGCGAATCATAGCCATCCGGCAAATGAACAAGAAAAGAACGAAATTATAGAAAAGGCCGCGAAAGCATATGAAGCTTACATGGATGCATTGGGGTATGATTGGCGTAATGACCCGAATAGCTCTAACACACCACACCGTGTTGCAAAGGCTTTCGTAGAGGATTTTGCATGGGGCTGCTATAGTAACCCCCCGAAAGTAACAGCTTTTGACAATATAGATAAATATGACGGTATTGTCTGTCAAAATAACATTAAACTAACATCACTCTGCTCTCATCATCATGCGCCGTTCACCGGTGTTGCCCATGTTGCATACATTCCATCTGTACATGGTAAAGTAATAGGACTAAGTAAACTCAATAGAATTGTAGATTGGTTTGCACGACGACCACAAGTTCAGGAAAATCTTACCATGCAAATTCATGCCTATATTAATATGGTTTGCGAGAAGAATAACGGTGTTGCAGTTATGATAGAAGCCGAACACACATGCTGTTCTAATCGCGGAATCCGTCATGATTCAACAATGCGTACTGCAAGAATGTCCGGTGCTTTCCTAGATAACAAAGACAACTCTCGTGCTGAATTTTATAAGTTTGTTGAGTTCGCGCAGGTTTAAGTTTCTTCTGTATCTGCCACTTTTTTAAACTTAATAAAAGACTGTCTATTATTTGGGTTTACTATTTTTAGTTTATTCTTACCCTTAAAGCGAGGGGATCCACTTATATCGGTTATGAGAACTTTCTGCCTATTAGCTATTCTACGTATTTCCTTTTCCGTATATTTACTCTTAACCCAACCACCGGAAAGTTTATCTGATAACCGCTTACCGGTAACTTTATACTGTACAGATTCTTTTAACTGTTTCGTGACATCTATAAGGCCCCTTATTTTCTTTAGAAACGGTTCACCCATTAGAACAGGGTCTTCATTTTCTGATCTATCTGCAATCGTAAATGGTTCATTGAACTTTTTTCCAAACATTGTAAAGCTAAGAGTAACTATAGGCCGACTCTCTTTAACACCACTTCCAATGTGGATCTTCATATCACCGTGTAAGGGTAAGGTCACTACTTTATCACCCGCAGTTTTAAAAGTAACTTTACCGGAGCTTTGCTTTATATCTACACCATGTAAAACATTATACCCTTCATTACCACTGTCAACCTTAGCCTTAACTTGGCCTAAACCGTCAATATCTATTATTTCGTTTATGCCTAAAACAGGGCGATCATAAAAATCTTTAAAACTATTCATTTTGACGGTACACAGTTAGGTACAGTACGGTTACCTTTCTTCTTGGTACCAACCATTTTATAACCCTTCCAACACACTCTAGGGGCCTTTTTTGTCTTTTCTATAAAGAATGTTTTAAATGTTTTCAAAGTAAAGATATTTATCGTTTTTTGCATAAATATTTATATGTTTGATAATGACGTCCATAATTTAAATAATCTTTATGCCCGTAGGATTATTAAGGAAGATGTCGGCCTCGGTCCTAATGCCATAAGCGATGTTGGCTTAGGCTCTATAAAACCAACCATCATTGACATACCAAAAAAGAAATGCGCTTGTGAGGGGGAAGAAGAATGTGAATGTGAACATTGCCATTATGCTGAAAAAGGATGTAAATGTAACGGTTGTGGGGAATGTAAAGCAAATCAATCACCTTCAGAAGATAATGAAATGCACGGTGGGTCTGAAGAAACTGGCGTAAGAATGGTCAAGCAAGAGCTCTTTAGAATACATAAAATTTCAGCAATGTTACATGATCTACTTTCGGATGAAGAGAACGTCGAGCCTTGGGTACTATCAAAAATTGCCTCTTCTCTCGAAAACCTCGATTCGATATTTGGATTTAAAGATTATCAAAAGTACAGGCAAAAATTTCAAACAGATATGAACAACGTGGAAGAGAATAATGAAGAATCATTGTACACCGCTATTGATAATGGTAGTGAGCAGCTTGTTAATAAATTAAAACTTAATCTTAAGAGAGAATCGCTTGAAAATTTAGAAAAGATATTATTTGAAACGATTAAGGTTATCGAAGATAAGAAAATTAAAAGTTAATCAACACCTGGAGTGTTAACATCCAAGTCGGTATATTTTCTCATTAAGCTTATAAGCTGTTTTAGGACTTCAGACGCATTATTTGCATTTATATCTTCAAACTTTGAAATTTCAGAGGCATCTTCAGGTTTAGGACTTATAACAAAGGCTTTTAAGAGAAGTCTTACAAGCATAACTTTACCTTCTGGTGTGAACTTCTCTCTTTCAGGTCCGCTGTCGGGCCCGGGCTTTTGCACACCAGGCTCTCCGCCTTGAGGCATTGCTGCATCAGGGAGTGCACTAGCTGTAGGCGTCTCTTGTTCAAACAACAAATACGCTTTTCCAAGAGCTTCTGTAAACTTCATAATAATATTTATGCTAATTTATGATATAAAAAGCTGCTTTGTCTTTAATCTTTCAAAATAGTCTTCGACCAAGAAAACGAGTCCATTCTTATAACAAAATGATTTTGCTCTATTAAAGCTATAAGAAAATTTATTATTTGAGCATTGTCTAAGTTTATTTAAAACATCTATACCTTTACCGTTTCTCTCTTTTAATAGGTCTAGAAATTCCTTAGCAGAAATTTCAGATTTGAAAACTCGCATAGGTAATACCCGTTTTATATGTCTTAAGATCTTATCTATTTCATTAAAGATGTCTTCACCTTTATAGTGTTCAAACAAATTCATATTTTGCTGGAGGAATGCCTCTTTATTCAGGTATATAATAATTTTTTCTTTACACTTTGAATCTATTATATCCTGACAGAGTATAAAAATTAAATTATGTAAAAGAAGTTTCTTTATTGTTTTATCGAACTTACCAAGACAGCCATACATATACAGTTCATTCACTACCGTTACGTCAATCTTGTCTTTAAAGATTTTGACTAAATCTAAAATTGACAGATTGTACTTACTAAGAATTTCACTGCTTGGCATCGATCTATTATATTAGATAAGGATTATACTTTCAAGCCTTTTGGTGGTCTTCCAATCCTAACATTCATAATACCATTATAAAATCTATCGGACAGTAAAACTTCTCTTTCTATTTGTTCTTTTATTTCAAAATACGCTAGCTCCCACTTTGAATAACACTGCTTAATAATTTTAAAAATAAATTTATCTTTACCATACTTTATAATATCTTCGTTAAGATAGTTCGATGAGCTTGTATATGTCTTCCAGTCAGACTCTTCCATATGAATCCTGTTTTTCTTCTTACCTTTTAACGGTCTCTTTTTCTTTTTATACATACACTGCTTTTTACCTATATAGACTTTACCGTTAACAGTGTTTGTTATTTCATAAATAAAACCATATGCATCCTCACTAAGCTCGACCCCTTCTTTAATAATCCAGTGGCCGGTATCTGTCATACTAGAACATTCGTCTCTGCACTGGAAATTTTACTGTCACCTTCGAGCCCTTCTTTTTCCCCTTTGTCTTCTTTTTTGAAACTTTTGCACCTAAGACTGCTCCTGCAGGACCATAAGGTGAAAGCTTTCTAGGATCTTTTGCTGCATACGCATTGTCGTTGTTAGAGGGGAATTGGTTTCCATAGGATCCAATATCCTGACCGTCGTTACTACCAAATACACTTCCTTCTCCTCCAGACGTCATATCTTCTTCCAATAACTTTAAAAATATTTTTTCAAATAGGCTCATTGATTTCTACTTTGTATATATTATTATTTAACTAATGATTGATGTTTATATAAAAGAATTGGAAAGCGATCTTAAGATTGACGAGCTTAATCTCAAGGATTATCAATTAAAACTACCTGGAATTAAGCATAAATGGGCCGGTCGTTATATTCGGCATAAATACGAATTACTGCAGTTACGTTCTAAAAGAGGGGAAATAAAGAGAAGCCTTGTCGAGCAAATACAACATACTAGTCCCGTAAAACTCGCAATGCCTATAATCGAAAGAACAGCAGAAAAGCATAGCGAAATGAAGGATATAGACGCAAAGATAAATGAACTTAGCTTGGTTACTGAGTTACTTGAAAAAGCTGAAAAGACACTCAGCAGTACATCTTTTGATTTAAAGAATTTAATAGATATCATTAAACTCGAAACTACATGATATCCTTTAATTATGACTCTGCAAAAAAGCAGGGTATTTTATCAGGTGATTTATTTGAGGAAATAAGAGAGAAATTTTCCGTTAAAAATGAGTCTGCAGCATTTATAAGAAACTACAGAAGATATATACCACAGAGAACGTACGCAATAACACCAACAGGTAGATTCGATATCGGTCTCTATTTTGAAATAAGAAAGTTTATTATTTCTCTGCAGTATGTAGATAAAATACACACCGACGACATGCTTCTCGAACAACTTCTGCCTTCTAAAAAGTTATGGACAAAAGACAAAGAGAATATACCGCTTAAGCTCGAACTAAGAGAATATCAAACGGAAATAGTTAACATATGTTATAATACAGGACGCGGAACAGTTGTTCTCGCTACCGCTGGCGGGAAGACTTTAGTCATTGCATCGTTACTGTCCAATGCATTTCATGAAACACCACGTGCTAAATGTCTTATTATTGTGCCTGACTTAGGACTGGTAAATCAAACATTTAATGACTTCAAAAATTATAATGTTAATTTTACTGTTTCAAAATTTACAGGCAGTAACCCTCTCGATCTTACTGCTAATACTATCATTGCAAATCTTGGTATCTTACAAAGTAAAAATACTAATCTTGAATGGCTATCGCAAATTAATTATTTGATAATAGACGAAGTTCATAAAATAAGAAGAGGCAACGAAGTTAATAAGATTATTAAAAAGATAACAACGCCTTTTAAATTTGGATTTACAGGTACGCTTCCTGAGAATGAGTTAGATCAATGGAATATTATCGGTAAGATTGGTCCTATACTTTACGAAAAAAATAGTTATGAACTTAGATTAGAGAGCTTTGTTAGTAACGTCTTAATACAAGTATTAAAAATTGTATATAAACAGAAAATTGAAAAAAAGCAGACTTCAGGTATTACAGATCGCTTTCGCGCGGAACAAAAATTTATAATTAATAATGAATTTAGAAATAAAGTTATTAGCAAGGTAGTTGATAATTTAAAAAATAATAGTCTGATACTTATAGATTTTATAGAGCATGGCGAAGTGCTAACTCAAACTTTAAAGTCTAACTGTAGAGATAAGGATATCTTTTTTATCCGTGGCGAAGTGGATGTTGAAGAAAGAGACAAAATAAAAAACTTAATGGAAGAAAAGAATAATATATGTGTTGTTGCCATATCAAAAATCTTCTCGACTGGAATAAATATAAAGAATCTACATTACATTATCTTTGCTGGTGGTGGCAAAGCTAAGGTAAAAATAATACAATCTATAGGTAGAGGTCTCCGACTACATCAAGATAAAGAGAAACTAATTATTTTTGATATAGCAGATCAACTATACTACGGTAAACAACACAATGAAAAGAGAATAGAACTATATGAAAAAGAGACCATTAAAGTCAACATCAAAACCATCCAAGAACCTTAAAGAAGAAGTGCATACTCTTGCAGAAGAGTTAGCCATCGGAGGGGGTATTGATATCAATGATCCGGATATCAAGATTTTAACTAAAAAAATTGAAGAAGTTAAAAAGATCAAAGTCAAGCCAAAGGATAAACTTCATTATGTCAATAGTAGAGAATTCGAGGAGCAAATACGTACCTTCTATAACTCTGAACATATAAGCGAAAAGCTCGGGGAAAGTATCATAAAGATTGCAAACGGCTTATCGTTTGCTACTAACTTTATTAATTATTCCTATAAAGACGAGATGATAGGGGATGCTGTTGTAAAGATGTTTTCTGCTTTAAAAAATAAAAAGTTTAGATTAGATTCAGGGTTTAGCCCGTTCTCATATTTTACAACTATTGCTTTCCATGCTTTTATTAATCGTATCAAGAAAGAAAAGAAGCATCATGAGGTATTAAACGAATATAAAGAAAAGGTATATACCGAAACAATGGCAAAAAAAGATGAATTCGGAAATGTATTTATCTATGTAGAGCCTGACGATGATAATTATAACGCCCAAGACTAATGCAAAAAGAAGTAACAGTACGGAACAGTAAAGTCTGTTGTATATCCGATCTTCATATAGGGGTACATCAGAATAGTTCTTTTTGGCATGAAACAGCTCTCAAGTGGGCTGAATGGCTAAAAACAGAGTTACAGGAAAAAGATATTGAAGATATTCTTATTCTTGGTGACCTCTATCATTACCGCGACGAAATTGCTGTCAATACAATACATGTTGTAAGCGAAATCCTAAAGGTATGGAAAGATTTTAATATCTGTATACTTGTAGGTAATCACGATTCATTCTATAAAGACCGCACCGGTGTTAATTCGCTCTCTATTCTGCATGGGTGGGATAATATTAATGTTATAAGCGAAGTATGTACCGTTATGATCCACGGTAAGAAATGCACTTTTTTACCCTGGAACTCTGAATTAAATAAAATTGGTAAGTCGGATATTATATTTGGTCATCTTGAAATTGAAAGTTTTAAAATGAACTCATATAAGTTGTGTGAAGAGGGGGTAAAATCAAAAGATCTTCTTAAACATGCACGCTTTATATTTTCAGGTCATTTTCATCTGCGTGATGAAAGAAAGTATGATGAAGGTAAAATTATTTATCTAGGCAACCCTTTCGAAATGGACTTTGGTGATGCTGGTTCTTCAAAAGGGTATCATATTTTAGATTTTAAAGACATTAGCTATGAATTCTTTGAAAATAATGTTTCACCAAAACATAAAAAATTATTATTATCAGATGTTCTTAGCAACGAGTCTCTCGAAACAGATAACATCAAGACAGCTTTAAATAAAAATATCGTCAAGCTTGTTATAGATAAGAAGATGTCAAGTGAGAATATTGACAGCCTTATCAAGAAATTAACCCTCCATAAACCGCAATCATTATCTGTCGATTATTCACTAGCTGTTGATAAACTCAATGTAGCTGAGGAAAATAAATACGATTTAGGGGGCATTGATATAACCCAAGCTATTAGTGAATTCATTAACCTATTAGAAATTGAAGAAAAAGAAAGCGTTACAAAATATTGTACAGATTTATATCTAAAGTGTAAATGAAGACTATTTTATTTAAAAAAGTTACAATAAAGAACTTTCTTTCAGTCGGCGAAGAACCCGTCATGGTTGAATTTAAACCAGGATTGCATGTAATTACCGGTGTTAATCGGGATAAAGAAGATCGCCGAAACGGGGTTGGTAAGTCGACCATTGCCGATGCTATCTATTTCGGTGTATTCGGTAACACTTTAAGAGATTTAAAGAAGGAACTTATTGTTAATAACATTAATAAAAGCAATTGTGTTGTTACCCTAGATATAGATATTCAAAACGCTGGTAATACAGATGTTATTCAAATCACAAGAAGTATAGAGCCATCACGCTGTTATCTAAAGCTTAACGGTAAAGATATTACACGAGACAGTATAACAAATACTAACGAATATATCTCACAGTTATTATGCTGTACTGAAGATGTCTTCCAAAACTGTGTCATAATGACTATTAATAATACAATACCATTCATGGCTAAAAAGAAGCAAGATAAAAGAAAATTTATTGAAGATATTTTTAATTTAAGTGTCTTTAGTGATATGCTTCTAAAGCTTAAAGAAGATATAAGCGAGACAAAACGTGAATATGATATTGAAACAACAAGATATGAGGAAATAGAACGTACAGTTGAAAGTCTTGAAAAGCAAAAAACCACTTCAGAACAGGACCTTACTACGCGCAGGATAAAGTACGAAACAAGAAAAAAGAATAATGCTGAAGAATTATCTATTATTGAGAAAAAAATTAAACCGTTTAAAGAGCATAATGTTTCTGAGACCGAAGCTTCAATCAAGGAACAAAAAGAAAATATTAAGAAGATAGACAATAAGCTAATAAAAATACGTCATAACATCTCGGAAAAACAAACGCTTATAAAGCAACTCAATAAGCAGTATGCTACTATTGATACCTTAAAAGGTAAGTGTACGGTATGCCTTAGAGACATAAAAGACATGGACGCGGAACATATTAAAACCGAGAAAGAAAAAATCGGTAGTACAATTGAAGAATATAACAAAGATATTACTCAAAATGAAGATGATATTAATAAGCTTGAAGCTTTAGAACATAAAATCGAAGATAAGATAAGTGTGTTGGTTCAAAAGATTAATGAATCGCATCTAGAGAAAAGAGACCACGAAAATACGTTAAACAGAAAAAAGCAGCTTGAAGCATGGCAGATAGAGTTAGAACAAGATTTAAAAGATTTAAAAACAACTGCCAAAAATTTTGATAGCTTAATTGAAGAACAAAATATAAAACTCACTATTATTAATAAGAATATTGATGAATTTAAGAAAAAAATTAAACTCCAGGAAACTGCTAAATTTGTAGTATCCGAAGAGGGTGTCAAAGCTTATATTGTTAAAAAAATTCTGCAATTATTCAACTCAAAACTTATATACTATCTCAAAAAAATGGATGCTAATTGTCACTGTACTTTTAATGAGTATTTTGAAGAAGAGATTATTAATGATAAAGGAAAGACATGTTCGTATTTTAATTTTAGCGGAGCTGAGCGTAAGAATATTGATCTATCTTGTCTATTTGCCTTTATGGATATCCGTAGACTACAGGGCGATGTGACCTATAATTTCAGTATATATGATGAACTGTTTGATTCGAGCTTAGACGAAAAAGGCGTCGATCTTGTAATCAATATTCTCAATGAGAGAGTACAAGAGTATAATGAAGCTATAATGATTATTAGTCACAGAAAAGAAAGTGTTAAGTCTGCATCGGGTGATGTCATATTTCTTGAGAAGCGTAATAGTATAACACGTCGGGTTGATTATCTGCCTGCTTAACATTAATTACTTCATATGTTTTCACCCTCTCCCTTTTCATCACCCTTCGCATCTCCTTTTGCCGCAGCTCACCCACAAATCCATCAACCACAGTCAACAACGCCCGTCCCACCTGAAGTTAACCTTCCGCGCGCATTAAATTATTATGCAGATTATAGCGGGTGCGGTTTTTGGCGTTTAATTTGGCCAGAGCATCTGCTTAATGCGCACCAAAAAATGACGGTGCATGGTAGTACTGTCATGTGTTTTGATCCTCGTTACTTTATTGGTGTCAAGACGGTAAGAATACAGCGTCAAGCAACGCCGGCCCAACTAAAATTCGTTCAATTCTTAAAAGAAGTCCAAAAGCAAATAGGATTTAAAATCATATATGAAATAGACGATCTGGTTTTCCGTGAAGATATACCAGAATATAATAAGTTTAAGCCAGCATTTACAACTGACGAAATCCGTAATACATCTCAGCAAATTATGGAACTATGCGATGAAATTACAGTAACATGTGACTTCATGAAAGACTATTACAAGTCAAAAACTAATAATAAAAATGTTACCAAAATACCTAACTATCCACCTAAATGGTGGATGGGTAATCATTATGATGAGAAGCGTATATCAGAGAATTACGACCTCTATAAAGAGCGCCCTCGCATCTTGTACGCTGGCTCAGGAGCACACTTCGATGTTGATAACCGCGTCGGCCAGCGGGATGATTTTGAGCACGTTATAGATGCAATTATGGGTACTATGCACAAGTATCAGTGGGTGTTTCTTGGTGGGTACCCAATGAGATTTCATCCATTAGTACAAGCCAAACAGTTCGAGTTTCATCCTTGGTCAGCTCTGTATCAATATCCTGAGAAAATCTTTAACCTGCGCGTTAATATGCTTGTAGCACCTCTTCAAGATAATACCTTCAATAAAGCAAAGAGTGATTTGAAATATATTGAATCATCTTGCTTTGGGCTACCTATTGCTTGTCAAGATTTATGTACGTATGCTGACGCGCCAATTAAATTTAAGACAGGTGACGAAATGATCAAAGCTATTGATAGTACATTAGAGAAAAAGGGTAAATATATGAATACTTGCGCTCGTGCGCGCAAGACTGCAGGTGAGCGCTGGCTTGAAAATGACGATAATATTAACAAATACCTTGAACTCTATACGCTGCCGTATGGTCACCCCGAGAGACGCTTACTGAACGCAATTAACGGTATCTCTTGATTTCGTATTTTAGTATCGTAAAATTTTTTAGTGTATAGGAATTGTGCATATATACCCAGTCAGCAGGTTATGCGCCTGTTTACGTGGGATGAAAACGGTAAAAGAATACAGTATGATGCAACTTTCAATCCGTATATTTTTCTTGAAACCAACAACCAAGCCGACTGTACAAGCATATTTAATACCAAGCTTAAGAAAAAATCATTCCGTACTCAAGCTGATAGATATAGATATCTAAAAGACAATAAAATAGAGCGCTTATTTGAAAACTTTAATGCCCAGCAGCAATTTTTAATAGATTCTTTCTGGCAGACAAACGAAACAGATGACTTTAATAAGCATGAGTTGAAAGTTTATTTTATTGATATCGAAACGTACAGTCCAGATGAATTTCCCATTCCTGAAAACCCATTACATACCGTTAATATTATAACAATATATGATTCTATTCGTAAACATTTCTATACATGGGGGATTAAGCCGTACAATAAGATAAAAGATAACTCAACTTATATCTATTGTAAGACGGAGAAGGAATTATTTACAAAATTTCTATGTTTCTTAGAAGCTGACTACCCAGATATTCTTTCTGGATGGAATAGTGAATTCTTTGATATACCTTATATTGTAAATCGTATTGTAAAGATATTGGGAGAAAATGAAGCGAGACGGTTGTCACCAATCAATACAATACGACCACGCACATTCCTTGGTAAGTTCGGTAGAGAGCAAACAAGGTGGCATATAGAGGGTGTCTCTTGCGTTGATTACCTGGATATATATAAACGCTTTTGCCCTGTTCTACGTGAATCATATAAGCTGGATAATATTGGCAACACCGAACTGGGTGAAAGTAAGATTGATTTTGGTGGTACAAACCTTTCCAATCTAGCTGACACTAATTGGGATTTATTTGTCGAATACAACGTACAAGACGTAAATCTATTGGTAAGATTAGAAAGTAAGCTCCAATATCTTTCTTTATTACGTATGATAGCGTACGCAGGATTAACAACATTTGAAGGTGCTCTAGGGTCTCTATCCGTTATTACAGGGTTATGTGCTATAAAAGCACGACAGCGCAATCAAAGAATACCGACGTTTAATAAGGATGTAAAAGAGGACGGTAAGAATGAAGGTGCTTATGTAAGTGAACCAAAATCTGGATTTCAAGAGCATATAATCTCTTTTGACGCGAACAGTCTATATCCAAACGTAATGATCACTTTAAATCTATCACCCGAAACAAAGGTCGGTGTTATCACAGAAAAGACAGATAAGGAAATAACAATTGAACATGTCAACGGTCAGACCTTTAAGCTTTCACATGAAAACTTTGTTAATTTTATTGAGAAGGAACAAATAGCTATTTCTAAAGCAAAAGTTATGTTCTCTCAGAAAGAAAAGGGTATTATCCCTATTACGGTAGATTACTATTATGAAAAACGGGTCGTGCTTAAAAAAGTTTTAAAGACATTAAAAAGAAAGATTTTAACTATTGAAAAAGGTACACCCGAGTACAAAGATATACAGCATCAGATTGAAAACACTAACGTTAAACAGCATACAATAAAAATCTTAATTAATACCATCTACGGATATTTTGGTAATAAGCATAGCCCTCTCGGGGATGATCAACTCGCTGAATCGATTACTCTTACCGGTCAATCTGTTATAAAGCAGTCAAACAAATTATTAACAGAGTTTATAAAAAGTAAGACTAATATGACAGATGAAGAGCTTAGCACCAATACACCGATCATATACAATGATACGGATAGTTCTTATATTTCTATTAAGCCTTTAGTTGAGAAGCTTGGAATCAAGTTATGTGATTCAAAGGGTAAGATAACATCGGAATATTATAAAATCGTGCAAGAGATAGAAGATTACTTGAATGTAGAAATTAAGAAGTGGGGCGCGGAATCGTTAAGATCTATTGATTGCCGGCTAAATTTTAAAAGGGAAGCGATAGCAGACGTTGGTCTCTTTCTACAAAAAAAGAGGTATGTAATACACATTTTAGATGAAGAAGGTATACCTTGTGACAAGTTTAAGTATACAGGTGTTGAGGTAGTACGTACTACTATGCCAACGCCCATCAAGCCGAAGGTAAAGAAAATTATCGAGACTATGCTTTTGACTAAAAACCTGCAAGAAACCAATAAAATCTTCAACGAAACATATGATATATTCAAACAACTACCTGTTGAAGATATAGCATTTACAATGGGTATAAAGGGATATGAAAAGTATGCACCAGAATGTGACGGCTTTAAAACCGCTAAGCATATGCCCATCCATGTCAAAGCGGCATACTACCATAACAAACTACTAGAAAGATTTAATATAGATAAGACATACGAAAAGTTATCCTCCGGAGATAAGGTTAAGTTTTTTTACACCCAACAGCCTAATAAATTTGGTATTTCTGTGCTAGGTTACAAATATTATTACCCCAAGGAGTTTAAAGATAGCTTTAAACCGGACCATGAACTTATGTTTACAAAAATTGTATATAGCATTATTGATCGTTTCTATCAAGCGGTAAATTGGAAGCTAAAGACGCCCGGTAATCAGGTTCAGACTGATCTATTCGATCTATTAAAAGATGGTAGTTGATTTTAAAATGTATTTTCATAATATAAGTATATGAGCAAAACAAATAGTATTGTAACATTCGTCGATCACATCGGTAGAACAATTATCGGTGGCAATGAGGGTGATACTGATAAAGGTGTCGCTTTCCTTGTTAAAAACCCCGCAATCATTCACGTACAACCGACCCAAACAGGTCAGCTTAACGTACAAACAATTCCAATGTTTTTTAGAGAATTTTTAGGCGAAAAATCTCGTGAAGCAGGTACTGTTTGGAAGTTTTTCTATTCGAATGTTGTGCTCGGTGTTTCGGTTGAGAATGATGAACGGCTTATTACTCAATATGAACGTCTCTTCTCTAATACACCCGCGAGCGAACCCAAGCAGGAACAAAAAGACGAACGTGTTATCAAGTTATTTGACGAATAATAAACCATAACATACTTTGCTAAAATACCCTACATACCTAAAATATGTAGGGTATTTTATTGATTCTTAAAAGGAATAATATAAAATATGATAATGAAAGATCTTAATAAAATTTTCGCATCTCTAGATAATTTAAATAGTGAAGCGTCATTCTTAAATGAAAACGCTTTAAGTAAAGTCGATACATGGTTTGATACAGGATGCTTTGCACTGAATGCAATTCTGGGTGGAAGCTGTCGTACCGGCGGGGTACCTAAAGGCCGGATAGTAGGCTTCTCAGGTCCTAGTCAAACCGGTAAAACTTTTATAGTAAACAAGATTCTTGCTAGCGCTCAAAAAGTAGGCATATTTCCAGTCATCTTTGATACTGAGATCGCTATTGATGAAAACAGCACCAAGGGCGTCGGTTTGGATCCTGAAAAGACAAAATATGTCCCTGTTGATACCATTGATCAGTGCCGTAATCAAATTTCAACTTTCCTAGATAGCGTTATTGAAAACGATGCTAAAGGAAAATTTATTATTAGTATTGATAGTTTGGGTAATTTGGCCTCACAGAAAGAGCTCGATGACGTTATAAAAGATAAATCTGCAACAGATATGGGTTTACGAGCAAAATCTCTTAAAAGTATGTTTAGAGTTTTAACATTTAAAGCAGCAAAAGCAGGTGTTACTATCCTCTTTACTAACCATACTTACGAGGATCCGGGCTCTATGTACCCTACTTTGGTTAAAAGCCAGGCAGGAGGTTCAGGTCCTATATATATGTCTAGTATCTTAGTACAGCTTGCAAGAAGAAACGAAAAAGAAGGCGAAGGCGATAACTTCTTAGCTGATGTTAAGCTCGCAGAAGCCAACAAATATACCGGAACAACATTGAGAGTGTTAACTGTAAAAAATAGATTCTTACCGCCCTTCCTTGAAGCCGAAATGTACCTCTCATTCAAATATGGTCTAAACAAATATAGTGGTCTTCTAGCTATGGCAGCTGCAAGGAATATTGTTGTACAGAACGGCCCAACATTTACAGTAGGTATTGACTGCGGTAAGTATAAAACAGGTGAAAAACTCGGTTATGCAAAAAACTTTGCTAGAGAGCCTGCATTTTATGAAGAGTTTATTATACCTGAACTTGATAAGCGCCTAGCACTAGAATATAAGTATAATGCAAATGAAGCGCCTCCCGAAGAAGAAGAAGCAAAAGACTAAAGTTGTAGTACCTGTTTCAGGTGGTATGGATAGTTCCGTACTACTACATTTAGCTGCAAGTAAGTATGATAAAGTAATTACGGTTAACTATGATTACGGTCAGAAGCATCGTGATAAAGAAATAAACTGCGCGTCATTTCAGATTGAATCGGTTGATATACCGGTTGATAGTCTGCATGTAAAATTACCGTTTTTTAAAGATATATGTCAGGTTTCTTCCCTTCTTAATAACAAGGTTGCAGTTGCTAAGGCTAAAGATGTAATGGGTGATCCGCAGACGGTGAACTATGTCCCATACAGAAACTTAATGCTCTTAAGTATATCACTTGCAATAGCAGAAAACTACGGGGCTAGCACAGTTTTTCATGGAGCTGCACAAGCCGATAGCGTTGCAGGTTTTTGGGATGGTAGTCCTGAATTTTTAGAACAAATTAATAATGTCTCTGCTCTCAATAGAAGAAATAAAATTATTATTGAAGCACCGTTAATAGAATTATCTAAAAAAGATATTATTAAAAAGGGTATTAAACTCGGGGTTGATTTCAGGTCAACATGGACATGTTATGAGGGCGGTGAGATATCATGCGGTGAGTGTACAGCCTGTTCATTAAGAATAAAAGGCTTTTTGGAAGCTAAATTAATAGACCCCCTACCTTATAAAATTAGTATACCCTGGAAAGATAATGGGTGTTACTTAATTAGTAACTAGTTTCTCTTGCTTTTTGTCTTTGCATTTCTCTATATGCAGGGAGCTCTCTAACAGCATCTTCTGTATCTCTCTTTGAAACTGATAAAGGCTCTACAGAAACATCGCTCTCAGGATCAGAAGTCTCATCTTTCTTCTTTTCAAAAAACGCACGATTTTCTATTAACCCGGTGATAACACTCCAGAATTGTCTTTTATCAATACCAACTTGTATCATGTTTCTCTTGATAGCCGACGACATGTCATCGCCGCTAACCTCTTCAGGCATTAAATTAAAAACTTCTCCTATTTTACCCTCTAGCTTTGCTTCTTTATTCTTAATATAATTAAACTCTGGCCCATACCCTTCATCTACTGAAGGGAATTTCATATCTGTTACCGTAGGCTGGTCAGGTAATGCTTCCGGGTTCGATATATTCTTAGTGCTCAGCTTAATCAGACCACCGGGTGTTTTCTTTGCATTCAACACATATATTAGAAGATAATTTATAGTGTATCTGGCCATTGTAGGCTTGATACCGTACTTCTGTTCAAACTCAGGAACGAGGCTCTCAATAAATGCATCAGGTTCGCCTGAAAAATAATGCACCATCTTCCCGTCAATTTCTTTTTTATCTTGTGCTTTTGCAATTATTGTTTTAGCCATATCCTGGGTGACATCTTCTTCACTTTTCCCTTGTTGTTGGGCTACAGCAGTAATGGCGCCTCCGCCGTACTTCTTTCCTTGTCCAGGTATAGTCTTGCTCGTGACTGGCTCGACATTTACATCACCAGACATCTCAACAGGAGGTGCTTCGACTAGAAATCTATCTGTATACGCTTCATATATTAAGTGTACATCCTTATTCATCTTGAAATATTTATTCTTTCTATTAATATATTCTTATATGTGCGGTATATTTGGAGCAAAAGATTATAAACTGTACACGCAGCTGTATAATATGAACAAAAAACGAGGAACTTACGCGTTTGGTGGTATTTTAGTGACAAAATCTATATACGCAACATTACGCTCACCGGGTAAAATTAACCTAACTCGGAATTTAGTTATAAAATACGGCAAAGCCAATAAAAAAATCTATGATTTTGACTACTTTCTTGGCCATACACAGGCACCCACGTCATCTGCAAGAAAATACAACATCAAGACATCGCATCCTTTTAATATAGAAAATTGGGTTGTAGCTCACAATGGTGTGCTAACTAACCACCTGGAATTAAAGAAACCAATTAGAGACAAAAAGTTATTCAATGAAGTAGATTCGTCAGTAATTCCAGTACTACTACATTTACAAAAGAAAAAGTTCCCTAAGAAAACGGAAGCTCAAATTATTTGCTCTGTATTGAGTGTTCTTGAAGGTAATTTTGGTTTATGGATATATAATTCTAAGAACCAAAATATTTATATCGCTCGCTCAGGCTGTACCCTTTATGCAGATTTTCTCAATAATAGCTTCTCATCATTAACTGAGAAGGGCTTCAAACCTATAGACGAAGGTATTCTTTATCTCTTAACGCCTGAAGGTATAACTGAGGTGTGTGAATTTAAAGCGAGCTCACCCTTCTTTACGAAGTGAAAAAGATCCTATTTTATTTCTGTACAAGAAATATTGACCCTAAAGATACACAAGCATGTAAATCTCTATCTAAAATTAAAGATATAGACATAGCTTATAATTCAAACAATAAAATAGGGTTAAGCACTAATTACAATCTTATACTGCAAAAACATAGCGACACCTATGATTATATAACCTTTATTCATGACGATGTATATGTTGATGATCTTAATGTTTGTGAAAAGCTACATACAGCTCATATGGAATACGACATAGTTGGGTTAGCCGGCGGTACTAACCCCAGAATTATTGAACCTGCGCTATGGCATATAATGTGCGGCGGTTTTAATAGTACTAACCTTAGAGGAGCAGTTGCCCACCCACTCCAAGAGAAAACAATTCTTATGACAAGCTTCGGTCCGACACCATCAAGAGTTACGTTGCTAGATGGTCTTTTTATTAGCGTTAATACTAAAAGGGTAAAGGAAGTAGACTGGAAATTTAACGAAAACTATACTTTTCATCACTATGATATTGCTAGCAGTATTGATGCAAACAAAAAGAAATTAAAGCTCGGGGTTACTCCAATCTGGGTTATTCATAAGTCACCCGGGCTACTTGATCCTAATAGCTCGGTGTTTCTCAGCAGTCAGGAAAAGTTTATTCAAGAGTATTCTTGAATATTTGCTTGTCATAGATAAAATCTTTAGATGGTTAAGCTAGATTTAGATTTCTTTGAGACAGTCATAATTTATAAATGTCTTTCAGATGAGATGTACCTGGCATCGATTGTAGATATTCTCGAGCTGCGCTTTTTTAAAGATAAAAATAATAGAGATATCTATAATATCATTAAAGATTTTTATACTAAAAGAAGTACAAAACCGACATTAACAGAAATAAAGAGCTATCTCAATACAGACGAATTAAAAGCGTCTTGTAAGGTTGTCGTAAACAAGTTCGTTGATTTAGATAAAAAATTTAACAACGACGAACTTTATAACAATACGGAAATTTTTCTCAAAGAAAAAGCGGTCTATCATACTATGATGGATACCGTGGATGATATCGGGAAGAATAGTATTGATACATCTGCTATTTTAAATAAATTTGATAAAGCATGCAGTATTAGTCTTACGACGGATGCAGGTCTAGATCTATTTCCCGATATTGAAAAAGTTATCCAAGATCTGAATAGAGAAGATAATTATATTTCTAGTAAATGGAAGTGGCTTGATGAAAGATTAGGTGGTGGTTTTTTAGAATCAGGCCGTTCAATCTATGTGTTTGCAGGTGAAACTAATATTGGTAAAAGCATATTCCTTGGTAATGTTGCAGTTAATATAGCAAGTCAAAATAAGACCGTTCTCCTTATAACACTTGAAATGCCGGAAATGGTTTATGCAAAACGTCTTTATACAAATATTACTAAGATACCTTTTAACCATCTAAAGCCTGAGTGTATTACATTAAAGAATCAGATAGAAGGATATACTGCTGAAAAGCCTGGTGCAAAAATTCTTGTTAAAGAATTCCCCCCTTCAACTATTACAACAAATCACCTTAAAGCTTTTATCAAAAAACTTACTAGCAAGGGTCTCAAGATTGATGCTATTGTTTTAGATTATATCAATCTACTACATACTACCTTGGGAAGTAACACCTATGAACGTATCAAATATTGTACTGAACAGTTAAGAGCGTTAACTTATGTGTTTAATTGCCCTGTCATTAGCGCTACACAGTTAAACCGTGAAGGCTATAACACCTCTGACCCAGGTTTAAATACCATCTCTGAGAGTATGGGGTTGGCCGCTACAGCCGATGTTATAATGAGCATTTGGCAAGAAGATACAGACAGAGAGCTCGGTGTTATAAAGCTCGGAATTATGAAAAATCGGTTTGGTACAAATTTCGGTCACTGCATTATGCGTGTCGACTATAGTACTCTTACAATTTCAGAAGATGAACATGTAAACGACACCGAAGCAAGTACATCAACTATAAACAGTCTTGCTTCACTTTCAAACAATTAGAATTGATTTCTTTGTTATAAACTCTAAATAAATTTATGGCAGAAAAACCTGTCGACAATATTTTTATCTTCACAGATGCAGACCTTGATGGTGCATGCTGCTATACAGTTTTCAGATGGTTTACAAAGCTTATATGTCCCTATAGGGCATCTACAGAGAAATCTTTCCGTAAAGATTTTGAGTCATTTCTTAATAATAATAAATCTGAAAACTTTAAAAAAATCTATATCTTTGATTTAGCTATTCTTGGCTTTACAGACGATATTGCAGATCTCAAAAATGTAACATATATTAACCACGGTGAAGATAATCCAAAGCATGTAGCTAAATTTAAAAATGCAAAAATTATTACTGACAACAGTTCAAGCTGTGCATTAATGCTATACAAAAGACTTAAAGAAAAATATAACGATATTCTAACACAAGAACAAAAATTACTAATTTCCTTAGTTAATGATTATGACAGCTATAACCTTAAACACCCTTTTTCTAAAGATTTAAACTTTCTCTTCTGGAGCTATACAGGAGACAGAATAGAAAAATTTTATAATGATTTTAAGGACGGGTTTAAAGGATTTAATAACCAACAAACTAATCTTATTAAGCAATATAAAAATAAATTAAACGGTATTCTCGATCAACTTAGTATATATACAACAAATGTTAACTTTGAAGACAAGAATTATAAAGTAGTCAGTACAACCTCAGATTTCGCTCCGAGTGAAGTTGCACACTATATTCTAACTAAAGCTGATGCAGATATCGCTATAGTAGTCAATTTAAATGTAAAATATATAAGCTTAAGAAAAGATAAAAACAAAAACCATGATTTACACATAGGCAGATTTGCTAGGGAAAACTTTAAAGGCGAAGGTACAAAGAATATTGGTGGAGGACCTCTTAACGAGGAGTTTCTTCGCTTTAGTAAAAGCCTGGCTGCATTATGAAATCAGACCCATCCCATTCAATAACCACATATGAGTTCAATCATTTGTTTTATTCATTCTGTACTCTTATTAGCTTACTTCAGACAAAAAAAATGAACTTAGCAAATATATTCTTACTACTATTACAGAATCCGAGTGTAAGAACTCTGTTTAAGGAGTACTGTGGCTTTGAAAACGACTACTCAGCGATAAAAAGTTTTCTGCAGTTTGATACAGGATTATATAAAAGTAAATATATAATGAAATATTTGAACGCTAATAAAAATGCATTATCATAGATGGTATTGAATACTCTTACAGATTTCGAAAAACACATATACAATACCTTTATAAAGGTTTCAAGAGGTGCCAAGAATCAGCCTTATCGAGCGCGCAAAGACTTTACTGATTTTAATGACAAAGATTACGTTCACCTTAAAAAGTTGTCCAACTTCTTTAATAGATTTAAGCATATTTCCATATTAGAATTTTTTCAAGCTCCCTATGAACTATATAAAGACGAAAAATACTTCGGACTGGATTATTATATTAGTCTTAAAGCTACCAGAGCCTACACCCTTATTGTAAAGAGAACTGAGCAGCTCGACCCGGATGATTTAAAACAGCTTCGAGCTTTATTAATATCCTTTAAGTTTATTAAAGAATTTTGTACCGAAAACAATATCACTATTGATAGTTATGTAAACCATAAGACAAACAATATCTTCTCTTTTTTGCTACATCTACAAGAGCATAAGATAAATCTCTATTCACTTTTTGAATTTAAAGACGCTATTCGTAATATGAGAATCTCAGGAGCTGAAATTTTAGAATTTATGTTTGGAAATAATTTCTTTAATAGAGTCGAAACTCTTAAAAATAAGTACAGTTTTTCTAAGAAGGCCAAACTACTCGGGACGCATGCCATTAAAAAGATCAAAGATACTTTAAATAAAGCTTGAATTCAAGATTCGTTATCATAAAATTTAATTATGAACTCATTTACAAATTCAATGTTTGAAAGCATTAAGTCTGCCCTAACTAAAGAACCAACCGCCTCCCGTACCAAAGACTTCTTAAGGACTGAAGTAGGCAACACATATACGGTAAGGCTGTTACCTAATATCAAAGACCCTACAAAGACCTTCTTCCATTATTATTCATACGGCTGGAATAGTTACAGTACCGGCCAGCTTGTTATGTGTGTAAGTCCAACTACATGGGGCCAAAGGGACCCTATCGGAGAAGAGCGGTACCGTGTTCTTCGTAATGGTACCGAAGATGAAAAGAAGAAAATGTCTGTGATTATGAGACGGGAAAATTGGATGGTAAACGCCTATGTTGTTAAAGACCCTGTCAATCCAGATAACAACGGAAAGATAAAAGTTATCCGATTCGGCAAACAGCTTCATAAGATTATTATGGATGCTATAGAAGGAGAAGCTGCGGAAGAGTTTGGTCCTCGTATTTTTGACTTATCTCCTAAAGGATGTAATTTAAAGATTAGGGTTGAAAAGCAAGGTGATTATCCGACGTATGTCTCTTCAAGATTTGAATCTGCTAAAGAAATTGAAGGATTAGATGCAGATGAATACGATGAAAAATATAACGGCGCTTGTAATTTAGAGTCATATGTATCTGTTAAGAGTTACGATGAATTAAAATCACTATTTGATCAGCATTTCTATTGTAAAGAGGATGTAGCTGAGGAAGCAGAAGTTACAGTACCTCAAATCGTAGCTGAAGTAAAATCTATTAAAAAACAGGTAAATACAGAAACACCCTCGGTAAAAGCTACTAAAAAAGTTGAAGATGATTTAAGTGATGATTCTATTACTAATCTTCTTAAAGAGCTTGACGAATAATGAGCGATACTTTCAGAGAGCCTACACCAGAAGAGATCAGACTGGTAACACTCCAGTTTATGGGTCAGAATCTCGGTGACCTTAAGGCACTAGACGGTCATATTGTTAGTAAGAATCCTACGCTGCAGGGGTTAAGCTTAAATCCCGAGGGCATCTTAAAAACAATACCAAAGCAACAAACTCAAGCACAGCCCTTGCCTCAAGGGGCGCCTGCACTGCAGGTGCAGCCCTTTGTACAGCAGGCCCAAGTACCTACCATTTCTCATATCCCTATTGCTCCAGAGAATAATAAGATTGCTTTGAGTCTAGATAGAATAGCAATATGTTTAGAGAAGATACAAGAAAATACTAAAAATACACTTACAATTTTATCTAAAACATCTAAGTAGTTTTAATGTTAGTAACAATTCGTGATCGAGATTGTTTTTTAGATAGCTTTCTCGGCTTTATAAGTAAAATTTCTGAAAGTGCGGTAATTAATATTACCGACAGCGGTATTAATTCCTTATTATCGACAAGTGATAGTACGGTAATTGTATCTTCTACCTTTTCTGATGAAAAAATGAAAGGTAAAGTAACACTCAATATACCGGACCTTAAAAAATTACATCGATTGTTCTCCTGTATTTCAAGTAAAGAATTTGATATTACAATCAATAGTAATAATATTTCCTACAGCTCTGACGATATCAGATTTAAATATCATTTGTTTGATGACGGTATTATTACAACTCCAAAACTTAATATTAATAAATTGGATGATATTAAGTTCGATGGTTGCTTTTCACTTTCACAGTCTGTCCTAGTTAACCTGGTAAAAGCGAGTTCTATTAATAATGACTCAAGCAAGATGTATTTAACATTTAAAAATAATAGTGTATTTGGAGAGCTTACTGATAAAAGTAGACCGAATATAGACTCCTTTGATTTAAAGCTTACAGATGACTATGTTGGTGTCGCAATAACTACAGGGATACCGTTGAATTTTGAAATTTTTAGAATAATTTCTTCTATGAGGGTAAAAACATTTAACATTAAAATCCATTCGAAAATGGGTATAGCGTTACTGGAACTAGATGATAGTGCAGTGAAACATAAAATTGTCATCTCAGCTCTTACAAGCTAATGAGTAAAAACAAAATACGTACACCGGGGTACTTTATAAAACGTCTTAAAGACAACGGGTTTGTTGTCTTGAAAGTGTTCTCTATTTTTAATAAAAGCGATCCCCGTAGATGGACCGTACTAGTTAATCCTAGTGAAGTCTCTGTCTTTATTACTTGCTATAATGATGGCGGCGACAATAACTCAACATGCTTTGAGCTGAATGACGGCGGCAATAGATTCCCCCGTAATTTTACCTTAAAGACCGAAAGTATTGAAACTATAATTGAATACCTTGTAAAATATGGTGTAACATGTAATCAAGACTACTCCGGTCGCTGTAGATTTCTCTCCAAGAGGATAAATAATATAAATGAAGAAAGTCAACCAGAATCAGTCGAAGGATAATAACGACTTTGACCCAAAAGATAGCGAAACAAAAGATTTAGCTAAAAAAGCTTTTGCCGCCTTTATTCAGAATCAGATTAAAGAAAACAGTTCTGCCCGAAAAAATACAGACGCATTAGTTAATACGGTACAAGAGTTCCTAAACTCGTTTATTATTTTAGGCTACACGATGGATGGTCAACCAGTTAATTTTATCTTTGCTCATAATGAGCAAGAGGCTGACTCTCTCGCCACACTTTTAAACAAGTTTTTTATAAAAAACGTAAGGAGTGAGCCTGGAGATAGTGAATAACTTAAATAAGTTATTTTGTGCGCGATTCAATTCTAGTTCTAGGCAAAGGCTTCATTGGTAATAAGCTTTTTTCTTTCTTACAAGATAAACAACTAGATTTACATCATATATCAAGATCTGAGTGCGATTATTTTGATACTAATAAGCTAGCTAGTTATATAGCAAAGCATGTTAGAAATGAATTTGTTACTGTAGTTAACTGCTCTGGTTATACAGGCTCTCCGAACGTTGAAGCTTGTGAGGACAATAAATCTGTTTGTTTCAATTACAACGTCAATCTCCAATCTATATTAAATAGTTTTTGTATTCAAAATAAATACGCATTAATTACGATTTCTAGTGGGTGTATTTACAACGGATACGAAAAGGAATATAGTGAAACCGATACACCAAACTTCGGACTGTTTAATCCAGAGAGTAGCTTCTATTCAAAAACAAAACATATTTCCGAGCTTATTACTAACTATGTCAATACATCTATCTTTAGGGTACGCATACCGTTTACAGGCGAGATAAACAAGAAAAATTATTTCATTAAGATCTTAAACTACGATAACCTAATAGATTTTAATAACAGCTGTACTTGTGTTGAGGATTTATGTGAATTTTTCTATAAATTTATTTCGCTCAACTATCAATACACAAAGTCCGGTATCTATAACGTTGTTAATACAGGTGGTATTACGGCACGTGCTGTTGTTGATATTCTTACAGCAAATGATTTGATCAACGCCAACTGGAAAATGAAAAATTATGACGAAATAGGCTTTAAAGCGAATAGATCAAATTGCTTGCTTTCTACTGAAAAAATTCATAAACTTGAACTCGGCCTACCTGATATTTATGACTCAGCTCAAAAATGTATTATCGCACTTAAAGAACAGCTTCTCGGTTAAGCCTCACCCTAAAAGGGGGTATATTTACGCTGTTACAAAAGGTACATACCTCGGTGAACTACTTGTTTACTGTAAGACTATGAACGAAAGCCATGGGTTTCTATCTATGCCCAAGATGATTAATAGAGTTATTCCTGTCGAAAAATTTCAATTTGGTCTTGACAACGGTATTGTTGATATAGTTGAAAGACTACCTAGGAATATTTATGATACCTGTCTACGTCAATACAATAAGAACAACTTGTAATTATAAACTTGGTTGATAAATAGTTTTATGGACTTCATTAAGCCGGTAATAATTACATCACCCATCTCCGGTGAACCTGTTAGGCCCACATTAAAAACATATATCCGTGGTCGCAAAGAAGTTGTTGAAGCCGAATATATTGATCCCGCAAGCGGTACTTTTATCCGTAAAGGCGTTGTCTCTGTTAGAGACATACCTAGTGCTACTCAAGATAAAAAAGAGTAGAATTTTACTTCCTATATTACTACAATAGCTTGTGGATATTCCTCAAGAGTATATTGTACAAAAATTTTATCAGTACGCAGGGTACCCGCGATTTAAGAAGTTATCACAAACCTATGAAGCGGGATGCCCTATATGCAGGGAAGGTAATTCCTGGCAAGTAAAACGCCGCTGCTATTACGTTATAACTAAGAATATTATTTGCTGCCATAATTGCGGGTGGTATGGTGCTCCTGTTAAATGGATACAGGAGGTGTCGGGTCTTTCGGTAGGTGAAATATTAAAAGAGGCCGGCAACTTTGACGTTATACCTAATATGGTAAAAGACGTAGACATTGAAGAGAGAGTAAAGAATAAGATACCGGTCATTGAACATCTACCTACAGATTCAATTAATTTATTTGATGATTCTCAGGTACAATTCTTTAAAGATAATAAATGTGTAATAGATGCGTTGAGTCTTATTAAGAAGCGTAGATTAGATACAGCAATCAATCGTCCTCATGCTCTATATATTTCTCTTACTGATTATATACACAAGAACCGTATCATCATACCGTTTTATGATAAAAGTAATAATATAATCTTTTATCAGACGAGAGCTATCTATGATATTGATCTGAAACTTAAACCCCGTTACCTAAGTAAGGTTCGTGGTGAACGGTCTTTGTTTAATATAAATCAAATTGATACTGGTTTGGAGCAGATCTTTATTTTCGAAGGCCCTATAGATTGTTTTTTTATGCGTAATGGTATTGCTGTTGCTGGTATTCAAGAAGATTCCATAAATAGTTTTTCTCCCCTGCAAGAAAAGCAGCTCTTTGAATTTAACTTATTTAAAAAAGTATGGGTTCTTGATAGCCAGTGGAAGGATACGGCCAGTAAAAAGAAGACAGCAAGTTTAGTTGAAAGCGGGGAAACAGTTTTTGTATGGCCAGAAAAATATGGGAAAAAATATAAAGACTTTAACGATATCTGTATTGATCAAAAACTAGATTGTATTGATACCAGCTTTGTGAATGAAAACAGCTTTAGCGGTATAAAAGCAAGACTTATTTTAACAAATATTAACTAGACATTGAAATCAAGTAACCCTTAAACGCTTCGCTTAAGGCGCTCAATTCTGCTGCTATTCTAGCTATTTTCTTTTTCTCGCTTCTTGCGATATCTTCAAACACTGAATCGCAACGGGCAGCATGTAATTTTGCTTGAATTGAGCCACCATCTGTCCCGTTCAAAAAGGCAATAAACTTGTCAATTTCCTGTACCCAACCACCGAGCTGCGTTTTTTGGTGTTCTTTTTCCTTCTCTATCTCACCGCCCCCATGAGGTGCTTGTACATCATAATCCTCTGGCTTTGACGTCTTTAATGTCTGGGCCATTGCTTCTCTGTCAGTCATAGGCGCGTCATCTTGCATCTCCGGCATTGGCGCAACGTCAGCTTCCAAAATCGTATTAAATCGTTTTTCAAAAATATTACTCATACATTATTATTTATATTAGAATAAATATATTTAGTGAAGAAAAGGTTAATGTTTGAAGATACAGTAAGCTACTATAACAAGTGGACTACAGGTATGGCTGCAAGAGAGGTTAATGCACAACAGGTTACTATAAAGGACCTATTTAACAAGTCGATGTCCCAATTTCCGAACCAAGTACAATTAAGAAAAAGCCTTCCGTTCCCTCTCACTACGGTAACAGATTCGCTAGGCCAAATATATGTTGATGCATCTAATGCATTACAGCTCTTTGAAACCTCACTCAATTTTCCCTTAGTATCTGAAAATACTAAAGCAAAACTCGAGGTGCAGGATGCTATAAGAAAACTTAAAGCTATAATTGACACAGTCAAGCACGTCAGCGATACTCTAGATAAGATCATTGATTAGTATCAAAAAGTTCATAAAATATATATTGTGGTCTTAAAGACAATAGTACAACTATTAATACTAATCTCTGTTTCTCTATTAACAGGATTTCTAACTAAAGAATTAGGGCTCAGCTTTTGGCTTGGATGCGGGATCGGTCTCAGCCTTCAATTTTTTATATACTATATTTATAGTAATGTTTTTACGGTATACTTTCTTTTAAAAAATAAAAAATTAGAAAATGAACGTATAAAAGAGTTTTCTTATCAAGGCGCTGAAGTAGTTTGCCCTTGTCATAAGAAAGTTAAGGCGTTTGTGCCTATTAGATTCAATACAGACAATTTATATACATGCCAAGAGTGTAAGAAAGATGTCGCTATCTATATAGATATATCTACTGTTGTTACAACGCAACCTATGGATAATTCAAAAGAAGCTTTAAAAGAAATAGTAGAATCTGCATTAGCCGATGAATATACCTGATTCTATTTTAACCCAATCCGAAGCACGAGCTGGTGACCCCTTCATACCATCACGTGTTTTTACAAAGAAAGACCCAAAAGAAATTTACGATTTCCTTCGCTATAATTTAAATGATGAAAAGCTTAGTAAACTATTAGAACAGAGTTTCTTTTATTATAAAAAAGAGGCTTCAACTTCTAAGGAAATATTTAGTAATACTCTTGCCTTAATACATGACTATACTTTAGATAAGATTAAAACTTCTACAATGGACGAGGAAAAAAAACATGACGTCATGGATCTTTGTAGAAGTTATTTTAAGAATTTTACTTCTCAAGTCGAAACGTTTTGTGATCTAATGGATCTTTTTAATAAAAATAATAATCTTCTTGAACCAAAAGAAATTTCTATTATAATACTGGGATATGCGACAGGAATCTTCAAAAAACAGTATACAAATTAAATCAACAAGTCAAAAAGAACACGAACTTACAATACACGAATACAGTAGATGGCTTTGTCTAATTGAAGCCTTAGATCACGTAAGTATAAGGGCTAAGCAGCTCAAGCACGATATGGAAAAGACTAGTGATTGGATTAAACCACTTTCATTTCAGAAGTATATCGTCGAAAGGTATGAAACAATGATTGAAGAGGTAGCAGGATTTGAAAAAATGACTTTTGAAATAAATACTATAGAGCCTAAGTTATGCACCACATTATTAAAGCCTGTTTTATGCACCACATTGGAACCTATCGACCTAGAACTCACCGATACACTGGAGTCTGATCTATGCACTACATTGTTGGCACCCATTTTACAGTCAATAGAAGAAAAAACGTAATAATAGACAGCAATAATGCTGCAAATACAAGATACGAACGACAGTTAGCTGCCGGCACCTCTTACATTATTGTTAATATTTCTAAAAAGGAAAATATGATTGTGTATAAACTAAAGGATAATGCAGGCAAATTTGTGTTTTTAGAATTTAATAATGCCAGAGAAGCAGATAATTTAATTGCGTCTTTTAGAAACGAAGTTGTGCCAGCTGCTTCCGCTTAATAACCACCATATACACTATCGTTGTTACTAGCTGAATAGTCAAATATATTCTGAGCATCCGCACTGTAACTATAGGGTTTGTTAGCACCCGATACACTAGTGTTTTTAGCATCATCAAAAATCTGGTTATTCATTGCATCTGCAGCACCTGATAGACCTAATTCAAAAGAGTATTCAAAGCGCTTGGCTTTTAGTAACCATACATAATGACCTGCAAGTGGGTTTATCTGTGCTATATCCTGATCTAATCTTTCAGTTATTTCGTAATATCTACCATTCCTCCCGCCCGGTCTATCTAACCCGTAATCATATAATTGAAAGATATCGCCCGACTTTGGTTCTGCTCCATAACCAAAGGTTGAATAATAACCAGAAATATGAACGTAAGCTGTAACTTCATCCTCTGACATTAACCCATACTTGCTCAACATGAGTGCGTTTTCGTTAAGATTGATCCCTAATTTAATAAACTTAGGCTCTTGAAACTTCTGTGTTGGTTCTTCACCGTATAAACTATCCGCACTCGATAAGTTGAAGTTATTTACAAAATACAATACATTCTGACCATATAGATTGATTTGCTCCTGCCAGTAGTTTGAGTATATGAGCCGTTCGCAACCGTTTTGAGATTTATCTGTAAAACTAAAGCATTGATTAATCGGCTGTGTAATAGGATATGTCTGAATACCGTTCCCGCCCGTATAAAAATCATTAGACATTTTTAACACCTCTTGATTTTGTTAGTTTATATTTCTTAACCATGGGATCATAGCTAAGTACTATTCTTGTGCCGTCTTTTTCGTTAGGTTTACCTATCTCTTTCACTTCAGGCTTAGCAGATGTAGATAAATCAGCTTTTGTAGGGAACATTCCTTCTATTTCTTTGATGTCTAAAGGTGTGAGATATACAAACCTACCTACTTCCATGTTCTTTATAGCTTCTAATTTTGTATTTGTTTTCTTTGTCCGTACATAATCCGGTACAGTCTTACCTGGAGATTGGGAATGTGACGAAGGATCAGGAATAATATCCTTCATATGTCTATGGACGACACCTGATCTATAATATTCTAAAAAGGTCATCAAATATATTTAAGCAAAAAAAGAGCCTAACTTACGTTAGGCTCTTTCTTTTTAAGTCTATTCTTACTATTTATTTTTGGTAGATATACTGACCTACGTTAGACGCTTTGCCAGCCACCTTATTGTTCTTACCTGTAAGTGTCTTTCCTTTGCTATCTGCCAAGGTACCATCGTTGCCTACCTTATCAGTAACTTTTCCATCTCCATGACCTTTGCTTACTAAGTTAGATACTGTCCCGTGGACTTTATTGTCCTTTTTCATCAAGGATTCACCAGCAGAGGGCTTTAATTCTGTCATTTCAGTAGCTTCACGTGAAACATCAGCTCCTCCGCCTATCATATCTTCTTTTTGTTCGCCGCCGGGGGCATCCATTCCACCATCTAAATCTTCTTCACCATCCATGTCTTCTTCACCACTTCCTAAAGCAGAATGAAGAACGTCACAAAGTTGTTGTGCAACTTCACGGGGCAATGTAAATGTTACATCGCTGCCTTCTTCTTCTTTACCGATGTTAATGTCTAATGCTTCTGCATCAGCCATATCATCATGTGCTGTAGGTTCCCCACCGAGCACTTCCTCGTATAGTTTATCGAAAATAGACTTATTGTTCATAGAATTATTTATGCTTTTAACTTCTGTTTTCTCTAAATTTTGTGAATATTTTTTAGGCTGAAAATGATTATCGCCTTTTGTATCATGTTCTGGGTCCACCAGCGCTTCTTTGTCAAAATTTTCTGCAGCCTCAGGGCCTGTGTCTTTTATGAACGCCTTGGGGTCTGTTTTGGCATCAACTACTTTCTTATTTGTTTCCTTCTTAAAAGTATAGGCAGGCCTATAAGGTGTATTCTTTGTAACTGTTTTTTCATATAACAAACCAATGTCTACTAGTGTATTTGCGGTATTCACTTAAATATTTATAATAATATGCCTCCAAAAAATGAAAAACAATTTTATTTAGGCAACGTTAATTTACCTAGGCCAGCCGCTACCTTTGATTATGCTAGTAACCCGCAATGGATCAAGGATATACAAAAATGTACTAAGAATATATTGTATTTTGCAGAAAACTTTTTCTACATAGTTAATCTCGACCAAGGTAAAATTAAGATTGAACTGTTTTCCTGTCAAAAACGCGTATTAAGATCATTAAGAGATAATAGATTTGTAGTTCTACTAGCTTCGCGTCAAATAGGTAAAACAACGGTTATGACTATATATGCCCTTTGGCTGGCTTGTTTTCATGAAGATCAGCGGGTATTAATTGTAGCTAATAAAGAGCAGACCGCGATCAATATTTTTAAACGCGTGAGAATCGCATATGAACAGCTACCAAATTACTTAAAACCAGGGGCTGTAGAGTACGGTAAAACTTCTATGACTTTAGGCAACGGCAGCAGCATTGGTATATCAACAACTAGTAGCGATGCGGGTCGAGGTGAATCGGTAAATTGCGTAATCCTCGACGAGTTGGCGTTTATTGATAATCATCTTGTAGAAGAATTCTGGAAATCAGTTTATCCTATTATTTCGAGTTCCAAGAAATCTAAAATCTTTATTGCAAGTACACCAAACGGCACAGGCAATCTTTTCCATGAAATATACACAGGTGCTTTTGAGGAAAAAAATGGCTGGAGGGCGGAGCGGGTTGATTGGTGGGAAATACCTGGCAGAGATGAAGAATGGAAAGCATTAACAACAAAATCAATAGGCACCAAGGACGCGTTCGACCAGGAGTACGGAAATGTATTCTTTCAATCAGGTGAAAGTTCGATTAATGACAACATGTTTGAAAAGCTTAAAGCGGAATGCTTTGAACCGAAATTTATTTATGATGAAGGAAAATATCTTTTATGGGCTGAACCCAAGCAAGAATCAATTTATGTAGTAGGGGTTGATGTGAGTGAAGGTGTCGGCGAGGCAGCTAGTGTTGTACAGATATTTGATATTACGGACTTAAAGAATATTGAACAAGTGGCTACCTATCACAACAAACAGATATCACCATATAACTTTACTTCTAAGCTCCATGAAATTCTCAAGCATTGGGGGTCGCCCCTAGCCATGATAGAAAGAAATAATTGTGGTGCGCAAGTTGTTGATCAATTAAAATTTACTCTAAATTACGATAATATAGTTTCATACGGCACCAAGGCTGGCTCAGCTGAATTTAAAAAGGCCGGAATAAGCGCGCATACGAATACCAAATATAAGGGTGTTATGAATATGCGTTACTGGATAAATGAGCTTAACGCTGTCAAAATTCATGATCTTAAAACTTTAAACGAATTAAGAGATTTTATTCGTTACCCCAACGGCACTTGGGCCGCAAAACCTGGTGCTGATATGCAGGACGACAGAGTCATGAGCTTAATATGGGCTTTGATAATACTAGAAAATGAATTAGCAGAAAAGTTCTTTGAGGTTGTTGAGTTAGATACAAACAAAAAACCTCTCAAAATACGCGCCCTAGATTATGGTGTGAAATATTTCGTTAATCCAGATTCTATGTATAATAATGAAAAAGATAGTAGTGGTTATAAGCCTTTACCGATTTTACTCCCAAATAGAGAAGACGAAGCAAACACTGACCTACAAGATTTAGAATCTCAAGGGTGGAAAAGATTAAATTAATATATGCCCGATCTTACACCTTTAAATCAGAGCCCTCTCAATAAGTCACGGCGCGATAAATTTTTAATGTCGTTTAATGTACCCCCTGCATTAAAACAAATCTCTACAAAAGATGTTAGAAGTAACGAAATCATTATACCCGATACATTACAGTTTTCAGTCTTTGGTATTATAGTACCAGACATAGAGATCAGTGCTTCAACGGTTCGTTATAGTGGCCAAACACTTACAACAAGCAGTTACAGTCGTAATCCCTATCCGCCTATGGTTGTAAATTTTACTGTTGATAATAGATTTAATAATTACTGGGTCATTTATACATGGTTAAATTTGTTTAATGACGAGAGGGAAGGTACATATGATATAAATGACCTGACAAAGACTAAGCAAGCGCTTGCAGAATATGGTATTGCAAAGCCTGACAATAATAATGTAAACAATATAAATTTAAACTACAGATCGGATATATCTATATATGCCTTGGACGAATACAACAAAAAAACTGTACAATTTAAATATTATAAGGCTTTTCCGACATTTCTTGGAGGTGTAAATTTCAATTACCGTGATGGTTCTGAAATAGAAACAAGTTTTGCATTTAGTTATTCGCAGTTTTACGTGTCTCTTGTAAAAGATATAGACTTGTAATAAAAATTTGTAAAACTTTATCCAAAAAAACATAAATACTTTATATGGCACGTACGATCCAGAGCCCCGGTGTTGAAATTAAAGAAGTTGACCTTTCACTTGCAGCTATAGGACCAGCCGCAACGACAGTCTTTGTTCCAGGTTTTGCAGCTAAAGGACCTGTTTCAGAACCCTTTAAGATTGCAAGTCTTTCTCAATTTGAACAAATTTTCGGACAACCTACAAATGCTGCTGAAAGATATTTCTACCACACTGTAAAAGCAGTGTTCCAAAGTCCTGCCGATGTATTAATCTATCGTTTGCCTTACGGTGGCGGCGCAGGTGTCGGAACAACACAAAATTATAGCGCTTTAGTATACCCTGTAGTGTCGTATGTCGCCAGTGCTTCGAGCACAAGCCTTACAACAGCAAATTCACATTATTATTTCGGTAAACCGACGCACTTAAAACTTTCAGAAGTTGAATATCTCAATATCTTAAGAGGTGATGCCTTTAACTGGTCACCAGATACTAAAGGCGTTGGAGTGTTCGAAACAGTAACCTCCTTAAGTGCTGCAGGTCTTATTGTACTCAATAAATCTCAATCGTCAATCAATTCAAGATATGAAGGTTACTATGTCGGTATAATTGATAACAGTAATTTAAACCCCGCAACCCCTTTTAATGATGTTAATGCAATTAAAACAATTAATTCAACTGACATCGTTATCGATAATTATATCGATATTCCTAGTATTAGATTAAACTTCCCGCTTAGCGCTACACCTGCAGGCGTTGCTGGTAGTGTATCGGAAGTACTGGAAAATATACCTTCATTTAACCTTTACACAAATCAGTATAATGATACAGTGGTATTTGGTTTATTTAAACTGCGTCAATCTGTATTTTCACCCGATACAATAGCCCTTGATTATGTTTTAGAAGAAAGTTTTGTAGGCTCTTTTGATAACTACAGGCAAATAAATAGCGTAAATGGTGGACCCGCAACAAGCTTCTTCCTAGAAAATCTTGATGATACATCGCTCAATGTTACGATGCTCATTAACCCTTATATTTCCAATAAAGCTACTACAACCTGGTTGAATCTTTCAGGTGTACCGTCGAAGATGGTACGCTTCTTGAGTGAGAGCATGGCAACACCGCTTGCAGAAGAAGCATCTGATACATATGAAACAAGACTCGGCGCACCGTCAGCCACGGTTCAAGGGTTTATTGAGACTTATGGTGCAACAAACTCGTTGTTTGCTTTAGGTGATTTCGAAAGTACCGATCTTACTACCAAGGTAATCGGTAATGTACCTGCTAAATTAGCAGCGGCCTTTGATAAGCTCGATAATTCTGATGTTTATCCAATCAATATTTCAGTAGAAGCCGGGTTAGGTACTGTATATTTAAACTCCTTTAATCCTTTAACCGACACATACTTTGATGATTCTGTAGTCTACGGTGCCATCAATGCATTAAGCGCATCAGATCTACAGACATTACCAGTAGTCGTACAAAACTACTTGGCAGTAGCTAATGAATTTATTAATTTTGCAGGTAACAAGCGCAAAGATCATATTTTTATTGCTGATGCTATTACAAACATCTTCGTACAAGGGCAGAATGTTAAAACTTTAGATGACCCCACTAAGGCCTTTTCAACAAATCTGTACTGGCCCTTACGTAACCAGTTTAGCGCTATTGATTCAAGCTTCGTTTGTACATTTGCTAACTGTGGTCGCACCGTTGATGTTGTTACAAACCAGCAAATATGGGTCCCATTCTCAGGGTTTGCAGCTGCAAACTTCGCAAATACAGACTCAACATATCAACCATGGTATGCACCAGCCGGCTTTACACGCGGTATAGTAACAGGATTGAATGACCTGGCGTTTTATCCAAAGCAAAAGCAGAGAGACCAGCTTTATAAGATTGGTATTAATCCAGTTGCGTTCTTCCCTGCAGAAGGCTTTGTAATCTTTGGACAAAAGACCTTACAGCAGAAACCTAGCGTATTCGATCGTATTAATGTACGCAGATTGTTCTTAAGCTTGGAAAATAGAACACGCGATACTGTTAAATTCTTCGTGTTTGAACCAAACACATTATTCACACGTACAAATGTAATAAATACAATTACTCCTATATTTGATAACGCGAAAAACACGCAAGGTATATACGATTATCTCATTATTTGCGATGAACGTAATAATACACCTGACATTGTTGATGACGGTACTTTAATTGTAGATATCTATGTTAAACCGGTTCGTACAGCAGAATTTATCCTTTGTAACTTCTATGCGACACGTACCGGTACAAACTTCCAGGAGATTGTAACCTAAAGGATAAATAATTCTATGGCCGATGTAAATCAACTTATTACTGACTTCTACAGAGTAGCAACCTCAAGAGAATTTGCGCGTGATTTTAACTTTCGCGTATTAAACATTAATGCCGGTGGAGCAAGTGGTGTTAGTTTTGATAATAACGATCTAGTTTATATCAAATCAACAACACTACCAGCCCGTGCTATAACAAACGTTGCGGTTCCATACATGGGACTTAATTTTAATATTCCTGGTACCGCTACTTACCCTGGAAGTGAAGCATGGGATGTAACGTTTTATGCTGATTCAAACTCACAGATCCGTCAAAAGTTTGAACAATGGACGCGTGATACCTTTGATGATGCGACAAGTACTGGTAACTACTTTACCCCCAATCAAACATCAGTTATTGACCTAGTACAGCTCGATAACCAATTAAATAGAGTCCAGCAGTATCAATTAGTAGGTGTTTCTCCTAGACAAGTAGGGGCTTTAACCTATAATATTGCCACTGGAACAGGTGATACAATAGAGTTTACTGCCACCCTTGCGTTTCATTACTATAAACTTCAATAAACCTCAAGGTTAAACTAAATTTACCTGATAAATAATTAGGTGATAAGTGATCCCAATAGTTCTTTTCTAGCAGGTATTGGTCAAAACTTTAATCAATTCACGTTTGCTCCGCAGTTTGGTAATCTATTCGGCTTTAATCTACCTGCTGTACCAATAATAAGTGTACGAGATTACTTTCTCGTGCAAATGGAATCGTGGTTTACCGCTATTCCGACATCTACCCAGTGGGTTATTGTAGTTGATAACTATCCAAAGGCTTTACGTACAAGCATTATTCAAGGATTAGAACGAATTGATGGTGGTAAACGGGGGTTTGACATTAATCCAGCTACCACACTCCTAACTAGTCTTTTTTATCAAAAGGTTATTGGTTGTTTATTTGCAAGCTCAGTAACTATACCAACTGAAAGCTTCGATCCTGAATCTTCCGTAATATCAAACAATAGAGGTTACTTACCTGGTATACTCGGTGGAAGAAGAAGCACAGAACCACCGTCATTAGTTATTGATTTTAGAGAGACCAACACCTCATTTATTGATTTCGTTATTAGACCTTGGACTATTCTTGCATCCCATTATGGGATGGTAGCTCGCCCTGGAGATACAGGCGAAAAAAGAGATGATAAAAATATAAAATGTAACATTCAAATATTTCAATACACCAGAACATTAAGAGCCATCTCTATGGTACCCCGCAAGATATGGACTTTCTATAACTGTGTACCCTATAATGTACAGGAAGAAACACTCGAATATGAAAGTGAAAGGTTAGATACATATGCGACTCGCTGGACATACACAAACTATACTGTTGAAAACAACAATTACCTTGCTCTTTCAGATATCATTAACCGTATACAGCAAGGAGCTATACCGAGAGTTACAACCTTTCAAAATGGTATCGGTAGTATTAATCCTATAGGATTTATTTAAACTAGTAATAAGTTACTGTAATGAGTTTCTTTGCTAATATATACGCACCTACCCTCAACTTAGACCTTAGAATAAAGGAGCTTAGCTTCTTACAGTACAAGATACTCAATAAGTTTATTACTAATAATAAGGATGAGCATATTGTTAGTTATTTTGATGAAATTTTAAAAGAAAATATACTAGAAAAAGATATTGTTAGCAAATTAACAGGCTATGATAAGTTTTGCGCGCTGTTTATGCTTAGATGTCTCTCTGTCTCACCCAATATTGAATATAAAAAAGACAATTCAAACTTTAAGTACCCTCTTCTCCCGTTTCTTAATAACTGCTTAGACATGAAAACTACATTTACCGAGGTAGTTAACATAGATAATATAGAATTTATATTAGGACTGCCCTATAAATTTATTTTTAACGACATGTTCGATGCCTATTTTGGATTACTACATGCTATCAATCATGGTCATACAAAAATTATTGTAAACGATCTTACAGTAGAAGAGAAAAATGAACTTTACAAAACTTTACCTATAAGCTTAACTCAACACCTCAAAGACTACCTACTTAAAATATCTAAAGACTTTGAAAACCTTGTTCTAGACTTTAAATTAGTACAACCAATTGCAATAAAACCGTTTGACCTATCAATGCTAGAGCTGTTAAGGGCGCTATTTAGTTCTAATTTAAGTAGTTTATATGAATTGCAATATGTATTAGTAAGTAAGGCACAGTACAGCCCCGATTATATTGATAAAAATACATTAGCAGAGAATCTAGTATTACAAAATCTGTTAGAACAAGAATATGACAAGAATAATAAAGACAATACTACATCAAAAAGCATACCCATTGAAAAAGCAGCACCGCTAGTTAAGTAATTTTATGGAAAACTTTAATCAGACGTTAGATTTTCTTGCTACCCTTAGTAAAGAGTACTCAATATTTGTACCGTCTTTAAATCGCCAACTAAAGTTTAAAGGACTTACCACAAAACAACAGAAAGATGTTGTTAAAAGTGTCTTAGATAGGAATGCTGCGGGTATTACTTTTGCAAACCTACTTTGTGATATAATTACTGAAAGTTCTGTTGAGCAAAACATTAATTTTCTACTAGTTGACAGATTTTATATTATAGCTGCTCTCAGATCACTATCTCTATCACCAATTCTTAAGGTTAAGGATGAAACAATTGATATATCCTTTATTAATCAGGTCAATATACCTGTCCCCCAGGTCTTGAGAACAAAGATTATAGAAGATGGTCCGTTAGCTGTACATCTAGCAATTCCTAACTTTAAAAAAGAGATACTTATCAATAACGAATCAAAAAAGGTAACTCAAAACACCGAGGATAAGGATGAAATAACAAAAGAAGTCATTGGCGAGTTGTATATACACGAACTAGTAAAATATATAGACAAGGTCATGTTTAAGAACGGTGAAACACCGGTAGATATTGATTTTAACGACATAAACATTACACAAAAAAAGCAAATAGTAGAAAAACTACCTTTAACCACTAATACAGCGATTATTTCATATATAAATGAGGTTAAACAGTTTGAATCAAAATATTTTATAAAAGATGGCAAAGCTATTGATCTTAATATAGACGCTACGTTTTTTACGGTATAAACCTACATCTTTCCGTTAAATATTATTAGCTATGGACGACATGTCTTTAGATAATAATTTAAATGTCCTTAACGACAATATAGGAGTCATTAATAACAAGGTAGATGCTATGCTCGAAATGCTAAACGGGCATGATGACAATAAGAAACTGCCTCCTGCTATGAAAGAGCAAGAAATGGAGCGGCTTAGAGATAAACTTTTTGCGAGTGATAAAAAAGATGATGTAGCTTTGAAGCGTTACAAGCAGAAAAGGAAAGCTTTTCAGGCAGTACCAATTACCATAGATAGTATAAGTTTAGATGGTCAAAAGAGTCTTAAAAAGGTTCTAAAAAACTTATTTACATTTAATATTGATAAGAAGCAGTTGGAAGATAAGAAAACAGGTATCTGGGGTGCTATAGCAGCTTTAATATTGGGATTACTCGGTGGTGTTATAGGTTTCATTATGGAGAAATTAAAAGCTTTATGGGCAAACCTTCACTCTATAGATGCTCTGAAAAATATTAGGAATATCTTTAAAGATATACGAGATAGTTTGTGGAAATCATTCAAAGAATCAAAATTAGGTCAAGTCTTTAGCGATATTGCAAAAACAATTAGCGAATCAAAATTTGGCAAATTTATGCGGGATCTAAAGACCCCTAAATTATGGCAAACAGAAAATTTTCTCAATACCCTGAAAGAAATGAAAACCTTTACCCAGAGAATAAAAGAATTACCAAAATACCTGCGTGATATGAATGTCGGTCAGTTGACTGAGTATATTAAGAAAACAAAATTTAAAACAGGCTTAGATTATGGTGCAGAAATATCTAAAGCCCAACAAGAGCAAATCAGCACCCTGGAAAAACTTCTAGAATTTAAAAAAGAAGGATTTAAGTTTAACGAAATGATATTAGCTCTTGAAGAAGAAATAAAACTTATAGATAAGCCCAAATCTTTATTTCAAATTGCTCTTGAAGGTTTCGGAAAAACATTTAGTGAGTTGTTTAAGTCTGCTGGAGAGGCGCTTTCCTTTGTAGGTTCCAAGCTAGAGGGTGCTGTTAAAGCTTTAGAGAAAATACCCGGCATCGGCTTTATAATGAAAAAGATGCCTTACATAGGGACCTTAATTTCATCTGTAGATACCCTTATGCAATTAGTCGAAAAGAAGATTAAGGGTGAAAAAGTAGATAATGCAACACTGACAGCTGCAGCTACGACGATTGCTTTAAACGCCATAGGGTGGTTCAGTAGCGGGGTATTGTTTCCTCTTGCTTTCTTAACCCTCAAGCAACTTGAACCAATAATCAGAAATATCTATGAAGCACCTGATACTCTAAATAAGCTTGGTCTCGCCTTTGCTGCAGTACCTGAAATTCTATATAAAGCTTTCGGTATGACTTTGAAGTTTTTTGCTGCTGACCTACCATTCTGGATAGGTAGTGCATGGGACAAGATGTTTGGTGATAAAAAAGAAGGCCCTATACTATTATTCTTTAAACACTGGAGTGAAGAACTAGAAGATTTCTTTACAAACTTCTCTCTCGGGAAGGAATTGCAAAATCTCGGTAATATGATAGGTGAAGGTATAGCCGGTATGGGGCTTAAGCTTAAAGACTTTTTATCGAGTGTATTAACTAAGGATTTTTGGAAAAGACAATTTCAAAACTACCTTAGCTTTGATTCGATCAATAAGCGACTATCCGATACTGCTAATAATTTAGAAAAACAAACACCCATAGAGAAGACAAATATAAAGGTTAATAAAGCAGATGATCTTATAAGCTCTAATGAGAAGACATTATTCTCTGGAAGAAATGCTTATAAATTTAATAAGAGTGATGAATTTTTTGCTGTTAAAAAGGGCGGCCCTGTAGATAACTTAATGGCAAACTTCGCTAATAAGACCAATAAAACAAACGAAGAGTTAATAAAAGAAATTAAATCATTAAACAAGAAATTCTCTAGTCTTGAAAATTTCTATAAAGAAAGTCTGTTAGTACAAAATAAACAGCTAAACGCTGTTACATCTCATACCCCATTCTTAAAAGACATAAGAAATAAAGATTTTTCTTCAAATAATATCATTATGGCAAATAAAGGAGGACGTACAGTGTCGGCTACTCAGTTACCATCAACTGCTAGCTATAGATCGGGTATAGCCCGGACATTAGTATAAAAATAACTTTATGGCTGGCTTACTCTGGAATTTTGCTTACAAAGAAAAAACGGAAGCTGATAGTACTCTAAATCAGGGCCCCTTTAAATCAGGCAACCCTCCTTATCTTGTAGCACCTGGAAATAGTGAAAAGGGAACTACTGTTGACGTAGCAAAGAATTATTACTGGACATACTCAAAACCCGGTGACGTTGCCAGAAAAGAAGTACCCACTATTTACTTAAAAGAGAAGAAACTAAAAGTTAACGCTCTCATTTCGCAGCTCATATATTCTTTTGGAGCTTCTGTTGACTCTATGCAAAATAGCTTGAGAACATATTTAAACGAGCAGACAGCTAATGAAGTTACAAGAATGGTAGGGGGTGCACTAGGAGCAGCGGGCCAAACGGGCACTAATACCGCTCAACCCGTACTCAATGAAGCTGGGGAACGTATACCAGGATTTTCAGCCAGCCTGGATGGCTTAAAGCGTAAAATTTCTAGTGATGTGACTGATGAAAACAGTGTGTATGACCAATCGCCCTGGCTAGAGCCCTATAGAAATCTATATATAACAAAAGATACAGGATGGGAGTTCATTCTGCCATATTTTGAAAATTATCAAGGCTCAACTCAGAATAACTTCTCAGGTGATCCAACAAACCCATTATTAGGATTAGTAAAGGGCGTAACAGACGGTGTTATAAATTTTGCCGAAGCGGCGAATGCTATAGAAACCCCTTTAAATTATTCTTTTCAAGAGAGAGCTAAGTTTTATAACTACCCCACGGATGGTGAAGAATTTTCTTTTGGATTTCCTTTAATAAATACAGGCTCTCTTACGTTTGATGATGTTGTAAGGAATTGGCAGCTTGTATTTTTACTTTTATATAATAATAAACCAGCTCGTCAAACAAAGTCTATTATTGAGCCCCCTCCGGTATATGAAGTCAGAATACCTGGTGTAAAGTTTTTACCGTTCTGCTATATTACTGCTATAAATGTAGAGTTTCAAGGTTCAAGAAGAGAGCTAGATTTAACAATACCTGTCGAAACAAGACAGAATACACCGCAATCGAATAATACTAGTTCAAATCTTCCGAACACAGATTTAAATAATGAGATTAGTAGAGGTGCTGGCGGTAGTTTTGGGGGACCATTGACAAACTCCAATCAATCCACACCCATCACCAATAAAACCGTTACTAAAAACATTAAAGCCATCATACCTGATGCATATCAAATAAAAATATCTGTTAAAAGCATGTTCTCAGAATCTAAAAATCTTCTATTTCATACTGTCAATGCAAACACTCAACAAGCTGCGGCTGATATTAGTAGCCTTGATGAAGCAGAGAAGAGATTACTAAATCAGTTTGGTGCAAATATAGCACTAGCATAATATTATGGATGGCGATTATCAAAATAAAATAGCAACCTTACCAGCTTTGTCTGATACAAAGTATGAAAATATTTTTAAGCTGTTTAAGACAGAGAATAATCAATATTTTTATAATATCATTAACACCGTTTACTTTCCTAAGTTAATAAACGAAACAATGCTCGACTACATAACGGTAAGACAGAAGCTCCCGTGGACAATGATTAGCTATAACGCATATAAAACTATAGATCTCTGGTGGTTAATATGTCTTGTAAATAACATCTATAATCCTATTATTATTCCGAACATTGGAACAACGCTGAGAATATTAAAACCCACATATGTCCGGCAGGTTATAGATGAGCTAAGAACATATCTTGTATGAATGACCCGGTAGTAGATAATATTACAAAAAGTCAAATAGGCGGAGATTATTATACATTTAAAATCTTTCTAGTATCTGGCGACAATAGAGGAAGGCAGATAAAGCCCGCTGCTATAAAAGAGCTTGTCATAGAGGATAGTTTTGAAAATTTTTACCATCAAGGGTATATTGCATTAGATAATAGTTATGACTATCTGGAAAGAGGTAACCCTGCAGGCGAAGCTGAGTTTGACGCCGCATCTACCGATGCAAATAAAGGTTTCTTATTTCGTGGTGATAGCAGAGACTTTCTTTATGTAGAAATTAAACCTAGAGTTAGTACAGAGAATAGTAGTAGCACTGAAACTGAACTGTCGGATAAGATTTTTAAAATGCTCTATGTTTTTTCTATATATAATAGTGAGGAAAAAACCGAAAATGAACCTAATAGAAAATATAAAATACTGTATTTCTGGGATAACTACTATGAGGTACTAAGAAATAAAAATGTAGATTTTTCGACCGCAGAGCTTGTTAATAACGACTCAACACAACTAACAGATAACGCAAGAGGTGTTTATACAGGTGACGCAATAAAAGCATTACTAACGAAAGCGTATGATCCTAGCAATGGCCCGGGTGTTTCTTTCGCTGACGGGTGGGATCAAGGTTCTACAATATTATTTTTCTCGTCGCCCGCTCAGTTTAAAGGCACAGATAGCTTAAACTATCTCTTAGAAAGGCATGTATCCACACCAGGATCAAATTATGACCAATCATTTCTAGAGATAGAAAGAGATTCAAGAGCATTTGGATTCACAAGTTTAAAATCATATTTTGATAAGGCCTTCGACAAGAGCACCGACGGTGGAGGTGCCTATTACTTAGAAACGTATATTCTCGGTGCATATAATGATAGTGACAATACAATACCTGTACAAGAAATACGGTTCACTCCAAAAGTAGGAAATTATCTGAGCCATACGAATAATCTTTCCCATTATACCCTCGACTTTATGCCTGGCATACACTCTCAGGAAGCACTTGTAACCCGGATGGTGCATAGTTATGACAACGGGGATAAAGCTTTTAATATTGATATAGAGAGAAATTCGGTAGACTCAGCTATGGACATTTACAACAAAAACTATGTCACAACACTTAGAGGTGATAGAAGTCCGGTTAATAACTTTCTACCCGGCTATCTTAAAACATCAAATAAAAATGTAAAACATGTATTTTCTGTCTCTTCAACAAACGCTGACCAGAGATTGGCTAAAGGCAGAAATAAGTTCTTACGAGCTAGTATATTCTTAAATCAAATTATATCGTTCTCTGTCGATGGATCTACACATCGACAATCAGGTAGATTTATTGGTTTAGATAGAGAGGGCGCTATTCATACAAGTGACTTTGATTCAAAGCTATTAGGTATATATTTTATTGTAAACGTAAGACATATCTTCAGGGATGGTAATTATATTAATGAACTTAAATGTGTCAAGACATACGCAAACTCTGACATCTTTCTAAATAATAAAGCTTTATGATTGTCAATACACAGAATCAGCCTGCTAAGTCGTTTAATAATACAGGTGTCCCTGATAATTTAGACATAGAATTGGCTACATCACTCGACACTGTTAAAAATTATACAAATTTTCTAGAAACGTTTGGAAGTTATGTAACCGAACTAAGTGCAGCTATTAACTATAGAGCTTCTTTACAAGCACCCGATAACGTTAGTGCTATGGGTGATTTTTATTCCGCTCTGGACAATAATTATTTTGATAATTTTAATCTTGAATTTATTCATTTCTGGACCAAAAAGTATAAAAATACAACAAATCAAGAAATTCAGGAAAGAACAAAGAGTAAGCTTGAGAGCGAGAATAATCTCCAAAGTTATTATGATGAAGTTAGCGACAGCATAGGGCTGCTTGTTAACTCAAAAGTAAAACTTGACGATTCTGTTATTCCGTATTTTGATACCCATCTATACCAGTATTCACAACCCGTCACTTGGCCTGTTTCCATAAACAATAAACTCAGTGATAATGCCAAGGAAATATCGGAAAGCTTATCAAGAAAAACATCTACATTACTTAGAACTAATTTAGTTAATATTCAATTTTCAAGTAGAGGCACTATGATTAATAAATTAGACCCTACACTAGCTCACGGAAATAACCTCGTAACAGATTTAAAATATTTTGTTGATCATAAAAAGAATATGTTTCCTTATGTTAAGCTAATACAACAATTATATTATAGAACACATACCTATATTTCTTACTTTAGTAATATCAACGACGGGGTTGCTTACAATCCGAGAAATTTTTCAGCAGACGAAACGTATTCAAATCTACAGATTATGTATCGGTATTTATTCGATGTTAAGGTCGAAGGCCTGACTCAAAAATTAGATATATTAAAGAAAAAAGCAATACCCGTGACATCGACTGCTACCATTCAAAGGTCTCTTGCTTCTCTTCAGAGTACAAGAACCCAACCTTCATCTGCTGTATCTACAAACACATCCACAGTAGATACACAGTATTTTAATACTGTAGAAGATAAAACAGCAGCAACATTCTTTAATCAAACAACTAATATTAATAGCTTCTTCGACTATACACCTAAGGTGAATGGGTTTATAAGCGAAATAAACAAACAAATTACAAACCCAATTGCAAAATTAGATGAACAAATTTCTACCATATTCTCTTCTTCACCTGCATTTAAATATGTCTCAGAAATTGCAGACTTGGGTGTACCGCTAGGCCTGCCTTCATTAAACTTAAATGAATTTTTGCCTGGTAATTTTATTCCTAATTTAGATAACACAGGTATTACCGGGAGCATAACTGAAATAAGCCGCACACTAGGCAACTTTGGGTTACCAAATATTATACCCGGAATAAGCTTTGGCTCACTTGAAACACTTGCCAACCTGGGCCCCAATATAGTAATGAACCCTGCCATGCTAGCTAACCCTACAACTGCTCTAGCTTACGCACAACAGATCAAGGACGTGGCGTGTAACTTTATACCCCCTACTGTAGATACAGATAATTTATTTGACTTCACGACAGGTATCGAGACGATGTTTAAGGATATAGAATCTAAAATAGCAGCACTTGTAAATAATATTGAAAGCTTTTTTGATTACGATAAGCTCGCTGCAAAAATTAAATTTAACTTTAAGTCCCTATTCAAAGACTTTTTTAAGAAGTACTTTACTTGCAACAAATAATTATTGTTTGTCAGTTATTACTTTTGCATCAACAATCTTATCATCAATAAGCATCTTAAAGATGTCTTCTCTAGATAATAATTTCTTTGGCCCGGTATCTGCTTCTTGTTTTTCTTGACGACTTTTTATATCCATTTCTTTTGTCTTTAAAAATGTTTCATTTCTCTTGTCTGCAATAACTATTTTATTGAGGGTTTCAATAGCAGATGACGTAGCAGCTACCAAATCAGCTAATGCCGAAACATCTTTATGCTCTGGAGCAGAAATAATGTATTCCTTTACATTCTTGATCATATCAAGACTCTCACTTACAAGCTTGCCTGCATTCTCTACAACAAACGTCTCTAAGTCTTCTTTCTTAAGAAGGTCCCGCTCTTTACTTGCCTCTATTGCCTTCTTTTCAGCCGTTTGTAACTGTCCCAATAAGTCTCCAACCATTTCATTAAGCTCATCACTCATCCAAATTACTTATCTTGAATTCCGGGTTTTATATCATAATATTATATATGATTGACCCTAATATTATGTTTATGCCTATCTTAAAATTTGAAAAAACGCATGAAATGGCAAAATTACCTTCTAAAAACCACGAGTCTGACACAGGATACGATGTATATTCTATAGAGGACAAAATTATACCTGCGAGAGGTAGTAATGTTGTAGATGTTGGTTTAAAATTTGCTTATATACCCGACGGCTATTGGGTAAAAGTAGAATCAAGAAGCGGGTTAGGGTTTAAACACGGTATATTGGCACATCCAGGTATTATAGATAATGGATACAGAGGATCTGCAGGTATTAAACTTTATAACTTAACAGATACTGAATATCAAATAAAAGCTGGAGATAGAATAGCTCAGTTTGTAGTTTATATTAATGCTCATATGGGTATTGATTGGGGTAAGGTCGAAACATCTGAGCGTAATGAAAGAGGTTTTGGTTCTTCAGGTAAATGAATTTAAATTTTAATAATATATGGGTTGAAAAGTATCGACCCAAATCATTAGGAGATTTTGTTATATCCGATGATAATAAGAGAATAATAGAATCATTCTTACAGAAGAAAGAAATACCTAATCTATTATTTACTGGTACCCCGGGTATCGGTAAGACATCACTAGCTAAGATCATTGTTAATGATATCCTTCAATGTCAGTATCTTTACATTAACGCCAGTGATGAAAATGGGATTGATACTATCCGTACAAAGGTTACTAGCTTTGCGCAGACAAGAAGTTTTGATGGGAAAGTAAAGGTAGTTGTATTAGATGAAACAGATGGTCTTACTATAGATGGCCAACGAGCTCTTCGTAACACTATGGAAGAGTATTCTAAGATAACAAGATTTATTCTTACAGCAAATTACAAGCACAAAATTATTACAGCTTTACAAAGTAGATGCCAAAGTATCGACCTTATACCGCCCTTAGCTGGGGTCGCAAAGAGATGTCTCTATATACTAAAAAATGAAGGCGTCACTGTATCGGAGGATGATAGAAGTAAAATCGTTCATCTTGTTAAAGCTTTTTACCCTGATCTAAGAAAATGTATTAATGAGATACATAAGAATTGTTCGAGTGGTGAATTATTATTAACTGAAAGTAATAAAAGTGACGTTCTCGATCTAATAACGAATAATATTAAATCCGGGAATGTACTTGCTATCAGAAAATCTCTTATTGAAAACGAACAAAAGTTTAATTCCGATTATATTAATCTACTACGATCTCTTTTTAATCATATAGATAAAAATGAAGCTGATAACGAGCTTAAAAAACAATACTTAATTATTATTGCTGAACATTTGTACAGGAGTGCGTTTGTTATAGATCAAGAAATTAATTGTTATAGCTGCTTTATACAGCTATCTGACGTTAAGCAGTAGGAAGATAAGCTTTTGTATAGCTATCGGGGAAGTCACCGATGGCAGGGTCTTTAACACCGTGCGCAGGTGAGGAAGGTATCTTTGTGTTGGTATTTAAAAGTTCACGATCACCCTCAACATTTTTGCCATCTACATTAGAAGTATGTGTTTGACTATGCGGTCTGTAGAAAGGAACTTCGTCTTGTTTTATATCAGAAGCTAATTTGGGCTTAATATAAGAGTTATCAGCTCGCTTTAATATATCAGGTATCGGAGGCAAATTGATACCGTCATCGTGCCTTACAAGTAAATTTGCAGGTACTGTGACTGTTTTATTATAATCAAATTTACCCGGAGCTATCTCTGGTACAACCTCTACTGCAAAGCTATAACCAAGATTATCAGGGTTGCCTGCGCCGCCTACTGCTGGAAACGTGGACTTAATATTCTTTACTCTTAAGTTTAATCCACAATTCATAAGCGCTGTAACAGCACCGGCTATTTCTTCAGGCTGTTTCTTGAAGTAATCATTCTTTAGAACGTTGTCAATAAAAGTAACTCTATCACTGGCTAAGAAGCCGCCATGGTTAAATCTTGTAATATTAGCTTCAAATAATTTGACAAATCTCTTATTCACATAATTATTTATTCTCGACCTACCTATTTTAAAAATAGTTATTTTTATAAATATTTTAATGGCTATCAAAATACAATCGATCAAAGCCCCGGCAAAATCATTAAAAAGCTATACTTATAGTGATATAAAGTTAGATCTTACTATGCATTATACGCAAAATAATCAGTTATTAAAGAAAGATGAAATACGGGATTTGGAAGCTCTATACGATTTAGGTGCAATAAAATCATCACTTTTTAATCTTTTTAACACATTTCCTGGTCAAAAAATACTAAATCCATCTTTTGGACTAGGCTTAGGTAGGTACTTATTTGACCCTGTCTCCTTAGGGATTGCAGAAACAATAGGTCAAGAAATTAGAAAAGGGGTAGGCTTATACGAATCGGACAGAGTCTCAATAGAAAAATTGAAAGTCGTTCCTGATGAAGAGCAACAACAATACTATGTTTTGTTAACCATAACAGCACCCCGTATGAAAATAACAGGCATTACTATACCAGGGACATTAAGTAATTCGGGGTTCATATTTAATTAAATATTATGGCAGACTTTAGCGACTATACACTTCCAACAGACGGATATGTAGCGTTCGATGCTACAAGTTTAAAGAACCTGATCATACAAAGACTAAATGACACCAACGTCTTTTCTGATCAAAAGTACGAAGGAAGTAATTTAAATTCTATTATTGATATTGTTGCATATTCATATCATGTTTTACTGTTTTATTTGAACAGAACCGCTTCCGAGAGTAACTTTTCAACCGCTGAAATTTATGACAATGTTAATAAGATTGTAAAAATATTAAACTATAGCCCTGTAGGCTATCAAACATCGATCCTATCTTTTGAAGCGACAGCAACCACTTCACTACAACCCGGCACATACACCATACCGAGATATTCGTATTTTACTATCAACGGTGTAAACTATAGTTTTAATAAGGATGTAACATTCTCAAAGACGGGTACCGGTATAGAAAGATTAACAGATCTCGAAGAAGGCACACTACTATACCAGGGTATATGGTCTGAATACCCCTCCTATTTTGCAACCGGTGAACCGTTTGAAACCCTTACCCTAACTGTTGTTGATTCAAATGGTAAAAATATTGAAATGGATCACTTTAATATTAATGTTTACGTTAAGGATAACTCTGTTGTTAACCCTGCATGGGAGCAATGGTCTTCATCACAATCCCTATTTCTAGAAAAATCTAATAGCAAAAAATATGAAATAAGAATGAATGAAAACGAGCGCTACGAGATAAAATTTGGAAATAACGTAACAGGTAAACAACTGAATACAAACGACGAAGTAGCAATTTATTATCTTCGCACTAACGGTACAAAAGGAGAAGTAGGCCCCGGTCTGTTAAACAACTGTAAATTATTCTTTTACTCAACATCCAGATTTGATAATATTAAGGCAAATGTAATACCTACAGGATTTAATCTTATCGATAATACTAACAGTTCATTCCTACTATTTACTAATAGTAACCCTTCAACACAATATGTGCTTAGAGAATCTGTACAAAATATTAAAAACAATTCGATCAATACTTTTAAAAGTCAATATAGATTAATAACCACAGACGACTTTAAAACATATGTAGATAAAAATTACGGTAATATTATATGTTCTTCAAAAGTAGTCAATAATTGGGACTATACAACCGGTCATTTAAAGTATTACTTTGATCTCGGTGTGGATAAGCCTAATTTAGATTCTCGTGTGTTATTCAATCAAGTTAAATTTGCTGATGCTTGTAACTTTAATAATATCTATATCTACGCGGTACCACGTTTAAATAAACTTACATCACTCACCACACGGGTTAATTATTTGAACGCTGCACAAAAGCAGCTCATTCTTAATGATGTATTAGATATAAAAATTACAACAGCAGAACCTATCATCAATGATCCGGTATACGTTGGGTTAGATTTTGCTGTTGCAGTACCCAATATAACCCTAAGTCCTGATATTGCTAATGGTGCTACATTAGAAATTTCAAGAAATATTACTGCTAAAAGAAACCCAGAAGAATTAAAAATACAAATTTATACTATATTTAAAAACTATTTTTCTACGACCGCTGATAATTTAGGTAAATTAATTTCTTTTACTTATATAACAAACCAAATTTTAGCTCTCGAAGGTGTAGAAAACATTAAAACGAAGACTGTATATAATGGAAATACTTATTATGTACCAGGCGTTAGTATGGTGATATACAACCCTGTGTATCCTTATGATGATATCAAAATTATTTCACAAGATACACAATTACCCTATTATAAATTCCCTTACATTAATAATGTTATAGATTTTGTTAATAAAATCGTAGTTATTACACCTTCTATACAGTCTATTGTAAGGGAGTTCTAATGGCTTCAACTAATTTTACTTACCTATATTATAATGTTAAAGATGTTACAGGCAGAAGTCAGCTTTCATCATACACATTAGATATAACACCTCTTACCTTTATACCGGATTTTACAAGTTCATCACTTCTTTCTACAGAAAACAATATATCTAACAAAAAAATTAGATGGGATTTTGGTGATGGGACATATTCATCTAATTTAACCGCGGTTCATACGTATAAATGGCCCGGAGTATATAAACCTAATCTAACGGTGTTTGACGCAGCGGGGAATGCTTATGATAACACCTATCAACCTCTTATTAATATCTATGATTTTGTTCATGAAGAAATAAAATTTGAAGTTTTTAAGAGACTAATTTATGACGTACCTGCCAGTAAGCTGATTGAGCCTTTAGTTGTTAGAAGGTTTTCAAGCTGGCAATCGTGGCCGGCATTAAGTGCTGAAGGTTATACCATTAATTTTTATGCTTCCGGTGCATCAGGTGATTATCTCAACGTAAGTCGCTATTACACCGATAAATGGTCACACTTACGGTTATTATCTAGGTTTTATGCGAAACAGAAGATAGGTGATACGGAACAATATGTAGTGGTGGATAAGCTAAGTACGAACAACGTAGAAGTATACGCCAGAATTAACGAAAATAGGGAAATAGTACTCTGTCAAAAAGATGATTTAGGATCATTCTTCTGCGGAACAACAGGTCAATGTGAAGCACATTATGTAGATGATAAAGTCAAGAATTATACATCTCGTGAAAACCCCATTATTATCTTTGCATCGATTGATAATAGTAAATTCAAAGATTTTTATTCAACCTACAGCAATATTTTTAATTTTGTCGATTATCCCCCAGGCGGATTTCAAAATATTAACTACACTACTATGCCTATCATAAAGGTAAGGCATAACCCGGCACAACAGCTTTCTATTACAACAAATGGTATAGATGGTGAAGGCGCCCTATCCTCTACATCCTTTGATATACCCTTTCATAGCTGGCAAAATACCGATATACCTTTTGTTGTTAAATTTAAAGACGATGAAGGATATACTACAAAAACATATTCCTCGCTATCATCTTCAATAACGAACTCTACAACACCAACAGGTTTTTATGACTTACAATTCGGGATATGTAAATATTACAATGATCAAACAATAGTACCGTTAACAGGTATTAAGTTTTACGAGGATTTTACAATAGAAGCTCCACAAACTGTTGGTGGGTTCTTTAAAGGTTATTTTAAAAGTCCTTACTCTGTTGAAAGTGTTGTTCTAACCGCATCCGTTCTAGTAGAAGACCCTATAAACTTTCCCAAAGATACTTTAATATCCTGGATCGCACAACCGCAATCTAGGTATATAGGGCGTTTCTTCAGGCAACAAATAATTAGTAACTGCTTAGGCACTGTAGGTATATTTCTTTCATCTCTTAGAACAAACATAGATGTCGAACCAAACAGAAACCAATATGCAATTGCATGTGCTATATCGGGTGCTGGTATAGGAGAAGATTATAGACCATGGGTGGCGGACGGTGTTGCAGATACTCTTATAAAGTTGGACGCTACTACAGGTAATATTGTTTCTGCGTTTGACTTTACTAATTATAAAACTATAGTAGATGTTGCCGGTAATGTTGAGTATCTTAACTACCGATCACCTATTTTAAATAGTGCAGCTCCTAATAGTATAGCGTTAGACGGCGAATCAAATATATGGGTATCATTATTTGATAGCGTTTCTGTTGTAAAAATACATGCGCTGTCCGGTGTTATAACAAACGTTGCATATCCAAGTTATCAAAATCTAGTTTACCAGCTTAGTAGTGATTATACTTTACCGCAACTTAGTGGGTTCGCTGGTGAAAATACTCTTTTACCTGCATCTGTTGATACTGACTTTGAAAATAATCTATGGGTTGCATACACCCACCCGGTGAGCTCATTAGTCGTGAAATATAGTACTACGGGTTCTTTACTACGAACTATTGTAATGCCTCCTTTGTTTTCACCTGTAGAATTATGTGTCGATAGAAATAAGAACGTTTGGTTGACATGCTTAAACAACACAACTGTTAGTGCATATAATCTTTCTGCACGTAATGATTATTTGTTTAAATTTGACACTTACGGTGATATAGTACCCGGTTATCCTCTTAGCGGCTTTAGATTAATAGGTAACATCTGTGTCGACGGCGGACAAAATGCATGGGTATCGCACGATAGGGATACAATTACTCGTGTTGATTCATATACAGGTTATAAAACAGATGTCAGTGTTGGATCTGCAAATAATACAAACCACATACAGAGTATAGACGGTATAGTTTGCGATACGGCGCAGTATATATGGGCCATTAATAATTTTGATAGAAAAATATACTATGTAGATGCCTTGAACGAACCGTATCTTATAAATAATACTTCAAGCTTACCTGATCTTGCGGGTGGCCCTGAGTATCCTCTATCTGCATGGGAAGAAAATAGGTACCAAGCTTATGGAGATTGGAACGGGTTCAGATGGATTAACAAATATATGTTTTCTGAAGCTCTAAGAAGAACAATTACAGGCATATCAAACGTCTTTAATTTATATCCTGATACCGGTAAATATAATATTTCAAAAATTAATGAAAACTTCGATATGGCAGATTATTACAAGCAAATTACATTTCAAGACTATTTATTTAGCTATAACACCCTCTTTAATGATTTCTTAGGAACCATAGTAGGTGGATTAAGTTCTGCTCCTGAATCCCTTGGTAAGACAGTATATGAAAAAATAGCTAACTTTATTGACAATAATAGTGATCTTGATAAATGCAGTGTTGATTCTCTTGTATCTTTTTGTTATGAACTTGGAGTACAATTTGAAAATTATAATTATCCTTTCCCTCCTAAAGTTAGAAGATTAGTAGATCTACTTTCTATTAAACATAAAGGGTTGTGGGGCGATCAAAATAAATTTGATTTAAACTTTTATGATAAGGGTACTATTAATAGTCCGTATTTTGCTATTAATAGAGGTACTGAGTTATCAACACTCACAAGTTCTATCTCTGGCGGTACACCTATTGTAGCTTATGAAATTTTCTCCGATACTTATACTGTAGTAAATACAAATAAAATATACAATTCAACAAATAGTTTCCCGCTATCTAATTATTCTTCTATGTGGGGCTGGGGATTAGTGGCCTCAGATAGCGTTTCAGGCAGCTATATAGGTAACTATTATAAATTTTATAATTTTATACCACGTTATGAAAACTCTTATTACAACAATATTATTAACTGGCAAGATGATCTAACAACTCTTGCACCAGCAAACAGCTCCTATACAAGCTGGGTTTCAGACGAAGGAATTGTCAGCAATATTTTATCCTATTATCTTACAAAAGGATTAAACGTTCTAGGGTAATATATGGCTATATTACCTATTAGAGAAGTTATTAATAAAAATAACTATATACGAAAAGATAGAACAAATAGATTACAGCCAAATTTTAAAGCGATTCTAGGCAGTGATAGTGTTGCGCGTGATGTAGCCATACCCCCTACACCGACTCCTTCAAACACATATACACCAACACCGACCATTACCAGTACGCAAACTGCTACCCCAACAGAATCACCATATACTACATCAACACCTACACCTACCACAACAATAACACCGTCAATTACCCAGACAAGAACACCTACACCAACTATTACACAAACAGCTACCCCCACAAATACACTTTATCCAACACCAACACCGACTGCTACACCCACGAATACAAATACACCGTCCACTACATCTGCATCTACACCGACCCCTTCAATTACATCCACACAGACACAAACCATTACACCTTCTGTTACTAAAACATCAACACCCACAGTAACCGTTACAAAAACACCAACACCAACAACCACACAAACACAAACCAATACACCTACAAATACTAACACACCGTCCATAACACCGACTAACACAAATACACCTACAGTAACACCTACAAATACTAACACACCGTCCATAACACCGACTAACACAAATACACCTTCAGTAACACCAACAAATACTTTTACACCTACAGTCACTCCTTCCGTTACTCCAACTATTGCTGTCACAGCAACCCCAACAAAGACTCAAACACAAACACCTACTCAGACGCAAACACAGACACCTACTCAGACGCAAACACAAACACCTACACAAACAGCGACACCAACAGCAACAGCAACACCTACAGTAACACCGACAAATACACTGACAAATTCTCCAACACCTTCAATAACACCGACCAAAACGCCGACAGCATCAGTTACACCGTCGCAGACAGCAACAAATACACCAACACCTACAATAACCCCCACAGTAACTGTAACCGCCTCAATAACTCCTTCCGTGACAATAACACCGTCAATTACTCCTTCTATAACCCCCACACCAGGGATGTTTAATGGTATAGGTTATGATACAATTAGTGATAATTTTCAAATCACATAATATAAATAATATAAATGGCTATCGTTAGACCTAACACACGGATTTTTGAAGGTATTGATGCTAATAATGCTGCACGACAAAGTCGTATTAATAGAATCAGCTTTAATAATGTTATGCAGCGCGGTGGTGCTGGTAATAGTGATATCGGCATACCTGTAACACCCACCCCTTCAAATTCTCCAACACCTTCAATAACACCGACCAACACACCGACAGCATCGGTTACACCATCGCAGACAGCTACAAACACACCGACACCTTCTCTCACAAAATCACCCACGCCTACCCCTACAATAACAAAGACACCAACTAATACAGTAACTCCTACAAAAACATGTACACCTACCCCACAAGAAACACTAACCGCTACACCTACTTCGACTAGTACACCTGCTGTTACACCCACCACAACAAATACACCAACCCCTTCTCTAACAATTGGAGCAACACCCTCTGTAACCCCATCGCAATCTAGTACACCGCAAGTCTCACCAACACCAACAGAGACACCAGGACCAACAGAGACACCAGGGCCCACAAGTACACCAACCCTCACACCAACAGTTACGCCGACGGTAACGCCTAACCCTTTTAATTATAACGTTATCGGTAATACCACCACCGATGATGTAACGATGTTCTCAGAAAATAATTATCAAGATAAATTCTACTTTAGCAATACCGGTCAAGGCGGATTACCTTCAATTCCTCCAATGCGTATCTGGGTTGATGGTGCAGCCCGTATACAAATTGACTTTACAGGTGCTAGAATTGGATCACCGTTTGGTTATAGTTTAAGTAATTTTGGTTATGATTACCCGCAATTCTTTGGTGTATTCACTGCAGGAAATGTATATTTTAGTACAGGGGTTACACCAACACCGACAGGTACACCAACAAGAACACCTACATTAACACCTACCAATACCCTACCACCCGGGGCAACGCCTTCTGCAACCTCGAATCCTACTCCGACACCAACCTTAACAATGACACAGACGAAGACACCTTCTCCTACACCCCCTTCTTCGACTTCCACACCAGCAATTACACCTACTACAACACCCACACCAACACCATCTACTACTCCACCCTCTGTTACACCAACTCCTTCAGCTACCCCTCAAGTTACACCATCAACTTCAGGCCCTTCAAATGGGTATAGAGGACAAGGCAATTATTATGTTAATTATAAAAACAGCGGTGAGGATGTGTATGTTTCTATCGGATATCCTATTTCTGCTATTCTAGATAAATCACCCGGGTTTGATACAACCGCTACGAATAATATTTTATCTGCTCTAGACTTCTGGGGACTAGCATTATCCGGCAGTACGTTTAATTCAAAAGCCGAAGCATCAACAGTTTATACAGGATCTGAATATGTTCCTAACCCTCTAATCGCAGCTGGTAATACATCTTTAATGGTATTTATAACTGCCAGTAACGCAGGTAACAATGGAACTTTAGGTGCCTGCGGTATTAATGCGGTAAGAAGAAGTTCAGAACTGTACACCTCGCAATACGGTATTCCTTATAGATCTTATTTGTATTTAAATACCTATTATAATTCACAGTATCTAGCTCTGAGTACTGCAGGCGGTAAGAATGGGTTTTATTACACAGTATTACATGAATTAGCTCACGCCCTCGGTGTAGGTTCATTATGGTACTCCAGAAGCGGTTTAAATTTATATAGTTGTTATATAGTAGGGGGAGGTGATACAACTGAGAACCCTCTTGGTCTTGGGTTAAGCGCTAATTTCTTCTACTCACTAAGTACTCTTAACCATAGCCGAACAAGTACAGATATCGGTAAACTTACAACAATAGGTAATAATTATTCTTATATTGGAGATGCTGATTACCCTGCCGCATTTAATTTATATAATACAGCGGTTAGCTCTTCTCATGCTGTGAGTGCATATAATACTGCATTTAATTTAAATCTTAGCGCCATTCCAGTTGAAAACGGTTTAGGGTTTGGTTCTATTGGATCACATTGGGATGAAGGTTTCAATGGTGGTAGCGTGGGTAATGATGATAGAAAATATTATGGCAGCAGTACACCAGGAGCACCTTGCTTGAACGATGAACTTATGACACCTATTTCAGAGGGTTCATATGATATGCCCTGTTCTAAAATAACATTAGGTGCGTTAAAGGATTTAGGTTATATAGTCAATTTTAGTAAATCAGATACATTCTCACCTCTTATTTACAACATATATTCAAACGGGATGGGCGCTCCTTTTGATATCGGGTTTTACGGTAATACATACCGAGTAGCCGGAAAAACATCTCTTAATTCCGGTAAGGATATTATTCTGAAAAAAGGATTAACATACTCCTTTGTAAGAGGTAATTTTGGTGGTGAACATCCTCTTTATATAGTAGAAACCGAAGGTAACACCGGTAACCCACCTAGTTCAAATGTAACTGCTGGTGTTGAAAACAACGGCGCCACAACCGGTACGATGACTTGGACGGTACCAAATTCAGGGACATATTATCTGCAATGCGGTCTACATTCGATGATGAGCGCTAGATTGCTTGTTTATTAAAATTAAATAATTTTATGAACTTTAATAATAAAACAGAAGTATTTAATTTCTTAAAAGAAAAACATGATAACAATCAAGCATTAACCCCGGACGAAGAAATAGCTGTTAGTGAATTTTTTACGAGTGATGAATTGGCCGATATGTCTTTTGTGAATTTTAACATAGAAGATTGCTTTAGTTCTGACCCTACCGACATTTAAAACACAAAAACAAGGTTTTTAATAAATAATTAAATGCCTGATATACTTGAACTACAGAGTAATACACTGGAAGTGTCTATTACGTCTGGCAATAAATCAGGCTTAGACAAGACATCACCCTTTACCTTTAAACAGTGGTTAACATACAATAATAAGATTTTTGATACAGCTGAAATATTTCTAAATAGATACCAAACATATTTAAACATCTGGTATAGTGTACAGAATAATAAAGAACTTACAAATAATACGTCTATAAAGGACCTATATGTAACTCTTCTCAAGGAAATCGTCTTAAACTATATAACACCGGATGAAAAACGGTTTTTAACTAATATAGATTTTAATAATAATAGAGAATTAGTAACTGTAATTCCTTTTTTTGCGAAGAAAATTAAAGAAATATGTCTTTATTATAGTACACTTAGAGATGACGTCAAGACCGCGCCGATTAAGAATAATTTACGTGGATCAAACTACGGTATACAAAAAGGTATCTATAATGAAATATCAAAAGCATTAGAAGCAGCAGATATAACCGATATCATCAAGACACTAAATGTCTCTCTTTCTGATATACGAAATAATTTAAATATCGGTGTTGAGGAGTTATATGATACATCAGACTATTATTATGATATTAGCCCCAACGTCCCTTTAACGGCATATAATCCTTCCGGAGATAGGAAAACTTACTTTGAATTAAACGTTTATGATAGTGACCCGTATGTTTCGTTAGATTTTTCAAGATCAATAATACAAGCCATTACAAGTTATCCATTCTTCTTAGAAGAATTAGGCACAAACAATTTTACTATTACACCACCGGCTTCATCTGCCGAACAATTTTACTTTTTAAAAGATAGTGATTTTATTAATACTGTTAACACTGGTACCAATGAAAATTTAAATTTAAACATTAAAAAATTAGGAATTGAAAAATATATTGGTACAGATTTTTACTATGTCTCTACTGGTTCAACTATCTATGATTATGTTTCAGGTATTGTTTATAAAGCAAAAAATTCATATGCCAATTATGTAAATAAGCGATATCCTACTGTTGCTGTTCTAGAGGACACCAATAATCAAAAGACATTAAAAGAGGTTGGCGGGTTCTTTAAACCAGATAAACTAGGGTTATCCGTATTTACATCATTCAACTTTACACCATATTTTAATTATGATACCTTAGCTCCTAATTCTGTCTATATATTTCCCGATCCATCCAAGTACGGTAATATATCTAATACTACCCTAGAAGAATTTAATTCGCCCTTAAAATTTATTGAATATAACTATTTCAATAAAATTGATATTTCAAATCAATATCGGTTTGGTGATGTATATACAGATAGTAAACTACAAACATTTAGAGCTTATCAGTCAAGGGAGCAGTCCCTGGAGTATATTAACTACGGAATACACAGACAATCCGACCCTCAAGATTTCTTTACTTCATATCTTAAGAATGTATGGGCTAACGAAGATGTATACCCTTTAATACCCGCTGATAAATTTCCTATAAATAACAGAAGTAAGACCCTCATACCGACAAATAAAAGTCTTGTTCAATTTAAATCAGATGTTTACGGTAATAGCTACGGGCTATTTAAGTTCGTACAGCCTCTGGCGGTACTTCCTTCTGTAGTTGGACAAAAAGAATCTGAAGGATTAAAACTTTGTTCTATTATTAATGGCGGGGCCTTAAATCCCTTTATATATAATTTTGAGTTAAAAACAACTACTAATATGCCACCAGGTACTGGATACTATATTCCTTATTCTTATACAGACTACCCACTAAAGCGTTATACAGATCAGTCACCGCTTTCCACTTTTTATTATAATGATGGGGTACCTACTTTCGGTTTACCAGAAGGCGAATTTACTAATATTGTTTCATATAATTTTTTACCAGAAATATTCTGCTCTGAGACTGTAGAGACGTTTTATAGTTGTAATTATAAGGATGGTTTAACTTTTGTTTCACAGACATCTGCAGAACTTATAGACTATCCGAGCGATAATCCAAGCTTTAACCCTGCTTCCTATAGGGTTTACTATAGCGAACTCATTGATGGTGCAGCAAACCCTACAGCACCAGGCTATAGACCTGTTTATGGTTATCCTCCAGATTTTACATATCAAGCACCGCTTTCTAATGTGACTAGTATAGATGGGTTTGTATTTCTAGTAAACGGAACGTCACCTTGTGGTAGCCCTGTAAGCTTTAATGAACCGCTATATACTGAGCGTTCAAATTTTATTAATTTAAGAATACCTGGTCGGACAACGTTGTACGCCGATAACCAGGATTCAATCCTGGAAAAGCAAGACATATATCATACAAATTTTGTTAACTATGGTGATCTCTACTATCGTAATTCAAATAGTACTATCATAGAGCCTGTATCTTCAGCTTTAAGCGCGGTGTTTGTTAAGTATACCGATACAATAAAAGACGAGATTAATAATAAACTTATAAATTTCGATGTTTACTATGATGTACTGTATTTAGAGACAGAAAGTTATGTTATTTTTGAAAAATTATTATTTGATTATACAGACAATACACTCAAGAGCTCCTCAAATAATATTAATCTTATTCAAAAGCATATTAATTCAGATGCTTTAGAAGATATTTCAACAATATTCTTTAACGAAAAAGAGAAAAAACTTTATTTTAGTAAAAATACAGTACTACACCTGTTAAGTGGTTCCATATATAAAACGATAGTACCTGAAATGTATTCGGTAAGCTTATTAGATTGTAGAATCCATAAGGAATACCCAAATACCCAGCTTAACGTACAAGGCTCTCCCGAAATATTTAACTTCAAAGATTTTTCATTAATAACTGACAATACAAATTCAATTTCATATGAAGGTAGCTATCCTGATCCTATCTTTACACTAGATAATAACTCCTCAAAACTTAATATTAATATTAACTATACCGAAAAATCGATGTTGAGTTATGACGCAGATTCAGAAACCTTTTTCGTAACATATCTCGGTAAAGATACTTCGGATGCTAGTTATATGTTTAAACACGGCTTCAAGTATTTTAATGGTATCCTAGAGAATACCTCAACAAACATGTATATGCCTTCTGCTAATACGCTCCATATAGCTTTCGGGTTATCTGCAAGTAATGTTGTACTCAACAACTTACCTGCATATTTTAAGACACAAACCGTGCTTAATTCACCAGGCAATTTAAATATTAACAATGGAACCTTTGTATTTGGTATTGACTAATGGCTAATAATACTATTTTTTCACGTATAGGGAGCAACCATCATGGTCAATTAGGACTGCTCAATCAAGGCGAACTGTTTACGATTACAGCCCGTACAACCCTATTCCCTCTTAATACACTCACAAATGTAGCCGCAGGTAGTGCACATAGCTTTGTTCTTAATAATGCAGGCTCTTTATCTGCTGCAGGTAATAATATATCTGGTCAGTTAGGTGATGGTACTAATGTAAATCAAAAGGTATATAAACCTATTGCAGGTACATGGGCTAATATTGGCGCAGGTGTTGCTCATTCATTAGCTATTAATCTAGCTGATGGCCGCATATATGGCGCAGGTAACAATACCTTCGGTGCACTTGGTGACGGTACAAACATTAGTAGAAACACTTTTGTTGCTACAAGCGACGGTGGTTTTGCATATACCCTGGTTGGTGCTGGTAGCGGATTTTCTTATGCACTAAGAAGCAACAATCAAATCTATGTAGCCGGTTCAAATAAGTTAGGACAATTAGGCCTCGGTAATATTAGTACCTCCTTTACTACCTGGACTGCAACGACCGGAACCTGGACTTCATTTAAATGCGGACTTACCCATGCTTTATTACTTTCTGGTAATGCATTGAGCAATACAACAAATGAATATGATTTATATGTTGTTGGTGATAACTCTTCTGGTCAATTAGGTACCGGCGGAGCACCTGGTATTCAATACACATTTCGAAGAATTGAAGGAAAATATAAAAGTATTCATGCAGGTAATGCTTTTTCCGTAGCTATTTCATCGAATGACCGGGTATGGGTTGCTGGAGATAATACCCACGGGCAGTTAGGTACTAGTGATAATCTACCTAGAACATCCTGGACGGTATTACAAAATAGCTTACGTGTATTTAGTATATTTGGAGGGTATACAAATAGTATAGGTATATCCGCTGTACCCAATAGTGTTAATGGGGACATAGTAACTGTTTGCGGACAAAATAATTTCGGGCAATTAGGAATGGGCGATACAAATCCGTACAATGCCTTTACCGTACAGCCAACCTCACTTACAGATTTTGTAACATATGTATTATACACCGCGGGTAGTAGCGATTACTCAGGTTACTCCATAGGAAATCTGGTTGATGTAGTAACACCGACCCCTACAGCTACCAACACCCCCACACCAACGCTAACCCCCACAGTAACAATCACCAGAACACAGACACAGACACCGACCACGACCATTACACTCACCCCAACAAACACAGTCACTCCAACACCCACAAGAACACCACCCGCGACCCCTAATTTTACACAGTCACCCACACAAACACCTACAGCTACATGCAGCGTTGGGTTTACACCAACACCGACACCAACCAACACACCCACAAATACTGTTACCCCAGGTTTAACACCTACAGCTACCCCCACTAACACACCAACAAATACAGGTACCCTCACCTTAACACCTTCACCCACCAGAACCGCCACATACACCCCGACACCCACAAAGACAGTTGGTTATACCGAGACACCCACACCAACAAACACACCAACCCCCACCTTAACACCAACGGTTACACCGAGACCTACATCAACTCCGCTGTCATATGATTTTTATCAAATGCCTATCAATGGAAAAGCTGGTTCTTTCTACTTACAACAGTCGTTTAGCACAAAATCAGACTTAACTATCTCATTTGAGTATGCATGCTATGGAACAACTCCTGTGGGTGACGAAGGCTTTTGTGTATTCTTATTTAATAATTTTGTTTCTACGTTATGTGGTGGGTCACCAGGACCCGGCTTAGGTTATACAGCGGTGTCTGGTGTTTCAGCATGGATAAATGATGCGGGATATGTACCTTGGTCACAATTTGCAGGCGGTATTTCAGGAGGACTCATAGGAATAGGATTTGATCTCAAAGGAAATTTCGCATTATCGAGTTATGGTATTCAGCCCGGCAGGGATGTACCGATATCTAATTCAATATCTATCAGAGGACCTACATATTACACTTGGCCTTTGCTCTATACATCTAATTCACTTGATAGCTCCGCATATAAGGTACCAATTAGCTTATATCAACAAGTAACTTCCGGTGAACCAGAATTTCATAAAGCTAGAATACGTTTTACAGACATCGGCAGGACCGTTATAATAGACTTAAAGAAAAAGAATACAGACATTTTTGTAAATTACGTAAATTTTGAGCTGCCTGCTAACTATTATCAGCAAGATACACCGCTTTCAAACGCTGTATATTGCGGTTTATCTTATAGCTCTGGATTATGCGGTAGTAATTTTGAAGTTAAGAATTTCAACATTAACGGTGTTATAGATAATACAAAGAGCCCAGACTTTCGTCCGCCAGCTACACCTACAAATACACCATCATGCACTGTGACCCCTTCATTTACCCCTACACCAAACGTTACACCGTCACATACACCTACACCGAACGTTACACCGTCGCGTACACCTACGAATACAGGTACAGTAACACCTACAAACACAGTAACCAACACACCCACACAAACTAATACACCAACAGCAACAATTACTCAAACCTGCACGACAACCAATACACCTACAAGAACCTGTACACCGACCCCGACACCGACAGTTACGACCACCCCAGGTTTAACTCCGACAATGACCCCATCTGTTACACCGACTTCAACAGATACAACAATTTATATAATAGCAGATAACCAGGACCGTATTATAACAGACAATTCACAATACTTCACACCATAGAATAAGGGTACAAAACAATAAATAATAATATATGGCAGTAAAAATATCACAATTACCCGCATCGTCACCCAACGGGAGTCTCGTTCTTCCAGTTTCTGATGGAATAACTACAGGAAAAGTTACAGTATCACAAGTATGTGGAATTGTCACTGCTGGTCAAATAACAACTTCCCTAGGATATACTCCTTACAATAGTACAAACCCAAATGGTTATATTTCTAACGGTGTCGATACACTAGTGTCCGGCGTACTACCTGTTGCGGGTGGGTTCAACACACAGTCTTCTTTTGAGTTAAACACGGGAAGCTTAACTAAATATAAAATATTAAAACTAATACTCAAAGATGTAAGTATGACAGCGGGTAATACTACTTTAGCAATAAATAGTTATTCAAATGGCTGCATCACCCATAATAACAGCTCGGGTAGCACAGGTGTATGGGCACACTGTACAATAGATCTAATTGGTGGTACTTTAATGTCAGTTAGTGAAAATGGTGGGCAACAGTATGACACCAATGGAAGTTATGTATTCATGAAAGCACATAATTATACACCAGCCAACACCCGCATAACTCTATATACATCTAGTGCTACTAATTATTTTGACAGAGGGTCTTATCTAGTATTAGGGTTGAAGTAATATCTGTCATTTGTGGTAGAATTCAGAGATTGATATAAATATTTGAGTGAAGTTTTATTCTGCCGTACTGTCTTCATACCAAGCGCCTATACAAAAACCTGATTGTATTAACGGTTATTTGTTTGTAGACCCAATTTATAGTACAGCTTTTTCTTATTTATGCACCGTCAATGACGGTTATTTCTCTTCTCCGGTAGCAACACCTCCACAGCTCGCTAATCTTTATATAGAATCCTTTAACCCGTACTGTTACTATGGCAATCTTTCTGTTAACGATATTTCTAACTATAGCCAGGTAGGAAGTGTCAAGGTTACTAGTAATAATAACAAGTATTTTAATTTAAGTGCTCGTAAGTTAGATAGAATTAAATTTGCAGATAACAATTCTTTCGACTTCGGTACAGGCAGCTTTACTTTAGTATCAGTATTCTCAGGTTTCACTGCTCAACCATCAACAAACCAAAGAAGAATTATTTCACACGGGCATTGGGCGTTGAGCCCGGGATATGTGTTACAAGTTTCAAAGAGCGGTAAAGTTTATAGCGGTATAGGCAGTAATATTGCATATGGCCCTGGTTGTAATTGTGTTTATTTTGAAACTAGCGGGTCTCCGCTAAAGCACAACGGGTTTAATCATGTAGCTGCTGTCTTTAATAGAAATACAAATATTGCTAACCTCTATATAAACGGTGTAAAGCAATATTTACGCCCCGCAGCGAGCCTTCCTTTGACGTATCTACTTAATGTTAGTGGTGTAGATTTAGACATATCTGGAGCAAGCGCGAATTCTAATGCTACATCCTCCTCGCCTCTTCAAATCGGAGGCGCGCCAGAGGACGCTAACCCAGACGGCGGTACTTCAGAACACTACACAGGCAGTATTGCAGTTACTAAAATGTTTAACTATTCATTCACCCAGCAGCAGGTCAATAACGATATTAATACATATAACTACATTCTAACTGCATCTAATTTCTACTTTAATGCATCAGCTAATGGTGGTAGTATCTACCCTTGGGGGTATCCTATTCAAAGAAGAAGTAATGAAATTGATATAGGTTTCTACAAAGGTGATCTTACACTTACAATAAATCCTTCTGCAATTTCCGATAATTATTTTAAGATATTAAAGTTAATCTATAGTAATGATAATGGTAAAACAATTACAATTGAAAAAGATATTGTGCCTACCTATACCTATTCAGGAGATAATATCATTAGAATTGGTGCTGACCCTGCAGATCCTAAGAGCTACGCCGTCCAGTTTACTTATCTCCCCACCGAACAAGAATTAACCTCATTTTCTGCTTCGATAACTGCAATTATGGGTAATTTTGACTTTAATACATTCAAAATTAATTTTAAACTACTACCTTTTTCATCCTACGATACAAGTTCGCAGCACCTGATTAATAGTATTGCAAGAACCAACAGCAAGAGTGTTGAAATTCTTGAATTTCAATCTCCAAACTACATAACAACCTTTGAAGTTATATCTGCACCTGCTGTGCTGCCCAAGGGAAGCATATTTGACGGTATAACACCCACCCCGACACCAACAATTCCAGCAACACCAACAAATACACCCACACCAACAGTTACTCCTACATATACAACGACTCCAACCAATACACCTACATATTCACCCACACCTACCAATTCATTAACACCTTCAATTACACCTTCGATAACTCGAACAAATAACGCTTCACCGACACCCACAGCTACTGTAACCTCTACACCGACTCCGACACCAACCGCTGTACCTACAAGCATAAGAGTTATCGGCGCCGGTACATCTGCTATTGATAATTGTTATAATCTAGTCTTATCGGCCAGCATTCCGACATATAAACCCTTCTATTATGCACCAACACCCTTTATAGATGCAGTAGTAATATTTGGAACTACATACAATGGTGTTATAGACTACTGGCCGACACCTACATGGAGAATAATCTCAGCTTCAACTCTTAGTGTGTTATATTCTAACCCATCTACAAATCCGTATTCAGTACCTTCTATAGGGTGGGTACCGGTGAATGCCGCAGAACCAGGCCCAATTGTAGTATTAGGCTGCTAGTATGTTAAACCCTTTATTTTCTATAAGTAATTAAAGATGAATATTAATGCTTTTAATACAAATAATCTGGCTGTATTATCGGCTGCATATAAGCATGATAAAACGTTCGAAGTAAACGGCTATCAATATGCTACCGATGCAGGTATATCTTATCAGTTTTCTGACATTTTTTTAAATACTAATGATAATAAAGTTAATAACTATTCTAATTTATTTTTATCTAAAAAACAAAATATTAACGATGCTTTTTCCATTAAACAGTTAGATCAACTAGTAGATGAAGGGTTTTCTACTTATCTAGCAGGTAATGCTATACCTAGCGTTACAAACTTTTCTAAGTTTTGGGTTATCCAAGAAAAAGATATAAGTGCCACTGCTGCTGCTGTGGCTGTTTCCGGTAGTATTGCAGAATTAGACCAAAGATACTTGTTTGATATTATCTTTCTAGATGAAGCTTCATGTAAAATATCACATGAAGACAAGGGTGTTGCAAGATATCTAACAGTTGATGTTACAAATAATCTAGTATTTGCTGTGGATGCAAGTGTTGATGCTTTAGGTCAATATAGCCCGCAAATCTTTAATTATATCTACGATAAAGATAGTGATGCAATTTTATTTTTAAAAAATTTAAACGATGTACCTAAGTTTTTAGAGCTCAACAACACCACCAACAAACTTGTTCTTTCTGATCCACTGACTGCTGGTTCAATTCCCTACTCATCGCTAAGCCTTTGGAAGTGTATGTATAGACCTGAGGTATCTAACAACACAAAATTATACGATTCCTGGGTCTCTTACAATAAAAACTTTAAAAACAATTCACAAGATATTAACCCTCTAAGAAGCTATGAAGACATTCAATCAAATATTCTTGTTCATAATGAGTTTTTTAATGTAAGCGGTACTACACTCGATGTTAACTGTCTTTCTCTCAAAAATACTAATACACCTGAAAATTTTCAATCTAGAAATAACCCTTTTATCTTTCAAACCGCTGTTGAGCAAAGAGATTATAAAAAGATTTTCTCTGGATCTAATCAGATACTTGGTGACGATAACATTTCTTTCTCTTACGAGGCGTTTACTAATTTAATTACGTTTAATCCGGATAAAGTTACATATTTTCATATACCTTATAATTTTTACCCTTATAAAATTCTAAATATTAATGATTCAGGTCTTATAGAAGCCGGTGCAATAGCAGGTGACCATCCTTTAAAGTCTGATAGAGTCTTCAAGAAAAAGGCCGACTACAAGCTGACCTCGCATTTCGGTGATACAATTGAAGAGACCGATTCAACATTTCTATGCTCATGGCTTTCTGGCAGTATTAATTCTGATGTCAAGCCTTTATGGGTGGATAGATACTATAACCCTAAAAAAATATCTTTTTTTGATGCTTTAAGTGGGAATACATTTGAAGCTATAAGATATGTATCACTATTTGAATGCTTATTTGATCAAGCCAGAGCTATTTTAGCTGATATAGATGTATTTGATAAGCCTTCTGATTTAATATTTGAACCAGGTACATATTATGCTTACCAGCGTATAGGTCCGAAATATACTGACGGGTTTATTAATATATTTAAACCTTTCTTAGTACAAAAAGAACTAAGCAATTTTAAATATATAAACGGTTCGCCAGCATACGACCCTGCAATTGAAAATCAAAGAGAATTTATTTTTAATGGTACTCAGTACTCCCAAACCGTTAATCTTTCTTCAATTGAAGACACAAATCAATTTACTATATGCTTCTTCGGTCATTCAGATGACTGGACAAAACCTTTCGGTTACCAAATTATGGGTAATTACGCAGGTGATGGCTTTGGTATTTTTAATTACAATGTTGTAACACCAACTCTATTGCTCAACAATAAAACTAACATAGAAATTTACAATACAGATTTAAAATATCTTCAGACTATAGAATTTAAGTCAAATGTGTTATGTGTTTTAAGATACGACGGGTTTACAGACTACTATGTTGTTACTACTGATAGTAGTCTCATAAAGATGTCCAACTTACACACACAGACGAAAATAATTAAAGATGCCAACGATGAAATAAAATATACAACTTACTACGACTATGGTAATGAAGAAGCCTTTTTTCTATGTGTAGTGCCAGCGGGACCGTCATTTACTAATAAGTTCTATAGAGCAGACTTAATAAACATGAATATTGAAGATGTAACTGGTGACCCTGATTACATCATAAGAAGACGTTCTCCTTCCGGAGAGTTCCCGTCTGTTACAACATCTAGTGTTAAATCTTTTGTGTTTTATGACGGGTATGTATATATGACCCCGGGTAGAATATCTAGAAAAGTAGGTAATGATATTTACTATCTAAAAGATAATACCAATACGATCCTTAAGTGGAAAGATTTTCAATCGAATTCAGTTCCTGTGTTGACAGCCTATAAGAATAACTATAAAGTTGATACTTTTAATTTTGATTTTGATAATAATATATGGGTGTTGTACAATAAAAATAGCTATATTAAGCTCACTGAAGATAGAACGTTTGTGCTCTCAGGTGTCTTTACTGATTCCTCATATGAAAATTATGATATCGATTTCGTATCCGAAATTACCAATCAAGGAATTAACACATATCCAATAATTCTGCAACAAGGACCACTATCGGGCAATAAAATTAAATTTGTTACTCTCAATAATGACGGGAGTATTAAAAACACTACATATACAGATAAAACAACCGCTTTTGGTTCAAACTTAACTAATTCAGCTTATCTTAGAAACTATATTCAAGCCAAATATCCGGATAGCAGTTTGACCGTTAAAGCTAGACTTGTAAATGTCTTTAATAACATACAAAAAGAGGACATAGAAATAACTGCAGGCCTCTCATCGCTGGATGCTGGTTATCATCATTTTGCAGTTCGTTATGACTCATATAAGGGCTATATGTCTCTATTTATAGATAGTAAAGAAATTCAAAGATCTGAGTTTTCACCTAGAAAATATAAATTTAGTAATTTAATTGAAAGACCGTTCTTTATTGGAAGTAGTATTTATACAAATTCTTTACCGCTCTTTAACTACCTACAAAAGCCTATCTATTTAATAGACGGTTTTAAAATAAAGAATTTCTATCTATATAATAAGCCGTTAAACAATTTTGATATCTACTTTCACAACAAGGAAAGCCTTAATATTTTACCTGTAAACTTCGATACAGCATGCGGTAAACGGAATTACTTAGAAGAAGTAGAGCGGTTCTTTAAGTTTAAAAAACCCGGGTCAAAAGCTACTAACTTCAATATTATAATAAAGAACACCGGTATTAGTGATAAAGAATTACGGGCTGCTCTCGAAGCCAGGGTCTTAACGTTCTTAGAACAGACAGCTCCTGGTTATACTAAGATAAATGAAATTAAATGGGTACAATAAATGAATATTAGTAATATTTTTGAATCTCGTGGCTTGCTGTATGACAGATATCTGGGTGATTCTATAGAACTACCTTATTCTTTTGAAGATATTAAGATTCAGCCCAACGAAATCGCTACTAGTGATATAATAAATTCTAAATTATTAAAACTCTATGAAAATACATTATATCTTTACAAGTACAGTAAAATTGCTTCAAACATAATACCTATCTCAGCTACTGCAACTTTTGGTCTATCTTCAACTATAGATACTAACTTAACATGGAAGCGTGGGTTAAGCGCCAGTGAATTTTATTCATTTTCAGGTAGAGGTTATAATAATATAGACAACACTACTATCATTTCAGTTCAAACTAATAAAAATAAAGATGAATATACAATATTTTTGAGTAATTCCGGTTCTATTTCAACAATTATTTCGAATTTTTATAATACTTTTGGTAGCTTAACTTTTCAATCTGATGCAAGTTATAGTGATTCCGGAGTACTATTTAATAATATCGTAGCCATATCATTTAATTCTCTCAATAACATGTTTGTACTTGATAAAGGGTTAAATTATTTATTCAAGTATGATGTAGCTGGGTTTTTAACAGACGATAACATCTATAAAAATATACCTATCTTTATTAAGAGCATAGGTGGATATGGCTCTACAAGAGATAAAACGGAATTTAACTCACCAGAAGGTATAACCATTTTTAATGATAACGTGTATGTTTTAGATTCTGGAAATAAAACAATTAAAAAATATGATTCTAACTTAAATTGGATAACATCCTACAGATTGTTTACTGATTTTCTGTCTTCATATCCTATGAATATAAGCTGCGATAATGCAGGCAAAATTTATGTCTTAACAAACGATAAAAAAATATTTGTATATTCTAATAACTTTCAAGTAAAAGAAGAAGTAACAATCAATACACAAGCAGGCGAAGTCTTACGTAACATATTTTTCTCTAAGACAAACAGCAATATCTTCTATATAGTAACTTCAAAAAATATATACAAGCGGTTTGTATCGAAACCTAATATAAATATCGGCAAGTATCTATTTTACCGTGTTAAAGTTGATAGTAATCAAGTCATTAAGAGTGCGGAATCGATTAATGTTAATGGTAGGGAACAAGTCTTTATATTTCTCTGGTATAATAACGTTGGAAAAATCGCTCTAGTCTATGATAGTATTAATTTATACGACGTTTTATCGGTAAATGACTTTGACGTTTATAGCTTTGATGAAATAAAAATTGACAAAGAAGAGTATCTTCAAAACTGGGTCCTTAACAAAGCACTTTCAAAATTTTGTATTGTTAATATGAGATTACGTGATCAAATTAAAGGTAAATTTGTAGCCAGTAAAGATAATTACAACAATCTTGTATTCAACGGCGCGCGTTACCTACTACCTGAAGAGTATAGCTCAATATCGTTTGAGCAAGATATAACATACTTTATCGGTATAAATGAAATCTTACAAAATAACATAGTTAACAGAAGCTTAGAAAAGATATACAACGACCAAGAAAGTATGTTAAATATTCTAAAAGATGATGTTAGTTACGGTCCTTTAGATAGTGATATAGTCAGAATAGGTTAAAATAACTTTGGAATTTAAATTTTTTTAATAAATATTCTCAATGGCAACCGTAACTATAGCTAAAATCAAAATAAGACGCGGTACAGATGCGGAAAGAAAGCTAGTTATCTTAGACAACGGTGAGCTCGGTTTTACTACAGATGTACAGTCACGTCGTCTGTTCGTTGGTGATGGGTCTACCGCAGGAGGTAGTTCGGTTTCCACTAAACTCTATCAAGGTAATCTAGATACTACCATCAGTGTTTTTAAATTCGCACAACTTAACGACTTAATATTCAATACCGGTGATAGTAAACTATATGCTCTTACTGGTGTAGATGCTAATAACTTCCCGCTTTACAGTAGTAGATCTGCATACATGTATATAGGTCCAAGAACTGATGATAGTTCTATAACGTTCAGCCCTCAAGGTAAGCTCACTGTTACTACAAATTCAATCAGTGCCATTAATCTTCATTCTTCAGTTTATTCAGGAGCTACTACAGGGTTATACAGATCAGGCGCTACAGCGCCCCTTTCAATAAATCACGACAATTCTACTATAAAAATAAATGCGAGTAACCAGCTGTTTGTAAACCCTTCCGTCATCAACATCTCTAGTCTTATAACTACAAATCAAAACATTAACGGCACAGGTTTTGGTATCGATAATCTACCAACTGTAGCGCCCGCCACTCCAGGCAAACTCTGGAAAAGCGGAAGCAATTTAATGATCTCATAATATGGCTATAGAAATCACATCTGATACTTTAGTAAAAATTCTTGTTAGAAGAGGCCAGAATTCAGATAGAATTACTACTATTCTTTCTGAAGGAGAACTTGGGTATACTGTAGATACACAAAGGCTTTTTGTAGGGGACGGTGTATCGCAAGGTGGTCGTACAGTGAGCAACTTGTTCTTAGGCAGAACTAGCAATAAGAATTTATTCACGTCGCTCGCGTTTATAGGTGATTTAATCTATGACACCAAGCAAGGTAATTTATTTAGCTATAATGGGCTATCTTGGGATGCAGCAGGCCCGCTACCCTACCCTAACTCAATAGAAAACCCCGAAGCAATCGGTGGGTTATGGAGAGTTTCAAGAGAATTAATTGGCGATGGGTTTAACCTTGAATATACAGATACCGGATTACCGAATTCAATTCAACAAACATACGGAAAGATAAATCTCGACACCACCTATTGGTCTTTATGTTCACTATATCAAAGCTTTTACTTTGGTGATGCGAGAAATAGATATGTAAAGAACAGTCTTGAAGCACGCGTTAATATTGATGATAAAATGTATATTAATGGTAACGTCCCTAACCCTAATCAAATTCAAATACGTGCCAATCAAAATACAATCGAGGCTGTTAGTGGTAATTTTAATATTCTTGCAAAAGACGCCTTACTCTTAAAGAGGAACAATACAACTCTAATAACACTGGACAGCAATAATAATTTACTCTTTACACCCCCCGCTAACGGTGACACATCATCACCTGATCTAGATTTTACCGGGTTAGCATTATTTAGAAACAATATCTTCTGTGATGCAAATGCTACTATTACAGGTAATTTATCAGTCTACGGGGACTTAACATATCTCGAAACAGTAATCTCTACCACAAGTGCTTTATCTGTTGTTAATACTAACAAAAACTCACCCGCCCTTGTTGTTTGGCAGAAAGATACCTCGCAACAAGGTATAGCTAGATTCGATGGTGATAATAACATACATCCCGCCGGACTCAATACGGTTCTCACTATAGCGGACGGTCCGTTTGTTGGTATCGGTACTGAAAGTTGGGCTACTAAGGCATCACAATACAACGCTAATTTCTCTGTCTCAGGTGCTGTAAGCTTTGCCCCTAGGCCTGGTGGGGATGATAATAATTTCGTAGTACGTACAGGTATAAATGCCTTTATGGGATTATCTGCAGGAGCTGGCGGTATTATTATGAGAGCTTCCGGGGGTAATATTCAGATTGATAGTAACAATACATATGTAGGCAAGGCGGGGCCTGTTTATATCAACCCCACAAGCAATGTTGAAATACAACCAACAGGAACAGTCTTAATACGAGGCTCGACAACTACAATTAACCCTAACGGTGCACTAACACTGCAGCCAGGTTCTGGTACCCTACAGATTAATGGTGCAACTCTCTGTACAGGAGACATAACAGCCTTTACTTCTGATGAAAGATTAAAGGACATCACAGGCGTTATCCCCGGTGCTTTGGAAAAGGTACTAACTCTTTCAGGTATTATCTATAAACACAATAAAAAAGCAATCGATCTCGGTTTTGATGATAAGCAAAGGGTCGGTGTTATCGCCCAAGAGATACAAAAAGTACTACCTGAAGCTGTTGTGCCTGCACCGTTTGATCTAGATAAGGATAATAACAGTATATCTAAAGAAAATTACTTGACCGTACAGTATGAAAAAATTGTTCCATTATTAATAGAAGCGATTAAGGAATTGGCAGGAAAAAGATCTTGCAGCTGTAGCAGCAAGCATTAAAGTATTGTATGGCCAGACTGCAATCCTCCGGCGCTCTATCAGTTTCCCAGATAAACACCCTTAAGAGCTTAGGTACAATACCGACATCTCTAGATCAAAGAGAACTACAGTATATGGGAGGTGGGGGAAACTCTGCTAATGCTGCATCAGCAGGTGTTTGCATGCCTAATCAAGTAGAGATGAGTAATACCCCCCGGCCTGCAGGTACTGCAGCGGTCTCATGGACATATACAGGCCCTGGTGTAAGATGGCGCCCTACTCGTTTCAGTGAATTTTACGCAGCATATAATAATCTACCTACCCTCGCAGGTACCGTAATTTTTACAGGTGATAATCCAGGTAATGCAGGTCAAATACGCATAACATGCAGTGGTAGTGATGCAGGTGCGCCTTATACTATCTACTTTGGCGGTACATGGTATGTAACGGATGCTAGTGCCCAGGCTGTCTTTAATGTAACAAGAGGTAACAACACTTTTTATGTAAGAGACTCCCAAAACTGTGGTACAAATCTAGAAATTGGCAGAACAATCAGCTATCCTTGACGTTGAAAACGCCTGGTTCATTGAATATATAATATTATGGACCCTAAGACTTCTTTAGATACAGTCTATACTAGGATTTTAGAAAAAGTCATTATCAAGTGTGTCTATGATCAGGATGATAACTTTTTGTTTTGGTCGTTCTTTACAAATAATATTAAAACCATTAAGAGTATGTACCCGGATGTTGAAACACGGGATTTATGTTTCAATACAAGCTTAGAAACAGAATTTGAAACGTTTGATTGTAGGTTAGGTAAGAAAACGACTGTTAACCTCACAAAGTTCGATTGTATTTCAATTCCTGAACTGCCGTTTGAGTTTTCTCCTGCCTTTCTCTTTAATGAAAAGTATGAGTCACATATTAAAAACTTTCCTTTCCAGAAAATTCAAAAGAGGACAATATTAGATCTTAAGAAATATAATATTGTGTCGGATAAAGACTCTACAATCCTGACACCCAAAGTCGTTTTTCTTGAAAAAGTAAAACCTGGTTGTGATATACTAAAAATAACTACTATTGAAGCTTTGTCACCTAAAAAGTCTGCGTTAAAATCAGCATTCCTTAACTACAATAAAGAAATAACCAAGCATTTTAAATATCTTTTCTCTGAATTCGATCAAGAGAAGAAGGTCTTACAGAAAAGAGTCATTAAAGGTTGTCCATTCTCAGCTGAGTCTTTAAAAACATTAGCAGAACTTGAAGATACAGCAAAAAAAGAGTATGATGAAATCGATATCAAGAATTATCTGATACCTTTAGATATGTTATGTAGTTGGCCTAAGAGTCTCTTACCTGCTCCTGAATGGATCCTCACAGACGATACAATAGTAAATAACATTTCGAACTATAAAGGCAGTATTATATACAACAAAGAAGCCTTCCTTACTTACTATAACAGCCTCATTAATTCTATAGCTACATTCTACAAATATAATATCATTAATAAGGCTAGTAGTGAGGTCGAAGTCAAAATAGTAGGCATAAAGATCAACACCGATACAATAGAGATTTTATCTATACCGACAAAAGATTGTATTGCACAACAGGTCAACTTTGAGCCATTTAACATCTATATTAATACAAATGCGTATGCTATAAACCATTTAATTTTTGAAAGGGAAGAGTCAGGTAAACTAGTTGATACTATCACAGGGTATTCAGCAACAATAGAAGACGAGACCATTTGCTTGAAAGATGATTCAGATACGGTGGTGTTCGAAGCAATAAAACAGTGGCCCACACCTGTCTCTAAAGAAGAAGTACTGGAACAACTCTCTAGCTTTTTAATTGTTGGATAACTTGGTTGAATCTAGCGACTAAAATCGCTTCAGTATTATCGTTTTCTCTTAATTTATTTTGCTTTAAGATACTTAAAAACACTTCTTCGTCTGTACAATATACTAAGAGTTTATCGAGAAAATCATATACATCACTTATCTCTGTATAATCAAATCGTGATTTACGGTTAGCTCTCAATACAGTCTCCCCATAATAAAAACCTGGTACGTTACAGTGAAATGATATAAAAAGTCTATTTGGGTGCTTATACCCCGCATAGTTATACCCGCTTTCCCTGTTTCGTATAAAAAAGAAGATATCTTCATCGCCCTTATTGGCATTAGATTCATTATAAAGCTCGAAACTAATACTATTGAGAATATTAAATTTGTCTTTGCTCAGTTTACGTGTATTTTTATATAGTAATAATAGATCCTTCTTCTCTTCAACGAGTTTTAATAGTTCTTTATCGATATTATCATACAACCCCATGCAGACAGCTTTCTTGGGTGGGTATTGTACTTTACATTTTCTTAGATTGCAGGGTAAAGGTTCAGGAAAGAAATTTATTTCTACAGAATATCTTTTATCTATAATAAAGGACGGCGGCAACTCGCCCGCGAACCCTGGGTATTCATTACATACAGTTATATCTGATGACAAATACTTAGAACATCCACTAACTAATGGTCTATCAGAAATAAACTGCACTTTCTTGGCAGAAGTATTAAAATTAAAAGCTTTGAGATTATCGAAATGAAAAAAGATTAAGTCGCCCTCTGTAGTTTTATCTAAACTACCTACTAACTCTATGTTGTCTATATTGTTGTTTTTGAGTATCCAATACACGTATGACGAGTATACATCTTTTCCTTTAAAAGTACTGTAGTGGTTGTAGAGTGTAGGGTAATCTTTATAATTCGGTAGTATATTCTCTGTCGGAAAGTATATCATTTATTATTTACCATGATAAATTCAGACCAAACCACAGGCAAGTTGAATTTTGATTGGTTACTATGATGTATGCCATAGTCCGTTATGCTCTTATTATCGGTATATGTGCATTCACAATTGTTGAAATTGACAGTTGGTCTTAATTTTTGGTATAAATCCTTTCTATAGTTTCTTAAATTTGTAGAAGACCCTTGAATTGTAAAGTAACGTTTAAATAGTTTTAAGCTTTGATGGTAGCTTATCGGCAGGTAGTAAAAAATGTTATACCAACCCCAGTATGTTTTATCTTTTCGGACTTTATCTTTAATATTCAAATCTAAAACATACAGACGACCACCCGGCTTTACTACTCTTCTTATTTCCTTACAAACTTTATCTTTATTGTGGGAATGAGAGAAACTTTCTAAAAAATAACAACCGTCAAAAGTATTATCCGGAAAATTCATTTGTTCAAAATTCTGTAGACTAATAAAACTATTGCTCGGGCACTTTGATTTAGCTAATTTAATCTGTACATCACTAATAGTTACCCCATGCATTTGTAATTTTTTATTCTGCTTTGCCATTTTAATTGAAAATGAAAAATCTCCACATCCCGCATCCAAATAAACGGTGCCTTGTTTAAAGATTTTAGATTTTAATATATTATCGTGCTCTTCTAGGAATTGATGGAAGCGATATGACTGTGTTCTTCTGTAGGAATCTATCCAAGCTTGTGTAGATCGATTATAGTAACTTTTAATATTAGCAAGATGTGTGTTATTCTTCATTTAATACCGATAGTGTGTCAATTTCGCCTGTCTGTTCTAACTGAATATAATCTTTGGGATATATATAACCTGAATACTGCTCTTCTTTAAGATACAAGCCAAAATTCTTATAAACTAAATTACTGGAAAGTTTTGGAAAATATCTTTCATACCCTTTTTGACTTGAATTTAACAATATAATTTTTTGACTATTTGCAGATTGAGTAAACTCTATCGTATCGCAGTTAATGATAGAGTTTAAAGCGTTACTAAAATATTCCTTTGCTTTATTATTCTTAAAGTAGACGTAATTTTTCTGATGTTTCGACGAGCCTTTATATTCATATGAAATACCATATACCTCTGACCCATCGAAAATATCTTTCGGTAGAAATACTGTTTTGTATTTATTAAAAGCCGGTTGTTGGTAGTGTTGGGGTGATACCTTGAAGTGGAACTGTCTTACCAACTCCTTACCCGTCTTTTTAATAGCAAAAGTAACCCCTCTCCTACACAAAGCATTATCAGAAAAGTCAGTAAATTTATAAACATCAATTAAATCTTCCTCTGTAGGTAAAAATTTTAAAATTTGATCTTTGTTTAAGACAAAGGATGTAGAAAAATAAAATTTCTTGGAAAGGATATTTCCTAAGGCATTTACATTCAGTCCAATTATATTGCCTCGACAGAACTTATTATTTGCATCTATATTCCTATAGTTTACTATAAAGCTATTGACGACTTCGTCGTATAAAAAATCATTGAACATTATAATATAATATTATGTGCAGTTTTTCGTTTTCAACTGACCCTAAGAATATAATACTATTTAAAAGAAACAATACCTTTCTCGGGAAAAGGGGCCCCGACAATACAAATTATATTCAAGCAGATACATACTGTGCCGCACATAATCTACTGCATATAACAGGTTCTAAGACCGTACAACCGCTTGAGAAGGACAATCTAGTCATACTGTTTAATGGTGAAATATACAATTACCCTAGAACCTTTAAAAACGATACTTTATCCATACCGACATTCTATAAAAACATACACAATATACATAGCGTATTGGACGGTGAGTATGCCATGTTAATATATGATAAGAGCATTGGTACAGTATATTTTTTTAAGGATATCTTTGGTACCAAGCCGCTCTATTACTCGACAGATGGTAGTAAGCTATTGGTTTCATCACTTCGAAGCGGGCTCTTAGGGGTTACGGGAAATGCAAAGAGTGTACTCCCGAACACCCTATACAGATACGACATAAAAAGTCGGACGCTCACTATTAAGAAAGATATTCATAAATTTTGCACCCAGCAAAAGAAGGGCAACCTACAGTCATTTAATAAAGCTTTAACTAGAGCCATCAACAAGCGTGTGCCATCTCAAAAATTCTGTATTGGGGTGTCAAGCGGGATAGATAGCGGCATACTCGCACTACACACCTATAAGAGTAAGTTTGCTAATTATATTTCAATCCTTAATAACGAAAACAAGCAAGTATGTATTGATAGAGCAACCTTTTTAAGAAAAAAAATCTTCTTTTATACCTTCGATACATTCAGCAAAGCATTAGCTCTAAAAAAATTAATTACAAATTCTGAACCCAAGCCATACCTAGATTATGACTACTTTCAAGACTCTTCGTCATGTTGTTTATCATACATAGGCAGATATTGTAATGAAAAGAGTGTAAAGATCTTCTTATCAGGCACCGGCGGGGATGAGATATACTCTGATTACGGCTTTAATGGTGAAAAATTTACTAACAATAGCTGTTTTGGTGGGTTATATCCTGAAGACCTATCTACTGTTTTCCCTTGGAAAAACTTTTACGGTGGTACTATGCAGAAATACCTCGAAAAAGACGAAAAAATATTAGGGTCATTTGGTATTGAAACACGTTACCCGTTTTTAGATAAAGACCTTGTCCAGGAGTTCCTATGGTTATCGTCAAATATAAAAAATAAAGAGTATAAATTTTGCTTGACTAACACTCTTAAAAAATATAGCTTTCCATATTGGCTAGAAAAGAAGGGATTTTCCTGTGAAAAAAAATGATTCTTCTTTAGTATTTGTAGTCAATTCAAATTACTATCTCGATCTATTAAAAATAGCGTTATACAGCTTGAGTGTTAATAACGATGTCTCAACTCTAGACATAAACTTATTTTGTCCCCCTGGTGACGAGAGCTTATTTTACCCAATACTTGAAAAATTTAAGTTTAAGGCCATTTTTATACATGAAATAAATGTTAAGAAGTATGCAGATATTACATTTACAGATCAACGAGACTGGAAGTTATCACCTGCTTATAGATTTGAAATCTTTAAGCTCAACAAATATAAGAATATACTCTATCTAGATACAGATATTCTTGTTACATCAAACCTAATGGACATCTTTCATACAGACAAATTTAGTGCCTGCAGTTTGAATAAAATTACAAATAAGTACTATTTTGATGATAAGTTTGAAGGTTTCAATGCAGGTGTCATGCTTATTCCAAACGAATTTTTAAGAGCTAAATATGCTAATACCTTATTAAAGCTTTGTAAGAAGAAAAAGTTTAACGGCAATCAAGAACCATTAAATCTTTGCTTTAAAGACCATATAAACTTCCTACCACAACCCTACAATCTTACTACAGATTTACTAACTCTAGAAAATATAGATATTGCTAAGATAATTCATTTTATAGGTCTCGAGAAATATAGCTTTACCGAAAATAAGCTGTATTTCTCTAGTTATGTAAACAACTTTTTGTCAGATTTTTTAAAAGCTAAGCTTAACAATCTTTATAATAAATACTTCTTAGAAGCCAAGCAATTCTATGGTGAATAATGTTTATAAAATAGCAGAAAATTTCTTTAATTTTGACTTGCCGTGCCCTGTTGAAATAAAGAATTGTATAAAACTCCGTAAAGAATATAAAAAGAGAGTAAGTTTCGTAGAAACTCTCGGGGTATGCACACCTTGTGAGGTAACTAACATTAAAAATTATTATATTATAATGTTTAAGGATCTCTTGGGTACGACTAACCTGTAAGATGCCATATTGCACAATATAGTTTTGAGTTAAATATAATTCCTATTAATACTAGCTCACATTTTAAGGCTATGGAGAAGTTTTACCAAAAATTTACACCCCTATGGCCTGGTCTGGTTAATTCGGGAGGCAGATTACAGGGCTATAAATTTGAAAAGACATATCAGCAATGTAATAGTTTTATTGAAAAAGCTCTTCATCTTAAAAATAAAGATACCACCTTCTATGATTTTGGCTGCGGGATAGGTAAACCGACATTAGAATTTGCCAAAAAATACACAAAGATTAATTTTACTTTAGTAAACTCAGATAAGAGGCATCTCGACTTTATTAAAAAAAATAATAACCTACTGAATGTCACTCTATTAAACAAAGATTATCATGATACAGAGCTAGGCAATAGTTCGGCGGACATAATTCTCTTCTCAGAGTCATACTCCCATTCATACGATAGAAAAAAATTATTAAGCGAACTATCCCGTATCTTAAAACCGGGTGGCCATGTCTTAATTATTGATTGGTTCTTACAGGAGGATTACAATAAAAAACAATGGGACGCATTTGTTAGTGATATAGGTATGTACTTGGAATCGCCGCACGATACTGTTAAAAACTTTCAAAAATCGGGATTTCAATTAATATACAAAAAGGTAAACGGTGAGCAATATCTAGAAATTAACAATAAAAAATACGCTAAAAATTATTTATATTATGAAGACTCTACACTATCGGATTATGGTAAAATGATACCTCAAATAGCGAAGACCGATGCACACATTGCTTTGCCAGCTATCTTTTTATTTCAATACCAAAAGTAATTCTATCTGTTTTTGATCTATTTTTAGCACTATGATACAGTGATGGTTCAAAAATTATATGATCTCCTGAGATATCCATGGATCGTCTTTCATAATAGGTACTATAATTATCCGTAGTATTTGGATCACCATTAATACTTTCATCTAAATAGGTATAAGCTTTACCTCCCGAAAGTAGAAATAAATTTACATGCATAATTACTGTTCTAGTATTGTGCTTATGGTAAGGGATACTTTGCATTGCTTTTAGACAGAAAAAACCCGCAAAGTTTACCTTCTTACATCGCCTGATTAGATTATTAGTAATCGGGAATTCGTTAGGGTAACAAATTATGTCCTTGTAGAGCGGCAGCACCGCCCAATCTTTTGCATTACCACCCCCGGAATAGTATTGCTCATTATTCTCTTGTTGTTTAATCCATTCAATCGTCTTTTCGTGTGTTATTGAAAACACATTACTCTTTATAAAAGTTTCATATTCAGCTGCAATTGAATTGAGATTCTTTAGAAATGGATCAAATTCCGGATAATCTTTAAGCTGTTTAAATAATTTCATCATATATTAATGCTGCAGGCAGCTGCCAAGTTAGCCCATTCGTAAAGTAATGACTCTCTGTATTATTATACCGATCTTTTCCATAAGCTATATATATCCTATTAGGTATATTTATGTTTTTAAATGGCTTACTAAAAACTGATACTTTTTTAAAGTTAGTTTTTTCGTCTATGATAGCCATCTTCATACTTTGCTGTCTATTTCTATAGCTAGTGCCTGTGCATACTTCAAGAGCATCAAAGTTCTTATGCTTAATACCATATTCGGTCATTGCTTTATTGATGAATTGCCGATTTTTTGTATAAAAATATTTCTTAAAAAACAACAAATTATCTGCCTTTTCAAAAGCATTTAAATGATAATCTTCATAAGGTTTGTATTGTTTTGAAGCTTCTTTATAATAGATAGCTTGATAATCTTTTTGTTTTGTATGCTTAAAGCAAATACAACCACCATTCTTAATACCGACCTCTTTGCTGTGATCAATATTATCTAACGTTAAGTTTAGTTTAAATGCCTGTAGCGCAAAATTCAAAAATAAATCTTTGTTTACAATAAAATATTTTTTTACAGATATAATTTTATCATCTTGGCAATTCAGGCCAATAAATGATGAGATACTATTGTTGTAGACACTGTTAATTTTCATTGCATACAATTTGAATTATATCTCACTTCAATTAATATATATAGAATGACGAGCAAAATTAAACAGTTTATATTTCAAGAGCCGGACGTAGAATGGTTTTTGTTAGAAAGCTGTTTACCATGGATAAAGCTTAATATTGATGTACCCGCAGAGCAGATGTATGAAGAGGCAATTAAGCTCAAAGAACATTTTACCGAATACCGTGAAACAAATAGCAAGGGGTGGAAGTCACTATGTATTCATGGCATAACATCGAGCCATATATACGACTATACGCATTATGACGAGTATAAAAATTTAGATCAAGATAAAGTACCATATCAGTTTACTGACATTTCAAATAAGTGCCCTATAGCAGTAAATTTCTTAAAAAAGACCTTTTTTGGTACCGGTTTCTTTAGAGTCAGATATATGCTTCTTGAGCCTGGAGGATATATAGAACCACACGTTGATATGCCTAAAAAAACTTTAGCGCCTATTAATATAGCTCTCAATAACCCTAAAAACTGTATCTTTAAAATGAAAGGTTATGGTTATGTTCCGCTTAGTACTGGACAGGCGTTTATGCTGGATACTAGTAATGAGCATATTGTTTATAATGGTAGTAGCGAACTAAGAATACATCTTATCGTACATTGTAATTACAAGGCAATAACTAATACCCAAAGAGTTGAATGGGCGGAACTACTTAATGATTCGCTCTCTTACACCCTAACACAACACAAGCGGTACTAGTTTTACAAAGTTAGTTAAATCGGGCTTGCTAAATTAGATGCAGGAAGAATATAGCCTTCGCTATCAAAAGCCGGTTCAATATTGGTATCTGATAAAAATATTCGACTTTCACAATTAATAGAGTTGTCGTCAGTTACGGCTTCATTGTTCTTGTATGTATATTTAACTTTATAAATACCTACACCGCATTGCTGGAGTTCCCCTGTTATAAAAGCACCACTGTTAGTTAGGACAATATTTATATATTCCTCGTTACTTTCTAAATCCGCTAAAATAGAATCTTCTATAATTATACCTTGTTCAATGGTTAAAAGTATTTTCTTCTCTGGAATATGCATTAGACGAAAGCTGCTATCTCCGCCACCTTCAACATTAGACGGTACAAGTGATTTCATTTCGTAGTCAAAATAAGTATTACCTACATAATCCTTCTTAGTTAGAATATATCTAGATAACTCAAAGCTTGTATCAGAATTCTCAAAGTATGTCAACCCCCTATTACAATAATATCTTGTACTTATATAGATATATGGACAAGCAAACGCATTGAAATCTAAGTAATTCACATAATTATTTATAATTTAATAATATTATGCTACTAGATAAAAAACTTAATAAGTGTTTATTGGACGACGGGTTTGTTATACTAAAAAATAGTATATCAAAAACAGTATTAGCAGATTTAAAACAATATTACCTATCAACCTTTAAAAGCTCTAATCTACAAAAATATATTGATAAAAACATAACTCACGTTAACACGGCTATGAGTGAAAATCTTGACTATAAACGTGATGTATACCAATTTTTATTAAAAAGCCTTACCCCATTTATAGAGAGTAACTTTTCAGATTATAAAATTTCAGTAGGTAATTATATTGTTAAATACCCGGGTGGCGACAATGAGTGTAAGGTACATCAAGATATTTCTCTGGTAAGAGAGTCTCTGGAAACATCATCTCTTACTGTATGGTTCGCTCTGGATGACCTCGATGAAAAAACCGCGCCGCTGTATGTAGTACCTGAGACCCATAAAACACTCTTAAACTTCATACGGGGTATAGATTTCACTTTAAGGCTCAACAACTATAAGGAGGAGCTTTTAAAGAGATCAAAAATATTACTGCCCCTAGATGCAGGTGATGTTATTACAATGTATCCACGTGTAGTACATGGCTCTGTCTCAACACCTGTAAATCATAATATGAGAATAGCCATCGGACTAGGGATTATACCTAAGTCGGAAAAATTATTTATTTACCAACAGACACAGAATGGGTTGGAAGAACTTGAAATGACCCCCGAGATACTCTTAAACTACAATCCAAATAAAAAAGAAGATATTAACTGTAACCGAACTATAGTTGCAAAAGAGAGATACGAAAACTATCATAAATTTACAACTAAATTAGAAAAAAATCTATACTGACGAAATGAAAAACAATATTAAAGTAAACTGTGTCTTTTTTAAGATTACCATGATTGATGTAGACACTTGTAAAGTCAAGAAAATTATAGACCCGAGCACATGTGACGTAAGAAGTGAGAAGAAGCATATGGAAAACAAGTATTGCTATTGTTTAATAGAAAATAAAAAAGTTAAAACGTTTAGTCAGAAGAAAGATAACTTTAAACTAGCTTTTAAAATTATTGACAACTATCTATACAGTACAAATACATGTAGCTGTGATGAAAAAGACGCATTTCAGACCAAGATAAAGATTAAGGATTTAATGGAAAAAGACATCTTTTATGCAAATGCGACAGTAAAAATCGCGCACGAAAATTCTCCATTTCAAGAAGGTACAATTTTTAGACTAAAATTAGAAAAAATTCCGAATATAAAGTCGCTCGTACAGGCTAACCGTTTTTTTAAAGCAGTCGATAAAACAAACCTCTTATAATAATGAGTTGTTTCTATTCTGTTGAAGATTTTCCTTTCCTAAAAGAAATACAATCACAACATGCAGTTTTCTTAGATGAATTTGTAAAAAATGACTCGTCGTTATTTGTAAAGTACTATTATAAGAACAATGGTAAAGATGATGTTGCTGTGTTTAATAGTAACGAGAAGAATACAATACCGTGGGTCTCAATTCCCATATTCGATAATACGGATCTCCTCACACAAAAAACAGCAAAAACTTATCCCCTGACACTATCCTGCATACAATCTAATATTAGTGAAAAATTTCAAATTTACACAGTCAACTTCTGTATTTTAAATAACCAATCTTACTTTCCTAGACATAAACATGAAAAAGATAATTTTCATATTTTTCATGTTCTTTTGAACGAACTTGATAACTATTGCTTGTACGAAACAGAGAATGAATATAAAACAATAAAAACCCCAGGTGATTATATTATTTTTGATCTTTTTAAAATGCATTCAGTATACAATTTTTCTAACTCATCAAAAATTTCACTTTCCTTGAGTTTTAAAGTCAATGACTAAGACTGAGTTTCTTTCTAGAAGAAAGAGTATTGGTACACTCTGTCACGCCCCACATACAAACTTATACCTCGGTCATAATGGTGCTGCAACGGTATGCTGCGCGAATAGGTATTATGAGGTTGGAAGATACCCTGAACAAACGTTAGAAGAGATTTGGAATGGTGAAAAATACAAGAGCATAAGAAAAGAAGTCGATAGCTTCTCTTTTAAGAAAGGATGTTTTGCATGTGAATATTTTTTAAATCTAGAGAAATTTAAATTACTTAAAATACCGCAGTACGATATGGAAGGAGATTATAGGGACTTGAAATATCCTTATAAGCTAGATTTAGAATTAGATAATAAATGCAATCTAGAATGTATCATGTGTAGCGGTAAATTTTCTTCTTCTATAAGAAAAAATAGGGAAAAAATGCCTGCCTATAATTCTCCATATAATACTGAAAGCTTTATAAACGAAATAACACCTTTTGTTTTAAATGCTAAACAAATAAACTTCTTTGGCGGAGAACCATTCTTAATCTCTATTTATGACAAAATATTTGATATTCTATTAAAGAACAAGTCTACTGCAGAGCTTTATATTCAAACTAACGGAACTGTTTTTTCAAATAAGACCGAGCAAATCCTTAATAAGCTTAACATTAATTTGAGTGTATCGATAGATGGCGGCACCAAACAAGTCTATGAAGAAATTAGAAAAAATGCTTCTTTTGCAATTGTCAGCGAGAATTGTAAAAAATTTAACACTGTCCTGACAAAGAGAAAGAAGAACTTTTATATTTCTTCTGTTATCTGCACTACAAATGCTACGGATTTAATCAATTTAATAATCTTTGCTAACAAGCATGATGCAAAGATTTACTTTCATCATGTTAATAACCCCAACGAATTATCTATAGAGGCGTTAGGAGCTAGGGAACTAAAAAGTATTACCGATTTCTACGAGACAAATATTTCTATTATAAATAAATTTCTACCAAAAAACGAAAATTACAACTCGCTTATGGATGTCATAGACTTCTTTAAAAAGACACATAAGCGCAGGATCGAGACACAAGATATGAATGTATTGGACAAACTAAGAGCAATGTCTCCGGAGAAATATAATTTTCTTTCAGAGTTATCTAGACTACATAATTTAAATATAAATGTCTTTAATGATGAGCTAACGAAAAGAAAAGACAATATGTATTTTACCGAGAAATGGTTAGATAGCATTATTAAGAGTGATTTGAGTGATTTTAAGCATATGGTAAATAGCTATATGAATTTTAATGGGAAAGTATGAATTTAGAGAAATATAAAACTGCGCCTTATTCTATTCAGCTTCTTAAATTAAACGACTATGCGAGAGTTTTTAATTCTGAACCTGTGTATTCTACAACTAAGAAATATAATATTTTTATTGGCCCTTCTTGTGGCTTTAAGCCAGTTAAAATTTCTGAAGGTCAAAATTTTAAGAAGATGTTCTTCTTTGATATTAGTCTTACACAACTAGAATTTTATAAATATTTTATCGCTAATTTTAAAGGCTGTAACATGTCTGGTGTAGTGCGTGGTTTTAAAAACATATATTATGACTCAATCTTTAAGACCGATGTTAACTCTCTAGACTTATCATATTATGACCAAAAATTAGATACTACGATCAAGACCTGGTTTCAATCAAAAAAATTATTCTTAAAGGCATGGGATAAATTTCTGGAAGTCGAAAAAGAATTTATACATCTTGATCTAATTAAAAATTTTGAAGTGCTTCCTGTAGTACAGGACGATATATACTTTTGGGTAAGTAACATCTTTGATTTTGAAATTTATAAACAAACAACAAGCATTAATCTGGACAAACGACTACTAAAGCTTTGTAATCACTACAGTAACAAGAATATTGTCTTTGATCTACAATATGGTAAACACAGTGGTCTTTTAGCTCTAGCCGATATAAATAACTTTACATGAATACGCAGCTTATAGATACATTCTTTGATAGCAGTAAGCCTTGTCCAAGCGATATTCCTATGTGTGAAGAAATACGTAAGAAGTATAATGACGAATTGACAAATCTAACTACAACAGGTTGCAGTAGCTGTGCAAAGGCCAATTTAAAGTCAAGATATATAGAAGCTATTTGGAAGGAACTGTCAAAAGCTAACACACCTCCAAACCCGCAAGCGTAAATATGTTAGAGATTTATATACTAGGGCTTCTCATTACTCTCACGGTTCTCTTAATATGGTTCTATGGTCCCCTCAAGGCAACAATAGGCGGCTTCATCTCACCGCAAATCTATATGAACGAACAGTTTGATACATATCTGCTAGTAAGAAATAAATGGCTTGGTAAGCTTTCGTCATGTTATATTTGCTTTTCATTCTGGACATCTTTAGCTGTAGGTTTTATTACATCAAGACTTCTCGATATAACTATGCTGTACGCTTTTCTCACCGCATTAACATACCCAGCCATAGCGTACCTCTACAAGTCTTTTATTGACCATAAATATAACTAGTATAGTTCCATTGATTTCAGATTTTTATTTTATAAAATAGATATATGTTCATAGAAAAATATACAGCAATAGTCAGCAATCAATTGTCTGGAAAAGAAGAAAAGAAAGTAAACATAAATGCCGATAGTGTTTATGATGCACATAAGAAAGCTTTAGATATAATCGATTTGTATGAAGAGGATATTAGTCAAATTTTAAATTCTGAAGACGGTGTTGTCTACGACAATGAAAAAGGCTTTCTTGAATAAGATAACAGGATAAATAAATAAGAGATATGGAACAAGAAATATCGACGTCTTTAACCTTAGAAGATATTAAGCTCTTAGCCGGCTTAATAGATACTTGCTCTACGAGAGGTGTTTTTAGAGCTAATGAGTTTATCCCAGTAGGTACCGTATTTAATAAGCTTATTGTTATATTGCAGAGTGCAGAACAAAAAAATAAATGAATTTAGTTGAATTGAAGGCTGTAACTCAGGTTGGCGATTCTTCACATGTTTCTGTTTTTATAAACAAAAAAGATGTAGGTATACTTTACCTTAAAGGTAGTGAAATCGATATTTTATTATCTTTGTTACGCCTTGGTACACAACAGTCTAACGTCCAAATAGAAACTGACCTAAATATAGAAGATGTAAAAGAAAATGATGAAGATTGTGATGAAAATGACTAAATATTTACATGAAGCTAGCAAGCAACTGCCTTGCAGTATGCGAAGAGTTTACTGACGATATCTTAATCGACAGTAAGCGAAATTCTATTATTCTTAATATCGACGAACAATGGTACGAAGTATTAAACAACAGGCTTACGAAGATGGGTTGCTCTCTTATTCACAAAACGACATTAGGTTGGACGTTCACGTGCGTTTATGTTATCTCTTGAATAGTTAAATTCATTTCATATAATAATTGAATGTTAATCTTCGACGAACAGGCGCATACCTATCGGCATTCTAAAACTAATGAAATGTATATTTCAACAACGACTCTTCTTAGTCGATATAAAGAAGCTTTTGATTTAGAAAAGAATGCTGCTCGTGTAGCACATAGAGAGGGTGTCGCCATTCAGGATATTAAGGACAAATGGAAAAAGAATAATAATGAAAGTAAGGAATTTGGCACCCGAATACATAAGATCATAGAAGACTACAATAAGAATGGCGTATACGATAAGAATGATACGGAACAAGCAGCTATAGTAAAATCCCTCAACAGCCTGGGTCTATTTAAAAATTGTGATGATTGCCTTTATGAACATAAGCTGTTTTGCCATGAATATAAAGTCGCAGGCACCGCGGATGTTATAAAGAATGAGGATAGGGGTCTATTCTCTTTGTACGATTTTAAGACAAACAAAAAATTTAATCTTACAAGTATATACGGTAAGTTTCTAAAACCACCTGTACAGCATCTCACAGATTGTGAATATAACATATACAGTCTGCAAGTGTCTATATATGCATTTATGTATGCGAATATGACAGGTCTCAAACCTTCTCAGTTTGGCGTAATATACTACGACAGGGATGAACGAGATTTTACATTATACCCTATCCCTTACTTAAAGTCAGAAGCAAAAAAGATTCTAGATAACTATAGGCAACAAGATGCTTACCGTGAAATAAAGAATGAGGTAGATAAGTTACTCGTATGACGTTTGAAGAAATCATCGTACAAAATAGTAAGGCGAAAGAGGCAAAACTTTATAACCCAGCTACTAAAGCAAGTACAGCACCCGACACAGGCGTTCAAATCCTAAACCCGGCCGCATACCATGTTATTAAAGACTGTGCTCTTATTACTATGAAATATTTACCACATTTTGTATTTGGACTCTATGCGGATCCCTTTACAGAGCTTAAGGGTAAAGTTACTGTGGCTCAAATCAAGGATTTTATTAATAGAGCATTTGCAGATGTTACGACAAATCAACTCTTTTGTCTTATAAACGAAAAAATTAAGAAAACGCCCACAGCAGCGATCGCTACGCAGGATGACCCTTACGGTGATTATGAATCCTATACTAGTGTAAGTAAGGAAGTAGATGCAGTAACCACATTTAGCAAAGCATTTAATGCTACTGCTTAACCTGTGATGGATATTTAAATCGCGTATCATAAAATAAACATATGTCGATATTTGTACAGATAGCCTCTTATAGAGACCCTCAGTTAATTCCTACCCTCACAGATTTAGTAGCAAAAGCTAAATTCCCGGATGAATTAAAGATTTGTGTTTGCTGGCAGCACGATGATAAAGATGATATTAGTAAGTTTAAGGATGATGAGAGATTTATCTTTTTAGATGTACCCTTTGAAAAGAGCCAAGGCACCTGCTGGGCTCGTAATATGATTCAACAGTATTATAAAGATGAAGATTATACTTTACAGCTAGATAGCCATCACCGCTTTGTACAGGATTGGGATGATATTTTAATTAAGATGATTAAGCAACTAAAAAAGAAGGGACATAAGAAGCCTCTTTTAACCGGTTATATTCCTAGTTTTGATCCGGATAATGACCCTGCTGCGCGTATTCAGATACCTTGGAAGATGAATTTTGATAGGTTTATTCCTGAAGGAGCTGTTTTCTTCCTACCTGCATCTATAGATGATTTTCAACAAAGAAATGAGCCAATTCCAGCGAGATTTTACTCTGCTCATTTTTGCTTTACATTAGGTAAGTTCTGCAAAGAAGTACCCCACGATCCGGAATATTACTTTCACGGAGAGGAAATAAGTATTGCAGTTCGTGCTTATACCCATGGTTATGATTTGTTTCATCCTCATCGTGTTGTTATATGGCATGAATATACTCGTAAGGGCCGTACCAAGCAGTGGGATGATGATAAGAACTGGGTTGAAAAAAATAATAGATGCCATTTACGTAATAGAAAACTGTTTGAAATGGATGGTGAAAAAAGAGATGCTGACTTTAGTAAGTATGGCTTCGGTAAGAAGCGCACACTACGTGATTACGAAAGGTATGCCGGCTTACACTTTAAGAAGAGAGCAGTTCAAAAATATACTATAGATAATGAACTCGCTCCTAACCCGTATAATTACGCTTCCGAAGCAGACTGGGAAAAGTCCTTCCTCCGGATATTCAAGCATTGCATTGATGTGGGATATGATAAGGTACCTCACAAGGATTACGATTTCTGGTGTGTAGCGTTTAAGGATAAAGATGGTAATGACTTGTATAGGAAAGATGCTGATAAGGAAGAGATCGAGCGTATGTTTAACGACCCGGATAAGTATTGCAAAGTGTGGCGTGAATTTAATACGGAAGTAACGCCGTCTAGCTGGATTGTTTGGCCTCATAGTATTTCAAAAGGTTGGCAAGATCCTATTACAGGGGCTCTTGCTAATGTAGTAAGCTGAAAGAGTGGCTCCCTCATTTTCTCTCAACATGCTGTTCTGGGATAACGGTGATCCCGTACGCCTAGAAAATACCAAATTTTGTTGGAACAGAAGTAAAGATCTTGTTTCTTTTTTAAATAGTAACGGCATACCTTCAAAATGCTTTTTGTTCGATTTCTCTGTCAACAAAAATATTGACGATTCGATTCACATCCCGTTAAATGAGCAATACTATCAAAGAAGCAAAAAGATTAACTATGCATTAAACCATACTGAAAACGATACAGACGTATTTGCTATTATTGATTCGGATTGTTACTTTCATAAAAGCTATTATAATGAGTTCAAGGAAGATGTTGTCGCGTCTTATGAACAGAACGCTGTCTTTACATACCAATTGATAGATATTGCATTAGAAAAGAGGTATCAATTTATAGATTTTAATCTAAACAATGAGAAGTTTGAAGATATAGAATCTAATGTTCTTAATGGTAACTTCAACTATAGACACAGCGCCGGCTTTGGAACCATGGGCGGCTTCTTTATTTGTGGTACAAAAGCCTTAAAAGACGTAGGCGGGTTTAATGAGCAATTTCTAACCTGGGGTGCAGAAGATGACGAAGCATTGATGCGTATAAAAAACAAGCAAGCGTGGTATACAAAAACTAACAAAGGCCCAGTCCATCTAGGCCACGCAAAAAATTTAAATGACCCTTTCTATCACATTCCAGTCTATACAGATAAATACTATGAAGTGAACAACGTGAAGTTTGGCCGTAGATATGACTCATAAAGTTACATACGTCACCTGCTGTACAAATTTGGATAGGGATAAAATTGAGCATCCTCTTTTCAGACGAGACTTTTCTATATATGAGAGCGGTTATAGAAAAAATTTAGATACTTACCTTCCACTCGTTTCATACAATTCCTTTACAGATGTGTATATTCCCGATAATAGAAATGAATCAAATTTTGTGAGTATCCCTTGGACGAAAGAACTTTTAATGGAAAAATTAATAGAGAAAGATCTCTTTCTTGAGAAATATAAAGAACCGGAAGTTTATAAGAATGGTATTATAAACTTACTAATGCATTATGCACCTTTAGTTTTAATGAAGTATTACTTGATAAAGGATGCTATGGAACGGAACCCGTTTAATTCAGAGTACTTTGTCTGGGCTGATTGCCAATTTACAGCTGGGATGCTCTGTGATTTGAATACACAAGAAAATAGTGAGATGTTTTCTGAGAATTTAGCAAGTAGACTCTCGAAGAATAAATTTCTAATCTATAGACTCGGTGGGCCTAACATATCGCAATTATGGAGATTCAATATAGACAATTATTCTGTTGTTAATAACAGTATTGATCTCAATAAATGTATATTTGGATTCTTCTGGGGCGGGCATAAGGACGTATTAAATGAATTCTATAATCCGTACTGGGATCTATATAAAAAGTTTATGCTTGATAATGTCATACCTTCAGAAGAGTTAATTTTTAATATTCTTACATTAAATCATAAGGATAGATTCGATGTTACTGATATTCATGATAATATGAATTATAAACAAAAAATATTTGAAAATGTCACAAACCCTGGTTTTCAACGATAGGAACGGCCGCTTCGGTAATAAGCTATTTCAGATAGCTGCTACCATAGCTACAGCAAAAAAAAACAATTTAAGCTACGGTACGCATTTTGATTTAAACGTCAATCATATATTTAAAAATACACTTCCCATTATAACAGCGCTACCTAGTAAAACATACAGTCAACTACAATGGAACTATTATGATATCATCCTGGACGGTTCTCATGAATTCCTAGGCTACTATCAAAGTGAAAAATTCTTTTCTAATATTAAAGACGAAATATTTGAAATTTTTGCTTTTAAAGATGATCTGGTTAAACTCCAGGAGCTTTATCCTTCTATAGGCTCTACATGCAGTATTCATGTAAGAAGAACCGATTACCTCACACAACAAGACTTTCATCCGGTTACTCCAAGAAACTACTTTTTAAAAGCTATCGAACAAACAAGCTGTAAGAAGTTTAGCGTCTTTTCAGATGATATAGAATGGTGTAAAGAAGCTTTTAGAGATATAGATTGCGATTTCTATTCATTACAGCCTCATGAAGATTTTGTTTTAATGTCTTTATGTCAAGATAATATTATATGTAATTCTACCTTCAGCTGGTGGGCTGCATATTTAAATAAAAACCTAAACAAAAAAATAATATGCCCTACCCGTAGTAAATGGTTTGGCATAGGTTATAATAACTTCAATACAACCGACATATACCCGGAGAAATGGATACAAATAAATTATGATACATAAAACAGTATCGTTTTATAAAAACGATTTAAACAGTGAAATTGCTTCGTATCAAAAGAAAGTCTTTGAAAAATTTAATATTCCTTTACTTCAAGTACCCTTCCAAACACACCATCATGAAGCTATAGAAACTTTCTTAAAAAAGGAAGAGTGGGATTCAATCTCTATTCTCGATGTGGATCTTATCCCTACTAGTGCAGGTGTTTTTGACGAAGCAAAGAGTATCATCAATAAAAGCCCATGTATATATGGAAATGCACAAACATCTAACTCATACCCTTATGTCGCTCCTAGCTTTTTAAACTTTACAAAATATACCTATAACAAGGTGGAATGTGACTCCTTTTGTGGCGGCTTCTATGAAGATAAAGAAATTGACGTTGCAGAAAGATTTTCAATTATTACCCGCATTAAAAATATAGAAATTGTTTTTTCATTTCCTGAGAAATGCTTAATACCGCTCTGGAAATGTAATACAGGGTTTTATAATTTTGAATTTGGAATCGGCACACATTATTCAAATAATACGTTTCATTGTTTTGAAGTACGCAAACAAGAAAGACAAGATATCTTTATTCAAGAGTGTAAGCGAATATTATCTTGAAAACCTATACAGTAAAAATAAATTATTAAGTGACTTTAGTTACCTGTGTATATGGTTGTAGAGATAGTGATATCTATGGTGGAAGAGGGTGGGATTTAGCCGTCTATCAATCCACCCTTGTAAACATTCTTAACCTAAACAAACCCTTAGTATTATTTACAGATCATGATAGTGTCGAGAGAACAGAAAAATTTCTATCTGAGTATGCAATAAACGACTTTAAAGTTATTGGACAAGATCTTTCAGCATTTGAATTTCATGATAAATTCATGGCATTTAAAAAAGAAATATATGAAAGTATCGTAGCTAAGAATCGTAATGAAGTGCTCTGTTATTCAAAAGCGTTCTGGGTAAAGCAAGTACTTGATAACAAATATTTTAATTCAGACGTAGCGTTCTGGGTCGATGCAGGTTTAATGCATCACGGTATCTTTCCGGAGAAGGTCGGTGGGGTAGAGATGCGTATACCAGTAAAAAGAGAGTGGTATTATCCGCATAATACAACCAATATGTTTACGCCTGCTCTTGGAAATAAAATATATGACAGTTTAGACTTAAGCAAAATATTTAGTTGTGCTCTCCCTATGCAAGGCATGGTGGGCGATCAGGAGCTAATGATCCAGGAATACTACAAACTAGAACATAAACCACAGCTGTTGAAGCATGTCATCGGCGGTATATTTGGTGGTCATAGAGACATTTACAATATATTCTTTGAAAGATACAAGGAAATGCTAAACCTCTATATCGACAAAAAAATGTACGGTACGGAAGAGCCTATACTAAGTGCACTATATTCAATATTCCCTGAGATGTTTGATTTAAAGCTTTTTGACTTATGGTGGTTTTTTTCACCTGGGGAAAGAACTAGTTATCTTTCTGGTGAAGCTAATAGCTTTTATAAGATCTTTGCTAATTATTAAAACGATGTCTAAGAACATAACATTTGTAACAGGTATCTGGGATTTACGTCGGGATCAGGCCGGCGAAGGGTTCAAGCGACCATTTCAACATTATATTGATAATTTTATAAAACTCATGCAAGCCGATGTGAACATGGCTATTTATATTGAGAAAAAATATGAAGATTTAGTTTGGCAGCATAGAAGGAAGGAAAACACCCGTGTTCATATAAAGGAAATTGATGAATTTCGAGAAAAATTTGATTTCTATAAACAAGCCCAAAAGATAAGGCTCGATCCTAATTGGTCCAATCAAGTTGAATGGTTAAAACAAAGTACGCAAGCCACTTTAGAATTGTACAATCCTATGGTCATGTGCAAGATGTTCATGTTGCATGATCAAGCTTGCTTTAATCCCTTTGGATCAGATTACTTAGTATGGATTGACGGGGGTATAACCAATACAGTACACCCAGGTTACTTCACCCACGATAAAGTGCAAGATAAACTTGAATCGATCTTACAGAAATTCTTATTTCTTTCCTTCCCTTATGAAGGGGGTAATGAGATTCATGGATTTGATAGAGAGGGAATGAATAAATTTTGTGATATTGATTATGTAAAGTATGTTTGTCGGGGTGGTTTCTTTGGCGGTAATATTGATCACATAAAGCAGGCAAACGGGCATTACTATGGTCTTCTGCAACAAACTCTTTCAGAGGATTACATGGGAACAGAAGAATCTATCTTTACAATCATGGCCCACCAGCGCCCCGAGATGTATGATAGATTTGTATTAGAAGATAACGGTCTAATAGGAATGTTCTTTGAAAATTTAAAAAATGATACCGTTAAAACAAAAATCGTAACAACAACAACTAACAAAAAGAATATAATAAATGCTAAAGTAGCTCTTTATGTATTGACGTTTAATTCACCAGATCAATTTGAAAAGCTATGTATTTCTTATTCCTATCATAATAAATTTATTACGAATACGATAAACTTCTTAATTGATAATAGCACAGATATTTCTACTAACGAACGTTATAGTGAATTATGTGAAAAGTATAACTTTGTTAGAATTAAAAAAGATAATATAGGTATATGTGGAGGACGGCAGTTTGCCGCTGAGCATTTTGCAGAAACTGATTGTGATTATAGTATCTTCTTGGAAGATGATATGTTTATTCTTCCCGAAACTACAGAAATTTGCCCTCTTGGTTTTAATAGATATACAGAAAATATATTTGATAAGGTTATTTCTATTATGAATATAGAGGGGTATGATTTCTTAAAGCTTAGCTTTAAAGAATTTTTTGGTGACAATAGTACTCAATGGTCTTGGTATAATTTACCACAGGTAAAAAGAGAAGAATACTTTCCATTTAAAACAAGACTACCTAAGCTTGGGTTAGATCCAAATCCACCAAGAACAAGCTTTAATAACATTAAATCATATCAATCCTTAGTCTATGCAGACGGAGAAATATATTATTGTAATTGGCCTCAGATTGTATCAAGAGAAGGAAATCAGAAAATGTTTCTTGATGTAAAATGGGCACACCCCTACGAACAAACATGGATGTCATATATATATCAACAAACTAAAGAGAAAATGATTAGAAGTGCTATACTATTATTATCCCCTATAGAGCACGATCGGTTTGTGCACTACAGTAGAGATTTAAGAAGAGAAAATTAAGCAGCTCTTAACTCACCTATTTGCTTAAAAGGAATAGGCCTACCATTAGCATCTTCAACGGTTTTACCGTTAACGTGCCCTGCTATATAAGAACCATGCTTTAAGTTATGTCCTGCATAAAAAACCGGAGTAACTTTATCATTGCCAATAAAACGTGTCTTATGATGTGAAGTATTATGCCCGGGTTTTCCGTGACTTGCTGTTTTGCCTGCTGCCATATAAATATATATGGTAAACAGCCCTATTTTTTATAAGTAAATTTATGAGCCCGGTTATTACACCGCTAATTACCCTGCAACAACAGTTAAGAATTTTTCATTGGCAGACAACAGAATTTAGTCAGCATAAAGCTCTCGGCAAGGCTTATGAAAGCTTAGACGGTATCATTGATAGTTTTGTAGAAGTGTTTATTGGTAAATACGGTCGTCCTAAGGCAAAAACATCCTTTCATTTTGAACTTCAAAACATAGAAGGAGTTAACTTAATAGAATTCGTAGACATTTATGTTAATAAACTTAACGGTTATACATCCGAACTTGCAGATACAGATACAGACTTACTAAACATTCGTGATGAAATGCTTGCTATACTTAATAGACTTAAATATTTATTGTCATTAAAATAGTGCATAAAACATAAATAATTGTATGGCTTATCAATCAAACTTTTTCGGTACACCGCAGTTACCTGAATCTAACAAATTTGTAGAAATAACAAATGATTTACGTTTTCCGCCCGTTTCTGTAATAAAATGGGATTATAGGGATTCTGGGTATTCATTAAGCTCTGTTGATATATTTTCGAAGTATGCGGTAGTAACATATCTGGCAAACCCCGAGGATATTAAGGTTTCTCTTTCTGCAGAAAATATCAATGTAAATCTAGCAGATGTAGAAAACATTTTAAATGTTATTTCCCCTGATGTTACTACAATTAAAAATAACACAGATGCGGTAGAGAGTACATTAACAACCATTTCCAATAACATTGGCACTACTAACACCAATGTTGGTACCATCAACACTAATGTAGCTGACATTGAAACATTGCTTACTAGAACCAATGCATTGGTCAATTCTGTTTCTGCTAATGTAGCTGATGTTGGTACTATCAACACAGCTGTAGGTACCATCAACACAGCTGTAGGTACTACTAACACTAATGTTGGTACTATCAACACAGCTGTAGGTACTACTAACACCAATGTTGGTACTATCAACACAGCTGTAGGTACCATCAACACAGCTGTAGGCACCATCAATACTAATATTGCTGATATTGAAACATTGCTTACTAGAACCAACACATTAGTCAATTCTGTTTCTGCACTGCTAGGCAATCAATTAGGAATCAATGGTGTAGTATTTTGCCAGCCTTCTAATGGCACAGTCACACAAAACTTCAATGCCATACAGGTGTTGAGTGCATGTAAGTTTTCAGCTATTGCCATTGCTAACTCCACCACAACAGGATTAGTTGATTATGAATTACCACAAAACTTTATCCTGACAGCTCCCATCACTAGTCTCACATTGTCTTATGGGGCGATCATAGCTTTCAAATGATGTTATGCCTCGCCTTAGTTTAGGACTAGGAATCAGTAGTTCCAGCAAGCCGTTTTCTACTCTTTTTTCCCCTACCAACATTGCCGGACTATCCCTCTGGTTGAAAGCTGATGCTGGAGTAAGTAACATTCAAGCACCTGCCTACAACTATGTCTCACAAATTATAATTTCTGGAACAAGCACCTTAAGTGGGACATATACGGCAACATCAGTTCCATCTTATGAAGGTTACGTCAATAGCTATAGTTTTTCTGGTCCATCAAATGGGTTTGATATGTATTGGAATGCAAACGCGTTTGTTTTAGAAAGTGATACGGGTGCTGGTTATGCCTATGTCGAGTCTTCCGATGGACAGACTTGGGCAATATCCTCTCAATACTTTACTCAAGTTGTTATTTCTGGATTTACTGGTATTTATGCAGGTGCAAACGGTACCTATACTTACTCTTCTGATTATGAAGCACTACTTAATGGAGACTTTTTAATAGACGGTAATGCTATCAGATATATACCAAACGACATTGCAATTGCTTACAATACTACTGGTAATTACGCTGGAGCCTGGACTCCAGCAGAATATTTTAGCACAATAACACTTTCAAATGCTGGAACAACATCAATAAATGGGATATATACAAGGTCAGACAGTCAGATTGATATTGAATCTTCTAATTTCACCGCATCTAGCTCCAGAAGTATTTCATATGATGATAATGATAACTTTTGGTTTGTTGGACCTAATGATCAGTATAGAAACTATAACCAACAACCAGAGGGAGCTTGGGTAACAGAAAATGGTGACGCACCAGCACCGACAGCAGTATATGGAAACTCCGAGCGAGATGTAGGTAATCCAGTAACCACATCCGTTACAGCAATCCCTTCTGGTTCTATTATTGGAAGCATTACAACATCAAGTGTAATGATGGAGGTTGTATCAGCTTGGGCGGATCAAAGTGGAAATTCTAGAAACTTTACAAAAAGCATAGACAACACGGGATTCCCAACGTTTTCTAATGGAGCATTATTATTCACAGCAAATAATACTTACGGTGATCCTAACGCATCAATATTGGCTCTACCAAGCGAAAGTCTAAATTTAACAGGTCCATATACGTTAATTACTCTAGTGCGCGCAGGAGCAAACAATTCATGTGTATTCAGTAAATCAAATGATGACAGTAAACGAAGAAAATATCAAATATATGTAAACGGAGGGGTTATTGGGAGTCTTGAAAGTACTAATGGTCAAGATACTGGTATTAGTTATGGTACTGGTACAGGAGATGATGTTAATATAAAAAGAATTATAGTATCTCAGTTCACTTCAGATTCTTCTGGCCTCATAAGATACAATGGAGCAGAAGTACAAGTTGGAACTGGTGATAATGATGGTTACGGACTTAATGAAACCAATAGCGCCTCTGTTTTTATTGGAGCCTCACCATTTGGCGAGGGAAGTGGATATAATGCAGAAGCTTCTACAGAAATGTATGTTTATGAAATTATATTTTACAATAGAGCGATCACAACATCAGAAATTCAGGAAGTTGAGGCATATCTAATGGACAAATATGCTATTACTCCTCTTTAAATAGTATCAGTTTCAGTAGGTTAACGGATACGTAATTATTGCATTTGCAATTCTTTCTATTAAACTCTCTTAACAGGCGATTAGCTCAGCGGTAGAGCGTCTCCCTTACACGGAGAGGGTCAGGGGTTCGAATCCCTTATCGCCTATTTGCCAGGTGGTGCAATGGTAGCACAGCAGACTTTGGATCTGCCTGTTCTAGGTTCGAATCCTAGCCTGGCAGAATGAACTGGGGGTATAGCTCAGTTGGTAGAGCGGTAGCTTTGCAAGCTATAGGTCTGGGGTTCGAATCCCCATACCTCCAATGCCGGTGTAGCTCAGTGGTAGAGCAACGGTTTTGTAAACCGTCGGTCATCGGTTCAATCCCGATCACCGGCTCATTTTATAAATTGACTTTTAAATATTTACCTATAAGATTATATGAATGGCGCTGTCGTCTAGGGGCCTAGGACAGGTCCCTTTCAAGGACCATACACGGGTTCGAATCCCGTCAGCGCCAATGCACTCATAGCTCAACCGGATAGAGCAACGGTTTTCTAAACCGTCGGTTCCAGGTTCGATTCCTGGTGAGTGCGATGCGGGGCAGGTGGCTGAGCGGTCTAAAGCGACGGTCTTGAAAACCGTTGATGCGAAAGCATCCGTGGGTTCGAATCCTACTCTGCCCGCTGTTCTTTAAAAGATTTTGGGCGGATACCGAAGTGGCCAAACGGGGCAGACTGTAAATCTGCTGGCTTACGCCTTCGCTGGTTCGAATCCAGCTCCGCCCATATTGCTCGGTAGCTCAGCGGTAGAGCGGTGCACTGTTAATGCATTGGTCGTAGGTTCGATCCCTACCCGAGCAGTTCTTTTATGAACCGGGCCCTGCTTTTAAGCGTATAGAATAACCAACTGTTGCACTATCACCACCGATATAAACGTAAGAGGCACCATTATTAAAATTAATACAGGTATCACTATCATACACCCAGAAACTGCCTCTGGTGTGCAGATTGATGAAACCACCTGTTCTACAGCCAGCTGGTTCCACTGAAAAGAGACTTTCGTTTGTGGCAACATTCGGTGTATTCCACAACCCATCCCCATCTTGAATTGTACCTGTTGTTTTCATCTTAGCGCCCGCAACAGGCCATATACCCCCACCCGCATCTGAGCCCCCTAAGCACGTAATTAGATCAACCCATTCGGCAAGAGTTGGTATATGGAAGCCTTCAGGAGCTAGCCCCCTGATATCGGCTACAGCATACCTGTTGTAAAGTTTCCCATAAATAGCATCATTGGCAGGGTCATTATCAAAGTAACACCAACCTGGACCTGTAGCAGTATTCCATGCTTCTTGATCCGTAATTTCAGGAATGGGATCACCGTTCCTAAATGTAGCCCCCTGAAAGTTTGTATATGACCAACCTTCAATACACGCAGACGGTGGTGCTGGTGTCGGAGTAGGAGTCGGTGTAGGAGTTGGAATTGAAGTATCTCTTTTAAGCAAGAGCGTTTTAGCTGAGGATGTCTTAAAATACCCTCCATCGTTCTTGATGATAATATCGTAGGTGCCTGGGGTTGTGATAGATGTTAATCCAACACTGATAGTATTACTATTTACCACAGTATAATTGTTTATTTCTTGTCCAGAGAAAGGCGGGCATATAGAAGATAGACGCTTTACATTTGAAAAGAAGTTATAAGCCGAAACACTTGTCAAATTAGTGTTACGATTAGAACTCAGAAAAACACCGTTTGTATATTGAAAGTTATTGCCAAATAGTATAATATTTGGGACAAAACCAACATTAATAGGAATGACGTCCATATCTATATTTAATAATTTTCTTGATAACTAAATGGGTTCCACTATCATTATGTGGTGAAGATTTCTATTATAAATGGGTCTCTTGGAGGTCGTTCTGGCAACACCGGTCAGCTGATTAATAAGATCCGAAAAATACTCCAAAAAATAGATCCTTCTATAAAAGTATGTGTATTAAATCTATCCCCTAGTTTCGATTGGTTAAGAGCACGTAAGACTATTAGGACCAGTGATGGCTTATTATTTTGTTCAGGAACATATTGGGATTCCTGGGGGTCTCCGATGCAACAGTTATTTGAAAAGATGACTCAGATTGAAGGTAAAAAGCATTTAGTGGGTAAACCGGTAAGTGTCATAGTTACCATGCATTCTGTAGGGGGGAAGGAGATTGTATCGCGCATGCAAGGGGTTCTTTGTTCCATGGGTTGTATGATACCGCCCTTCACTGGTTTTGCATACTCATATTCAGATCATATAGCACATAAATCTCGGGTAACAGGTAAAAAGTTACTTGATGATGTATGGCATATTGATGATCTGAATGCATTACTTGCAAACCTAGTGGAAGCTGTTAAAAAGACCAATAATTGGAAGGTATGGGATTATCTTGATACCAATGCATTGGACCCAGCTTATATTTGGCTTAAATAGTATTATACTCTTACTTGCGGGGTGGAGCAGTCCGGTAGCTCAGCTGGCTCATAACCAGAAGGTCGCAGGTTCAAATCCTGCCCCCGCTAGTTGATATCATTATATCCTCATATTATAATGTATGGGTGTGAAGCAGTGCAGTTCTTTGAAATGGGCCTGAATTGGAATCGATTGAACAGTGGAGTTCATGAGAGCAAGTACCGGGGCATGCCGGTTTACCAATAGCAAAACAACATTAAATGCCGATGAAACATTCGACATGGCCATGAGTCTAGAAGAAGCTGATGCAATCCTTGCAGTAGCTGGCTTTGAAGACTCAGAAGCCACCCTTGAGTTAGTTTAACTAACTTGAGCGTTCCATTGTAGATTAAGGTTTGTAAGATGGAGCGTGTTACTAACCTTCGTATAAATTGGGTTATAACAATTAATAGTTTATACGTATAAAATTGTTATGAGTAAGGGCTTTTCGCTTAGTTTAATCCTTATGAAATATCAACTAAAATAAACTTGTAGTGCTTATAAATGAAATTATTCAAGACCTGGGTTCGACTCCCAGCAGGTCCATGTAGATATTAACTATTAAATCTCTTTATAACAAAACATATATCTGCCAGTAATATATCACTAGTTGCAATGTTGGTTGTCACTGTTGCACCTAATGCATGTGATGCTGCAACTGTACCAAGCTGACCCCGTATAATCGTCATACCAGCGCTACCACCTCCAGCTGATACATACATGATTTCATTATCGACTTTAATATGAAAATCGTTACCGCTAAAAGCGTTATTAGCATTCACTGGTAAATTGGTGACAATTGCATCAATCGCACTTGTAAGTGTGGTAGTAAGAAAAGTTGGTAAAGTTGCGCTATGTGCTCTAGCACTAGTTCCACTAATCCCGTTGTATGTGTATTTACCTGAGCTATTAGCAGAACCCACACCGTTAGCTGTTCTGTAATAATTGCCTGCAAAAGGTCTATTACCAATTCCAAGGCTACTACAAAAACTATTACCTGAGTTACTTTCTAATGAAAAACTAGGAGGGGTTACAAACAAGATACCAGTTGTTGGAGTAGATGTTGGACCTAATGATCTACTTACTATTAGACACACAATATCAGTGACAATGCAAGGGCTACCCCCGGTTAAATCATTTATGTTACCTGGAATACTTATCGCACTGGTCCAATTAGTTGTGTTCCCTAAATTTATATTTCTTGCGTATAAATTAAATGTACCGTTACCTGATAGCGAAGATATATTATTAGCGGTATTTCCCCATGTAGCACTATTAGCATTGACGGTGGTATATACTGAAGCATTAGCTGCTGATTGAGCATTGACGGTGGTATATACTGAAGCATTAGCTGCTGATTGAGCATTGACGGTGGTATATACTGAAGCAATAGCTGCTGATTGAGTATTGACGGTGGTATAGTTACTATTCCAGCTGGTACTTGTACCACCAACAGTACTTATGGGTTGAGTAAAGGAATTATTTTGTGTGTTTGTAATTATCATAAAGTATAATCCCAGAGTCTGATAGCTTTTGAATTACCATTAACAGTTATAATTAAAAATGCACCTGTATCAGCAACTGATGTAGGTACTACTGTATATGCATTAGTTAGTGTTACGCTTGCACCAGATAAACCTCCCACAGAGCTCAGAGCCGTAGAAACTAATGTATCGTCTGTTCTTATAACATTTGCGGAATGCCTGTATAAATTTACATCATAAGAGGTATCACCTGAACCAAATAAAATTCCATTTGTAGATGTACTATCGGCAATTTTCGTAGTCCCTCGTATAATTGTTGTGTCGGATGCATTATTACCTAAAGTAGAATTTCCATTTATAGTTAAACTACCATTGGCACTCACACTACCTGAAACGGTAAGCTCTACAGCAGGTGCATCTGTTTTAATACCAACAAACCCGGTTTCCGTAACTACAAAGTATGTGGCGCTAGCCGGATCACCAATCGTTGTAGCATTATAAAGAAAAATACCGCTTAAAGAATAAATCCCGTATGAATAATCACTAAATGTTTGACTGTTATAGGGATTATTATTTGTATATTTGTAATTGCTAAAAATAAAGCTATTCGCATTATTGATTGTAGCATTATCCCCAAAAGCTAATGAATTCTGAATACTATCTATAGCTATCTTCGGATTTAAATATGACCATACTCTCCAAGGTGCAAGACCATCAGAGGTATTAGAGAGTAGCATGTAGCGCATTCCCCCTACAGTACCTGGATCTTTTGGTATACCTAAATTAGGTTCTGCGTTAATTAAATTTAAGAACTTATAGCGCACCGGATCGATATCCGATTGCATGGGGGTTCTTAGACGGACTTTACCGCTAATGGTTTCAAACGAGTAATTCATTACTATGAAGCCGTATTAATAGTCTCGAGAATACTTAAATTTAAATTACATGAATTTACATTGTTACAGCTTGCTATGATTACATCGTATTGTTCTAATAACAAGCGATTGGGTGCAATGTTAACTGTATCGTAAGCAGGAATCGTGAAGTTCTTTATATGATCATAATAGGGTCTTGTAGGTACAAATGATCCCCCTTTACCAGAGATACCTACCGTGACCGTTACGTCACCTGCTGTATAATTAGAAGCATAAGCTGCTAATATAATTGACGCTCTATCGTAAGGAGCTGTGTAAGCTCCTGTTGTAACAGGTGACAAAGTTAATGTTCTTCTAACAAAATAATTAAGAGGTAGATCAGCCATATTATTATTTATTATTCCAATGCTAATACCAATGGTGTTACTAACGCTAAAATTGATCTATCGAAAGCTCTGCCTTGAATTCGGCCTATTGACTGTACAACAGTAAACCCATTACCTACCTTAAAATTACCTGCCTCATTGGTACTTGTATAATAAACAATACCGTCGTCAGCAAAAACCGCTTCAAGACTGTTGTCCGGCTCACCTCCCAATGAAGGCACCGCCTGCTCGAGAATAGTGCCTGTACCAATATATTCAAAAGCATGAGATGCAGAAGCGATCTGACTTCTTAGATACATTTCTACATATTTTGGTTCTAAAGCAGAAGCTGTTAAGGGTGCTGTAACATTAGAAGTAAATGTAATTCTATATTTGTATGCATTTACATCAACAGCACTTACACTTCGGATACTATGGTAGATAGCTTTACCGGTAGGATTTAATAACGGGTCATAATTACTAGCCGGGTCATCTTGTACTTTAATGATTAAACCGGGGTAAGGCTCTGTAACCGGTATGGCAGTCAAAGCGGGGTTCGTTATTTGATTGATATTAAATGGACGGGGTGTCACTGCTTGTACATCGATATAATTTTCACCTAGAGGGGTTGTATTTATCTGTGTACCGGTTAGTACCGGGTACCAAGACTTACCACGAGCTACTAAGCCAGATAAACCAAACGAACAGTTTGATGTACTGATACTGCATTGACCGCCGGTCTCACACAAGATACCTTCTGTAGTACAAATAGTAAAGGTACTAACTAGTTGAGCGTATCCGTTATTAAGAATATGTATACCAATACCACCTTGATTAAATTGTGTGAATGAGTCAGTAACAAAACTTCTCAAATAACCAGAAGCAAGGGCACCGTCTGCCCGTATACCGCAACCTGCGCTGATACCGTTCGTACCTGTTGTAATTGAGCTGCAGCCTTGTATATAAGGGCTAGTACTAATAAAAGGTTTGGATACTATAGGTAAACCGAACGGGGGACCTGTACGTGTTGTATCAATTGTATAACCCGGTGTATTGAAGGCAACAACATATTGAGGATTTGTAGAATTTAAAATAGGAAACGCTGTTGCAGCTGATGGAGCTAAATGATCTCTAAAGGTAAATCCCCATACATAACATGCATTATTACACCATAAAATATCGTATTGTTTATTTATCGGGCGAATGGTTGTACGTCTTATGTTATCACCAATGAGAGATGTACCTGGAGTGAGATAGATAGGATTCAGTTCCGAGTAATCACCTGTCTCTACAAAAATAGTACTTTTATTTGGCCCGTATACATCAAACGCAACTTTAGCAGCTTTCTTAATTGTACGTACGGGCACCGAGGGATTTAAACCTGAGTTTGTATCCACACCGGAAGTACTAACATAAATACAATTTTGTTTCTTTGCTTCATATTGAATATTCCCACCTGCTAGAATGTTACCGGAAACTGCAAGTTGCGCAGATCGAACCGCACCATAGACTGGATCAAACTTTTGATAAGGTATATCACCATTAATAGTTACATACCCGTTATTATCAATGTATAGGGCGTACCGTTGGCCGCCGGATGCATCACCATCGATGAATCTTGCAATAGGTTGTGGCCCGTTTTGTACAACGGTTAACGCTGGCCCTGTTCCTGAATTAATAACAGAAAGAGCGCTAGTTACAGATACTATAGTGTCTAGATATGTAAAGTTGCCTAATACGGATAAACTACCTTGTATGGTAGCATCTTGATCGATGAATAGATTTTTTGACGCGCTTAAATTACCAGAAATTACAAAATCACCAATAAAAGGCTCTTCTGGTGATGCAATTGGATCTGTTGCCGAATCTGGATAGTCCGGAGACGATTGAGAATGGTGGTTTCTTCTATGCCATTTATTATGAAACCGTGCATTACTTGCCATAACATTATTTATCTAAACCGTTACTATTTACAAAAAAACTTATTGTATATAAGCAGATCCATCATTTATGTTGAATGTTATTTTACCAAATTCTCTTGGTGTTATAGTACAATCACCCGCAACAGTTACAGTCTTCTGTACGGTAAATGTTTGTAGCAAAGGCCCGGTCGCGTAAAGAATAGTACCTGACCTAACGATAGTACCGCCTGAATATGTTGTGACTTCAAGACTTATTGCACCAGATGTAAAGTTAGTAGACCATTGACCGGTTAATCCCATATCGAATGTCGTAGCGCCTGCAGCCAATGCTACGGCTGATAATGCATTATAGTCGAGAGCTGTATATTCACTACCCGTGGTGCCTTTAACGTCACCACCCCATGATAATGAACCCACAATCGTCCTCGCCGGACAGAAGCCAACAGGGACATAATTATTCGCATTTCCAGGAATATTATTAATTGCATTTAATATATCAAAGTCTGTACCTGTATTATTCCATGCATATCTGGCTATCAAATATTTGAAGGGTATTGTCGTCTTATTAACAGGTGTAGCTGTCGGTGTTTGTGTAGTTGAAGGAGTGATTTGTGGTGTAGCTGTCGGTGTCAATGTTGCCCCGGGGGTACCTGTGGGGGTCATTGTGGGTGTATTAGACGGTGTACGGGTTATTGAAGGTGTTATACCCATTGTAGGTGTCTGTGTCATGGTAGGTGTTAGAGAAGGAGTATTTGTTGGTGTGGGTGTATTTGTAGGGGTGTTTGTAGGTGTAGAGGTTTGTGTGGGTGTAGGAGAAGCAATAGGAGGAATACCTGGTACAACCCCTTTTTGTGCTTTTACTCTAAAACTCTGACCATGTAATACTGAAAAAATATTGTTCATGTAAAGAAATTTACTATATTTGGGTTAGTTGTTGCAAAGGTACCGAAGAATTGAGGATTCCGCCCAGTCCATTCTTCTGTACTAAAGCCAAAGCCTTGACCACCACGCAAGATCAAGAAGTCAATTTGACATCTATAGATACCATTAACATATATTCTCATTGGAGGAATAGCTGGTATGATGCCTGGATCTGCTCCACTAAAGTAGAACCGATCTTTATAAAGCGGTGAGAATATTGAAACACCCTCTAATGTATCTGGTGTAGGAGAATCGTTTGCAATAATAGTATATTGGAAAGGATTCGGTGTAGCTGTAGGTGTATGTGAGGGTGTACTTGTAGCTGTTGTATAAGGTGAGGTAGGCGTCATTGTTTGTGTCGGTGTCGGTGATCTGGTAGGTGTGAATGTGGGTGTAAGAGTATTGGTCGGAGTAACAGAAGGTGTGAGAGTATTAGTCGGCGTAACAGAAGGTGTTTGTGTATTTGTTGGCGTTAAGGTCGGAGTTGCAGTTGGGGTCGGCGTGGCAGAAGGTCTAGGAGGCCCTGGTTTTTCAATACCGGTATTGTTACATACCTTAAAGATATAGGCTCCCATAATACTATTTATGGGAAAAAAAACGAATACAATATAAATAACTGTATGAATATAAAAGACCTAATTGACGATATCGTATTCAAGGCTTATGACGTTTACTATTCCATCGGAGATAAGATTAGAGATATTGGATATACAATTAAAGACAAGATTTCTGGCGATAAATTCCAGGACGATCTTGATTATTTTGAAGAAGAACCCGAGCCCGTAAAGAAAGCTGTCAAGAAAAAGACTGCTGCTAAGAAGAAGACTCCTAAGAAAAAGAAGTGATCGAAGGTACAAAGCTTAATTACGAACAGCAGCTTATTGTCAATAAGCTTAAAGAAAAAGCATTTGATACTAGCCTGGATATATGGTTGTCCACACCGCATAGAGCTTTTAAGGATAAGGCCCCTATTGATTTACTGCTCTCTGGTAATTACGAGTACTTCTACAACTATATAAACAATTGATTATCAAGTAGTTATATAGCTTGACTATATTTGCATTTCATTTATAATATAGTCATGAAAAAGATAGACTATATACTTCTAATCATAACAGCCATTATCGTGAGCGGATGCGCACATGGTAGTGGGTTCACGCCACCACCGGAATCGGCTCATCAAAGCGGTCCTTATGATGGTCAAACTGTACTAGGTTCTGTACCGTGGGTTGAGAGTGGAGACCCTCAGTATAAGAAGCCTAATTGGTGGGGTAAGTAATAAATATATGAATGATAGAAGCTATAAAACAACGTTACCAGACTATATTTGGATTTGATACTTCCCATAAAATATCAGCTCAAGCCATTGATATCGTCTATTGGGTCATAATCACAGCAGCTTACTGTTTTGCCTTTCATGCATTAAGTCTAATTCTCGTTTCGTGGAATTGGTTTTTAGTAGGATTAACAAGTCTCGGTGTTGTTGGCCTACCTTATTGCGTTAAAATTATACTGTTTGGTAGAGATAAATTCCCTCGTAAAGCTGCTATATTATGCGCTTTTCTTAGTCTCCTACCTACTATATTTGACTTTGCAGGCTTATATTCAGAAACCGGATTACAAGATTCTATCAAAATAAGCAAATTAACCATATCACAGAAGCTAAATGAATTTGAAGCTGCTAGTAAAAAAGCATCTCAACTGGAAGAGCAAACAATTAAAGAAAAAGAAAGAGACACTATGCTATCTATTGAAGAGCAATATTCTAAAAAACATACAGATGTCTTAAGAGATATAAACGATGCCAACCAAAAGGTAATAGATGAAAAGCTCGGTGTTCGAGCAGATTATCTATCAGGTAAACCTGGCGATGGCCCCAGAACAAAAGAACTACAGTCAGAAGCAAGAAGACTGCAAAGTACATACGATCTTGAATCCAAGGCATCAAAAGAAAGCATCAATAGAGAATCACAAAGAGTTAAAGAACAGACACAAGATGAAATAAAGACTCTTAAAGCTGCAAATCAATTAATTGATAACAAGCTTGAAGAAGTTAAGAAGGGTATCAATGCTGCAAAAACATTTCGGGAATTAGAGCAGTCTGTTATTCAAGCAAACGGCCTCCTTTCTACAATAGCTTCGAAAGTTAAAGTGAATTACACACCTGTAGAAATAACTGGTTCAGATAATATTATTCGCTTATCGTTTGAGGCATTACTTCATCTTGAAGTAACAGCTCTTGTTTGCTTACTACTAGCCTTCCTTATGGAAGTTGGTGATATAGTAATTGTCTATGTTATCCGCCATGAAAGACGGCCCCGGGAACTACTTGAACACGAAAAAATTGTAGAGTACGCCCGGAAAGAGGCACTCTTTAAAAAGAATTACGACGGTTATTAAGCTCTAACTTCTTTGTTCGTGCAGAGACAGTGCTCGTGGTAAGGGCAGGTAAAACAACGCCCTGATTTATCATATTCCCGGTTATAGTAGATGTCTGGTCGAATGCATGTACCTCCATTTGCAACCTGACATTTATTAGACCCTCCTGTAGCCCACTCAATCCATGTCTTCTTGCAGGTATTAAGTTTTTCGGTAAACTCAAAATACTCTTTTTCTTTTATCACAGTCTGCTCTTCTTGAACACGTATTTCTTCATCACTTAATCTCTTACGGTTACCTTTTGGTTTCTTAAGAAGCTTAAGACGAGCAAGAGCTTGATAGTTTATACTAAATGGTTGTTTTCCTTTTGGAAGAAGGCGTCTTTGTACCTCTTCTGCAGATACCTTAATTTTAAGAAGTTTCTTTGCTTCACGGCAAATAAAATGATCTTGAAACGCTTCAATAGATCCAAATTTAGCAATTTTCTTGTCTATTGAATTTTTAAATATCTTTTTCTGAATACCCGTAACAATACAAGAGGCGAGGATCGTGCTCATTCATCTATTATATATGAAAGAGCTTTAAAATACTAGTTTAATAAAAACGAGGAATGCCTTCCATGCTATAATTTGTAACCCTAGAATTGCTGTTCATGCTAGCTGAAAGCAGTTTCTTAACATTTGGATAATTATCTGTGGCAACATCTTTCGAAGCTATTTGTAATTGCTCTTTCAATGAATCATATAACGACTTAGCATTTTCTTCGTAAACAAAAAACGGTATAGGCGATAAAGCAACCTCGTTTTCAAAATGATGATAAGGGTTTAATTTAACCATATCATAATTACCGAACTGTATAGGGTCGTTTGTTAGCTTATTCTTTGGCACAATTTGGGCATATATTGTCACGGAGTGCTTTAGTTCATTAGAGGTATTCTGCAATTCTCGTACAGAAGCAAACATGGTTCGGGCATAAAGCATATGATTATTTAGTTTTTTATTGAAAATTACTATAATTTAATATAAATATATATACATATGAAATTCGATGATCTTGTAAGCATGGTAATGGAAGCAAACAATGACCCGGCACCAGAGGGCAGCGAAGCGGACCAAGGTGGTAAGTTTTATTTTTGCGAAGTTGCCACGAAGGCCATTAAGAATGCACAAGCCAATGGTGGTAAATACCCTTATATGGAACGCGTCATGGCTAAGTATGCGGATGCAATCAAGAACCTTACATCCATCGGTGTTGGTAAGTTAAATTATAGTACTTTAAAGAAAGTTAACATGGACGGAGATACATACGAACTCACCACATTGGAATTACCGAACGGTGAAAAAGTAGAGAACTTTCCGATTGCTCTTTCTGTTGAAATCGATGACGAACAAGTTCAAAATGAACTTGGAAAGAAGTATAAGAAGATGGAACTTCGTAATAGAGCAAATAAAGCAGCTGGTGGCGGTGAAGCTGGAAAAGAAGCAGAAGATATAGCTAACGCATTGGGATAATCTCTTGAATAGAGATAGTAAAAAGATCTATAGTAACTATAGATTTGTATTAGAACAAGACGCACCAACAACAAAAATAGTTCCTGGTCAAATTAACCTCGATGAAGAGGATTTTGAAAATTTCGACTGGGGCAGTCTCAAGGGAAAAATAATCCCTCATATGCGTTTGCCAGATGAAAAAATAAGGGTGGTTCACGATAAAGTTATAAAAGCAATCGCCTTACTTAGAAATAAATTTCCTACCATTGTAGACATGTTAAATCAGTTAAGAAAAGTCGCCACATACGATAGAGTCGAAACCGCAGCAGTTGATGAAAATTTTAACTTATATTATAACCCTACTTTCTTCTACTGCTTGCCCTATCATTTTATTGCTACTATTTTAGCCCATGAAGCATTTCATTATTTAAATAACACTTTTAAAAGAGCTGACTGGACAACAAAGAAATTAAAAATAAAAGTTAACCATACACTATGGAATATCTCTACCGACTTAACAATGAATTATGAATTAGTCCGTCAAGGATTTAGATTCCCTAAAGGCTTTTTTGTACCAGATAAGCAAGGTAAATATAAATTCCCCAAGGAGATGGGAGGAGAAGAGCTTGATATCTCACAAAACACTTCTGAGCAAGTCTATAATTTTGTTAAAAAAAGCATGCCACCAGAAGAACCAGGAGGCTCAGGTGGTGACCCGTCTCCACAGTATGTACCGAAGGTTGGGGATATAGTGGGTGATAAAGAGACTAATACAAAGAGACAAATAGTTAAAATTAATAAAAAGAATAAGAAAGTTATAACGGTACCTGTATGAAAAACGATTTTAATTTCGACGAAATTTATCCTTGGAGTGATGATAAACCATCGAACACTCCTTCAGGAGGCGGAGGCGGAGGCCGACCACCGACCACGACACCTACAGATGAAATTGTAGATGGACCGCCCGGTACTCCATCTATAACAACACGAGGCCCCCAGCCTACAAAACCATCTAGTAGCGGCGATGGGAAGGATAAAAAACCAACTGTTACACCAACACCACCGAAAGTTACAGCAACACCACCACCAAAGCCCTACGTTCCTCAGAACTTAGATGATCATATAGAAATTGGTGACGAACCTAAGGAAATTCTACCGTCGGGGGATAGACCTAATGCTCCGATGAATGATAGCGATAGAGAGAAAAAACGACGACAAGTTGCAGATGAAATAAAACAAAGGAGCCTGGATAGGGGTCGAGGAAGAACCGGGGACCCGCTTTGGCCGGACTCTAACTTCGAATATGATAATGTACAGACAGTTAATTATAAGGCTGAACTAAAGAATTTACTACAAAATCTTAAAATTGTATATTCAGATAAGCTACACCCTAGCAGCTATAGTTATGGATATGCGGAATATAGAACACAAAAACTTCCTGAAAAGCTTTCTATTGCTATAGCTCTTGATACTTCTAGTTCTATTGTTGATAAAGCAAAAGAGTTTCTAAATGAAGCATATAAAATAGCTATGACTGCTACTAAGATAGAGATATATGTTATCTTGTTTACCGATGGTGTATATGCTAAAGGTTATTCCAGAAATAAAGCTGAACTGCAACAATTAATATCTAGTATGCAAAAAGCAGTTGAAGGGGGCGGTACACAGATGAGCCCGGTGGCAAGGGTGGTTTCAGAGGCTGTATTACAAAGAAAACTCTCTAGAAATAGCGCTGTCATCTATTTCACTGATGGAGCAATAGAGTCTAATTGTGTTCTATCTACATTAGTTAAAGCTAATTATATCTATGTTGTAGAGGGCGGAGAGCTTAGTGCACTTCTACCTTTAAAGAAAAAATACAACAATTTAAAGATAGCATGGATAAATATTTAGAGTAATGAAATACCCTTACAAAATACAGAAAACAATAACTGGTAAGTATGAACTAGTTAGAGAGTTTGATGATGAATTGGATAATATGATTAAGGGTAGTCTTCCAGGTAGCTATCAAGTAAATTACACACCAGTTATACTTCCTAACGAAAAACAGATCGATCTACCTGCCGTTTCAATGCGTGAATTACAAGCTATATTCTACGATGCATGGGTCAATACAGCAGAAGACGGGTCATCAAAACCGGTCCTAGTATTTGGAGGGTCGGGTGTTGGTAAATCAGATGCTGTTGCCAATTTTGCGAAATCTATCGCTGCAGGCATCCCTGCCGAAGGAACGGGGAAAAATAAAGAAGGATTACCCCAACAATCCAGAGAGTTTATTGATATATCTAAATTAGAATCTGATAATGAAGAAGAATTTGAGCGAGTTCTGGCGAATGTTGGTAATTATTTTCTTTACTATCTCATAACAGGTTCCGATATTACACCAGATATGTTGAGAGGTATATATAAAACATCAGACGATAAAGCGAAAGATGGAGTCGGTGTATTAACTGGTCAAGTTCCAAAATACCTTAAATTAATGATGCAAAAAGAAGCTGTCGGTTGTTTGTTTCTAGATGAAGTAAATCAAGCAGCGGAAAATCAAAAACTTCTTTATCAACTCTTATTAGGGCATAGGGTATCACAATATACATTAAGTAAAAGAATACGTATGTATTCAGCAGGTAACATTGGTGCATATTATGAACTGAGTAATGTTATTTCATACTTGTCTCCTGCTGCTATTGGTAGAACAGAACCTGTTTACTTGAAGGTTTCACCTAAAGATTGGGTTGAATATATACGTAAGCGAAAAATTGAAGACCGTTACGGTAATATACATGAATATCCTGAAGTAATTATTTCATTCTTGTTTAGTACTAATGAAGATTTTGAAACTGTAAGTAAATTATTCTATCAAGAGCCTGGTGAGGCGGGTGCTCAGTCGAGTCAACGAGGTTGGCCTAACCCTCGTAGTATCACAGGCTTTGGCATTGAGCTTATAAATATAGTATCAGAATTAAAACACAAAAATAAACCACTTAAGAAAGATTTACCATCTCGTTCTGTTTTAGGCTTTAAGCATATGGAGACAGATATACTTAAAAAAGTTGAACTCGCTGGTGCAAAATTTTGCGGTATTGAGTGGGGTCAGCGATTTGCTAAGTTTTTCTTCTATGCATACTTTCAAGATATTGATCAAGTGATTGCATCGGACTTTACCAAGAAGGGCAAAGAGAAAAACGAAGCTTTAGATCCTGAAGAATATTGGGCCAAGAGCTATGTTATCACCACATATTTTAACAAATTATCCAATACATATAAAGGGATGGATCAAAAAACTATCCATGTGCATTTTCAAAAATTAGCGTATGCTCTTTTTAAGTATATACCGCATGGTTCGCTAGCTAATTTAAAAGAGTACCTCAAGAAAGTTACTGGCGATATGAATACCAAGGATGATGGGCTGTTCGCTGATTTTGCAGGTTATATAGCTAGTTTCAAAGCACGCAACGAAGAGGAAAAAATTGTTGTCGATAGATTTAAAAAAGAGATTAAAGCATTAATGATTTCAGGAGATGAAGAAAAATCTATAACTATATGAAAGGTAAAAAACAATACTACAAAGCTGTCTGGAATAAGATACCCTTAAGTCCTGGTGAAGAAGAAGAGGTTCTCAACTCACCTTATGCAAAAGTATATTCTCAGAATAAGCCGGCAAGAAGTTCAAATTTTGATAAAGCTACAAAGCAAGTCTTAACAGGCAAACAAGAAAAAGATACGGATGTGTTTAATTACAAATATGGAACATCTATTAACAAGGCATGTCATCAGATCTTAGAGTATATAATTGATTTCTTTGGTCTTGATGTCTACAATTCAAATGTAAACAAATTTAATGAAGTTAATGTCAATTCCGCAAAACAAGAAGTATGTGATATGTTTCGTATGAAACTAGATAAAGAGTGGGCGCAAATTTATTGTGATAAAGTTAAGAAATTAAAGGACTTTAAAACACTCTATCAATTTCTCATTTTTCATTCTCAGTTTTAAAGTTTATAAACTCAGTTAAAAGTTGTCTATCGATTTCGTTAGTTAAACATGAGACCTGTTCATAAAACCCTTTTCTTGTATTTTCGTCCGGCTTACAATCAAAACTAAAGTAGTTAGCAAAGGAATCATACAATTCTCTTCCCTCCTTAGTCATCGTATCATACTGCTGATCTGTCACGTTCATATTTATCATACCTTCATATATAATATAGCATGGAATCAGATATAGTCAACTATATATATCTCATTGATTATCAAGTAGTTATATAACCTATTGATTATCAAGTAGTTATAAGAGTATTGATTTTCTGTTGCTTTTCGCGTGTGTATTATATAATTATGTGTATGGGATTATATGATTCTTTCAGTATTGAAGGGTTTAAACTCAAGCAACCCAAAGAGGTTTCTTCTTATCTAAAGAGGAATAATGCCGAAATAAAGGAGTTTCAATCCAAAGATCTCGATAGTGTGATGGCTCAATACTCTATCGATAGTAGGGGCCAAATTTTTGCAATTCAACATAAACCAACAGGTAAGAAAGTACTCTGGAAGAACCCTTTTGAGAAATGGCCCGATAATCGTTCTTTCATAGAACGCATGTATAATAGGGCACGGGCAAGCAAAGTATCTAGAATGATTGATGAAACGAAAACGGTTAAAGTAAAGACTAAGCTAACCAGTACCTTTAACATCTATTCATATGATAATATCGCAGGCCGTTATGTTTCTTTAGACTACCTGATTACAGCTACAAATGGTGTGGTGAGAGCGGTTAAACTTATTAGCTGGGAAATAGAATCAGAGCCAAGCGCTGCTAAAAGAGAAAAGATAGATGTAGCGTGGAAAGTACGATTCGAGGAAGAAGCACGACAGCATGAGATGTTTCGTTCTAAATGGTACTACCCTATACTCAAAGAAACATACAATCCATTCGTCTTCTTCTCAAAGAAGATTATCATTAGTATATGCAACCGTATTATGCGTGCGACAAATTTCTGGTCAGGTATCTAAGCTCTGTAATAATTTATCGATAGGGCTATATTCTTATAATCAGAATAATAATAGCCTGACTTACCATCAATAGTGATAGGATTTATTCGATGGCTTAAAAAGCCCCAATCCTTTATCCAATCAGCATCATACTGCTTAATGTCTTCTTCTAATATATAGTCAAACGTTGTAGACACATTATTATTTAAATACTCATGCCTCCGTCTTGGCAACAAGTTCTTGTTCATTAATAGTATTTATAACGACATCAGCGCTGTTGGGTAGGTTGCTATATCGTATTTCTGCATCCTCTAGAGTACTGCACGTCCAACCCCGAATACCCCAAAGACTTGACCCTGGATAAACCTCAGAAGGCTCTATAAACGATTCACCTAATTTATATCCATTATGTCTAGTTATAACGACTACTTCATAACGAAATGACGTTGCTTCTTTGTGCGCTTGTTTATATATGGCTTTGTCGCCTTCTCTTTTAACTTTCGTATAGGTAAAGCCTTTGGATACAAACTCATCGAGGATTAATTTCATATACCTATGATATATGAAAGCTCTTTAAAATCTACCAGAAACCGGTTAATTATACCGGATGCGATGCTTTATAGGCATCAAACTCTTGTTTAAGCTCTTGTATGGCTTTAATCAAAGGTGCCACCAGTTCACTGTACCCAATCGATAGCACATCACTCCCACCCTTGACCGAATGATCTTGGTAACCACCAAAATCAATGCCTCTGTCATCCAATACTTGTTTAACTTCTTGGGCAATAAGACCATGATGATAGCGGGTACGCTTATGTGTACCATCGTGAACAATATTATTAATATCATTTGCTTGTACCCATTGTTCCAGCTGTAGCTTATGGTTTTCTTTTTCCTCTTCTGTTGCCTCAGAAGATGGTGCTACCGGGGGAAGAGTATTGTAGCTTTCACGAAGGTCCCATTTAAAATCCACAGGACGGAGTGCCATGATAAAATCTAACCCTAATGTGGTATCACGTACATCTGCTTTATCTCTAATATCAGATCGATTCTGTACAGCGCCATATGCATATGTGGTAGTAACAGAATTACCTAATTGCACTTGGTTATTGCCTGTTGTACTCGCATAGTACCCTACCCCTGTACAGTTAATTCGTCCTTCGTCACCGAGCCCTGCATAATAACCTAGGTAAACATTATTATTACCTAAAGTTCCTAAACCACCTGCATAATAACCTATACCGCTATTGTATGAACCGCTAACTAAGTTAGTTAAGCAACTTTGACCCAGTGCTGTGTTATAACTACCAGAAAGAAGTTCAAAGAGTGAACCATACCCTACCGCAGTATTTTGACTTGGCGTGGCGCTTTTATAAAGCGCATTTGCTCCAACAGCGGTGTTTTGCGTACCTATTGTGTTTACTACAAGCGTACTCTTCCCCACCGCGGTGTTATCACCTCCAGTTGTATTAGATTGAAGCGCACCTCTACCAATCGCTGTATTACCGCTCCCTGTCGTATTGTCTTGTAGTGCGCTTCTCCCAGCGGCCATATTATCACTTCCTGTCGTGTTTGCACCGAGTGCAGAAGTACCAAAAGCACTATTTTCACTTGCAGTAGTATTACTGCCTAGCGCGGAAGTACCAAACGCAGCATTACCCTGCCCGGTTGTATTGTTACGAAGAGCATTTAATCCTGTGGCTGTGTTGTTGACCCCTGTTGTGTTTGTACGGAGGGCTTCATATCCGATAGCCGTGTTATTACCTCCAGTTGTATTACTGAGGAGTGCGCTTGACCCGCAAGCCGTATTACTACCTCCTGTATTATTAAGAAGGGCACTATGTCCGATAGCTGTATTGTCGTTTAAAGTTTTGTTAGCGTCGAGGGCGCCGGATCCTATAGCAGTGTTACGGTTTCCAGTTGTATTTGCTGCTAACGCATTGGATCCGACCGCAACATTACTAGTTCCAGAAATATTTGCTCCAAGTGCGATCGCTCCGACAGCCGTATTGCCCGCACCTGTTGTATTTGCCGCAAGCGCGTTGTACCCAACCCCGACATTTGAGCTTCCACCTCCAGCACTAGCAAGTGCGTTACATCCAACAGCAGTATTATCACTTCCTGTGTTTTCCTGTAAGGCATTTGATCCAAAAGCAGCACTTCGGATACTAGTAGTAGCTTGACTTAATGCATAATATCCAAATGCGGTGTTATATGTTCCGCCTGTAATATTTCCCATTGCAAAAGTTCCTGCCGCAGTATTGGCGGTATAACCTCCTGCAGGATTTGTGGCAGGCGCAGGCCGCAAAAATCGATAATCCAGTGATCCGCCTGTCAAGACAGTAGCTACCGTAAATCTCAATTCTTGACTACTATCTTTCTTATAACCGACAAGAAAGTCGCCGTTATCTGCGACACCAGACAATGCAAATTGAGTAAAATTCTTAATGGCCATATATTATATTTATATCTGAACTAGAGTATCTCCATTTATAGAAGCTATTAAATCTTGATTATTTATACTCGCCAATATATTACAATTTCCATAGTTAGTGATTAATACAGGGGCTTCTATATCATACGGCTCAAACGCAGTCCTCCAGCCAGTAAAAGGTGGAACGTAGTTATTTGTACCACCCATAATATAATAATTAGTCCCATAATAAGGTGAGTTTACGTCATCGTAATATATTTCCCACCCTAAATTAAGCTCGTTCCAGAAGACTCTACCAACCGTAGGATTTGAATAACCATAAGGTTTATCGTTTGAGTTACCTGTATAAAAACCATTGAGTACAGATAATGCAGGATTTAAAGTTTCCGCACCGCTAAGAGTAAAGCAGGCTTGCCATGCTATAGGTGTTTTAGTTGGTGTCGGTGTATTTGTTGGTGTAATGTTTGGTGTTCTGGTATTTGTAGGTGTTGGTGTAGGTGTGAGGAAAACAGCAGCAACAAATACAGGAACAGCTGAATATGTAGTACAATTTGTATCAAAGAAGGGTCCCCGTTGCCAGTTATTTGCAGGGAACCTATCCGCTAAAGGATAACTATTAGTGAAATATACATCCCCGTCACTATTACGTATTCTCCAAGTACCATCCCCGTATTGATATATCGGTGTTTCAATATAATCACTAAATGTTGAGCTGAAGAGATAATAATCTTCGGCTTGAATACCGAAATAACCGTACATAAAGAAACCAAAATTACATTGTGCATCGGCGATTATATCTAACTTAGTAGCAGAAACCGCAGCTCCATATGTAATAAACGTTCTACTATCAGTAGATGAAGGTGTCTGTGTAGGTGTTATGGAAGGTGTACGGGTAGGAGTTGGTGTTACCCCGGGTGTCGCTGTTACTGTATTAGTTGGCGTTATTGTAGCCGTAGGAGTTGGTGTCGCTCCTGCTGAAGCAGTTGTAGAAGGTGTTATAAACGGTGTACGTGTATTTGTCGGTGTTATTGTTGGTGTGGGCACAGGTCCTATTTGTATAACTTTATCTGCTGCGTCTGCTATCTGAACAATAACACTATCAGAGTCTAATATTTGTAAGATATCTTGACCTAACGTGGAGGTAACAGAAGGAGTTGGTGTTGGCGTACGAGTATTAGTTGGTGTTTGGGTGGGTGTTAAGGACGGTGTTCTAGTTGGTGTAGAGGTAAACGTTGAAGTTACGGTAGGTGTTATTGTTTTTGTGGGTGTTACGGAAGGCGTTTTGGTTGTTGTAGGTGTTACAGGCTGGGTTCTAGTAGGTGTAGCTGTTGCAGGTGGTGTTCTCGTGGGTGTCGGTGTGGGTGTTTTTGTGGCTGTCGGTGTTACTGAAGAGGTAATTGAAGGTGTTGGAGTAGCTGAAGCAGTAATGGAAGGTGTAGGTGTTAAGGTTGGAGTAACTGTTGGTGTTAATGTTGATGTAGGTGTCGGTGTTAATGTATTTGTAGGAGTGATCGTTGGTGTCGGTGTGTTTGTGGGGGTAGCGGTTGTTGATGGTGTTGGAGGAGGTGTTGATGAAGGTGTGGTTGTTGGTTCAATTGCATTATCTGCAACAGACATCCCCCCTAAAAGGCTTACTGTTTTATAATCTAAATAATCCGACCCCGCGAGTCTTCTCTGACGCGCTAAGTTATTATTATTAACTATAAATTTTGTTTTACGTCGAATAGCCATAGATTATCCTATTTGTATTACCTTATCTACCGCATTGGCTATTTGAACTACTAAGCTTGCTGGATCCGCTATTAATAATATATCCTGACCCCTTGTAGGTGTCACAGAAGGCGTAACTGGAGGTGTTGCTGTTCTTGTAGGTGTTACCGTGGGTGTAATAGTATTGGTTGGTGTAACTGTAGGTGTCTGTGTATTTGTAGGTGTTTGTGTTCTCGTATTCGTAGGAGTAATAGTATTTGTTGGTGTGATAGTATTCGTGGGTGTGATAGATGGTGTCTGTGTTTGTGTTGATGTAGATGTTATAGTGTTCGTTGGGGTAATAGTGTTCGTTGGGGTAACTGTGGGCGTCTTTGTATTTGTGGGTGTAACCGTCGGTGTTTGTGTGCTGGTAATTGAAGGTGTCGGAGTACGGGTTGGGGTGATAGTATTCGTGGGTGTTACAGAAGGTGTTCTTGTATTTGTTGCTGTATTAGTGGGTGTTGGAGAATTTGTAATAGTAGGGGTGGTGGTATAGGTGGGAGTGATCACTGGAGTAGCCGTATTCGTTGGAGTACGTGAAGGTGTAAGAGTTTGTGTGGGAGTGCTTGGTAGAGTCCCTGCAGGCGTTTCTGTATTGGTGGGTGTTATGGAAGGTGTGGTTGTATGCGTGGGAGTAACAGATGGGGTTATAGAGCCTGTGGGTGTAACTGTAGGTGTTTGTTGCGGTGTTTCTGTTTGTGTTAATGAAATAGTTGGAGTGTTAGAAGGTGTTAGTGATATTGTCGGTGTGGGGGTTAGTTCAATTCCTATATCTTGTGGAGCTGTCATGCGCTTTAAAGCTACACTTCTATAATCAAGGGCTACCTTAGAATCATCTATTCGATTTTGACGAGCTAGATCACGTCGGCTCGGTATTTTCGGATTATATCTAGATGCCATATCCAATTATTTAATTTTTTTTATTAAGAATACACTTGATTGAGCGGTAATGTTTCCTATAATACTTATATGTTTTCTTCAGAAGAGAAGAAATGGTGGAGGCCGACGCGAATAAGTGACGCGTAAAGGTTTAGGGTTACCCTGCGTAAGCAAAAACCCTATATTTTCTATTATTTAGCCTCCGTCGTCTAATGGTTAAGACCCACGACTTATACTCGTGAAGCTCTAGATTTGAGCGCAATGTAGGTTCGAATCCTACCGGAGGTATTGATTTTCATTCAAATTTCACCTATAACAAGGTATGGACAATTTAGAGCGTTTTATCAACTACAACTCTAATGGTATGCAGCGTAAGAGCAAACCAACAAACAAACAGATAAAAAGATTCAAATATAACAATAGTTGGGTTGAAGCAAACAATACTTTATGGACATATAGTGATTATAAGACATGCTATTTAACGGTAAGAAGGGACAAGGATGATTATATCCCGCGGGTTAATGGTGCTAATGTGGCCGAATTTACCGAAGTGATCCAAACTTTAGAAAAGTACAAGAGTCTTGACGAAGCTATGAAAGCATGTATAGCTTATGTGGATGCTATTAGTAAAAATTAGAGGGCGTATAGCTCAGCGGTTAGAGCAGGGCACTCATAATGCCTTGGTCCTAGGTTCAAATCCTAGTACGCCCACTTATATGTTCTTAAATATAGTCCAGTCCGACCCTGTTTTACCGCTTAATTTTTGTGTTATAACCTTACAGTCCTTTGTTTTAAGTAACCAAAACTTATTAATATCGGCTGCATAACAAACGATATAATCTATATTTTTATGTTTATAGGGAACTTTTTTACCACTTCCACACGCAAGAGTAAAGCGATATTTGGTTTCGGTTTTTTGAATTTTGGACGTTGTTTTAACCTGAAGTCTCTTAAAAACACCATTCTTCTCTGTAACAAGGTCGTATCCGGTGAAATCCTCTAAAGGGGCAAGCACGTTGTATCCATTTCGGAACAATGCTTGTACGGTATTAAATACCCCTATTGCTCCGATTTGACGGTTACTGAGCCCGGCTTTCAATCATTAATACTTATTATATACAAAAATATATCAACAATTTCGGGTCGTTAGCTCAATGGTAGAGCTGCTCCCTTTTAAGGAGTAGGTTGTAGGTTCAAATCCTACACGACCCATTAATATTTATAACCAATTCTGGATTTTCATTCTTCTATTTCATACAATAGAGCAATGAGTAAAGGTTCCAAACCCAGAAATTGCTTTAGTAAGAAGTTTAAAAATAATTTTGATGACATAAATTGGTCATCCACCCAAAAGCCTTTTGCTACGAAAAAAGGTAAGAAGATTTTCAAATACAAATGATTCGGCCCTGTAGCCCAACGGCAGAGGCAAGCGACTTAAAATCGCTCAAGTGTGGGTTCGAATCCCACCTGGGCCATTTTTTTATATAAAAATATAAAAATGTTAAAAAGATTTACAAAAAGAATGAATTTTTCTTGCAATAGGCCTTCTATCACCTACAATGGGTTGGTGATAAGAGTAAACAACCGCATCAGCCTCTGATGCATTTTAAAATTAACAGCGAAGAAAGGAGGTAATTTATGAACGCAACTTCTACTGATACAACAGCCAAGACTGCTACAAGCACACGGGAGAATGTTACTCCTCGTTTAACTTGTATCATTACTGGTAAATCACGCCTGACTAACAGGGCGTATTTGGAGTCCAAAGCTGGTAAAGCCAGCTCTGTTGAGAACTATCTCAAGCATTACATTAGCCGCGAAGCACTAAAACATCTTCGCGCTGGTAAGACGGTTGAGGAGACTCGCCAGATACTCGGTGTTACTGACTACAATGCTCCAATTTCAGCTGAGTTCTTGAAAAAGGCACTTAGCTTCAACGGAAAATGGGGTTCTAAATCAGAGTAGTTCTGATTGAAGGTTTGCCGGTTCCTTATCAAAAACCGGCTTTTTTTATAAACGCTTTTAAGTTACTATTTCTATTTGACCAGCCTTTTAGAAACTTCTTCAGACTGGGTTTTTGCTTTGCTAAAGACTCATAGAATGCCTGCCGTTTAGCTATCATTTTATCTGCAAGACTTACAGGGTCAGACTCACTGACAGCCTTTAATGTCTTAGGTCCTATAACACCGTCTACTTCTGTATTAACAGCACGCTGTAACAATTTATTAGCCTGTTTTTGACCTGTATTCACACAACAGTCAAAATAAACCAAATCAACAGGCCACGTAAATCTATCACATCCAAATTTTGTCCAGTATTCGTTGAAGTAGATGTCAATGGCTAATTCTTTTGTGAGATTCTTAATATCAATGTTTGGATGACTTCTTTTATCAATTCCAAAATTTGTTTCACCACCTGGATCAACAGGGTCATTGGTATAACCCCCTTCAGCATCTAAGACGAATACAATGGCTTTCTTGAAACGATCGCTCATTTACTCTCCCAAGGAAATACTAACCATACATCTTTAGCATATTCTTTTGAATACCAGTTAGGTACATATGCGGTACCTGTTTTAGTAAACAGTGTAAATGTCTCTAAGTTATTAAACCCGTATTGTTTGAAATAATTTACAATATGTTTCAACGTATGCCCTTTATCAGATATGTCATCTACAATTAAAATATTTTTGTCTTTATATTCTGTAAGGAAGCTCAAATCAGGTCGCTGTGTGACTCTAATAGACGCTTGCTCTTTATCGAAATAACTTTGGGTGCCGTAATTAACAACCATTCTTACATCCAAGCGATTAGAAAGAATCGCAGCAGGCACAAAGCCGCCTCTGCCTATAGCTATAATAGCATCAGGTTTTTTAAGCTTAGGACTAACATCAAGGCATATATGCTCTACTTGAGCCCAAGTTATAATCTCCTGCACCATTAGTTGTTAATTCTGTCAACCGCTTTATCAATGATAGAATCTTGAGAGACTTTCTCTCTTAACCAAGAATTCATAAGTGCAAAATAAACGGCATGTTCATTATCTAGGATATATAGCTCGTTGTTAAATTTGTCTTTAAAAGCCTTGATGCCAGCATCTTTTTGAAGCTCTACCGCTTTATCTTTCTTTAACTTGATCTTATACATCTCGATCAAATTGTTGTACTTGTCTCTGGAGCTTTTGGTTATAATAATACCATCTTCAAGCAACCCGATAACACCGCCGTTATGTTTATTGTACTGTGCAGGTGTTGAGCTGTCGTATGAAGCAACGTTATCTTGAATCTTGTCTGGTGTGACAGTTGTACAGCTAGTTAGAGCTATGCAAAAGATACTAGCTAAGAGTATTTCTAACTTTTTCAATATCTTTTTCCTTCAAAGCTTGTTCAATGTCACTTTGATAGTTTGTTTCTTTTTGTGCTTTATCTCTTTCCTTCATTTCTGGAGCATTCTTGTGTCCGAAAACATTGTTAATAGCCGTAAAGATACCATTTATGGCACTGAAGATGGCTGTAACTAAGCTGCCCATTAGTTTACGTATTGCTCGGTGGCGTCTTTACAGCCCTTTGCAATAGCATGGAGCACATCAACTGCAAGTTTTGTGTTACCATCAACTCTTGTAAATTGCGCCGCGTAAATATCTTTTACGGCTGTTACATAATTAACCCAATGAGTTTTTTCGACAGGTAGATAATCGGTTAGAGCCTTTTTAAGTTGATCCGGAGAGGGTGCGGTACCGCTTGTTAGGCTTTCAACAATAGCAGCTACATGATTAATCATTTTAGCTTTTTCTACTTTATCTTCTGGTGTAAGAGCCTGTTCTAGAACTACTGTACAAGCAAGTGTAACAGCAGGAGCAATATAGGGCAGTGCGCTTTCAACGGCAGTTTGTGGTGAATCTTTTCCACCACCAGACGGAGTTGTTGCGCAGCCAATCATAATCAAAGGGAGAGCTAGACAAAACAGTAGTTTATTCATGAAATTATTTACGATATTCGTTTAAAAGTTCTACTTTTTCTTTTTGATTTCTCTCTTGTCTACTTCTTGAAACAGACTGATCTAGATATGCTCTCCATGCAATGAGACCTTGAAGAACAAAATTGATACAGATAATAGCCATATCAATATCAGTGAATTCACTAAAACTTCTTTTTGTTCCAAGGTCAGCTATAAGAGCGGCGAAGGAAGCAATCGATACATAGAGCATAGCCTTAAGGCTGACACAACTAATCTTCATACAATTATTTAGTTAAACGGAGTGATTTTTTACGGAGCCACACTCAACACCCCACCATTATTCCATAGAGAACCAGTAGGTAAACCGGTGTTTGAGGTAGGAAGATTGGAAAAGATAATATTACCAGATGCATTGACATGCAGAGCAGCAGAAGTTGCCGTTGTCATTGTATCAATGCCAATACCGACTTTACCAGGTATGAATGTACCCCCACGAGCAGATAGAAGGAACTGTTCGGACCTCTTTAATTGGGTATAAGAACCTCTCTTGATATTCTCTCTATCTAAAGCAACAACAAACGCGTCATTAATCGGTTGTCCGTCAGTTATTACACACTTTACATTGGACCCCATTACTATAGGTCTCCCGAGCCCACCTTGTATATTGTGCCCGTGACCGAATATAAGTCCCCCCGCTATATAGTCGTAAGTACCGCTCGTACCTATAATTGTTGTTGCGCAACTTCTGGAAGCTGAAATACCCATTCCAATAGTTGTGTTAAGATCTGTTGTTTCGAAGTACGGGCCTGAGTCACGGTAATTTTCGTAATTACCTGCCACGCAATGATTATTACCAAATATAACTCCTGGGGACCCGGAATTAGTTATGGAATTATCTCTCCAATAACACATACCGATCTTATTGTTATTCCCAAATAAAACTGTGTTTGTTGCCCATATATCATTACTGTTACCCACAACAACACCGTCATCAATAGAAAGAATATTATTTGCGCCTACATTCAATAAACTTCCGCAAGTATTTTGGCACCGTGATACCGTACCGTTCGGCGCTTTATGTACAACATTACCAATCTTATTACCATACCCCGAATTAATGGTACCGCCCCGGCCACAATTACCGGCATTACAAATATAATTATTATTTCCCCCCATTTGATATACCGCCTCACTCTCAACTATCATATTCCCGTAACCACCGAATTGAAAACAGTTACCGGACTGTCCACTTATAGTACTAGCTGCTGTAAAGAATTGCGCGATGCCTGAATTAGCCCCATATATCTTACTTCCCCAGCCCACCTGGAAGATACCCGAATATTGGTCAGACGGGCCAGGAGTACTGAAACCGTTGCATATATAGCCACCTTCAGCAGAGGAATGAATTTCGTTATTGTTGCCGCCTTGATAAATCGGGCAACCCTGTGCAGCATGATAAGCTGAAAGTTGATTACCATTATTCACTTGACCCACATAGGGTTTGGTGCTGCTTAAAACGTTTATGAGATTAGCAACACCGTTGGCAAATATAGGGCTACCCCAATTTAGAAGTTGATTCTTTGTATCAAGCATTTTGTACGTGCTGTTACCGCCTGCAAAAATACTACCCCAAGGACCAGTGTTTGCACTTAATGATACACCATTACCTAGAAGAAGATTATTCATTCTTGCATAATATTGTTGGTTGGGATCCTGTACGCCTGTGAAATAAGTATGAGCGTTGCCAAGTAGAATACCGCCTTGGCCGGACACAACAGAGTAACTTGCAAATACTATATTAGTGAACATACCACCATTGTTTGAAGGTACTCTATTGTCAGGATGGAACACGGCATTGGTGCCCATAAGTAAATTTTTAGCAATACCGGGAACATTACCGTTATCAAAAGACATATTAATACCGGAAGTTAGATACAAGTTTGTAAACAAATCTCGAACTTGGGTTTTAACTTCTCCACCAGTGCTCTCATTATAGCCTACTAGCCATTGTCCCGCGCCGTTAACAGGCATTCCATTTGACGTTATTCCATATGCAGGAAACTGCGCAAAATTCTTATTTGCCATAGAATTATTTATTCTATTAATGTAGTTTTATTAAATATTTTCATGTCATTGCAGTTTTGTATGATAGTCGTATTTGACACAGAAGTAATATGTAGAGATACTGTTTATCTTAAACAAGATACCCATCATGGCTATTAAAAGACAATTACAACTAGGTAAGACAAAGCTGGAGTTAGATAGAGAGAAGCGGTTAAGAGCTTCCAACTATCTTTCTGTACAAAACGTCCTGCAACGAGGAGGTGGAGGCAGTCAAGATGCAGCATCTAGCATTGAACCCACCCCGACAAATACACAGACACCAACAGTTACACCAACAGTTACATCCACGCCGTCTATTACTTCTTCTGTCACGCCGACAACTACAATCACACCTACAAATACGATCACACCAACTGCGACACCAAGTGTAACCTCTACACCAACTCAGACAGCAGGAGTAACTTCGACACCAACCCCCACTGTCACCAAGACTTTGGCCATCACTCCTACAACTACAGGTACCCCTATTGCTACACTCACACCCACTGTCACGACGACTCAGGCTGTTACCCCCACAGCTACAGGAACACCCGTTGCTACACCTACCTCTACTGTCACCACGACGCCGGCTGTTACTCCAACGATTACAAGAACACCAACGGTAACACCTACACCACAAGGCATAACACCTGAGCAGTTTGGTGCCTTAGGTAACGGTATAAATGATGATGCTCCCGCCATCCAAGCTGCTATCGATTACTGTACGGTAAACTCAATTTCTGCGATTATATTTTCTGCAAAAACATATTTCTTGTCTGCTTTTGCTGGTGCCAAAGATACTACAGCATATCCTAATGTAAAGCGATATGCTGGATATAATCAACAATTTTACGTAGCACCAAGATTAAATGTAGGTTATTGGCCTGATGTACCTAACCGTCGAGCTAATATTGCTTTGCTAGGTACTGCAGGTACTGTGTTATGTGCTAGCAATATAAACTCGCAGAAGGTATGGGGCGGTAGTAATTTCGTAAGCTCAAGCGCGAGCCGGCAAACAATAATCACAGTGAGAGAGCAGTGCTCTACATTCCGCTTAAAGAACATAACGCTCTTGTGGGATGGTGAACTTGTAGGTCAGGACTTCCGCATCGGAGTAGAGGTGGCAGGTACTAATGGTACCGGGGAGTGGGGTGTTCCAGCTCCCTATCCTGTTAACAGAGATCTCGTTGATATAGACAGCTGTACCTTTAACAACTGTCATCGAGCTATTAATATGGGTACCTCTATGTATCCAGGCAGTGGTACCCGTGTAGCTAATATTAACAATTGTCAGTTCCTTTATCCCAAAGGGAGTGATAGTGCAGATGAACGTGGCGGTAGTCAAATTGTCTTTATGAGTAATGACACTTATGAATTAAATGTATTAGATAATTTTGTAGAAGGATCTACTTACATGCCTGTAAACAGTCCTAACGGATTACCTAAGGATGGTTTCATATTCTTCACGGGTATTAAGAATAACATTGCCCGCAATACCCTGACCCGTTTGTGGGTGGAATCTCTGTATCTGGGCACTTCTGTCACAAGTCTTCATCTTGGACCTGCGAATTATCAAGACATAACTATGCCCGTGGTGGGCGGTACTATAACTGTTAAGTTACCTATGGATACCCCAACTTCTAGAACTAGTTTTGATGTACTCACGTCCATACCTGAAGTAGGGATGACTCCAGGTCAATATGTAGCTATCAATTGGTCTGGAGGCGGTGATAATGGTAGGGATGGAGGCATTTATCAAATCAACAGTTACAATAAAGATACGCTTCAATATTACACCTGTAACATGACACGGGTGAGCGGTATTGATGGTGGAGGAGATTGGGCCAATTGGAATACTATGCCTGCTGGCCAGCATTTGAGCGGTGCTAGTAGATTCCTCGTACCTTATGACATGATGCACAGATTAGGGGTTCATTCAGAGGTTATAGATAATGTGTTTGAAACGGGATTGTGTTATGTCTCAGCCCGAGCTGCTGCAGGAGCCACGCGGTTATCTCATGATCCTTGTATTCGTGCCGACGGAGGTAATCACCACATAAAGGGCAACAAATTCAGCGGATCAAGTATGATCTACTGTGCCGGTAGTATTGCAGATGTACATTCCGATTGGCTAATAGAAGATAACGACTTTTATTATTATAATCAGGACCCGTATTACCCTGTCAAGCAAGATTACTCTGTACCGGGTATAGTGCGTAATTATATTACATCTGGAATATCGATTTCACTGAGTGCAGGTCTAATACAAAATAATAGATATAATCTGTGGACCGACATAAATGGAAATACTGTATCTCATGTGGCTAGTTCCTTTCCACAAGTGTATTTTAATTGCGATGAAAATTTAGTCCCATACAATGCAGCTAAGGGATATTCACCAGTAGCATTTATCACACAAAACACAAACTATGGTACTCCGTCTTTAGCTAGATCAATACACCGCAATAATCACACATACATGTCTGTGCCCAGTGCTACGTCTTGGGTGTATGACGGCTTTGGGGATAGAGCATATGATACAGCTACGGCTACAGGCAATGTGTTGCATGGATTTGATAGTGTTGCCCGATTACGTCAGTATGGTAATAATAACGGTAACCCCTCCGGGTATCTTTACAATGGGCTGGGTGCTGTTATAACAAATATCGGACAGTACATATATAATAGTAGCAGTATGGCTGTAGATAATGGCGTCACTGCCATAAAACCCCAGGTAATTAACGTAGCTAATCCTGGTAGATGGATAACGGTTAATTTAACACCAGAACAGTTTGGTGCTGTAGGTGACGGTGTAAATGATGATCAACCAGCTATTCAAGCTGCTATTGACTTCGCCACTTTAAATAATGTTAAGGATATTAATTTTAGTAACAAGACTTACTATCTTTCTAGCTCTTATGCAAACAGTTATACTATGTTTGCCCGCATGAGCAGCAATCCTGCTATCTGGCCAGAAAGCCAAGTACCAACTTACTCACAAACAAATCTTCCTGGTGCCTTCTTGCTAGTTGGATTTTATCCATCTTCAGCTTTTAAATTTGAACTTAACTTTAATGGTAATAATACACGACTGGTAAATGATGCTAGCCAGCAATACCGTCCTAATAATGGCTTAAGTATAACTAATAGAGCGGCAATATTACGGGCTGGAACAAACCTTTCTGCATGTAAGATATCGGGGTTCACTTTCGAGTATACCGGATTAAGTGCAGGTTATCCTGAGTATCGTTGCCAAGGTTTATATTTTGGAGGTTACTCAGGTTCTAATGGAGCGCCAGATCTCAGCCATTTGCAACCAACACAGATAAAGACCATTGAAGTTTCAGATAACATATTTATTAACTGTCACAGCGCAGTCATGGGAGCCGCTTATACATTGGTAGAGCAAGGAGGTCCCGAGGCGGTTATTATAAAGGATAACAAATTCTATTATCCCCGGGGCGGTGATACCGGGGCGGATAACATGAGCCCGGGTAATGCTGGGGGTACAATTCTTACATTCTCTCAAGGGTCACAAGTACAAACATTATCGGTTATAAACAACTTTGCAGAGGGTACCTCCGTAATACCTGTTTCCTCTACAAGCGGTTTACCTAAAGATGGGTTTATATTCTCCTCTCCTAATAATACATATGTACAGGGTAATACATGCACAAGATTCAGCGTAGAGTCCATGTACTTGGGTAGTGATAAAACTCTGAGTTATTATGGTAGTGCTGTAAAGGTACCTGCTGTTGGTGCCACGCTGAACGTACAATTCCCTCCTCTTAATTATAGTAACTGGAGCGATGCCACATGGAGAATGGCCACAAATTACTGGTGTACACCGGGTAAATACGTGACTATACAGGGTCCAGATAATGGCGGGAGAAGATGGAGTATTGGTACATATAGAATTAACAGTGTAAATCTTACAACAATACCAGGTTCTATGAATGTAACTCGGTTGAGCGGTATCTATGAGAGCAGTGCATGGGCCAACCAAGAGACCTATGCTGTAGGTACCACACAACAGACATCATTCATAAACTTATTTGCTCCTACCTTATTATTCGGTACAACACATACTGTGAAAGATAATCATTTTCTACCTAGTTACTGTTTGTCTGGTGTAAACTTACCACGTCTTATTGAGTTAGCGCATAATCCTGCTATCAGAGCTGACAATGGTAATAGTATAATACAAGGTAATAAATTTTATGGATCGTCTACTGTTATTTTACATACACAAAATCCTTCAGATCCTTATAAGAAAGATATCATTCGTGATAATGACTTTTATATTTACAATCAAGTACCTGTAAGACCTCTTAGCTCGATTGGTAGTACATCACCTGTATATACATACCAGACACAGTCACTGGCGATTGCAAACAGCGGGTACGAAGTATACAATAACAACTTTAACTTATGGGTCGATGATCAAGGGAACACTACCAATACTGTAAATAACAGCTATCCCCAAATATATATTAACTGCGATGGTGACGCTAATCTGACACCATATAATCCTGCGGCTGGATACACTCCGGTTTATTATTCTGCTGTAGGGGGGTATGGTACAAGGAATCAGTATGCAAAAGTATACAATAATAACACATATATAACTAATGCATTATCTGCAACTCTGTATGCAGGTATATATCAAGATCAGCAAGAAGGTCGACCAGGAACCAATACAGTAACCAATAATTCTGTATATCTTAATGCGGTAGATAGTATAGCTACTTTGCGTAATGTATATACACCTCTACTAGTAGGTAAAAGATCTACACCAGACGGCACCGAACAAACCACACTGTCTGCTAGTCATGTACAAATCACTGTTACAGGTATCGGCACTTATAGTTTCAATGCTGTTGCAACTGTTGCAGATGATGGTAGTAGTTATATAAAGCCGAATAGGATAAATAGTAGTAATGCCGGTCGATGGGTCCTATCTGGTACCGCAATAACACCAGAGTTGTTTGGTGCCATGGGTAACGGTGTGCATGATGATACCCCTGCCATTCAGGCAGCCATTAATTATTGCGCAACTAATAATATAGAAACAATTGTTTTTAGCGCAAAAACATATACCCTCAGTTCTGTTAGCTACAGAATCGGCGGCGAACCTAATGTGTATTATCCTATCACATTCCTATATGTAGGCGCTGGAGCAATACCAAGTGATATCTGGGCGGGACCATCAGCATTTAGCCCACCGCCTCAACTATGCAGTAATCATGTGAAGTTAACCTTGAAGGGAGCGGGTGCTGGTTTAACAAGACTTATAGCTTTATCAGGTACAAATGGCGTGAATCAATGGAGAGGTGTAACAGGTTATAATTATCAAACAAGTATGATCACTTTACATGAAAAGGTAAGTGCATTTAAGATTTATGATATGACTCTAGAGAGACAATTGTCTGCTGTCGCGGGCTACCATTTCAATAGGAATAACATTATCAATGCAACTACAAATTGGGGTGGTGGTAACAGAGGACCGTATGGTACCCATTCTGGTGATGACATGCGCACAGAAATGATACAATTCACAGGTGTTAATTTTATAGATGGACATAGCGCTTTTCAAATTATCAGATCCTGGAGACCATATGGTGTGCGTCAATTCAGTGTGAAGAGCTGTAATTTCTATTATCCTAATGGTAGTAATACGTACTTTACGGGCGGCGGAGCACCCATGTTTAACATTGGTAGTGAAGTAGAGAATGCTGAGTATGTAGATTGTTATTGGGAAGGAGCGCCCTCTACGCATCCAGTCAATTCCCCTAACTACTTACCTAAAGATGGTTTTAGTAACTATTCAGGCAAAAATTCTCTATTCTCAAATTGCACAGGAACAAATACATGGGTGGAAACCTTGTATGTGGGTTGGTCACCTACCGTACATTTCGGTTCTGCCACCACACCGCTTGTTAAACCAGTGGTTGGCGGTTCTCTCACATTTAGTGTTTATCCTGTCGCCTCTTCGTATTTCTTGAATGAGTACCATGTGAATGACATTATAGTACCAGAGAAACAGTCAGCTTTTGCTACCCCTGTAGGCTTAGGATTCTATAGAATCAATACAATCACAGATGTTTCCTATCCAAATCCTAACTTAAATCTACGTGATTATCAAATAACATGTACTCGGGTGTCCGGTACAGACATAGATGATCCGGTAGGTTATTTAAACAAAGATATGATTACTCTTTCAGCGGGTCAATCATATAGCGGTAGTTATAGTTTAGTCAAAGCAAATTGTGATCGTACCAATAATGTAACAGTTTCCGTAATAGACTGTAAATTTATTGGAGGGGATATACATATACCGGAGACATTTGCCAATACTAATTATGGTGGAGTAAGCTCTTTTGCATTTCATCAGCCGGCCATACGACTGCTTAATGGGCGAGCTACTATTAAGAATAATACGTTTGATAGAGTAGGTACCGCTTATGTATCCAATAATGAATTTAGTAATTACACCTCCTGTGATATTCAGAATAATAAATTTATAATACAGGATGTCCAAACTCGTTGGACTCCTGCATATGCAGCTGAAAAGCCATACAACAACTCATCAATACAAATAGACGGAAATGGAGACAATGTTTCAAACAATGTATTCACCTTCTGGGATGGTGGTGTGGTGAGTGGTGGTTTAGTTTTTAATAATATTGGATACCCATCTGCCACCACACCATATTATACCGGAGTAATATTCAATGCATTTGGTATTGGATATAATCAGCGCATACTGAACAATGTGTTTAGCATCAACATCCCCTTGAGTGCATACATTGTATTACCTTTGTATTCTCAGATGGGATCTAATGCAGAATCAGCACATTGTGTTGTTCCTAAGAATTATTGCTTCCCTCTGCAGACACAAAGAAACAATATAATAAAATATACTAACGTAGATGCATTAACCACCCTGCGTGCTATCAGCTGGTATGCAGGTGGTTACCCTGATTCTTATTCAACAAGAATTGCAACCTACATTTTAAGTGCATATCTTAATGGTTACTATAGTCCTAATGACGGCGGTGAAGGTTGGTTCGTCTTTGATAGAACATCAACGGCAGTCGATGACAGCGGCGCTATTATTAGACCGACTTCTATCAGTGTTGGAAGCTCGGGAAGATGGATCAGACAATTTAATGGTTACGCTAATGTAGAAATGTGGGGTGCTAAAGGTAATAGAGCTGACTTTAATGATGCTTCTGCAATACAGAAAGCTATTGATTATTGCTCTGATTACGGACCGGTAAATTTAAAACTTTCCGCTAAGACATATAATCTATCTTCTTATAATAATACTAGAATTGGAAATGGCACCGGTTCTGGGGGTAATGTTTATAGGTATCTAAGGACCTTACTCGCTGTCGGATGGTATCCATCTAATAAAGGCTATAATGAAGATACAAGAATAAACTTAACCCTACAGGGCATGGGTTCAGAGATGACTGTATTGTGTACGTTCACACCTTTTGGAGGAAATAATGTAGGTCATTCTACTGTTATTAATATATGTGAACAGGTTAATAGTGTCAAGATTCACGACCTTCAGATAATAAGAAGAGATCCCAACTATAGTGAAACCTACGGTGTTCTTGCTTCTACAAGAGAGGGAATAACGGTTTCTTCAAATTATCCTTATGTTCCACCACCTTTAAAAGATCTGAATACTCAATTAATAAGTATTACAGGCTGTACGTTTGATAATTGTCATAGAGTCCTAACTGTTAACAGAGATTATATACTTAAGGGAATTAAGAAATTAGAATTTAATTATAATACATTATTACATCCTTTTGGAAGTGATAGCGGTGATCCAAGAGGCGGGTCGCAAATGACCTATTGGGGAAGGGAAGTTGAGTCCAGTGAAGTTATAGGAAATTATTGTGAAGGTAACACTGGTCCAATGCCTCCTAACTGTGCAAATCAATTACCCATTGATGGTTTCTTATTTTATACCGGGGGAGATTGTTTAGTAAAAGATAATTATATTTCTAAAGTAGGAGTGGAAGGTTTATATTTAAATGCTCCAAGTTATGGTGCTTTCTTAGGTAATGGTTGGAGTACAAATTCGGTTCCTCTTTCGGTTCCCCCGATAGGTAAGCAAGTATTTGTAAAGATTGAAACAAACTTTACTCCAGAAACTTTTGTTAGGTATCTTTCTGTAAATAAAGTATGGCCAGGAGAAATTGTTCAGCATGCAGAAGGTCGCACTTCTGATCCGATCCCGGGAAATAATGCAGCGAGCAGCGGCTTCTATACGATTGATAGTATCCTTACCGGTTCATCATATCCCTTTACCGTATATATGACTAGGGTTTCAAGCATACCGGGGGATTCTGATAAATTTGCAAACTGGGTAGAGCTGTACGGTAGTAATGATCCGAGTGACCCAACAAACCCGTTTAAAAAGACTCTCTCTTCTCCAACAACATGGTTTAGTGGCGGTTTTATTCGAAATATAAGTACTATGTACTCCAGAGCTTCAGCTATCAACAATACTTTCGCGTTTGGTGCGGTATCAGGCAGCTCAATCCACCCCGACCATATTAGCCATAGACCTTGTATACGCACAGATTCAGGATATTCTCTTATTTCTGCTAATAAGTTTTATGCTGGGGTATATATTTCAAATTTGTTGGATGTGTATCGCTCAGCCGATATAATTGATAATGATTTTTATGTGTATGGTGAAAATCCACCCATAGCAAATAACAAATTCGGGCGGACTTTATATTACTCTACAAGCGGAGGAGCCGTTAAAAATAATAGATTCTGGTTCTGGGTAGATGAAAATGAAACGCTAACAAATACTATTTCGACTTGGTGGCCTGATAACTATAATATTAGAGAATACGGTGCAGTCGCTTTAAATTACGGAGAAGGTGCATTACTTGGAAGAAATCAAAAATTTATAGATAATACTTTATATCTCACAAATAGTTTATGTGCCCGGGCAATTACACCTTATCTATGGAGATCGCCGGATATATATGGAGATAACGGTTTTGTTGATACCCTGGGCTTTACTGTTTCCGGTAATGTACTCCGGCCAATTACCCCGGTTATTGTAAATACAATTACAGATTTAAGAAACTATTTAAAGTATACAGATTTCCTCTTAGTGAATGCTGCGGGAAGAAATTATATCTATAATAAATATTCGTTAGCTAATGATGATGGTACGCTTGTTGTAAAACCTTCTAATATTTCACTTTCACTGAGCGGGAGGTGGTTACTACAACCTAATTAATATATGGCCGTTGTAACTAATCCTTTCCAGCTCGGTAGACAAAAGCGTTTGCGTCGTACAGATGCAATACGATATGAAGATATTGTTCGCTTAGGAGGTGCCAATGCAAGAGATCAGCAAATACCAGTTACCCCGACCCCCTCTGTAACGCCCACTAATACAGAGACACCTACATGCACACCAAGCTTGACATCCACAATAACGCCCACAACAACAATCACACCGACCCCCTCTGTAACGCCCACTAATACAGAGACACCTACATGTACACCAAGCCTGACATCCACAATAACGCCCACAACAACAGTTACCCCGACGCCATCTGTAACTATAGGGGCTACACCCACCACCACTGCTACTCAAACACCGACTTTTACATCAACACCTTCACAAACAAACACCCAAACACCCACAAATACACCAACACGAACTACAACGCCAACACAGACAGCAGGGAGTACTTCCACGCCAACGCCCACAGCTACCAAGACACCAGCTGCTACATCAACGCCCACAACAACAACTACACCCACGGTTACACCTACAAACACAACAACTTTAACAGCGACTCCTACAACAACAGCTACCCCGGTGCCCTCTAATACCCCAACCCAAACACCTTCACCGACACAGACGCCTACAACCACAGTTACACCAACCATAACACCCACAGTTACTCCTACTATAAATTATGAAGATATAGCAAGAGAAGAGGTTGTTGTATTTTATAATATTAATAGCTCCGAGAGTATTGAAGTGGCCAACTATTATACAGATAATAGACCTACATTTTCTAAGGTTAATAAGGTAGGATTAAACATTATCTCGCCTGTATATCCTCAAAGAAGAAATTCTAGCGGTACAGTTATTATAAGTGAGTCGGGTGCTGATGTAAATGTACCATACGAAGGATGCAGAAAGTATGATTTAATAAATGAAGTTAATTATAAAACGCATGTCAGCAATGCAGTAGTTAATTATATTAATAATAACCCCGGTACCAACTATATAGTATTCTCGATTGATATGCCTCTTCTTATTACAGATACCGCTGCAACAGAAGTACCTTATCTTACCAGTCTTGTATCTGGGCTTTCAGGGCTTACTTACAAACTAAAGACGGATACTGGAATATTTCCTTTTCACTTAAATGCACAATATAAGGAAGATATGATAGCTTATATAGATAAATTATCTCGAGCGCAGTCAGAAGGTATTTATCTATACAACCACAGGTTATGTGCATATGCAGAAGATAGTAATCTATATGGTTCTACATTTTATAATCTTCCAGATAATACGTATAATAATATCAAAGATTTTTATCTCTATCGGTCTGGGAGAACTACCCAGACATTAAACAGACCTAATACCGGAATATTTTGTGATAGAAGTAGTAAGTGGCCTCACGATACCGGAAATCTCAGCGGAGGAGAAATATCTTACTTCGGTACTTGGGGATTCAATGGTAGAAGGTACATATATCCTAACGGTCCCTATCAATATAATATAAATGGTGAAGAAGTAGCTGGGTTATCTGCACTTTCTTATTTCATGGATCCAGGAAGCAGCGGTAAGCTTACCTTCAACAACCCAGAAAAGAAAGATGGTTGGTATTTTATCTTCACTTTCGAATCATTTAACGGTGCAATGGGTGGAGGTTCCTATGGACCATATTCCGGCTTAGTACCTTCCTGGGGTTCATTTCCCTCTTCTTATACCGGAGTCAAAACATTTTCAGCATTTATGAATTCTACAGAATATAAAGCCGGCTTGAGACCTATTAAGCATTCACATTACTGTCAATATTTCGCTCCAAGCGCTTTCGGGGGGTCCCGATATGAGAATACGCCCATAACTTGGGTAGGTCATCTTTATGAGCCGGGCTGGGGTGTTCTTGGAGTGAATCATATCAATTCGTGGTTGCAAGGTGATACGGCATATACCACTGTTTCAAGTAACTTATTTGCAGGTGTAGGTACGCTGTTGTGTATTGGCGATCCCTTGGTATATGTAAGAACACCAATCTATAAGAATGTTATAATATATGACAATTTAATTACTCTGCCTGGATCGATAGAATTAGATATGGTTTCTAACGATCTAAGAGAGCCCTTACTATGTGGTCTTACGAAATAAATAACCTTAAACCTACTGAAAATGGATAAATAATAATGTGGTCAATAAGCTAAGGTAAACAATGGGCAAGACAATATCTAATCTTCCGGTAGTAAATAGTTTAAATAGAAACGATAAACTAGTAGCGGATTCATATACCTTATATGCAGGTCTTACGAGCACCATATCTTTTCCCCTTTCCACCCTCTCTAACAATATCTATCCTGTTGTAAATGTGTTAGATTTTGGAGCAAAACCAACAGGAGGAATAACAAATAGTACAGCTGCAGTAAGCGCTGCCATAGCTTCGGTGAGTAGACAAGGAGGTACAGTATATTTCCCTCCTGGTATATACAATTTTGATAACCCCATTACAATTATAGCAAAAAATTTAACTATTATTCAAAATAATTGTATTCTAAGAACAACAAATCGGCCTCGACACGATTTAGGAGAAATATATCATTTAAAAAGTGCAGATAACCTGACTATAGAAGGTGGTACCCTCAGTGGTAATTTTAATTCGCAGTATCAACATTCCGGAAGATTAACATTAGAAAATACTATTTCAGGTGGAGGGATATCAAAAGGTTTAATATCTGCATTTCCGCAAATAATACCAGGCTTTACAACACAAGGTACATTTAAAGATCTGCTCTTTAAGAACATTGAGTTTAGATCGTCAAAAACAGGAGGATGTCACTGGTTTTTTCAAGGAGAAAATGTTTCATTCCTAGGTAATATTACCTTTGATTCATGTAAGTTTATTGAAGGGGAATGCGGGGTTTATTTTGCAAATTACAATCTGTCTACTCCAGTAGCATCAGCTGCATTTATTGAAAATGTATTATTTACAAACTGTACATTCTCGGACGGTGCTTGCTTTATTAATCCAGATTTAACTCCTCCTCCATATCAAAATACACCAGGGCTTGGGGGCATACCTGCAGCGGGAAGATGGCCTGCACCCTATGCCTCTAAGGAAATGAAATTGGAGACGGTGCCTGGAACTAATAGAGTAAGATGGTATGGTATGAATTTTACAGATAAATCGATTGGTTATTCATATGCTATTGATTGGGTTGTAGATCCCAATCATAGGAATCCAGATCTTATTAATTTAAATTTTGGTGGTCTCAATGTTCGAACATTCTCAACAAGTGCAGCTCTTTATAGTAATAATACATGCCTTATGCTTGCTGTTACCTCTGTTACAGCAGGCTACGGTGAATGTGTTACATTATCTGCAAGCTACCCTTCAGATCCTTACTTAACACGATTCTGCCCTATACCTTTCACTTATTCAAATTTAGATACTATATCAGGAATGGATAATTATACAAATATACCTTTAGGGGGCTACTCGTGTGATAAGAATACCTCGTCACCGGTATTTAGTGGCTTCCGATATAGGTTTACAGATTACGGAGATGGTAAGCACGATGTAAACAATGCTGGTTTACAAGGGTATAATTTAATAGGTGCAGGTGGAAATAGTAATGATATTGGTTCTTATGGTAATTTTAAGAATCTTACCGTTGAAAGATGCAGCTTTAATCGAACTGGTAGAATGTGTCTAGAAGAGTTTAGCGGCCAACTCTCAGTAAATACTACAGTACGCGACAATATTTTCTATAATTCGTATATACAACCTCTATCAATCTTTGGAAGAAATACTAAGATTGATAACAATATATTTTCTAATAAAATTTCAAGACTAGAGCTTGGTGGTTCTCATATATACGTAACTAATAATGCATTTTTATCAGGCTTACAGCTTGATGCGGTTTATGGGGGAATGCGCAATAACATTGGAGTAACAAATAATTTAGTAATTGGAAGAAAAGAAGATCCCTTTACTATAGGATCAAAATCAGCCGTGAGAGATTATGTTATTGAAAATAATAATTTTATTCAAAATGGAGCTACGTTTGATAGTGGAGGATGCAGTAAGCCTCCAGCTACTTTTGAGTTTAATGATGTAGAAAATTTTAGTTTTAAGGATAATTCATATACGTTTACAGGAGTAGCTTCTTCAGTAATGGGCGCTTTTGATCTGCCCTCCTTGTTTACTTTTTCGGGAAGAAACATAAATGTCGAAAACAATTTCTTCTCTCTTTCAGGTTATGCTAAATCAACCAAAGAATTTTATATGAATCTCTTGGGCCTTCAGAACGCTACATTTAAAAATAATACTGTTCAGTCGAATGAACGAATTGATAGCGTCTATGGTATACTTTATAATTGGTCTAATCTCGTCTTTAATATTGATAATTACAAGATTTGGTGGAAGAACCCGGCTACAGGACAATTTGAAATGTATAATCTTGCTGGTGCACCCGGGGAATATCAAACGTCTTTAACTCCTTCTATACAAGTAAATTCGTTTTTTATGGTTAGTTCAGCTGAAAATTTTAACGCGTATCCTTACTTCAATGGTTGGAATAATAACCCCAACACTATAGCAAGATGTACCCAAGTGTCGCCTTTAACCACATGGGAGTTTATTCCTATAAAGGATATGATTCTTTACGATCCTTCTGGTACATGGTCCTCATATAATTTTCTACCTAAAATAGGAAAGAATAATGATTGTTACTTACTTTTTAAGTTTTCAGGGCTTTCGAACTGTGTTTTTGAAAATAATAACTTTACAAGTTATGATAGTGCTTCTAGCTCTATAAACGGTATATCGTATTTTGGGCTCACATTCCGCTCTACTCCCTTCTTTAATACAGTATTTCTTAATTCACGTGACACGGTTAGTATAATTAAACCGGCTCTTGGACTATATAAAATTAAATCGTATTTAGATTAGACTTAGAAATGAAAAGCTAAGTTTGGATACAGTTCAAAGCTCTTACATTTATCAAGAGATTCAATACTAATTAAAACTGCGTACCAAGAAATTTCTTCTTCCGTAAGCATAGCTAAAGATAGTTTCGATGTAGAAACATAAGCCCAAGGAGGCACAGTGCCAGAATTAAAAAATTCATTAGCTTCGTGGAATCTTAACTTTAGTTCGTAATCTTCTAGATTGACAACGTCACTAAAGAGTTCATATTTAGCGACGTTAAATTCATACTGTGTCACTTAAAGACTTAGCTATTTTATCTAAAATTCTAGCTTCTGAATGCATAGATGCGTTAGAAAGAATGAATGACGAAAGAAAGTATATCGTTTCACTTGCTGCCTTTCTTTGATTTTTTCTTAGCATGTCGGTATCAGTTACAGCGATGATAAGCCCGACACTAAACCCTTCCTCTTGACCAAGCTTTTCTACAGCAAGAGTTGCTGCCTCCACTGGTGTTTCAGCATCTACTTCAATTTCATCTT